>Ga0247727_10000003_pt1 | contig 517074 bp, 571 predicted proteins | sample WisWelCaveWW1625_FD_202498 | JGI IMG/M metagenome (GOLD analysis project Ga0247727, IMG submission 202498) | Biofilm microbial communities from Wishing Well Cave, Virginia, United States - WW16-25 | ecosystem: Environmental > Aquatic > Deep subsurface > Groundwater > Cave microbial mat...
TAGAGTAAGTTAGTCCTAACTGCAGTCCTAACAGGTTCTGCGGGAAAGGGAAAACGGTTAATATTCCGTTACTATATGGGTACGCGCGGCAACGCAAGCCTTATTTCTGACGTTTTGGAGTAGACTCACAAGTACTGTCGTGCTTGTCAAAGAGAACAAGTCAAGGAAGTATCGTAATGATGAGAACTTGACTACATCTCTGAGGAGTGGGCCTTGTGTCCATTGAGTTGATATCTGGAGCCAGTGAAAAAGGAATAAGGAAGGATCCCATGTAACTATACCTAGATCCGGCACTGGTGTCCCTGCGTGAGAAGCGCAAGGTCTGAGGGAGTAATTTTGCTTAGGGAACTCGACAAATTGGCCCCGTACCTTCGGTATAAGGGGTCCCTGCGATTGTCTTCGTATGAAGGCGATTACAGGGTTCAATTACTCGGGCGATCCGACTGTTTAACAAAAACATAACAAACTGCGAGCCAGAAATGGTATGTATAGTTTGTGACGTCTGCCCAGTGCTAGTACTTCAAACTCCGGTTCAACGGAGCTAAGAGCTAGTAAACGGCGGGAATAACTATAATTCTCTTAAGGTAGCGAAATGCCTTGTCGCTTAATTGGCGACCTGCATGAAGGGCGTAACGAGATCGCTATTGTCCCAAGCAAGATCCCCCCGAACATTACATTCTGGTGTAAAGTCCAGAGACTTCCAGTGGGAAGCGGAGACCCCATGGAACTTTACTGTAGCTTATTGTTGCGATGTGAGCTTTTTTGTGTAGCGTAGGTGGGAGTTGTTAAGTTCTGGTCGCTAGATCAGGAATAGACACTAATGAAACACCACTCTGAAGAGTTTGCATTGCTAACTTTCTTAGGAAAGGACAGCAGTTGGTGGACAGTTTGGCTGGGGCGGCACCCAGCTGAAAAGATATCAGTTGGGCCCAAAGGTAAGCTCATCAGGTTCAGAAATCCTGAGTAGAGTGCAAGAGCAAAAGCTTGCCTGACTGTATTTCGAACAGTAAGAAATGCAGCACCGAAAGGTTGGTCTAGCGAACCCCTGTGTCCCAATTGGTGGGGGCCAGGTATGACAGAAAAGCTATCCTGGGGATAACTGAGTCGTCGCGCCTAAGAGCTCAAATCGACGGCGCGGCTTGCTACTTCGTTGTCGGCTCATCGCATCCTGGGCGTGCAGAAGCGCCCAAGGGTACGGGTGTTCACCGGTTAAAGCGGTTCGTGAGCTGGGTTAAGAACGTTGCGAGACAGTTTGTATGATATCTACTGGAAGTGCAAAAAGGTCTGAGAGGAAGGAGTATTTAGTACGAGAGGAACGGTACTTCGACGCCTCTGGTGTATCGGTTATCTGACAAGGTAGGCCGAGCAGCTACGCGTCACGTCATAAGTGCTGAAAGCATCTAAGCACGAAAGATACCTCGAAAAGAGACCGAGAACTCCTGCAGAAGACAGGGTTGATGGGCCTGGAGTGTACGCACCAAGCTTCGGCGAGGTGTTCAGCTCGCAGGTACCAATCGTTCGATTTTAGCTTTTTATCCTTCTTGTCTATGCATGGTTTTTTTCACAATTCTTATTGATAATTTCTGAAAGTAAAAGATTTAAAAAGACAAGTAAAATTCTTTTAGCTATGAAAATATATTCTCATCCCATTTTTCGTGTACAGGGAAGAGATTTTCCGGGGAGAGAACATCCTGATCGATTAGAAGGTCTCAGCATTACCGTGCAAAACGCTGAGCACGCCTTTTCAGAGGATGACGAAGAGAGCGCGGACTACATCGAGCAAATTGGTGAGCTGCATGATTATGTGGAGGATCTCCGCCATAGAGGCCATGATTACAGGTCTATTGACGAGGAAGGAGAGACCTTTGTCGATAGATTAAGTTACAGGGCTGCGATGGCCGCCGCAATAACAAGTATCCATGCCGCCGAGGAACGTGGCTTCGCTCTTGTCCGCCCACCAGGTCATCATGCTCACCAAGATAAGACGCACGGATTTTGTTTGCTGAACAACATGGCCATCGCGGCAAAACACCTCATAAAAAATGGTGAACGCGTTCTTGTCCTGGACGTCGATGTGCACCACGGCTGCGGCACGGAAGAATTGCTTCAAAATGAAAAGGATGCATATATGATTTCCATGTACAGTAAAGGCCTCTGGCCTAGCGAGGAGCATTTTGTTCATGCACGTAACTGCCTGCATATTCCTCTAGAAGGTGTGGTCAATGACAAACGATATGGACGAGTCCTGACAGAACAGGTAATGCCAAAGATTGAAACATTCAATCCCACAGTCATTGGTGTCAGCTTGGGTCTCGATACGTTCGCCGACGAGCAATATGGTTGGCAGCTCACAAAAAAAGCTATAAAGAATTTGAGACGATGCATAGACAGAAAAGATCTTTTTGGTGTGCTCGAAGGTGGCTACACTTGCGATGCAGTGAGACGAGGAGTTCTATCCTTTACCAACGATCCCGAGAAAACAGCTATAAGTTCTTTACCATAAAAGAGCATCCCTGTGTATCGTTCCCTCTTCTTCGCGTTATCCGACGAAAACGAAGCGCACGATAAAAAGGCAATACCTGTTCTGGCACATCAACACTGACACGATTGCAACCAAATTCCGAGGCGACACTAAAAGCATGCTCAACAAGTTTCTGTGCAGCGCCTAACCTTCGCACTGCGGGCCGCACATATAAAGACCGTATATACAACTCATCGTGTATGCCATTGCCATAGATTTCATACCAGAGAGCACCGCAAAGAGAAGGGCTTGCTACGTCTCTTTCAGCAACTAAAGAATCTAAATGGAGAAAATCCTCTTTCTCACGCCCGTATAATTCCAGCTGAAAATCTCGTGAAAGCTGTTCTAAAATTGGCTGGTCTACATGAATTCCATTTCGGATAACGGTGCGACTACGCATAGGACGCTCCCGCACGATCGCTCGCTCTGCTCTGTTCAACGTCCGATCCAATGCCATAAGGAAATTCGTATCATAGCCGAACTCTCTGCATTGCTCGACCGACACGCCCCTTGCCTGAAACGCCCGCAACGTTTCTCCAAGCGTGTTGGAACCACTCCTATATCCATTATATAAATAATTCAGTACTTCCCGCATATATATCCTGCAAAATTCAGGCTTTATAAAGCTATATTTGAAGAAATTGACAACCTTTTGTATATATGCATGAGAGAAAGGCTTATATATGACTACTACATAGTAATTACATATTAAACGAGGTAAAAATGGGACAAACACTAGGATATATCACCGGCGCACTGGCAGGCCTTGGCTTGACACTTGCAACAGCCTATGCAGTCGACAGACCAAAACAGGCAGAAGACATTCTCAGGGACACACAGAGCTCGTTATCTAGAGGAATTGAAAGTATTGAAATAGGCAATCTCGGAGACGTTATCGCTGATGCAGGGCATGACATCGTGCAAAGAAATCCAGAACGAGCTGTAGAACAATTTGACAGAATTAATTTGCGCATCGTCGACACACCATATCAAGATACAGTTTTAGACGGATCACATTATAAGAACGCAAGAGATCTTGTGGATTACACGGACCATGAACTCCAGGAAACGTGGAGCCTTTCTGACTATCTTCCATCAGGCTTAAAAACAAAGGGAGAAGGTTTGTTAGGCTTGCTTGGCATCGGAACGGGCATTGTTGGCGCAAGCACCGTAGCAGCTGGAATTGCTGCCATGAGAAACAGACGCTGAAACCAATTTCAGGTACTGAAAAGCATATAAACCAAAAGAAAAACGTGCAAGGGGCAAAATGAGAAAAAATCTAATCACGAATGCATTGTTTGTAGTTCTCGCAGCAAACAGTGCAGAAGCAAAGGATCGCAAGCCAAGCAAGGCTGACGAAAAGTTCGAAGCTGCACTCCATGACGAGTGGATTGACAGATGTCCCTCCACACCACAGGTATTTCAATATGCTGCGGATAATGTTCTCATCTGCCAAACTGATCAAGAAAAGGAATATTTTACAAGATACTACTTGCTTAACAACGAGACGGCTCCAGAAAGGATTCTTCCCAAAAGAGTAAGCAAAATTCCTAGTAATCTCGATTTGGTTGGTGTAGACTCTGCTGCAGCCTGGGTAACTACATCCGGATTAGTAGACGAAGTAAAGATGTATCTGGAACATGATGCCCTATCGACACCAGAATGCTATCTCTCAAATACCTCCACGGACACATTGGGAAGAACTTCAGTCATAATCTCTGGTCCGCTCGAGTACTGCCAAAATGATGAGTGCAAGAAAACATACGGAAAATTAGAATTTCTTATGCTCCCTCCGTACTGCGAGAGTTTTGAAGCGTTTACAAAATATGCCGAAACGCAGATCCAGAGGTAAAAAAAGCTCCCCCTCAGGCAATTGGTTTTTACAAAAACAATAGTCTTAAATACTTATTTTTAATCTAAAATACCAGGTAGGCAGGTAGCTCATCACGGGACGCAAGTCCTGAGGAAAGTCCACCCACCGCACAGGAGCAATCCTCAAAAACGTCGCTCGCAAGAGTTCCTGAAAAGGAAGGCAACCATCCAGAAACGACATGGCCTTGAGAGAGAATGATAATGGCGAAGTTCCCCGCAAGGAGAATGAGTTAACCCTTTGACATTTTTCAAGGAAGCATTGAAACGCATGAGCCCCGACAGGTGCAAGTCTTTACGACGCATAGTTGAATGATGGGCACTTCCATAGGCGAAGAACAGAAGGTGGCTTATTCCTGTCTACCTATTTTTTTTCTGAAAGATTTCCGGAAATTAAGGCAATATCTTTTTAAGGAAGCAGGACATAAGAAGTAATATGAAAAAGGCAAGACCAAAAAAAGAAAGCAAAAGGGACATCACGAAATGTTTCGGCCTCTGGGCAGACATTCCAGATGAAGAAATTGAGCGCATGAAAGCAGTGGTGCATGAGCTCAGATATGGGTCGAAGAAGGGGACAGATTAAAAGTGCTCATTGACACAACGGTACTCATTGATGCTCTGAGAGGGAAGGCTGAGGCAATGCAGATGCTTCACGGAAGCTCAGATCTCTATACAACAGAAGTGAATATCTTTGAGCTAGTTACTGGCATCTACAGAGAAAACAAGACGCTGTCGAAGTCGCTTGCTGTTACCAGAATACTTATGGATAATGTGCGAGTATTGCCCCTAGAGAGAAGGGGAGCTCTAAAAGCTGCTGAGATTTCCGCGTTCCTATCAGTGCACGGGAAAACGCTCCCTGCATCCGATTGTCTTATCGCAGGGATAGCTTTTGAAAATGGTATTACACAGATAGCGACCAGTGACAAGGCAGATTTCGAAAGAATCCCAGGCATTACCGTAATCGCCTATTAAAGCTTTATAAACCCATTCTACAGTAACCTATTTAAATATAGAGTCTATTTCTATTCTATGGCAGAAGACAGAATTTCCATGCCCCAGTCCGGTGGGGGCCTTATACGCTACTTTGACGATTATCAAAGCAAAATACAGATCAACAAAAACCTGATTCTTGTGGCAATAGTTCTTGTGATAGTAGTAGAACTCATCTTACAAAAAGGGATATAAAATGTTTCAAGGGATGGATCCACGCCTGGTAAAGCAGGCTATGAAAAAGATGGGCATGAAGCAGGAGGAAATCCCTGCGACCGAAGTAATCATAAAAACAACAGAAAAACAGTTTATTATTCGCAATCCACATGTCTCTAAAATAGAAATGATGGGCGAGGAAAGCTTTCAAATAACGGGAGAGATCCAGGAGCTCAGCACTATCTCTGAAGAGGACATTAAGACGGTGATGGAACAAACCTCTTGCACGGAAGCAGAGGCGCGTGCAGCATTGGAAAGGGCTGATGGCGACCTTGCAAAGGCCATCCTCGATTTGCAGGGCTAAATGGACAACAACTATCTTGAACAGGCACAACGCTCTCTAATGAGGGCACAGTGTATTGTAGAGCAGACATTTCCATTGACGGAAGAAGTCAAGCTCCTCGCGGTCGCGGTCAAAGAGCTGGAAAAGGCATGGACGTTTGGTATGAAAGCAAAAGGCAGCACGGACAGTCAGCACCTGAAGACCTGGCAGGAAATACACACGCTAAGCCAGGCAAGAGAGGAGAGCCCTGTCGAGTTTACAAGAAATCAGGCGTTGGTGATCTGCTCCGAAAACTACGAAATGACGATACTCAATGAGCAAGTGCTGAAGAACTATATTCAGAAAACAGAAAGCTTTCTGAAGCAGAGACAAAAACATGAATGAAGAAGACCTGGCAAAAGAAGAACTCAAGCGAATTGACCATTTGATATTCGTCACACTCAAATACACGAGAACCGTTGATATTATCAGAACAATTATCGGAAAGTTTATTCTCACGCTCGATCATCAGGTCACCAGATATTATGATATGCAATTTGAAAAAAACAAGATAAAGGAAATTCCACCCGTTCCATTGATGCGGATGAAAAAGCTCGAGCAGCTCCATGCAAAAGACCAAAAGGTGAAGGACCTCATTGATTTCTACGTACACCTCAAGAGCATCTATAATGCGGAGTTCAAAGCGAAGGAAGAATATCGAAAGAATGTCACGTTAGTAACGAAAGGAAAAGAGATTAACATTCCCATGCTCAAAGAATATGTCGATACCATAAAGGAATATGTGACTTATTTGGAGGAGCTCAGCAAGTGAAAACCATTGGCCTTCTCAGCGGGAAAGGCGGCGTCGGTAAAACGACCACAGCGATTAATCTTGCTGCAGGCCTCAGTTATTTTGGAAAGAGAGCAATCATTGTCGATGCAAATCTCACCACGCCCAACGTAGGCTTGCACCTCGGAGTTCCTACAAGCCCCAATAGTATCCATCACGTGCTCAAAGGCAAGGCAAAAATACATGACGCAGTGTACCGGCATCCCTCAGGCATTCATTTCGTCCCAGGGAGCCTCGCACTTGAAGACATGGAACAATTACGATTAAACCTTTTCAAATCTGTTCACAATCTCAATGCAGACTACGTTATCATCGACGGTGCCGCAGGGCTAGGAAAGGAAGCACTGGCAACGATGGAGCACTGCGATCAGTTGCTCGTTGTTACCAATCCCGAGCTCCCTGCCATCACTGACGCGTTGAAGACCGTGAAAGTCGCAGAAGACTTGGGAAAGAATATTCTCGGTGTCATCGTCACACGGACAAAGAACGATGCATTTGATGTCTCAATTCGTAATATCGAAGCAATGCTCGAGCGTCCTGTTATCGCGGTCATTCCAGAGGACAGCGCACTGCGGGAAGCGCTTGCAATGAAAGACACCATCATCTACTCGCATCCGCATGCGAAGGCAGCACGAGCATATCTCAAATTTGCAGCGGCATTGTGTGGCCAGGAACTACAAGAGCTACCACAAACGTGGATTGATCGCATTTTGAATGTTTTTAGGAGAAAGTAAAATGGGATTTCTAGACTGGCTAAAGGGATTGTTTGGTTTCGCCAGACCGATGGAGCAGAGCTACCTCGTGACAACATTTAAAGACCATGACTACCTCATGCAGCAGAAAGATGGAGTCTGGTATATTATAGTAAAAGGAAGAGAGTATATCGTAGTGCAGATCGGGGGCAGAACACCACAGCAAGTCACAGAACTGAGCACGGAAAAAAATGCTGGAAATGTGGTCTTTTTTGTAAATCCGGATGGCAAGAAAGGAAATATCAGCAGGATTCAGACTGTTAAAAAAATTGAGGAAAAATAATGAATTTCATCATCGAGACGGAAAGTGGCTCTCTGTACAAGATAGAGCAACGCGGACGAGACTGGTATATATTCATATCCAAGCTGAAAGGATGGAAAAGAATTGACAGGGTTATCAAGGGAGAGGAAGAACTGAATCTTGCACAACTAAGACCGAATCAGCTGCGAGGGGCATTTTTCTGGTACAATCTTGGAGACAAAGAAAAAACCGTGGCAAATACCGGCATCACTGCCTATGTATATGCACAAATCGCATAACCTATATACTCCACTACCAAATCTTTTTTAAAAACAAGCTTTATTCATATTACCATGGCAGAACCAGAACAATTTCTTGAATCACTGGATCCAGAAAAAACATTCTTCGTCGAAACGGAAGACAGCAGTTTTATCCTCCATCTAGCCAAGGGGATATTTTACGCGCGACGAACCACCAGCAAAGATCCCAGGTACTGCCTAGTAACAAAGATTAACGGGAAAAAAGTCTACAAAGAAAAAGATCTTGATCTCCACGCAGAAATAGCATATATGCACCCAAAACTGAACCAAGAAGTTTCCGGCGGTAAAGTTCGAAGTGTTGCCCTACGCTGAAACAACGCCCTTATGAATGTGAATCTCTTCAAATGCATGTTCTTGCTCTAAACTTACTTTCTTATAACTATGCAAATACAGAAGTGGTAACAAAGTAAGAATCGTTTCTTCCTTCCCCTTCCCTGAATCAAGCTCAGAGAATGGAATCACCGTACGCTGTGCGAAAAGTGCTTCCAGTTTTTTATACACTGCATCGATAAGCAATCCAATATCTACCTTCTTCTCCGGAATCTCAGGCTTGTGAAATGACAAAAACTTTTGCAAGCGCAGCTTCCGTCGAGTATCAACGCGCAATGCCTTCTCCAAGGCGCCAATCAAATCTGCAATAGAGACTTTTCGCTTTCTCGCTTGCGGTGTTTTTACTCCAAGCAGAGGAATATCTACTTTCCGCTCCGATTGCGGCAGGAAATCCCCAAGTTCCTCAAACTCCTGCTGTTCCGAGTGAAAAAGAAATGAATCAAAGGTATTGATATCCTCCTGCACCAGACGATTCGACTTAATCTTCAAAAGAATAGCCGAGGCAAGCAATACTTTCCCCGAGATGAAATAATCCATCTCCTTCATTTTTTTAACGGTCTCAATATACTTATGAGTGAGCTTGGTAATATCCACATCCCATGGATTCATTTGCTCCGACTTCACAAGGTCATAGATGATATCCTGCCAGGTCACTTCATTCTCTTTGAGAAGCAGATCATAAATTTGCTCTTGCATACTAAAACCAAAGAAAAAGAACTATAAAAACATTGCTATGCGCCCAAAGCGCCAAGTAAGTCATCCCACTGATCTCCCAGTTGTTCAGTGAATGAGTAATCTGCAACATCTTCTGCATCATTCAAAAATGCTCCAGAATTCTTGCAGTATATCTGGTATCCTTCAGTACAGTAGTTGAGATAAACATTTTTCCCAGAAAAATGCCCAACCAGAGTAATTTTACCTTCATCCACTGCATCTTCCACACCCGACTCCAGATTGACAGTAAAGTAAATGCCATCAGGAGCACCTGGAGTACTCTTAGCGGAATACCGGTAGAGATTGTATATAGCCTCCTCTTCTAGTGTACACTCCTCAGAGCACGCATAGCTTGTAGGTTCTGGTCTTGCGGTAAAAGTGGGAATCGCAAGCTCTGCACCCTCACACACGGGCCCTGGCGATAGGGGTATGAACGCCGTCCCACAACCACTGATATAACCACGCTTGCACAAATCCTGCCGCAATAACCCTTCAGAGCAACAAGTTGCCTCATCAGAAGCCCCACCAGTATCCCCGCCCTTACATCCATCATAATGCGTATTCACAGAATCAAAGCACGCACTGAGCCCAGCCTTATCACACATGTAACTTCCACCAAAGTCAGGAGAGAAATATCCTGCGCCACAGCCAGTATCCGGTGCACGTGCAGGCGCTCGTTCCCGTGCTTCCTCTTCAGTTCCAGTACACACTTCAGGAGCCTCATAGAGCCTTGTTTCCTCAATAATGAACGTACCTTCTTCGATACTTACTTTCGAAATCGTCTTGGTCCCATCACCAGTCTGACAAACAAGGTAATATTCTTCATCCCGCTCAGATTCTTTCACATCTTCGCAACGCAGATTCCCCAGTAAAATCTGTTCGGTGCGTTGCTCACGCTCCTGCTGACTCAAAACCGCATCAATATCAGGAAGCGCAAGGAAATTAGCATCAAAGTATGCCTTGTCACGTTCAAGCGTGGTTGTTGCCACAGCCTCGGCCTCTCCAAGGGCCTTAATCTCTTCAAAACGTGACCCCACAAATACTCCAGGACTTTCTTCCACGACAGCATACTTATGCACTAGCGTGCCCTGGCTTGTCTGGCAAACCTTGTAATAGATATCCCCATCAATATTCTCCTTTCCTACATCCTCGCAGTTACTAAACACCTCAAAAGTTTCAAGCTCCTCAAACCGTAGCTCATGCTCAGCAAGCGAATCAAACTCCGAATCCAGTTCTGCTTCAGTAATTCCAGTGGCCGAAACAGCAGGTGCAGCCAGCAAAGGAACTGCAGGCGCACTCAAAGCCAAAGCAGCCTCAGGACTCACGCTAGGAATGGCCTCTTCCAGTATTGCAAGAGCCCCCTCGAGAGCCTCGGGTTCTGCAAGCCTCTTAATTTCAGGATACCGAGTTCCCTTCACGGTGCCTTCTTCTATATATGCCACATATTTATGAACAAGCGTTCCCTTGGTGCTGGTAGCACACACATTGTAATACGTGTCGCCCTCTTCAGCGATTTTACCTACTTCTTCACAGTTTTCAAAGAGCCCTTGGAAACTTGCTGGGTCATCCAAGGTTGGTTCATAGGATTCTAAAATATCAAACTGCGCGTCAAGCTCAGTTTCAGTATACGCACCTTCCTCAAAAATAATACGAACCGCCTCCCCTGGCTCTTCTTCAGGAACAGCCTCGGCAACAGCCCGCTCTCCTAACGTAGGAAGTCCGGCAATCGCAGGCAGGTATCGCTTAATCGAGGCCTGCGTAAACGCCTTAACGGGAATTTGCAATGTCTGCCCAGGCTCAATCTGATTGTAACTACCATCAAACAGAGCATCAATCGCCGTGCTCGGATTCTCAATAATATCAAAGTTTCTCAGAATAACAAGCTTAGTGTCCTCCACGACAACATACGTCCTCGCACTGGGAAGCTCCTGCCAGACTGCGGCCCTCTCTGCATCACTTAGACTATTCCACAGAGTACTTTGTTCATCATCAGAAAGACTTTTCCACGTGTTTCCCGCGTAATCTACATAGCCTAATTCATCTGCTTTTTCCATATAAACATCCATGTATGTTCTTCCTTCCCCGATGCCTATATGTTCCATTGCAATCTTGGAAATCCAGTCTCCTGGTTTCACAACATACGTACCAGACTCCCTTTCTTCCGAACCAGAACTAATAATCTCCTCAGCGGATCCATCTGCTTTAACATCAGTGAGCGTACCAACGGTATCGGCAACAAGAGTTTCTTCAGGCAATGCAATGACGCTGACAGCCGCTGGTCCTTGAGCACTAAAGAGTCCACGGCGAGAAGGATCTCCTAAAGCAACCTGTGCAACGCCAGGGACGTAGCCCTCGCAGACCTGCGACGGATCCTTGCACTGCTCCTTCATTAAATCGGCATACTTCGCACCGGAAACAGTCTCCCCTGTATCGGAAACAGCTTCATACGTCACAGGATAAAAAGGAAAAATAGCTGCCAAACGACCGGTATCATGCACAACATATACGACTGGTACGCCTGGTTCCAAAGTGTAGGTTTGTTTCCCTCCCACAGTCTCAGCAGTCAATTCAACCGTTCCTGCTTGTTGACCTAAACCATTTGTCAGAAAATAATAATCCGGTGCACGACTTTCCGTAAATGTTTGTCCTAGAGCCTCAAACGACGTGAATGATCCTCCGATGGAAAAAAAATCAGCAGCAAAATTATAGACCTTTCCTTGCTCATCAAAAGATTTGATATAAGCAAGGCCAGCAATCCCTTGGATAAGTTCATTATCTTCACTGTCAAGCACGACGAACTCCTCTCTTCGCGAAGAAACGCAATCCTCACCTTCAGCGCAAGAAATCTGGCTGTTCACCGCCTCTGGAGAAGTGCGATCACATTTCAAATCGGTAAAGCCTCCTCTCAATGCTCTGAAAAACACAGGATCATGACCTACGTCACAAGAATACACATTACCGGTGCTCTGTGGGTCATTGCTTAGGACATAGCTCGTCAGGGCGCATGTTGCCTGATCTGCACATGATGCAGACGTTTTCTCAAAGGAAATTTGTCCACCATCCGCAACATTCTCGAAATCACCCAGCAAACGACAATATCCATTCGCAACGCCTTTCTCAGCCAGAGCTCTATCTTCACTGAAAGCAAAATCTCTCGGCCCACCAGTCTTCCCATCGAGTGCAACGTTCACAGAGGTTGTTTCCTCCCCAGAGGTAATCGAAACAGAATCCCCTTCTTGCAGCACTGTGGGAATGCCCAGAAATGATACAGGATTATTTTCAGCAAGCGAAGTAATCATCAAGGTATTGTATCCAACCGTCCCATCTGGAATAGTCCCAACGTTCAAACGAAGATCAACAGCCTCTCCAGTATCCGTTGCTTCCCTGCTACATGCCGCACCATCTTCAGTAAACTCGGTAAATGCATACGTAGTAATCTTAGTTATATCAGCAGTGCCCTTTTCCACATCGAAAACAACGGTGCCACTCCGTCGCAATGCAGCACTGAGATCCCCTACACCCAACAGATAACTGTCAAAAGTCGCAACACAAGTATCATCGACTGCAACCACTTCATCGAGCAAGCCTTGTTCATCAAACAAAATCTTACAATTTCCAGTAAAGACATATTCTTTTTCTAAACCTTCAACGGAATCAAAATAAAACTCAACAGTTTCCCACTTGATGTTCTTTCCCTGAACTGTTGATACGGACAATTTATATTCGAGAGGAAGACTCTCACTGGCAATCACCGCATTGCTTCCGCCAACCTCTGCTTCGGTAAAAATGGAACCACCTTCCATCAACGTACTAAGGACATCCCCAGAGACATCAGTCCAGTAACAGACCCAGGGTTTATTGCTGCCCAATTTAAAATCGCTGACAACACACTTGACGGTGCTTTCCCTCTCCAAAGTATTTTGGTCGCCAAAGTCAAGAGCATCAAACAAGGGAGCCTCATCTACACCAATAACATGCGGCAGGAGCAAAACAACGACCAGCAGTACTACATATTTCTTCATGGAGCCTCCGCAAAGGGATAATATGTTGCAAAGAAGAAAACATATGGCGAATCACCAACAATCGCCAAAGGATCGGTAACGGAATACACGACAATATCCTGCTCGGTAGGAATAATTGCCACTTGATACCCAGTACTCAAATACAGTTGATAGTTATCATCTTCAGGGTTTTCGACGAGAGAATCAACAATCGTGTCAATCCCCGCATAGAGCTTCGGCAGATTAATCTGCTCCTCATATACATACGGGTCTGCCAGCGTATATGCATCACCATTCTGATTAATCACAATAACCGGATAATCAACAGTCACCTGCAAGGTATCACCAGCATCAAGAGTGACAGAAAGATCCCCAGGCTCAACAAGCAAAGGAGAAAAATCCTGCACAGAAAGACATGTAGGAATAGCGAGGGATAAATAGGATTCGTATTCAGAAAGCAATTCTTCATAAGAAAGTAATTCTTTTTCACCGTCATAATAGGCATAGGCAATGTCCCCACCAACAGGACTGGAATAGCGCAGCTCAGGCAGAATGAAGTAGCCACCCTGGGCACCAAGAATATGCAGCCCGGTAGGCACGGCATTCCCCACGCAAACCTCTACAGCATCCTGAACCTCTGCGACTTCAGAGGGTACTGCCAACCCACCGGTAATTTCTTGATACGTAGACGCAATATTCCCGCGAAACACATAGACAAGAGCAACAATAATAACCAGAACAATACCTAATACAACAAATAACGTAAACTGCCCTCTTTTATTCATTGGTCGTACTAGAGGTTGCGCGATTTAAATACTTTTCGCGGTTTTACAAACGTTGCTGGGAATATTTTCCAATAAATTCTTCAAATTGCAGGCCATCTTTTTGTAGCTGCAGAAATGACAAAACATAATTGTTTCCTTTGGACTTGGGAATATTATTTGCCTGCAGAAAAAACCATCCTTTGTTATCAAAGCGAATTGCCAGCCATGCTTCCGCCCCAAACGTGTTTGCAAACAACAATAATTGCTGAATCTCTTCCTCTTCGAAATATTTTTTGTCGCTCTTGATGGACTTGCACTCAATCGCGAGACATTTCTTTCCATTGCTCGCAAGAAGATCAGGTGCCGGTCGCGTCGTGCTTCCAGAACCTGCAGCTCTCAGCACTGCATAGCCGTTCTCCCAGAGTAAATGGAAAAGTTCCCGTTCGGCACGACTACCTTTGGCTTTTGTCGACATCAAAAAAAAGAAGAAGTAAAAATATAAAATACTTTGCTTTTAAAATTAAAGATCTCGTGCTTGAATAGTGCTTCGTTTGTTTGCTTTTGCGCGTTCGCAAGATTTCCTGATCAATGAGACAACTTCCTCATTCAAGTGCTCAGCAAAGTCTCCAGCAACATTCATGCCCTCTGCAAGCTCTTTAATCTTACTTCGTACCACAACCATTTCTGCCATTTTGCTTACCTCCAAAGATAGTAAAATAGACAGCTGGAGAAAGTCCACCTATATAAACCTTTGCTCATTCCTTTTTAAAAATGATAATACTATATAAGAGCGAGCTCGTCGACACAATTCTCTCTTCCACAGCAACAAATCCCACAGCCATTTCTTTGAGCAGATCTGCCTTTGGGACTATGAAAACAAGCTTCCCATTTTTCTTTAGAATGAATGCTAATTGGTAAAATAATTCCTTGTACAGCTTCCGCACATCCTTCTCTGGATTGCTCTTTGATGCAAATGGCAAAGAAGAAACTACGATATCCACTTCTCCTTTCTGAAACTTCGTATCCAACCACTCAGGCTCAATCCGTGAAATGTTGATGCCCTTCCGCACTTTTGCAAGCGTTGCATTGATCTCGGTGCTCCGCACGTTTGGGAACAAAGCATCATAGGCAAAAATCTTCCCTTTCTTATATAGCGCCGCCTCGATAGCAATAATACCATCCTTAGAGAATGGATCCAGGAATATTTTCTTGCCATTATAACCAGACAATCGCACCAGACCGTACGCAATGCACGCATTGATGCTCTGGTTATGGATCTTAATACGATATGCCCGCTTTGAAAGCAGTTCAGGTGTCTTGTCAACACCAACGAAGATATTTTCATCGATAATATCAACAAAAACAATCGTCTTGGAGTTCTTCAGATCAACAGTGTTACCTGCTTTGAAAAACAGTTCTCCCACTGCACGCTCTACTTCTTGGGAGCTGAACGCATGCGCACCATACCGGGAGCAATGCACACGAAAAGGAGACTCAATGGGAAATGGTTGTATATCCTTCAACATCAAGCACATCTGATGGAGCTCATACACTTTCATGATACTCTGTGTTTTTTGCAAAAGCTTGTCAATGCTGCGCGTAGTAAACAGGATCCTTCCGTCAGCGACGCACTCGGAATTTGCTTTCAGAATTTCCTTGATCTCCTTCTGAGAAATATCTTCTAAACCCCGGGCAGTGATAGCAATATATTTCATTCTGCGAGATAAATATTATTTTTCGTCTCCAATATTTTTACATTCACGAGGTCACCTTCATTTTTCTCACACTGATTCACCGAAACACATCTCCCTCGGCCTACCGCAAGCATCTGTCCTTCAAACCAACCTTTACCATACACTGCTAACTGTACACGTTCCCCTTTTTTAAATACTTCTGGCACACGAGTCGCCTTATGAATACCAAGATCTTTCGCTTTCACCTGCAAAGGTATGCTAAATTCCTTCTCCCATTTCTCTATCTGCTTGTAGAACTGATACCAGCCCACCGCAGCAACGTCATCGTGCTTTCGCGAATGCCTATATACTTCATACTTCTGAATGCCCAAAGAACAGCCCAACTCTTTTGCGAACTGAATAATCTTCGGAATCTCCGCATCATTGACACCTGGAATCCAAACCGGACACAAACGCACCTGCGTGCCTTTGGCAATATATTTCCGCGCAAACTCCTGCACTTTTTCAATTTTCAAACAGGGAGAATTTGCAAGCTTCGACGCCAACTTTGGATCCAGCGCATGAAATGACAAATTCAACACATCAACAGCAACGTCCTTCCAGATCGTCCCGTTCGTTTGCATGGAGATCTTCTTCACTCCTGGAATCGCACGTAACCCCTCAACTAATTGTTCAAGGTGTGGATAGCAAAATGGCTCCCCCACCGAATCTATATTGATCTCCACATCATTGCCTTTCAGCGCAACAACCTTCTCGACCTCTTCCAAAAGATAGACGCAATCCACTTCATAAAAGACCTTGTGCTGCTGAGACAATGGCCCCCCATCGACAGAGCAAAAAGTACAATTAATATTGCATACGGATGTCGGTCGCACTTGCAAGAGATTCGTCCCTCTATCAATGATGCCAAATGCAATGCAACCCAAAAGCGGGACTCCTCGACCTATGTGGACAATCATGTATTTTTCAGCTCCTGTAGCCTTTATAAACCTTTTCCAGAGGTTTTTAGGGTATGATACGCAATAAAAATATGATACAGCTCCTTCGCATTAAGAATATGGCCTAGCTCATGCTTCTGTTTCGAAATGAAGAATGCATCGTTTTGCTTGCCGCCAATAGAATCATGAGAGCCGAAGTGGAAACCTTCAAAGGCAACGATATATTCACCATTATACGCCCCGTTCACAATGAGATCACCAGCATACTTCAACTGAGCAAAATACTGGATCTGCTTCAGCAGTTTCGCCTCATCACCATACAGATGCAGGAACCGCTCACCGATATGCTTGACATCCTTTCCACGTATAATCACGCGACCTTTAGCACTGATAACTTCAATAGCACTTCCTTGCTTGCCAATCACAAACCCAATTCCTGGATGCTGGACAAGACGATAAATAAAGTCAGGGTATCTCTTCTCAATATCACTTATATCAAGACGGTGAGGGCTGTCATTAAAATACATATGCGCAAGAGAGGAAGAATAGAAAATCATAATCTGCTTTCTGTTTCTCCAGTCGATTTTTGGATCATGTTTTTCCTCCTTCCGAAAGACGCGTGCCATGTACTTAATAAACGCTGAGCTTACCACACGAAGAGGGAATGAAAAATTCTCATAATAGTACTTGAGTTTATGATACACAAATTTCATTCGGCTACTTCTCTCTGAATCATGCGCATGAAATCCCTTTGTTGGCAGTTTGCTTATCTCCGCAACATAGGAGTCAAGACTCTCATAGTAGAGCCGCTCGAAAGGAACGCTTGGAACCTGTCCATGATCTGAAAGGACGTAAACGTCATATCCCTTTTGCCTAGCCCTCTTATACAATTTTTTCACATCGGAATCAATCTGGCGCAGGACAGTAAAAGAGCTCAGGGACTCTGGCCCTCGATAGTGTGAAATCCAATCATAGCCCCCGTACGTCACATAGATATAGGGCGAGTTCCGATCCATTTCCAAGAGCGCTGCTTCCGTTGAGATCTCTCGCGCCGTTGCATTGATAAACGTGCGAAAAAAAGGGAAATAGGGATAAAAAAAAGGCCAGTTAAAGTCTCTCCAATGCACAAAAGCAGATACGACTTCCGTATACGTCTCGTACAGTTCAACAAAGAATTCCACAATGCTGGAAAACACAACTTTGCTCGTTGCAACGGGATTCAGCAGAACGAGAAAAAGAATATCTCGCAAATTCTTGGCACCGCTCTCCGTTTTGTACAGGTGTGCTACAGTGAGAATGGATCGCTCTGCATCGCCGCAGAAAATATTCCCTATAGAAGTTCCTCCTCTCAGGATGCCATAATTTCTTTTGCTGAGTTCCTCCTCTATGCTCCGTGCGCTCTGCGGCAACGACATGGCATACGCTTTCTGCCCCTTCTTGTCCAGAAACTGAAACCCAGGAATATTTCCATTATCATTGTACATGATGCCTGCCTGCACAAAAGGCGTTGTCGTCGGATACCCTGGATCAAACTTACTAATATGGTAACTTCGCAATACCTTGCTAAGAAAAGACATATATCTCGTTTTTCGCAGTTTTTGCAGAAGACTGTATCCAAGGCCATCGATCTGAATAATGATAAATTTCTTTTTAGAACGAACAGGCATATCTTGCAGCTTGAGTTTCCGTTTGAGCAGTGCTGCTCTGCTGAATCTCTTCACGTGAAATGGCTTCATAAAGCTCCTCGACGACAACATACCATAAAGTCGACGTGGCTTAAATAGCTTACCAAAAACTATTTAAACAACTCAAAAGTCATAATCGTTAGCGGGGTAGGACAGTCAGGAGTGTCCGTCGGGCTCATATGGCACACAAATTTGTCTTAGACACCCGAAGAAAGGTAAGGAATTATCTTTCGGGTTGAGGTCGTTAGTTCAAATCTAACCCCCGCTATTTTTCCCAAACATTTCAATCTTTTTCAGATGTTTAGGACTAGAAAAACCTATGAGTTTGTTCCACAACTCTAAATTGTCAAGACCATTAAGCTCAATTTTACTAATTAGAGTATAGCCACTCCTTATCCTATGATCCTTAACTTTATAGTCATAAACCTCATAATAACGAAACCCTAATTGCGTGAGAATTTGAGAAATTTCCTTTATAAAGCGAGCATCCTTTGAAGGAATAGTAATAACAGGATAATAAGGGAAACTCTTATATTTTTTCTTAAAAGAAATACAGCCATCGGTATCAGCCACGCCACGGATAAAGGAGAGGACTAGTGGCAGATGAAAACCAAATGAATCTGGAATGTGAAGCTTGCCATACTTTGGACCAGAGGGCAAACCTATTACACCAGTAAGGTACTGAAATAAAGCTTTCGAATAAATCCTGAAACCAAAGGTTGTTCCAGAATCATGTAGCCTGGGTTGGGGTTCATAGCCAAACACTTGAGTAAATTTAGGTGACACAACATCATAATAAAAGGTCTTCTCATCAAGAGGATTACCAACACACTTTAACGAATACTCATGTTTTGCAGGCCGGTAAGTAATATTTCCATCACCACAGAATACACCACATAGATAAGCCAGATCAGAACTATAATGTCTAGGCAGAAATAGTCCTTTCTTTTTATCAACCGAACTAAGAGTTATAAATTCTGATGACTCTGCCATGCAAAAGAACTATTTTTGCAGTTTAATAAGCATTTTCCTAAGAAAACCGAAAAAGCTTCAGAAAACAGAAAATATTATTAAATAACAAGATAATTGATTTATTAATGGGGAAAAAGCTTTGGTTCATAATTCTCATAGTAACGTTTCTTGTAATGAGTCCCATCCTTTCCGAAGATACTACGGTAGAGCCAGAAGTTCTCGCACAAGTACAAGAAGCGAAAGAAGTTCCCGTCCTCGTGAATCTTGATCAGCCAGTAGAAGAGCTCTCAGCATCTGCACAAGCGTTAGCAAGCGATATCGAGCTTGAACACCTCTCAGGCAATCAATACACTGCCGAGGTCAACCAACAGCAATTGACGGAACTTTTGGAAATAACGAGCGTCGAAGCGGTCGAAGAGGATGAAATTTTTCATATTCTCTTATCGGATACTGTCCCGCTGATCAACGCATCCGTCGTGCACACACGGCAGAATGGCACGGCAAACCTCACAGGCAAAGGTCAAACCGTCTGCATCATTGACTCGGGAATCAATGCAACACATCCAGGCCTTGCAGGAAGAATCGTCGCACAGAAATGCTTTTGTGATGTCACCGATCTTGGATCCGGTGGCTGCTGCCCAGGAAATGTCAACGAAAACAACACGGCAACGGATGATAATGGGCACGGAACACATGTAACCGGCATCGCCGCAGGCAATGGCTCGGGAATAACAGGAGTCGCCCCCGAAGCAAGCATCGTCTCAATAAAAGTGACGAACGCATCGGGAGACGCACTCTTCTCGGATATCACGCAGGCAGTGAACTGGTGCGCCAGTAATGCATCTCGATACAACATCTCCGCCATCTCCATTAGCCTCGGGGGCGGGAGTCACTCCACGTCATGCGAATCATCGTACGCAGCTTTATCTGTAGAAATCGACGCTGCATTTAACAATAATGTCTCGGTTTCTGCTGCCGCAGGGAATGACGGCTCTACGACGTCTATGACGTCACCCGCATGCCTCAATAAGACCATTTCCGTCGCGTGGTCGTCTAAAACTGACGCAATTGTGTCGACGTCAAACAGAAACGCACTCACAGATCTCATGGCGCCAGGCAGCTCGATTACCTCAACTGCTTTAAGCGGCGGCACACAATCTCGCTCTGGAACATCCATGTCAACCCCCCATATCGCCGGGGTCATCATGCTTCTGCAGCAGTATGAGCAGGACGTCGAGGGAAGAAACCTCACGGTCTCGGAAATTAATGCCACAATAGCAACGAATGGCACAGCAATCAACGACAGCAGCGGCTCTGGAAGAGTTTTCATTCGCACCGACACCCTAAAATCACTTGGGGCGATTGACAATCTTTTCCCGCTCATTGACAGTCCCAACACCACAGCCTCGCGTATTTTCATCTATAGCAATATTACCTTCATCGCAAACGTGACTGATGTCAACAGAGAGGCAGTCTGGCTGGAAACAAATGCATCCGGTACCAGAGTCAACTACACCATGACAAACCGCGTCGGTGATCAGTACAATTTCACTTTGAACAACAATAGTTTTACAGCAGGTCAGACATTCCAATGGCGCATCCATGCAAACGATACGCACCCGAATGAGAATGTTACCGCCTGGTTCAATCTCACCGTCTTCACAGGCGCTCCCATCATCACATTGCATGGCCCAACAAATAACACCAACACAAACAATCGTTCCGTAACATTCAACTTCACTGCAATCGAAGATGTGAGCGGCAATTTCAACTGTAGTTTCTATCTCAATAGTGTACTCAATCAAACCAAGAGCACCACAAATAATACGCTCACAGAATTCAGGCAGAACCTCAGCGAAGCTACGCATTTGTGGCAGATCCAGTGCAACGACTCAGATAGCCTCACCGGAAATGCTTCTATTCGAGAAATCATCATCGACCTCACCAGCCCGAACTTCAATGCAGAAACCTTCACGACGGTGGTGGAACTGGGAAGCAACCAGACATACAGTATAAACCTGACAGAAACCTATCCGCAGTACGTCAATTTTTCTTTTATCGAAGCGAATTATACCATGAGTAATTCATCTACAGTATACTCTCGCACATTCACCACATTCCAGAATGGCACGAATAACTTTTACGTGTATGCGCGTGATACAGGAGGCAATCTCAACACCACCTCTGGAAACTTTATAGTCAATGATTCCATCACCGGCCCGAGAATGGTCAACATTATCTTCTACAGCTCTCTCACGCAGAACAGCGTACAGAATGTTAGCGCCTGGGTGCTCAATGGTCGCGCCCTCTCTGCCGTGTACCTGGATCCAAACGGAACGAATTTTACCATGACGAATAATACCTTCTACAACTACACCTTTAACTTCACGGCAACAGGCTGTGGCACGACGTCATTCAAAATATTTGCAAATGACTCGACGAATGCAGGCATCACCAATACATCAAGCTATACCGTGACAGGTTGTTGCGGCGATGGAACCTGCGACTCTGGAGAGACCTGTACGTCCTGCAGCAGCGACTGCGGAGCCTGCGCAACAAGTGGTGGCGGTGGCGGTGGAGGAGGAGGTGGCGGAGGCGGTGCAGCTCCGAGCCTTGCACCGGCGGCTGTTTTGGAAGAACCAACTCGAATAGTCATTGAAAGTATTGCCGAAGCATCACCAGAGAATCCAGTCTCCGTTGAGGTCGATAATGAGGATATACCAATAAGCAATATACAAATAAACGTCAATAAAGTACTGAGCAATATTAACATCTCCATAGAAGCGCTGGAAACACAGCCAGCAAGCCTGCCGAAACCAGATGCACTGGTCTATCAGTATTTGGACTTCAACACCGTGAACGTAGAAGATGCAGACATTGAAGCAGCCAGCATAGACTTTTTTATCCCTGACACATGGCTCCTAGAAAATCATGTTCTCAAAGAAAACATAGCATTGCAGCGCTACCATGGCACCTGGGAAGAGCTTCCAACCATGTACCTTGGCATGGAAGGGCAAACACACTGGTACCGTGCAAACACGACGGGCTTTTCCTACTTTGCAATCACCGGAAAACCAACGCAGCTCAGTGAACCTGCAGAAACACAAGAAGAAATCTCCGTCGAAGAAAAACCCAACACACTCAAAATTATCCTCTACAGCATCCTCACTGTTGCCGGTCTCCTTGTACTCATCCTCTTTTTAGTGTATGAAATTCGAAAAAAACGATAGGACAACCTTTAAATAGACAAAGAGGACAAGAAAGAACATGGAATTCGTTGGCGGCCAGGCGGTAATCGAAGGCGTCTTAATGAAATCCGGCTCTAATGTTGCTGTTGCCGTGCGTGACCAAAAAGGAAACATTGTCATCAAGCAGGAAAAGCACAAAAGCTTCACCAAAAAACATAAAATTCTCAATCTTCCCTTGATTCGAGGTCCAATTATTCTCTTGGAAACAACTATCTTGGGGATAAAAGCGCTCAACTATTCTGCAGACGTCTCTCTGGAAGAAGAAGGAAAAAAACACAAAAAAATCAGCACGGCATCGATCATTTCTACGGTGCTATTCTCAGTCCTCTTTGCCCTGCTGCTCTTCAAATTGCTCCCGCTCGGAGTCGCACAGGCAGCATCGACCTACGACACAACGTTTCAAAATAGATTCCTCTTTAATCTCGTCGAAGGATTGACAAAAATTATTATTTTAGTTGGTTACATTGCTCTCATTGCATTGATGCCGGACGTGAAACGCGTGTTCCAGTACCATGGCGCGGAGCATAAGGCAGTGAATGCATGGGAAAAGAAGGATCTCGATAATATCAAAAAATACTCTACAGTGCATATCCGCTGCGGAACCAGTTTTGTCCTTTTCGTGCTCTTCCTGAGTATTGTTGTCTATTTATTTCTGCCAACGGATATAAGTTTTGCAGCAAAGTATGGCCTTCGCATACTCCTCCTGCCACTCATAGCAGGACTCGGGTATGAAGTAATCCGCGTAAGTCCGAAATATGAAAAATATTTTCTCTTCAAAATGCTGATTACTCCTGGTTTGTTACTGCAGCGCTTGACAACGAGGGAACCAACCGACAAACAGCTGGAAGTGGCACAGGCAGCACTGAGAGCAGTAAGCACCTAACCATGAGGCTTACAGACAGCATAGAAATCACACTGCCCCGTCCGCCACTTGCACAACGGCGTGACAGTGCGTATGTAGTCTTTGATATTCTCCGTCGTACTCGTATGCTCATGCACCGCATGAATTGTTTCTTTTGCACGTTCTAATAACATTCTATCTACGGGCAGCAGGTGCAATCGATCCCTCAGAAAGAATATGCCAATGGAATCCGGAACCCGGCCATGCTTTTCATCATAGAGAAGACTGTAAATTGCCAGCTGTAGCTTCATACTGTCCTTGATTTCCGAATTTGCACTGGTTTTATAATCGATGATCTGCACATGCCCATCTCGTTCATGAATTGCATCAATGAACCCACGGACTGCTAGATTCTCCGACGCATATTCCGCTTCAGTCCGTGGTTTTAATGCCTGAAATGCACCAGCAATGCTTCCCTGTTTTGATAGCTCAACAGCAAACTCTTGTAGGTACTGCTCGCACCAGTTCAAGAGCATCAGCAACGTCTCCTCAAAATAAAATTCAAGATCCTTCTGGGGAAGCTGGAGAGCCCACAATTCCTCTCGGTACTTCCCCCATTGTTCAAGGAATATTTTTTGTATGGCTACTTTGAAATCTCGCACATATGTTTCCATTGAAAAAGATGAAACATCGAGAGAATAAAAATTTTCAAGAGCCGAGTGTGCAATATTCCCTCGCACCATATGAATGCTGGCACTAGTGGGGAGTTTTTCTATGTATTGATAATAGTATTTTCTCTTGCACTGCAGAAATGTATTAATAGATGAAGGAGATTCAACTCTTTTTGACATCCATTTAAAACCGAAAAGAATGTTTAAAAAGATTTATGTGATTTATCGTGGAAGAGATTCCTATTCATCCTCATGAAACAATTCAGCTCGTGTCTTCTTAAGAATTTCAAGTCGAGAAAGTTTTCGTCCTGACTGTACCATATCAGCGTACGCATCTGTAAGCAAAGATCTCATCTTGTATGGCTCAGCAACATGCTCCAACAAAGGACTTCCCTCAAAGCAGGCAACATAATGATCTCCTGCAAGTTTGCTGCAGTAATTCCCTTGCTCATTAAATAAATATATTCGGCAAGAATCCCAAACCAAACCATGAGCAGAACCATCAGCAAAAACCACAGAGAATCCTTCTGAACTATCCCCAATCACCTTTATATAGATAGATCCATCTTGTTTTTTTTCCGCAGTAACCTGATAATTACCGTAGGTTCCCATGTACATCTCTGAGCTCATGCCACTCATTATCATATCAAGAACTTCGCCTTTTTCTTCATAACTGCACTGCGTTGATTCATTGAACTTCTGGCAGAGCGGATCAAGCATGGTATCCGCTCCTGTTATTCCTAATATGCCTCCGCCAAGAAAACCTACAAGAATAGATCCGCTACCTAGATATCTCCGAAAATCTTCAGTCATTTTGTGTCCCCCTTAGATTTTTCTAATATAAAAAACAATACCAGCAATGACCAGCACCGCAAGCAATACACCGATTCCCACTGCGAGCAAACTGCCCTTCTCCGCAACATCCACAGTGAACAACTTCTGCGTCACCAGCCCTTCATCCGTAGATACCTGTACAAACACCGTGCTCGCACCCGCATCTTCAGGGCTGAGCGTCACCGTAAATGCACCAGCAGAGCCTGCAGGAACAATCAATTTTCCAATATATGTAGGATGCAAACCATCCACCGTGAGATAAAAAGTTTTCGCTTCTGCACCAAGATTCGTTACCTGCACCGTGAAAGTAGTCTCTTCACCAGCAGTAAGATCCTTAATGCTCCCAAAGGAAACATAGGTATTCTCATCGTAGACCATTTCACCACTGACAAACACTGCACTGGATTCCGAAACCTCAGTATAACCATTGTTATACGTCACCAAAACATCTATTGCATACTCCCCAGCAGCACTCGCAGGAATAACTAAATAAACAGTCGACGCATCATCCTGATCACCAGAAAGTAATTCGTCCATATAGACTCTGTTAGAGATACCTAGTTCTGGAACGCTGACCGTAATCTTCAGATCCTCTTCATCCGTCTCTCCTTGGTTTTCCAGTCGTACTTTCACGCCAAAATAATCTCCTGGAGCAACGGAACTTGCAGACAAAAGAATATCCTCGACAACAACGTCATGCCGTTCCTGTTCAAAATACAACGTATATTCTGTTTCTTCGCTGTGCTGAGAATCATACACCTTCACATGCAGCGTATAGTCATGAGAAGCAACGTCCAGATCTTCTGGAACGTCAATAGTCAATATTTTCTTGTAAGAAACCCCATCCTCAACGTCAAACACGTCAGAATGCGCTTCTATATCGCCATATTCATAGCCCCCAATCCATGCACTCATGCGCACGTCCGTGGTTTCCCCGGTTCCTTCTACGAGCACTTCGATTTCCGCAGTGCTTCCTAATTCCACTTGTACCTTTCCTGAACTCCCGAGAATGTCATTCACGTACACGGCAGAAATAGCATAATTGCTAGAATCCGCACTGACCGTGGGAAGGAGAGAAAGTACTATCAGTCCTATAAGAGTTAATATTTTTGTGAGTTTCATGCTTTTGCCACCTTGATCTTGCCTTCCCAATAACACTTAGGGCAATAATGCGTCCTCGTTTCAGAGTCGTACACCAGCTCCTTTTCGCAGCTTCTTGGGCATAAGATCATTTTTACTACTTTTAAGGGGTAGAAGTTATTTATAAAGCTTTCGGTAGTATAACTACTTAAAAAGGACAAAAATAAAAAAATAGCTACTCCACGTAGACCCCTTGAAATCCGATCTCATAGGTATCATGGGTGGAGCTCATCGCAGTCCAAGCAGAGCACTCGACGTAATCTCCATGCTCCACATGCCCTCCAGGCAGCGTACTCAACGCGCCATGCCCTTCAAACACATAGTCCCTGTTGACAAACCACACGAAGTCATATACCATGCCCGCACCATCTTCCACCCAGCAGGAAAGCGCATCGCCTGCACGAGGGTTCTGCGGCGAGATGACCACCTGAGGGAATCCCGTATCATAACTCTGTTCATTGCACCCAGACAAAGAAAAAAGGGTAACTGCGCCTAACACCAGCTTTTCAAGCGGTTGTACCATGGACTATACTACAACCAGAACGAACATCAAGCTAATCCATAGAAAGTACATACTGTACATACCTATTGTAGTGTTTTCAAGCGAGAAAGAAATTGGTCAAGGAGCTGCGGACTTGGTTCTTCCCGAAAAATGGCGGAAGTCAGCAAATCACTATCCACATATCGAAACTGCCGCATATTCTGAATCGCTGCGAAATACCGCTCATAGTCGGCGCGCAAAACATACGAGCTTGCCACGCACGAAGTCTTGTCAATAAGATTCCCGTCACGCGACAAAACGAGCTCCAAGTCCACACCACTGGGATTATATTCGCTTGGAATTTCCTGCAAAACAAGAGTCTCACCAGAATCAAGAACTTTTTCTAAAAGAATAGTTTCCATATTTTAAAAGAAAAAAATTAAAAAAGGCTTCCAAAGAAGCTCTTCAATGCGTCCCAGAAGTTCGTCGCAGCTGCAGCCACAGGGCTTTGTTCCTCATAAGCAACGTAATCGCCAAGGCTCACAATCTCAAGATTAAATGCAGTCTCGTAATCGATTGCTTCGCTTTGTATGATCACTCGCAGAGGATATTCGCCTGTTTCCAAACCAGCAGGAATGGAAATGCTGTACACATGAGACTCTTTCTCAGATCGGTCAAGGTCACTGAACGTAGCAGAGTAATCATTGCCATCTAAGATGAATGTCACCATGATGTCCCGTGCATCAAAGCTGTTTCTGTTTTGCATCTCTAGGTAGACTTTGATCTGGTTGTCGCTTGCAGAACTCTGCAAATATCCGTCATTATCAACGGAGAAAACACCAGAGGTCTGTACACCAAGGTCAGCAACATCGTATGCAGAATACAAGCTGTTTGCATTCAACACGCGGATGCTTTCAACAGTAAGGAGATCACCTTCGTAGTCACTTCTGTGAACCGTATCGCACACATTGTCTCTATTAAAGTCATCACACACATCATTGACCGTAACAGTCAATGTGGTACTATCGCTCTTCTCTCCATCAGTGCACGTGACAGTAACGTCATATACACCTGCATCGTAGTACGTAGTAACCCATGTCCAGACATTGCCGTTTTGTGTTCCTGGAATGCCTTCAAGCGTACAAATTACTGCATCGCCATCAGCATCAGAAACATCTACGGTGATAGTAACTGTTTCACCTTCATCAACTTCAACATCTTCGATAGGTTCTACCTCAGGAGGTGAATTCTCTCCTTGTGGAGGAACAATAGGCTCGTCTTCATCACAGACGCCATTGTTATTCAGATCTTGGCAAGCTTCTTCAACCGTAATAGTAATAGTAGCGCTGCCAGATCTGCCATCCGCATCGGTAACCGTAAACAGAGAGGTGTACACGCCTGCATCGCCATCAGCAGTTTGCCAGTTGCCATTTAGATCCAAAGGGGAGCCAAACGCATAGGTCAACTCACTTTCTGCTGAATCTGCATCGAAGACAAAGACAGTCGTGCTTTCACTCATGTCAGTGATCACTTGATAGAAACCAAAGTCCAAAGAAGAGTCCGTATACGTAACGTCAATAGCAACAGCATCGCCTTCAGTGACGGTCAAATAAATATCCGTCGCCTGTGGTGCTTCAGTCTCAGTTGGGAGAACAATCGCTTCAACAGTGACTGTGATGTCTACTGTAGTGCTGTCTTCACCATCGGAGATAGTTGCCGTTGCAGTATAAACCCCGTCACCACCAATAGCTGTTCGCCATTGTCCATTCGCATCAAACAAGCTGTTGTACGTAATGCTCAACGCATCGCCATCAGCATCATAGCTATGGATAGTCGTCATTTCTCTTTGCTCTGAAACAACGCTGTAGAACACTTGTTGGATCAAGGAACTTCCTTGCACCATGTCAGCATCCGCTACATCTCCTTCAGTAACCATAAAGTGAATGTCATGTGCACGTGGAACATGATTTCGTTCAACCGGCTCGCTACAGTCTGCAATAGTTACAGATGCTGATCCGTACTCGAACGTATCATACCATGCGCTTGCAGGCACCCAAACGGATAACGTCCACGTATCTCCAATGTCTGTTCCCGCGTCATACACGGTGCTAGACGTTGCAGTTTCTTCTTTGTAGGTAGCACCATTCTGCATCCAGACAAAGTCAAATGCAGTGCTTTCATATCCTGCAACGTATCCAGTGAGATCATCTTCATCACAAGGATTTGCCGGATCAATCACCACAGTTCCATCGGAAAAGTCTGGAATTTCACCGCTTCCGCTGTCTGCGCTGATAGTAATGGTTTCGCTCCCATATTCATAGGAATCATACCATGCACTTGCAGGCACCCAGACGGAAACCGTCCAAGTATCTCCACCATCGGTGTAAGATGCGTCTAAGGTAGACGAATAGCCCGTACTTTCATAGTACTGTGCACCATCCTTCATCCAGAAATAATCAAAAGTTGTACTTTCGTATCCATCAACAGATGCTCTAAGGTCATCATCAGTATCTGGATTGCTCGGTGTAATAACTACATCGGCAGCAGCTGCTGATCCTACAAGCAAGAGTAAGGATACAAAAAATAAAAGATATTTTTTCATTGTGTGTCCTCCAAGACCTGTGGTCCTACCACTCCTTCTTTACAGCGCATTGCGCTTGAGCGGAAACTACGTCAGCATCTGTGGAATACACAGGACCTGCTTCACAGCGAACAGCCCAGCCTTTTCCAAGAGCATACTCTGCAGTCGGTCCAGCGCTTATACGTGCGTCGTCCCAGTGTCGCATACCAGCGTCTTGTGTGCTTCGTGCACCAGTGTCAGACTCAACATCTGCTTCAAGACCAAGTTTCCACTTTTCACCAACACGAGTCGTGTAGCTTGCGCCTAACTTTGCTTTGGTAAAGCCATCATTTGTCTTTTCATAACCAGGAACATCGACATTTGCAGCGACGAAACCCCAGCCCAAAGATCCTTCAAGCTCGAATGCATTTTCGCCGTTATCAAATCGGTATGTTACTTCTGGCCCTAGTGCCCATTGGCCTGTTCGCGCAGAAACACCAGCGTACATAACGTCAGCCGTTCGTGCGTCAAGATTCAAACCAAGACCGAGAGATGCATGCGGACCAACCAAATGTCGGTACCCTGCAGAAAGATCCAAGTCTCCAATTTTGACAGTGTTAATACTATCAATGGTATTTACATATCTACTAGAGATGCCAGCAACACGGTCTGCTTCTAAGAATAGAGCGCCTTTATCGCTAACCGAATGCGTCAATCGTCCATCTGCAACCAATCCTGCACCATATAATGCTGCAGCACCGGATTCATAGATACCTTGTCCACCAAGTGCAACATAGTTGCTTGGAAACAAAGCATCGGAATCAGTACTCTGCACGTATGGCAGAACAACCGGTGTGCTTGAAACAGGAGTAGTCTCTGGAATTGTTGGTCCCGTGGTAACTAAAGGCTCTGGCGTAACAACAATTTTTTCTCGCCTTTCCTTTCTCGTTTCTGGTACTTCTGCAACAACTGGAGCTTCAGTAACCACTGTTGCCTCAGGTGCTTCAGTAACAACTGCAGCCACAGGTGCATCAAGGATGATACATTGGCTAGCTATATATTTGTTAGGAACAACAACGGAAACAGTTCCATTGTATCCTGTAAGATTAGCAAAACCATCACCAAGAACGCCATCATTTCCTTCTTCTTTCGTCACAGTACCACATTCTTCAGCGGATACGGAAATTCTCACGCCATCCAAAAGAACTGCATCATGTAATTGTGTCAAAGCTTTGTATTGGATAGAGTCAGCACCAAAAGCAGCTCGTGCATCTACAGCAAGCTTTCCTGTCAATGTTGCAATCTCATTGTTTGCCTTGACAACAGCTTGTCGGTCTGCAACAGAGTCACAGAATCCAATATTTCTAATACCATCAGTCAGGTCATCATTGCCAAAAGTATATTCAGAAGCAACTTTCCATAAAGGAGTTCCTGTCTTTACTGCAATGACACTGTGTCCAGATTCCCCTGCAACATTTTGTAGAGATGCATAAGGATTCTCATTTTCTTGAGCAAATACTTGCCCAGAAATCAATGATGCCAGTCCGGCACCCATTATTTTGTTTCTTGTTAAAAAATTCATTTTACATAAACCTCGCGAGTTTTTGATACCACCCTAAAATAATAACTCATTTATAAGCCTTTCCTTTAGTACAACTATAGAGTAATACCAGATTAAAAGGCAAAAACATATAAATAAGCCCAAAATCTAACAGATACATGGCTAAAGTGCATACAAGAATCAAGCGAAAAACCGGCTCCCCAACGCATTTGAGAACCGCACGCCCTGAAAACAGGGAACGCAAGAAACGCCCTAAAACATTCTCTTCTGAAGAAATAGCCACAAAATGGGCTGAATCGCATGGTTTAAAGAAATATGAGCTCAAAAACCTAAGAATTGGCACAAAGGATAAGAAAATACGCGTTATTGCTCTTTAGATTCTTCTTTTTCATCTTCTTTTGACTCTTCCTCAGATGCCGTATCATCAGAGTCGTCATCACTATCTGAACCACCACTGGAAAACATATGCTTCCTAAGATAGACCGCAATCGCCAAGACAAAGACGAGAATCAGCAGATACCAAAAGGCCCGCTCAGCAAAGGGAGCATCACTTGCACCGCCAGAAGATGATTCCGACGTATCTTCTTCATCGGCCACAGCGGTTCCGCTACTCCCGCTAGCACTGCAGCAGCATCGCTCATAATTGGTGCACTCGGAGAAACCATACACTTTTTCATCCTTCCCTTCACAAAAGCCATCTTCCGTCGTCGCACGGCACGTACCAGAACCGTATCCTTCTTCAAGACAGAAATCATCACAGTCTGCCGCGGTGGCAAAAGGAAGCAATAAAAGCACCAAAGCAAGAATAGCTATCTTCATACCTCGTAAACGTTTATCCTCGATTTATAATAATTATGGTACTCTTTTGTATGTATCAGAAAAGCAAGGCTTTAAAAGGAATTTCAGCATCGGAAGAAACATGAAAAATTTTTGGGACATCGTCAATAAGGTGATCAAACGCGCAGATATCATCCTCTTAGTACTGGATGCACGCTTTCCCGACTTGACAGAGCATGTAGAACTCAAAGATAAGGCAGGAGAAAAACCAATTATCTTTGTCCTAAATAAAGCTGACCTCGCCGACAGAAAAACATTGGAGAAGTGGAAAAATCGCTACAGGCACTGCATCTACGTCTCTGCGAAACAGCATCAAGGCACGACAATTCTTTTGCGAAAGATCCTTGAGCTCTCCCGTGGAGAGAAAGTAACAGTGGGCGTCGTCGGCTACCCTAATGTGGGCAAGAGCTCCGTGATCAACGCCTTGAAAGGAAGAAAATCCGCAGGGACAAGTCCACATTCTGGATTTACCAAAGCGATGCAGCTCGTCCGAGTTACAGAAAAAATATTTCTCATAGACACACCAGGAGTCCTTCCCTATATGGAAAAGGACAAAATCAAGCTTGCGATGATTGGCTCAACAGATTTCACCAAAACAAAGGATCCGGACCTCGCAGCAATGGAGCTCATCAAACACAAAAGAGATCTTGTCTGTAAATATTACGACGTGAAGGAAGGTTCTCCAGAAAAGATTATAGAACACATTGCAGTAAAATATAAGAAACTTCGAAAAGGTGGTGAACCAAACATCGACGAAACCGCACGAATGATTCTCAAAGACTGGCAGAAAGGAAAGATTAATCTACCTCATTAATAAATTTATTAATGGTGTTATCCCCTCGTTCAAAACTACCTTGCCTTCCACAGTTAGGGCAGACATTATCTTTCCAGCTTGCCCTTCGTTTGAAGCGGAACCGGCACTCGTTACAGACGTATTGTATGACATCTTCCATAGCTCCCAAGAACAAGAGTGAATATTAAAGCTTTTTGTTGTTGGAGTAGTTATATCTTCTACCAACATAATCCTTATATATATTTATTATTTATATATAGAACTAATGACAGACCTCGTATGTTGCCTCAGCACTGGCAAAGGAACCTGGATAGAAGTCGCAAAACTCATAAATAATCATGCCTGGACAAACATCTTTCTCATTACGAACGATTTCGGAAGGGAGAAATTTACCTCAGAAAAGCCCGTAAAGTTTATTCTCGTTGACGTCAATAGGGGTGTGGAACCGATGAAAAAAATAATTAGCGAAGGACTGGAAGGGAAACTCTCTGGTGATGTCGCGGTGAACGTCGTCTCGGGATCCGGCAAGGAACATATGGCAATGCTGGCAGCGCTGATGAGCCTCGGGGTCGGCATTCGATTTATCGTCGCAGAAGATTCTAACATAAAAGAGATCTAAGTATACTTCCACATACAGCAGAGAAGAAATCCCAAGACAAAGCTCGGAATAAGATAGAGGAGTGAAAATCCAAAAGCAAGAGTCATTACAAAGAATACAAAAATAGTTCCAATAATGGTGCCTCGCAGGTGACTCATAAAAACAAGGAAATAACATCCAATTTATATAACATTCTGTAGAAAAAACTTATTAAGCCGAAGAAAAGACGCTCACCTATGATAGAAGAAATCAGGGTGAAGCCAAGAATGCATGTGTTTGTCTGCACCAACGACAGATCAGGCATTCCAAACAATGAAACGCCCAGCTGTGGCCCGAGAATAACAGATCAGGACGTTAAAGACATAAAGTTCTGGCTCCGCACGCAAGGGTACGGAGACATTTTCTGCACGAAAACAAAATGCCTCGGCTTCTGTAATGAAGAAAGTTCGGTCATCTGCATCTATCCGCAGGGAAAATATATCAAAGGGATACAAAACAAAGAAGATATCAAAGAAATAATCCGTAAGGAAAGAGAGAAAGAGATTTAAACATTCGTGCGCTCAAAGGAGCATGCCAAAAAGAGATGTTCTAAAGAGACTGCAACAAACCTACTGCAGACTGGGACCGTCAAAAATCGCAGGTGTTGGTATTATTGCAATACGAGATATTCCCAAGAATACAAATCCCTTCAAAGGAACCCGAGCACAACCATGGTATGAGTTCAAAGTTTCAGAATTAAGCAAACTAGATAAAGAAATTTTGAGAATGATTGATGATTTTTATGTTATTGAAAAAAATAAAACGGTGCTGATACCAGAATATGCACTGAATGGCATGGACATTTCATTCTTCCTGAACCATGCAGAGAAACCAAATGTAAGAACAATAGATGAAGGCCTCACCTTCAAGACATTGAGAAAAATTAAGAAAGGGGAAGAGCTCACTGTTGCGTACGGAACATATGATTACAAATACCGGGCGTGATTGATAGATAACTAAAAAATTGCTAAAACTGGAGAACTTTTTCGTATCGGTTCGTGTCAACTCTGGAACCACTGTAGCCAAGTTTCTTGGCAGAGGAATCCCACTGCGCAACAAAATCTGAACTAAGCTGACTCCAGTTGTCCGGATGTTCTATAAATAGAGGGTGAGACCGCGCATTATAGAGCTGAATTCTGCGAAATCCCATAGCATTTGCGGCCTTTTCTGCAATCCGTAGACACGCAACGCCAAACGGAGTTTCTGACGGAAGTGAAGCATTCCTGCAAGACTGCATCTGCGATACAAGCATAGTATCATCCTGTGCCCAGAATCCAATCACTGCAGCCAAGTTTTTTTCTCCATGTCTTTCCCGCTTGTGTACTTCAAGCAGGAAAGGGGAATCGGATCGAATTCCACCACCAGAAACACCACCGTCAGAGAGAGTTCCTATACCAACATTCGCTCGAATATTGTATCCCGCAAGATTCTGCCCATTGGGTAGCATAATATCCCGTGGTTCTTTTCCAAGGACATCAACAAAGAAGCGGTCGCCCTGACGTGCCATCTTCTCAAGATAACTGGAAATCCTTAGATTAACACCTTGAGTCAAAGCGTAGGTCTGATACAGTCCTGAACTCGGTGTAAATGTGCTGGGGAAGAGTGGGACAAGCGCTAGTGCATCCTCTGCAGGTGCTCTCCGTACCGTGTCAACTTTGGATGAGAAATAGGGATCCCGTGCATCAAAGCCATAGACATCATCCTTAATGAAGTCCCAGAGCTGTCCAAGATCATCGGGAGTAACTGCCGTTCTATCTTCAAGAACAAGCTCGGCAGGCGCATCAAAAAGATGCTCTCTCAACTGGGAAAATCGCCCAGGGCATTTCACGTGCTTTTTTTGATATTCATTACCATGTGTCATAGTATTTTTTACTCGCTTTGCATTTATATACTTTTCTATTATGTAGCTCCTAGTAAGTAGTTAAATATTCTTTATGTAATAGTCCCTGGAGGGCGCAGGCCGGTACCCGCCAATAACAGCAACTGCACGGTCCCAGTCCATATCAAAGAAACTCTTAAGGCGACCCCACGAATCCGGATGCTGTTTAAAATTAGGATGTCCTTTTGCCGTGTATGCAATAATTCTCTCAAACCCCATAGCCTTTGCTGCATGCTCAGCAACAGAGAGGCAGCCCACACCCAGACCGACTCCCTTTGGAAGCTTCGCGTTCTTGCATTCCTGCATCTGTGAAACAATCATAGTACTGTGCTGTGCCCAGAAGCCAACAACCGCAGCAAGATTTACCTCACCACCAAGCTCCTGATTAACTTCTTTAATCTCAAGTAAGAATGGTGCATCACTCCGAATGCCAGCCCCTCTAGTTCCGCCCTCGCTAATCGTTCCTATGCCAATGTTTGCAGCAATCCGGTATCCAGATAAATTTTGCTCACCAGGTATCTCAATGTCCCGAGGCTCCCTTTGCAATACTCCCTGATAAAATCGCTCGCGCTGGTTAGCCATCTGCTCAAGGAACGCTGAACCATCTTCAGGAACGTCCATGGAAGCAGCATATGCGGATACTACTCCTTCTTCAAATATATAGGTGGAAGGAAAAAGTGGTACAAGGGAAAGAGGATCTAATTTAGGTTTCTGCCTAGGACGATCGATAGTGGAATGAAAATAAGGATCAGTGACATCGTAAGAAAAAATATCATCAGTAACCAGACTCCAGAGCTCTTCTAAATCTTTCTTGGACACAAGGACACGGTCTTCAAGGACGAGCTCACGCGGCCCATCGAACAAGAACTCACGCAGTTCAGAAAATCTTCCTTCACACTTCACACGTCTTTGTTGTTTAGTCATGCAGCATGTTGTGAATCTCAATGATTTATATAACTTTCTATTTTAGAACTACTAACAAATAGTAAATCTCTTCTTTGTATGGAAGACAATAATCCTTTTAAAAGATATTTCTTCTGAAAAGCCTATGGGAGTCTTCAACAATTTTCTCCAGCACGATGAAACGGTCTTCAAAGACGAGCTCGTGCTCGATTATGACTATCTCCCGCACGTCCTAAGATTTAGAGAAAACCAGCAGCAACACATTGCAACAATAATCAAACCCCTCTTCGCAGGAAGGATGGGCTCTAATCTGCTCATCTCAGGAAAGCCAGGCATCGGCAAGACTGCTGCGTGCAAGCATGTGCTGAGAGAAATGGAACAGCACGCAGAGAAAATCACGGGCATCTACGTCAACTGCTGGAAGCAGGACACGGCCTACAAAGTCCTCGTCGACATCTGCCAGCAAATCGGCTACAAATGGGTGCAAAACAAAAAAACAAACGAGCTCATGGACGAGATTGCAAAGATCCTCAATAAAAGAGCAGCAGTTATCATCCTCGATGAAGTGGACAAGCTCAAAGAAGAGCAAGCAATCTATCAGCTCCTCGAAGACCTCTACAAGAAATGTCTCATTTTGATCACCAACGACAAGGAGTACCTCGCACTGCTCGATCAGCGAACGCGCTCACGCCTCCTCCCAGAAAGCATCGAATTCGAACCCTACTCCTATGAGGAAACAAAAATAATCCTCGAAGAAAGAAAAAAATTCGCATTCTACGAAGGTGTCCTGAAAGAAGAACTCTTCGAGCCACTGGTGGAAAAAACATATACGGAGGAAGATATTCGCGTCGGTCTCTTTCTCTTGAAAGAAGCAGGAAACGCTGCAGAGAACAGATCCTCACGAAGCATCGCAAAGGAAGATGTCGACAAAGCAATCGCAAAAGTATCGTCGTACCAGCAGAGTAAAATAATCCTTGATGAAGAAGAAAAAGAATTATTAAAAATTATCAAAGAGCACAATGGGGAGAGTAGCGGAAAGATCTATACTTATTATAATGAGATTTTCAATAAATCTGACCGCACCTTCAGAAGAAAAGTAGCTATCTTAAAGGAGCATAAGTTGATCGAACTCCGCGACTCCCGGGATCTTGACGGAGACCCGACGCCGCGATTGCATCTAAAGAAGAATTAAAGGTACTGTTCAAGTTTATGCCGAAGCTTTTACTCTTTCCTTTCTGCACACACGAGCAGTTCCGTTTTCATGTGGTATGGGTCTTCGGTGCGCCTCCACTGATCAGACGCCGCTTCAAACTCCGCATCAACCTCCCTACGCAGCCACTGACCCTGAGTCTCATGCTCCGAGCCAATCCCATACTGCCGCATGAGAAACTGAAAGAGTCTTTCTCGAAGATCAAAAGAAAAACTACCCATGCCCGGCGCATCAAATCGTGACACCCTCTTGACACTTGTCTTGACACGAAACCCTCCAAAGTGGGGACTACGCAGCACATCCTCCTCTGTCATCGTGCCTTCAACGACAGCACCCATGACCGTACCATCAGGAATCCTTCCCTCTCTAGAAAAATGTGAATTATGAACGGCAACAAACTTTTCATAAAGTCCACTATAGACACTTTTTTTCCCATCACGAATCTTTATATTATACAAGAATTCTCCAGCAGGTCTCAGAAGTTTTCTTGCAACATCGAAAACGCACGTCTCCCTAAACAACTCTGAGGCATTGCACATAACAATAATATCTTCCTTACGAAGCACTTTCTCCCATATCCCAAGCCATTCCCGAAGGTCATACTGGTGAAAGCGCAGAGGTTCTTTCTGGGGATACCCAACTGCCGGTGCCTGAACATGCTGCTGCGCATAGCGGATAAAATCGGCGTGCGCATCACAGGCATACAGCTCGCTATGCTCCCGCTTCACGATTTCCCTCGTTGACAGACCCGTACCACAGCAGAATTCTCTAACGGAAGCAGCCGGATGAAAATGCCCCAGATCCAGAAGGGCATGAATTCCTGCCACATAGCAATCAAGGCCCCCACCATGGAGAAAACGAATAGTATCCTCGTATACGTCCGGTGTGACGTTTCCATACCGTTGATCAGAGAAGCTCATAACAGGTGAGAAATAAGGATTCACTTAAAAACTATTCTCTCTAACATATATATCCCACCCGCGGACACACGGCACGCCCCCGCGCCGCCTTTATAAATCACCCACCCCTTACTACAGAAGTTCTGGAAACAGAACAGAAGGGGGCAAAAATGAAAACCAACAAACCTAGCGTGAGCGCTAACAAATATCTCTGGCTCACCCCAAGACTTGACACACGCTTCATAGCAGAACTATTCAGCAAGCAGCTGATGCAGCTCCCGCTGGAGCGCAGGAGGGAACAATGAAAACAAAATTCAGACAGCCAAAAATACTCAGCGTCTATGATCTGAAAGACATCGGCGTCATGCTCGAAGAGGATATGATCGAAGATGTTGAAGAAGGGTTTATGCGCGGATACATGACTGCAGAATTAAATTAATTTTTTCTTTTTTGGAATGCCAATTTTTAAATAGTGGAGGTAAAATACTATGCACATGGAATGGCTTGATGAAAGAACAATAAAGCTCGACAAGGAGCTCAACGATTTGGATCTTTTTACACTCCGCGTTACACGAGTCATTAGTAAATATTCTGAGTATGTTCTTGTATCAGGATATGTATCCATATTATTTGGCAACTCAAGAACAAGTGAAGATATTGATATCGTAATACAAAAAATCTCAAAAGATAAATTTTTGTCTCTTTTTCAAGATCTTGAACGCACAGGTTTTTGGCCGGTGAATGTCAATGACAAAGAAGAATTATTCGAAATGCTAAATGATAATCTTTCAATCCGTTTTGCAGACAAAGAAAAAGTCATACCTAATGTAGAGATTAAAATTGTCAAGGATGCTCTCGACACGCTGGCCATCAAAAACAGAGTAAAAGTTAATACGGCAGAGGGGCCATTGTACGTCGCCGATATAGCATTACAAATTGCATATAAAGAAGAAGTCTTGAAATCGAACAAGGATCTCGAAGATGCAGAGTACTTACGAAGACTCTTCAGGATTCCGGAAGAGAAGATTAATAAGTGGAGGACGATTATACATCAGTATGGACGATAACCTCCGACAGCGACGGGAGTTTGTACGGTTCTGGGCTGATTATGTCAGAACACACGACGATAAGACGTGGAGCGAACAGCAAAAGACGCTTATCAATTCTGTCCTGCGCAGCGCAAAACAGTTTTCTCGGAAAGAGTATCTCGAGCGCAAAGGCGAATAATAGACCCGAGAAGGAAATCGTGGGTTATTATTGTTAACGAGTATACGAGAAGATAACTAGCTTTGTGTTTCCGGTCCCCTTTCCTTTGACAGAAATTCCGTCATCCCTCAGTGCCATCTGTGAAATCGGACCACCGTCTAGATTCAAGGCGCCGTAATACCCCACTTCGTCTAATCTTTGTGCCCATTCACTCATCAAAATTTCGTCAGCAGAAACTGCGAAGCACATATCACTTCCAGATTTTGTTCCAATTGCAGATCGGTACGCTATTCTCTCGCGGTATCTCTGTTCTCTTGATTGACTATGAACTTTTCCGTCTGTTACCAGCAATGGATGTGTTCCGAGAACTAAAAAATAATCCTCAAGTTTTCCAGATAATGATTCTGCAACTTTAATTTCATCGCCTTTCCTGCTCACACTCAAATATCCCCTTATATCGTCTGGTTTTCCCGTTGCCAAATGCCAGTCGTTAGCAAGATACGCTACTCCTTCAGTTCTATTCTCTGCGTCATAGTATGGGCCATTTATTGCTGCTTCAACAGTAGGATTATCTCTCAAAAATTTTTCAGGAGTTGTATCGACTGCCCGCAGAGCAATTGATTTGTGCGGAGAAATGGTGAAACAATATTCCTCTAGATTTGAAGGATTTGGATTGCCTAGAAGGATGCTAGGAAACGCTAAAGCTCCGCCTACAAGAGCCACTCCTTTACCAGCAGTTTTCAAAAACATTCGTCGATCCATAAGAATATGCCCTGAACACGCTTTTATAAAACTTCCTATTTCTATTACTTGAAAGTTAGTATTTTACTCAATTACTTCTACTTCCAAGCCAGGGATGTGCCTGAAGCCCTTGTCGCAGGTGACGAATACTGCATTCTGACTCTTGCATGTTCCAGCAATTAATACGTCCATTCGTTCTATCGGCCGCCCCCTCTTTTGCAATTCTTTCTCGATCTGCACGGCTTCTCTTGCATCTTTCAGAGTAAATTCTAGAACTGTTAGCGAGGCAAAGAACTGGTCTGCGACGGTTTCTATTTTCCGGCTTACGCCACTCATGACCTCCATGTATACAATAGATGTGGTTGCAACAGGGTTTCCTTTTACCAGATCACGCACTTCCATTCCTTTCTGTGATGCGGCGAGTATTTCTATGATCACCGAACTGTCGAGGAGATACATCATTCTGTCAATTCCCCTAACCTTTTTCTAAGGCGAGCTTGCTTCCTCTCGAACGACTCCGCCATCTCTTTCTTCGTACGCTTCAACCTCTCACGCTCCGCCACAATTTCCTTTGCAGTCATATTTGCGGCACCAAAAAAGTGCTCCACCGCATTACTTTTTCCCTCCGAGATGCGGATAAACAACTCGCTAAAGCTTTCCTCCGGGCGCTTCAGGCACTTTACTTTATCGTAGGCTTCCTGGGTTACGGTAATTGTTTTCACCACCATATATATGTTTATGTTTAAACGTATATTTAAATGTTCTCATTTTGTATGTGTATCTCCTCCAGCGGACTTTTGACGTTCACCAGTTTTGGCTTCGCCATGTGCACGTAGATCATCGTCGTTTTTGCGCTGCTGTGTCCTAACAATGACTGGATGCTGCAGATGTCCGCGCCATTCTCTACCAGATGCGTGGCAAATGAATGACGCAAGGTGTGCGGATGTACGCGTTTCTCTATCTTTGCCTTTCGTCGCGCATTCTTGAGAATTTCTTGAATCGAACGTACAGATACTGGCCCCTGTCTGCCGGGGAAAATATAAGTCATTGCGTCGATGGTTGCTGTTCGTTTCTTTAGTTGTTCAACCAGACTCTCAGGAATGATAAACATACGATCCTTGTCTCCTTTCCCATGACGGACCCAGCCCATTTTGTTCTCCAAATCGAGGTCTTCCTTCCTGAGATGTGTAAGTTCAGACACGCGAAGGCCCGCGCCGTAGAGTAGTGCGATCATGAGCCTGTGGGCGTCGTTGTCGATCGCGGCGAGAAGACGCTGGACTTCGTCTTTCGTCAGGAAGGTTGGAAGTTGTTTTGGCGTTTTCGCATACCGAATGGTCCATGCAACTCTCTTTCGAAGAATCTCCGTAAAAAAGAAACGGATCGCCATGTGGTAGACATTCAATGTGGAACCGCTGACATTTTTCTCTACGAGTGTATCGAGAAACGCGAGGATATCTTGCTTGGTTACTTGTTTAGGGTCCGTTTGAACCCAGCGCATGAACTTGTCGAAACAGAAGCAGTAGGTTTGTACGGTTCTAGGACTGAGGTGTCTGCGGCGGCCTTCTTTTATGATGAGTTGTTTGTAGTCCATGCAGTAGCATAGAGACAGGGGCTTTAGAAAGGTTCTGGCAGAAAATCCGGAAGATTTTCAGTTTTTCCCTTTTCTGGTAGTGACGGATATTTGGATGGTGAGGGTACGGATTTGCAGCTTTTACATGTCAAGAGTAAAGAATACTAATGAGTTCGCATATAGGGAGTTATGCAAAATTGAGAAAAAAGGCTAAAACGTGATGGGGCAAAAACAAAAACGAAAGATTTAAATACTACTATATAGTTACTACATTCATGACATATGAAAATTTAATAACTCAGGGAAGATTAACTGAGGTTGCACAACCTACACTTGTTGAAAGAGTTTCTACACCTTCATTAGTTTCTCCAGAACAAATTTTTTTAACTAGGGTTATGATTAAAGAAGATTCTGGTTCACATTCAACAGAAATATTTGGAGTCGTTCCTACAAATTATGTAGGTAAAGAAGTAAGGTTGGTTCAATCATATCACAAACTTCCTAATCAAAAATTGTTCATGCAAGAGTTATACGTTGAGGGACAGCGAGTTATAAACCAAGCTGTTTTAAAAATAGAATAATTATTTTTGCCCTTTGCTTCTTTAACTTTATTGTGCTTCGCACTTCATACACCTTTTTTCTCAACTCTTCGCTCCACTTTGTTGCGCTTGCCTCGCTCCGTTTTATACTTCGTTAAAAAGTCGCTCGGTCGCATAACAGGAATTAAATCCAATTCGGGCTGGCTCGAAATTGCCTCGCTTCGCTAACGCTACGCTCGATTATTGATATAGAAACCGAAAGATTTATTCCACTTTGCGAACAATCATATTTCTAGAAGTCACTTCATATTTTTCGCTTGGATGTGGATTAAATTCTTCTCCTCCAAGCCATTTTCTAAATGGTTGCCAAGCCAATGTTCTATACTCTAATCTTGTTTCTGAACCATCTTCAAATGTGACTTCTCTTATTACTTTTGGATTGTATCCGTCTAAAGTTGGAGAGTACACCACATTATCTTCCAATCTTTCTTTAACAGTCGCTACAGTTTTTATAGGATTTGATGCGTTACTATATCCTCTTGCTTCTCTTGTTCTGTTTGAATCTAACATTCCATTATGAGAAGCGAGGCTGTAAAAAATTAGACCTCCAACTGCAACTTTCGCTCCTGTTTTTAGATAGTCTCCAACTTTCCATCTAAATTCTCTTAATCTATCTGATAATGATTGTTCCATACATCTTTGTAGAAACCTTATCTTTATAAATATTTCGGTTAGGTTACCACTGCTAAATTAGTAATGGTCTCGCCAGCCCAAACTCCTCCGAGCCTTCGGCTCTCGGTCGCTCCAAGTGTTCGCGAGGACTTAACAGCGATTCAACGCAATTTCAGAACCTGCCTTATACCACCCACACCAAGACGGAAGCGCGCACGAAACAAACATTAATAAAATCATAGATAATTGTTATATTATGAAAGTCATTTTATACATGGCTCAAACCATAAACGGAATAATCGCGAGAAACAATTATGATGAAGATTTTTTGTCTCATGAAAATTGGAAAGTTTTTCTCAGTTTAGTAAAAGACCTTGGTTGTTTTGTTGTAGGAAGAAAAACTTACGAAGAAGTCAAAAAATTGAAAGATTACAATTTTGATAAAATCAATACGACAAAAATCATAATCTCAAATAATCCAGATTTCAAACTTGATAGCGGATATATCCTTGCAACATCACCAAAAGATGCCATACAAAAAGCTTCAAAATTAGGATTCGATAAAATTCTTTTAACTGGTGGTGGAACAATCAATTCAGCATTTATGAAAAAGAGTTTAGTTGATGAAATAATAATTGATATTGAACCATTTGTATTAGGAAATGGAATAAGAATTTTCTCTCAAGAAGATTTTGAAAGCAGGTTAAAATTGTTCAATGTTAAAAAGTTGAAATCTGGAATAATACAACTACATTATAAAATCATAAAATAAGCGCGCTTCCGTCCTCCACCCTAAAATAGTGCAGGTTCTCAAACTCTCTCACCTCGTTCGAGCCACGTCCTGCGGACTTTCGCTATCGCTCAGGGCGTTGAACAGCGATTATATTCAATCTTACATTTGAGAACAGAACGCCCGCCAAAAACTTTATAATGATCTATCTATTATCGTTAATATATGAGAGAAAATAAAATCACAGTTGTCATAAATAAACCAATCGAAGAAGTTTTTGAGTTTACAATAAATCCTAAGAATACGCATTTATGGATTCCTTCAATTCAAGAAGAGATTGCAGAGGAATTTCCGCCAAAAATAGGGACACAATATAAAAATCGTGACGAAAGTTCAAATTGGGATTTTTATAAAGTAATAGAATATGAACCAAACGAAATATTCACATTGTCTGATTTAGATGGAAATTATCATGTAAGATATACCTACAAAAAATTAGGTAAGAATCGAACTGAAATGGAATATTTTGAATGGATGAATCATGGTGAATTGAAAAATCCATTTACTAATGATATTTTACAAAAACTAAAATCTGTTCTAGAAAAAAGATAGTTTTTGGCGGGCTTTAATTATTGACTCCCTTCGGTCGAAATTTTAATGGTTCTCAAATGTAAAACTCTGAAATTTCCCTTCGCTACGCTTCGGGACGTTGCACTAAATTTCAGCCCTTCGGGGAATATAACACAGATTGTGCGCCATATCAAAAAATTTATATAATCTTTTGTGCAATTACTAAATAACTATGGATGACTATCAAAATCTGTCCGTCGATTACGACGCACTACAACCCAAAGAAGAAATTTTCAAACAAGAATTTTTCTTCAAAAAGCTAATCAAGAAATATTCGATTAAAACCTGTCTTGACTGTGCTTGTGGCACAGGCTGGCATTTGTTCATGTTGAATAAACTTGGGCTTAAGTGTGCTGGCTCTGATTTATCTGACGGAATGCTGGAAAAGGCAGGTAAAAATCTCAAAGGTCTTGCAATAGCTTTGAAAAATGAGAACTTCAGGACACTTTCAAAGTCGTGGAAAGAAAAGTTTGACATGATTATCTGCATGACAACGAGTTTTCCCCATAATTCAAACGAAAAAGAAGCTGTCCAAACCTTGAAATCCATGTATGAACGCTTAAATGATGGCGGAATCGTTGTTATTGATAATGGTTTTGCTGATTCATTTTTCAAAGCTAAGCCAAAGTTTATTCCTGCCAGAATCCACAAAGAACAGGCGTTTTACTTTTTCCTCGAATATCCAAATCCCAAGAAAGTGATATTCAACATTTTGAACGTCAAAAAAACACCGACAGGTTTTAATCACGCTTTTGAATCAATGGAGTACATGGCACTTGGAAAGAAAGAGTTTGAAAATTTCTTCAACAAGACAGATTTTGATAGGGTTGAATATTTCGGAGATTATGACTTTACTAAATATTCAAAGGAAACTAGTAAAAGAATGGTCGTAATTGCACAAAAGTAAATTAATGAATAAATTTTTTGATACGCTAAAGCCCCGCTGCGCTCTCGCTTCACTGCGTTACGCTCGGGTCGCACAACACAGCTTATGTCCAATAATTTTTCTGGCTCGCTAATAGAAATCCCACCCTAAAGAGCATTTACAAGAAGATTTATAAATTTCATTCATAATCCTAATCATATGAAGACAATTTTAGTTGATGCAGTCGATTGTTTCGTAATAAAAAAAGAAAACGGCACTTTTCAAATTTTCAAGGAAATGCAGGATTTGTTAGAAAACTTCCCAAATAAGAAAATCATTTTGACTGGTGCAAACGATGAACAGTTTAAAAAATTTGGTTTGGATAAAATGCCTTGGGAAGTTTTCACATTAAAACATAATCCAGAAAAAACCGACCCAAGATATTATAAAATTATGCTCAAGCATTTCAATCTGAATGTGAAAGATGTAATTTATTTTGAACATAATCATGATGCGGTTAAAAGTGCCCAATCAGTTGGTATAAACACATTCTATTACGATAACGACGAAAAAAATTTAACTGCATTGAAGAAATTTATTGATGAAAACTTATAGGTAAATGCTCTTTTCCCACCCTTTGGAATTGGCTCGCCCGAAAAATTACTTCTCCTTCACTAACGCTCAGTCGACCCCGTTGCACTCTCCTCGCTTTGCTCGTCGGGGGACTTAACAGCGATTAAATCCAATCGCTACGGGGCAAATTGCTAATCTTTATATATTTCAACATAATTATATTATAATTATGAGTGAATTGAAAGATTTTTATGTTGAAAAAATCGGACATGATTATGATAGGATAGAAAATTCTCTTTGGTATCTTTCTGAATTGGCTTTGCATGGAGCAATAGAAATTGATAATTACCTTCTTGGGAGAAATCACGATTTTAGCCATGTTCGAGAATTGGCTGGAATATTAGAGAAATATCAATTGAAAGATACAGATACTTTTTTAACTGAACCTTATTTTCCTTATTCTCCTCTTTGGAAAGCTGTTAGAAAAAATTCAGATAAAGATATTCGAAGTATATCGGAATTTGCTTTAGAAATGAGGTTACTTAGGTCTGAATTAGAAAATGTTCCAGCCAATTCTAAAAGATTGAAAGAACTTTGTTCATTATTCTGTGATTTCTCAAGAGAATTTTCTAACGAACAGCACCAATATAATTACCCTTATAGGCTAGTTGCGTAATTTGCCCCTACGCGATTTCTCCGAATTGCTCCACAATTCTCGACTTTTTCTTTCAGAAAAAGGGGCTTAACAGCGATTAAGCTCAATTCAGAATTCGGGCTTAAAGATAGAAACCAAAATATTTAGATTAATTTTTCTGCAAGTTTAGTTAAGCCATATGTTGCACCTAAAAGACTGGTAGCGTGGAGAACAAGACTTCCTTGCCATACTAATGTCAAATCAACGCCATCAGTAACTGCTGGTGTTCTAGTTACATATTGAGCTCTATAAATTTCATAGATTCCATAGATTGGTATCCATTGTTTCCAACTCGGTTTCTCTAATATACTTTCTAATGGTACATTATTGCTCCTCATGGTTAACAATAAAATTGTATTCTTTTTAAATCTTTCGATTATTTTACCACTTTGAAATTAAAACCATTAATACCCGAATTCTGAACTTGAAATTTTTGCCTTCGGCATCGTTGCACTAAAATTCAAGTCCTAACGGACGAGTTTAACAGCGATTAGTTGCAATTGGCGGGCTGGATGAAAATAATAAAATTATTAAATACGCAAACGTATCCAAACCTATGGCAAAGCAAATATACCTCAATCTCCCGGTAAAAAATCTGAACAAATCAATAGCATTCTTCACAAAGCTGGGGTTTACATTCAACCCGCAATTCACCGATAAAAACGCAACCTGTATGATCATCGGAGAAAACATTTATGTTATGCTTCTGGTCGAAAAGTTCTTTAAAACATTCACAAAGAAAAAAATTGCAAATGCGCACAAAACAGCGGAAAGTATTATCGGAATAACCGCAGAAAGCAGAAAGGAAGTTGATAACCTCCTAAAAAAAGCGCTATCGATAGGAGCAAAACCAGCGAATAAACCCTACGATCACGGATGGATGTATGGAGCAAGCTTTCAAGACCTTGACGGCCACATCTGGGAAATATTCTTCATGGATATTAGCAAAATGCCCAAAGATATGAAAGGAGCATGAAAGTATGAAACAATATATTGATGGATTTGTATTACCTATGCCAAAGAAGAATCTTAAAGCGTATCAAAAAATGGCCCAGGAAGGAGGAAACCTTTGGATGAAGCATGGTGCTCTTCAGTACATTGAATGTGTGGGGGAAGACTTGAAAAGTGCTGAAAAATGGGGTTGCCTCCCCTTCCCTAAAATGGTGAAAACCAAAGCTGATGAAATAGTAGTGTTTTCGTTTATTATATTTAAATCCAGAAAGCATCGTGATAGTGTGAATGCAAAAGTCATGAAGGAAATTAACTCCGCAAAATGGCAGAACAAACCCATGCCTTTTGAGATGAAGCGCATGGCAGTGGGAGGGTTTGAAACAATAGTGAATCTTTAGAGAAAAAAATGCAAAAAATCACCCCACATTTATGGTTTGACAAGGAAGCGAAGGAAGCGGCAAAATTCTACACGTCCCTCTTCAAGAACTCGGTAATCAAGAGCACAACAACAATCCATAACACGCCATCGGGCGATTGTGATATTGTTTCGTTCGAGCTCGCGGGACAAGAGTTCATGGCAATGAGCGCAGGCCCTCTGTTCAAATTCAATCCCTCGATATCATTTTTCGTTGCGTGCAAGACGAAGCAAGAAGTTAATGCATTGTGGAAGAAACTCTCCAAAGGCGGATCAGTACTCATGGAGCTGGGAGCATATCCATTCAGCGAAAGGTATGGATGGGTGCAGGACAAGTACGGCCTTTCGTGGCAGGTGATGTACATGGGAAACTTGCCCATAAAACAGAAAATCACTCCGACACTAATGTTCGTTGGAGATGTCTGCGAGAAGGCGGAGGAGGCGATCAAGTTTTACACGTCGGTATTCCACAAAGCAAAAATAGGCCACATGGAGCGCTATGGGAAGGGCCAACCTCCAGACAAAGAAGGCACGATTACGTATGCATCTTTCACACTGGAAGGACAGGAGTTTGCAGCCATGGACAGCGCGCGTGCCCATAAATTTTCATTCAACGAAGCCGTCTCGTTTATCGTACACTGCGATACGCAGAAAGAGATAGACTATTACTGGGAAAAGCTTTCCGCAGTTCCAAAGGCGGAGCAGTGTGGCTGGCTCAAAGACAAGTATGGTGTATCATGGCAGATTGTTCCCACTATTATGGATGAGATGCTCATGACCAAGGATACGAAGAAGGCAGCACAGGTGACCGAAGCGCTTCTCAAGATGAAGAAGTTCGATATCGCCAAGCTAGAACGCGCGTACGAGGGAAAATAACCCAGAGGATTCAGCTGCCATCACTTACCACTTCGCTCTTACAGGGGAGCTAAAAGGGCCTAATCTCAATCGCTAAAAAATTTTCATCCATAGTCTGCAGGGAGTTTCTCCCTATTGTCGCGATAGAATTCTAAATTTTTTACCCCCAAAGTATCAATGCCACTAATCTTTGATCTATCATAGACATGAATCTTACTTCCATCCCTCATTCCCTGTCGTATGCCAACGACACCCCGCTCTCGGAGCTCATGATACCATTCAGAACCCAGAAACACATCAACACGAAAGCCATCCAGCACACTCCAGTATCCCTTGTCATCTATGCCTATTCCACATCCTTTCTCATTTTTTCTAGCATCATCGACAGAAATACTGACTGTTCCTTGTCTTTTAGGTCTTCCTATCTTAACAAGAACTCCCTCAAGAGTTCCATGGGCAAGTCTCTCTAATTCGTCTGCTTCCAAATAGAGATCTATATCGGCTTTATGGTCAATTCCCCCAATCATAGGAAACAGAAAATGTATACGATTTAAATATCTATCTGAAAAGTCCACAGATGGGACGCAAAAGAAGGAAACAAAAGCTTAATCCTTTTCTTTCCGTACTTTTATCGGAATGTACTTTTTTTCCTCGGCATCCGCAGCTGTTATTCCCAATCTTTCTAAGTTACCCATTCGTTCACTGATCCAAGAACTGACAATTCCTTCCACAACACCTGCTCTTGTAGTTCCATAAAGACCAGTTTTTAGTAATTTATCAATGACATACGCAGGCATACCATAAAATTCCACACATAGTGTATAGTCTTTTTTTGGCATAATAGATATATGTCTGTAGTTTTTATAAATCTAGCGATACAAGAACTTCCTCCCAAAGCATAGGTAATCAGAATCCGCTTCGACCGGGTGCACACCAGAACCCTTAAAAAGGAAAAAATCTCCAAAACAGCCATGAAAATCCTTGCTTTTTCCGACACGCACCTGCATAAGCAGGCCCTGGATCTTATCAAAGAAAACGCGAAAAAGGTCGACGTAATAATATGTGCAGGTGATATCAGCCAATTTGGCTTCGGCCTGGCAAAAGTCCTGAAAGACCTTGACAATGCAATTGACAAGCCCATGTATATCATTCCCGGCAACCACGAGGAAGGCCGGCCGTTGGAAGAGCTCTGCAAGCCTCTAAAAAACATTGTCTATATGCATAGAAAAGCAAAAAGGATAGGAGAATACATTTTCTTTTTTTGGGGCGGTGGCGGCTTTGCGCAAGTAAACAAGCCCCTAGAAGCAGCAGCAGAGAAATTCAAACAAAAGATAAAGAAAGACGATAAGGTTATTTTCATCACGCACGGCCCACCCTATCATACTGAACTAGATTTCCTCGATTGGGCAGGGCACGTCGGCTGCAAATCACAGAGAAAATTCATAAATGAAATCAAACCAGTATTGCAGATTTGCGGGCATCTCCATGAAAACTTTCACAAAAAGCAACTGTTATACAAGCACACATTAATCGTAAGCCCAGGTCCTGCAGGAACGATCATTGAGATATAAATACCTACAAGAAAGAATATTCAGCAAAGAATATCCCTACCTCTTCTTCTTTTTCTTCTTCACCACACTCTTTTTCACGGCCTTCTTCAGCACAGTTTTTTTCTTCGGAACCGACCGTTTCATGACCGTAACAACAGTAGGGACTCTTGGTACCCTGACCAAAACCATAGACAATGCCTATGGTGGCAGATTATAAAAACATTTTGGTGCTGCAAGGAGAAGCAGACCATTCAGGCGGAAGAGGCATATCACCAACCAATGCATTGCTAGATTATCTTAGATACCAGCACCTGTAGCTGGTCCTGCAAATGAGCTACCCATAGCGAATGTCTTGTTGTCGGATATCTGCGCGTACATGATACGGGATACATCTGGAGCTTTCTTTTCTATCTTTTCGTGGAAGGCTGTGTACGCGGCACGCGCTTCGTGTTGTGGGATGTCTCCCTCGTAGCCATTATCTTTCATTACCGTGAATCCATTTGCCTGCATGTCATATTCTAACATTCCTGACTGACTGTGTGCAGTGACGCACATCACCGCTCGTGTGGACAAGGGCAAGTAAGGCACCGATCCCTTCTCGAAAGGTGAGCGGCGAAATTCGACGGCGCTGTGACCTGCATCTGTGCTCACGCTTGTCTTTATGACTATTTCTGCCCCGAAAGGGCCACGATAATCCAGAAACATATGAATATCATTCCCCTCGGGATGCATGCGAGCAACCCTATGTAAATCTTTCTCGTACATGTCTGTGGACTCGTAGAAGAAAAGAAGCTCAGATTGCGAATCATGCTTTCGCATTTCTCCGCAGGGTTGGAGCTCATGTATCTTTGCTTCGAGCTCGTTGATTTTAGCTTCTATTGGGCGCCCCTCTCCCCATAGGTCATGAAAACTCAGCCTCCTTAGCCAGCTACGGTGCTGGTGCGCATCGTAGATTTGTTTTCTCAGCGCACGAATCTCTGGATCCGGTTCCTCTCGCCATGCCAGTTCCAGTTTGTGATCTTCGAGCTCCCGCTTCGTATCTCGCTCCTTGAGATGGGCGCCCAAGCATCTGGCGGCGCCACCAACGGACGCAAATGCACCCATATAGAATGCTAAGTCAAGCGGGTATACCAAACCAATGAGCTGGGCAAACCCACCCAAACCAGCCATGACACCAAACACCATCTTTTCACTGTATGCATTCTTTATATCATCGTGGAACAATTGAACTCTATCCCGTATAAATTTAAGCCTAGCCACATCTTCCACAGGAAATTCGGATGCTGCACCTGCCGCACGACCTTGGGGGACATCCATGCGTCCCATTCCTGGCACGAGGCTTGTAATGATCACATGGTCCAATTCCCGTAGAATATCTTCGGGGCGCTGGTATCTCTCTGAGGCATCTAGCCATACCATTTTCTCGAGAATCTTTCTTAGTTCTGAAGATACATGCGTCGGAAGCTGGTATGGCTTTGATCCAGGCATCCGCGATTGCTTCAGTGTATCAGGAACGTCGCCCAGAAGGGCTTCAATGCACGTGACGCCCAGAGAATACACATCACTCGCAGGCGTGGCTGTTCCAAGGACTTGTTCGAGCGGCTGGTAGTCGAATGTTCCGACGGATGTCATTGTTGTTGGACGTGAGCCAAACTTCGACGTATCGAAATCAATCAGCGATACCCGATCCGCGCCGAGAATGATGTTTCCCGGCTTAATATCTCTATGAATAACCTGTCCTACTTTCGGATGCTGGCCCGCGTCATGTGTGTATGCAAGAATGTCAAGCACGCCGCGCATCACCAACATGGTTCTCTCTTCGTTGAGCGTTCCCTCGTCGATAATCTCACGGAGGCTTCGTCCGTGCGCTTTCTCTCGGATGAAAACGGAACATCGTCGCTCCGGCACGTCCAGCTCTTCCACAGGTTTGGGGATTCCAGGATGATCAAGATGCTTCAGCACTTCGCTTCCGCGGACGGCTCCTTTTCCCTTACGCGCGTACGGAGCTAACGCTAAGCGGTGATCAATAACTTTACCGACATATTGTCTTCCGTTGCGTTCCAACTCAAGCGCCACCCCCTGTCCACCAAGTCCGAGCACGTCAGTTATCTCGTACTGTGCAACTTTCCTGTCAGGGAATATTTCGAGAACATGCGAAAGGAGTTCCTTGCGCTCTGCGGTCGCTGTACGCTTTTTGAACCCACAGGCCTCGCATTGAAATGGTGTTGGACCGCTGGCCAGCATCCATTTTCCGCAGCGTAGACACGTGTTTGGGTTTAGAGGAATTGGCGGGTCGTTCATGGTGCTGTATTGGTTGCGTTAGCTATTGCTGGTGTATATAAACATTTCCTTATCCGACGGTGGTTACTTTCTGGGCGGAAACTATTTTAATGACAGTTCTCTTTAGAGTATATGGGTGCTTTAGGGACTCTCTTCAAATTCGTAGTTTCCATTGCCTTCGACGTAGCAGACTTCTACATTGGTCGCATTCCCATCTGGGGGACTGTTTTTGACATTTTTGGCGGCTTTTTAGGGCTGTATCTCTGGGGAGTGCCTGGTGGCGCCCAATTCTTAGAAATTATAGATATAACCGACCAAATTGATGGTTTTATCCCCACGTTAACCCTAGCTGGACTGTTCAGTTTACTGACGAGAAAGTGAGACACCACTTGCAAGTTAAGACAACCGAAACATTTATATAGAAGTTCCATCTTAGTTATTACATCACCTCTTTTTCCCCAGGAAGATACTCTTTCGGGAGTATCTTCCCAGGGTTTGACACGCACAGTGAGTTCTCTATTATTTTTTCACGTCTTTACTGAGAATTCTTTCGCTTCGAACGTACGTCAGCAAGTATTTCCATGCAGGAGTCATAGATATTTTCTGAAGCGTTATCATCCTTCTCTAAAGCATTCACCATAACATAATCATTGCCAATATCTTGAAAGGCCTTTTCTAAACTCTCCTCATGCGCGCTACCAATCGTGAGCACGACAGGTTTTCCGGCCGCAGTCGCATGTGCAACTGCATTCTGTGCCATAATTGCTGATCTTCCATCGAGCAACCATCGCTCATCTGCGCAGTGAGAAGAAACTGCAGTCTCCAGCTGTTTCAATTCTTCATTGGTGTATTGCGTTGATGCAAGGGAATCAGAAACATCAGCCAGGGCATAATATGCATCTGTAATTTCCCCCATGCGTGGAAAATCTGCAAATCTCTCAGCACCAAGAAAATGAACAGGTGTTTCGTAGTAATAGAGCAACTCGCAGAAGTCAAAGGGAGACTTACCTAAAGCCTCCTGAACTGTTGCCGGAATGGAGTATCCTTGTTTCGGGTAGTCCCTCCGTGCCGAATCCAGAACATCTCTCGGATCCTGTTCTACTGCGAAATTTTCTAGAACGAGCGTATCAATGCCTCGCTGATATAAATACATAAAATTCGCATAATGCCTCTGATGAAGCCGGATCCCAGCTTCCCTCATGACAGGATGTCCATCCCCATCATCCATCTTAATATGGCTGTCAAGAAAAACAATCACCGCAGGCTGATGACCAGAAAGGTGCTGCGCAGAAATTTCTCCATAGGGTAAAGTCAAATGAGAAAGATCAATACGTGCCGGGGGTTTTTCTGTGGTACGCTCTTGCAGTGCAAAAGCAAGAAGAGTGCCAAGACAGACACCACTAATAGTGCTCGTTTTCATATAAATCCCACGTAAAGAAGTATTATATAAAGCTACTTATTGAAAACAGTATAGCCGCAATGTCCACAGGTCTGTCTATCCTTGTGCATTGCCAAGAATATCCCTGGTCCACACTTGGGACAGAATCCTTCGCCAGATCCATTCTTGTATCGCGCATACTTTTTGCTAGGAACTTTATTTTTGATTTTCTTTTTTGCCATCATTACTCCTTCTTCTCAGCAGCTTTTGGCTTCTCGCCTTCAGCTTTCCTTTCCGCCTTCCTCAGCTTCTCCAGGCGGAGCAAATCCTCTCGATTCTGGTAAATATGCGCAATGACTTTCGCTGTCGTCCTTCCATAGCTCTGATACACATGACGAATCGCAACAAAATCCTTATTCACTTTCATTTTCGACGCAATAAGATCCTTCAGCTGCATCACCGACGGCGTTGCACCGCCATCATAGCTCACCATCACACTGACACGCTGCCTATTCAGCAACGGCACTGCTTTCTGTTTTTGTATCTCTAGTTCCATTTATCTCACCTTGATGGCGTATTCACCTTTTACTTCAATGCCCACCTTTTTTGCGATCTCTGATTTCTCAGCGTCGATAATATTGATTCTTCCCTTCCATGTCTCCGTAAAATTGCTGTTATGGCAAATGGGACATTCAGACCCTTCAACGAACAGTCTATCTTTCTTGCATACTTTTTTCATTCTTTCTTCCCTTTCTTCTCTTTCTTCAGATCATCCTCAATCCAGGCCAATGCACCCAAACGGGGTTGCCGCATGGTCAGCCCAACCTTTGGATTAGAAACATCCTTATAGCTCACGGCAATGATCCGAGCTCGGCATTGATCGCCAACCTTCAAGTTCTTCTTGGTTTCCTTCCCGGTCAAGACATTGCTCTTCGCAAAGCTCACAAAGTCATCCATCGTCTGAGAAACATGAATCATCCCATCAATAGGCCCAATCGTGATGAAAGCACCAAAATCAGTAATATCAGAAATTTTTCCTAAAATAACTTCACCCACCTCAGGTTTAAAGCTGATCACGCTGAACTGCGTATCATAGTACCCGGCCCCATCACCAGAAATGACAACCCCCTCACCAACCTTGTCAATGGAGGTAACCCCAATAACAATACCAAGATCTTTTGAAATGAATCCTTCAAACTTTTGCTGCAGGGAAGCCTTAAGTGCCTTATCCAAAGAAAGATCGAACAGCTTTGGATCCACGCGGACATGCCCTTGAACTTTAACCGTGTAATACATTGTTACTCCAATACCAGATATTTTTTTTGCCGGATGCTCAAAATTCTCACACCTTTCCGCCGTAAACGCCTCTTTAGCGCTGCATCAGCGGTCGCAACGATATAACCTTCCAGATCCACTAAAATATCATCCACAGGACGCGGATCGTGGGTCTTTATGAGCTGAATTTTCTTCACACCAATGAGCTTTAAAGCTACCTTTGCTGCTTGTTTCTTTGAAAGTAAGGGGGTATTTATAAGGTTTTCTAATTCGTCGATCGTCTTATCTACAATATACAGTCGATAAGGAAAATGGCTGATCCGCTCAATTTCTGCGAACACGTCAATCTTCAGTTCGAAAACGGACAGTAAAAAATTAGTATCCAAAACTATTCTTTCCACGCTACACCTGCGAAGTTGCTGGGTGTTTTTAAAGCTTTCCCAGCCGGAAATTTACTAAATCTAAAACACCTCTATAGGCCGTATAAAGCGAGAATTTTGCACTTATACAGAGAGAAAAGCATATAAACAAAATTCGCCTAAAAATGATGAGAAAAAGACGCAAAATGACCTAACTTTTTTGTCAAATATTTTGTGAGAAAAGCAACGGGAATTAGCGAGAAAGCTACGCAATGGAAGAAAAAACAAAAAGCTACAAAGCGATCAACATTCAGGTACTGAAAGGATTAGAAGCAGTGAGAGCCAGGCCCTCGATGTACATAGGTGACACAGGGGTACGCGGTCTCCATCATTTGGTCTACGAAGTGGTTGATAATTCTATTGATGAGGCTCTCGCCGGCTTCTGCAATGATATCATCGTCACTGTCCACACGGATGGCTCACTCAATGTCAAAGATAACGGACGAGGGATTCCCGTCGATATGCACCCGACAGAAAACCGCCCAGCAGTGGAAGTCGTTCTCACGATTCTGCATGCAGGTGGAAAATTCGATAAAGATTCCTATAAAGTCTCCGGAGGATTGCATGGCGTTGGAGTTTCTTGTGTCAATGCGCTTTCAAAAAACCTTATCGTCACCATTTGGAGAGATGGAAAGATCCACACGCAGAAATATGAAAAAGGAATTCCCGTAACGCCATTGCAAGAAATCGGAGAAACCAATGAAACTGGAACAGATATTCGCTTCTATCCTGATACTGAAATTTTCACGGAAACAACCACATTCGATTATGATATTCTTGCAAAAAGGCTGAGAGAGCTTGCATTCCTCAATAAAGGAATAAAAATCACATTAAAAGATGAAAGAGAAGAAGGAAAGGAAAATACCTTCTCATATGATGGCGGCATCGTTGAATTCGTTGCGCATCTGAATAAGAATAAGGAAGTGCTTCACACGCCAATTTATTTCGAGAAAGAAGAAGAAAAAAATATAGTAGAAATTGCACTGCAATACAATGATAGTTTTACGGAAAGCGTCTTTTCCTTTGTCAACAATATCAATACCCATGAGGGAGGAACACACGTCGTGGGCTTCTCCATGGCACTCACAAGAGTGATCAATGAATATATAGAAAAAAACCTGAAGAATGAAGACAAACTGACGGGAAACGACGTGAAAGAAGGACTGACTGCTATCATTTCACTGAAAGTCCCCAACCCGCAGTTTGAGGGCCAGACAAAAACGAAGCTGGGAAACAGCGAAATCAAGGGTCTTGTTGCAAAGATTGTGTACAAGGAACTCGCAACATTTTTGGAAGAGCATCCAGACATTGCAAGAAAGATTATTGACAAGGCTCTCCTCGCAGCGCGTGCACGTGAAGCCGCACGGAAAGCAAAAGATCTCGCACGAAGAAAAGGCGTATTATCATCTGGGTCATTGCCAGGAAAGCTCGCAGATTGTCAAGAAAGAGATCCTGCTAAATCAGAAATATTTTTGGTGGAAGGAGATAGTGCTGGAGGAAGTTGTAAATCAGGAAGAACAAGAACAACACAAGCAGTACTTCCGCTGAGAGGAAAGATTCTCAACGTCGAGAAAGCGCGTCTGGACAAGATCTTCGCAAACAATGAAGTCACCACAATCATCTCTGCGATAGGCTGCGGAATTGGAGAAGAGTTTGACATTACCAAAGCAAGATATCACAAAATCATAATTATGACGGATGCCGACGTAGACGGATCACACATCTCCTGTTTACTTTTGACGTTTTTCTATAGGCATATGCCAAAACTCATTGAAAGCGGATACATTTACCTCGGAATGCCTCCATTGTATCGGGTAATGAAAGGGAAGGAAAAAGTGTATGTAATGAACGACCAAGAGTTGGCAGTGACTTTACAAAAAATGGGCAAGGACGCAAGCATCCAGCGGTACAAAGGTCTCGGAGAAATGAACCCAGAACAGCTATGGGAAACAACCTTAGATCCGAGTACGCGACATCTCAAGCAGATAACCATAGAGGATGCCATCTCCGCCGACGAAATGTTCACCATTCTTATGGGAGATAAGGTAGAACCAAGAAAAGAATTCATATTTGCAAATGCAAAGTTCGCAAAGAACCTCGACATCTAACATGGAAGAAGAAAGAATTAGCAAAAAACCAATTGAATTGGAAATGAAGGAAGCATACTTAGATTATTCTATGTCAGTTATTATTGGTCGAGCACTTCCAGATGTTCGAGATGGGTTAAAACCAGTACACAGAAGAATTATTTTCTCCATGAACGAACTGGGTTTAAAACATAATGTCAGATTCAAAAAATCTGCCGCTGTTGTTGGAGATGTTCTCGCAAAGTATCACCCGCATGGCGACCTCGCAGTCTACGATTCCATGGTTCGGATGGCACAGGATTGGAGCCTCAGATATCCTCTGGTGAAAGGACAGGGAAATTTTGGGAATATCGACGGGGACTCGGCAGCTGCGTATAGGTATACTGAAGCAAAACTATCTAAGATTTCAGAAGAGCTTCTCGCAGACATAAACAAGGAAACAGTCGATTTCATAGATAACTTTGACGGAAGCACAAAGGAACCAACAGTCCTTCCGGCAAAGCTTCCAAATCTTCTCATTAATGGTTCCACTGGAATTGCCGTTGGTATGGCAACAAACATTCCCCCTCATAACATTACAGAAGTCTGTCGTGCAATCATCACTCTAATCGAAAATCCTAATGCAGAGGTCGCAGATCTCATGCAGCACATAAAGGGTCCTGACTTCCCCACCGGAGGAATCATCTGCGGAAAATCCGGCATTGTCAGCGCCTACAAGACTGGTCGAGGAAAACTCCAAGTGCGCGCAAAGGCAATCATTGAGGAGAAAAAGGACAAACAAGTGATTATTATCAATGAAATCCCGTACATGGTAAACAAATCTACACTGATCGAAGGCATCGCCAGCCTCGTAACGGAAAAGACCATTGAAGGCATCTCAGATATTCGAGATGAATCCGATAGGGATGGCATGCGGATCGTCATCGAAATAAAGCGCGGCGCCGATGCAAACGTAGTATTGAACCAGCTCTACAAGCACTCCCAATTAGAAACAACTTTTGGAATTATCATGCTTGCGATCGATAACAAGCAGCCAAAGGTCATGACGCTCAAAGAAGTCCTCAACTATTACCTAGCACACAGAAAAGAGGTTATTGTACGTCGAACAAAATTCGACTTGGAAAAAGCGCAGGCGCGCGCCCATATCCTCGAGGGACTTGAGCTTGCGTTGAAGAACATCGATCCGATTGTCAAAGGAATTAAAGCATCGAAAACGGTAGAACTCGCAAGAAATTTCTTAATGTCCAGTTATAAATTCTCAGAGATTCAAGCGAATGCAATTCTTGATATGAAACTGCAGAAGCTCACCTCTTTAGAAACAGAAAAATTGAAAGAAGAATTCAAAGAGATCAAAAAACTTATCACAGAGCTGCAGGGTATCCTTGCATCAGAAGCAAAAGTCCTTGAGCTGATGAAGAACGATCTCCGAGAGCTCATTGATACTTACGGCGACGACAGAAAAACAGAGATTTCTGATGTGGAAGAGGAATTAGAAATGGAAGACCTCATCCCTGATGAAGAAGTTGCGTTGCTCATGACGTCATCTGGATACATTAAACGTATGCCGGTGGAAGAATATCGACTGCAAAGAAGAGGTGGTGTGGGTGTCAAGGGAACAGAAAAGAAAGAAGAGGATGAAGTAGAAACAATTATTCACACAAGGACACATAACTATCTCCTCTGCTTCTCTAATCAAGGACAGGTCTACTGGCTAAAAGTGTACCAGGTTCCTGAAGCGGGGAAATATGCCAAAGGGAAAGCAATTGTAAATCTCTTAAACATCAGCGAAGGGGAGCGCATTACCACAGTCATTCCAATCAAGCACTTCGATGAAAAGCATTTCCTCATTATGATTACCAAGAAAGGTCTCGTCAAGAAAACAGAGCTTATGGAATACTCTCGTCCGAGAAGCTCCGGTATTGTCGGCATTAAACTCGTGGAAGGAGACGAGCTAGTCACGGTGAAGCTCACTCCAGGAACATTGAAATTCCTCATCGGAACAAAGAAAGGAATGGCAGTTCGTTTTGACGAAGAAGATGTACGCGATGTGGGCAGAAATTCCCAAGGGGTTCGTGGAATCCGCCTGGACAAGAACGATGCAGTGATTGGCATGGAGGTATCCATTGATACTGGCCAACTGCTCACGATAACAGAGAATGGCTATGGGAAGCGAACAGAAATCCCCGAGTACAGGCTTATCTCTCGCGGTGGAAAAGGAGTCATCAATATCCAGACGACAGACAGAAATGGAGATGTCGTTGCAATTAAGACCGTCAAAGAAGAGGATGAAATCATGGTCGTTTCAAAGAATGGCATTGTCATCCGAATCCAAGTCAAAGAAATCCCCAATATTGGAAGAAATACGCAAGGGGTTCGCATTATGAAGCTGCGAGAGGGAGACAAAGTTTCTACGGTTGAGAAGATTAAGCATGCAAATCATAATCCCGTGCATAATGAAGAGAATAATGTTCCGGAGACTAGTGGCGAGGGAGGAAAAGATGCAAACACAAGTTGAGATCTCAGGTAAGAATATTAGAGATAGGCATACACACTATGAAGCAAGCCTGCACATAGGACCAGAACCTGCAACGCTCATTATCAATGGCGCGGTGGCGTCTGATTTTCAAAAAAAATACGGTCGCCCCATGGGAACCTACGATGCACTGCAGGTGACCACGTCATTTATTCGGAATGAGCAAATGATCCCAGAGTGCCGAGACCCATTCAGATCTCCATCGCATCTTTTTGGCAGGGTGGCATCACTTGAAGACATTATCATTCCAGAAAAAGATTAGCTCTTCGCCAGAGCCAGCGCACCAATAACATACTTCTTTAAGATAGGCAGATTATCCACGTTGGTCGCTTTTCTCAGCAATACCCTCGGCCGGAAGTAAAACGCTCTCATCGCTCGTCGCTGCATAGCCTTGACATCATCAGAACTTCTGCCTGTTGCCGTCCATACGAGGTCGGTATCCCCAAATCCAGACCACGTGAGATACTTGTCCCAGTCATCAAAATCCGTGTGGAACTTCCCCCATTCCGCAGCTTCTTCAAACAACTGCGTCCCTGGATATGGCGTCGCAATAGTAAACTGCGCCCAATCCGGATCAATATCCTTTGCAAACTCAATAGTCGCAATATCATCCTCTGGCGTCGAGCCAGGCATGCCCACCATGAAATAGCCTCTGGTCTCTATGCCCACTTCCCTGCACAGCCTGAATGCAGTCCTGATGATCTCAAGCGTTGTATCCTTTTTTACATTGTCAATGAGCTGCTGTGTCCCGCCTTCAACGCCAAAATGCATCCCCCAGCATCCCGCCTCTTTCATTTTCTGCAGCAGCTCCAAATCAACAAGATTCGCCCTGGTGATGCAATCCCACGTCACCCGTGTATGCAGCCCTGCTGCGATGATGGCGTCGCAGAGATCCCATGTCCTTTTCCTATTGAGCGTAAACGTATCATCACGAATAAGAACTTCCTTCGCCCCAAAATCCTCCACAAGAATGCGCATCTCCTCCACAACTCGTGGAATGGAATGCATACGGTACCCTGTTTTTGCAGTCGCGCAGAACGTGCACCGGTACGGACAGCCCCGTGTCGTAATCATCGTGTACGCCGGCAATCGTCGATAATATGAGACAGACGGCCGATATAATTTCATATTAAGCAACCCTCTGTCAGGTATGGGAAAAAAATCAAGATCCGCTACCTTTGGTCGTTCCGGTGTTTGAATAACGTCTCCGGTAGTCTTATCTTTGAATGCAATGCCTTGAATATCTTTCAAATCTTTCTTTCCTTGAAACGCGTCGATCAGCTCCATAAAAGTAAGCTCAGCTTCGCCGACGGTAACGACATCGATGGTGTCTTCTTTTTCCGCAGTGGGCTTCGGTCTCAGGTTGGCATGAGAACCACCAACAACGACGTGGATTGCAGGATCGATCTTCTTCACAAGCGTACAGACAGCGACGGATTGGCTGTACATGGCAGTGAGCATTGCCACACCAACGACATCGTATCCCTCATTCCTTATTTTCACTTCCAGCTCTTCCAGGGCTACTCCCTCTGCTTCACAGTCCAGAACTTCCGCTTGATGCCCATGCTGGTTGAGGTAGGTGGCTATATAGAGCAAACTCAGAGGCTCCGACTTAGGCCCAACTTTCTTTCCGAGCTTCTTCCAGTAGCCGTTATCCAAAGACGGCATAACAAACAGAATCTTCATAGGCTTTCCCACCTCCTCAGCAGAAGAAAATATTTATAAACATTATGCTTGTCCATTCTAAAGACAATGAACAGCATCACGGAAGAAAAACTGGAAAAATACTTTAAAATAACAAGAGAAGCATTCAAAGCAGCGAAAGCCTCCGGAAACAGGCATAAAAATCTCCATGCGGAAAGAGAGGATTTCTTGGACATGATCGAACGCTATGTTAAGGATGCACAGCACTTCGAAAAGGAAGGCAGAAAAGTAGATGCATTTGCAGCGCTGAACTACGCCCATGGATGGCTGGATGCAGGTGCACGTTTAGGATTGTTTGACGTGCATGATTCTAGGTTATTTACGGTGGACTAGAAGAATTACTCTCTTCGCATATATCTCGTTAGTTCCATACCCGTAGGAACGCATTCAAACCCAAATCTTTCGGCATAAAATGGAATATTCACAGCCATATTAGGCTCCCATGCAAAAAGCCCGATAGAAGCATAACCCTTATTTTTCACTTTATATACCTTCCGAAGATATATTTAAAAAGAAGAAACCCGTAAGATATTTCTATGGAAAAAGTGGTGATCTCGTTGGGCGGCTCCATGATAAACCCTGGCACGCTCAATGTACGCTTTCTCAAACAGTTAAAAACAGTGCTGCAAAAAATAAGAAATAAAAAAATCCTCATTTGTTGCGGTGGGGGACATTTGGCGCGAGAATATATGGCCGCAGTGCAATCGAAAGGCGAGCATGTAGAAGATCTCATAGGCATCGAATGCACGCAATGTAACGCGCTCCTCGTCGCACTCTATCTAGGCACTGCAGAAAATGTCCCCAGGAATCTGAAAGAGCTGAGAGCAATGCTTCCAAAATCAAATCTCCTCATTTGCGGCGGTTTCCCCGAAGATGAGGGAACGACCTCAGATGGCACCGCTGCAGAGATCGCAAAAATGATAGGTGCAAAGACGTTAATAAATATGACCAACGTAAAAGGCTTATACACAAAGAATCCAAAAATCTTCAAGGATGCAAAATTCATTCCAAAAATATCCCATCAAGAATTTCAGCGCATGATTGATAAGCATCATGAGCGCCCAGGCCAGCATTTCGTCCTGGACCAGCACGCAGCAAAAGTAACACGAGAAAAAAATATCCAGGTCATAATTCTCAAAGGAACACAGAACCTACAGAACGCATTACAACATAAGAAATTCACGGGAACAATTATTTCCTAGACTTTTTCCGCGGACGTGGCACAGCCTGCTGCTTCCACTCAAGATACCCAATGATGGCAAGTATCAGCAAGAGAAGCACGCCTACAGAAACAGCGATGTAACTCCTCTCCGTGCTTGCCTGCACTTCAGGTGCTTGTGCAGAGACCACATTTCCAGTATCCCCTTTAGAATCAAAATAGATTTGGGCGCACTGACTCTGCTGTGCACACGTTCCCGTATCCGTTCCATACAGAGGACAGCAAACAGAATACGTGCAGTCACTGTCAAGAATGCATTGCCCAGAAGAATCATCTAATGTGGCAAACCCGGTAATACCATAGCTAAATGACAATAAAGCAGCAACTGCCAAAACAAGGGTAAAAATTTTCTCCCGCATAAAGACTCTATCAGCCTTCCTTCCTTTTAAAGCTTTCGACAATCCTAAGAAATATCTTCCAACTGAAGAGAAGCTGCCTTCAAAATGTGATGCAATGTCCCTTTTTTCAGCTCTGGATGCTTGGGGACGGTAAGTTTAATGGTTCCATCGGGAGTATTTTTTTCAAGTCGGATATGGGAGCCCTTTTGCCGGATCACAACAAAACCCTTAGAACACAATAATTTTACAAGATCCATACCAGAAACTCGTGGTGATTTCATACCGTAACAGTCGCAAGTTCACCAGAGTAAATGACTAATTCATTGTCATCAGCTTCTAGGTAAAGAGCTATTGCTTCACGAATATTTTTCAAAGCTTCTGCCCTTGTCTCACCTTGAGAGACGCAGCCAGGAAGAGCCGGTACATACACGGTATACCCTTTCTTCTGCTTTTCCAAAACAACTTTCAGTTCCATACTCATAAACATGCACCTCAGTATATTTAAGTATAACGAATTCTCTTTCATAAAGCTTTATCCCAAAAATCCGAAAGATTTTCAGGTCTTCCCTTTGGTCAGACGAATATAACAGGCATTAGTTGCAATTTGAGAGCCCTCGCACTGTTGCATTGACCTGAATAAAAACATCAATAACATTTATATACCTCATTAAATTATCAAAAGTCATGGAAGAAAAATTATCAAGATATGAATTGGGGGAGATTAGAAGACTCCATGATGAACAACATTATAAATGTGTAAATCCAGAATATTTAGCTCAGCAATTAGCAAGAATAGATCTGCCACCAGAGGTTTCGCGATTTGAAGTTGCTCAAAGAATTAGTGAACTTGAAAGAAAACTTGATAAATAAGCTCGGGCTCTCAAACTCTAAAATTTTCCTTCGGAACGTTGCACTAAATTTTAGGTCTTCACTAAGGTCAGACGAAACTAACAGCACTTATGTGCAATCCTCCTCCGCCCACCCGTCAAAGTAACTTTTATAAACTATAGCCCAAACGTCTAATATATGATAATCATCGTCACTGGTACGCCCGGCACAGGAAAGACAACCATAGCCAAGGCCCTAGCAAAGAAACTAAAGATGATGTATCTAGACGTCAACAAAGTCATTGATGAATACAAGCTCAAAGAATCGTACGATAAGAAAAGAAAATCATATATCGTCGACGAAAAAAAACTCAGCAAAATTCTGGTCAGATTGAGCAAGGAGCAGAAAAATCTCATCGTTGATTCGCACCTTTCCCATTTCATGCCAAAGAAGCACGTGGACATCTGCATTGTCACGCAGACAGACTTGAAAACGCTCAAAAAACGCCTAGAGAAAAGAAAATACACACAAACAAAAGTAAAAGAAAATGTGGAAGCAGAAATATTTGAAATTTGTCATACAGAAGCCCAGGACCAGGGGCACAACATCCTGCTCGTAAACACGACAAAGAACCCCATAGAAAAATGCCTCAAGTTTATTCAAGATGAAATTAACAAAAACAAAAGATGATTCTTACACGTTCTTTAACGAAGAATACCAGGAAGCGTACCACTCACTGACGGGTGCAATCGAAGAGGCAGTCAAGAAGTATGTAGAACCTTTAGGAGTAAAAGACGGCCAAACCATCCTCGACATCTGCTTCGGACTCGGATATAATACGTTTGCAGCGATAGAAAAAGCAAAAAATCTCAAGATTATTGCGCTTGAAAGGGATGAAAAGGTTTTAGAGAGCCTCCAAGAACTGGAAATCGGCGGAAAGTATGACATTATCAAGAAGCTTGCAAGAGAAAAGAAATACAAAGACAAAGACTATGATCTCACGCTCATTCTCGGTCCTGCGGAGACAACAATAAAACAAATCAAAGAGGAATGCGATATTGTTTTCCTAGACCCATTCTCTCCAAAGAAAAATCCCGAGCTGTGGACGGAAGCATTTTTCAAAGAAATTTTCAAGCGAATGAAACCTGGTGCAAAGCTTGCCACCTACTCGTGCGCCAGAGCGGTGCGTGACAATCTCAGGGCGGTGGGCTTCATCGTCACCGACGGTCCAGCCGTGGGCAGGCGTGGTCCAAGCACTAACGCGCAGAAGCCTTTGTAAATCTCGTTCGTAATTTTCTCGTCTTGCTAAGAGTATATTTCCCAAAATACCTAAAGAATAAGATCACACCGGTCATCTCAAATGTTCCAGGAGCAATAATGTACACCGTCGCCAGAAAGTATGCAAGCTTATTCTCCTTCGGATGTGCCATGACGTATTTCACCCGGGCCTTAATGGCGGTGACATCCTGCTGGACAAATTCGTAAATCTCAGTTTTCTGAATCTTACCGATAAGAATAAGCGCATGCTCCCCATGTTTCTTGACAAGCGCGGTATCGCCAACAGCATGAGCCAACGTTCTAAGTTCGTTCTGTAAATCTGCAACGAGCTTCCAAGAGCCACGAACCGCATCCTCATTGATCTGGTACGACGCAGGGAGTTTGCGAGATAACTGGAAAAATGTGGAGTGCAACGCCAGCTCCTTCTCCGCTAATCGACGAAAGGCACGCACACGTTTGTGAAAATAGCCCTGCTTTCCAGTAAGCATTTTTTGTGCAACAGAATAACTGTAGGTAAACACATTTGCCTGGCAAAGCACCGTATTTTCCTTGCGGAGAACAGTATTGATTGCGATGAGCGTCCGACAGACAGGCTCCACAAATCTCTTCCGAATATCTTTTGGATACCCTTGTTTTTGAATATGTTTGCAGATCTTCCTGTTGACAAGTATCTCTCTGTTCAGGATGAGATGGATCCTGTTCAGCGTATGAACAGACTTGACATAGCTTTTCAGATTTAATGCATGCAATAACTCAAACTTCTTCGTATGCAGGACAAGGCGTTGATAGAGAAGTTTCTCAAGGTCTGAAGACATAAAAATCTCGTAGTTCAGCAAGATATTTAAAAGTTGCTAACCGAACACGGCCTTAAGGGATTCTTTTAGCACATGCTGAATATCCTATAACGGAGATTTCTCACGAATAATTTGCTTCATAAGGCGACTCCTCACCTCAGTGCTCATGACCGGCACCTCCTTGAGCTGGCCGGTGCGTTTAAGAGCTTCATACAAGCCAGGTTCGTTTCTCGCAAGCCACCCTCTCTTTTTACCATCATAATGTTCTTTATAATAGGCAAAAGGATCGCTTTCAAAGTTACGATGATGCTGGATGACCGGCACATGGCCAAGCAAGCCCCTAGTAAGAAGCAAGCGGTACAACGCGTTATTCACCCGCGCAAGCCGACCACGAGGAACGCCTTCGTAGTATGTCCTGTAATTCGCAAGTGGATCAAAATCTTTGGGATAGTCACCCAGCTGAACGACAAGCTCATTGCGAGCGGTAAAAGAAACACGCTTCAATGGTTTTCCCGGTGGAACGACATACAAAAATGATTTTTCACGTTCTTTGAGGATTTCCAGACGCTGCGCAATCTCATCAACACTGGCCAGATCATCCCTGACCATCGCGACAAGGTCACGCAGACCTAGCATAAGTCGTGCGCCTTCGACTAGTTCATCATAACCGCCAGGGAGCGCTGAAATACATACCAGGGATGGACTTTCTTCTGGTGCAACATGGACAAACTCATGCCGTAAGCGGCCTTGGTCATTTGGTGCAGCATCCAATCGCACCGCATACCTCTCCTGGTGAGGAATATCCCAAGACTCAATAACGTTCACAACATAGTCATACAGCCCCGAGTCTGTCATCGGACCATTTTCTGCAATATGCCGTCGCACACGAGCTTCGAGAGCATTCCTTTTGTTCTCAGGAACTTCAAGAAAACCCACGACTTGGCGTAGCCATTGTTCCATCGTTTATAGAAAGTATTCTATTATTTATATGTGCTTTGGCAGACGAAATATCCACTTAATCCAACAACTCAATAGAAATATTCACATTCTCAGGGATATGGACGCGCATAATCAACCGCAAGCTTCTTTCATCAACACCAAGGTCAATCAATCGCTTGTGCACTCGCATCTCAAAATTGTCAAACGAAGCCTTCCCTTCGCCATCAGGAGCTTTACGTGTCGTAATCTTCAGCTTCTTCGTAGGCATCGGAATAGGTCCAGAAATCTTTACCTTGGTCTTCTCCACAATGTCTTTGATAGATGAAATAATCTCATTCATCTTATCAATATTGTTGCTGGAAAGTTTGATTCGTGCTCGTTGCATAGGAATCTTGGTTTTCTCCAAGGTTTATAAAGTTTTTTGTTTTAAGGTAAGAAGCTTTTCTAAAATCGGTATATGACTTGAGCCGTATTAAATTTTTCTACTTGAAGAGGCTTTTTTCCTCGAAAGCTAAGCATCTCAGAACAAAGAGTATCATAACGACAAGGAGAAGGAACCTTACGTGAAAAAGAAGCATAATCAGAAGAAGCACTTTCTATTCTTTTAGGATCTCCCATGCTATTGCAGAAAGCAACATAATCTTTTGGTTCAAATTCTATCTTAATAACAGCATCATCTTCAGAAGCTACAAGAATCATGTCAACAAGAGCAACAAGACCTGCTTCACTAACTTTCATACAGGGAAATTTTTTCATAAAAAAATAAGAGAAAAAAAGAGGCCTACATAGCCTTCTTTACAAGAGAAATGCATCGACCAGCAGCTACCGTTTGACCTGCATCCCGGATAGCGAATGAGGACATTTGAGGGATCTCCTTTTGTGTCTCAATCACTAATGGTTTCAAAGGCCTCAACCGTACAATTGCCGCATCCCCATTCTTGATAAAGTCTGGGTTCTCTGCAACGGTCTCTCCCGTCGCTGGGTTCAACTTCTTCTCAATTGCAACAAATTGGCAAGCAACCTGTGCAGTGTGGACGTGGAACACCGGCGTGTAACCTGTGGTAATAACCGTTGGATGGTTCAGCACAATGATCTGTGCAGTAAACTCGCTCACCACAGTCGGCGGATGGTCTGGGTGTCCAAGAACATCTCCACGCGCAATATCTTTCTTACCGATTCCCCGTACAGAGAATCCGATGTTATCCCCTGGGATAGCTTCGTTGACTTGCTCGTGGTGCATTTCGATGGACTTAACCTCTCCAACAACGCCCTTTCCTTCTCGTCCTGGAACAACAATGACCTTGTCTCCAACCTTCATCACACCAGTCTCAACCTTACCGACAGGGACAACCCCGATACCAGTAATGTTATAGACATCCTGTAATGGGACTCGCAAAGGTAAACCAGTTGGTTTCTCCGGTTCTTTGAACAGATCCATTTGTTCCCGTAGCGTTGGTCCCGTGTACCAGCTCATATGCTCGGACTTCTTGACAACATTGTCTCCCTTCCAAGCGCTGATAGGGATGAAAGGAACTTCTTCCGGTTTGTAGCCAACTTGTTTCAACAGTTGGGTAACTTCAGTCTTGACAGCATCAAACTTAGCTTTGTCATAGTTGACCGTATCCATCTTATTGACAAGGATACCAATCTGCTTTACATTCATGGTTCTGCACAGGAACACGTGCTCTTTCGTTTGAGCCATGATCCCCTCTGCTGCAGCAACAACCAAGAATGCGATATCAGCCTGAGAAGCTCCCGTAATCATATTTTTGATAAAGTCTTTGTGCCCTGGAGCATCAATGACCGTGTATTCAAACTTATTCGTCACCAGCTTCTTATGCATAAGGTCGATGGTAACTCCTCGTTCCCTCTCTTCCTTAAGATTATCCATGATGAAAGCGAATTCGAATCCAGCCTTACCTAATTCTTGAGCCTTCTCCTTCAATTTCTTCATAGTCTGCTCGTCGATAACACCAGCATCATAAAAGAGTCTTCCCACTGTCGTACTCTTCCCGTGATCTACGTGCCCAACGAACACAATATTAATGTGTGGTTTTTCTTTTGCCATATTCCGTATTTCCTCCTCGTATAATATTCGGTTAAAATGTAGTCTCTATGAAAAAGGAGGTGATTTATAAAGATTTTGGTTGGAAAAGAAACCCTTAAATAGCATGCATACAAACCTATTCTCATGTTTAGAGCCCTCGAGAACTCCTGGAAGCTGGTCAAAGGCAGCCTCAAGCTTATCTTTGCCAACCCCAAGCTCTTCGTGTTTCCCCTACTCAGCTTCATCTGCTTCTTTCTGGCATTGATATCGATCATAGCAATAGTCGCGCCTGCTATCCTCATGGGCGGTGAAGAGGCACGCCAAACCCTGACAGTCCTCGTATATATAGCAGTGTTATTCCTTATGTTTATAGGCCCTTTCTTTGGCACGTTCTTTGCAGTCGGTCTTTCGTATGAGACCGGAGAAGTTCTCAGAGGTCATAAAGTATCTCTTCGGCGCGGCTTCAAGCACGCATTCAAAAATATCGGAGAAGTTGCCATGTGGGCAGTCACGCTCTTTTTCATTAATATTGTCGCAGCAGTTCTCCGGAGACAGGCACAGCGCTTTGGCGGCGCAGGCAGAATGATAGGCAACACGCTGATTAACGTGATGCTCGCAGGATGGTCATTCGCGACGGCCTTTGTCGTTCCTATTATGGCATTCGAAGACACCAATCCCTTTCATTCCATCAAAAAATCAGTGACGCTTCTGAAAGGCACGTGGGGAGAAACGCTCGTTGGTGCTGTAGGTGCAGGATCTGTTTTGGGACTTCTGATAATTCCATTGACGCTGCTACTATTCATCCCCTTCGTCGGCATCTTCTTTCTGCCGGTATTCCTCATCGGGGTAGTGATCATTTCCTTGCTCACGCAAGTCTTTAACACGGTCTTTATGACCAGCCTCTATCTCTACGCCACGGATAAAGATGCAACTAAAGCAGAGAAATACTACGATAAAGACCTTATCTTACACGGCTTCTATTGAAAATTTTTCGGAAATTCTCAGCAAAGTCTTTTTAATACAGATTCTTTATAACAGTAATTATGAAAGAAAGCCTTATAAGTAAGGAAATCCTTACTTCAGATATGGAAGCAAAAATAGTCAAAATAACGGCAAAAGGGCAGATATCCCTCCCAGTTCAGGTACAAAAATCTTGTAAGCTAAACAAGGGCGATAAACTTCTGCTCATAGAAGAAGATGGAACGATTATCTTAAAAAAAATAAAGAAATCAGAATTTACAAATCTTATCTTACAATCAGAAAGAGTTGCAAAAAAACTCTGGGACAACAAAGAGGATGAAATCTGGGACAAACTTTGAACAAGGCGAAATTCTGTTAGTACCATTTCCTTTTACAAATTTGACCAACATAAAGCAAAGACCAGCCCTCGTACTTTCGACAGATGACTATAATCTGAAAAAGGAAGACATCATCATTTGCGGCATGACGTCACAACTCAAAGAAACTGACTGCAGCATTACAGTAACAAATGCAGACCTGGAAGAGGGTAATCTTCCCAAAACAAGTCTCATCAAAGTAGATAAACTATTCCAAATTGAAAAAAGTCAAATAAGAAAAAGCCTTGGCAAGGTAAATAAGAGAACCTTTCAGCAAGTAAGAGAAGAATTCTATAAACTTATCTAAATACATTAATTCTAAGCCAGAAATCCAGTTCCTATCCGAGATTGCAACTCCCCGCGCAGATTCTCATGCAGCATCTCCTTGACATGCTTCGGATGGTTAGAAAGTAACCAGGCCAGCTTGATGTACGTCGTCTCAGGAGTCATATCAGAATAGTTCCCCAAAACACCAATATCTTGCAGTACCCGCCCAGGAGAATAGACATTCATATCAACGCGACCAAAGATGGTCTGTGTCGCCATAACAATCGGCATCTTCTTGCCTAACTTCTTGAGCTCCGCAAACACTTTTTGATTCTCCTCATGTGAGGCTATAGGCATATGCCCCAGGCCGCTTCCTTCAAGAATAAGACCATCATATTTAGAAAAAACTTTCACTTCCTCAGCAAACATATTCGGTCTTGCCCGCAGCCAGCCAACCTTCACTGGTTTAAACAACCGCAGCTCGACCTCTCGGACAGGATCCCTCTTCTTGAAGTTTCCATTAATGATATGCACTTTTCTGGTGTGATAATCAATCTCAGCAAAAGCAACAGCATTCACCGGTCGAAATGCATCACGACTGGAACTGTGCAATTTTCTGCACTTCAGACCGGGAAGAATCCAGCACACATCATCACTCAATGATTTATGCATACACACCGCAACCTCTGCGAAATCCGATTTGACAATAAATTCCATAGCGCACAGGAGATTCATTCCTGCATCAGAACTCCCCCGGTCGCTCGACCGCTGTGCACCAACGAGAATCACTGGAATAGGAAGCCCCTGCAAAATGAAGGCCAAAGCTGCGGACGTATAATGTAAAGTATCGGTCCCATGCGTAATAATAATCCCATCCGTACCCTGCTTGATTTCCTTTGCAATCTCCTTTGCCATCATATTATAATTGGAAAAACGCATATCATCAGAAGACATATTGCTGATCAGTCGCGATTTAATATTTGCCAGCTCTTCCAGCTCTGGAAACAAGCCTACTAATTCTTCCGGGGTGTACTTCGAGACCACAGCGCCGGTTTCATAATCTACCTTTGACGCGATGGTGCCACCCGTATGAAGGATAGCGATGGTTTTTAGCTTCACGGAGTGCGCGATCTTCTTGACTACCCGTCGCGGTTTCGCATGTTTTGCCAAAATTTTTGTTTTCTTGATTGTCCGTTTTGGGATGCCCATGTTGTATCCAGAGGGGAGTTTTAAGACGAGAGAATCTTTGTCTGCAGAGGGCATCACGGTCCCCTCTATCTGCTTATCAACGGTGTCGACGAGAACTCGGTCCCCCTGCTTCGGTTCCATGGAGAGGCAAGAGTGTGGTGGGTTTAAATAGGTTTCTGGGCCAGACTTCTAATATTTCTTATTTGCTGGGGGCCACGATGACGTACTCCGCCTACATGCGTTAGGCCGCCGAAGAAGTAGCTACCGCAGCAGAGGTCCATGTAGTTGAGCTCCAACGGGCGCGCAACCGCCTTGTCTCCGAGGTCGTCGTAATGCCAGACAAATATACTGCTACACAATTTTTCTTTACACGCTGCAAGGTATCTTCGGGTCCGGTCCTCAGAACCGAAGGATGCCAGCACATGTGGATTTTCCAACGCCTCGTCGAGGCTTTGGGGTCCAAATTTCGCATTTTGCGCCGCTTGATGTTCCATCACCGTCACGAGACGCGTCCCATCATGCACTTCGCCATTACGCTCTTCGAGCGCGAGAATGGCCTCATTGGATAAGGGCAAGGCATGTCCAATCAATTTCCTTTGGTCGAACGCATCAGCGATATATGCTCGGTCTGTCCAGACGCCCGGCACATGCGCGTAGATCTCAATCCGATTGCCTTGACGGCTCCGACCAGTTGCACAGATACTCATGCTCCGGCTCCGTTGTAGCCATGGGAACGGATGAGCTAGCTGCAGGTCGATGAATTCCGGCAGAAACAAGGGAGTGTATCCAGCTCGCTCGCACTCAGTGATAGAATCAACTATTGACTCTCGTAGGAAAAACTCATATTCTGTCAGATACATACTCATTTTGTGTTCGTTTTCAACTCTTTTTCTCCATTGCTGCACACAGCCCAGGTATATTAAACTTTCGCTACTTGCTAGTGATTGTTTTTGACCGAATACCAAAAATGTTCCACCAAACGACGGACACCCGCCTCGACTCCTTTGAAAAGTATGTCCTTAAAAACACACATTCCAGTTAAATTATATTTATATAGAAGTTCAGTCTATTAATATATAAATTAAAATTAATCGAATTTGGCGATTCGATTTGGTTTTGAAACCTTTTTGGCGAAAGGCTTCAGACGAACGTTGGCTTGTTCTAGGTAGTATATAGTATAAACTGCTTAATAAATATTTAGGTAGCGAAAACTATAAACACAAGGGTATATGGGGTAAACAAAAATGGACTTTTTAGTACAAAACGCATTACAAAACCTAAACACACAGACGCAACCACAACAAACAGTTGGACAAGCAAACATCAAAGTCGTCGGCTGTGGCGGCGGAGGAACAAACGTAACGAACTGGCTCTATAAAAAAGGGATCCAGGGCGCAGAAATCCTCGCTATGAACACAGACAAGCAACACCTTGATCTTGTCGAGGCAGACAAAAAGATTCTCATCGGAAGAAGCCTCACAAGAGGTCTCGGATGTGGTGGCTTCCCACAAAAAGGGTATGAAGCAGCAAAGGAACAGATGTCCGAAATTAAGCAAGTGCTTCGTGGAGCAGACATGGTCTTCATTACTGCCGGTATGGGTGGAGGCACAGGAACAGGATGTGCTCCTGTTGTTGCAAAAATTGCAAAAGAAGAAGGCGCAATTGTTATTGGTTCAGTAACCATGCCCTTCAATATTGAGAGAGCAAGGATTGAAAAAGCAGAATACGGCCTACAGCAACTCAGAGACATTTGTGATACAGTGATTGTGATTGATAACAACCGACTGGTAGAGATCGCAGGGAACTTGCCTGTGCAGCAAGCATTTGCCGTGGCAAACGAACTAGTGTCTACAATGATAAAAGGTATCGTCGAGATTATCGCAGTACCTTCGTTGGTCAACTTGGACTACGCAGACGTAAAAGCGATTATGTCAAATGGTGACGTGTCCGTCGTAGGAATTGGAGAATCCAGTTCTGAAAAAAGAGTCGAAGAAGCAGTGAAGAGAGCGCTAGGGAATCCATTATTAGAGGTGACATACGATGGCGCAACAGGAGCACTTATCCATATTACCGGCGGTGCAGACCTGACACTGGACGAAGTAAACAAGGCAGGAGAAATGATAACGGCTGCACTGGATAGCGATGCAAACGTTATCTGGGGTGCAAGGATCTCCGACGACATGCGCGGCAAACTCCGGATCATGGCAATCGTGACTGGAGTGAAATCCCCGTACATCTTAGGAAGAGGGCACAGTCGACAGAAAGAAGGCCAGTCTCAGACGATGTCCAGAGAGCTTGGCGTTGACTTCGCAACGTATTGATAGTAGGCAAGGGTTTACCCCCAAACCCACACTTAATTCGTGCTCGTATCCCGATGGGGTACGAGCCTTATTTCTTTATATTCTCACAATATGACAACCCAAACATTTATATAACATAAACCATTTTCTAGTAGATATGAAGATGGTAAATTGTTTTGACTGCGGCAAAGAGCTTGAAGTTTTTAATTCTCAGCACGTTACCATACCAAAATACCGATGTGATACTTGCCTTAAAAGACGATGAATTCTTTTCTCATTATCTACCTCAGTATTATCAGTATTGCCACGGTTGCATACCTCTTTCAGTTCTTTTTCAAGAAGAAAAGCTGAAAATCCTTCGGATTTTTCTCCTAAAGTTTTTTTAAATTGCCTTGTGTAATAAGAAGGAAGTGCATCAAGCACGAAGGGGGTAAACACGATGGAAGAAACAGTGCAACTAACACAAAGAAAGATTGAAGAATTGAGCGAGCAGCCACTGCTGGAAACGTTTATGTACGTATCCATGGATGGCAAATGGTTTGTGCATAAAACGATAGTAACTGACATTAAGCCAGTGAACTACGTGAAAAAAGTTATGGACGAGGAGTAGAGGGATTTCCCTCTCCCTTATTCTTGTCTTGAAGAGCCTTATACTGATCCCATGCCCGTAAAGCAACAGCAGTGTCACGCAGATTAGCAGTTGCAGCACCCAGGCCAACTATAATACTGCCAAAGCACAAGTACGCAAAAAATTTACCAGTATCGACCCCAGCATGAGCCGCAGAAAAAGCAGCAACAAAAGGAGACCCGATAACAGCTGACAGACCTACCGTAAGACTGGCACGATATAGGGGATTGAAGTGGTAAACTCTTTTTGATTCCATAATAGCCCGAGTCTGGAAATTCTCAACATAGGTATGCTCACAAAGCTGTCCTTCCTGAACATAGAATATTTTATCAGTCTCTACATTATTCTCAAAGCTACATACCCTGCTAACCACCGGACACTGCTCTGCGCCTGCCCGAGCAAGTCTCCACTCCAAAGAATAGCCTGAACTCATACGTTGTGGAAGATAGCCCCTCATTTTTAAACCTTACGCCTGGTATTATACCCTTTTCAAAACAATAATTCAAGCGTAAGTATGTATATAAAGCCCTGCTGTGTAACACCTTCTAAAATGGTGGATCAACTCAAAAATATTGTACCAGAACTCGTGCAGAAATTCAATGCAGAAAAAGAGGACACATTCAAACGCATGGTTCCTATCGTTCTCAAGAAAGGCCTTGAGAATACGAGCCTCGATATGTTTGGCGAAGACATGCAGAGAGGCATTCTAAATGCAGTTGCGGAAGAATTAGTGAAGAAAGGACGAACGAAAGAAGCAATTGCAGCATACATGAAGGCAAAAAACAGGGACAAATTAATCGAAATTGGCGATTCGTATAAAAATATGAATATGTTCTCGCATGCAATCGAGTGTTACTGGATTGCAGAAGCGCGGGACAGGCTCATGCAGGTTGGCGAAGTCTGCTTGAGAGACGGACAAATGAGCGATGCGATCAAGGCATTCCAGCTCGTCGAAGATAAGAATCGGCTTCTTCTCGTTGGAGATGAGTGCCTCAAGCGGGAAAAGTACGAGAGTGCGATAGAAGTATTCCGCTTCTTGAATCATAGAGACAAATTAGTTATGGTCGGCGATGAGTGCGTCAAGCACGATCAGCTCATCCTTTCAGCGAAAGCATATGAGTTTGCGCAATCCAAGGAGAAGCTCAACAATGTGGGAGATATCTTCCTGCAGAAAGAGCAGCTCAACAATGCCTACGAAGTGTATCGCATTGCAGGCAACACGATCATGATCGAGTTCTTGCGTGAAAACTTCAACATGGCGTAATTTTTTTCTTATTATTAAAAATCCGAAAGCATATAAATTCTCTAAACACTTCCTATTAAACAAATGGAAAAACGTGAAGAAGCAGAAGCCTGGGAACGATATGATCTCATTCTAAACATCGTGAATAAGTACGGAGGAAAAAAGAAAGAAGTATTCGGCAGATTGATTCAAGAACTAGTTGCCAAATGTGCGGAATATATCAAGACAGTCCGTACAATGGTATCATTCACGCAAATAGAAAGATTCAGACTGGAGCCGGAAGAATATCAAGCTGGACTGACCGAGCGAGATTCCAGACGCAGAGCAGCACACAATGCATTAATTGCACAATTACATATTGTCAACCGAAACCTGCTAGCCGAGAAAGCGCTCAAAGCAAAGATCCCCGTCGGAGGAATCTATTCTCTGGATCCAAGGACCATGGAAGACCGCAGGGCTATTGGAACATGGGCGGGATATCTTATTGGTGCACTTGCCCGGCGAGGCATTGTGAGCCCCTAAAATAGGGCTGAGAAAGGCTTATAAATGACTCCTAGCTCCGTAAACGAATGACAACTGCACTCGATCACGCGGTGAATGCATATTCCCGTCTATCTAGCCATGCAATAGAGCAGGGACGCTTGCATGCCTGCAGGATTGGCGAAACGTCTGTCGCATATATTTCTTACTTGGCTCAAGGTCAAGTAGCACGAGACCTTGCGGAACGAGAAATCCTAAAAGGATCAGAGAGCGAGGGTGAATTAGAAAGAACCTGCAATGATATCCTTGATGCAACGAAATCAGCAAACACCTTCTTAGAATTACGAGGAGACAACCCTGTGCTCCCAACAGAAAAAGGCGACCTTCTTTTTGAATTCGCACATCACATAACCTTCACGAATTACGAACAGCGACAATAATTTTCTAGCTTATCCCAATCAAGAAAACACCAAACATAATAATAACCACACTCGCCCAACGCTGCCAGCTCACCTGCTCCTTGAAAATAAACCGCGAGCTCAGCACCACAAAGAAATATCCTGAACTGACCATAGGATACGCATAGCTGAGTTCCAACTGTGAAAGTATCACCAGCCACAAAAGCAATGAAGCACCATACAAAATAAAACCAAGTACCACGAAGACGTTCAGAATTCTCTTCAAAACGACAGGCAACCCCATCGCTCGGAAGTGTTTGATATTCGCGCGAAGCAGCCCCTCTTTGAGACAGAGCTGTGCAGCAACACCTAAAACAACACCAACAAACAATAAGAGAGTATACAGCATGTTACGTCCTAGATAAAAGGAACACACCTCCAACAATCGTACTCAATCCCAGCAAGCGAACCGCAGAAAGACTATCATTAAAAATCCACCAAGAAAGGAGCGAAACAACCACATACCCAATGCTCAGGAGAGGATAGGCATAGCTCAGCGGCGCCTTCGACAATGCAAGCAGCCAACTCACCGAGCTGGAAACAAACAGCGCTGCACCAATAAACACAAACGGATTCAAAAACGTCAGAAAAAATCCAGCGACATATCCGTTCTGAAAATCCACACCACCTACTTGATTCATACCATATTTCAAGAATAATTGGCCGATATCAACGAGCAGTACAGAGAGAAATATAAGAACTAAACCCCAATTCTTTTCTTTCATCACGTAAAAACACATCAAAATGCTTAAATAGTTTTCTCCCCTAGGCTCCATAAATGGATCTAAAACAGACCTGCGACGCAATCAAGGAGCTGAAAATACAAGGTGCAGAGAATGTGGCAACCGCAGCCTTGAAAGCCCTTGAAGACACGCTCAGAAGATCCAAGGCTAAAAACAAGCTCGGACTGCTCCGAGAGATGGAAGCCGCAAAGACCAAGCTCTTCGCAACCAGACCCACAGAACCGCAGATGCGGAACTACGTAGAATCTGCAATTCATTTTCTCAAAACATTTCCAGAACAGGACGTGCAAGCAGCAAGGCATGCCACTGCAGAAAACATCAAGAGAAAGCTGAAAGAAAAACAAGAATGGAAGGAACGTTTAGTCGATATAGGTTCCATTCTGCTCCTCAAAGTCATACGACAAAAGAAACTCATTATCTATACCCACTGCCATTCAGGCTCTGTCACCGCAATCATCCGCAAAGCAAGCAAGAAGAAGCGCATTGAAGTGCATAACACCGAGACCCGTCCGCTCTATCAAGGAAGGCTCACGGCAAAAGAACTCGCAAAAGCAAGGATTTCGGTCCAGCATTATGTAGATTCTTCCGTCATCGAGGCGATGAAAGAGGCAAACCTCATTATGATTGGCGCCGACGCAGTCACATTCGACGGCGTCTACAACAAAGTCGGCTCAGAAATGGTCGCACTCCTCGCGAAGCAATACCATGTTCCATTGTACGTGTGCACGTCCGTCTGGAAGTTCGATCCGCACCATGAAGTGATTGAACAGCGAAAAGCATCTGAAGTCTGGGAACATCCTCCAAAAGGAGTCAAGATTCAAAACCCTGCCTTCGAAAAAATTCCGTTAAAATTAATAAAGAGATTTGTCTGCGAAGAAGGCATCCTCAAGCCCAAAAGATTTATCAAGAAAGCACGAGGAAGATTAAAGCACACAAAGTTCTAGGATCTCTCGATGGAGTGCTTGGTAATTCTCGAGCTGCACGTCTTATGCGCCTGGCACCAGACATAGCACATCTGTTGCAGCTTCTTCTCCTTATAATGAAAACCACAGATGGGGCATCCATACGCAACCATAGGAATATATTGCATGGACAGGTACTTAAATGCTTCCACAACACTTAAAAAAAGAAATGTCCTAGAATGAAAAGTGGAACTACTCTGCATCGATCTGGACAATACCATTATTCACGGCACCAAGGCGCATCTGAGCGCGTTCATGAAAGCATTTAGAATAAACAAATTGCCAACAAGAACCAGAAAACAAATTCTCAAAGTCTTCAGCCTGGAGAGCTCTGCCATGGTCAAGAAACTCTATCCAAAACTCCCAGAGAACAGAAGAGAGAAAGTCGTCAGAGATCATGATGCCATTATCATCCATGAAACAATAAAATACATCAAACCCATTAAGGGTGCGAAAGCAGCACTAAAAAACCTGAAGAAGAAATATAAGATTGCCATAGTCTCCAACTCAAAAAGAAAAGAGATCTATGCCGCGCTTCGAAAAGTAAGAATCGATAGGAATTCGTTTGATTGCATTGTGGGGAGTGACCAGGTAAAACACCCAAAGCCAGCGCCAGACATGCTGGAGAAAGCAAAAAGAATACTAAAAACCAACAAGGGCTATATGATCGGCGATGCGATCTATGACATCCAGGCAGGAAAAAAAGCACATCTCAAAACGGTAGCCGTGCACACTGGGAATCATACAAAAAAAGAATTATTAAAAGAGAAACCTAACATGATCCTCAAAAGCATTGCACAACTCCCAAAAAAACTATAAAGAAAAAGAATAATTAATTTTGTTCCTGATCCATCCACAGCAATTCATTCGGATTTTTTTGTTTCCATTCAGTGAACTTTTTCTTGATGAAAAGGATCTGGTCCTTGCCCAACCCCACACCTTTTTTCCTCTCAATTTTCTGAAAAACCTTGCTGTTGCTTGGCTGTGACAGGTAGACTCTATGGAGGAATTCATACTCCTCTTGCTTGAATAAAAGTGGGTTTCTTCGCATACTGCATTCCTATCACCTATTTAAACTACAGAGTAGTAACAAAAGAACTATATAAACCTTTGGGTTGAGAAAATCAAAGAAAAAACGACTATACAAAGACGCTACGGAGCATGGCGTGGGCCATAACCTGTAAGCACTAAATCTTCAATAGCATCGTGCGCACGACGCATAAGATCTGATGGATCCTTTCCTCGAAAGCAGACATTTGCAGTGGCATCCTCAAGCGTGGGATACAAATTGACAGTCGCGTGTCCACCGACCTTTCACTGCATAAGACGAATAATCCTTTTTCCCTCAGCATCCTTCCACACCCGAAGCCGGTATCTCAAAGTCTCCTCAACATGAGCATCCACAGGATCCAACTCCCAATCGACACCAACTAAGAGCTGGGGCGTGCTAGCATACTTTCTAGGCCTATGAACGATTGCAGTCACTGAATAGCGAACATGTATAGGCTCAAAATCACCTTTCATAACATAAATGCTGTCGTCCTTCTTAACGAAAGAGAGTCTTTTCCCTTCAAAGATTTGAACCGCCGCATATACTCCAGCCTGCTCATACCATTCCATGTCGAAAACAATTACGAATTTCTTTATAAAATTTTGTATGGTCACAGTGTTATATTTCAATAGCCTGGAACAGGAGGGAGTCATGCCCAGCAGACGAGAGCAGCGACGCATCGCCCAGAAAGCGTATGAAAAATATTGAGGAATTCTTGATCTCGACGACGAGACGCTTGAACTGCACCGAATAGAGTAAATTATCTTCCGTTCCTTCTATAAAAACGGACGTACTTCCCGTAATAGTCAAAAAAGTGTCCTACAGGATGCAAAAAAACATGCCCCTCGCACCACTTGGAAACAACGTCACCATGCTCCCAAAGCCCAAAATGACGAGTGAGAAACTGTCGCCGATCATATAGGTACCTGTCTGCATACGCTACCACATCACCGTCCTTGGGCCGAGATACAGATCTGTACCCCTGCTCTGCAAGCACGCCAGAAGTATCAGAAAATAAGTCAAAGAGCTCAGAAGAATCCTGGGCACGCCATCGCTTATACCACCTTTCTTCAAGACACCGGTTAAAGACAAACCAGTCACACATAAGATTTTTTTCCCTGTCTTTGCGAGGATTCCTCCGCTCAACAAGCAGCAGTCCTTCGATATCAACCAAAGCATCAAAGCCTTCATCAACAACACGTTCAAATAATTTCCGACGCAGGGGAGAATGAGGAAGCTCTAACATAGTACTAAGAAAAAATCAGTATCTTATTAAGATTCCGTTACGCTCTCCTTTTCATTTCCCTCTGCCGTTCCTCCAAAGGAACCCTACGTTCAACCTCAGGAAAAGTCTTGCTCATAAATTCTCTAATTTCAAGCTTATCAAAAAACGCAATCCAGCGTACCCGCTCGCTTTCCACCATCCCTCGTTTCTCTATGAGACTAAAGCTCCCAAGTATCTGCCCAAGGCGTGCAGCAGCTTCATACAGCTGCGCTTCACTTATTGGCGTTCGTTCCAACTCTGCTATATCCGTGCGCAAGAGATTTTTACAACTTGCCTCAAGCTGCTGAATACTTTGTACAAAGGTCTCAATACTGTGGTAGGGAAAAAAACCTCCCTCAATGACAGAAGCAAATCCTGCATCAAAATTACTACGCATGATACCGGTAATTTCCTTGTAGCGCACCGGAAGCAGTCTCCTCAATCCCAACCTATCCACAAGCAGTCCAAACACATCGCTCGCCCACCCAGGCGTCGTCTTCTTCGTGAAAGGCCACATGAACCTATGCAAAGTAAATACAAATAAAAGCTTTTCCATGCCTGCGCCCAAAATCTATTTAAAGCCACATCACCTAGAAACAATAAAAAGATGGCGGTTCAACTCAATTATCTTGCAAAGAAAGGCTGGAAACCTAAAAATGCAGACGAAGATTTTCTCATAACTTTAATTAAAGTAGAATTGTCAAAGACCGCCGTCAAAGAAGCAAAAGGAAAACCAATCAGAAAAATATTCGAAGACGCAGCCGCATCCGTTGCAGCAGAATCATCCACGGGCACATGGACGAAGGTCTACGACGGTCCTGGTTCAGGCATTCCGCGAGCAGCAAAAGAGCGGGCAATGGCCTACGACTTGGATTACAAAAATTTCATGTTCAAGGTAGCATATCCAATTGCTCTGTTTGAACTCAATAATATCTCTGGTCTTTTTGCAGGAATCATCGGAAACATTGCAGGAATGAAGATGGTTTCAGCAATGCGTGTCTATGATGTGCGCTTCCCCAGAAAAATGATCCAGGCATTCCCGGGCCCGCAGTTCGGCGTTGCAGGAATCCGTAAACTCCTAAAGAAACCCCACGGTCCGCTGGTCTGCACCGTGCCCAAGCCAAAGATTGGCCGCACGGACCAAGAACAAGCCGACCTCGCACGTATGCTCTTTACCTCTGGCCAGGGCACGTACGATGGCATTAAAGACGATGAAAACCTGACGAACTTATCGTTCAACCATTTTGACAAGCGCTGCAGGCTCGTATTAAAAGAATTAAAGGCTGCAGAAAAGCAAACAGGCCACAAAAAATTCTATCTCTGTAACATCTCCCACTCAAACGTGGAAACAATGAGAAAGCATGCCAGACTTATCAAAAAAAATGGAGGCATCTTCATGATGATGGACGTGATCTGCACCGGCTTCGCAGCAACGGACACGATGCGCCGATACAATCCCGGGCTTGCCATCCATGCGCACCGAGCAATGCACGGCTTCATTACGAGGGATAATTCCCCCGGCATCCACGGGAAAGGAAAGCTCTTCGGCTTCTCCGTCTCCATGATTTTCCTCGCAAAAACATTCCGCCTCTTAGGCGTGGACTCATTGCACGGTGGCTCACCGTTAGCAAAGATGGAAGACTACGGCGAAGCAAAATATATCCAGCAGATCTTGCAGGAAAAACATCTGAAACCACATAAGGAATTCCCATCACTGGGCCAAGAGTGGTACAGTATAAAACCCGTATGGATGACGGCATCTGGCGGCTTGCACCCAGGGGACTTCGAAGCAGTCATTCGAGAATTGGGAGAAGACATCATTCTCCAGTGCGGCGGCGGTTTGTTAGGCCACCCGCAAGGAATTGAAGCCGGAGTCACTGCAATCGAGCAAGCACGAGAACTTGCAATGAAGAAAATTCCTTTAAGAAAGTGGGTGAAAAAGCATCCTGACTCCGCGCTGGCACAGGCGGTAAAGCTCTGGGGCTACGGACCGAGGATTGTATACTAATAACATGGGAAAAACAATAGTAAGTGAGAAAACCTTAGGCGTCATTTTATTGGTGGCGTTGGCGGCGCAATACATCGGCGCATTCAACCTGCCACTAATAGGGAAAATTGCAATACTCATCGTAGCGATAATCCTGCTACTGAAGTAAACAGCAATATTTATATACAAACTTCCCCAATAAGACATCAAGGTGAAACAAGAAATTAATTTGTATATTAAGTATGCCCTTCTCCTTCTTCTCATAGTCCTTGTCTTTTTGGTCGTCAAACCTTATCTTGCCATCCTCTCCTTAAGTATTATTCTCGCATACATGGCAATGCCAGTGCAGCGATTCCTTAAGCCTAAGCTGAGGAGCGAAACCGCAGCGGCAGCAGTACTAACTTTTTTGATATTTCTCATTATTGTTATTCCCTTGCTTATCCTTGCCAATGTAATGCTGAACGAAGCCGCGCAGATTTACAGATCGACAGACGTGGAGATGATCAAGGATCTCATCAGCACACAATTGAACATTGAAATCAGCGAAACCACGCAAACCTACATCAATAGCATCACAAAAACCGCAGCAGGATTCATTCTGACAAAAGTCGCCGACTTTGTACTCTCTATTCCAAACCTTATCGTGAGTTTCTTCATTATGCTTTTCATGCTGTTCTTCGCACTGCGCGATGGCGAGAAGGTTTTCGCAAGATTCACCAGCATCATTCCTATGGAGGAGCATTACAAGAAGCGCTTTCAGAAAAAAGTCAGCACGACAATCGAGTCTTTATTCTATGGGACGGTCGCGCTCGCAGCAATTGAAGCGGTCGTCGCCATCATAGGCTTTTATTTCCTTGGCGTCGATTCACCGATTACCTGGGGTTTTATCATCGGCCTTACTGCTGTCATTCCTGCGGTTGGTGCAACAATCGTGTGGATACCTATGGCACTCGTCAGCCTTCTTCAGGGAAACACGTTAAATGCAATTCTCATTGCGCTCTTCGGCTTCCTTATCCTCTCGACATTGATCGATACCATTATCCGAGCAAGAATCCTTGGGGCACGAGCAGAAATTCATCCGCTTATTATCGTGGTGGGCGTCCTTGGCGGACTCGCCGCGTTTGGATTCATTGGTATACTTATTGGCCCACTGGTGCTGACGGTATTTGAGCTCATCATAGAAATCTATACGGAGATCAAAGATGAAACTCATAGTTAAGGCCGTAAATCTCACCACAGGCGGACCGCTGGTAGCAGTCCTCCATGAAAAGACTGCGAAGAAACTCGGCATATTTCCAACGGACCGGGCCCACATTACACGACTCAAAAAGAAGGAAGGAGTCCACTGCGTCATTGACATTTCCAGTAAAGGCATCCAGGAGGGGCAGATCGGCCTCTTCGAAGAGGTGCTGAGTAAACTAAAAATCCCCCCAGGAGTACAGGTCGAGGTACAGCGTGCAGAGAGGCCTACATCCGTGCAGTACATTAAGAAAAAGTTAGAGGGGCAAGTACTTTCTGAAAAAGAAATCGATAGTATTGTAAGTGACATTGTCAATAACGAATTGTCCGAAACAGAACTGACATATTTCGTCGCTGGATGCTACAGTAAAGGCCTTTCAACACAAGAGACAGTAGCGCTCACCAACGCGATTGTGAAGCATGGAGAACAACTGCATTTTAAGAAAGGAGAAATCGTGTGTGATAAGCATTGCATTGGCGGTGTCGCAGGTAACAGAACGACCATGATCGTCATTCCTATTATTGCATCGCTGGGCTACAAGATTCCAAAGACGTCCTCCCGCGCCATAACATCCCCATCAGGAAGTGCGGATACGATGGAAGTCCTCGCACCCGTCTCGCTAAATAAAGAAAAAATTGTTCGCGTATTACGAAAGACAAATGCGTGCATTGTATGGGGCGGCGGCGTCGATCTGGCAGCTGCAGACGACAAAATGATTAAGGTTCGCCACCCGCTGAGCATCGACCCGACAGGAATGCTCCTTGCTAGTATCATGGCAAAAAAGAAAGCCGCAGGTGCCACGCACGTGCTCATAGATATTCCATGGGGGCATGGGGCGAAGTTCGAAACGAAGCGAGAGGCAAAGAAACTCAGAAAACTCTTCCTTAAGATGGGCAGACTCTTGGGCTTTAAAATGAAAGTCCTCCTCACCGATGGCTCACAACCTATCGGCAATGGTATCGGCCCAGCGCTTGAAGCAGCTGACGTTATTTCTGTCCTTAAGGGCGACGGGCCAAATGATCTCAGAGAAAAAGCGATCTACATGGCAACCGAACTCCTCAAACTTATTGGAGAAAAAAATCCTGAGCAAAAAGTACTGCAAGCATTGGAATCCGGCAAAGCATACCAGAAATTCCGCGATATTATTTACGCCCAAGGCGGTCTCAAGCGACCAATCATCCCCAAAGCAAAATACTTTTACGAAGTGAACGCAACCAGGGACGGAGTCATAAGAGAAATTAACAACAAGCGTATCGCACAGGTCGCCACAATAGCCGGCGCACCTGAGGATAAGACAGCAGGAATCTATCTTCGCGTCCGAGTGGGAAGGAAAGTAGAAAAGGGAACAAACATATACACCATTTACAGTAACAGTAAACAAAACATAGATATTGCAATAAGACAATTAAAAGAAATAAATCCAATAGTCTACTAAGCAAGACAAGAATCTTTATAACGGCAAAACCTCTTTTTCTCCACATGGAAGAAATAAAATCAAAGATTCGCACCGTTCCAGACTTTCCCAAGCCAGGAATTCTCTTCCGTGACATTACGCCTCTGTTAAAGGACCCGCAGGGCCTGCGAGACGTTATGAAGTACTTTAGTATTCGGTACAAGGGAAGAAAGATTGACAAGATTGTAGGAATTGAAAGCCGAGGTTTTATTCTTGGTGCAGCGCTTGCATATATGCTTGGCGTTGGCTTTGTGCCAGTAAGAAAGGCAAACAAGCTTCCTGCGCATACGAGAAGAATTGATTATGCTCTTGAATATGGCACAGATACGTTAGAGATTCATACAGACGCAATCATCCCGGGGGAACGCGTCCTATTGCTGGATGACCTCTTGGCAACTGGTGGCACGGCAAAAGCCGCTGCACAGCTCATTGAAAGTCTTGGTGGTGTCGTCGTAGAATGTGCCTTTTTAATGGAGCTGACAGACCTCAACGGCAAAGAAAAGCTCAGCGAATATAATCTTTTTAGCCTGATAGAATTTAAAGAAGAATAATTTATTTTCTTTTCTTCGCGTGATGTGCACCGTGACCGAGGATTACTCTTTCCAGATTCACAATCTTATTTTCTAAAAGAAAAATCCTTCGCATACCATAAATCATTGCGATCACTGCAGCTAACGTAATATAGGATATCAGAAGAATTTGATTTTCAACACTTGCCATACAACCACCTCTATTCTAAAATACACGTTGCACTGCTTTAAATAGTTTTCGAAGGAAACTAGGCAGCTCTTTCCAGAGGACGGAGAATTCCACGCTCTTGGTAGTCTTGAAGTTCCCGGGGTCGACGCATTAGGACCTCGGCAGGTGATTTCTCTTTGGGAACCCTTCCATACATATAGTCTGCAATAAAACGAGAAACTCCAATCCGATCCGCTATAGAACCTCTCAATTTATAACTCCAATATTCAGGCATGAATTTTTCCAAATCTCTTCCATTACGTACAGTACCATAACGGTTCAGAGCAAAAACCCCTTCTTCAAAACTTTCTCTGCCAGCATCAAAACCAAAAAGAGGAACATCACGAAAGTTCGTTGTTCCGTCTTCCAAAAGACGATCCAAGGCAATAGAAAAGCTGTACCCCGGCTCCACAACTCCCTTCACCTGCGTTTGATAATACTCCAATAATTTTGACGCAAGTTCAGGGCGTATTCCCATATGAAGAAGGGCAGAATAATTTGTAGAACGACGATATTCACTCAGTTCCCCAGTATGATCATCCATGATGAGAACCATGTTCGATAAATCATGCTTCTTCTTTCCCGCAGAAACAACAGAGACTGTTCCCTCTCGTTCAGGAAGAAAGACAACCTGCTCATACGCGATATGTTCAGCAGACCCACCTTTTTCGCTACCAGCACCATCCCAAGAATACGCAGAAACACCAAAAGACTCTTCCCTAGGAACAACTCTCTCCGGATGCTCTTCAGCAAGAAGAGTTACTGCATGATGTAATACTTCTCGAACAGTTCTGGGATACTCACCATCTTCAGTGCGGGTGTGCTTATACATCAGTAAAAGACATGAAAACAAGCTTAAAAAGTTTTAGTAACTCAAAACTATTCTTTATCCAATTTTTCAATGAACGAAGCAAATGCCGGCCGTGTCAGGAACACCCCGATAGTAACCCCAATAATGGTCGTCAATGCAAATCCACGAATCAATCCAGCCCCAGCGTTCCACAATGGCAGCATCGCAGCAACCGTTGCAGCATACGCAGCAAAGATGATGAAAAAGGCGCGTTTCAGCCTTTCCTTCCAGGATATCCCCCGAGTTTTTCCTCGCAGCGCCTCATCGACAATAACAATCTGGTCATCTACGCCAGTACCAATCGCCGCGAGAATCCCTGCGATGGCAGCAATGTCCAGATTCCAGCCAACAAGCGCCGCAAAGCTCAGTATCAAAAAGAGCTCAGCCAATAAGGTAAACATGACCGGGAAAACAAACTTAAATTTCCTGTACCGAGCAAGGATAACCAACCCGACAGCAACCACAGATAAAATGGCAACAAATAATACATTCTTTAGGAACGCTTCTCCCATGACTGGCGAAACGGTATCAAGCTTCACAATCTCCAAGTCAAAAGGCAAACTACCGGTAATCAAGATCGTCTGCAGCGTATTCATGTTCGCCGTTGCATCTTCCAGCGCAGCAGTTTCTGTCTCACCATAGCCAGGCCCTGAGATAGAAATATCAGTCACTGCCTGCCCTCTCAAATTTTCAGAAATCTGCAGACTGTCAACAAGCTCTCCATCTAAATACAAATCAAGGGTCTTGCTCAAATAATTTCCACCACTAGAAGCAGGGACTACATCGAGATCCGCCGTCGCTGCTGCCTGCGCCTGAGCCGCCGCCTGGCTTAAGGTAATGGTAAAATCAAACGTGCACGTGGTATATCCACCGGAGGGCGTGCACTGCCGTATACCAGAACAGGTGCCATCATTTCGGCACACATACGGAATATCCTCTTTCCCACCGGTAAAAACAACCGCATCTCCAACCTTCGCCTCAAACTTCCCTTGCTGGCCAATAAGATTCTTCACTTCTTCTTCTGTCACGCCCGCAAGCTCAACCAGGACATATTTGCTTCCCTCCCAGTCAGACGCAGAACGTATCTTAATGTCGGAGAGTCCGTACACATTCAGACGATTGCTCAGCACATCAATGAGCGCCTGAATATCAGCATCAGTTATTTCTGCATCGCTCACTGGCTTCAACAATACCCTTGTTCCTCCGGTAAAATCTAAGCCAAACGCAAGATTCGTCTTCGTCTTCTCCGCTGCAGTAAGAGAAGGTACTTCCCGAGAAACATAGGCAATCAGCCCAGAATCCGTCTCTATCTTAATGGTTCTGCTAGGAATAAGTTCTCCATAGAATTTCTGAAATGCATCATAATCAGCAATAGCCTCACCATTAATCTCTGACAACGTGCTTCCCTCAGTCAAACCAACTTCATTCTTCAGAATACTGAGATTTTCATCTACAAAAAAACCCAAATCATTGGAAACAGTGAACGTAATCTCTTCTTCAGACGTCATCACGGTCACTTCTTGCGCATCATACGTGAGAGAATCAAGAGCAAGCTGCACATCCTGCACCGTTTCAATATTCTGGCCATTAATACGCAAAAGTGTTTGGCCCACGACAAGTCCGTACTGTGCGGCATCACTGTCAACATCAAGTGTCTTCACCACAATGCCACTTGCCCACGGATTCGGCGACAACGCGATGAATCCTAAGATAATTGCAATAATCAGAATCCACACACGAAGCGTCAGATATTTTTTCATTCTTGCTGCCTCTTTTTGAGATACCAAACGAGCAACCCAGCATTCATGCCATAGGTCATAATGACATCAAACAACAAACCAATAATAATAATGAGGAACATTTCTTGCAAAACCAAAGAAGTGGAAAAAAGGTATCCCACACCAAGTGCTGCAATCGCCGCGACCGTCATCGTCAAACCGGTTTTCATGGAATCAACAATGCCATCAAAAATGCTTCCTTGCTGCCGTCGCAAAAGTCGTGTCGTAAGAAGAATATCCGTATCCACAGAATACCCTACAAGCAATAGCAATGCTGCAATCCCTGCCGTTGAAAGCTTGATACCAATAAGATCAACAACTGCAATCGTGCAAACCATATCAGCAAATGCCGCAAAGATAACGGCAAGCGACGGAACCCACACACGAAACGTCACAAAGACAACGATACCCATAAAGACATACGCGAGGAGCAGTGCAATGCTCATCTGCCTATAGAAACTTTCTCCCAGGCTTCCCCCAATGAACTCAACAGAATAATTATCTCCAGTCAAAGATAAACCAGTTATTTCTTCTAGCGCAGGCTTTAAAGATTCGGCATCAATCGTGCTCACTTCAATCACCACACCAATAGGCGTCTCCGCACCGAATTCCTCTAAGCTCCGAACAGTGAAATCACCAGACGGAAACTTCTCCAGGAGCTTCTCTTCAAGATCGGGAAACGCTTGTGTGGTATAAATGGTCGCAGTCGTTCCTCCCTTGAGAGAAACATCCTTGTCAACAATATCACCGGTAGTAGAATAATTATAGGATAGTATGGCAATGGCAATAATGAGTATGAGAAGTGGCAAGAAAAACAATTTTTTATAATGAGTATAGTACAATCCCTGAAACTTCTCTTTCATTGCTCGGCAAAAGAAACAAGTGTTTAAATACTTTATCCAAACATTTTTATATATATAAAGCAACCAGTATACAAAAAGAGGATGATGGATGGAACGAAAACAACTATTTGCAATAGCTATTCTTATTCTCGCATTCACGCTCCTCGCAGCACCACGCCAAGAAATAACGGGCCATGCTACTGCTGATCCCACCAGCTCAGTCACCCTAGATACAACAAAGTTTGCCGTAAATGCACCGCTGAAGGGTACGATAAAGCTTGACGTTGCAGAGAACCTTGATCCAAACGAGATCCTCACCGTCACTATCGGCTCGCAAACATACTCGTATACCATAGAAAATCTTCTCAAGCAGATAAATTTCACCATCGACTACGAAAGCAGCGAGTTCAACGGGACAGACGAATCTCCGACAAAATTACTCACGTTTACCGGTGCCGATTCTCAATACATAGGCTTCAAAATCCCGCGGTATGCAGAAGTGACTGGGATCTCATTTACATTGGAAGCGAACGCCAGCAAAGGCTCCTATCCTAGCGCAGTGAGCATGGACTTTGGCGCAGAAGGAACGCCAGACTGGTCCTACCTGGGAACGTTCTCAAACTATGCAGCCACAACCATATCCTCGGAAGACCTTGATGGAACTGCAGAGAGCACCGGCCAAATTAATACCAATGAGACGTATTACTGCGAATTCCTTGATATTCCCACCACAAAACATCTCAATATCTCCGCCGAGTACACCCGAGTAGGCAGCAAAGGCAATCTCACTGCCGTCATCCTATCAGTGCCATCGGAAAATCCAAAAGTAGGTTGGAGCGGCGGCTCCGATACCTGTGACCTTCCAGAGACAGGAAAGAACTCCTGTCAGATTGCACTGGATTATACCATCGAAGGCAAATACTTAGTCTGCATCTACTCTTCTGGTGCAGATACGGGAGAGACGCTGTATGAAATTCCGTTAGATACATCACAGGAAACAGATACGGCATTTACCTGTCCAAGAGCAGAGAACAGCGTATGTCAAGAATCAGGTTTCAACAACTTTTTCATTTCGGTACAAGCAGGAAGTTACAACAATGAATTAAGTGGAACTATCGACGTTGCGCAATGGGAAGCTTTCACGGATGCGATCCTCACCGGCGTCAAGTATTACGTCGGCTCTGATCCCTATAACGGCCTCTGTAAAGCAACCATCTGCTCTGTTCCAGTGAACATCACCAGTCTCAGTGCAGGGAACCTCAACTTCAATGACCTCTCACTCGTCTACGTCTACAATGACATCACGCAAAGTAGCACGACATTCTACGATATGGAGCTCCCGCAGGCAGACATTACAGGTATTGAGGGACAAGAGCTTGAACAAGGAGCAGCCATAGAAATCCCTCTCGAAGCCCTCGGAATCAGCGTTGACACGGTGGGAGACTATACCATGATGCTCACCTTCCTAGGAGCATCCAGCAGTGCAGTGTTCAGCGTGCGCGAAGCTGCAGAAGTATTGGACGCAGAGACGCTCATAAATACTGCGACGAGCAAATACCTGGACTTCCTCGATAAAGACTCGGAAGAATACAAAATCCTGCTCATGCTGGACAAGACACAAAAGATAGAGAATGTGCTAGATGAGCTTGACACGTTGAAGAACCAGCTCGGTTTCACAGAAGAAAATGTTTTGTTGGCACAGGTGGAAGAGACTCTTAATGATATCCCATGGGAGATTACTGCGTCACAAACACTAAAGGATATCCTTAGGGTGGAACCCACCGACATTCCAGCAGGCCTCGGTGACGAAGAAGAAATTTATCTGCAGCAGGAAGCGGTGACGGTGGTGGGAACCAGCAAAACCGTGACAGTAGAAAACTATAATGAAGACAGCAGTACCTACACCCTCATTCACAAAGAAATAACAGCAAAAGAAGATATTACTGATGCAAAACTCTATGAAACAGCATCGCTGGCATTCAGTGACATACTCTACACGAGCCGTCCTTCCTCCATCTCAGGAGCACAAGCAGAATACAGCCTCACATTGACGGAAGGAGAAACAGCAGAATATTTCTATCTTACCTCAGAAGCAGTCAGCGTAGACGACTTTGTATCCGTCATTATGCTCGCCGAAGAAGTACAAGAAGAACCTTCATATTTCTGTGGAGATGACGTATGTGACGCACCGTATGAAGATGAAGACTCCTGTGCCACAGACTGCGGGGCAGCATTCCCCTGGCTTATCGTAATTCTTGTGATACTTCTGGGTGCAATAGGAATAGCAGTGGTATTGCTGCGAAAGAAAATCTTCAAGAAAAAACCAGCAATAAAGGAAGAACCTCTGGTCACGTACCTCAAGAAAGGGATTGCAAAAGGTTCTAAAAAAGAAGAACTGATAGGCAACCTCAAGAAGAAAGGCTGGAAAGATGCTGATATACAAAGTGCCGTGAAGAAAGCGGGTCTATAATCAATATTAATGACTCCGAGGCATATTTGAAGCCAGCATAAACTCACTCGTATCAGCCCATCGGTACATTTCACTCAGCGGAAAATGATACGCCCGTACGTGGGCATCCACAATGGCAGTAAGATCCTGAGAAATCGGAGTCAAAGCAAAACCCTCCCTAGCACCCTTATCATCGCTAATGGTGAGGCAATCAGAACTCGGGTCAAACACACCAAGATGGGAAAGCGTACCTCGCTCCTCAAGCACACTAATTACAATGTCATTACCAAAATAACTAGAAAGTTTATCAAATATAGGGACAAAATAAACGCGCACGCGCGTCGCCTCAGCCCTCAAAGGAGGCCCGTCCGAAAGTACGACTATGTATTTCATTGATGGAGAAAACCAACTTCTGTATTAAATCATTTTCTGTAGTGCATTGTATGAAGTAGTTTTATATATGCGCATCATTTTCCTTTCAGTATGCAAGAAGAACTTTACCCAGAATTTAATCTCATAATTAATAAACAAAAAGGAGTCTCCCCCGTCGGAGAAGAAACAAAAATAATCGCAAGATACGTGGCAAAAGTAAAGCCCAGTTCGGCTCTCGATATGGGCTGCGGAACCGGCTTCATACCAATTTATCTTAAAACACAGGGCATCGACTGCGAGGGTGCGGACATTAATGAGAATGCGATTAACCTTGCCACAGAAAATGCAAAAACAAATAATGTCAGTATCACCCTCCACCATTCAGACCTCTTCCAAAACATAAACAAAACCTACGATTGCATCATCTTCAATGCACCTTATGGAAATGTCTCTTCAGGAACGGGAAGCAAGATGTTAGAATATGTCAAATCATTCATCCCCAAAGGAACCATCATCACAAAAATTACATACCTCTTCATCCGAAAACGGAGAAAAGCTCTTACAAGAAAATTCTTAGAAGAAGCAAAACCACATCTAAACGAAAATGGAAAAATAATTCTCCTCATGGACCCATATGAACTGGACCTCCTTAAAAAATACACGACAATCGAACCCTTTCTCGGAGGAAAAATCGTGTGCATAGAAGGAGAAAACTTATAAAGAAAACTTCTTTTTCCTACAACTATGGAGAAGCTGAAAGCCTTTCTGAAGCAGCGGGAAAACCAATTATTATTGCTCATCCTGGTCTTTGCCTTTGCGCTCCGTCTCTACTTCTTCTTTAAGACGTACAATCAAGCCTTGTGGTGGGATGAAGCAGACTACATGGGCATTGCGAAGCACTACGCCTTCGGCACGATGGAAGCGGCAGCACCGTGGCGTGCCCGTGGCATGTCATTGATCTTTGGCATCTTCTACTTTTTTGGCGCAACAGAATCATTTCAAAGGATAATAGTTATCCTCATGTCCGTTGGAGCAGTATGGCTCACCTTCTTACTCGGAAAAGAATTCTTCAACAAAAAGATAGCACTCATTGCATCCTGTTTCATGTCCGTGCTCTGGATCCATCTTTTCTGGGGGGCGCGCTTCTCCGGAGAGACATTCGCACTGATATTTTACGGCTTCGCAGGATATTTCTTCTGGAAAGGCTATGTAAAGAATGAAAGCAAATGGTACATGATCGCCTCTGGTGCCCTCATCGCATATGGTATTTTCCTCTACGACTCTGTCGGCGCAATATTCCTCTTCCTTCCCGTGTATCTTGTCGTGACAGAACGCTTCAAGTTCCTCAAGAACAAACAATTCTGGTGGGGCATGCTCGGGCTCGCTATCGTCCTTTCCTTTGTCTTTTGGCACTATTACGACCTCTATGGTCAGATCTATCCGCGAGTCTACCACATTGTTGACGGTTCGCTCTTAGAGGGGCAGGAACTAGACCAGAAATTGGAAGAGCAGGGCTTCCTTCCCGTGTTCCTCACCACATTTGTCTTCTTTACGAACATGCTCGATTATTTCCACTGGGTTATCCTCATAGTGTTCCTCATCGGGCTCATCTATTACATTGACCTGATCGTCGGTTTCGATATGGTGATTAAAAATACGAATGAAAAACTCAAGAAAGATTTCTTTATTTTCTGGTGGGCGCTTTCAGTGATGCTGTTCTTTGGCCTGTATTTGGCAGCAGTAAAAACATATTACGAGCCACGGTACATCTTCCCTGCATATCCGATACTCTTCCTCATCGCAGCCCAGGGTGTGGTCTACATCGCCGACCACGTCGAGAAATACAAAAAACATCTTGGAACGGTGGCAATCCTTGCAATCATTGGCTTCGCAGCATTCGATCATATCACGTATGCAAATGCACTCATTGATAACAAAAAAACATCGTACTCGCAGGAGCGCACAGCAGGCGAGTGGTTGAAGGAGCATACAGAGAAAGATGACGTGATTTTCGTGTGTAATGAGGACGTTCAATTCATTTATTACACCGAGAGAAATATCTTTAAGGCGGATGGGTATAACATCACAGACATGGCATCATTAATAGAAGAGCACCATCCAAAGTATTACGTATTAGATTTTTACCTTGCAGACTGCGAACTGGACTACGTCACGCAATATCAGGACCAATTCACTGTTGCACAGACGTTCAACGAAGGAGACAGCCCAGCAGTGGTCATTCTTGAAGTGAAATATGAAGAGTAATCTTTTGTAATAAGAATATCTCAGCGCTCAGAAGCACCATACTAAGAAAGAGCAGAAAAATATGCCCGTAAAGGTTCTAAAGCAATACGAGACCAGGCTTCAACTTCACAGTCAGGCGAAGCGCAAATAGAGTCAAGTTCTGAAAAAGGCACCATAGAACCTTGCTTCATCTCTGCATCGAGAGGGGAGACATCATCAGCATCAGTTTCAAGAACATAAAGTATGCCAAAGTGCACTAAGCCTACGGGATCAGAATTATTAACATACCCTAAGACAGAAATATTCTGAACGGATCCACGAATAGTAACTTCCTCACGAAGAACCTCTCTTTCTAAGCATACCCTTATTGGATTTTTATGCGTTTGATCAATTTGTTCAACGTGGCCACCAACACCCCATGACCATTTTCCATGTAAACGACTTTCGTGCGCGTGCTCTTCTGCTGAAGACCGTTGATAGGCATACACCTTTTTCGTCCGAGGATTTACAACCATAACATAAGGAATTGGCTGTTTATGGGTGGGGTCTACTTCAAGATTTCCTCTTCTTCCATAAGATTGATTATTAAGAATGTGTGTTTCATAATCAAAAGAAGTATGTGGCTGAAACCCCTCAAACAAAGGAGACAGAGAAAATAAAACATCTATAGGCAATGCCATAATAATCATATCGTCCTTTCCCATAGCAAGCGGAAGAAAAAAGGCATTTATATTAATTTATGTCCTGAAAGGATTAAAGTAGCCAAATCAGCGCACTAAAAAGAAGTTGAATAAAATACACAAAGAACACGACCTGCTTCTCCGTAAACTTCCCATCGATAGTAAAGAAATGGGGAATAGAATATATTCTGTCATACAAGGACTTCACTTTTCCATTGAAAAACATCCCATAACTTTGCTTCTGCAATCTCCCTCGAGCCTTCAAAAGGAATTCAATAAAGAACGGAATCGAAACGAGCAGTGCAGCAATCTCCATGTTTCCTAAAATCGCCATGGATGCGAGCACGCCACCGAGCAAATACGTCAAAGAATCTCCAGGAAAAATCCGCGCAGGGAAAAAGTTAAACAGCAAAAACGCAAAGAGCGCGGCACACGTAATAACTCCAATCAGCGCAGCCACCTCGGCACCGTGCACATACGCATACAAGCTAAGATTTCCCAAATAAATGATTCCCAATCCTGCCTCCAAGCCATTGAAACCCGCAAGCAAGTTCACCATGTTGGAAGCACCAATAACACCGATGGGGATGAGAACAAGCGGATACAGCAGACCAACGTCAACGGCGCCAAAAAAGGGAATCCCTATGACAGTAGTTCCCGCATTGATGACCATCAGAGGAATCGCAGCAAGCGCAGTAAACAGGGGCTTCTGCCATTGCTTCAGACCAGAGCTCGCCTCCTTATCCTTGCGAACCAGCAAATCATCAAAGAATCCCACAAAAGTTATTGCAAAGAGCGACGTGCTGAACGCAAGAAGATCAATAAGCCGATCCGTGCTATGATAATAAAACGTCTGCACAAAAATCGCAAACATAATTCCAAAGAATATACCCAAAAATACAGGCAGCCCACCAGAGATGGGAATCAACGGCTTTCCTTCCTTATGCTGATCCTTGACAACAAGCCCAATCCGTCGGAGATACCCGATAAACCAAGGAGTAAGATACCACACCACAAAAAAGGCTATGAACACCGAAAGCAACAAAACAAATTTCATGAGAGTAATTTTCTGAGTTCTGGTTATAAATATTATGGAAGTCCATGCAAAACAAGTACCCCATAAAAGGAACAAATATCATAAAAAAGAAACAAAAACATTAAAAACAACTTCTTATCCAAAATACGCATGTCAATATCGATTGTCTTTCCTATATACAATGAAGAAGAGAACATTCTTCCGCTTTTGAATGCAACGCTGTCCGCAGTCTCAGCAATAACGAAAGATTTTGAGATTATCTTTGTCGATGATGGCAGCAAAGACAAGAGCCCAAAAATTCTGCAACAACTAAAGAAAGAGAAGTACATCAAGGTCTATACGCTCAAGAAAAATATGGGCAAAGCAACGGCGCTCTATGTGGGCTTTCAAAAGGCAACGAAAGACATCGTCGTAACGATGGACAGCGATCTGCAGGATGATCCAAAGGAAATCTCTCTCCTCGTAAACAAGATAAAAGAGGGGTATGATTTCGTCAACGGTTGGAAAAAAAATAAACATGCGGAACATGCAGCACCACTGAAAAGAATCTCATCACTATTTTTTAATAATCTCACGTATGTTATTACCAGAGTCGACGTGCACGATTACAATTGCCCGTTCAAGGCATATCGGAATCACGTCGCAAAAGGACTGTTCTTGTACGGCGACATGCACCGCTACATTCCAGTACAAATCGGGAACATGGGCTACAAATATACAGAAGTTCCCGTCTCAAACTATCCCAGAAAGTATGGAGTAACAAAGTACGGCTCTACAAGAATCCTTCGCGGCTTTCTCGATCTTATAACAATAAAATATCTTGTGGGCTACAAAAACCGGCCGTTGCATGCATTTGGCACCATCGGTTTGGTACTAGGCGGTCTCGGCCTTCTCATTAATTTTTACCTCTTTCTACTGTGGCTGGCAGGCCAAGGCATTGGCTCACGACCGCTGCTCATGTTAGGGATTCTCCTCTCCTTCACCGGACTGCAATTTATTTCCCTCGGCTTGCTGGGAGAAATGATAACAAACAATGTCGTACGAGAAGCAGACGAATTATTAGTATAAACTATCTTTCACTTTAGTGACTTCAACAGGTATTTCTGTCCCATAATACTCTTCTGGTATGTAAAGATCCTCTGGATACGTCACTTCCCAGATTTTCATGGGGCCAATAATTCTTCCATTGTAAATAGCAAGTGGAACAGAACTCTCATCATTGTACACCGTGGTAAAGCCCTCAGAATCTTTTCCAAACAAGTAATGCTGCGTAAACCACGTGTTCCAGACGTCATGGGAAAGATACAATGCACCGCCTATAGGATTATAGCTGTCGCTCCGAATATCAGGAATGAGCTGCACGCACGCGTCGAGACCCTCTTCTTCAAAGAGATATTCTTGCCCATTAAAGAAAACGCAGCGTAAAGGAACACTATAACTTTGGCCATTGTACACAAGGATTGCCATTGGTTGCTCTATCCGTACAAAGGTGCCGTTCTCATCGGTAATAACCGGAATAAGAAACCCGCCAATCCCAGAGCTAAACGCCGGGAACAAGGTTCCTTGATAGGTGAAATCATCATCAAGAGCGGTACTCCCAGTATAGGCGAGATTCGTACCATTTCTTGTCTCCTGGCTTTGGCTCTGATCCAGCATGAACGCAGAGATCCACGAATATCGATCATAATCCGCGTCTGCTCCTATAGATGAAAATGCGCCATATTTCCCAATCTCATCACTAATGACCAATACATGCGTCGCATTCTTTGCCGCAAGGAGCTGCAAGGCATCAGTATCGTTCTCCCCAGTAAGCAAATGTCTGCCAATGAAATGGTTGATCGCCGGATGCGCATTTCCTCCATCGCTCAATGTCGCACGCTCCCCACCAGTTTGTACGAAATATCCATAGTCCCACCAGTGCGCAAAGACAGCGTCTTCAGGCGTATTCTCTCGTACCCAATCCATTGCATACTGCCATTGCTGATGATAACTCGGTCCCCCAGATGCAGCCTGCGCGAGCGTGGACTGCATGAACACATTCAAAAGAAACAGCACAAACAGGGTCAGTGCAATCCATGAGCCATACCGGTAAATCTTTTCTTTCAATCCAGACGCATATGCAGCAAGGGCAAACACAAAATATGCCGCCAGAATTGCAGTGACCGGAGCAAACACAAACAGCAAGCGAACAGCGCTCCGAGCTCCTACCAAAAGGAAAACGAGAAACAATAACATAAAGATGGCAGGCAGCGAAATCTGCTCAACGAACTTCTTGTACGCTTCATGATCCTTTCTCGCAAGCGAAACAAAAAAGTATACCAGGTACCCTATAAAAGCAACAAGAGATCCAATATAGACAAGAATAGACAAAGACGTTTCCCCATTAAAAAGCGATGCGGAGGGTGAATAGCGGCTCATGCTAAAGCCAATGAGAAACAAGGCAAAAGCAGCCGTAGGAACGTATGCTTTTTTTCCTAATACTTTGAAGGACGCATAAAAAAGGAAAACAGCACCGAGATAGACCATAATCAAATATTTCCAGCTGAATTGCGAGATAACATCCGTAAAATAGGGCTGATGAGACTCGGCAACGGTCAACGCCCATCGGTTTCTTCCAAAAGGCTGCACAAGATCAATATAGAGATTTTTAATTCTGTCAGTAATGAAAGAGAAATCATAGATAAAGATAACAAACAATAACGCAAGCCCCAAAACAAAACCAGTGCTCACCAGGAAGGAAGGAGCCTTTATTTTCGACTTCAACTTGAACACATCTCTGCGGAATACCAGATACTGCACCATCCCAACAGCAAATGCAAAAAACATAATGCCAGACGTCGGATTAGTAAGCATACCTACAATCTCTGCACGCTGCGGGAAAAAGAGAAGCAGCACCACATAGGAGGAGAGCAAAAACAGCCCATAATACAACAAGTGCCGTGCACGGAAACGCTCTAACGCAAGAGCAACGAGCACGAATGCGCCCACCGTGAGATGGACAAAACTAACCCCACCCCAAATACACCACAGCACGCCCATAGACAGCCCTGCTATGACACTATACACAACACCCTTCCACAAGGATTTCTCCAGATAGAAACTAATGAACATATAGAGAGCCAGATAAAAAAAGATCATCGCCATTGCTTCTTTATCAGAAACTCCTGAGAGCGTCCGGAACAGATACGCAGGCAATACGGTGAGGAATGCAGAAGCCAGTAGCGCAACCTTCCAGTCGAAGACCTTGCGCACCAGCAAAAAGAAGAATACCAGAGCCACAACGAAAGCAAACGCCGGATACACCACGTCAGCATACTCAACAGTCACTGCAGGATTGAAGATATGCATAATCTTATAGAAATAGGCAATTAAATGAGAAAGCACCGTAAACTCCCCCAGCCCAGTAAAGCCCGTAGGATAATAACGCATGTAATCGATGCTCATCAATTGCCCATGCTCAACGATGTACTGCACGTAACGGAGAATACCCATCGCATCGGGATCTGAAGGAATATAGTTTCCAGTCGTCACATCAATAAGAAGCGGTAAACTTCTCGTGCGGATATAATATCCGATACCAGCAATAAAAGCAAGAACTACCCAGACCAGCCAGGCGGGATTCCCTTTTAGATATTGCCACACCTTAGCTTTTCGTTCCTGCAAGGCATCATCCATCAGGGTTGAATTTTGAGCTCTGTTTAAATAATTTTTGGCTCACAGAAAGCTATTTATACGGAGAAACGCATACGAAAAGATATGAGATTTTTTTCGCATCAGCAGTCCGCCACAAAAGAATTGAAAAAGGATTTGCTGAAGCAGCAGAGAACGAGAATCCCAGAATTACCCGAATTGGATGAAGAGGGTGTCAGCTACGAACTCGGCAGCCTTATACATATCACGATAACCCCAGAGCTCTATCTGGTGGAAGAGCCAAGCTTCACGGAGCAAGAACAGAAGACATTCGACACCATCAAAAGAGGGCTCTATGAGATTATCAACATTGACAGAAGCGAAAACGGAGAAGAATATCTGGAAAAGACCGTAAGAATAATTATTTCCGAGCTATCCCTACATATTTCGGAGATGTGTATGAGAAAAATTCTCTATTATTGCTATCGAGATTTTATCGGATATGGAAAAATAGAAGCACTGATGCGCGACCCTTTGGTTTCAGAAATACAATACGCGCCAAAAAATAAAACGGTGGAAATCACCCACAAGCGATATGGCAAGCTCGCAACTGATATCATCCTGAAACCAGAAGACCTCCGCTGGATAGCGAACAAGCTCGCAGTGAATTGCAACTTTAAACTTGATTCCAAAGCCACACCCATCGACTCCAAAACAGATGCATTGCATGTCCAGCTTGCATACGAAGCTCAAACAATTGCAACGCTGCTCATCCAGAAAACACGAGGAAACTATCCGTCACCGATAGAGCTGACAAAAATGCGGCGTGTATCGCCAGAAATTCTTGCGTTCCTGTGGATGCTCATAGAAGACAAACAAACCGTCTTCGTGGTCAAGGACACCGACCTCCTCAGTGCCATGGCATTCTTCCTCCCGCCGCACAGCATCGTCCTGACCAACATTGAAAACTACTATCCGAATTATCAGACGATAACCATCCTAGGGGAAAGCACAGAGGAGGAGGACTACGCATTGCTTATCGACTCGCTAAAAACCAGCGGTGCTCTTATGGCCTCCCTCGATGCGGCCGCAGAAGCGGGGAACATAGTGTTCTACATGGAAAATGGCACCATCAAGAGCGTCAAGGAAGATGGAAAAGAATTGTTCAATTACAGCGAAGGGAAATTCCTGTATAGCCTGGAAGAAAGCATCTATATGCGATCAAAAGGGAACAAAGCTATTCTTATGGAAGAATTCAAGTTGCGGACGAAGCTGTTGCATGTGCTGGAGAAGGCAAATCTCAGCGACACCGAATACAAGAAAGTGATCGGCGTCTACTATGAAAATCCCGTTGCAGTGTTAAAAAAGGCAGGGCTGGTATGAGCCTCGAACTATTGAAGCAGCAGGCGCAGGCGATCATTGATCTCACCTACAAGAAAGAAGAAAAAAAGAAAATTCTGGAAATTGTAAAGGCGATGAAAAAGACACTGGAAGAAGAGAGGAAGCAGTATGTATGAAGCTATCAAAACTGCTGCCAACAATATTCTGATCCTCGCAGAGAAGGCGGAAAACGAAAAAAGCAAACAGAAAAAAGTCCAGATACTCAACAGAATAAGAACAGAAATAGAAAGAATAGAAAATGAGTCCGAAGCCAGCGATGAGCAGGGAACCATAAGCGCTGCCGAAAAGCATCATCTCATGAAAGAGGTAGGAGTCAAGCGACAAAACCTCTTGGTAGCCGTACGGAGCGAGCAAGAGAAAGGAAGAAAGGTAAGCACCTACGGAAAACTGGCAAACATCTTCTTTGAACCGGTGAGCACGCAGTGGAAGCAAAGATTCCCAACAGTAGCAGAGGCGCTTGAAGAAAAACTCCAGGCAACAGGAATGACGATGCTCTCCACCACGTATCTCAGCGTCACATTCTTTACCGCATTCATCCTCTTGTTTGTAGGCAGCATCGCCGGCATGTTTCTGTTCTACATGTATTCCATCTACTATGGTTTCTTGCTCGGCGTAGGCTTAGCATTCCTTGCCATGTGCACCTTCATGGTGTACCCCTCATACGCATTGCGCAGGAAGAGAAAGGAACTCACCGAGGAGTACCCATTTATTGTCTCGCAGCTTGCGGCAATAGTAAATTCTGGCGTAAAGGACGTAGGCATTTTCTCGACGCTTCTACAGATGGAGCAGCATGATGGAATAAAGACAGATGCAAAACGTATTCTCCAGCATGTGCTCTTCTTGGGATTTTCATTGCCAGAGGCATTAAAAATAATAGGAGGCAAGCATGTATCATCGCAGATAAGCACCCTCTTTCTTGGCATGGCAAAGGAACTGGAAACGACCGGCGATGCTAAGAAATATTTGAACGAACAAGCCAAAACAAGCATTGCAAAATTCCAAACAGCACAAAAGATGCACAAGCGTCACATATGGACAATGAAAGAGCTTGTACAAACGATGAGAAGCCTTCCCTTTCATTTCAGCTACCTCTTTGCAATTCTCGTTGGCATTGCGATAGTCATCCTCACCTATTACTATCACCCCGTCATAGACGGTATCTTTGCAGTGGCACTGGTTGTGGCAGCGGTCATAGCCTGGCTTCCCATAACGATTGCCACCTACAAGATGCTGAGCCTGCACAAAAAAGTAGAGGCACAGTTCTTCTTGCTCGTGAAGGACCTGAACAAGACCAGAAACCCAGCTATTATTGAAAAGGACTACAAAGAGCTCAATCCATACGTGCAAAAACTAAGAAATCAGTACAGGCTAGGCCTTCCCATTGCTCTCGTTCTAGACACCTTTGCACGAGACACGGAAATCCCATTCATTCAGGGCAGCATCGCCATGGCTCGCGAAGCCGAGCGGCAGGGCGCAAATATCTACGAAGTTCTGGAGCGGATAACTACGGCAAAACTCATGAGAAACATTTCTAAGACTTAGCCACATACAAGGAACTGAACTCGCGCAGCAAACCTTTATTGCCCACCGTTGCGATAAGGAAACTAACAAATACCATTTCCCACCTGTAAAACGGCACCATAAACTATATAAACCTCACAAGAAAAGCACTTAACTATGGTTAATCAGATGTTTTTGCACCCGCAGGAGATAGAAACCTTTTACATACTCCCCACCATACGAAGGTACTTTGCCTTCCATCTGAAAGAGCGTGGCATGAAGCAAAAGGACATTGCCAATCTTCTCATGATCAACTCTGCTACCATTAGCCAATACACCAGCACCAAAAGAGGGCACAGAATTCAACTCAATGAAAAAATACTCAAAGAGGTAAAAGATTCCGCGGATAGAATCACAGACCAAATCTCGTACATTAGGGAAACCCAAAGGGTTCTCAAGATTATTCGATTCTCTGGAAGCATTTGTGAAATCCACAAGCAGGTCTCAGTAGTGCCAAACGATTGCGAATCAACGCTAACTGGCTGTAATACATTCACGCTGAGGAGCAACGTGCAATGAAAAAGCCGCAAGAAATCACCATCAGCAGGTCCCTGTATGATGATGCAGATGACCATAAATCTCGGTATGTTGCCAAGCCAGGAATCAATGAGGAAATTGTCCAATTAATTTCAAAAACCAAAAATGAACCACAATGGATGCTGGAAAAACGATTGAAAGGCCTGAAACTATTCTTAGAAACTCCGATGCCAACGTGGGGCCCGGATCTCTCAACCCTAGACTTCAGCAACATTATATTCTACGTCGACCCAAACGCAAAGGAATCGAAATCATGGGACGATGTTCCGGAAGAAATTAAGAAGACGTTCGATAGGTTAGGCATTCCAGAAGCAGAAAAGAAAGCGCTTGCCGGCGTCGGAGCACAGTATGATAGTTCAGTAGTGTATCACAACATTCAGAAAGATCTTGAGGAAAAAGGAGTAATTTTTGAAAACATGGATGTCGCAGTGCATAAATATCCGGAACTGGTAAAAAAATATTTCATGTCATCCTGCATCCCCATTCATGATCACAAGTTTATCATGCTGCACGCTGCGGTCTGGTCTGGCGGAACATTCATCTACGTACCAAAAGGAGTCAAAGTAGATCTTCCTCTGCAAGCATACTTCCGAATGAACGCGGAGCGAGGCGGGCAGTTTGAGCACACGCTAATTATCATCGATGAAGGAGCAGAATTGCATTATATTGAAGGCTGCTCAAGCCCAAGCTACAGTGCGAATTCCCTCCATGCAGGCTGCGTCGAGCTTCACGTGCAAAAAAACGCACGAATGCGCTACTCATCCATAGAAAACTGGAGTAAAAATGTTTTCAATCTTAACACAAAACGTGCACTCGTACATGAGCATGCAACGGTCGAATGGGTAAACGGCAATATGGGAAGTGCTCGCACCATGCTCTATCCCAGCTCTGTCCTCGTCGGAGAAGGGGCACGCTCTGAAAGCCTTGGCATCGCATTCGCAGGGCCTGGACAGGACCAAGACACGGGAGCAAAAGCAATTCATATCGCGCCAAATACAACGTCCATCATCAAGGCAAAGAGCATCAGCAGGGGTGGCGGCATCTCCAGCTACAGAGGCCTCGTCCACATCGCCCCCGAAGCAAAAAACGCCAAAGCAAATGTCCGCTGCGACGCACTCATAATCGATGACCAATCCATATCAAAGACGTATCCATACATGAAAGTGAACAACAATACTGTTGACATCTGTCATGAAGCCACCGTAGGAAAAATCGGAGACGAGGAAATTTTCTATCTTATGAGCCGCGGCCTCGATGAAGAGCAAGCAGTACAAATGATTGTCAATGGATTTATCGAACCAATAGTCAAAGCACTTCCCCTCGAATACGCCATAGAATTGAACAAGCTTATCGAGTTAGAAATGGAAGGCCTATAATTCTCAAAATGATAGCAAATAACACCACAGTGACCCAATCCAAGCAGAAAGCACGGGAGCTTTTCAATACACTGGAGACTCCCATTTTGAAATATGGCCCTGGTATGCAAATACTGCTCAAAGACCTCGATCTGAACACGGTCATTTCGAAGGTGAACGAAGAAGACAAGATGTCTATCAAGGCTCCCAAGGAAGTGAAGGTCTTGCAGCTCTCTGAAATTGACTTTAATCTGGAAGAATACTTTGACGGTCTCGTGCAGGCGAAAGAGAACAGGTTCCTGGCACTGCACTATGCAATTCTCAATGACACACGTATCATCATAATTCCAAAGAACACCACAGTAAAAGAGCCTATCATCATCACCTCGCATTGTGCAAAGAAAGCAAAGGCAGAAAATATTATTGTCATTGCAGAAGAAAGCGCCACAGCAACCATCATCGAGCAAAGCACGTCTGCAGACGATGCGTACTGGAGAAGCCAAGTCGTTCAGATATATGCAAAAGAAAATGCAATCATTACATTTTGTTCGCTGCAGGACCTCTCAGTGAACACGTACAACTTCATGATAAAACGTGGAAAGGCGCATAGAGATGCCAGCATCCGGTGGGTCGATGCAGCACTTGGAGGAAAGTTCACGCAACTGCATATGAAGACAGATCTCATCTCGCCAGGAGCGAAAGCAGAAAAAATAGCGTTCTACTGCGGCAGTGGATCGCAAATATTTGATATAAACACAGAAGTCCTCCATCGAGCCAAACGCACCGAGTCGAATATGTACAGCAGAGGCGTGCTGAATGATAACGGGAGAACGATGTATCGAGGAACAATTCGTATTGAAAAAAACAATAGCCAGTGCATAGCACATCAAAAATCTGATAATCTCTTGATTGGCGAGAAGGCACGCTGTGATGCAGTACCAGTACTTGACGTCGAGAACGATGAAGTCATCTGCTCCCACGGGGCAACCATCAGCCATGTTGACGATGAAAAAACATTCTACTTGACATCACGGGGCCTTGATGAAGCAATGGCGCAGAAAATGACCCTCGCAGGGTTCCTCGAACCAGTAATCCAAGAGTTCCCGCTCGAAGAACAGCAAGAACTGCTACGACAAAAAATTGACGAGAAATTGACACATGAAACAGAATCTACAGAACAAAGCAGCTGATTTTCCTATTCTCAATCAAAAAGTAAATGGAAAGCGATTAGTGTACTTGGACAACAGTGCGACAACGCAAAAGCCAAGAGCAGTGATACAAGCGATTACAGGCTATTACGAAAACGACAATGCGAATGTGCACAGAGGCGTGCACGAGCTCTCCATGCGTGCAAGCATAGCCTACGAAAAAGCGCACGAAGTGGTCGCAGATTTCATTGGAGCAGCACCAGAAGAAATCATTTTCACCAAAGGCACCACAGAAAGCCTCAATCTTCTTGCATCAGTTCTTGGACGCTCGCTAAAAGCCAATGATGAAATACTCATCAGCCAGATGGAGCACCACAGTAACCTCGTTCCCTGGCAGCAGATCGCAAAGGAAAAAGGAGCTAAGCTCAGCGTAATTCCGCTGACAAAAGACTACAGGCTCGATATGAATAAAGCAAAGCAGCTCATCAACAAGAATACAAAGATTGTTGCAGTCTGCCACGTCTCGAACGTCCTCGGAACAATCAACCCTATCAAAGAGCTCGCAGCACTTGCGCATAAAGTCGGTGCACGCATCGTTGTAGATGCAGCACAGTCTGTTCCCCACATGAAAGTAAACGTGAAAGACCTGGATTGTGACTTCCTCGCATTCTCAGCACATAAGATGCTCGGCCCGACAGGCATCGGTGTGCTCTATGGAAAAAGACAACTCCTAGAAAAGATGGAGCCGTATCAGTACGGTGGCGGTATGATCCAGGAAGTAAGCATAGAAAAAACAACGTGGAACGAACTACCCTGGAAATTTGAAGCTGGAACGCCGAACATTGCTGGAGCAATTGGGCTCGCAAAGGCCATAGAGTATCTGCAAAGTATCGGAATGGAAAAGGTTCAAAAATATACAGAGGTTCTGACAGCCTATGCACTTGCTGAGTTAAAGAAAATAAAAGGCGTAAAAATAATTGGCCCTGCAAACACCAAAGACCGAGGAGCCGTTGTCTCCTTCACCGTTGAAGGCATACATCCACATGACATTGGAGAAATTCTCAATCAAGAAGGCGTTGCTATCCGCGGAGGAAACCACTGCGCAATGCCGCTCATGGCGTGCCTTGGTATTAACGGAACGAACAGAGCATCATTCCATATATACAACACAAAAGAAGACATAGATATCCTTATAAAAGCAATAAAAAAAGCACAGAGGACTTTCAAATGATCCAAGAACTCACTCAAGAAAAGGCAGCACTAATCGATAGAAATCAAGTGAGCGACAGCCCTCTTACAGAAGACCAGGAAATCTATAAAGAGAATATTATCGATTACTACAAGCACCCACGCAACAAAGAGGAATTACATGCGTGTACAGTCAAGCATAGAGAAATTAATCCGCTCTGCGGAGACGATATTACACTCTATCTTAAAATAGAAAAAGAAAAAATAACAAAGGCGACATTCATGGGCAAAGGCTGTGCAATCTCGCAAGCGTCAGTCTCTCTGCTCACAGAAAAATTGCAAGGTATGTCAGTAAACGAGGCAAAAAAACTTTCAAAAGAAGACATATTCGCAATGTTAGGAATCCCGATTAGTTTCGTTCGCATGAAATGTGCCTTGTTATCACTAAAAACACTAAGCAATGGATTAGGAGAGACACAATGAATAAACTAGAAATAATCGATCTGCACGTAGAAGTGGACGGCGTAGAAATCATTAAAGGAATCACGCTCACATTCTTTCCTGGAAAAGTGCATGCACTCATGGGACCAAATGGCTCCGGAAAAAGTACGCTCGCACACGCGGTGATGGGGCATCCCAAGTACAAAATCACACAGGGAAAAATTATTCTTGATGGAAAGGATATCACAAAAGAAAAGGCAAACATACGAGCGAAAGCAGGGCTATTCCTCTCATTCCAGTATCCAGCAGAAATTACCGGTGTTACCATTGGAAACTTCCTCAGAACCGCCGTAAACAACTTAAGAGAAAAAAAATATTCAATAGTAGAGTTCCACAGTTTGCTGAAAGAAAAAATGAAAGAGCTGCAGATGGACCCTTCGTTCAATAAGCGATATCTCAATGAAGGCTTTTCTGGCGGAGAAAAAAAACGCGCGGAAATTCTTCAGCTTTCCATGCTCGAGCCGAAGTATGCATTGCTCGATGAAACCGACTCCGGATTAGATGTAGATGCGATCCGAATTGTCGCGGAAGGTATTGAAAAGGTACGAAAAAACAAAGACATGGGAATTATTGTCATCACGCACTACAACAGGATTTTAGACTATCTCAACCCAGATGAAGTAAGCATCTTGTACAAAGGAAAGATCATCGCCAGCGGAGGCTTTGAGCTTGCAAAAAAAATAGAAAAAGAAGGATTTGAGGAGGTCATTAAACAATGATATCACAGGAAGAATTGATAGAGGTATTAAAGGGCTATGATGATCCAGAGCTGGGCATTGATGTATGGACGCTCGGCCTCATTTACCGCATAGAACTCGAAGATACGGGAGTAAAAATACTATTGACATTCACATCACCAATGTGTCCGTTTGGACCAGAAATGGTAGCGGAGCTGACAAAGCGAATCAAGGAAAAAGGCGCTGAGAACGTGGATATAGAAATAACATTCAATCCTCCCTGGGAACCAAGCGAAGAGTTACGGGAAATGCTCGGAGTATAGATAAATTCTTAAAGAAAAAGAAAAAATATCCCACAAATGAAATTTGTTCACTGCATCAACTCTCCTGACAATAACCCCCCTGTTCGTGCATATCTTCATGAAACGGGAAGTGGGCACTATGCAGAACCATCATGGCAAGATCAGCAGGCACAAGCTCGCAGTGCAGAGGCGTACTTGAAAGAAACCTTTGCGAAGAAGGCGCTACTCCCCCTAGAGCTCAACTATATTCTTGCGGTAATGTGGGCAAGTGAAAACGGCGAGAAAATTATTGACTGCTTTGGCTATTATGGCGTGCAAGAATTTCCAGGCTGGCCGGGCAATCCTTGGGTTCGCGTCTGGACCTTGGAAGATGGATGCTACAATCCAGAGCTGGCCATGGGCTGTGCAGATACAATGCTCATGCTTGGTCAAGAAGAGACCCATCGGAGAGCATGCCGAACGCTTGACGAATATCTGAGAAATCCCCCCAAGCTTCATGACGTGTCCCGGGTACCAACAAGTCTTCACTGATACTTCTCTCACAAAATCACAGAAATCTTTTTAAATCCCGCGACTACTTAACTGCCAAAGAGGCGCCCCGATGATTGATAGAATAAAACACATTCTCCGCAAACTTCTGCCAAGCCTATTTGCAAAAAGAAGACACTTAAAAATTGGTCTATACGGCCCTCCCAATGCCGGCAAAACGACGCTCGCAAACAGAATCTGCAAAGACTGGTTAGGCGAAGATGCTATCATGGGAACTACCTCCGAAATCCCGCATGAAACGCGCGAAATTCAGATGAAAGAAAACCTTCACATTAAAAAAAGAGGAAAAGAACTTACGTTCAATCTTGTCGATACGCCAGGTATTGCAACAAAAATAGATTATGAAGACTTCCTAAAACATAAGCTTCCCAAAAAAGTTGCCAAGGAACGTGCAAAGGAGGCAACCAAAGGAGTCATCGAGGCGATAAAATGGCTGGATAACATGGACTGTGTTGTCGTGGTCTTGGACTCCACCGCAAACCCATATTCACAAGTAAACATCACCATCATCGGAAACCTTGCCGCCAGAGATATTCCTGTGCTTATTGCTGCAAATAAAGTAGATTTAAAGAAAGCAAACGTCAAGAGTATCGAAGCGGCCTTCCCACAGTATCCTCTCGTCGGAATCTCTGCAGAGCACGGAACAAACATCGACGAACTCTACGAAACACTCCTACGCATTGTGAGATAAAAAATGCTAACACTGCAATACATCCCATTTAACGAGATAGAAGGGCTTTCCTCAGAAAGAAGAATCGCAAAAATTCTCAGCATTGTAAAGAAAAATAAGATTGTTCTCATGCAAGGCAGACTGAGACCAACGGAAGAAACCACCCTCATCGAAAGAACAATGGAAGAAGTGAATAAAGAATTCAAGGGTATTGAGCTCTGCACGGTCTATCCCAACATGGAAAGAAATAAAAGAATGGGGAAGCAGATAAAGCAAGTTTTCATTAACATGCTGATGGGCGACAGAGACGGACTGACCATCATAGGCCCTGCAACGGTCATCAAGGAAATAAAGAGAAACCCGGACAAAATAGAACTCTTAACACATAGTTTCTCGTCAAGAAGAATGCTGGGGAGCAAGTAAGATGCCACACCAATGCGTTCGTTGCGCCAAGCTCCATCCTGCGGGCTGCAAAGAGCTTCTCAGTGGCTGCGAGTGCGGTGGAAGATTCTTTTTCTTCGTAAAAGATGATGCAATAGAAAAAGCAAAAGAAATCACTGAAAACCTATCCATGGAAGAAAAGGAGCAAATAGAAAAAGATATTTTTGAAATGGTGGGAAAGGAAGAAGACCAGCCGGTGATTCTAGACTTCGAAAGCATAAAAGTAACTGGGCCGGGAAAGTATGAAATCGACCTCATTGATATATTCAAGGGTAACCCCCTCGTCTACAAACTGGAAGAAGGGAAGTATGTAATTGACATCCCCAGCACATTTTCTGCGGAAAGAAATAAGAAAAAGTAAACAGTAAAGGATATATACAAGCATTTTTTTCTTTTGCCCTATGGGAGACAGGTGGAAACGTCTATCAGAGTGGCCTTTTGAGCACAAATATATTGCTGCGCTCACCGGCCTCGGATATGGACCAGCGATAGAACTAGCTATAAACGCATATTGCTCCATGACTGGCGAGGACTGGCACACCACTGCACGACTTAGGGCATTCACGTATGCAGAGGTCGGTGCATTCGGGGTAATTTGCAACCTCTATTGGCTGCATCACCTAGGAAAACTCCAGCCACCCAGAATGCGCAACTTCTTCAACGCGTTACAGACATCAGGGAAGGTATTGTATGCAGATGTGAGAAGAAGACATGAAGACACAAGAAATGCAAATATAGAACTCATGGAGCATCTCACGCTGGGAGCAAGAGAAATAATCGCTGTGCAGGCAACGTACCACCTCCGCAATAATGAGTTTGGACCAGCGATGGATCTGTACGCAGAATACCTGGATGCATACCAAATACAGAGAAAAACCTTTGATGAGTATATTGTCCACCCACTGACCAAACTGGCATTAAGAGCCAGAGCAAAGCTACGAGGAGAGACGGCAGACTGGCTCCAGCAGGCGTTTGCAGAATTGCGAGATGGTGACAAATCGCTTTTCACGCAGACGTGGCCAAGAATTCTCGAAACACACCCAGACCACTTGGAATTGAAAATCATGCATGCAGCATTTCATTCCGCGGCAAAGAGCCCGGATGCACAAAGATACTGGGAATCAATAGTGACGGAAACAACCGCGGACCAATCACCGGTGGGGCACTCGCGTAACCAAGTCTTGGAAATAAGCACAGATGAATATCTCAAAGGAGTAATCATAATAAAAAAAGGGCCAGAGCTCGAAAAAGAATACAAAGTCTTGGAACAGGCGCACAAGTGTGTTCGTTATAACGAAAGAATTACCGTTGCGCCGTTGGCATTTTGGCGAAGTGCAGATGGGGATACGCTGATAACAAAGAGAAAAAAAGTGCCTAACTTAGAAACAATGCTTACAAATGGGACGCCCCAGACAGAAATGCAGGAGGAAGCAAAGAAAGCAATGTCTGCTCTCGCATCATTCCATAGACTCCCAGTTCCTATGCTCCGCATGCCGGACTACGACCCTGTTGCAGAAGTGCAGAGAAGATTCATAGCTCGTCTGGGAAATGACCCCCATGCGCAAAGATTCCTGCGAACGTATCGTGAGCTGCGAGAGCGCGCAGCGGGAAATGAGTGTATGCTCATCCACGGAGACTTTTATCCAACAAATGTCCTGCAAGGTGGAATCATAGTCGATCTAGAAAAAGCCTCCTTCGGCAACCTTTGGTTTGACATTGAGACATTCATCAGCGCTCCAGGCATGGACAAAATAGATCGAGAAGCGCTCGTAGAAGTGTATCGTGAGAGATTTCGGAGAGTCAATATAATACTAAGCCCAGAAGGAAGAGAATTCTGGGCCATTCACGCGGCGATTTGCCAGATGGGAAGCAACGTTGCCAGAAGCGATCTGGAGCGGACAGCATACTATCAGATAAGAGCAGTAAATATTCTTACGGCAATAGGCGAGCATAAACTGAGAGAACAATTTGAAGCCTACACCGATCAAAAAAACTAAACATTTCTGGTGAGTAAAGCGCCATTCATATCGAAAATGGTTTCCGCCAGAAATCCCTGATGCAGCAGCAAGGGAAAAAGTTCTGGCTTACTCGTACTGTATAACTGTTCAATCTTCGTTCGCAGCGCATAGAAATCTTTTCCGAAGGTCTCAAATCCGCCCAACGTAAACCCATAGAACAATGTTCGGTAAGACACCAATAAAACATTAATTTCTTCCAGCAGCGACAGGCTCTCCTTACTCACCGCCATTTTCTGCTCCAAAACGAGCGTTGCAATTTTCTTATACAGATCACCAATTCGTTCCAATTGCTCAACAATGTAGTACAAACTATGGGGTTTATCAAGCAGTTGCGTCTCTCCGGTGTTAATCACTCGCCGACAGAAATCCGCGAGACGATTAATCTGCCCATCTTTGTCGATGACCTTCTTCAGCAATGCCTTGTCTTTAGACGAAAGTGCCTGCACGAGATCCTGATTCATCAATTCTAAAGAATAAAAAATCCTCTTGAGAGAATTCGGAAACTCTTGCACCATAACCTCAGTCAGACTTTCGATGAGCACATAATTCTCTGCTTGCTTAGTAATTTCAAAACCGACCAGCGTCCGCTGCAGGGACTCCTCAATTTTCTGCAGTTGCTCTTTGCCATGAAAGGCAATCTTCGCGCGACTGTACCCAGCCTTGTATATCGCACCGACGCCTCTACTCAGCATCTGCTGCAAAACGCTGAAATCTACCTCCAGCTCCTTTCCCGCAGGATGCCGCTCCGTGCGGACAATGATGCTATTATCCTTTTCCTCAATATCGAGCTCTTCCCCCTTCTGAATCCGATACTTCTTGATCCACTGAGAAGGCAGAGAAAGAACATAGGTTTTTCCACCCATGAGAATAACGCTTCGCTTCATACCAAGGGGAATACTATAGAGATATAAAAAAGTAACGGCTTTCCAGTTCAAACGCAGTACGAGCCACCAATATCCTTATAAAAAAGAAATTACGCATGCTACCCATGGACTTTCTCTTCCCGCATGAGGGATACCGCAAGATTCAGGAAGCATTCATGAATCAAGTGTACACGACGATTCAGAACAAAGGCCAGCTGCTCGTGCACGCACCCACAGGAATTGGAAAAACCGCCTCCGTTCTTGCACCTGCATACACCTACGTCGCCAAAGAAGGAAAAAATAAGACAATATTCTTTCTCACATCGAGAAATACGCAACATCTCATTGCAGTGGAGACGCTAAAAAAAATAAAAAAGAAATATTCGGCGAATGTGGTCGCGGTAGATATCATTGGCAAAAAAGGAATGTGCAATCAATCCGGAGTCGAAATGCTTCGGTCGGGAGAATTCATGGAGTACTGCAAGGACCTGCGTGAAAAAGGGCAGTGTGAGTACTACAATAATCTGCGCTCCAAAGGAAAAATCTCTGTAGAAACAACGAACGTGCTCAAAAAACTAAAAGAAGAATCCCCTATGCACGTCGAAGAGATTAATAGCGTCAACCGAAACGCCGACCTTTGCAGTTACGAAGTCGCAGCGTTGCTCGGCAAAGACGCGCAAGTTATCATCGCAGATTACAATTATATACTCAACCCGCACATCCGTGACAGCCTTCTCAAGAGAATCAACAAGAGTCTCAGTGACTGCATTATCATATTCGACGAGGGCCATAATGTGCCAGCACGAGCAAGAGATCTCCTAACGGCGAATACAAGCACATTTCTCATCGAAGCTGCGGCAAAAGAAACCAGCGGGCTTGGCTACAAAGAGATCGCAAATGATATTATGGAGATTAAGGAAGTTTTAGAAAAATTAGTAAAAACAAAAATCCCACTGGACAAGCAGGAAGCGCTGGTTACAAGTGAAGAATTTCGAAAGGAGATAGAAAAAATTGGGAACTATGAAGAATTGATGGGGAACTTTGTCTTCGTCGGAGAGCAGGCGCTTGAAAAAAAGAAGCGTAGTTTTACACAATCCCTTGCTGCATTCCTGGAGCACTGGCTCGGACCGGATGAAGGGTTTACGCGCATTCTCAGCAGAGGTTTTGGAAAGTCAGGAAAAGGCCTGGTCACGCTCTCCTACCGCTGCCTAGATCCCGCGATCGTCTTCAAAGATCTGATCCGTGACGCACACGCCATGATCGTTATGTCAGGAACGCTCACCCCAACGGATATGTATGCAGATTTATTAGGACTGAACAAAGAAAAGGCGATAACCATAGAATATCAGAATCCGTTTCCACAAGAAAATCGCTTGAACATTGTCGTTCCGGAGACCTCTACAAAGTATCAGTCACGAACCACAATGATGTGGGAGAGCATTGCCACGCGCTGTGCAGCTATAACCAACACCGTGCCGGGAAACTCCATTATCTTTTTCCCCAGCTACGCCGTCCTAGAAAATGTATACAACTTTCTCCGAGACAAATCCTCAAAAACGTTATTCATCGAAGATGCACAGCTCACCAAAGGGCAGCGAGGCGATCTGCTCGAACGCTTTAAGGAATACAAGAACGAAGGAGCAATTTTACTCGGAGTCGCAGGCGGCAGTTTCGCAGAAGGAGTAGACCTCCCTGGGGATTTGCTCAAAGCAGTCATCGTCGTCGGCCTCCCGCTAGCCCGTCCAGACTTGGAAACGCAGGAGCTGATTAACTACTATGACAAACGCTTTGGCAAGGGATGGGACTATGGGTATACCATTCCGGCAATCATAAAAACATTGCAGAGCGCCGGAAGATGCATTCGCAGCGAAACCGACCGGGGCGTCGTTGTTTTTATGGATGAACGATACGTGTGGCAGAACTACAAAAAATGCTTTTCTCCAGATATGAATATATGCATTGAAAAAAATCCTGTCCCATTAGTGGAGAAATTTTTTAGCAAAGCTTATTAAAAATGAACACGTTAATATCCAGATGAATGAAGAGGTAAAAAGAGACATTCTTGCCGTGCTTCGCCAAGCGGTTCCGTTGATGCGGAAAGAGGATGTCGCCGAGCTCAAGATTCTCAGCAATCACACCATCCACAATGCAGGAGTGTATCAGGACGCGGACTCGATCGCGGTTTCCGTTATGATTTTTTCCTTCGCTAAGATTCTAAACAGGCCGAGGTTGTGCAATCATCCCGCATGCATACGGTTCAAGGAGGAAATGTTGAATCATATCATTGCAGCGAAGACTGCACTGGAAAGCAATAAAATAGACGAGTACCAGACAGTCATCAAACGGATTTTCCAAAAAATTGCTGCATTCGAAAAGAAGTTTGGCATGTACATTACAAAAGTCCTCCAGTATGCAAAGATAAAACGAGGCGGACGTATTTACGAGCACGGCCTCTCCGTAGGACGCACGGCGCAGTTGCTCGGCATCTCACGCTGGGAGCTCATGAGTTATTTAGGAGAAACAAAACTGAGTAACATGCAAAAGGCAACAACAGTTTCAACAAAGCAGCGCCTGCAACTCACGAGGAGGCTCTTTTCGCTATGAGATATCTCGTCCTAGACTCAAGTACCATAATCAATCTCGCGCTGAACAATCTGCTCTGGATTCTCGAACCGCTGCGCAGGCAATATGGGGGAGAGTTCTACATTACACCAGAAGTAAAGAAAGAAATCGTTGACGTGCCTTTGACAATAAAGAGATTCAAGCTGGAGGCGATGCAGATTCTTGATGAGATTACGAAAGGAAACATAAAAATCTATGACAAAGAAGACCTCAGCGCAGAAACAGAGGAGCTGAGTCGCATTGCCAATCAAATTTTCATAGGGAAAAAGAATTACATGAAGGTCATCGATGAAGGTGAGCTCAGCGCAATTGTTCTTGCAAGAAAAATTCAGGCAGATGCCTTGATTATTGACGAGCGTACGACGCGTCTGCTCATAGAGTCTCCGAACATGTTGACACTCCTCTTCCGAAAGAAACTCCATACGAATATCCAGGTCGAACAAAAAAACCTGAAAGCCTTTGCACAAAAAGCAGGAGCCCTTCCCATACTGAGATCAGTCGAGCTCGGCGTTGCTGCCTACGAAATGGGAATCCTTGACAAATATATCCCGCAGGAAAAGAGAGCAAAAAAAGAATTGCAAAAAGAACTGCTCGATGGCCTTCTCTGGGGGATGAAGCTGAAAGGCTGCGCAGTATCCGAGAAGGAAATGGAAGAAATACTCAAAGAGGAATTGAAGCAATAATTCATCTCCATGCAGGTGTAACTCGGGCAACATATTCTTCCGTACAAGCAGGTGATTATTTTTTTCTAGAATCACCAAAACACTTATAAGACTTAGATTTTGTGCTTTCTCCAATCAAAATTATGGGGGAACCTAAAAATGAACAAAAATCTAAAAGTATTTAGTACTGCAGTAGTACTAGTAATTACCTTGGTAGCATTAGCTGCGGTGGTAAGTGCTGATAGCGATCTCTACTCTGTGAGCAGTGTAGAAGTCAATGGGATCACCGTCGCCACTGGCGTGGTAACCAATGTCCAGCTGGACGAGACCACGGAAGTAGAGGTATTCATTGAAGGAACAGGCAATGCAACTACATGCCCTAGTGGCAATGTGGATGACTGTGCCGTTGATGCTCGAGTGCGTGTATGGATCGGCGGATACGAATATGATGACGTAGAAGCAGTGACCAGCACATTTACCGTTGAACCAGGCGTATCGTACAGAAAGACACTCTCCTTAGACATTCCAGCAGACTTGGATGTGGAAGATCATTCATACACAATATATGTGGAAGTCTTCGATGACGAGGACAGTGAAAGAGGGGATTACGACATCTGGGCAGAAAGACCAAGACATTCATTGTATCTTATAGATACTATCTTTGACGCTTCTGTGGACGCAGGCGCAGCCACGTCAGTAGAAGTTCGTCTAGAAAACCTTGGTGAAAGCAAAGAAGAGGACATCAAAGTGGAAGCGGTGTTAGATACAGCAGTCGCAACCATGTACTTGGATGAGCTCGCAGCTTTTGAAGAAGATAACGAAGATGAAGAAAGCTCCGAATCCATTTTCTTAACGCTTTACACCGATGAAGACATGAAATCAGGGTACTACGATCTTTTAGTGACCGTTACCTACAACAGAGGCCATGATACGCTAGAACAATCCTACAAAGTATGGGTGGATGGCGTAGATGAAGAATCCGAAGATGCTGGAGAAGCAAAGACCGCTATAAGTCTCAGCTCCACATCGGTTGAAGGAACGGAAGAAGAACCGACCGAGATTGTCTTGACATTTACAAACACAGGCACGGGCGCTGGCAGCTATACAGTAACCGTGAACGGGATTGCCCAATGGGCTGACGCATCAGTATCTCCAAGTACCGTCCTCGTGGGTGCAGGTGCATCGCAGGAAATGACGGTCACGGTGACACCGGACAATGATGCAGAGGGCGACCAGGACTTTAGCCTGCAGGTGCTGAACGAAGACGGCAAACTCGTGCAGGACATTGCAATGACCATGGAAGTAGAGAATGGCTCCTGGTTCGGAGACTCTGGTTCATGGCTGAAGATTGCTTTCATCATCTTGATCGTGCTGATAATTATCATCGGCTTGATTGTTGCTTTTAGAAAGCTGAAGGATGATGACGATGATGACGAGCCGTTAGAGCCGCAAGAAGGCAAAACCTATTATTAGGTTTTTTATTTTTTTCTTTATTTTAATATATGTAACATTACTTCTTCCAGAAAGTTTCTATTTCGTCAATTCTCCACTTCGGATCTATATCAAAATCTTCTTGCGTTCTTCCGCTTTCTAACCAGCCTTGATACGCTATCATAGCCCCCTGGTCACCCGCATATTCCAGAGGTACCGTATATGCTTTCGCACCTCGCGCAGTACACATCGTATCCAGCATCTCGGAAAAACGCTTGTTTGCTGCAACGCCGCCTATAAGCAATACTTCTTTTTTTTCACAATGTGCAAGTGCTCTTTCTGTGACTTCAATCAGCATAGCAAAACACGTCTCTTGTAAAGAGAAGCAGAGATCTTCCTTAGAAACACCTTTCTTGTATAACTGTACGGCTCGCGTCACAATCCCTGAGAAATCTACGTCCATACCCTTCACAGAATAGGGCAGCTCCACATACTTTCCCTTCTTCGCAAGCTCCTCTACTTTTGGCCCTCCAGGAAAACCAAGCCCTATCGCCCGTGCAAACTTATCCAGCGCATTTCCAACCGCAATCGACAGAGCCTCACCAAAGACCCGATACTTATCTTCATGCACAATCACTTGTGTATTCGCGCCAGAACAAAAAAGGAACACAGGATCTTTCGCCTTCGAACAAAACAATCCAATCTCTAAATGTGCAACGATGTGATTCACTCCTATGAGCTTCTTCCCATGCTGCTTCGCTAAGGCAACAGCAAAATCCCTCCCTACCAACAATGCAGGAGCCAAACCGGGTCCTTGCGTATAGGCAATCAAATCAACAGCATCCATAGAAATACGTGCATCACGTAACGCATGCTCCAATACCTTTTCTTTCACATTTTTGTGATGTGCTGCAACGACATTGGGAATCATACCACCTTCCATCGTGGAATACACATCACGAGCGTTTGCAAGAATCCGCTTTCCATCAAAGATACCGACGCCAAACGTGTGGGCGCTTCCTTCAATGCCTAAGACTATCATTTTTCTAAAAAATGGTATTCTGCTTAAAAACATTGCTATGGAAACTTTTTTAATATACTGAGACTTCTCTCTGGACTGTGAAAATAAGTGCTGTTCAGAGGCTCTATAATAGATTTGGCGCACGATGGTATGATCCGTACTCATTCTTGTGGTTAGGACTCGCTCGTTCTGCCGATCGCGCATTTACGCATACGCTCCGAGAGATTTCGACGGCACGAACAAGAATCTTGGATTTAGGGTGCGGTACAGGCGCCAACTTTAGCCGGCTCGTAGCTCATCATATGAGGTTCAAGACGTACACAGGTGTTGATTTTTCTATAAAAATGCTTGAAATTGCACGAAAGAGATTTCCCCAAGGAACATTCGTCCATGGAGATGCTCGTGCCATTCATGGGACGTATGATCTTATTATTTCTACATGGATGTTTGAACATTTATCCACCAAGGAGCGTTTGCGAATATTGAGTTATCCGGGAAAACATCTGCATATGTTCCTCGCGAAACGACCATTTACGTTTTGGTTTCAGCCGTTTGCTCGGATATTTCACTTTGCATACGTAGACGATACGCAACTTCCCGGTACTAAGAAGCGATTTGGCCGCATAACCATTCTTTCCTACGAAAAGTAAACCTTCCGAGCCACCAAAACGTTTATAAAGTAGGAATACCAGTATATTATAATAATTCTGAAGAAATATTTTCAAACATGGCAACCGTCCTTATACAAAAAAATGCGAGAAAGCGGAGCACGAACTATGAAAAGATCCGCAGCTGGTACGTGCATATCAACGAGTACGAGTGCCAGAACTGCCTCAGCCGCTCTACAGAGCCAATCCGCTGCTGCGGCGAACACATGATCTACACCTGCAAGCGCGGCCATATTGACTGCAAAGGCTGCTGCTAAGCAACATTTATATACTTCTTTCCTCTAAAGGTCATGTATGAAAAGAGGCATTCTACAAATCGGAATTCTTATGCTAGTCGCAATTCTTATCACCGCCTGCGCACCACAAGTGCAGGAACAAGCAGTCGATGAAGAAGAAACAACAATTGCAGTAGGCGAACCTACCCCAGGAGAAGCAGTTGAAGAGCCTATCCTCGCAGCAGAAAATACGATTGAAATCACCGCTGAGGGTTTCAGCCCATCAACCATTACAGTAACAAAGGGAACCACAGTCACCTGGATCAATATGGATACAGAGAGACATTGGGTAGCATCAGCATCTCACCCAACACATACAGTCTACCCAACAACAGGTGGTTGCATCGGCTCGACCTTTGATGCATGTGCAGCGATGGAAGAAGGAGACGCATTCTCATTCACCTTTGATGAAATTGGCGAGTGGAAATACCATGACCACCTCAACCCGAGCAATTTTGGATCTGTAGTGGTCCAATAATTTTTTATTTTTATAATGAACAACAACATTATCCTCATTTTTGACGGCGTCTGTAACTTCTGTAATGGCTTTGTAGATTTCATCATTGACAGGGATCCAAAGGGCCATATTAAATTCGTCGCATCGCAGTCGAAGAACGGCGAAAAATTTATGGCAGACTACCACGTCACAAAAAAAGAAGTGAAAGAAAGCATTATCTTCATCGAAGGAGAAAAATATACCACGAAGTCTACCGCATTCTTTCGCGTAATCAAGTATCTCCGCTTTCCCTGGTTTCTTTTGTACGGCTTCATTCTCACGCCTCGTTTTATACGCGACCCAATATATGATTACATAGGCAGAAATAGGTACAAATGGTTTGGCAAACGCACCACGTGCAGAATGCCAACACAGGAAGTCAAGGAAAGATTCCTGTATTGAGAAAAATATTTAAACGTATCTAGCTATGAAGAAGCTATGGACAGAGAATATCTCGCCAAGTTTTTCCTGCGCACGGGTCTCGCAGTGGTCTTTTTGTATGCAGCAATCGCGGCTTTTTTGGATCCCACGACCTGGATTGGATACCTCCCAACGGTATTTCGTGCGCCAATCGTTCTTATGGTGTTCTCTTCGTGTGAAATCATCCTTGCGCTCTGGTTATTTTCAAATAAAAAAGTCCATGCTGCAGCAATAATCTCCGCAGTGCTCATGGCAGCGATTGTCATTGCGAATCTCGCCGTCCTCGACGTCGTCTTTCGGGACATTGCAATTTTCTTAGCAGCGCTTGCGCTTGTCGTACTGAGCAAAGAAAAGAAGAGGAAAAGATGATTGCAATACAGTTCATTGTCACGTTCATTATCCTGGCAATTATGGGGATGCTCAACTCTGGCTACCTTGTCTGGGCGCATAGGCAGGATAATAAGAAAGCGCTGGTATGCCCCTTGGACCACGATTGCAGTGTCGTTACAGAAAGCAAATGGTCGCACATTTTCTACTTCCGCAATGACACGCTGGGATTCCTTTTCTTCATCGCGACATTTGTGGCAATCATAACAATGCTTCTGCTGCCGCTACAGGTTCCTCTGCTTTCCCTGCTGATATTAATTGCAGCATCCGGTGCATTTCTCTTCACGCTGTTCCTCTTGTACCTACAGGCATTTGTTATCAAGGATTACTGTTTTTATTGCTTAATCTCCGCAACGATTACCATTCTCTTGTTCATCAACAGCATCGCGGTCTACATAGCGAGATAGAATTACTTTTTCATACCGATAAGAAGATAATTCGAAGCTACAACCAAGTGTACGAGTAGAAACACCAGATCGGTTCGAAACACAAGAATACCCGCAACAGTGAGAATAATCGCAGGGGGTATTGTGGTATATTTTAATTTCCAGCCCGCCAGTATTGCAGCACCGCAACCGATCTCAGCAAGAATGAGCACCCATGCAAAAAAACCAGGAACGGGAAAACCTAAACCTGACAACATGACGACAACTGCTGCTGGTCCCAAGACAAACAATTTCAAAAGGCCAGCACTCAGTTCCAATGCCCCTAATAAAATACGATTACCAAGAGCAAAATAATCAGGCTTCTTCATCCGGTATGAAAGGGGTAGCATGCTTTTATAGTTTTCGCAAAGTATTATATAATCATAAGACGTTATAAGGAGCATGCCGCAAGAATTCTCCGTAGGCGTCGTTCTGTATCGTGAAAAAGACTTTTTATTACTCCATTATGAATCGGGCCACTGGGGCTTTGTCAAAGGAAATACGGAAAAGGATGAAACCGCAGAAGAAACCGCGCGCAGAGAACTCAAAGAAGAAACAGGAATTGATGCTGCATTCTTTGTCAAGGATTTCAAAGAGAAAGAAGAATACTTCTATAAAAAAGAAGGAAAGACCGTCCATAAGGAAGTCATCTACTTCTTGGCAGAAACGAAAGAAAAAGACGTAACACTCTCTGAAGAACACATAGGATACAAATGGTTGCCATTTGAAGAAGCAATGCAGCTCCTCACGTTCTCCCAGTCAAAAGAGATATTAAAGAAGGTGCATGATTATTTGAGATATCATTAAACAAACTACTTCCTCGTCACAATCTCCACAACATCTCTATTCTTCAAAACGTGTTCTTTTCCCACGGTTCGTTTCGTCTTCACATCAATCGCCCTGATGAATCCTTTACCGATGTCCGTATGCAGGTGAAAGGCAAAATCCAAAGCCGTACTTCCTCCTTTCATAAGGAAACAATCTGGCAAAACATTCCCATCCTTATCCGCAAGTTTATTGACGCCTCCAGGAAAAATGGCAATCATCTTCAAAACATCGAAGACAATGGTGTCCATGACTTTCTGCACGCCGGTATTCCCATATTCTTTGAGAATGTGCTCCCGAACAAATCCCAGCGCCTTCTCCTGCGCATCATGTAAGGACGTAAGAGCTCGAAACTCTCCATCGCCAGGAACGTAGTGAATCAATCCTTTCTTTGCTGCACCTTTTAAGGCAAGCTCTGACTCCGCTGAGCAGGGGATGATCACTTTCTCAGGAAACTGTTGTCGCAAACGCACGAGGTTCTGCTTCGCTGTAGACACATCCGCTTTATTCGCAGCGATGATCATGGGCTTCGTAATCACGCGCAACGCAGAAGCTAACCGGCGCAGATCCTCTGGACTCCACGCTTCGATCGCTTCAGGCAATGCCAATTCCTTTATGACTTCCTTCGCAATATCCTCGGTAACACGCAACCCAGAGAGTTGCTTTGCAATGGCCTTGTAAATATTTGCATTTTCCTGCTTGACCTGCCTTGCAAACCGCTCCCAGCCCTTATTCAGAATCCGCAGGTACCAGAGATCCAATTCTTCTTCGAGAAACAACACATCATTCACCGGGTCATATGCGCCAGGATTCACCGCCTCACCTTTTTCGTTCGTCGAGCCAGAAACATCAATCACGTGAATCAACGCATCAGCCTGGTTGAGGTCGTCCAAGAATGCACTGCCCATGCCAGCCCCTGCATGTGCTCCAGGCACGAGCCCTGCCACGTCGAGAAGCTCAATAGGCACAAAGCGTTTATGATCCACACAGTACCCAGTGCGAGGATTGCACTGAACCTGAAAATCCTTGTCGGCACAGTCGATACGGACGTGACCAACTGCATGGTTTGGTTTAATGGTAGTAAATGGATAATTGGCTATCTCAACCTCTGCAAGCGTTACCGCCTTGAAAAAGGTGGACTTGCCTGTACTAGGCTTGCCAACAACACCGATAAGCATCCGAGGAAAAGTTGGTTGTAACTTTAAATACTTACCGTCCCGAAACCTATTTAAAGCGTCAATAAATCAAATCCCTTGCGGGCCCGTAGCTTAGCCTGGCTATAGCACCGGTCTTATATGACCATTATTCGCTTAGAATAATCCTACGACAGCCGGAGGTCGCGAGTTCAAATCTCACCGGGCCCACTTATTATTTAAAACAAAAAACTTATAAAAAGGACGGCCTTACAAGCAACTAAGGTGAACAAACTTTTTGTCGTTATGATTCTTATGGTATCTCTCTTGCTTACAGCCTGTGCTCCACAGTATGATACACCAACGGAACAGGTTATTCAGCAAGGAGAGCAAGTAATAGAAGAACAAATTCTTGCAGAGCAAACAGCCGGACAAGTGGCGTGGAAGGATGCCGAGCTGACGGACGTCGCCACCAGCCAGCCGTTCAAAATTAGCGATTTCGCGGGCAAAACTATTCTTGTAGAGAGCTTCGCAGTGTGGTGCCCTAAATGCTTGTCGCAGCAGGAGGAATTTGCTGCCTTTGGAGTAGAAAATCCTGATATCTTGCTCATAAGTCTGGACACGGATGCAAATGAAGACACGGAAAAAGTAAGAACACATATTGAGAGGTACGGTTTTGATTGGTATTTCGCCGTCTCGCCAATAGAGGCAACCAATGCACTGATTGATGAATTCGGGCTAGGCATTGTCAGCGCTCCAAGCACGCCAGTCATTCTGATTTGCGCCGATCAAAGGACGCGATACTTACCTAGTGGAATCAAATCCGCAGACGATCTGACCAAAGAGGTTGCAGCGGGATGCTAGGATGTCGCTGTCAGATATAGGTACTGCATTTCTTTTGGGGCTGGCAACGCCGCTGACGGCTGCGTGCGTCCTGCCGTTGTACCCAGCATTTCTGGTATATCTCTCTAACCAGACAGCAAAAGCAAAGAAGCACCCCATTTTTCTCTTTGGACTCATCATAAGTCTTGGCGTGATCGCATCGATGTCGCTCTTGGGCATCCTGTTCACCACAATCCTGAAAGTATCGCTCACCACAGTCATCGGCATAATCTCTCCCATTGCCTTTCTCATACTGGCGGTGATCAGCATACTCATGATAAGCAATGTAAATGTGGGCCAGTTTTTTCCAAAAATACACACACCACTGACAAAGAATCCATTCCTGAGCGCAGGTATTTTCGGCTTCTTCTTCGGCGCAGTTGTTATCCCGTGTAACCCGCTATTCATCGCCGCGCTCTTTGCGCGCACGATCGCAGTCACAGACTATCTTCTCAACGTCCTCACCTTCTTTTCTTTCGGCCTGGGCATCAGTGCTCCCTTATTGTTGTTCGCAATACTCTCAGAAACGTCAAGCGGGAAAATTATCGGCTTTGTGACAAAATATCAGCGGGCTATAAACATCATCAGTGGAGGAATAATGCTGGCCATTTCCCTGTACTACCTGATATTTACGTTTCATATTTTCGGATAGGCCTTATTTCTTCTTCGTCTCTTCAATATATTCATGAAACTTCTTTTCCTGTCGCTGGCGAAGCTTCAGCGCTACCAAAATAATAAGAATCAACAGCATAATGATAAGGACCACGCCAATAATAATGGTGCCGCGTCCAGCACCTTCCTCTTCTAAAGCTTCACCTTCAATGGGAACAATCGTATAGTTAAGTTCTGTAATAACTCCGCCTGCAGCAGGAGCAGACACAGTCGTATTCGTCACCGTAACAGCTAAAGATAATGCAACCGAATATTGATCATTTTCAAGAATGACTTCACCCGTATAGTTCCCTATAGAGCTCTCATTCGCTTTGTTGACCCAGAGCCGCTGTACAAATATCTCTCCCGCATTGAGCGTTTCAATGCCAGAGACGTTCAACGTGACAACATCTGCAAGGTTCCCAGTCAAACGGTACACCAAATTCGACACAGGCACAGCAAGGATATTCTGCACTTTAAGATCCCCAAACTGAGATTCATTGTAATTGATGGTAAGGCTTACATTCTCAGTCACAAGGAAAACCAACGCTTTCTCTGGCACTACTGGAACTTCCGTCACATTTTCTTCCACCAGGGTCACATTCTCAACAGGTGCAGCTTCCTCTATGAGGAGTATAGGAATTCTGTAGCTCTCTAAGCCATACATTAGTAGTATCTCTGCATCCCCCTGCACATCTGCATAATCATAGTCCACAAAAAGAGACCGAGAAGAATCAGCAGCAACATCGAGTTCTACCCGACGAGGACGCAATGCAGAATCGGAAGAATTGACTTGGACGGTTGCAGCACCTTCGACACTGCGCAGTTCGATAGAAAAGCTTATTGCATCTTTGTCAAGAATAACAACGGGTGGCTTCACACGCAAGACTGGACTCCCGATGCTTACCATAAAGGGCACCTGGCTCCCACCAGCAACAAAGGTATAGCTCCCATTCTGTAGGCTCTCGGGAAGATCAAAATACACAAACACATCAGTATTGTGCTCTACCAAGAGAGGACTGATGGAAATTTCAGTGTTGTTATACAGCACGGAAATCTGAGACGAACTGAGCATCGCGTCATAGACCCAGGCCTGAAATGTTTCTCCAGCTACATACTCGCTCTGAAAAAGATTTATTTCTTGCGCATAAACACTTTGCAATGCAAAGAGACAAAACAGAAAAACGAGAAAAAGTTTTCGCAACATGCACTAGTAGGGACGGCGAGGCTGCTGTGGTGCAGTGCCTCCCAGAGGCGCTCGGGGCTGAGGCTGCTGCGGAGGCAAGCGACTCGTAAATGGACTATACGGCTGCTGCGGCTGCCCTGCCACTGGTCCTTTTCCTCCTTTCTTAAACTTCGCCAGGATTTTATCAAAGAGCCCTTTCTTGTACGCAAAATATGCCCCAACGCCAAGTCCAATCAATAACAACAGGATAAGCAAGATCCCAAAGAAGCCTATGCCACCTTCCTCAACCTTTGGCTCGTCTGTACTTGGAGGAGTAACTTCCACTTCCTCTTCACAATCCTCTGGACAATAATATTCATCACCAGAACTCGCATCTTGCTCTAGGTCATCACATACGGTATCTCCGCACGAACAATCAGAAGGACAATTGTACACGTTTTCATTACAAAGCTTCCCAGAACACACGCTCCGTCCGTAATCGCAGCACGGCGGTCCTGTGTCACCACAGAACTGACCTTCATCACAATCACTTTCCACGCACGTGTCATCTATGCATTTCTCGCCAGAATCACAATCATCATCGGTGGTACATCCAGCACTAACAATAATCTCAACACAGCTCCCCGCATCACATGCAAACGTATCACCATAAAAAGCACAATCAGAATCTGTCTCACACTCCGCAGCAACTTCCTCTTCTTTCCCAGCGACTGTCGGCGTCACTTGCTCTTCGCCAAATGCTGCATAGAGAACCATCGCAGTCGTGGCCACATTCCCTTGCCAATCACCAATCTCACTCTGTTCCTCACGCAAATACGACTTCGCATCCTCGACATCCTGAGAATATTCACTGCTGCCACTTAATGCCAAAACGGCTAAAGCGGTCGTAAAAGGATCTCGGTCAAAGCTCCCATCCGTCTTCTGCAGCTCCGCAAGATCTGCAAGGTACGCAGAATCTTTCGTCACTAAATACAGCAATGCAACCTTCTGCGCATCGGAAGAATCATAATGCTCTTTCAGATAGACAAGCGTATTCACATTGCTCTCGAGCAGTCCCAGAGCCCAGCCTGCATACAAACTGCTCTCGATGTCGCATGCACTATCCGCACCCTTTCCATAACATCCATTGTTCACTTGGAACGTCGCTTGTGCCGCATTCTCATTTGCGAGCAAATAGTAGGTCGACGAAGATCGGTACACATGTGCAAGAACGACATTCCCTTCAAGATCGCTGCAATCCACATCCAAACTAATACCGGGGTTTGCGGTAATCAATCCTGCTTGCAAGCAATCATCAAGATTCAAAAAATGCGAATTCCCGCACGTAGAGAAAACGCCACCATCAACAGGCACTTCCACTTCCTTCAAGGTTCCTTCCAATTCGTAGGAAACAACACACGTGCCATTGGCAGACGTCACTACTTCGAGCAACCAGTCGCCCGTCACATCTGCATCGGAAAGGCCTCCTTCATACCACGCTTCAATACTTTCAAAGTTTGCATCATCTTGTACTTCATTCAGTGCAATGACAGCAAATGACGTGTCCTGCACGGAACACGCACCGGTAGGATAACAGTAATCAGAAGACAATTGAGAATCAAGCCAGAGTTGTGAATCAGACGTATCATAGCCCGCTGTATCCAATGCAGCTATAGCAAGAGCAGTCTGCATCACATCGCCAGTATACGAGCCGTCACTTGCCTGCTCTCCTGCAAGCCAATCATAACCATTCTGCGCAGAAAAATTCGCTGCAGCATTCACAGAAAATGAGAGCAAAATAAGAAACCCAAGAACAAGAATACCTCGTGTGATACTATGCTTCATCCATCAACCTCTTTGCACTCCCTTAAGAGATAATATTTTATAAACCTTTCTATATATAATAGTAGTATGGAATTGTTCGCAAAAGGCAAACGAGCCTTGATATACAAAGAAGGCAATACCATAATCAAGGTAGAAAAAGAAAATATTCAAGCAGTGAATCGGATCCACAATGAAGCAGAATGGTTGCAAATACTGAATGTGCACAAGATTGGCCCCACATTTCTCAGCTTTGGCGATAATAAGCTCCACATGGAATATATCGAAGGCCCAACGCTGGAAAAATATTTGCAAAAAGCGAGTGGCAGCGACAGGAAAGCAATCCTACAGCAACTATTGAAGCAAGCCCGTATCCTCGATATACTGCATGTGAACAAACAGGAAATGCACCGAGTGACAAAGAACGCAATCGTCAGAAACAAGAAGCTTGTTCTCCTTGATTTTGAGCGCTGCAAACGAACACCTAAACCAAAAAATGTGACGCAGGCCTGCCAGTTCATCGCCAAGCACTTTCATGTCCCCCAAATCGTAGAAAAAGCAAAGCATTATAAAGAGACCTATGCGGACAAAGAATTCAGAGAGATAGAAAAATGCTTGACCAACACTTCATGGTAGATATTGATCTGTTGAACCGCATGACAGGCATAGCAGATCTGAATAAAACGGATAAGGTCTTAGAAATCGGAACCGGCACAGGCAATCTTACCGTCTACTTGCAGAAGATTGCGAAGCACGTCTATTGCATTGAAAAGGACAAAGACCTCTTAGACCAGGTAAAGCACCGCTTTCAGCACTGCAAGAACATAACCTTCATCCATGACGATGCCGTCCATGCAAAATTCCCTGAGTTCAACAAATGCGTCTCTAATTTGCCCTACACGATCTGCGAACCGCTCCTCTGGAAATTCACACGCTGCGCATTCGAGTGCCTTGTCTTCGTCGTCCCCAAGAAATTTGCCGAATTGCTTCTCGGAGAAAAACCGTCACGGCTGAAACTGCTCGCAGACGCATTTTACAACGTCGAGTTCATAGAGCTGGTGCCGCCGCAGGCCTTTGACCCGCAGCCAAAGGTAAACTCAGCGCTCATCAAAATCACTCCAAGGAAGGACGGCAACTTCTTCCTCAAGGAATTCTTCTCCCAGTATGACAAAAAAACGAAAAATGCATTGAGAGAAATGCTCATGAAATCCGGCCTGACAAAGTCAGAAGCAGCGGAGCAGATCATGCTGAAAATCCGTCCAGCCATCCACGAAAAAAACATCGTCACCCTCTCACTGGAAGAAATAAAAGAAATCGTCAAAGCCTTTTCTTAATTAAAATATATAAATAATAATAGAGAATCTATATACAGCTACAGAATGCATATAAATGATGAGCGCCTATATATGCATATGAAACCCAGGTTCAGACAAAAATCTGTAACTGCGGACAATGTGTTTTTTGACGACCGGGCCTTTGACAACATACAGAGCTATCGGATCGAGTAACTTTTAGGATATGAAGTGACATGAAAAAGAGCAACGACCTAGAGAAGCAAAAAAAAATTGCAAAAGAGAGGATTGAGATATTATTCGAGAAAGCGACAGACGTATTTACCACAAACACGGAACGTGCGGACCGCTACATCGATATAGCTCGGCGTATCGCAATGAAGTCCAATCTTCGCTTGTCCAGAGAACAACAGAAGCATTTTTGCAAGCACTGCTACAGCTTTCTCAAGTCTGGAGTGAATTCTACGACGCGCATCCGCCAGGGAAGAATTATTACCTATTGTAAGGTCTGCAAGAAGTATACACGGATACCAATAAAGAAATAGTTTTCCTGAAAGATTTTCGGAAATATTTATTGAGGAGAAAATCGTAGTATGTAGGACTTCCAAACATTTAAATATCCTGGAAATCTAAATGAATCCATAGTCAACGATGAAATACCAAACCATTGATGGAATCTTGTACGATATCGAAGCATTCGATAAGCGTGCACGACAGATATTTGATTACATGTATCAGGATGCGCAAAAGGCGCAGCATTGGACGACAATCATGAGTCGATGGGCTCTTCCGATTCATAATTATGTGTGCAGGATCCATGAAGAGTACGATGTGAAGCATCCGCTTGTGCAAATTAAACTGGATCTCATTGCACGAACCGGCGTTCAGTTGGGGCAGATGTCCTCTAACAAAGTGTATCCTGACGCAATTATTGAAGACTAAACTGTGTCGAGTAACTCTCGTTATTGGTGTGAGCTTCTAAAAAAACCTGCTCAGAAATGATGATCTCTTTGGTTTGTTGTCCAATTCTCTATAGAGTGGTATCCAGTCTTTCTTGACAAACTCTCTTTCAAGCACCATCACATGCCCAAACCCTCGCTTCTTCAGCTCCCTCGTAACTATTCCACCAGCATGCGGATGCTTGTACTTTCTTTCATGCGGCGAAGAGAAACCATGCATATAATGCACCAGCTCATGCGCAATAGTCGCATCGATCACTCCTTCCGGCACGCGTTCGTCTTTGAACAGCATATTGACGACGATCTCCGTGTCCTTGCTCGGCAGCATCCGAATATGACCAAACTTATTCTTCCACCGCCCCTTCCACCGAATGAGCACCGTATTTTTCCGTTCCACTTCAGGAAAAAGAAGCAGCCATATCTGGTCTAAACGCTGAGCAAGCCATTGATCATCCCTCATACAAGACCGAAGAAGGAAAGAATTTAATAATATTTGTATAAAAAATCATGCATCCTTGATGACATCCTCTAGGTGCTGTACTGCGAACGAATCGTATTGACTCTCGGGACGAAACCCAAAGGCCCCATAAATATGCTCGGAACGATGCGCCTGCATCAAATCCTTAGTTGCCAGAGCAAGACTACGGAGGCCACCATATCTAGGAAGAGAAGAATAAAAAAATACGCACCGCACCGGCATCCAGCGAAGGTCAACCGGCACATGCTCTTGTCGATTGCCGCGTTGCCTCGTATATAGTACGTTGGCACGAATTGCCACGTCGGTGTCTTCCAGCATCTTCCGCTGACACATAACTATTAAACTTTTTCCCCGTGACAATGGCTTTGCGCAGATCCATTCGCCATCCTTATACTCAAAGTGGGAGACTTTAAGGATCTTCCATGACTGCTCTTCATCTGCATGCGAATACAGCGTAAACACGAGAGAACGAATCCGCTTGTTCTGAAATCCTGGGAAATATTCACCAGTACTATTTTTAAAATGGCGATCCCAGAAATCAAGAAGCTGCTCATACCGCTCAAAACTACCCACACCAGTATTTGCAAGCTGTAGCCAGCGCCGCTTAGCCACGGACTGCTTAATGTACGATTTTAGCTCTTGTAGATCACTATCCATGCACCTCCGACTTATATTAGGTTTATAGACTTTACTATATTCCAATATCATTATTGCTCAATCCAGAATCTTTAAAGGAATATACTTAGTGTTGTATGCACATCTATTAGCATGTATGTCCTCACGTGCCTGTTCAAGAGAAATAATCCTTCCTTGAATCGGATTCGCAACCAATTTCTCAGCAAGTGCACAACCGTCATCCGACCAATCTATGCTCAGCTCTTTAATATATGCAATATCCGCTTCTGAGCTCCATTTCCTGAGATGATTACCCCAGTTCATTAAGCACTTGGAAAAAAGTCCTCCAACAACATAATGCGTCGAACTTTCCATTCCAGAGAACGCAGCGATAAACCTACTTTGTGTTAGAAAGGGATTGAAGTACTCGTCCAAGTGCGGAAATTTGGTAAGGAACTCATCCGATAATGGAGTGCCCGTTACGGCCATGAAATAGTCTTTCACATTTGGCGGAGGGCCATCAGGATTCGCAAGTCTATTGCGCAGGATCCATCGCACATCTACTTCACCACCAAAATATATGTCAGTAAGCGTAGTGATCGCCATTGCTTGGAGGACATTTCCCGAATTCATTTGTCGCAGCATATGCATAGGTATGTTTGTGCCTCTTCCAATTTCTAATAGCTGCCGCAACTGTTCCGTTCGTCTGGGATATCTTGCTTCAACGTATGCGAACGAGTCTTCGACATCATAACAGCAGAAAACTTCCGGATGGACAATGTCAAGCACTATTGGTTTCATTTTGATCGAGAATTTTATTTTTTATAACAAATTTTTTGAGAAAGGATGTCTTCTCGTGTAAATCTATCTTCCATCTTGCAAAAGTTCTACAGGCAATCCCAAAAAAAGTAACTATCCCTTCTTGAACTTCGCAATCTCATCGATGAGATCGACATGCCCCATGAACTGCGCTCTGCAGCAATACCGTACCAGACCAAGCTCATCCATGACCTTCTTCGCATTTTCACCTAAGCCAGTTCTCCTCTTGTACTCGTCCCAGAGTTGTGCAATGGGTTTTCCGCATGAGTGACAGCGAATGGGTATAATCATTTTTTTCTCCTTTAACGGTATGACTTCTGACGTGCAGCTCTCGGCTTTGAATCGTTAGGTTTCGAACTTTCAGCTCTACGCGTGTCGGCAACCAAAAGATGCCTATCATACTCTAAAAATTTCTGCTTCAGCGCCTTGGTCCCGCTGTACTGCACGAGTGCACGCGCAATGACAAGCCTGACTGCTTCTGCCTGTGAATGCCAGCCACCACCACGCACATTCACCGCAATATCTACCTCTTTTGCGAGATCACCTGCAAGAATCAATGGCTCTGATACCAATGCTCGAGCCAATTCAGGCCCATAGGAATCGAGAGACAATGAATTAATCCGAATCAATCCTTTTCCTTCGATAAGCCGTGCTCGTGCAACAGCCCGCTTTCGCTTTCCAGAAACTTGAACGACTTTCATCTTCCACCTAAAAACTTCGTCACCTGTTCCAAGTTGACGTATTTGGTATTGGGAAGCTTGGATACATTCGCGTTCTCCAAGGTTTCCATCTTTTGATCGCTAAATCGAGCGGGCAGTCCTTTATAAGCTTTTACTCTCGCGAGCGCCTCAACACCTCGTGCTCTCTTATGCGGAAGCATTCTCTTCAGGCTCCGTTTGAACAAATCTCTGGAGCTTTTTCCAATGAATGGCCCCTGCACCGGCGTTCCCATCTCGCTGAATCTCCGGAACTTCGCAAGCACGAACTTCTTGTCGCCCGTCACAATCGCCTGCTCAACGTTCACCACATCGATGGTGTATCCCAGCAATGCTTTCTTGGCAACATAACTGCAGAGACGGCCGAGAATCAATCCTCGTGCATCAATGATAATATGATTTTCTTTCATTTCACGATCCTCACGTTATTCCCTTTAGGATTCTTTTTCAATAATTCATGAATACTTATGGCAGTGCCATGCGCCGCAATCTTAGCACGTGCTGCCTCTGAAAAGCTAAATGCAGCAACAGTGATCTTCTTGGACATCGTTCCCACGGAAAGTACTTTTCCTGGAACAAGAGCAGTTTCTCCGTCGCGAACAACGGAATCAAGCTTGCCCACATTCACAGAAACCATCTGCCGTGTCGGACTTTCGAGCTCATCCGCTATGCGTTTCCAGAGGGGAACGCTCTTTCCAGCTTTCTTAAGCTCCGATATCAATATCCGTGTTTGTAAATTTGTTTTCATGTTCCGATGATAATGCGGAGGAAGGGATTTGAACCCTCGAACCCACTAAGGGACAAGGCCCTCGACCCTACGCTCTTCGATTATCGAAGATTTGCGCATTTGACCAGGCTCTGCCACCTCCGCGTCATTTAAGTTTCTTTACTTCTTCACTAAGGCCGTCAATCTGCTCATGCAGAGCCTCAACAATGCCATCAACGATCTCCACAGGGGTTAACTGCCCCCAAGGTTCGATAGTAACAATAAAATCTTTATTGCTTCCATGCACTTCGACTTCTCCTTTTGAGAGATCAACGCATGCCATGCAAAGGATGCAGGCATCGAGATTCTTGACTTTCAATTTTTTATGCTCAACATCAAAGACATTCGTTGGGCAAATCTCAGCAATCGCTTCGGGATTCTTGATGCCAGCGCCAATCTTAATGCTGGGATATCCTTGATAGTACATAAGTCCTGGAGAGAACTTCATGTGTTCTCTTCCTGTGGATATAATTGCGTGCGCAATGAGTTTGAGTTTTTGATTCGCCAAAAGCTTCACAATCGGCGTCTTTCCATAGACAGGAACAACAGCGGGATCCTTTGACTTGATCTGCTCCGCATAGACAATACCAGGGCCTTCTGCTTCTAAGGTGAGATCCAGTGTACAGCGAGCACAGCCAACACCCTTGCACTTGCACTTGTCTCGCGCGAAATATGATTCGACATCGGTCTTCAGCACCACAAGCCCAAGTCGGTGAGCAAGCATTTCATCATACAATGCAGAGGAGTTTTCAATAATTTCCAGCGTATCAATTGCCATAGCCGGCACTCGGTCAACAATCATTCGCCTATACGTATTCATTTCCGAAGGGGAAGTCCCTTTTACAACAACCCTGACTTTTGTTTTATCCTGAGATAATAATTTCAATTCCATTATACTCGTCTTCCTCGCTTCCCACCTTTTTTCCGACAGCGATCGTGTGGAACAGTGGTTACATCTTCAATATTTCCTATGCGAATCCCCATCCGTGATAATGCCCTGATCGCAGCCTGGCTTCCTGGCCCTGTATTGCTCGGCCCGTTATGTCCTCCAGGCGCTCTGACACGAATATGCAATGCATTGATGCCCTTATCCTTTGCACCTTCTGCAGCGAGCTTCGCGGCAGCCATTGCAGCAGTAGGCGAAGACTCCATTCGGTGTGCCTTCACAACCATTCCACCAGAGGCTTTTGCCAACGTTTCCGCACCACTGATATCAGTGATATGTATGATCGTATTATTGTAAGAAGAGTAAATGTGTGCAACACCCCATCGTAATCGCTCCATCTGCGGAGGTCCTGGTCTTCCGTTCATTGTACAGCCACCTCTTCGGTTTTTTCTTCTTCCTCAGCTTTCTTCGGCACAACTTTCACATCTTTCGTTTCAACAGCTTTAACCTGTCTCTCCGGATGTTCTGGATCCGCTAAAGCAGACGAAGGAGCAAAGGTAATTGCATCTTCAAAGGTGATAGGAACCAAAAAGGAAGGAATATTCATCTTCTGCCCATGAACAAACACGTGCCCATGCACAATAAACTGCCGTGACTGCATAACGGAATGTGCAAAGCCCTTTCTATAGACAATGGTCTGCAGTCTTCGCTCAAGGAGCTCTTTGACACCTAATCCAAGAACATCATCAATAGTCCCTTCATGACCTATAAGACGCAACCGTTGCAAGCGTTCCAAGAAACCTTTTTTCTCGGCATCTGCCTGTGCACCATGACGAGCAATGAGTGCTTTCGCTTGCTTTTTGAAATGCCCAAGCTGAGAAGTCATCTTCCAGAGATCCTTTTTATTTTTCAGACCATATTCTTCAACGAAAACCTTCTCTTCCTCAAGGCGCGTTCGTCGCCAGGGGTGTTGAGGGCCGCTGTATTTTCTTCTTTGTTTCTTTGGATCTCCCATTAAGTTTTACCTACCTTTGCCTTCTGTTTAGTAACGCCCACAGCTCTTCCTTTTCTAAAGTGAGCCTTGGTACGTTGCCCCCGCACGGGGAGGCCGGCTGAATGTCGCATACCCTTGTATGCTCTAATTTTCTGCATTTGTTTAATATCATAATCGGTTCTGAAACGCAAGTCCGTTGTTAGCGTATGCATATCCGAACCAGCATCAAAATCTTTTTGTCTGTTCATGAGCCAAGGATCAATGGCTTTCAAGTCTTTTAGTTTCCCCTCTAATTCTCGTATCTCTGTTTCAGAGAACAGATTGATTGCCTTCTCCTCATTCAAGTTATACCTTGCACAGAGTGCATGGGAAAAGTTGACACCAATCCCTTTAATTTTTGTCAACGCGTATCGCAGACGAAGATGACCTGGAATATCAGTATTTAAAATTCGGACAAAATGCCGTAATTCTGTTTGTTCTTTTTCCATTGCGTAAACCATCACTAAAAAATCCTCTATTTAAAAACCTTTTGCCTATCGGACGAAAACCTTATACTTATCCTCGCCATCAATTTCCATCAGAATGCGCTTAATGACGCATTTCAAAGGGTCAGGAATCAAACTCACGCGGCTCTTAATATCCTCAAAGCTCTCAAAGGGCTTCTCTTTCCGCTCTTCAAGAATCTGCCACATATGTTTCTTCCCAATGCCTGGAAGCAGCTCAAGCATATGCCTCCGCGTACTAATCGGCCCTGCAGTATTGAAGAACTCAACGAACCGAGCCGGATTCTCAAGAACCAGCTTCTTCACCACGATCTCCAGCTCCCCACGCGCAGTCTGCGTGAGTCGGTCTGCAGGAATTCTACCCACGACATGATGTACTTTGTCCCGCTTGCCTTCACCGATATATACTTCTTCCGAGGCCTGCACGGTAACGCCTTGCTTTGGTATGATTTCTAGGACAGTAAAATTAATCTTGCTTATGGCCTGCGCAATCGCAGTTTTTCTATGCATGGGTCGCGTGTCGAAGGGATACCCATTTGGCAAAAAGTCTAGAACTACTACATAATCTTCCTTCTGTGCTTGTACCATAGTGTTTATTGTGGGATAACATCTAATATCTTCTTTAAGTCTTCGTCCTTAATAGTTAATGTCTCGTTGCTCAAGAGCAATCGAAGGCTGTCAATGTCCTTCGGCATGATATCAATAACCTTCATAATATGTCTGTCCTTTAGTCTTGGAATATTCAAATCTGTGATTTTCTTGGTAAGTGCTTGTGCTTCTTTCGCGGTGCCAAAAGCAAATGCATCAAGATAGGCATTGGTCTTCTCAGCCCGGAAAGACAACGGTCCTTCTGCCTGAAGTTCCTTGATACGCTCTTTTAACTCAACCAGCGATACAGGAGCCTCATCAATAATCTGGAATTCACTCATTGCTAATCCTCCGCAAATGCACCGGGTGGACAATGAAAAATTTTTCCATCTTTCCATCAATGATTTTTACTTTATAGCATACTCCTTGTTTGGCAACAACAACACCAACATCACCTTGAAAACGATGGTGAAAAATGCCACTGTGAATGGAAGGCTCCATAACAAGAGCAACGGTATCATTGACTGCAAATTCCTGCAGATAGTCCCGGATGCTGATCTTACCGCGCATACGGACATTCTTTTTGAACTTTGATCGGGTCTTTCTACGTATTCCACCAGTTCTTTGTGCCATAGTGTCAAATCTCCAGAAGCGTAGAGAATAATTATCCTTTATAAAGCTTTGTATTACCCATCAAAATATCAGACATGTATATCGAGTTCTGAAGCCTCTGTAGTAAACAACACGCTCCCAATACCTTGTCCTATGTAAAAAGAACTGTACGAAAGATACCTATCAAACCTATCAAAAAATGGTGCTTCCTCAGTATACTCGACCACATCTCCGTCAGAAACCCCAGCCATTTGTTTTGTGAGATTAATAGCATATGTCTGATCCCCAATCTCATCAACGAGTCCGTTGGTAACCGCATCCTGCCCCAAATAAAAGAGACCATTAGCGAGCACCTCAACATCCTCCACGGGCATGTTTCTTCCCCGTGCAACTTCTGCGACAAAATAATCATGAATGCCCTGCAGCCGCTGATCAATAAGCGCTTCTTCTTCCAAACTCATGGCACGGAACGGGGTGGAAATATCCTTGTAATCGCCAGTAACCAGACGTTGATACGTGACATTATAATCTTCAAGGAGACCGCCAAACTCCAGGTAGGATCCCATCACACCAATGCTTCCCACCAGAGAAAGCTCGTCTGCGACAATCACATCCGCTTGGGATGCAATCCAATACGCCCCGGATGTTCCGGTTTCGGAAATCACTGCCACGACAGGCTTATCCACTTTTTTCACTGCGTCAGCGATACGCTTTGATCCCATGACAGTTCCACCGGGAGAATTTATGTCCAGAACGACACCCTTAATAGCATCATCACTGCTGGCATCGTCAATCATAGCAACGATATCATTTGCGGAGCTCCCTGTCGAAAAGAGAGACTCAGTACCCCCTAAGGTGATCATCCCGTGAATAGGAACGACAGCAATCTGATTTTCTCCAAACGTAAAACCTTGCCCTGCAAAGAATACGGATGCAATAGTCCAGCTCACTACCCATAAGAAGAGCAAGAAGAGCAACACTTTGAAAAATTTATGCATGCCTCACCACCGCAACGACATGCGTATCGCTCAGAACTTCAAAATAACGCTGGTCTGTCCTTTTGAAGAGCAGATACAAAGTATCTAAAACCAAGAGAACCGTAGAGAGCTTCGTCACATTTCGAAGCACTGCCTGCAAAAAAGTAAGCGGCTTTTTCCTGGTGCTTTCAACCCGCAATCCTAAGAATATCTTCCCAATGCTCTGTCCAAATGCATATTCCATAACACTCCAGTAGGTTAAAACGAGAAGAGAGATAGCAAAGAGAAGAAACAAAAAATCACCACTAAATGAACCAGAAAATGCCGTAAGAATTTCTGTAAAGGTTTCCCCTTGAACCTGCTCCTCCCATGGCCTGGTCAGCGGTGACAAAACCGCAAACGAAAGAATCAGCGAATCAATGACATAGGCAAGAACACGTTTCCACAATGGCACCGACCCCTTTCCCATTTGGCATGAGGGGGCAGGAAGCTATATAAATCTTTCCACACTCTCGCGCGCTATGGATCCTCTCTATGCAGAACTGTATACAGAAATAGAAAAACGGAAGCTTGCAACAGTGGAACAAGTACTCAAACTTCGAAGAGAATTGTGTAGAAAATACAAGCCAAAAGTTTTTCCATCCATCATACAAATCCTCATGCATGCAAACAATGAACAGTTTGGCAAACTAAAATTTATGATTATGAAACCGATGCGCACACAGTCCGGAGTGACGCCCATCGCGGTGATGTCCAAGCCATCCAACTGCCCGCATGGCACCTGTATCATGTGCCCCGGCGGCCTCGGTTCGTATTTCGGCGATGTCCCCCAGAGCTACACCGGTGCAGAACCATCAACAATGCGGAGCATGCGCAATAACTATGACCCCTACCTCGTCGTCTTCAACCGCTTGGAACAATACTTTCTCCTCAACCAAAGCTGCGAAAAAGTGGAGCTTATTATTCAGGGCGGAACCTTTCCTGCATTTCCCGAGCAGTATCAAAATGAATTTATCATGTATGCGCTGAAAGCAATGAACGATTTCAATTTCACGTTTGATTCTTTCAAAGAGTTCTTCGAGCTTCCCGGCGAGATGACTCCGGAGAGAACACAAAGAATTCAGCAAAGAATTCTCCAATTGAAAGGAACAAGTACGTTGCAAAGAGAACAGGAGAGAAATGAGACAACAAAAATTCGCTGTGTCGGTCTCACCATCGAAACAAAACCAGATTGGTCAAAATTAGAACATGCAAACCTCATGCTCGAGCAAGGCTGCACACGTGTGGAGCTCGGTGTGCAGACAACCAACAATGACGTGTTGCAAAAAATCAACCGTGGCCATACGATAGAAGATACCAAAGAAGCATTCAGAATCTTAAAAGATCTCGGCTTCAAAGTACATGCACACATGATGCCAGGCCTTCCTGACGATACCAATGATTTGATGTCCATCTTTGATGAAGAGTATAGGCCGGACATGCTCAAAGTATATCCCTGCATGGTCATGCCTGGGACGGAATTAGAAAAAATGTACCAGCGCGGGGAATTTACTCCAATGAGAACGGAGGAAGTCGTAAAATTGCTTGCAGAATTCAAACCGAAAGTGCCGGAGTACGTCCGCATCATGCGCATTCAGCGAGACATCCCCACAAAACAAACGCTTGATGGCGTCGACAAGACCAACCTCCGTCAGCTCGTGCACGACTACATGCGTAAACAGAATACAAAGTGTAATTGCATCCGGTGCAATGAAATAAAATCACCGATCACGAATCCGCAACTGCACGTCATAGAATATGCTGCATCACAAGGAAAAGAGTTTTTCATCTCTATGAAACAAGGAAGAGAAATCATCGGCTTCTGCAGACTCCGCTTCCCCTCACAAGCATTGCGAAAAGAAATTACAGAAAACGCAGCAATTATTCGGGAACTCCACGTCTACGGCACCGCAATCGATATAGAAAAAACTGGCGACGTCCAGCATCGAGGTTTCGGCAAGGCATTATTGAGAAAAGCGGAAGACATTTGCAGAGAAAATAACAAAGACAAACTCGTCGTCATTTCAGGGATAGGAGTCCGCGAATATTATAGAAAACTCGGCTACAAAAATGATGGGCCATATGTTTCTAAACTCCTCGAGGAAAATAAAATATTACTTTCTCCAAGCGTAGTATCCTATCAGAATTCCAATCACTAAGAGCAGATTGATCCACGTAAAAATAGGCACTTCTTCGCCCGTGCTCAGCGCTTCTTCTTCTGCAAGGCTAGCAGCCGCAGCGGGACTGACATCAGAAATACATTCTTGGCTAGACGCAGGGATAAACTCTTCTGCAAAGCACGCTTCGTCCGTTGGAATCACTGCACACTGGCCGAGATCCCTCGTACTCACTTCGTCAATACATTCCGACCATTCCACATTGGAGCAATCCCACTGCGAAGCACACGTAACCTCTTCCGCAAGAATACATTGCCCGTCAAGACAGCTATATCCTTGTCCACATTCTTCGTCAGCAGCACATCCCGCTATAACACACCCTTCATCGATTTGCGTATCACAGTTATTATCAATCGCATCATCGCAGACCTCTGCTTCTATCGGCGATGCTGCAGCAGTGCTATCATCACAATCACCAGTCACAACCGCGCAGTCCGCATCAATAATTTTTCCATAAATATCAAAATCCCCGCTTCGCATGTCCTGCCAGAAAACGGTATCAGCATCAATGACAGGAACAATCTGTTGCGCATCATCATTCGTCACTTGGCCACCAACACCGGTGAGCAAATCATAATAATAAATTTCGAAATCATTGCCATCGTTTGCCATCCACACCACAACACTGCCGGAAATTCTCGGCAGCCGTTCATCAGCACTACTTTCTGCAATCACAATCGTCTCAGAGGTGACAAGATCATACGCGTAAATATCTGAATTCCCATTCTCATCCGTCTGCCATACGACAAATTCTTCAGAAACATCCGGCAATGCTTCAGTTCCAGAACCGCTGCTCACTTGCGCACTGGTCCCGGTGGAAAGGTCATAGAGATAGATATCCGCATTTCCATTCACATCATCGGCATACACAATACTGTCGCCAAGAATACGAGGGTTCGTCTGGCTTGAGGACCCAGTAATAAGTGCTTGCTCTGTTCCCATAGCAAGATCATAGCCATAGATATCCCAGTTCCCGCTGCGAATGTCGCTCCAGACAATCCAATCTGCAGAAACATCCGGTCCGACTTGATGCGCCTGCGACGGAAGCAGTACTTGTCCGCTTCCACTCAGAATATCATACACAGAAACCTGCCATACACCGGAAACGAGGCTCTGCCAGACAACAAAGTCTCCAAACGTTCTCGCTCCTATGTCCGTGATAGTCGGATCACTAAGCGCAGAACTAGAACCACTGGAAAAATCGTAGAGATAAACATCCCAGTCTCCTGAGCTGTCATCCTTGTATACCATATAATCCGAAGAAACATCAATGCCTTGCTGGTTGCCGCTCACTGCAACATACGCCGTTTCTCCATCACAGCCAAGATCCTCAATACTGCACGCCGTCGGGTAGAATCCATCACCATCTTCGTCAACGCAGTCGGCAACAGCATACCCAGTGCTATCGTCAGAGCCCCATAAGGTAACCCCTGCTATGAGAGCAAGAATAGCAATTAAAAGCAACCTATCTCTTCTAAGAAAACCACCTCTTCGCATACTTTGCTTTTGAAGTAGAAATAATTTATAAATGTATCTCACAGAAACCCTTATAAAATCAACAATAACCATAAATAATGGCAGGCTAGGTGGGTGGCTAGCCCTCACCTGTATCGTAAATGGGCTATACGACGGACTGACGTCTGGAAGCGGTATGCATTGTTTGCTCGAGTCTCAGCTCGGACAATGATACTTCGTCCTCTTGGGTTAGTCGTATTATGAATCGAGTCAGGCCAGGAATGGAGCAGCTCTAAGTAATGCAGCTAGCGTCTAGAGGGTTGCGACGTAGAGAAGGAGTTGAGGGTACACTCGCGTGACGCTGTGTATCCATTTCAGATGGCCTGCCACTTTTCTAAAATAAATAAAAAGAAAAAATTAAGCAGCAAAAGACTGCATCGTAAGGAGATTCAGTCTGCAGAACGTTGCGTCGCGCCTTCGGCGCTGTGGCTCGCTGCGCTCGCCCACCGACGACGTACCCCGAAAAAACGCGCGCCTTCAATGCCATGATAATGGTCGCCGAAGACAGACACGCGCCCCCTCGCTTCATCCTGATTTGCATCGTTTAAAGAAAAGTAAAGACCAAAATAATCTCCCTTCACTACTCTATATTTATTACTATAGGCTCTTCTTTCTTCTGGAGTAACGCCAAGGAAAGCGGAAAAATATGGCTCACCCTCTTCAGCTTGAAGATCCATGCTGCAATTTATTCTGCCTATGTCACTGTGGGAAACAGACCAAACACCACTATCTGAACCCGCGCGTGATAAATCGACTAGCAAATCAAGGTAGGCACGGGGAACAGATAGAGCACTGTTCTTCAGTTGGCTCCAATGGTCACGAAGGTATACAGGATTCAGCAAAGGAAAGTCATCCAAGTTCTCAGGTTTGGGAAGACGATGATCAAAAAACACGAATCTCTTACCGTCAATCTCCGCTTGGATTTGAGGACTGCCTTGAAACCAATGCCTCCACACTTGTTCTTCTTTGTCAGCAAAAGACCGCTGGCGAGCTATAACTGGATTTGTCGCAGGCACTTCGTTATTGCCGTACACGGACTCCAATGCAGAAATAATCGCTCTTTCACATTCTTCATAATGTATAGTTCCTTGTAATTCTTCTTGTAGACGATAGGGAATAGATTCTTTCATTTTCTTATGCTCCTCACCCGCTTTTTCCTGAGGAAATAAACATTGCTTTAAAAAGCTATCTAGTAGCTAAAAAAATAAAAAAAATTAAGCAGCAAAAGACTGCATGGTAAGGAGATTCAACCGCGTTTCCTGCGGTCGCACTTTCGAATCCATTGCTACCAGCGATCGAATACCGCTGCGCTCGGCAATGATAATCAAGTCGCGAGAAATGCTTCCGTCAAAGACAATCGCTTGCACGCCCTTCAGGCTTCGCAGGGTCGTCTGCAATTCTGTTGATGGAACCTTTCCAAGGATGTTCATGTTCTCGTCAAGCACATACGCTCCTCGCGTACCCACAAGATCTTCAAGTAACTGCTTGAACTTTTTTTTGTGCTCATCCGAAACAACCGTTACTGCCGGCACTGGCCGTGGCATTGGTTCTGCACCTTGCAGCGGTGCTTGCACTAAAGGCGCCCGCGTCGGCATTGGCCGTGACTGTCCTCGGAACCCTTCTCGGAAACTGTCAGGACGCTTAATAGCCGAATTCTTCACCGGCTGTACATCCTTCAGATCCATCCGAGCCTGTTCTGCAGTGACTCGTCCTCGCAGTGCCTTATGAATCTCTTTCTTCGTCAGCTCTTCGACTTCTTTCCCATCAGGAGCCTTGACAACGAAATCCAATTCTGCAACATCGAGAACTTCTCGAGTAATCAAATCGCCACCGCGATCTCCATCAACAAACAGCGTCACTGTCTTTGCCGTACAGAGCGGAATAATAGACTCTGGAACGGACGTTCCATTGAGTGCAATGACATTCTTGAACCCGCACTTCAGCAAGGTCAAAACATCCGCGCGCCCTTCACAGAGAATAATCTCCTCAGACTCATCAACAGACGGCCCTGCAGGCAATCGTTCTCTGCCCCATTCGGCCACTTCCATGATCCGAACAGACGAGGCAACTTCCTCTGCCATCTCCTGCGAATCCGGTAATACGTTGTCGGTGAACTGTTTCAACAGTTCTTTGGCACGCTGGATGACGAAGAGTCGCTTAGAAATCCGAACATCTTCCAGCTTCAGGACCTTGACCTTTGCGTTACAAGGACCAATCCTCTGGATAGTCTCCATTGCCGCTGCGACAATCGCTGTTTCTGTTTTGTCTAAACTAGAAGGAATAGTGATGCCACCATCGGTCTTTCCCGCTTTGATGTCGGTATTGACTTCTATCCGTCCAATTCTTCCGGACTTCTGCAGTTCTCTCAGCTCCAAATCAGAGCCTAAAAGACCTTCTGTCTGTCCAAAAATTGCGCCTATAATATCAGGACGATCTACCGTCCCTTCAATGTTAATGCTGGTGTGAATGATGTATTTTGCCGAAACCGGACTTATTTTTCCCATTGTATTTCCTCCAATGAGAACAAGAACACCCCGCAATCATGCGGATGTACTCACTAACTCTACCGATGAGGAGTCACTCCTCAAGCTAATATATCACCAATTTCTAACGGTATGACGAAAGTAAGTATGATCTTGTTCTACGTAATGATGTATTGCCCGCGACACTAACTCCCAAGCTCATTGCTTGAAGTAATCGTAGGCTCCATTGAGTATTCTCGTGGCGGGCCTAGAAAAAAGAAGAGTCCTGCAATTTATATAGTTATGGGTAGGGCTGAGGAAGCCTTTTATCCATTGTTTAAAGGGTTTTAAGGAATGGGCTTGCTGGGATTCGAACCCAGGCTTAGAGGTCCGAAGCCTCTCTTGCTATCCAGGCTACAACACAAGCCCATCTAAAGAAATAGGATTGGGTTCTCCTTTTAATATCTTTTCTTTCTAAAGTTCTGCCGGAATTAACTTGAAAATCCGATGCGCTCTGAAAATCCAATTGATTAGAGAAATTGTCTGCATGGTTTTTTTGCGCCCTGCGGGCGCCACGACGCTCGCTGCGCTCGCCTACCGACGACGTACCCCACGAGCAGCGTCGTTACTGCCAAGGTAGTTGTCAGAATTGATGCTAAAGAGATTGTAGAGGCCACCAAGCCACGCCGCTCTCTTATCGCTATAATTTACGCCTTTTTTACCACTCCAGGGGAACCACAGTTTTGCAGGCTGTCCAAAATACGTTCCGACTTCCACAAGCACCGAGGGATCACGCAAACCGGTCAACTGGCACGCGAAACGTGCGTGATCGGCATCGTGCAGCGCTGTTTCCAAAAGGCTATCTTGCAACTTGGACTTAGCGAAGCCCAATGCAGTATGAGATAGGCTACCATTCACGGCATAGTTTTTACCAAAATCCGCAGCCGTAGGATAATGGATTACCTGCTCAGCTCCGTAATCAATGACTGTGTTCTGCCCATGCCATCCAGTACCATTGCCTTTATCTTTATATTGCTGCAGTACACGCTCTATGTCAGGATTGGAACGAGCCGCGTATAATGCCGCGACGATGTTACAGGACAGTGCGAAGCTCGGAAGGAACAGGCCATTCTGCTCGCAGTGCACCGCTGCTGCATAGGACGTGAAATTCAGCTGTTTCCCATCAGCACCGCGGAAGATGTCCTTGGGCACATACACTGTATCGTACTGCTCAAACACATTCCCATCGGCGTCCACACATTCAATACCGTGCAACTCTAAGACGTCTGCCAAAGACAACGTGGATGCACGAGCCTTTCTACGCTTAGATTTAGGCTTCCTCGCTCCAGAGCCTTCATTGTCTCCAGACTCTGTCGGAGGCTCGTACGCTGCCAACAGCCGCTGGGCCTCTTCAGGAGAGATCAATATACTCGGACGGGATTTTAACATGTTCATTGTATTATTTTGCATGTACTTTTTATTTATAAATATATCTATTTTTATCATTTGTGAGTAATTACTAATTTATATTAGAAGTGCATGGGTAACGGACAAGCTTTTTGAGATTTCTGTGTGTGGATGCAGGACGGAGACGCAACAGAACATATTTAAGGAGGATATTCGTTTTGTATATTATGCTACCAAGGAATGCCTTATTGATATACCCAGAGTATCCAGATTCTTTTTGGAGTTTCAAGCATGTGATGAAATTCCTTTCTCGCAAGGCCGCGTTCCCGCCTTTAAGTTTGATGACGCTGGGTGCGATGCTGCCAAAGGAATGGAATATTAAACTCGTCGATGTTAATGTCTCGCTGCTAACGGATGAGGCTATCGGTTGGGCAGACATTGTTTTCATAGGTGGTATGATCGTCCAGGCTGATAGCGCTGCGGAGATCATTCACAGATGTAAAGAGCAGAGTAAAGTGGTTGTTGCCGGCGGGCCTCTTTTTACGACTGGATTCGAAGATTTTCCTGAGGTTGACCATTTTGTTTTAGGAGAAGCGGAAATAACACTGCCATTATTTTTACAAGACTTAGAAGCTGGGAATCCGCAGCATCTCTACCAATCGGCGGAACGGCCTGATGTGACGAAGACTCCTGCCCCGCTTTGGTCGCTGATCAATTTCAAAGACTATGTTACGATGTCTGTGCAATTCAGCCGAGGATGTCCGTTCAACTGCGAGTTTTGTGATATCATTATTATGAACGGCAGAACTCCTCGAACAAAGACCTCGGAGCAGCTGTTGGCAGAGTTTGATGGCTTGTATGCAGCAGGGTGGCGCAGTTCTGTTTTTATTGTTGATGACAACTTCATCGGGAATAAAGTACGAGCAAAAGCTATGCTGAAAGCCCTTATAGGCTGGCAGAAAGAGCACCAGTATCCATTCAAGTTCTTCACAGAAGCGAGCACGAACTTGGCAGACGATGATGAGATGCTGGATCTTATGAGCGCTGCAAACTTTTACAAAGTATTCCTCGGTATAGAAACTCCAGAAGATGCTACCTTGATACATACCGGGAAGGTGCAAAATGCAGGCAGAGATATCGTTGAAGCTGTTCATAAAATCAACAGGCATGGCATGCAGGTCATGGCGGGATTTATTGTTGGATTTGACACCGATACGGAAAAAATATTTGATACGCAGATTCATTTCATACAAGAGATGGGTGTCGTCACTGCCATGGTGGGAATGCTCACTGCATTGCCACAAACACGGCTGTACAATCGATTGAAAGCTGAGGGGCGTTTGGTGAGTAAATCTACAGGTGGAAATACAGATGGTACGCTTAATTTTATTCCTACCTTGGACAGGGGCATTTTGACTGACGGATACAAGCGAATTTTGACGACCATCTATTCTCCTACAAAATATTATGAAAGAATTAACACGTTCATTTCTCACTACAAACCAACGGTGCGCACACGATTGTCAGAAACAGACATGCGCGCATTTACTCGAAGCCTCTGGGCCATAGGACTATTGTCGCCATCTCGCTCTCTATACTGGAAACTCATTCTGAAAACCATGTTGAAGAATCGCAAAGCAGTTCCAGCGGCGGTAGAATTGGCTATCATAGGACTGCACTACGAGAAAGTGACCAAACGGACCGTCTTGGCGTAAGGTTCTCCGAGTATCCCAAAGATTTATAAACATTTTCAGTTTTCCTAGGCATATGGAAAAAGCAATTCTATGCACCTCAAGCAAGGTTGAACTTGCAAATTACAAAGGCTCTGTGATTTTTATGTGCCCGAAATGCGCCGAAGGAGAAATCCACCGGTCATTTCATTGCCGAGAATTAGGCACAAAATACGCCTGCCCTAAATGTGGATTCGAAGGACCAAACTAAGATGGCTAAGGCATTAGTGACCGTGAAGATCATGCCAGAATCTGTTGATGTGGATCTCGAGAAGATTGAGGGCAAAGTTAAAGAATCTATTCGCGACGTTTACGGGGAGATCGGCGAAATCCGTGTTGAAGAAGAACCCATCGCATTTGGCTTGCGTGCACTGAAGTTCACGTTTATCATCGATGAGTCTATGGGTACAGACGCTATCGAAGAAGAGCTTGCAGATCTTGAAGGCGTTGCGAATGCACAGGTCATTGATTTCAGGCGAACTTTAGGATAAATTCTTTTATTCTTCATATGGAAAAGCTTTTATTCTTTTAATAGTTTTTCATTGACCATGTTAACACCAGAAAGGATTGAAGAGATCAAGCAACAATTAGTAGATCTGGCTCCAGAAGAGCAGCAAAAGAAATTCCAAGAAATTCTTGCAGACTTGTCACCGGAGGAGCGAGAACAGCTTGTTGGGAAGCAGCAGTGTCCGTTCTGCTTGATGGTACAGGGCAATATTCCTGTGAAAACAATTTATGAGGATGAAAAACTTCTTGCCATTCTCGATATCAACCCGGCGAATAAAGGGCATACGCTTCTCTTTCCCAAGGAACATGCGAAGGTGCTGAGCCAGGTCCCAGATGCAGTCGTACAACATATGTTTAGTGTTGCAAACAAACTATCCACCGCAGTTTTCGAAGCAACACATGCGCAAGGAACTAATATTTTTGTAGCCAATGGTCCTGCAGCAGGGCAGACCGCACCGCATATGATCGTCAATATCATTCCCCGTTTTTCCAAAGATTCTGTTGCAATAGGTTGGGAGTCTCAGAAAGTCGAAGAGAAAGAAATGGATGCTATCGCGGAAGCTATTAAAAAGAAAATTCCAAAGGAAAAGCCAAAACCTGTTGAGAAAAAGACTCCTGTCAAAGAAGCGTATCATAGAATTCCGTAAACGACCCACGTTGCGAGTGTTGCCAGGAAGATTGCCGGTGCGAATGGAATTCCAATCTTTATGAGAACCTTATAGATTCTATGCTTCTTGAGCTTCTCTATTTCTTCTTTATTCAGGCAATGACTCTTTGCCGAGCAGACGAGTTTATTCCCGATGCGAACATCCTTTGCAAGCCAGTCTCCTTCAGTCAGCTCGTCGATAGGGATGTACTTGATAAAATGAAGAGATTCAATCACCTTTATGAAAATAGTAAGATAGAAGGAGAGTATGAGAAAGAGGACAAAAGCTGGCAAAAGAATTTGGAGGGAAACATTTTGTACCAGAAAACTTGCTAGAATAAATATAGTCGATATGGTAATCAAGATTATTCGAAGCATTCTCCTTTGCATCAAAATCTCTTTGAATTTCTTGCGAGCGCTATGAAAGTCCTTAAAGTAGAGCCTCAGTCCCCAGAGAAATGTGTACATACCGCCAATAAATAACACGCAGACGCCAAATACAAAGAGGAGAGGTAGAGACCCAAGCCAAAAATTCGCAAAAACTCCGCCAAGCCCAGAAAATAATTTTACATCGCCTCCTCCCATCTGCTTTGTTCGATAGAAGACATACCCCACTGCAAACACAAGAGCAGTCCCGAAAACGCTCAGCAGGAAAAAATTGAATGTTGTGTATAATGAATAGAGCAGACTTATCCCAAGCACCGCCACGACGAAGCCATAGCTTAGATAGTCAGGAATTTCTCTCGTCTTCACATCAAAAAAAGATGCTGCCAGCAAGACACTCAGTGAAAGTATGATAAAAATTGTTTCGATGATCATGTACGATTGGAAGAATAAGAGAATTTAAAAGGTTTTTGAAAAATGAGAAAAAAGAAAAAATACCGTCGATGACAACGGATTATCTTCTTTTTTTTGCTGCTTTTTTCTTTTTAGCTGCCATGTAATTCACCTCTTTTTTTATATGATTATCCTTTTATTGTAATTCTATATGTATACTACGTTTATATACTTTTCTTTTTCATATTTTGTTTACGAATCTGAAGAAAAAATATTTTTTAGAACCATTGAAGTTACATTCCTAGAAAAATTTCTGTACGTAAACTATTTAAATTAACAGCAAGTCCGCTTCGACATGATATCAATTATTGGTGCTGGCCCGTCGGGAAACTACCTTGCATATCTTCTTGCGAAGCAAAATCAAGACGTGCATGTGTATGAGGACCACCAAGTCATTGGTGCACCGATTCAGTGCACAGGAATCATAACACCTGAGCTTGAAAAGATCATTCCTATCAAAAAAAGTTTCTTAACGAACACTATTAATCAGGCAAAAATCTATTCTCCCAATGGAAGTTCTATTCATATCAAGTTCGCAAAAGAAGATGTTATCGTCAATCGAACTAAATTTGATTTTCATCTCGCAGAGATGGCGCAGAAAGCGGGAGCACAGTATCATCTTGGCAAGAGGTTTCAGGATAATGACGGTCGGAAGATGAAGATTGGCGACGACATAATTGAAACAGACGTGCTGATTGGTGCTGACGGACCATTCTCACGCGTTGCCAAATCAAATGACATGTGGTGCGACAGAAAGTTTGTCACGGGGAATCAAGTCACCGTAGAAGTTGCGTGCGAACCAAAGCTCGTCGAGTTCTGGCTAGGGATTGGTCTCTTTGGATGGCTTGTCCCCGAAAATGAGGGTGTGGCAAGGGTAGGTATCGTCTCCTATGATCAGCCCGATGTATACTTGAAAAAACTCATGGATGCACGATGCCCCAATGCCAAAGTGCTTAGTAAAGAACCTGGTGCTATTCCTATCTATAATCCCAAGCAACTCTTGCAGAAAGACAACGTCTATCTCATTGGTGATGCAGCGACGCAGGTAAAGGCAACCTCGTATGGTGGAATTGTGCATGGCATGAAAGCTGCGCAGGTCCTTGCTCGGGATATGAAGCATTATCAGAAAAATTGCCGAAAGGAAGTTGGACGAGACCTCTATCTTAGTCTTCTCATTCGAAGGGTTATGGACAGATTCTCTCCGGAAGAGTATAATGATTTGGTCGCCATGTTTTCACAAGAAAAATTGAAGCATGTGCTCGAAACGAAGAGCAGGGATTATCCCACCAAATTTATTTTGGATCTCCTCGTTGCCGATCCACGGCTCTTGAAGTTCGGGAAGAAAATTCTATTTTAAACTGTAGCGCAGTATGGCACCAATACCACCAAGGCCGTGCAGTTTCTTTCCCGCATCATGTTCCTTAGAAATAATATGCACTTCTCCCTGGCTCTGATCGACTTGCCGCATGACATTGTCAAGCTCAGCATAGTGCTGTGATTCACGCTGCTCGCGCAGATATTCGTCGCTGATGAGCAGGATCTTTACGGCATGCGCGTCTGCCGCAACCTTTACTTCCGCAAACCCGTAGGCCGCGTGCGCATCCTTGGCAATCTGCTTAAAGAGCTCATCGACAAGCGCAGACTCCCTTGTTGTTCGATCATTCTTCAACACGGTCTTGACTTCATCGCGTTTAAGCACTTCTTCTATTGCGTTCTTTCCCGTGGTGTTGCAGGTGGCAAGTGTTACCTTAGGCGCAAGCTGAGGGTATTTCTTTTTCACTATTGCGAGGAGCTCTTCCTTCCAGAAAGCGGGGCTTGCAATAATAATGTGCTGGGCATGATAGCGCTGCATGTAGTCATCGAGATGCTTTGCGATGTCGCCATAGAAATCCTTTGCCTGCGTTTCCGCGTACCCCTTCTTGCCTACTTCTCCTTCCAGCTCTGCAAGAATGTCATACCCTGATGGACCAAGCAGGGCATACGTGACCTGGTCGCGGTCCAACGCAAGAATCATTACTTTTCCTGCCACTTCACACGCCTCTTTCAACTTCTGCAACTGGTACTTGGGCCATGCTTTCTTTGTAATTTTAATAATAGTTCCATCCTCCACATCAAAGGTGTGATATGAGCCGTGAGGAATGTCTTCGGGAGCTTCTGTAATTTTTCCAGAAATGCGCAAGGCATTGGTATATCTGTGGAATTCCACCTTTTCCACTGCAATCTTCAGCGTCACCGGTTTCTTGATAATCGTTGTATTCTTGTCAGTGCCTTCGCCTAATTTGATCTTGCGAATGGTCCGTCCAGAAACATGATCTGAGACCTCGATTACATGTGACAGAAACCAGAGGTCATCCATGGATGTGATTTGGATTTTCACTTCCCCTTTGTGCAAGTCTTGGGATATGATTTTCATGTCACAAATTGAAAAAGCTTATATATTAATAAAGTTACTTCCTTCCTCTATGCGAGGGAAGCGAGGGCAGTCGGCGGTTGAGGTTTCAGTTCTTATCTTCTTAATTGCGGTAGGCATGGTCGGTTATATCATCCTGTTACCTGCTGAAGAGCGAGAAGCACTGCTTGGGGAGACTGCGACTACGACTACTACTGCAGCTGGCGAAGCAGTCACTGGAAAAGTGCTGCTCTCAGAGTCCCCAGGTGAGGTCGGTCCTGCACAGAGCACTACGCAAACAAGGCTTTTGGAACCAATTCGCTTGTATTCGACAACGGAGTCAAATAGCAAATCCTTGGCGTCTTCTCTATCTATATCTAGAAATATTTTGCAAAATAACTATAAGACTATCACCTTTGACGTGGATAACCTGAATGAATTAGAAAAGATGAGCCTCCTGTTTCTCATTTCTGAAAGTAAAGGAGATCTCAGCGTTACCTTGAATGATAATCTCGTTTTCGAAGGCGAGCTGACCAGCAATGACCTTCCGCTGGAACTGCCAGTAGATTACCTTGTGGAAACAGATAACAAGCTCACGCTTTCTTCAGATTTATCCGCTTTCCTCTTCGTTCCCCATTACTATCTATTACAGGATATCCAGCTCATACAGGATTTTACGGTTGCCGACACGAGCTCGTCACGAACATTTTCTGTTGATGATCCTGGTGAAGTAACCTCGGCCACCCTTACGTACTTTATCACCTGCAATGCAGATGAAGATGGCATTCTGACTATCTCTTTGAACAATCGAGAAGTGTTCAGTGATAGAGTATTCTGTGAGTATCTCAATGAAAGAGAATTAGGCCTGGATGAAGACTTTTTACAGAATACCAACACCTTAAAATTTGAGATTACACAAGGTGATTACAATGTGGAAGAGGTCGCTATAGCGATTAAGTCCAAGAGCAAGGACTATCCAACTTTTTCCTTTGATATCGAATCGGATCTTTTCGAAGAAATTGCTGCAGGTACAAAGGAAGTGTATCTCAAGATGAGTTTCAGCGATGATACATCAGAGAAACAGGCAACGGTGCTTGTGCAGGATTATTCGTTCAACTTTGACACAGAGAGTGATACCTATGAGAAAAAGATTACTTCTTATATTGATGATGGTTCTAATAGAATTACCATCCAGCCTAGTAGCAGCTTTGAGATTGATAACGTACAAGTATATGTACAATAATTTTTACCCGAAGTAGTTTGGTTCTGAGGGTTTTTCTGTTGCCTCAGTAATATTCTTTGTTCTTGAGAGGATTTCTTTTTCTATTTCATCAATTTCCTCAGAAAGTTTACCCAGATCCAGCTTCATGTGGAACTTTGAGTTGAGAACATGCAGTGTTTCTTTTGCTCCCTTGATACCTAAGTATGCTGGATGTGCAAAAGTTTGCGCGAGAAGTGCTGCGGCAGGCACCTTTTTTCGTTGTGCGACACCAAGCATTACCCCGGTCACACCGATAATTGGACCTACCACGCCATATATCTGGCTGCTTGCATGCGGAAATGTTTTTGTATACACCTTATTTGTTCCGGTTATGAAAACTTTTGGTTTTTTAGGGATTTTTTGTAGGCCGATGCCTCCCAACGTAATAACTTCTCGACCTTTGAAGCTCTCAAATATCTCCATGACCACCTCACAGAATTCATAGCAGGACGGTTCATCAATCGGCTGAATATCACCAGCCAAGAAAAGGAAATCCTGCTTGCCAATTGCGGCGTAATACATGTTGATCACTGGAACATCGATGAGATTTTTCTCGTTAATGAAAACGGAATGAGGGAAATAATGTGAATATATGCTGATGATTTTCTTTGCCTTGACATTCTCGACAAGAAAATCCATCGCTATCTTACCAACGTTCCCTATGCCTGGGAGGCCTTCAATAAGAATAGGATTTTTTAGCTTTGGTTTTGTGTGATATTCTATCTGAAACTTCATATTTTGAAAAGAACGATTGAATGTTTATAAATCTTTGGCATGCTCTTTTTTATATTCCCTTCGATATTTGCCCCATTTGTCATCGAGACTAAATTTCGCAGGTCGCACGGTAGTTGTTGCGTTGCCACATGTGCAAACAGGTTGCATTGTATATTTCTTACAGAATTTACAGTGGAGAATAGTAGCGCTCATTTTTTCTTAACAATTTCCGCAATTGTCTTGCGTTTTTTTGCTTCCTCAAGAATAGCGTGCGAAACTTCGTCCATCTCCTCTTCAGCAGTCTTGTACTCATTTGAGTATACTTCAAGCCGATATTTTGGCGCGGAGATATACACGAGATTGATCTTTATATCCTTTTTTTTCGCATATTCCTCCCCTGCTATGAGAGCAGCCTTGATATCTTCTATTCCATTATCCGAGAAAGTTTGCAAAAGCATTACCGAGCTCACATGCACCTCGATAGGCTTGATTTTTTCCTGGACGATTCTTACTAATATTTCTGCTTCCTTTTGTGGAAGGCCTAGCTCCTTTATTGCATCTTCGCCATGCACGGAGATTTCATTGAAAGCGATTCCTAAAAGACCATAGTGATCAAGAAGTTTGTAGCCAATCCTTTGATACATTCCTTTCAAATCCGTCTTGAGCTCCTTCGCAATATATTCCAAGAGCTTTTCCGACTTCATCTCCTGTTTGTATTCTTCGTTTTTCTTATTTCTTAGTGAGAGAGGAACCCTACGCAAGGACAGGTCAACCTGTCTCCTATCTCTGTCAACTCTGAGAACCTGGCAGACGAGCTTCTTTCCTTCAATGACATAGTCTCGAATATTTCGGATTCTCCCTGGAGCAATTTCAGAAATGTGGATCATCCCCTCCTGATTTTCGTATTCATCCAGTTCTGCAAAAATAGAATGGAATAGAATTTTCTTTACTGTGCAGAGGACGACACTATTTTCTTCAGGTAAGCCTTTTTTCTTGAAAAACATAGGTTCAGAGAGAAATCACGTGTTTAAAAATGTTTACTTTAGAACTTCTAATGGGCGTGCGATAAACTTGGTTTTCCCGCCGCTCGGCTGTGCAAGCAATTCTCCACAGACAAGGCAGTGAATTTCTGTTGCTGCTTTACCAAAAACAACTTGCTCGTTCTTGCATTTGCATCGAACTTTTACGAATTTTCCTTGGGGTTCCCGTATCATTTTATACAAACTCCACTTTTTTTGTCCTTATTCCTTCGTTCTGCACCCAGATCTTATTGCAGATGGTGCACTTGAATCTCAGATCCGCTTTCTTGGAGATCTTCGCTCCCGTTCTCTTAAACTTGGAAATAGCCGGCTTGGAGTACTTGTTGTAGTTTCCATACCCGCGTCGCAGACCTCGAAGGCGCATTCTGCTGTTAGACCCGCGAGACATGGGATGTGCAGTACTTCTTGTTCTCTTTTTAGCCTCTGAAACGGCCATCTCCGTGTGCTTCTTACACTTAGGACAATAATGTTTTAATTTCTTAGGGACTTTCATTTTTCGCTTGCTCAGTATTGATCAGCATTTGAGCAATGCTTTGTGGCACCTGGCACGTTTCGTCTTGCTTGAAAGGGCCATAGACATTCAAATCAGGGCCCACAAACTCAGGTATATCATGTAATACCACAATTGATAGGGTATCAGTTTTCTCTTCTATTTTTAAATCTTTCGGGTCGGCTATTTGTATCGATGGAAGCCTGTTCTGCAGCAGATTTGTGAGGATGCCTTCTCTGTACATGTCTAGGGTTTCTTTCAGACCTGTATATAATGCAAATTCCTCGGGAAGCATTGTTGAGGTATCCTGCGCATTCCGGCTTCTGGAGCAGAAAAGGGCAAATTGAATTATTTTGTTTTCCCGTTTTTCATACAGTTCTTTTAGTATTTTTATGACGTTCTTCAGTTGGGTTTGTGTTTTTTCCAGTTCTGTAGAAGCAAAAATGCTGTCCTTCTTCGACTGGGATTCTAGGATGGCGGTTTTTTCCTGCAGGTACTTGACTACGTCTTTGTAGAACGTTTCATCGATTTTCTGAAGTTCGGTCCGATACTTTTCCCGGCGCAAGATCTCATAGAGATTCTCATAGGTAATAATGACTTCAGACATTGTTAACAGGATAAGTGGTTTGTTTAAATGAATTTCTATGCCTTTGAGATACTTTTTTAAAGTTTTAGGGCTTATTCTTGCCTGTGAAGTACAAAATCTATATCTTTCGACATGGGCAGACCTATTATAATCGGTCCCATCGGTTTACTGGATTCATAGATTCTCACCTGACTCCTAAAGGGATACAAGATGCGAAAAAGATTGCACAGAAATTGAAAGGAAAAAAGTTTCAGGTTGCTTTTCAGACTCATCTTTCTCGTTCCAAAGACACATTAAAACCAGTATTGCAGTATCATCCGGAATGCACCAAAGTAATTGTCGATGATCGCATGATTGAGCGAGATTATGGGTCCCTTAAGGGCAAATCACATAAAACGTTTGTGAAAGAGATCGGAACGCAGCACTACAAGACCCTCCTTCATTGGCATCAACTAGATCACCTCCCTGCTAAAGAAAAAGAGAAACTTGTCAAAGAGCTTGGAGAGCCGGAGCTGCAAGTCATTCGACGGAGCTATGATGTCCGACCTCCAGGAGGAGAAAGTATTAAAGATGTGGAAAAGCGGGTACTGAGTTTTATCAAAGACTTGCTGGCGTATATGAAAAAGAACAAGGTTCATGTTGCTATTTCAGCGCATGGGAATTCTATGCGGCCATTCCGGAGATATTTTGAGAAGCTCAGTGTAGAAGAGATGATGAAGCTGGAAAATCCGTGGGATGACTATTTTGAATATACGGTAGAGCTATGAAAATCAAAGAATTACCGGAAGACTTTATTGTGAAAGAAGTTCTGGATCTTCCTCTTGAAGATGGTGATTATAATTATTATTTGATTACCAAAAAGAATTGGAATACGCTTGATTTGATTCATGAACTTAAAGAAAGATTACATGTAAAGGATGTTGGTTACGCGGGGATCAAGGATCGGCATGCAGTTACTTCTCAATATATATCTGTCTTGCATAGAAAGATTACCTTCTCCATTAAGGATGTGACATTCGAGCTTATAGGAACAGGAAAACAAAGAATCTACCTCGGAATGTTGAAGGGGAATGCGTTTGTTATTACCATTCGAGATTTAGAGAAGAAACTAAAACCAATTACGGATGTCATTAATTTCTTCGGTGAGCAGCGGTTCAGTGAAAAAAATGCTCATATTGGAAAACTTCTGGTAACGAAAAAGTTCAAAGAGGGATGCGAGGAGCTTGGTCTGCAGGTACATCGAAATGATTATGTCGGTGCTCTCAAATCAGTAGGGAAGGAGCGATTGAAATTCTATGTACATGCATATGAAAGCGAATTGTGGAATAGGCTTGCACTCAAGAGCAAGAAGAGGGTAGTTCCCATCCTTGGATACCTTACTGAAGGCAATGATTATGACGCAATTATGAAGGACGAAGGAATACGCCGGGAAGACTTTCTCATGCGGAGCATCCCTGAGATTGCGTCCGAAGGGGGACAAAGGGAACGGGTGGTACAGGTGAAAAAGTTTAAGACTCTTTCCTATGACGATGATGAATTGCATGCTGGGAAGAAGAAACAGACCATCTCTTTCTCTTTAGACAAAGGGGCCTATGCGACTACTGTTATAGATGCCTTACAGGCGACTAAGTAAGCTTTATATAGCTCGGGCACAATTTTTATCTCCATGTTTGGATTCCTGAAAGACAAGGTCAAGAGCGCGATTTCTACCATTACAAAGCGCTTTGAAGATGAGGCAGAAATAGTTGAGACGCCGAAGGAAGAAGCTCCTCTTGCAGAAGAAGAAGAGGTAGAAGAAAAGAAATTCGAGAAAGAAAAAAAGACCCCTGAGAAACCAAAACCAGCTGTTCCGAAAGAAAAAAAAGAGGAGCAGCCGAAGGAAGAGGAAAAGAAGGGTATTCTAGCTCGGATTACGCAGACGATTACCACAAAAAAGATTTCTGGTGCACAGTTTGATGAGCTGTTCTGGGAGCTTGAGGTTGAATTGCTTGAAAATAATGTTGCCTTTGAGGTTATTGAGAAAATAAAGGAAGATCTGAAAGCGAAGCTTGTCGATGTGCCTTTGAAACGGGGGGACGTTGAGAGGATTATCAAAGAAAGCTTGCAAGAGAGCGTGGAAGAGGTTCTGGATTTTGCGCCATTTGATGTCATACAACATATCAAAGAGAAAAAAGACAAGCCCTATATCATCGTCTTCATTGGCGTCAACGGTTCTGGCAAGACCACGACCATCGCAAAGTTTGCGCAACTCCTCAAGAAAAATAAGCTGAACTGCATCTTAGCTGCAGCAGATACCTTTCGTGCGGCATCCATTCAACAGCTAGAGGAGCAAGGGAAAAATGTTGGAGTCAAGGTTATCAAACATGACTATGGAAGCGATCCCGCTGCCGTGGGCTTTGATGCGGTGAAACATGCGAAGCAGAAAGGCATCGATGTCGTCCTTATTGATACGGCGGGAAGGCAGCATTCAAATGTCAATCTTATGGACGAAATGAAAAAGATTATTCGTGTGGTGCAGCCAGATCTTAAGATATATATTGGCGAAATGATTGCAGGCAATGACTGCATAGAGCAGATAAAAGACTTTGACAAAGCAGTAGGCATCGACGGCGTTGTTCTGAGCAAAGCAGATATTGATGAAAAGGGGGGAACTGCACTTTCGGTTTCGTACGTGACAAAAAAACCAATTTATTATGTTGGTGTTGGACAATCCCTTGATGATCTGAGGGTGTTCAAGAAAGAAGAGATTCTGAAGAATTTGTTGCCATAAAAGAAATATTTATATACTTCTGTTGGTTCTGACAGACGTAAGAGGTGGTAGTATTACTATGAAAAAAGGAAAAGATGATGAAAGTAAAATCTGGGCTTTTCTTGGCGTATTTCTTACCCTGATTGGATTCTTATTGGTGTTTATGATTCGGAGAGATGATCACTATGCCATGTACTATGCGAAGCATGGACTCGTGCTTTTCATTGCCTGGGTTGTGTTTAGTCTGCTTGCAAATATCCCACTAATTGGATGGGTCATTTACCTTGTTGGCGGCGTTGCGTTGCTGATACTGTGGGTCATGGCTTTTGTTGGAGCGCTCTCCGGCGAGAAAAAGAAGTTCCTTGTCGTGACCGACCTTGCAGAAAAAATACATCTTTAATTTTTTTATTTTGAAAAGGAAACATTTATAAGTTTCTTTTCTTTCATTCTTCTTATGAAGCATAAAGCACGCAGCCGAAAAATGAGTCAGGGGCTTGCTATTGTTTGCTTGCTATTGAATATTCTTGTTTTCCCCGGTTTGGGTACCGTCGTTGGCGGAAGAGTTTCCGAGGGAATCCTGCAGATAATTCTGTTGATTATTGGTATTGCATTGTCCTTCTTTCTGATAGGCATTCCATTAGTCATTCTCGTCTGGGTATGGGGCCTCATTACAGGCATACAGTTCATTAAAGAAGCCGAGCAATAAGCTTTAAAAACCTCCGAATTACCCTTTTTCTATGGTTTTAGACAAGTTAGGCAGCTCTCTCAAAGAGACGCTCGCAAAGATAGCAAAGAGCCTTTTTGTAGACGAAAGGCTCGTGAATGAGCTCGTCAAGGATATTCAGCGGGCAATGCTACAGGCTGATGTCAATGTTAAGCTAGTCTTTGCGCTGTCCAATGCGATTAAGAAGAGGGCTTTGGAAGAGAAGACCCCTTCAGGAGTTTCACAACGAGAACATCTGATTACGATTGTATATGAAGAGCTTACAAATTTCTTGGGTGGAGAGAAAAATGAGATTATTATTGACAAGACGAAGAAGCCATTTAAGATAATGATGGTTGGTTTGTTTGGTAGCGGAAAAACAACGAGCATTTCCAAAATCGCAAAATACTATCAAAAGAGAGGGCTCAAAGTGGCAACTGTGGGCCTGGATGTGCACAGACCCGCTGCACCGCAGCAATTGAAGCAACTCTCTGATAAACTGAATGTCCCTTGTTTCATTGACGAAAAAGAAAAGAATGCTTTAAAAATCTATAAAGAATTTGAGAAAGAGTATTCTAAATATGATCTTCTGATTATCGATACGGCTGGACGGGATGCACTCTCCGATGATTTAGTAAAGGAACTCGGCGCACTAAATGCATACGTGCTTCCCGATGAGAGATTACTTGTTATTTCTGCTGATATCGGACAGGCAGCGCAGAAGCAGGCAGAAAGCTTCCATAGCTCCTGTGGCGTTACGGGTGTGTTTGTGACGAAGCTTGATGGTACTGCGAAAGGCGGTGGAGCACTGAGTGCATGTGCTGTCACCGGGGCGCCTGTAAAGTTTATTGGTGTCGGCGAAAAACCTGATGATATTGAATTGTTTAATCCGAAGGGGTTTGTTGGCAGGCTTTTAGGGATGGGAGATCTGGAGGCATTGCTGGAGAAAGCGCACGAAGTGATGGATCAAGAAACTGCCGAAGATCTTGGGAAGAAAATGCTCAAAGGAGAATTTAATTTCCTGGACCTCTATGAGCAAATGCAGGCAATGAGCAAGATGGGGCCGTTATCTAAAGTTGTTGAGATGATTCCTGGGTTTGGCGGAATGAAGATTCCTAAAGAAATGCTGGAAGGACAGGAAGGGAAATTGAAGAAATGGAAAATTATCCTCCAGAGTTGCACAAAAGAAGAACTTGAGGATCCTGAAATTATTTCTCGTGATAGAATTGATAGGATTGCGAAGGGTTCTGGGACAAGTGTGGGTGAAGTTCGAGAATTATTGAAGCAGTATAAACAAAGCAAGAAAATGATGAAGATGATGAAAGGTACCGAGGATCCTGCGAAGCTCATGAAAAAGTTTAAGGGAAAAATGCCAAAAGGATTCGGTGCCTAGATGAAATTCTTACAAGAGGGTGCGGAAGCGAAGGTCTACTTTAAGGATGGGACTGTCATTAAAGAGCGTGTGCGCAAGACCTATAGGCACGAAAGCATTGATATGGCCATTCGAAAGAGCAACACAAGAAAAGAAGCAAAACTATTACTGAAGGCCAAGGAGCATGTTCCTGTTCCCAAAGTAATCAGTCATTCTGATACAGAGATGTACATCACCATGGAATTCATAGAAGGAAAGAAGCTGAGGGATGTCGTTGATACAGTAAATAGAAAGGATATTTTTACGCGTATAGGGAAAAAAATCGCTAAACTGCACAATGCCAACATCATTCACGGAGATCTCACGACATCCAATATGATTGTTCATGATAAAATTTATTTTATTGATTTTGGACTGGGATTTATTTCCACAAAAGTGGAAGACAAAGCGGTGGACTTGCATATCATTAAGAAAGCTTTAGAAAGCAAACATTACAAACACGCAGAAGAATGCTTTCGGTATCTCGTCGAGGGATACGAGAGTGAGAGCAAAGAATTTGAAAAAATTGTGAAACGATTGCAAAAAGTAGAGAGCAGAGGACACTACAAAGGCTGAGCCGCGAAAGATTTATAAACAGCCTTTTTCTCCACACTACAAATTGGCACAGACGACGCTTACAGAACAGGGATCCCGTGGGGAGAAGACCACTGCTGAAATGCTTGCGGAAAAGCAGCAGGCAATTTCTATTTCAGAATTTTTTACAAAAAACAGGCACCTCCTTGGCTTTGATAATCCTCGGAAGGCGTTGCTCACGACTGTAAAGGAAGCAGTCGATAATTCTCTTGATGCCTGCGAAGAGATGAAAGTCCTTCCAGAAATAAAAGTGTTTATCGAAGAGACCGGCCTGGATAGATTCAAAGTTACTGTCGAAGACAATGGCCCAGGAATTGTCAAAGAGCAGATCCCCAATATTTTTGCAAAGTTATTGTATGGAAGTAAATTTCATATATTACGTCAGGCACGGGGACAGCAAGGTATAGGAATTTCTGCGGCTGCTTTGTACGGTCAATTGACGACGGGAAAACCCATCCGCATTATCTCCAAGATTGGCCCTAAAGCGAAATCACACTACTATGAATTACATCTCAATACGAAGACGAATGAGCCAGAAATAGCCAAAGACGAAGAACGGGAGTGGGAAGGAAAAGAGCACGGGACGAAAGTCCAGATAGAGCTCGAAGGGAAGTATCATACTGGAAAATTGAGTGTGGATGAGTTTTTGCAGCTCACTGCTATTTCAAATCCGCATGCAACCCTTATATACAAAGCTCCGGGCGCCGATGTCGTAGAGTTTCCACGGGCGACGACGGAACTGCCACGAGAAGCGAAAGAAATCAAGCCTCATCCGTACGGCATTGAGTTAGGGATACTGATTAAGATGCTGAAGGATACGGATTCATCGTCACTGCAAGGATTCCTGCAAAATGATTTTTGCCGGGTCAGCGCAGCCGTTGCGAAAGAAATATGCGAGAAGGCTGGGTTGTACGAAAAGGCAAAACCTTCACGGATTGCTCGGCAGGAAGCAGATAATCTCTTTCAGGCTATCAAGCAAGTAAAAATAATGGCTCCGCCGACGGATTGCCTTGCGCCGATTGGTGAAGAGCAGATGCTCAAAGGGCTCAAAAAGGAAATCAGTGCAGAGTTTTATGCAGCGAGTGCGCGTCCGCCTGCAGTCTATCGTGGGAACCCTTTTGAGATTGAGGTTGCCCTTGCGTATGGTGGAAATCTGCCAAAGGAAGAATTAGTGCGGGTTATTCGTTATGCGAACAAAGTCCCATTACAGCACCAAGCAGGCGCATGCGCACTGACGAAATCCGTTATTCAAACCGCATGGAAGAATTATGGGATTTCTCAATCCAAGGGGACATTGCCCGCTGGACCTATTGTCATTACCATACATATGGCGTCCGTGTGGGTGCCTTTCACGTCTGAGAGCAAGGAAGCAATTGCCGCCTACGCTGAAATCATGAAAGAAGTGAAACTTGCATTGCAGGACGTGGGAAGAAAGCTGGCTCTGTATATTCGGAGAACCGTCAAGGCAAGGGAGCAGCAGGAAAGAGTCAGCCTCTTCGAGAAATATATCCCTGAGTTAGCAGCATCGCTCAGTTCATTAAGCGGTGAGAAGAAAAATGAAATACAGGAAGCACTAGAAAAAACACTAAAGAAGGGATTGAAGGACTTGCTGGCTGGCATCCAGGAAGCTGAGGCTGAAGGAAAGAGTGTGGCAGATAAAGAAGGAGAACTCTAAATGGTCAAAGACGATCCAAAAAAAACATTAAAAGCATTAGGCTCTAAGCTCACTGAGCAAGTCAAGAAGGGGAAGAATCCAGAAATTAGTTTTCCCTTGAGAAATTTGAGTAACATCGTGTTTGATAAAAAAACGAAGACCCTTCGACTGGGGAATAAAATGGGGACACGATCTTTCTTCAATGTCGCGCATGCGAAAAAATTCTTGCAGACTGTTGAAGTGGCGAGCATTATCAATCGAGAGCTTTTAGATTCTGGCAAGCACGAGCATTTGCGGGGGATCTTCTACATGACAAAGAGAACCATCCCTGGTACCAAAGTGAATCTCGTTGATGATCAGACGGAGAGCGACAAAGCTATCGAAGACCTGGAAGTTATCACAGGTTTGTCACGGGAACAGTTACATGTATCCGCGAATAAGATGGGCAGTATGGTAGGAAACATTGTTCTCGAAGACAGCGGTGATAGTATTGACTGTGCACACCTGGGAAAGGGAGGGTACTCTATCCCATCTATTACGGACGAGCTTAGTTTCAAGAAAGTTCAAGCAAAATATGTCTTATACATGGAGAAGGCTTCTATTTTTGAGAGGTTGAATGAAGATAAATTCTGGCAGAAGAATAATTGTGTCCTTGTCACGTCACAAGGGCAGACTACGCGAGGGATCAGACGTCTGCTGCAGAGGTTGTCAGAAGAGCATAACTTGCCTATTTATGTCCTTTGTGATTGGGATATTTACGGGGCATATATCTATTCTGTGGTGCGCTATGGATCCATTGCATTGGCACATGCCGCTGAAAGGCTTACTATTCCTAACGTGAAATATATTGGGATAACTGGTGATGATGTCATCAAATATGATCTGAAGAAGCATATCATTAAGCTCACTGAGCAGGACACTGCACGTATCAAGCAGGTGTCTGAGTATGATTGGTTCAAGGATAACAAAGATTGGCAGAGACAATTCAAGATGATGAAAGAGTTTCAGGGAAAAGTAGAAATCCAGGCTCTCTCTGCACGAGGGATAAGTTTTATTTCTGAAACTTATTTGCCTGAAAAGATTAAGAAACAAGAATTTTTAGAGTAAATCTATTTTGCAGCTGCTTCTTCTTGGCTTTGCAGGTTCTCACGTTTTTTGAGGTCTCGCAGGATTGTTGCAGTACTTACATTGTATTTTGCTGAGAGCCCCCTGGCGAAACTCGTCTTTGATTCAAAATCGCTGTGCACGCCTTGATATTGTTGCCAATCTGACCATACCCCATCTCTTCGTGATTCTATTGCATCATTGCGTGCGTCTACACGACCTTTCCCATACGTTTCTTTCGCCGTCCTCAGTATTTCCATCCCACCAATGCTTTCTTCTTGTCCATCGTTCACCAGCCAGGCTATGTCCCGCATGCTGATGAAGTTCTCTCCGTGCTGGTACGCGGCATTCTGGGATGCGGTGAGTTGCGCTGCCAGGGCAAGTCTTTCTTCTCTGTCATACAAGTACGGTGCCAATGCCTTTTTGTCTTCCTTGTAGGTTTTTGCAATCTTCAGCGCAAGATCTTCGGAACTCCGGTAGAATGTTGGATTAACCATGACCACAGTCTCTTCGGAGTTTCTCGCTGTCACATAGGAAAGCATGAGGTTGTCAATTTCTGGTCTTGGTCTTAGTGTCACTATTCCAGCTACTTTTTCTTCAAGCGTCGTCTCAGCTGCGGTTTGCTCTACTGTTTGTTCTTCTTTGACAACTGGTTGGACGTACTGCGGTGTTGGAACGTCTACTGGAGAGATTCCTGATACTGACTGAATGACCGGCTCCTCTTGCACCGGAGGCACTATGCTGACTGGGTCCAGGCGGTCTGTCAGATCATTGTCTGTGACGACTTCTGATTCAGGCGATGATAGATTCATTGGCTCGGGAACATCAGTAGGATCCTTCTCAAGCTCAAACAATGTTCCTGTTTTAGAATTGATTACTGTGTATGCTTGTACACCGTCTTTTTTCTTCGAGTATGATATTTCTGGACCTTGTGTCAATTTAGGCTCTGCTTGCGCAACAGTCGGTTCTTGTTGGTCGACGGTGTACTCTAGAGGAACATTTGTATATATCACATTGTTGTGCGAGTCCTTTATACCTTCAAGAGTCAAATCAACTTTATGCACGCGCTTCTTATTCTGCGCAGCAAATTTCTCTGCAATCGCTAGTGTTGCACGTAGCTCGGCCTTTGTTGCTCTAGACAGGTTACCCACCTCTTGCAGGTATATTTTTTGCTCAGGACCTGTCATTGTGGCAAGTCCTTCCAGATTACCATTCTCGACAACCTTAGCAATGCTCATAAGACTGAGACCACTATATGGTGTGATAGTGACTTTTTTTCCATCATACATGAGTATTTTTTTCTCTGTAGGAACGTATGCAGAAATATCTTTGTCAATAGGCTGTGGCGTCGCTGTCGGTACAACATCTGGCACTGAAGGAGCTTTCGTCTCTGAGGATGCAACAGAAACTTTTTCTTCAAGAGCCGGTTCTTGGCTTTGTTTTCGCAGATCGGAGATTGCTTCTTCCATCGCGGTTCTGGCAGATGTGTACACACTATCAAATTGTTGATGGAAATAGGTTTTTGCAAGACCAATGCTGAGAACTGCTGCCGCAGCGCCAGCTATAAGCATATTTTTTCTTGAGAAAAGTGAACGGAAATTGCTGAGATATTGTTGAGGGGATTTTGGTGCACCTTTCCCTAAAGGCTCGATTGTGCCATCACGGTGTACGATACCACCGCCAAGAATTGCGGCAGGGAGATTTGTCGTAGGCCTATTTGTTAGAGGATATGGAGCCAAGGTTGGACCTGCTTTTGGTCTACTTTCTTCTGTCTGGGCGTCTGGCTCAACGATGACTGTTGTAGCAGTAGAAGATACTTGCGGTGTTCTTCTTCCAAAAAATTCTTCTGCCGTTTTCCCAAAAGATGACTGTGGACTTCTTGCTGGTGGAACTTTTGTCGATACTACAGGTGTAGGATCTGGTGCAGGTAATGTATTTCGAGCATCATATGGAACTGGTGTTTCTTGTTTGGCTGCTCCTGCCATGGAAATTGCCGGTGGTGCTGCCGCTGGACTAGGCATTGTGAATGCCGGAGGCGCTACGGAAGCAGGCTCTGCAACTGGGAGCGTTAAGGAAGAAGCCGCGGAATCATCTATTGGATCTATCCTAGCCATGCGCGTGTCTACGGGTGGGGGATTTGCACGGCTTGAAGTACCAAGAGCGATACTTGCTGAATTAGAATCACTGTCATCTTCTTCATCAGGAGGCTGTTCAAATATTTGTTCTCTCTCGCTGGCGCCTGAGTCGTAGTCTGGTGTACTATGAGGAGGAGTTCGTACAGGCCGAGGTAAATTAGGCAATAGTTCATTCGGATCTCTCAGCGTAACCTGGCCTGCTGGGTTTAGAGTGCTTTCTAGTTGTTTTCCTAATCTCTCTACATCTTCTTTTGATAAGGGTTCTTCATCGCCTTCCCCAGCTGGCATCACAAAAACATCTGTCTCCGAATGGTTGGTGGCTGGATTAAAATTGTATGTTTTTACAACGCCCCCATGTGCCGATTCTCCCAGTCCCTGTGGCTGGATTTGGTCTGCCGCTGCTATATAAATTTCTTGAGCATTCAATGGGGAAACACCTTGAGAAATAAGATATTTTTTTACACCCACTGCAGATACTCTGCGTCTGAGCCTGTTAGTTGCTTCCGTAATTAAGCGGGTTCTCTCTTCAAGTGCAAGATTGCGATTCTTTGCCATTTTTCTGCTTCATAGTGGTAACGCTAACCTATATAAAACTATCTCTTACTGCTCTGTTAGGTTCTTCGTCTTTTTGTGTCGGAGATTTTCATTTTCAAGTAAACAGAAACGTATTTAAAGTGCTCCCATCTCTTTGCCATTTATGTCTCGGTAGCTCAATGGTGGAGCACGCGGCTGTTAACCGCGCGGTTGTGGGTTCGAGTCCCATCCGAGACGTTTCTTTAGAAAAAATTTATAAAGCAATGATAAATTAAAGTGACTATATGGGCCCGTAGCTCAGCCTGGCTCGAGCACTCGACTGATAACCAGGTTTAGATATCGAGAGGTCCTGCGTTCAAATCGCAGCGGGCCCATTTTTTAAAAAATAAAAAATTATCCTATGCGGGCGCCGGTTTCTATTGGTTTCTCTGGTGTCACATAGACGAGCCTTCCGCTAAACTCTGCTGCAAGAAGCATACCATTGCTTTCTATTCCTCTAATGAGAATCGGCTGCAGATTCGTGAACACTATCACCTGCTTTCCCAGAAGTTCTTCTGGTTTGTAATGCGGTCGTAGTCCTGCGACGATTTGCCGAGGGGTTTCTCCCGCGCCAAGATCCACGAGCATAACATAGAGCCTGTCAGCATTGGGATGCGGCTGTATCTTCGTCACTTTTCCAACGCGGAACTTCATTTTCTCCCAGTCTTTGAAAGGAACATAATGTTCCGCCTCTGGAAAGCTGATTGGTGTCCCCACAACGGTATGGTGTTCTTCTGGCTTCACTTCTGCTTTTTTTACTGTTGGCTTCTTTTCTTCTATTTTCTTTGCTGGCATGATCATCTCCCCCTCAATTTTTGTAAATAAATGCCCTTCTCTCTTTATGCTATTGTTTCCAAGTATACCAAACTTTAGGTCTTTGAATGTTTCTTTCTTTTTCAGTCCCAGGGATGCGCGTATCTTTTCCGTGGTGTCTGGGATGAATGGTTCTAAGAGGATTGACAAGATTCTCAGGGACTCCGCGAGGTTGTAGAGGACGACGTCTAATTCTTCGGATTTCCCTTTTGCAAGTTCCCAGGGCTTCCGTGCATTGATGTATTTGTTACAGAGATTAATGAATTTCCAGATTTCTGCGAGGGCAGTATGCAGTTCATACTTTGCCATTGCGAATTGTATTTTTTTGAAATTGAGTTTCTTAGGAAGTTCATTCTTTGAGGATTTGGGGATTCTTCCATTGCGATATTGTGCAATCATGGCCAGGGTTCTTGACTGAAGGTTGCCGAGATCATTCACCAGTTCGTTATTGTGTCTATCTCTCAGCGCTTTCATGGAGAACGACCCATCAGCGCCAAATGGAATTTCTCGGATGAGGAAATATCGTACAGAGTCTGAAGGATATTCTTTTATTAGTGCCATAGGGTCGATTACATTGCCCAGAGATTTGGACATTTTGATGCCGCCTTCTGCGTTGATAAATCCGTGTACGAGAAGTGTTTTTGGGAATTTAATTCCTGCGGCAGCTAACATAGATAGCCAGATGACACTGTGGTGCCAGAGAATATCGTGTGCAATCAAATGCACGTCGGCCGGCCAGAATTGCTCAAGCCCTGGCTTTGCGGTCGCTGATCGGTAACTCAGCAAGGCGTCAAACCAAACATAGGTACATGCTTTCTTGTCGAATGGCAGGGGAATTCCCCACGTTGTATTTGTTCTTGAGATTGACAAATCTGCAACGCCCTGCTTCATACGACCGAGCAGGAATTGCTCCCTGAGCCTTGGAAAAATATAGTGCTGCTTCTTAATGTACTCTTGTACCTTTTTTTGGTACTTGGACATTTTAAAGAAATATGACTCTTCCTCCATCCACTGTGTTTCCTTTCTGTGCAGAGGACATTTTTTATCGATGAGATCCTTTTCGGTGTAATACGTTTCGCAGTCCAGGCAGTACCACCCTTCATATTTGCCCTTGTAGATATCTCCCTTTGCGTACACTTGTTTTAAAATTTTCTTGCAGAAAGCCTCATGGGATGGATCCGTTGTCCGCACAAAGCGGTCGTTAGAAATATTGTATGCTTTTGCGAGATCTTTAAATTGGCCGGAAACCTTGTCAACATATTCCTGTGGCGTAAGGCCTGCATCCGTGGCAGCTTTTTCTACCTTCTGCCCATGCTCGTCTGTTCCTGTGGTGAAGAAAACTTTGTCGCCTGAAAGACGATGCCAGCGTGCGAGCACATCTGAGACAACGCCCGTGTAGCAGTGCCCCATATGTGGGTTGCCTGTAGGATAATAAATAGGTGTCGTGATGTAAAAGGTTCTAACCATATGGTCTTATGAGGAATTCTGTCTTATATAGCTTTCCTATACACCAAAATTTTCTCTCAGAAAAACTAACATGTTTTGATTCCCCAGAACTTCAAAAAGCATCTTGGCTTGTTCAGAATTGCCTTGATCCATACATGCGTGCGCGCAGGCTTCCATCCTTCTGCGATCCTGAGAATACTTGTAGAAATAGGATGCGTCCTTGAATCTTCCCTGCTGGCTCAGCCAATCGCCTCCTGATATTAATTCTGTTTCTAGACCCGCCTTACCAAATGCTTTTGCCGCTTCCTCATACATACCTTCCTTGAACATTAATGTGCCTGCTTCAAGCAATGTCTTGACCTTAATACTCTCTGGAATCTGGACATTATCTACCCCTTTTGTCATGATGAGCTTTGTTATGAGACCATACTGCATACCTGTAGCGTATTCTCTGGCTTAAAAAGAATTATTGCGGTGGAAGATAGGTTTAAAAAGGAACGCTTTTACTTTTTAGAGATGCAGGATCTAGAGCAACTGAGCAGGAAGATCGACGAGAAGATACGGAAACTCTGTCGACATGAGCATGTGCATCTTACTGACAGAGGCAACTCTGCTATTTTCCTTGCCATGTCCATTGCTAAGAAAATGAATCCTCGTCCTGACATTCTTATCCCAGATCAGGGAGGATGGTTTTCCTATAAAGGCTATCCTCATTTTTTTAATCTGAATATTGTCGAAGTAAAAACAGATTATGGTATTATTGATCTGAAGGACTTGAAGAAGAAAGCTAAGAATGCTTCGGCGATTATTTTCTCATCTTTCGCAGGATATTTTGCTGAGCAGCCCCTGCGCAAGATAAAAACGATTTGCAAGAAAGCTGGATGCCTCGTTATTGAAGATGCTTCTGGAGCGATAGGTGACTCGAAATTGTGCAATGGGAAATATTCGGATATCATCGTCGGTAGCTTTGGGAAATGGAAGCCTGTTGATTGTGGGTATGGCGGCTGGATCTCGATGAACAGCAAAGAATATTTTGAAGCTGCACGAGAGGCCATGTCTATAACAAAGATTCACCCACAGTTCTATACAGATATCCATGAACCATTGAAAAAGAATAAAATCAAGAAACTGCTGGCCTTGCAGATGCGGGTTAAGCAGGAACTCAAGGATTTTGAGGTGCTGCATCGCGATAAGAGAGGCCTGAATGTTGCTGTAAAGTTTGACCCGAAAGTCTTGCAGTATTGCCAGGAAAAGGGCTATCAATACGTCTTATGCCCCAGCTACATTCGTGTCAACGAGCGCGCTATTTCCATAGAACTGAAACGGCAGAATGTTTAGTGAGAACAAGAAATTTTATAAGCAACATTTATTTCTTAGCTCTAGAACTTAGGTGAAAAAATGAATTTTATACGAAAAATTACAGAAGGAAAAATTGACGCATGGGTGAAGAAGCAGTTCCTCCGATATGGACGAGGCACGTACGAAAAAAAAGCAGTCGTGCAGATCAGCAGAACTAGCAGTGGAGCAACTATTCATACGAGCTTTGAATTTGCGGGTGAACTCGCCTACTTGCTAGCTGACAGTGTCCAGGGAAAGACTGCTGTCACTGGAGGCATTATTACTACGCAAAAAATCAGCGATGAGGTTGACTTCGAGTTTGCGGGACAGAAGCAATTCGCTGGCGTAAAGACATTCCTTATTGATACACCATTGACAAAGGCTCAAATCAAGGGACTCTATGAAAAATTTCCTTTTACACTTATCTTTCTTTCCTTCTCGACAGATGCTGGACAAATCAAGACGAAGGTAAAGAATCCTAAGTCTACAAAACCAAGCAGCAAAGGCAGCGCTGAGGAAGAGGAAGTCAAAGCAGATTTTTGTACGTTCAAGACCAAGGATGCGAAGCTCATAGAGGATTTGACTTTTGATATAAAAGAAACGTTTCAGAAAGTGAGTATCTCTCATACCTTTGAAATTAATGACCTGGAAATTCCGAAGCAGTACGAAAAGGATTTTGCCGGTGCCCGGTTACATGCGATCCGAAAGGGAAAATTAATAAGGGAGATTACCCTAGATGGTCGTAAGCTTGTAAAGAATTATAAGCTTGAGGCGTAATGTGGTTGGGTTTTTCGAAATCATCAAAAGCATTTTCAAGGCAATCTTTGTCGTCATCATTGCTTTACTTGAAGCACTCACCGTTTCTTTTTATCGCAACATTAAGAAAAGATACGAAGAACCAAATAATGAATATCGAGAAGTCAAAGTTCCCAAAGGCTATAAGGACGATAAATTAGAACCGGAATACAAGGATTTGTCTGACAATGGAGAGTTTTCTGATTTTACTGGGTTGCCCGGCATGAAATAAGAAAATTATTTTGCAGCCTCGCGAATATCCGAGGCTTTGACTGTTTTTCTTCCCGCATGTTTTGCCATTCGTACCGCCTTCTCGCCAATCTGATGCGCAAATTCTTCCAGCACTTCTCGGAATCTGTCCTTTGCATCGTTAGAAACGCGAGACGCACCGGATTTTTTCAATAGTTTTTCCATCGCTGCTGCAGGGAGAATGTATTTTCTTTGGTTCATTTTCTTGTTCCTATGTTTGTTGGTAGATGGTTAATTATTTAAATATACGCTTTTATGAGCTGTAAAGTTAACGTCACCTATTTTAGAACATAAATTTAAGAATTCAGTAACAAATGGGCACGAGGACAAATACTCAAATTATGAACATCCGCTTGCCTGTTCATTAAAATTACTTATGTACATCAAATTCCATGCTCGATACTGCAGGAATCTCATATAAGTTAAGAAATCTACACCTTCCTTCAAGCCCTTTGATAAGGGCATAATCATTCGTGGCGATAAAAAACTGTAACCTATCTGGATATTTTTCCAAATAATTACCTATCAATTCTTGGAATCTAAACTTATTTCTAGCATCAAGGAAGATGGTCGGTTCGTCCATAATCACACAAAGTCGTCCATTCTTTGAAACTCTTTCCTGCAATTTAAATCCAGCATATTCTGTTGTATGACCCGTAACAGGTGCTAATAATCTATCATAGACTATTCTTTGTCTTCCCCACACCAAATTTACTTGATCTTCAAAGAATTTTGTAATATTTGTTTCAAAAAAACCACTTAACTTCTTAAAGAGCCCAGCGCCAGGACTGGGAATATCAATTGTTTCTCCAGGTAGAGAATTGTAGCGAGTATTAAAACGAAAATCAACATATCTCATATGGTTTCTCTCCCCATAAATCAATCCTTCTCCTTCAATATATTCATCATAAGGCAAATCAAAATGCTGAAAAAAGATATCTCCATCACCAGCCACATGTGCTTTCACAAATCCCCAAATGTTCAAATCTGTTGGTTCACGTAGTTTAGTATCTAATGTTAAAAGTTTATCTCGGGCTTCTCTTGAAATATATAAGTCTATCCGGGATGGGTCTGGGTTATATTTTCTAAAGTCTTCTTCTTGATTAATATCAATACCATACAATTTGCATAGAAACTGGAATCTGCTGCCCCTAATTCCATATGGAGCAACAAACCAATCTTTCATATATGAATTCCCCTCACGTGCCTTAGTTAAGTCTTCATGTATCTTACTAGTGTCTTCAAGATCATTTACTGCAAAATAATTGTGATAGCGGGAAATTCCATTTTTTAGATAATATTGTTCAAATCCTATTGAAGTTGCTAGCATACGCAATAATGCCGTCTTCCCAGAGTAATTTGGTCCAACAAGTAAGTTAATCTCTGGGTTTAAGTCTAGTCTTAAACTTTGAGGAAACCTCTGTTCTAGACCAGAGTACCTTGCATTTACAATCTCAAGTTGGCTTATCATCTTTATATTAATTTTTGTAACTATTATAAAGTAGTTGTACTGAGCTATTTATATAATCATAGAACAACAAAAATTAAACAAAAAGTTTAAATACTGGTTATATTATACTATTAGTTTAATGACAATAGAAATAATTACACCTCAATTAGGAACAGTAAAGAAATCCACAAAAGACCTAGTGATAAGTACGTTGATGTATGAACATCCGCTTAATTTGGCTAAAATTACAAATAGTATCAAGAAAAAGTTTCATGCTTCAGTTACATTTCAAGGGGTGAGAAAAGCAGTTAATCAATTGGTAGAAAATGGGGTTGTCCTAAAAGAAGGGAAAGAATATTCTTTGAATAAAGATTGGGTGTTGCGATTACGGGACTTTGTTGAGAAACTACAGGAATCATATTTTACTGAAAGCACAGGAATTAAAGAGATCCAAGCGATTGGTGAAGATATTAAACTTTATACATTTGATAATCTCATAGACTTGGATAAGTTTTGGAATAAAGTCATTGGAAAATGGTTTGACAATGATGCTGAAAGTTCACATGAGAAATTTTATGTTCAGCAATCTGGTCATACATGGTATGTTCTTGGTCAACTTGAAGAAGAAACTGCTATTCTTGAAAAGATTAAGAAGTACAAAATTGGCTTTTACACATTAGCAGTTGGAAAAACTTTTTTAGATAAATGGTGTAAAAAATATTACGAAGATCAGAGTTTCTACTATACAACATTCAAGAAAAAAGGAGATACATCACGATACTTTGCCATTTACAATGATAACATAATTCAGACAGATTATCCTAAAGAATTGACTAAAGAAATCGATGAGATATACAAAAAAGCAAAAGATTTTAAGAGTTTTGAAGTTACAAAATTGATTAAATTATTGAGAAAGAAAGTGGAGTTAAAGATTACAGTCATGAGAAATCCAGTGGTAGCAGAGCAGCTAAGAAAATTTATCCTCTCTGCTCTTAAACATAAGAAATAATCCAAACATTTTGATTTTATTTATATTGACTTGAACACATAGGTGATGTTAACTTTACAGCCCATGATTTTAGGGCCTAAAATGAGCCTTATAGACAAAAAAGGGCAAAATATAGGGATTTACAAATTAAATAGTATATTCTGTAGTATATAGATGTAACGAAATATTTATAAACAGCCTCATTTTTTCAGGATGAATCAAAATGCGAACTGAGGGTTGCATTTAATACTCATAACTTGCGAGGTGTTCACACAACCGTGTCGAACAACAAGACTTACTGTCTTGCTTCTCAAAAAGGCGAGTGCAGGTTCGACGTCTATAAACCTGCTGTCTGCGAAGACATTTATTACGTAAGTAAAAATAGTGTACTATGGGACATAAGCACCATCCTAGGAGAGGAAGTTTACAATTTTGGCCTCATGCCAGAAGTAGTAAGCACGCTCCTCGAATCCGAGCCTGGGCAGAGAATAAAGAGAAAAAGTTACTTGGTTTCATCGGCTACAAAGCAGGTATGACACATTTCTTGGTGAAAGAAAGCAATCCTAATTCTCATCGAAAGAATATGGAAGTCTTTACTCCAGCAACAGTCATTGAATGCCCACCACTCAAAGTTTATTCTGTTCGCTATTATGCTCAAAATGAAGATGGAGATTTGAAGCTTGTTTCTGAAGTGTTTTCCAAAAAAGTCGATAAAGAACTTGGAAGAAAGATTAGAAATTCAAAGAAGGAAAACAAAGCTCCTGAACATTTTGATCGTGTCAAGATAACCGTGTACACGCAGCCGAAGCTTATGGGCATAGGGAAGAAAAAACCAGATATGCTCGAGATTGGCATTGGTGGGAAAGATCTTCATGAGAAATCTGCATTTGCTCAATCATTGTTAGACAAAGATGTTCGTGTTTCTGAGGTCTTTAAAGATCCACAGCATGTCGATGTTCATTCGGTGAGCAAGGGGCACGGATTCTCTGGTGCTAATACGAAGTTTCCAAGTATTAAAAAGTTACAGCATAAGTCCGAGAAAGGAACAAGAGGTATTGGGACCCTTGGACCTTGGCACCCAAACAAAGTACGATACTCCGTTGCGCAGGCAGGAAAGTGGGGCTATCACTTGCGAACAGAATACAATAAAATTACACTCAAAATTGGCAGCAAGCCGGAAGAAATTAATCCAAAGGGAGGCTTCATCCGGTATGGCCTGGTCAAAACCGATTATCTTGTCATCAAGGGATCCCTTCCAGGTCCGGCCAAACGACCTGTGGCAGTATGTGAAGCCATTCGGGTCAAGAAGAAATTATATGCTATGCCTGTAACGTATGTGAGTCTGGAGTCTAAACAAAGATGATGAAGTCAAGTATCGTTGGAATTGATGGAAAGAAAGGAAAGGAAATTAGTTTGCCTAGACAATTCACTGAAGATTTCCGGCCAGACCTCATCAAGAAAGCAGTTCTTGTCATGCAGTCTCATAATATACAATCATTTGGAACAGATCCTGGTGCAGGTAAGCGACAGTCATCTTTCATTACAAAACGGCGGAAAGCCTACAAGACTACGTACGGAAGAGGGCAGTCAAGAACTCCCCGAAAAGTTCTCTCTAGACGAGGAATGAACTTCTATTATGTTGGTGCTTTTGCTCCGAATACTGTTGGTGGAAGGGTTTCGCATCCGCCAAAAGGGCAAAAAATCTGGGATTTGAAGATTAATGTTCAAGAACGGAGAAAGGCTATTCGCAGTGCCATTGCAGCGACGATGAATCCCCTTCTGGTAAAGAGGAGAGGGCATACGACTGAGTCTCTTGTTATTGAAAGTAAAATTGAAGACTTGAAAAAGGCTAAAGACGTTGAAGATGTCCTGAGAAAAATTGGGCTTGGGAATGAATTATTGCGGGTTGCCGTTACTAAAATACGCGCTGGAAAGGGTAAAGGACGAGGAAGGCCTTATCGAAAGAAGAAAGGGCCTTTATTTGTTGTTTCCAAGAAATGCGCTCTCTTGCAAGCTGCAGGGAATCTGGCTGGCATTGATATCTGTGCAGTCAAAGACTTGAATATAGTGCTTCTTGCCCCCGGTACGGATGCGGGAAGACTCACTATCTGGTCTGACAAGGCATTGGAAGTCATGGAAAAAGAACATTTATTTTATGAGAGTGTCAAAAAGGAGAATAAGAAATGAAAGGAGACTCATTATCCATCATTAAGTATCCTTTGACTACTGAGAAAAATGTGAAGCTCATGCAAAATGAGAACAAACTCGTTTTTATTGTTGCTCGAAAGGCTAAGAAGCCTGAAATTAAGAAAGCTGCTGAAGAATTTTTTAAGGTGAAAGTAATGAAAGTTACCACCTGCATTCTTCCGTCGGGAGAAAAGAAGGCATACTTAAAGTTGGCAGCAGATACGCCTGCTATTGATGTTGCAACGCAACTAGGACTGTTATAAAATGGGAAAACAACTCATCATACAAAGACGAGGACGAGGTACGACCACATACCGGGCACCAAGCCATAGGTATCATGGAGAGATCAAGTATAGAAGATATGATGAGAACGAGAGAAATAATATTGTTCATGGTACGGTTCAGGATCTTATTTCATGCCCAGGGCACTTTGCACCGCTTGCAAAAATAAAATATGAAACCAATGAGGAAGTTCTCATTTCCGCTCCTTTAAATCTCAAAGTAGGGGATGTCGTGGCCTCCGGTGCTACAGCTCCTGTACAGACTGGAAATGTTTTACCTTTGAAGAATATCCCTGAGGGAACAGCTGTATATAATCTTGAATGCCGACCTGGCGATGGTGGGAAGCTTGTACGAACTGCAGGCGTTTTCGCACGAGTCATCGGAAAGGTTGGAGATGGAGAAGCAATCTTAGTCAAGCTTCCATCCAAAAAAGAAAAAACCTTCCACGGTGAATGCAGAGCAACTATTGGAGTCATCGCTGGAGATGGGAGAACGGAAAAGCCCTTCCTCAAAGCAGGGAAGAGAATGCATGCTATGCGAGCAAGAAACAAACTGTATCCACAAGTCTCTGGTGTTGCTATGAACGCTGTCGATCATCCATTTGGATCTGGGAGAGGAAGACACGTTGGTAAACCTAAGACTGCTCCTCGCTGGGCTCCTGCGGGACGAAATGTTGGTTTGCTGAAGGCGAAGAGAACGGGTAGACGGAGATAACAATGGCAAAAAAAGAATTTACCTATCACGGAAAGACCATAGATCAGCTTAAAGGAATGGACATTAAGGAATTTGCAAAGCTTACTCCTTCACGACAGAGAAGAAGTTTGGAACGAGGATTTAGCGAGATGCAAAAGCGATTATTATTGAAGATCAAGAAGGCTAAAGATGGTAAATACAAGAAGCCTATCCGAACCCATTGTAGAGATATGGTGGTTATTCCGGATATGGTGGGTATGACTGTTCATGTTCACCTAGGGAAGATCTTCGCCCCAGTTGAGATTATTCCAGATATGCTTGGCCATTATCTTGGAGAATTTACACTTACTAGAACGAGGGTCACGCACTCAGCACCAGGTATTGGAGCTACAAAATCCAGTGCGGCGGCATCAGTGAAATAAAATGGAAGCACGTGAACATATCGCATCTGCAAGAGGAAGCAATTTGGGTTTATCTACTAAGTTTGCTGTTGAAGTTGCCTCGTTTATCCGTGGCAAAAACCTTGTTACTGCAAAGAAGCTCATACAAGGAGTCATAGATGCGAAAGTTGCAGTTCCCTTCAAGCGCTATCATATGGATCTTGGGCACAAGAGAGGTTCTGTTGGGCCAGGAAGATATCCGATGAAAGTTGCTGTGGAAGTCCTACGGCTTCTCAATTCCGCCGAGATGAATGCGACAAACAAAGGCTTGGATGTTGATGCGCTCTTTGTTTCCAAGGTCATCGCTAACAAGGGGAATACCCAAATGAGGCCTGGACGACATCGTGGAAGGCACGCGAAGCGAACCCACATTGAAATATTCCTTACAGAAAGAGAGAAGAAGAAAGTGGAAAAGAAAGGGAAAGAAACCGCTAAGCAGGAGAAAGGGAGCAAATGATTGAACGGAAATTTGTGGCAGAGAAAATGAGAGAGTTTTTGGTAAATGAATACCTCCATAAAGAGCTGGGCTTAGGAAAGTATAGTTCCTTTGAGATCAAGCGGACCCCTCTTGGTGAGAGGATTGTTATTTATACTGCACGACCTGGTTTGATTGTAGGAAAAGGCGGAGAAAATATTAAGGAGCTTACAAAAGTTTTCAAAACAAAATTCAAAATGGAAAATCCTCAGATTGAAGTTGCTGAGATTGGGAATCCTAATCTCGATGCGCAGACCATGGCAGAACAGATTGTTACTGTCTTAGAAAGGTTTGGGCCTAAGCGGTTTAAGTCGGTTGGATACAAGACTTTGCAGAGGATTATCGATGCAGGAGCAATGGGAGCTGAGATTAATATTGGTGGGAGAGGGCTGCCTGGTGCACGAGCAAAATCATGGAGATTTTATGCGGGCTATTTGAAAAAGTCTGGAGATATTTCCATGTCCATAGTTGAGTACGGACAGGCGACGGCTAACTTGAAGTCCGGAACTATTGGCATCAAAGTAAGGATACTGCCTCCAGGAACTGTGCTTCCGGATCATATTACGTATATTGAACTTGCAAAGATGACTGTTCAAGTGGAAGAAGTGAAGAAAGAAGAAAAGGCTGCTGAAGAAGCACCTGTGGAAAAAGAAGAGAAGCCTAAGAAAAAAGCTGTACGGAAGAAGGCGGCAAAGAAAGCTGAGGTAGAAGAAGTTAAAGAAAATGAAACTGAAGAATAGCGATTTACGGAAAATGAATGCACAAGAACTCCAGAATAAATTAGTGGAGCTCAAGAAAGATTTGATTAAAATCAATGCTCAAATTGCCGCAGGAACAGTTCCAGAAAATCCTGGAAATGTGAAGAATGTGAAAAAAACCGTTGCGCGCATATTGACGATTATGCAAGAACCGAAGGAGGGCAAGAAAAAAGCATGAGTGAGATTTGCTCGAAATGTGGCTTACCACTAGAGCTGTGTGTGTGCCAGACCATCGCCAAAGAAGAACAAAAGATTGAAATTCGTTTGGTGAAGCGACGGTTTGGGAAGCTGATCACAGTTATCTCTGGTATAGACGACAAGACGATCAACCTCAAGGAACTTGGGAAGAAACTCAAGTCCAAGCTTGCCTGCGGAGGAACAATCAAGGATAAGAACATTGAGCTTCAAGGGAATCATCTCGAGAACGCAAAGCGATTTGTTGTCGAGGAAGGGTTTTCCGCGAGCTCAGTGACGCTTATCGATGACACAAGAAGATGAGATCACCAACAAACATTGTGCGACACGAGTTCATCGGTCTGCACGTGCAGGTGGTTGATGCAAGCAATGCAAGCCTTATTGGTATTGAAGGTGAAATTGTCGATGAGACAAAAAGCACCTTTATTATCAAGACGAAACGCGGCGAAAAGCAGGTCATGAAAACCGGTGCCAGTTTCAAAGTGAATGTAGGAGAACAAGAAGTCATAATCAAAGGAGATATTTTGGTCGGAAGGCCAGAAGATAGGATCAAAAAATGAAAGCACAGAAGAAGAATGTTGGAATGGGATTCGAGTCACCTAGTAAGAAGTGTGAAGATAAACACTGCCCCTTTCATGGTGAAATCAAATTGCACGGAAGAACATTCGTTGGAAAGATCATAAAGAAGAACGCCCACAGGACTGTCAATGTCCAATGGGAACGAATCGCATACCTCTCTAAGTTTGAAAGGTATTCCAAGAGCCGATCCCGCGTGAAGGCGCACAATCCAGACTGCATCGATGCGAGCCTGGGCGATGAAGTTACTATTGTTGAAACGCGGCCTATTAGTAAGACAAAATCATTTGTGATTGTGAGGGTTGAAAAATGAAAGCTATGACTGGTTTCAAGGTACGAGGATTGCCTGTTGGTGCAGAGATTCCCACGTGCGATAACTCTGGAGCTAAAGTTGTCAAGCTCATCAGCGTAAAAGGGCATAAAACAGTGCGAAGAAGGATAGCCGCAGCTGGAGTAGGGGATCTTATCAAAGCTTCCGTCATCAAGGGTAAACCTGAAATGAGAAAGCAAGTGGTGTCCGCGATTGTTGTTCGGCAGAAAAAAGAGTTTAGACGGCCGAATGGAACTCGCATAAAATTTGAAGATAATGCTGTTATCGTATTGAAAGACGACAAGGGGAATCCAAAAGGAACCATCTTTAAAGGTGCTATTGCAAAAGAAGCTGCCGAAAGATGGCCAGGTATCTCTAAAGTGTCAAGTGTGGTAGTGTAAAAATGAAACTCGAATGGTCTCAAGATTGGAAGGCTAGTAAACGCCCAAACAAGCAGAGGAAGTATAGATTCAATGCTCCTCTGCATATTCAGCAAAACTTTTTGGGTGTGCACCTCAGTCCAGAATTACGGAAGAAGTATGGCAGAAGGAGTTTCACAGTCCGGAAAGGAGATAAGATTAAGATTCTCCGAGGGCAATACAAGAAGAAAACAGGAAAGGTTAATAAGGTGCTGATTAAAAGCCAGAAAATTTATGTTGATGGAATTGATCACGTGAAGAAAGATGGCAATACCGTCTTTGTGCCGATGCATCCCACAAACTTGATGATTATGGAGTTAGAGTTGACAGATAAGAAAAGAAAAGCGCGATTAGAAAAAAAGACAGGAAAGGAGAACAAATAACATGGTAAAAAATCACTTATCACGATTGGGTGCTCCTGTTAGCTGGCCTCTTTCACAAAGAAAAGGCATTAAATTTATTACACGACCCGAGGCAGGAGCGCATAGCTTACGCGAATCGATGCCCCTTTCTTTAGTTGTTACTGGCTTACTGAGATATGCTCGGACCAGAAAGGAAGTAAAAAAGATTCTTACTGAAGGAAAGATTTTTGTTAATGGTAAAGCACGGAAAGAGCTTGACTATGCTGTAGGTCTTATGGATGTCATTGCCGTTCCTGCATTGGATGAAGCATACCGTGTGTTTTATGATACGAAGGGGAAATTCAAAATTCTTGCTCTCGAGACTGAAGAAAGGGATATTAAGCTTGTTCAGATACGAAATAAAACCATCATAATCGGAGGCAAGGTACAGTTGAATAACTCTGATGGAACCAATTTATTGCTTGGAGAAGGAAGTTATCATACAGGAGATACGCTGTTTGTCTCCATTAAAGATGGAAAGGTCAAAGAACATCTTTCTTTAAAGAAAGGCTCACGAATTTACATAACTGGTGGAACCAAACGAGGCATTGTTGGAACACTAGAAGAAATGAAGGAGAAAAATATTATTGTCAAGTCTGCTACTGATGTGTTTGAAACGTCAAAGAAATATGCATTTGTGATTGGGAAACTCCATACACTAGAGGAAAAATGAATGTCATGAAGGAAATTGGAATAGAGAAGGTTACGCTGAATATTGGTACTGGTAAGCCTGGTCCTGAATTGGAGAAAGGAAAGATTCTTTTGCAAAAAGTCTCTGGCTTGAAGCCCGCTGAAACGAAGACCACAAAGAGAATTCCTGGATGGGGCCTCCGACCTAATCTGGTTATTGGCTGTAAGGTTACTCTCCGTGGAGAAAAGGCGAAGGAAGTTTTGAGAACGCTGATCCAAGCGAAGGATGGGGTACTACCCGCTCGATCTTTTGATACTTATGGCAACTTTTCTTTTGGAATTAAAGAATATCTAGATATTCCTACATTGAACTATATTCCTGAAGTCGGGATTATCGGTTTTGAAGTTGCGGTAAGCCTGCAGCGAAAGGGTTTCCGAGTGAAGCGACGTGCATTAAGAAAAAGGAAAATACCTGCACGACATGCAATTTCCAAAGAAGAAGCAATCGCCTATGCTAAAAAGGATCTTAACATCAATGTACTCGAGAAAGAGGAGGCTGAAGAATGACCGCAGGCAGTTACAAAAAGGTATTTAAGCAACTTAAAAATAAGCCAGTCAAACTTAAGAAATTCATTAAGCATAATGCACCAAAAGAAAGGAAATTTGGGGCCAATGCCAAGCCTTGCAAAATCTGTGGAAGATTGGGCGCACATATCCAAAAATACAGCCTCGACATCTGCAGACAATGCTTTAGGGAGCATGCGACAAAATTAGGATTTAGGAAGTACTACTGAAAATGGCAATGAATGACACGTTAGCAACGGCGTTGAGCAATATGCTTAATGCTGAAAAGGTTGGAAAGGCGAGCTGTACAGTGAAACCTGTATCCAAAATTACCAAGGCTATCCTCGATATCATGAAGGAGCATAAGTATATCGGCGAATATACTCTTATTGATGATGGAAAAGGTGGATTCATTGAAATCAATCTCATTGGAGGAATAAATAAATGCGGAGCTATCAAACCGAGATTTGCAGTCACGACCGCAGAATTTGATAAGTTCGAGAAAAGGTTCTTGCCTTCACGAGGATTTGGGCTAGTCATATTATCAACATCTCAGGGTATCATGACACAAACTCAGGCAAAAGAAAAGAAAATCGGAGGAAGGCTCTTAGCGTTCGTATACTAACATGATAGAAGAAAGGCGACTCAGAAAGGAAATTGTCATCCCCCAAGATGTGGAGATTGATATTGGAGACGTTATTACTGTGAAGAAGAAGAATCACGTAGTCAAAAAAAGGCTTTCTTTTCCTACGGTGAGTATTGTAAAGAAAGAAAGTAAGATTGTTATTGAACCTAAGAAATTTACCAAAAATGAGAAAACCATTATCAATACATTCAAGGCACACCTTTTGAATATGATTAAAGGGGTTCAGGAGCCTTATGTCTACAAAGTCCAGATTTGCTCTAGCCACTTCCCAATGGCTGTGACAATGGAAGGCAAAAAACTTGTTGTGAAAAACTTTTTTGGGGAAAAAGTTCCTCGAAAAGCAGACATACTAGAAAATGTGGATGTGAAAATAGAGGGAGATATGATTACTATAACCTCACCAGATATGGAGCTCGCGGGACAGACTGCTGCTAATTTCGAGCAGTGCACGCGGATTACCAATAGAGATAGAAGAATATTCCAAGATGGCCTTTGGATTACAGATAAGGCAGAAGGAAGCTAACTATGGCAGATGCACGATTACTTGAGCAAAGAAGGATAAGCAAGAAGAAAAAGCCAGATTTCCTTAGACAGGATGCTACGCGGAACAAGAGCCTGGAAAAGAAATGGAGGCGTCCTAAGGGAATGCACTCGAAGATGCGAATTCACTTGCGAGGAAGAAGAAAGAGTCCCGCACCAGGATATGGCTCTCCAAGGAAAGTAAAAGGGCTCCTACGAAATGGGCTTCAAGCAGTCGTTGTTCGTAATGCGCAGGACTTGACTGGATTTGATGCAAAGGAGCAGTGTGTAGTGATGGGGCATATTGGGCTTAAGAAAAAAATTCAGCTTTTGAAGATCTGTGAAGAGAAGAAGTATCTTGTTGTTAATGTCAAGGATGTTATTGGGTTCCTACAACGCGTTGAACATGAGCTCGCTGCTAAGAAAAAGAAGCAGAAAGAAAAAGAAGACCATAAGAAGAAGAAGGAAGAATCCACGAAGAAGGTAGAGAAGAAGGAAGAGAAAAAAGAAGAGAATACTGAAGCTCAGCATGAAACGAAGAAAGGTGAGAAGAGCGATAAAATAAAAGTCTTGGAGAAGAAACAATGAGATTATCAAGCCAAAGAGAACTCAGCGCACAGATGTTAGGTGCGGGAAAGAGCAAAGTATGGTTTGATCCCGAACGCCTCTCTGAGATTAAAGAAGCTATCACCAAAGGAGATATTCGCAGTTTGATAAAAAAGAAAGTCATACAACATAGACCTGAGCTAGGGAGTTCGCGTGTGAGAGCTCGAAAGCGACTCGTTCAAAAAAGAAAAGGGCGTCAGCAAGGGTTAGGAAGCAGGAAAGGGTCTCGTGGTGCCCGTCTCACGAAGAAAGAAGCATGGATGATCACCGTTCGTGGACAGAGAGCATTCGCGCAGGAATTGAAGACGAAGGGCCTTGTGGATACAAAGGCATACAGGGATTTATACTCAAAAATTAAGGGTGGGTATTTCAGAAATAAGCGACACATTAAATTGTATTTGACGGAGCATAAACTCTTCCAGGAGAGTGCAAAGAAACAATGAAAACCAAGAAATTTATACCTTTCAAGCGAAAAGTTCAGGGAAAGACCAATTACAAAAAGAGATTGAAACTTTTGAAGTCTGGAAAAGTGCGCATCGTGGTACGCCGCTCTTTGAGAAACATTACTGTGCAAGCTGTTGAGTATCACCCGGATGGGGATAAAACGTTGCTTACTGTTACGAGTGGAGCACTTAAGGAATTTGGATGGAAGGGATATGGAAAAAATACCCCTGCTGGCTACCTCGTAGGATATTTATTCGGCATGAAGGCGAAACAAAAGAAAATAGAAGAAGCAATCCTCGATCAGGGTTTGTATCCCACACGACAGGGAACCGTTTCCTTTAGCGTCCTTAAAGGTTTAGTGGATGCAGGCATGAAAGTTCCTCACGATCCTCAGATATTTCCAAACGAAGAAAGAATTCAGGGGAAACATATATCAGAAGATGCTGCAAAGCAGTTTGAGCAAGTGAAAGCAAATATTCACAAGGTGAAATAGATGGCAAAGAAAGAAAGAAAATATAAGGATGATAGCGCAGAAAGCGGGATTTCCAAAGAAAGGGTATTCGATCCTGGATCTTGGAAACCGAGAACAGAGCTAGGTAAAAAAGTAAAGAACGGAGAGATCACGAATATCAATCAAATACTTGACAAAGGATTGCCAATCTTGGAACCACAAATTGTTGATATGCTCTTGCCAGGATTGAAAGTAGATTTGATGGAAGTCGGACAGTCCAAGGGTAAGTTCGGTGGTGGAAAGCGAAGCATCTGGAGACAAACTCAGAAAAAATCCAAGGAAGGAAACAAGCCATCCTTTGCTACTATTGCTGTTTGCGGTGATGGAAACGGCTATGTGGGGATTGGATTTGGAAAGGCAAAAGAAACTGTGCCCGCGCGAGAGAAAGCGACGAGAAAGGCAAAATTGAATATCATCAAGATCAAGAGAGGATGCGGATCCTGGGAATGTGGTTGTGGTCAGCCGCACTCTATCCCGTATACGGTTGAGGGCAAATGCAGCTCTGCGCTGTTCAAGCTTATGCCTGCGCCAAAAGGTATCAGGCTCTGCACGGAGAGAGAGTGCCAGAAGATATTACGATTCGCAGGAATCAAGGATGTCTATGGAAAGGCACGAGGACAAACACGAACAAAATTGAATGTGGTGTATGCTTGCTTTGACGCATTGCAGAAATTGACGAGAATGAAAGTGAAAGAAGAACATGTCCAAAGGTTAGGTATCGTTGGAGGACGGAATGAGTAATCCAAATATTGCTATCATTCGGATTCGAGGAAGATCTGGAGTGAGCAAGCAAGTAAATGATACGCTTGATATGATGCGCCTCTACAAGCAGAATGGCTGTGTCATCGTCCCTAATAATCCACAGTATCTTGGAATGATTCGTCGAGCAAAGGATTATATTACTTGGGGTGAGATTGATAAAGAAACATTTACCCTCTTATTTAGCAGGAGAGCAAAAGTTGCAGGAAACAAACCATTGACGGAAGAATATCTGAAAACACATGTGAAGACAGATACTAAGGGCTTTGTTGAAGATTTTTTCACCTTGAAGAAAAAATTGAAAGATGTTCCTGGTTTGAAACCTTACTTTAGACTTATGCCTCCGGCCAAAGGCTTTGAGCGCGGTGGTATTAAGAAACCATTCAGCATGGGTGGTTCCTTGGGTTATAGAAAAGACCTAATCAATGCACTCATTAGAAGGATGATCTAAGATGAAGCGTACTACTGGAAAAAAGAAAAATAAGGGATTCCGCGGCTACAAGAGCCATGGCTGGGGCAGCAAGAAGAAGCACCGAGGAAAAGGTTCTCGCGGAGGGAAAGGTATGGCTGGTACTGGGAAACGGGCAGACACGAAGAAGCCGACCATTATCAATCTGTATGGCAATGATTACTTTGGAAAGCGAGGATTTGTTGTCCCGACTGCAAAACCCTACAAGGCAATTAACTTGCAAGACCTCAATATACTGGTAGAAAAGAACTCCATTAAGAATGAGGTTAATCTCAATAATTTTGGGTACAAAAAACTTCTCGCGAATGGCGAATTGAAAGTACCATTGACGATTACTGTTGAACGTGCTTCTGCGCAGGCAATAGAAAAAGTTAAAAATGCTGGCGGCACTGTTGTAGTTAGCAAATAAATATTAGGGTATTTTAACCATGTCTCTATTTCACACCTTTTTAATGAATTTACCAGAGATCAAGGGACCTCTGCAGAAACGGCTTCCGTTTAAAGAGAAATTACAGTGGACTTTGGTCATTCTGGTTGCCTTTTTTCTTCTCGGTCTCATTCCTTTGTATGGCCTGGGAGAAAACTCACTTTCTCAGTTTGAGTTCTTGTCTATTATTCTTGGTGCTAGTTTTGGTTCTATTATCTCCTTGGGTATTGGACCTTTGGTTACGTCTAGCATTGTTTTGCAGCTGTTGAATGGATCCGGACTTGTGAAGTTTGATCTGACGACGCCGGAAGGGAAGAGAAGATATCAGGGAATTCAGAAACTTTTGTCGTTATTCTTTATTGTCTTTGAAGCAGGAATTTATGTTTTCATGGGAGGATTGGCTCCGTCGGCAGCGCTCGATCCTGGACAGTTCAGGACGATGCAATTCATACTCGTTGGACAGCTCATTGTGGGTGGTATCCTGATTATGTTTATGGATGAAATCATCAGCAAATGGGGCTTTGGTTCTGGGATATCACTCTTTATCGCGGCCGGAGTGTCTTCGGAGATCATGATCCGAGCATTCAGTCCGCTGACGACCGCTGGAACGTGGGCGTTTGGCAGTTCTCAGGATGCCATTGGAAAGGTGTGGGTGTTTGTGCAATCGCTCGCTGGGCAGAACCCTGTGGGAGCAGTCTTGGCATTATCCTCGATCCTTGCGACTATTTTGATCTTTTTTGTTGCAGTATATCTGCAGGCAATGAAAGTAGAGATTCCATTGTCTTTTGGAAGGATCCGAGGCCATGGGATTCGCTGGCCGCTGAATTTTATGTACACGTCTAACATTCCTGTGATTCTCATTGCGGCACTTATGGCAAATATCCAGCTATGGGCACGGCTCCTTGAACGTTGGGGGCATCCTTTGTTGGGAACATACTCTGGTTCGACTCCAGTTTCTGGATTGGTTCAGTGGATAACTCCTGTGAATTTAGTACAGGAAATTATTACGGGAACTCTGACGCTTACGGGAATTGGACAAGCGCTTGTCTATGCGTTGTTTTTCATTGTTGGTTCGATTATTTTTAGTATCTTTTGGGTGCAGACCTCTGGGATGGATGCGAGTGCACAAGCGCGAAACATGCTTGCTTCTGGGCTGCAAATACCTGGTTTTCGGAGAGACCAAAGAGTCTTAGAAGCGATTTTAAATAGGTACATCTTTCCTTTGACGGTGATGGGTGGTGCCACTGTGGGCATTCTTGCAGCCGGTGCAGATCTCATGGGTGCACTGACGCAGGGAACTGGAATCTTACTTGCCGTTATGATTATCTACAAACTGTACGAAGAAATTGCGAATCAGCACATGATGGACATGCATCCAGCGCTGAGAAAAATGATGGGACAACAATAACTATTTAAAGACAGGAGTTTGCTCTTTTTCTATGAGTTTTACATCATTTTTAGATCCGATTTTAGGGCCTGTTATGCGTATTCCTAATCCTTGGAATCTTCTCTTACTCAGCTTTGCGCTTACGTTGATTATGACTGTATTGTATAAGTTTCTTACCGATCAAAAGCTGATGAAAGAGTTAAAGGATGAGATGAAACATCTTCAGAAAGAGATGAAAGAGTTTAAGGATAATCCAGAGAAGATGATGGAGATGCAGAAGAAATCGTTTCAAATTATGATGAAACAGTTCAGCCAGAGTCTCAAGCCCACTCTTATTACTATGATCCCTATTTTAGTCATATTTGCATGGATGAAGAATTATTATACTGCTTTGGGAAACCCGTCAGTGCTTTTTGGACTGGGTTGGATTTGGATATACATTCTTTCTTCCATCATTCTCAGCATTGCACTACGGAAGTTGTTTAAAGTTCATTAAGGAAACATTTATAAACACCCATTTTTTCTCCTTGCCTATGGCATTAAAGCATAGGAATAGATCGTTTCGAAAGGTTCAGGTGAAGCTGGCGAGCAGCGTGACCACGCAGTATAGGAAGAGAAATCCTTCGAAAGCCCAGTGTGGCAGCTGTGGAAAAGAGCTTCATGGTGTTCCACGAAAGCGAGAAGTCGAGATGAGGAACATGCCAAAGACTATGAAGCGACCAGAACGACCGTATGGTGGCGTTCTCTGTTCCCGATGCATGAGAGAAATTATGATTGCGAAAGCAAGAGCATAATCTCTTTTTGTGGCAAAAGACGTTTCAGTGGTGACACGGAAACAGATAAAACAAGAAGGAGAATGAAAACATGTTAAACATAGGAAAAGTTTGTATGAAGATAGCCGGCAGAGATGCTGGAAAGTTGGGTGTAATTGTTGATGTTCTTGATGAGAATTATGTCCTCATAGATGGGGAAGTTCGAAGACGCAAATGCAATATTAGACATGTAGAGCCCCTTGCTCGAGATGTAGAAATAAAAAAGAATGCTTCTCATGCGGATGTTCTCAAGGCTTTAGGTATTACTGAGGAAAAAAAGAAGCACGAAAAGAAGGGTAAAGAAACGGCTGCGAGACCTCAAAAAGTAAGACCTGCTAAAACATATGCAGAGCCTAAGAAAGAGAAAAAAACTGCTGAGCCAAAGAAGGCTGCGGGTAAAAAATAATGAAGGCTGTGCCTGATTACCAAGCTCTCGAACTGCAACAAGGCCTAAAACAGGTACAACAGCAACTGCAATTACTTCAACAGCAGAAATTAGAGCTCGAACAGATGGTGGACACGCTTCAAGAGCTCAAGAAAACCAATACACCACATGAGATTCTGGTACCTTTAGGCGCGGGTGTGTTTATTAAAACGAATATTAAAGATACAAAAACTGTTATTCTCAACGTTGGTTCCAATATTGCCGTTGAAAAAACTGTTGAAGATGCTTTAGCTTTGGTAGAGAAACAAGGCAAAGAGCTCGGCACGATTGAGCACTCCATGAATGAAGAACTTGCGCATATGTCGCAACAATTGCAGTTTCTCCAGATGTCTCAGCACACGCAGCAGGAACAATAATTATTTAAACTGTCTGCGCCTGTGAATGCCCATGGCAATCACTTCTTTACTGTATCCAGACGTAGGTTTGTTTCTCTTGCGCTTCGCAGTAGCAGCAATCTTCTTGTACCATGCGTATCCAAAATTAACGCAATCGGCAATGATGGCGAAGGGAATGGGCTGGCCATCATGGAAAGTTGTTTTGCTAGGGATTGTAGAACTCGTTGGTTCGCTGTCCATCCTCATTGGTATCCGTGCACAGATTGGAGCCATCCTTCTTGGAGCCGTGATGCTCGGTGCGCTGTACTTCAAGACTAGCGTGTGGAAGATACCTTTTACGGGGCAGAATATTAACGGCTGGGAATTCGACATGTTGCTTTTGGCGGCAAATCTGGCAATCATATTTACTGGTGCAGGCGCGATCGCCATGATGCCATAATTTTTTTATTTTTAGAAGATAAATCCTTAAATATTGTTCTTGCTTCTTGGGCATATGCCAGATGCATTTTTTGAATTCTATAGCCGGAAGGATGTGCAGGAAGCAATTCTGAGAGTGTGTGAAGACCGGGAAGTTGCTCCCAAGTACAATCAAGGCTTTGGGAAGCGGCCGGATATCTTACAGTACCCTGGCGATGTGCTTGAGATGGCCAGGAAAGGCGCAACGTCCTTCCATATCTCGGAAGAGCGGTGGACAGACCCGTTGCAGCTCAAGCCTGGGATGAGCAAGAAGGAGCTTGATGAGAACCGAAAAGGCTGGGATCTTGTCTTGGATATCGATGTTGTCTATTGGGAGTATGCGAAATGGACCGCGTATTTTCTGATTGAAGCATTAAAGTTTCATGATGTCAAGAATATTTCGATAAAGTTCAGCGGGGGAAAAGGATTCCATATATCGGTTCCGTTCGAATCATTCCCACAGGAAGTCAATGGGGTGAAGGCGAAGTATCTTTTTCCTGAAGGGCCGAGGATAATTACCGCTTACTTGCAGCACATGATTCAAGAGATGCTCGCAAACAAAATTTTGGAGAAGGAAGATGTTGGGGCCATCTGCCAGAAAACCGGGCTGAAGCGAAGCGATGTTGTCAAAGATGGGAAGTTTGATCCGTTTTCCGTCATAGAGATTGATACGGTGCTCATTTCAAACAGGCATCTGTTTCGCGCGCCGTACTCGATGCATGAAAAGACCGGACTTGTTTCCATTCCGATCGACAAAGATCATGTGTTGGACTTTGACAAGCGAGAGGCGGAACCGAAAAATGTGAAAACAGATAGAAGCTTTCTCGAAAAAGGCGTTCGTAATGATGGGAAAAGTCTTATTATACAGGCATTTGACTGGTGGGGCAAAATACATGCGAAGCAAGGGCCGGATGTGATCCCTGGAATGCGGCAGGAGTTTAAACTGCCACTGAATGCCGTTGCTGAAGAGTATTTCCCCCAGTGCATCAAGAAGATACTCGAAGGGAATATGCCTGATGGGAAAAAAAGAGCAGTGTTTATTTTACTGAATTTTCTTCGGCACATGAATTGGCGGCAAGAAGATATTGAGAGAAAAATAAAGGAGTGGAATGCGAAGCATAAGGAAGGACTGCCTCAATCCTATTTGCTGGGACAAATTTCTTGGAATCGGAAGCAGAAGGAAGCAATTCTTCCACCGAACTGCGCGAATAAGGCCTATTATCAGGATCTGAGGATTGCATGCCCGCCCTATGTGTGCAACCGCTACAAGAATCCCGTGAACTGCGCCATTCAGACGGAACGGCAGGCACGCGAGCTGCAGAAAAAAAAGAAAACCAGTTGAGAGATTTTTCACCTTCACATTTATAAATAGGTCTCCTCAGCAGGTGTGTCGTGGTATATCAATCATTAATAGAGCATATTGTTCGAAGATTAGCAGAGAATCCAGAGTCCCCTGATGCAACGAAAGATCGACAGAGGCTCAGTGATATTATTGAAAAAGATTTTCACAGAAGAAGGCTTTTCAATTGCTGGAAGGGGGGCGTCTCAGACATGAGAGTCATCACAGAATTGCCAGCAAGTAGCCTGGTCACCGAGTCCCATGAAGAGTATGAAAGGATTGTCTATGGTGCTGCGCAGGGGGTCCTAAAGAAGAATGGTTTCAGCTGCATCGATGGGCAGTGGGTCTATCAGCAGAAACTTTAACTAGTTCAGCTCTCTTTCTTGTTTGATGATTTCTGTTACGGACCTTACGGCATACATGTATTGCCCGAGAAAATTATATTTTTCTAAAGTCTTGCACATTAAAGAGAAGCCAAAGGAAGCAATGATTAAAGGAAAAATCAAACACCAAGTTTTTGATGCTGCCGGGAGAGAAGATAAAGAAATAATTACTCATTTTACTGCGAAAGACCTGCTGGAAGATTTAGAGATGCAATTTCGGAGAGTGTATTATAAGGTCTTGATGTTTCATATTCAGCGAGCCAAGGAAGAGCTGGAGGCGCAGGGGTTGCAGACGCTCCTCGTGTATCAGGAACTGTGGCCGTTCTTTCTACAGGAAGCTCGGGACAAAAGCGCTTTATTTTTTAGCCTTGCGAGCGAGAAGAAATTGTATGGCGAGGCATTATGGATGGCGCTGCCGAAGGGCATTCCTGAGCTGCGGATTGTGTCGGAAAAGCTGGGATTGATTGGCGTGATTGACCGCGTAGATATTGCCGAGGATTTTGTGCCAGTGGAGATTAAGACAGGGAAAGCGCCTCGCGAAGGGGTATGGAAAGAGAACATGATTCAGCTGGGTGCGTACCTGCTGCTTGCAAGCGAGCATTATGGAAAGGATATCAAAGAAGGGTTTATCGAATACCGAGCGGTGAATGAGCGGAGAAAAGTGGTTATGAATCCGTTCCTGAAAGATGAGATTCTTGAACTCGTCCGAAGGGTGAATACTTTATTGCAGAGCCAGGAATTACCTCCCAAGGTATCTGAGGAATGGAAATGCACCACTTGCGGTGTGCGAGAGGTTTGTTTTGCTCGTGTATAACTTGTTCTTCTCGTGTTTCAGGGATGTTCCTTCATACTCAATGTAAAAGTCCTTATGGAAAGGCCCCATTGATATCTAGCGTAGTATAGAATTTTTCAAAAAAATAACTCAAAGAGATAAATGAAATTTTGTCCTATAGGAATTTGGTGCTTTACCCATGTGTTCCCTCATGTATTGAATTGCACTTTTCACAAAATCTGGTTTCCAACCCACAGGTTGGTGGGACGTCCATCCCTGGGATCCCCCTTTGAAAACATACTCGACAAATAATTCAAATTCATATGCACCTATGTCGTATTTCCCGACTTTTATCACTTGTCGTTCTGGGTTCCAGCTCAATTCAATATCCCCACCCCTAGTGGTTCGAGAATGTGAATTTCTCCCTGCTGTTAATTCGACAACACATCCGCAAAATTCATCTGTTGGAATCAAATAATCACCTATTGTAATTTCTTCTACATTTATACCAGGAAAACCTGCTTTAATTTCACCTAAATGATGCTGACGTGCTATTACTCCGACTAACCCCTCACATTGTGTCAATATTCCGCCTCTGTTTAGGGTTTGTAGTGTGACTGTCATTATTACTCCTACTCCTTTGGAAATAGCTTCATCTTTATAAATTTACCTCTTTTCAGTGATATAACCTTCTGTTTTAGTGTTTCGGGAAAGCTTTATAAATAGATGATTTCTCCCATAGAACGTGAGCGGCCATAGTGGCCTGGTTCCACCTGTTCCCATTTCGAACACAGCAGTGAAATAGGCCGACGTTCCGTTGTTGTACTGCATTAAATGCGGGAAACTCGGTTCGCTGCTCCACCTTTAATTGATTGCCTTTCTGAACATATGTGATATTCCATGGCATACTTCAAATTACATGTCTGTGATGAACGAAGTCTAGAGGATGAGACTTTGGAATGTTTTCTTATTGCCCAAAATTTTGGGGAAATACTTGATACCTTGCAATTTTTTTCAAATACATGGGACTTCACCTTTGGGTATGAAAGAGAAGTTCCTGCTTCTCAAATAGAAAATAAAAGATATGTATCCCTTAATTTTAGAGAAAAGCTCACTGTTAGGGATACTTGGACATCTGAGCTCATATACTCTTCAGAATATACTCCTGGGACTTTAGAAATCACAGTACTTCCAGATTTTAAGTTTCGTGTGAATTGTAATGCATGGAGCGATTTTAAAGAACGAGCTAAAAGCTATAGCTCCCTCAAATCTGGTGCATTATATCGATGGAATTCTGGTGGTGGACGCCCAGAAGACTTCCTTCCAGAAAAGGTTATGGAAGCTTTGCACAAATATGATTTTGACCAGCATGAAGATTTTATGAGAAGAGCACATCAAGAGGCATTAAATGCGAATATGCAAGTGCATCTGCCTGGCAGAACAGATAAGGAAGAGAATTAATTTGCATCATTTCTTTGTATCTCTTCTTTTATTACAGAGTCTCAACAATAATAATCATTATAAATAATTTTCCTGCATGTAGATTTATGCTCTTTGCCCATTTCTCGGACTGTCACGTTGGTGGCTGGAAAGAAGAAAAGCTGAAAGAGCTCAATATGCAGTGCTTCAAGAAAGCCATTGCAATGGTCATTGAAAGAAAAGTTAATTTTCTTCTCATTTCTGGAGATTTGTTTAATACCGCACTGCCGCAGATTGATTACATCAAAGAGTGCACTGGGGAGCTGAAAAAGCTGAAGGATTTAGGGATTCCGGTGTACATGATTGCGGGCTCTCATGACTTTTCTCCTAGCGGCAAAACAATGCTTGATGTGCTTGAGAAGGCTGGTTTGATTATCAATGTCATGCAGTTCAATGAAGACGGAACGTTGAAATTTACTCAAGATAAAACAGGGGCAAAGATTACCGGCATGCTGGGAAAGAAAGGAGGGCTAGAGATCAGTGACTATGAAACGTTGAATACCAAGCCGCTGGAGGATGAAGAGGGTTTTAAGATATTCATGTTCCACACGGCGATCAATGAGTTCAAGCCTGAGGGACTAGAGGACATGGCTGGGGCGGATGCCGCGACGCTTCCCAAGAATTTTCAGTACTATGCGGGCGGGCATGTGCATTACATCTTTCAGAAAGCATTTGGCAAAGGGGTATTGACCTTTCCCGGGGCACTGTTTCCGAATAATTTTAAGGAGATGGAAGAATGGCAGTACGGAGGCGTCTATTTTGTTGATGAGAACGCCCAGTGGGAATATGTCCCTGTGAAGATAAAAGACGTTGTTCCGTTTGTCATTGACGTCGATGGTCTCAGCCCTGAGAAAGCGACACAGAAGATAATCCAGGAAGTACGGAGCAAGAACACCCAGGATACTATCGTGACGTTGCGTGTACGGGGGGAGCTGGATGGAAAGACGTCTGACGTCAACTTCAAGGAAGTCTTCGCGCAGCTGCCTTCCGCGTACTTTGTGCTCAAGAATACTGCCAAACTGTCATCAAAGACCTCCCAAGATATCCGTATGAAGCTGGGCACCGTCGAAGAGATAGAGCACGAGATTCTCAAGGAGACTATTTCTGAAATCAAAATCAAAGACATGAACAAAGAAAACGAAGAGGTTTTTACACAACAATTGTTACAGGTGCTCAACAAAGAGAAAGAAGATGGCGAGAAAGTTGGTGATTTTGAAAAGCGCGTTCTTTCCGAAGCAGTGAAGGTGTTGGAGCTTGAGACTGCATAAGATTCGCTTGGAGCATATTCGGAGTTATATCTCTGAAGAGGTCGTTTTTCCCGAAGGAAAAGTGCTGCTCTGGGGGAATATTGGTTCAGGGAAAAGCACAATTTTACTTGCGATTGATTTTGCATTCTTTGGGCTGCAACGATCCGAACTTGCGGGGAATTCTTTATTACGCAACGGCATGGACGAAGGTACGGTGGAGCTTTTCTTTTCGCTTGATGACAAGGAATACGTGCTGAAGAGGGCATTGAAGCGGACGAAGACCGCGGTGGTGCAGGATGCAGGGTATATTATCAGAGATGGTGTACGGGAAGATAAAACTGCGATCGAGTTGAAACAAATTGTTCTGGACCTGTTGCATTATCCAAAGGAGCTGATCACGAAGAACAAGGCGCTGATTTATCGGTATACGGTATACACGCCGCAGGAAGAGATGAAAACGATCCTTCTCGGGCCAAAAGAGGAAAGGCTGGATACATTGCGGAAAGTGTTTGGCGTCGATAAATACAAGCGCGTGAAGGAAAATGTGAAGATTGTAGTTTCAGAGCTGAAAGAACGAAAGAAGTTGTATGAGGGGGCGACGGCTGATCTGCAGGAGAAGATTCTAGAGAGAGAGCAGAAGGAGAGAGAAAAACAAATTTTTGAGGAGAAGCTTGCGCAGGTTGCCATACGGATTGAGGATGCGCAGGCACAGCTTATGAGAAAAAAAGAAGAGTTGCAGGTTGTCGAAGCAAAGCGAGAGGAAGCACTGAAAGTGAAAAAAGAGTTTGCGCTCAGTCAGGTGGAACTGCGGCACAAGCAGGAACAGAAGGAGACTCTGCTGCAAAAGATAGCTGTTTTGAAAAAAGAGGTAGAAGCATTGGAGATTGAAAAATTAGAATTGCAAGAGGATGTCAAAGAGACCATAAAGGCATTGGATGAGAGTATTATCATTAAAGAGAAGGATATTCGAGAGGCTTTGAATAAGATTCAAGAACTAAAGACACGCAAGACACATGCGTTGCAGATTCGCCAAAAGGTCGAGAGCCTGAATAATTGCCCCACCTGTTTCCAAGAAGTTTCTCAGGAGTACAAGCAAAAAGTTGTGGAAAAAAGTGTTGGGGAAATCCATGACTTTGATGCACAGATGAAGCAGTGGGAGGAGATGCTCAAAAAACAAGAAGGAGAGCTCCGTGGTGTTCGCGCAGAGTCTGAACTCTTGAAGAAAAAACAGCATGAGATTGCGCTCGTGCGACTGAAAATGGAGCATTTGCAGAAGAAACGTGAAGAGCGTGCTGCCATGCAGGAAACCTATGCGGTTCTTGAAAAAGGAATTTTTGACATGGGAGTACAGCTTGCAGCATTGCACAGCAAGCAGGAAGAGTTTGTCGTCGTTGAAGGGCTCTATATCCCCTGTAAGCTCGCGGTCGACAGCGCTATGGAAGCGTTGCATCTGCTCCAAATAGAAAAGGCCAATGTTGCGTCTGGCGTCAGGCACACCGTCGATATCATCAATGCGCTGGCTGCGTCAATCGCCCACAAAATCCGTCTGCGCGAGAAAAAAGAATATGCGAATAAGGTGCAGTTCTGGCTGACAGACCATTTCATTCCCATGCTTGACACTATGGAGAAAAATATTCTGTTCAAGGTGCATGCAGAATTCAATGCGCTCTTCGAAAAATGGTTTTCCATTCTTATTGATAACCAAATGCTGCTTATGAGCCTCGATGAAGAGTATTCGCCGAAGATTGTGCAGAATGGCTATGATATTGAGTACGAATTTCTTTCAGGCGGAGAGAAAACTGCTGGTGCTCTCGCGTACCGGCTTGCGCTGAACCAAGTGATCAATACTATGAACGCGGGGATCAAGACGAAGGATATATTGATCTTAGATGAGCCGACAGACGGGTTCAGCCACGAGCAGCTGGATCGATTAAAGATACTGATGGATGAAATTGCCATCCCCCAAATCATTCTGGTGAGCCATGAAGCACAGATAGAGTGCTTTGCCAATCATATTATCCGATTTGAGAAGAGAGACCACGTCACGAAAGTAATTTCCTGATATATCTTTTTCAGTAGCTGTTTGGAAAAAATACCGTGGAGCTAACACAAACTATTTAAATCTCTTCGTAATTTACTGCCGTATGAAAAGAGGTATCCTATTTCTGTTTGCACTCCTGCTTTGCGCAGGAATTGCCGCTGCTGACGAAGGTATAGTTTTTACTGAAATCAATTCGACCACGAATCTCCAGCCGGGAGAGCTTGGGCAATATACGCTATTATTAGAAAACATTGGCGCTCGAGAGTACCAGTTGCAGCTGCAGGGCGAGCCGTACGTAGGGTTACCCTCCAATGATTTTGACTATGTTTTTATTGAGCCAAACTATGTCACCCTCAGCGGGCATGCAACGCAGGAAGTAAGCATTACCCTAAAATTGAAAGATGATGTTCTCCGTCAGAAGCGATACAAGACCTATATTACCGCGACGGCGCTCAATGTTGAAGATGTTTCTACGCTGTACGATCTTCAGGTGTTCGCAATGCCTCCATCGGATCCGATCTCTGTAACGTTATCGGAGACTGCTGAGCGTGTTGGACCTGGAGGGGAGCTACCGATTGACATCCATCTCCAGAATCAGCTTGCACGAGACCTGAACAATGTTGATGTCTATGTTTCCAGTGATCTCTTTGACGACAAGCAAACCATTGAATTGTTTGAAGGGCAAGAGAAGGACTTGCAGTTCGTGTTTACGATTCCTAAAGATGCTCCACCGCAAGAATACAGTTATAATGTGCGATTGTTTTACGATGAAGAGCTTCGTACGAGCAAGACAGGAAGTTTTATTGTTGATGAAAATCTGAATGTGAGCACGTACGTAGAGACGAGCACGGGATTTTTATATGAGAAACGAGAGATTACCATCAAGAATAACGGGAACTCTGTCGTCAGTGATTTCTATGATGAAGAGCCGACTACGTTTGAGGGCTGGTTCACCGGCTATTCTTCCGATCCGAGCTATGATGATGAGTTTGGCAGGCCCACATGGACGTTTACGCTTGCGCCTGGAGAATCATTTGTTTTAACGAGCATGGAAGATTACCGACCTCTTTTAGTTGGTATCATTGTTGTTCTTTTGCTTGGAGTTATGGCATATTATCTCTTCGTGAAACGAGTGAGCATCCATAAGGAGACGTTCAAGCTCAAGTATAGCATGGACGGCGTGTCAGACTTCAAAGTCATGCTGCACTTGAAGAATAATACGAATAAAACGATTAAAGATGTGAGCATTGTTGATGTGCTTCCTAAATTGATTCAACCGCGAACGAATTTCGGAACGCTGCATCCGAGCGGCATTGAGCGCGGCGACAAGGGTGTGCGGATCATGTGGAAGATTCCTGAATTAGCTAGCGGCGAAGAAAGAGTGATTACCTATGAAGTGGAAGCGCAGTTCAAAGTTATCGGGGATATTTCATTGCCTCATGCGACGGTGAAGTACAAGAATCAAAGCAATAGAGTCATTCATATTCGATCCAACAGTACCCGTGTGCATTCTGGTATCGTTGAGAAAGGCAAAAAAGAAGCTTAATCTTTTTTTATTTCAGTATCTTGGTGTGCTCGACTGCCTGTGACACCCATTTGACCGAGATATTTCCCTTTGTATCCTTCTTCTAATTTCTTATCCATGGTCACGAAAACAATCTGACAGATACGACGGCCTTTTTCTAGTTTTATGGGGACATTGCAGGCATTAAACAACTCTAAGGTTATTGTTCCTTTGAATCCAGGATCGATCCATCCGGCATTTTGGATGAAAAGACCAAGCCTCCCTATGGAGCTTCGCCCTTCCACAAATGCTACATGGTCCAGAGGAACCTCAATGTATTCCATTGTTTTTGCGAGTATGAAGGATTTTGGCGGGATAACAATGGTGTCTGCCTTTATTTCTCGGTATTTTATTGGAGTTTTCATGTCGATCAATTCGTGATGATGCTCGTCGACTGTCATAAATTCATCCGAGAGACGCAAATCTATGGACGCTGGCTGTATCTGATGGTCTTCAATATCCCTGATAATAATTTCCTTTCCTAATTTTTCTTTTAGGCTATTGCTGGAGAGGATCATGCTTCTTCTGGGGGCCTTAGAGTTTTTTAAGTTTCTTATCTTGGACTAGAATAATCTTGGATACAGAAGGGGACAAAATGTTTATAAAGGTAGGGTTTTTCGTCTAGCGTAGCCCCACGTAGCTTAATGGTTTGAGCACTTGGCTGTAGATGCAATCGCCTTTTGACGCCGTAGACACGGAGGATGAAAAAAGGACAGCTGATCCCGAGAGGTTCCTGGTTCGAGTCCGGGCGTGGGGACTTTGAATTATTGGGGATTGTTCTTAGGAAGTAATTATGAGAAGTTTGTATGATGTTTTGGATCTTGCGCCTGGATGCTCTTATGTAGAGATACGAAAAGCCTATCGAACTCTTATCAAGAAATATCATTCTGATGTTAATGGTGATCCTTCTGCTCTGAAGACCTGCGTGGAAATAAATCGAGCATATGAGGTGCTTGGAGATGCTGAAAATCGAGCTAAATATGATCAAGACCACAATTTCCCGCAACCAGATAAAAAGAGGGATAATACGTATAGAACATGGGATGAGATTCTATTAGAGAGGAGAAGAAAATTAGTATGGTACTCAGATGCAACCCTTCATGAGATTCTTGAACAAAGACCTATTTCGCTTCGAAGACTTTCTGACGTTATTGATACTGCTGGGAATGTTCTTATGGGTGACTTTTCTCTTATGGGAATGCTGCAAGGAAGACTTCTTGTCACTATTACCGGGCCAGATCTCCTTATGACGAGTAGAGAACTTTTTGTTGAGCTTTATTGTCCTGTGCAGCAGCCCCCTTATCATGGTACCTTTTTGGGGAAACATACTACACGTACCTTGGCTCCACTTGTTGCTTTACTAGCTGAAGAAATGCCCCGAGGGAATTACAAGGCAGAGGTGAGCAATTTTACTCTTGAAGGGAGGAGATATCATACTCCTAAAATTTGTTCTTTACAAGTTGGAGATTACACAATATTAGATAATGGAATGCTCTTTCAGAAAAGAATGGCAGGTGAAGAATTTTAGAACAATTATACTTTGGGAGGTATGCGTTCTATTTTGCCCTTTCTCGATCGAACCACTATGATTTTTGTAGTTTTCTTCACTTCCACTATCCGATGGTTTTCTCCTTGTAGAACAACAGATAACTCTCCTTTCTTTAGAGGATATTTTTTTCCTTCTACTTCAAGGATTATTTCTCCTGCAAGCACAAAATAACACTCAATGTCCTGAGGATGTTTATGCGGAGATTCATTGGTTGGACCTCTAGGAAGATAACTCTCTATGACACGAAGAGGAAATTCTTCAGAAAAGATAATCCGGTTTATTCCTTTTTTTTCAAAAAGTGTATGTTTTTTCATGGTATTAAAGCATTTTCAGCTGCCCGGTTACCCTATCTATCTTGTCCTCATCATCGGGGCCGATAGCTACACACGTCGTTGTCGGCTTTGTAAAGAAGGTCTTTCCGGCATCTGTTATGAGCGCTGTCTTCAGGCCTATGTCATCCGCCTCTTGTTTGTACTTCTGCAATTCTTTTAATGATTCTACTTTCAAAACGACTTTCTTCGCACCGTCATGCAGCCACTCATTCACTTTCTCTCTGTTGGTCTTGAGGACTGCTTCGACAGAGGCATGACTACACTGAACAGCTAATTTTCCTTTGTCCATCTTCAAGTCCATACGAACGAGTATTACTTGTTTCATGCTGCTCCTTATTCCTGTTCAGGATATAAAGGTTTCTCTGCAAACTGAAAAGAGAGTACATTGTATTCATCCGTCGTATATACGCAGACGCCTTCTTCATGCCACAAAACAAATTCTCGGACACCGCAGTCCAGAGCCATTTTGCTGCAGATCGTGCAATATGGCTGCCCGGCCTTTGTCGGTTTTCCCTCTTTATCCAGACGTATAAAGTATAGCCGCGAGCCCGGAACATTCGCTGCGTCGCTGCGAAGTGCATCTATGATTGCCCGCTGCTCTGCATGTATGCAACAGGTTTTGTCTGTTACTTTTGCATGATATTCTTCCTTACCACGTGCACACCGCCTTTGCTCCTCGCGGTCTTGCGGGGGGCTGTTCCAGCCGGTGCCAATGATTTTACCGTTATTCACAACAATCGAACCGCAGCGTGCGCGTTCGCAGGTTGCCCTTCTTGCCACTTCGGCAGCTTCCCGCATCCACTGCACTGCTTCCTGCTCTTCGTTTCCGGTAAGATATTTCATTTCATATGCAATTCCACCACGTCGCCGTCCTCAAGCTCGTGTTCCAGCCCTACCGTCTGACCTTTATGCTTCGCGCTCTTCCCCCAAATGCGTGCATACTTGAACTTGCGCAAGAAATCCTTATGAATCATCGCAGCAAGCGTCTTGACCGTGTCCCCTTCATGCAATGCAACGGGAGGCCAATTCTTTTCCTTTCCAGGTGTTTTGGTAAACGCACGAATCAAACGAAGCGCCCTAAAAATATCTTGTCTCAGCTTCTCCAACCCCTGCCCGGTCTTTGCGGAAATCCCCTGCCCTTTCACGTCTGCCTTGGTATAAATGACCAGCAGCGGAAGGTAGACGATGGATTCGTTCAGCACGTCTGCAAGATCCTCCAATGTTACGGCTGCATACGCGGTGATAATAGCGTTGTGGTATCCATGCGTGGTGAGGAGGCGAATGGCATCCTTCTCATCAAACTGGAAATATTTCTTGCCCAGAAACTCAATGCCTCCAAGCCCCTGCCTCTTAATGACTATCTTGGGCTTTTCTATATTGAGTTTGATCTGCGCCTTTTCAAATTCTTGATAGAGAAGGCGGAGCTGTTCGTTCTTGTCTTGCGTGTTGTCGATAAGAAAGATAATGAGATCGGTGCTCCGCATGACGCTGAACAGCGCAGGGCCATCGCCTTTGTACGCGCAGTCGTCGAAGATTGCAGGCATTTCAATAATTTGCACCTGGATGCCTTGGTAGTCCAGGATTCCTACTTCCGGCCTTGTCGTGGTATATTTGTAGTCGGCGATGAGGGGCTTTGCGTTGGTGATGGCTGCCAGAAGAGAAGATTTTCCTGCATTCGTGACGGAGGCGAGAATGACCTGGGCTGCACCTTCTCTCTTTATTGCTAAGTGAGAGCCCTTGCCTTTTCCTGCCGTTCGCGCTTTTTCTAGTAGCTCACGGAGCTTGGAGAGTTTCTGCTTGATTTCTGCACGGAGGGTCTCGGTCCCCTTGTGATTTGGCCCAACGCGGAGCATCTCTTCGAGACCTGCGATCTTCTCTGGAATGGTCTTGGCTTCGTTGTAGCGCTTCTCCGCCTTGAAATACTCAGGACCTGCGTTAATTGGCATGGCTTGCATAAAACGACAATCTCTTTTAAAGCTTGCCCCAAAGGTTTTTAAACAAAAATCCATTAGAACAGCACATGGTCGCCGTTCAGTATTATCCAGAGATTCTCACGAATGTCGTTGCAGGTTTGCTGGTCATTGGCTTTGGGATTCTCCTAGGTAATATCTTCTCTGTAGTAAGCAGAAAGGCTCTTCAGAGCTTTGAGGTGGAGCGGATACTGCAGGACTTTGGGCTGCGATTTCCGCTGGAGGAGTTCACGGCTTCGGTTTTGAAATATGGCATTTATCTTGCGGGGCTTATATTTGGGCTGACATTTTTGGGATTGCAGGCGATTGTACTGTACATTGTCCTGTTCACCATACTGGGGATGCTCCTCTTATTTATCATACTGGCATTTAAGGATTTCATACCGAACTTCGTTGCGGGGCTTTTCCTGCATTTCAGAGAAAGATTACGGGTTGGTGAAGTTGTTGCGATAGATTCCATTGAAGGAAAGGTCATTCGCATGGACATGCTGGAAACAAAAATAAGAACAACGGATGGAGATGTTGTGGTGATGCCTAACGTACTAATTTCCCGCAGTATGATCATTAAGAAAAGAAAATGAAATATGCCATTATTATTTCTCAGGATCTTGCGGGGCAGAACATCAAAGAGTTTCTGCAGGTGCCATTCCATGAAGTAGAAACACGGAGTATTTTTTGCGAAGAGCTTGACAAGAAAATTGATGCAGATATTTTTATTTTTGCCACGACGCACCGATCTGCTGCTGGCGTGCAGAGCCTTACGGTGCATGTCCCAGGGAATTGGGGCAGTGCAGATTTAGGAGGCAAGCCGAGAGCGCTTTGTGTTGCGCCTGCGTCACTGCTGAAAGCGCTGTACCTGGGCATGAAAAAGAGATACACGGGAGAAGTTACGATTGAGGCAACGCATCATGGGCCTTTTTTGAAGAAACCAGCACTGTTCATAGAGATTGGCTCTTCCGAAGAGGGGTGGAAGGACAAGAAGCTGGGAAAGATTGTTGCGGAAACCTTGCATGACGTTGTGGGCAAGGAAAAGACGTATACCACTGTGGTCGCGTTGGGCGGAGGGCACTATTCACCAGAAATCAACAAAATTCTTACGGATACAGAGTATACGGTTGGACATTTCTGTCCGAAACATAGCCTGCATACGTTGGATGAAGAGATGCTGCAGCAGGCGTACGATAGAAATGTGGAAAAGGTTGCATTTTTTGTACTCGATTGGAAAGGGATGGGTGGAGAAAAGCAGCGAATCATTGCCCTGCTAGAGAAGCTAAAGCTTCCGTACAAAAAGACCGCGGACATCAGATAAGAATAATCACTGACATGCACCACAGCAGTATCCCAAGAACAAGCTTTCTATCCTGATAAAAGTATTCTGGCTGCAGCGCGATGATGGATGCCGTTTCAATGAGGAAGAAATAGCGGAGAATGACGTACATGGCCAGTGGCAGCGTATAAATAAGGTGCGGATAGATGCTGAGAAAGGAGTACAGGCTGTATGACATGAGCAGCGCAGTCGTGGAAATGATGAGGAGCGTATTCGTCAATTGCGGCGTATACTCGCTCAGCACCTTCTTATGTTCCGAGGCTTTGTTCTGCAACAACATGGCATCCGCCTTTCGCTTCCCAACAGCAATGAAGAGACTCAAGAAAAATGTACAGACGATGAGCCAGGGACTCAGGCGTACGCCTAGGATGTAGGCGCCGCCTATTGCGCGCAAGACAAAATTCGTGGCTATGCACATGAGATCGAGAAAGAGCTCTTGCTTGAAATAGAGCGAATAGAGCTGTGTCAGGAAGAAAAATGTGAGCAAAATGTAGAAGAATGCTGGTGAGAGAGCTATTCCTATGCTGAGGGAGCAGATGGCAAGCAATGCCGCGATGAACCCTGCTTTGCGCACCGTGATTTCTCCGGCAGCAAGGGGGCGCGCTTTTTTCTGCGGGTGGATTTTATCTTTTTCTACATCAATAATGTCATTCAGTATGTAATTGCTGGAGGACATGAGGCAGAGTGCCAAGAATCCAAGTGCTGTTAGGATGAAGCTCTGAGAATCTCCTAGGAGACCAGCGAATACCAAGGGAAGAAATATGACGAGGTTCTTATACCATTGTCTTATTCGTAAAAGTTGGAAAAACATAGATTTGGGAGTTTTTGTTGGTTTTATAACAAATCATCTTCTGGATTATAATAGTTTGAGCATACGCATAAAAAAATTAATAAAGGAATTATTGCTAACATATGCTATGAAAAAAATCTTGACCGTTTTTTTGGTGTTATTCCTAATCGGATGCTCAGCACCAGACGTGGTTGAAGAGGAGAGCACTGCAATGAAAGAAGGAACACTTGTGACTGTGGAAACAAATAAAGGAAGCTTTACTATTCTCTTGTATGAGGACACTCCTATTACGACGAGTAATTTTATCAAACTCGCGGAGTCTGGATTTTATGACGGGCTGACGTTCCATCGGTATGAGCCTGGATTTGTCATTCAAGGCGGAGATCCGAATGGAGATGGAACTGGTGGCAGCGAGGAGACTATTGCTTTAGAAGTTGTAGGGAAGAGCCATAGACGAGGGACGGTGGGCATGGCACGAAGTGCGGATCCTGACAGTGCAAGCTCACAATGGTTCATTAATCTTGCAGACAATAGTTTCTTGGATGATGGGTATGCCGTTTTTGGAGAAGTTACTGATGGGATGGATGTTGTTGATTCTTTACGTGCCGGGGATATGATGAAGTCTGTGAACGTTCAAGCGTAACCATTAGGGTTTTCTCTGTGCCATTCCCAGGCACTTTTAATTATTTCTCTGAGGCCATATTTTGGCGCCCAGCCAAGCTCTCTTTGTATCTTTTCTGCAGATGCAAAACATTGCGGAGCGTCTCCCGGTCGTCTGGCGGTTTCCACCACAGGGATAGAATGTCCAGTTACCTCACGGCACATGCTGATTACTTCTCTATTACTATAGCCTTTCCCGGATCCGATGTTGTATACAAATGATTTTGGTTTATCCAAGGCCTTCAGCGCACGGATGTGTGCGTCCGCTATATCTTCTACGTGCACGTAGTCGCGAATGCAGGTGCCATCAGGTGTTTGATAATCTGTTCCTGAAAGTTCGAGGCTGGGCGTAAGACCCAATGCAACGCGTAGGGCGTTCGGAATTAGATGCGTTTCCGGCCGGTGATCCTCACCAATGCCGAAGGAAGCACCTGCTGCGTTGAAGTAGCGCAGTGAAATATGGCTCCATGTTGATGGCTTCAGAAACAGTGCTCGCTCAAATAAGAATTTGCTCCTGCCGTAGGGAGATATAGGCCCTATTTGCGAATCCTCTGTCAACGGAAGCTGGTTGGCCATATCATATACCGCACAGGAAGAAGAAAAAAGAATCTTTCGCACTCCGGCCTCTTCCATGCCCTTCAGCAGCCGGACGCCTTTTTCATAATTATTTTCCCAGTACAGGTCTGGCTTCTCCATAGACTCTCCCACATATGCATACCCTGCAAAATGCATAACCGCATCGATTGCATGGGTACGCAAGGTTTTGGCGACTAATTGCACATTTCCTATGTCTGCTTCAATGAATGGAACTCTGCGTGGAATAGACTGCTTATGTCCTCTGCTGAGATTATCGAGAATAACAACCTCGTAGTCTTCTTCTAGAAGACTTCTTGTCACGATGCTGCCAATGTAGCCTGCGCCGCCTGTTACTAAAATTTTCTTCATTGTATATCTGGTCTTCCTATGGAATAGTAGGCTATATCTGCCGCCTCAATAAGTTCTGTATAATTGAGTATATCTTTGCCATCAAATATGATTTTTTGCTTGAGTCGTTTTCTCAGTTCTGCGAGATCTGGTTGCCTGTACGTTTTCCAGTCGTTTAGGATAAGGAGACCGTCAGCGCCGTCCAGTGTTTCATATTTCTCCTTACAGAGATGTATTTTTGAAACGTCTTGCTGCATTTTTCTTAATTCATTTATATATTCTTCTCCTGCTTGTGGATCGTGGGCGCGAATCTTTACGCCCCTCCTTACGAGTTCTGGAATTACTACGAGTGAAGCTGCATCCCGGATGTCATTGGTGTCTTTTTTGAATGAGAGCCCCCAGACTGCCAATGTCAGCCCTGGTAGTTCTGGGTAGACTGTTTCCAGCACCTTATTGAGTTGCAACTTTTGCGATTCGTTCTGTTCGAGTATTTTTTGTAAGACTGTAGCGTCCATATCCTGGAAACCCTGTTCCTTTATAGTATTATACAACTGCGAGACGTCCTTGCGAAAGCAGCTGCCCCCAAAGCCAAGACCAGGGTAGACAAACTTCCCAATGCGTTCATCCCCAAGGATTGCCGGGATCATTTCGCGCCAGTTCGCTCCCGTGCGCTTTGCGACGTTTGCAAAAATGTTAGTGAGAACTACCTGTGATGCTAAATAGGTATTGCATGCATACTTGGTGAGCTCGGCACTTTCTGGGGACATGAAAAATATTTTTTCCTGCTGGGGTGAGAAAAAGGGAGCATAAATATCTTGAAAAATTTTCTTTGCTCTTTCTGAACGTGCGCCGACAATGATTCTGTTGGGACGCCATGCATCCCTGACTGCAGTGCCTTCTGCAAGCGTTTCCGGGTTGGAGACCACGTCAAACGCTCCGTCATACCATTGCTTGATAATAGCTTCTACTCGTTTTGCTGTGCCGACAGGAACCGTGCTCTTGTTGACTATGATTTTGTAGGATCGCTGCTCTTTCAACACTTTGCCGCATTCATGCGCAATCGCGTCCACATACTTGAGATCCGCCTTCCCTTCCGCGTCCGGAGGCGTGCCTACTGCAATAAAAATAATTGTTGACTGTTGGATCGCCTTTCTTGCATCTGTTGTAAAGAAGAGCAGGTTCTCTTTGTGCATTTGTCTGAGACTTTCCGGTAAACCTGCTTCGTGTATAGGCAACGCGTCTGTCTTTCCTTCGCAGAACGCAATGAGATCTTGGACTCGTTGCTCGTTGACATCAAACAGAATGACTTTGTTCCCTTGCCTTGCCATGACGGCGGCATGTACGATGCCCACAAACCCTGCGCCCGCGACTGCGATGTTCATACGGTTACTTTTTTTATTTTTGTTTATAATTGTTGCGGAATTCTTCTCTTCTGTGAGGCTCTGTCCCTCAAAAGTAATAGAAGAGAAAGGATAAGATTTATAAATTATATTTCCCTAGGTATACAGCATTAAAAACTATTCCGGAGGGAAATCATAATGGGAGATGTGCATAAAACATACGCATTAGTTATAGGGATTGTAGCAGGAATTATTGGGATCTGGGGCTTTTTTAGCGGCAGTATCCTCGGCATATTTGGCGTGAACGGCTTGCAAAGCGTTCTTCACCTGATTGCTGCAGTGACAGGTATCTATGCAGGTACCAAAGGAGATGGTCACACATACGGAAAAGTTCTTGGTTGGATCAGCCTTGCATTAGGAGTCTTAGGATTCATTCCAGGCATCAGCGATCTCTTTTTGACGCTGTTTAATATCAACACGGCAACCTCTGTATTGCATCTCTTGGTAGGGATCATATCTTTGGGGCTTGTGTTTGGGGTCAAGAAATAAACCCCTTCTTTTTTCTTTTTTTATGAAAAATCTCTTTTCTTGGTATTCTTTTGGGACTTTGTTGTTGTTTTTAGGGTTTCTTTGGATGTTACTGCCGCACGCAACGCATGAGGCGATCATAAGCTCAGAAGAAATGACTGACCATATTGTGCACGTGTTTGAAGGTGCTTTGGTTGCAGTTGCAGGGCTTGGTGTGATGATCTATTCTTCGAAGAAAGAGAAACGCTTTATCCAATAACTGCAGTGTTTATGGCTTCTTTGCAGGAGCATTCTGTATGATGAATTTTTGGTATCAGGTGTCTGAGCAGTTGCTTGACCTTCTCTGCGTTGTTATACATCACGCGAAGGACTTCATCCAGCGTCACATGGGCCGTGGCTTCGCGCCAACAGTCAAAGTCAGTGGACATGGCGATAGAAGCATAACAAAGGCCAGCTTCACGTGCTAAGACTACTTCTGGAACGGTGGACATATTGATTATGTGCGCGCCCCAGGCACGGAACATATGGGATTCTGCCTTAGTAGAAAAACGGGGGCCTTCAATCGTTACGATGGTACCGCTTCTATGTGCTATAATGTTCAACTGCGTTGCGGTCTCGCTGAGATGCTTACGGAGTTCCGGGCAGAAGGGTTCAGCCATAGGAATATGACAGACTTTATTGGTATCGTAGAAGCTTTGTGCACGCTTTGTTGTTCGGTCAATGAATTGGTCGGGAAAGACCAGATGGCCTGGGGCAATATCTTCGCGCAACGAGCCTACTGCTGTGGTTGCGATGATATGCGTGCAGCCTAGTTCTTTGAGCGCCCAGATGTTTGCACGGTAGTTGACATTGCTCGGCATGATTTGATGCTTTTTTCCGTGCCGTGCAAGGATAGCTACGTCTACGCCGTTGAGCTTTCCCTGCGTTATCGATGAAGAGGGTTGGCCGAATGGCGTTGTCACATCCACGACTTCATAGTTCTCAAGGAGCTTTGGGTCGTCAAGGCCGGAACCGCCGATAATGCCTATTTTTATCATGGTTGTAGATTTTTTATAGAGATATAAAAGGATTATGATTCTTTATTTTAGATATTTGTGGTATTTCTCTATAAGATATGTGAATTGAACTGCTGGGCATTTACAAAAAGGTATATAAATAAGAAGCCTATACAGTTCCTAAAAGAGGGGAAGATGGTGAAGAAAAAAATTCTTGTGGTAGACGACGAAACAGATATTCGTAATCTCGTTAAAGAAATACTTGTCAAAGATGGGTTCTCCGTCACCACGGCAGTCAATGGCGATGATGGTTTAGAGAAATTTAAGAAAGTCAAGCCAGATTTGGTTATTCTTGATGTTATGATGCCTGGTACTCCTGTTCGTAAAATCATCCCAAAACTGAACAATACAAAAGTGATTTTCTTGACCGTGTTGCGAACATCGGAGGCAGAAAAGCAAGATATTTTGAAAATGAAAAATGTTCGCGGTTTTATGCAAAAGCCTTTTGATATTGATGAGCTGAGCGCATTGGTTAAGAAGGTTCTTGCTGAATAGGGTTGTGCCATAGGTACCTGCATGATGAATAACAGTGGTAAATCTCAACCAAAGTTACAATTCTGGCTTGTTGATAGTATTGGAAAAAAGATTCTGCTTTTCTTTGTTCTGTTTACCCTTATGCTTCTCCTTCTTGTGTTCTTGCTCTATACCACCGCATTGCCATCCATTGAAGCTGCTTCCAGTGAGGAAGCATTACTGTTCACTTCGGCGGTCGAGCAGCTCGTGGATTCAGATTTAAATCGAAGGATTGAAGAATGGAGAGGAGTTAGTAAGTCTGCATCCATTCAAGAGGCATTGCGCGCGTCAAATACTGAATTTGCAGGGTTCTCTGATGTAAATGCATATATCTTGCAAGAGGATACAAGTTGGCAAGAAGTGCGCCTAGAAGTAGTTACTCCATTCATGGAATCTGTGATAGGTAGTGACCTTTCTGAAGGATTACGTCAGCAGACGTCATATTATGAGGAATTGTATAATTTTAGTACCTATCCTGAGGTTTTTATCACCAACAAATACGGAGCAGTTGTCGCTGCCACTGGCAAGACCAGCGATTATTATCAAGCTGATGAGGAATGGTGGACTGGCGCAGTTAGCGATGAAATACATCTTGAAGAAGTAGAATATGATGAGAGCGCCGATGTCTATTCGTTTGCACTTTCCATTCGCGTTGATGATAACCAAGGAAATCTCCTGGGAGTCATGAAGGTCATCATAAATAAGGAAATTCTTGATCGTGTTGTCGCTAATGCACTTCGTGATCATGAGCATCAAACACATGTAGGGCGTATCATAACTAGGGGAGGGTATTTGTTATACTCCTCAGAGCCGAATTATACTCTTTTTGAAAATGTTTCTGAAACGGAATTTTTTCAAAATATTAATCATAGAGGATATTTTACATTCAACTCCGCTGACGGAGGGGAGCAGAAAATCTATACATACACAGACATTTCCGGCGAGTATATAGAACAGCTAGGTCTCATTGCGGTTGGAGAGCATGAGTCTGAAGAGGTACTTGGCGATTTACAGAACCTGTACCAACGAACTTTTTTTGCTTTCATTCTGATTGGGATTTTTATGCTCGTCGCACTATGGGTATTCTTGCACATTTCCGTTGTGAAGCCGTTGAGACAGGTTGATACCATCATGCGTGATTTGGAAAATGGAAGATTTGATACTCGCCTTAATATTGATACCAATGATGAACTTGGACGCGTTAGCCACTCCTACAATATGGCAGCTACAGAACTGGGGCGGTTAAATGATGAAAACAAAGAGCTTGACAAGCTAAAGACAGATTTCATTGCCGTGACCAGCCATGAACTGCGGAGCCCGCTCACTCCTATGAAGGGAAATCTGCAACTCCTCCTGAAAGGGCATTACGGAGAGCTTGGTAAGAAACAGAAGGCTGCAGTCGAAACCGTCTTGCAGAATGAGGAACATCTTGATAGAATTATTAATGATTTCCTTGAGCTTTCGAGGATTGAAGCCGCAAAATTAAATTTTCAGTTTATTAAGTCGGACTTGGTTGAGCCTGTTCGGACACTCATTGGACAAATGGAACAATATCTTCCTGAGAAGAACATATCCATAAAACTTGACGTAGGTAAGCTTCCAATAATTGAAGTTGATGTTGATAGGACCATGCAAGCCCTGAGGAATCTTATTGGCAATGCAAAGAAATTTTCTCCAGATAAATCAACGGTTCATGTTAGCGTCGTACCTAAAGGTGAGAATATCCTGCTCTCCGTCAAAGATAAAGGGGTGGGCATTGCAAAAGAAAGCCAAAATAGAATCTTTGAGCCGTTCTATCAGGAGGAGCAGACGATTTATCGACAGTATTCTGGCGTGGGCCTTGGTTTAGCGATATGCCGAGGTATTGTTGAAGCTCAGAATGGGCGGATATGGTTCGAAAGTGAGAAAGGCAAGGGAAGTACTTTTTACTTTACAGTGCCACTGACTCCTGAACGCGTCGCAAAGCCTATCAAGCTGCTCTTTTCCACCAGGCAACTGCTGGAGAGACAGCTCCAATTCCTTTTCATTGAAGTGCTTGGGCAGGCAGCGGAGAAGGACTTCTATGAACTGAAGCAGAGGAATGAGCTCGGAAAAGTTCCACTTTTAAAGTATATCGATAATTTATTTAACTCTGGGGTCATAGGAGAAGGCCAGATGCGCGTGTTCAAGAAGCGGATCAGTGAATTGATGAAAGAGTCGGAGCCTAAGGCATCATGAATATCACAAGAATATTTGCTATTGTTGGCATACTTACCTTCGTCGTTGCAGACGGGATATTATTTTTGACGAGGGATGAACAAATTTTAACTATATCAGGAGACTTGAGTCCTATTATTCTTTCCTTTCTTGTTGTGGTTTGCGGTTTACTTGTCTGCACATTGGACAAGAGGGTTCAGGAGCGGTATAGCTGGTTGCTCCTCGTCGTTGCATTTCTTTTCCGTATGTTTGGGGAATCTTTTTGGGCATTCTATGAGTTGGCTCTGCAGGTGGACGTGCCTTCACCCTCGGTTGCAGATATCGGCTGGCTGATTTCCTACGTTGCTATTCTTGCTGGGCTTTCCTACAAAGCATGGTATGTTGAACTGAAAAATAAGACACGTATTGTTTGGGGGCTGCTGGGCGCAGCAACTTTGCTATCAGCTGTCTATATCCTTCTGCAGAGCCGCTTGTTGCTGCAAGCGCCAGTGGGGTTCGATGTCACGAGCTTTGTGATTAATAGTCTCTATGTTGTGTTTGATATCTATATTATCGCCGTCCTGGTGCTTATCTTTTTCCCCGCATTAACTGGCTATGGGAGGATGTTTCGCTCGGATGTATTCTTTGCGCTTGCGTTTGTTAGCTTTGCCCTCTTTGATTTGGTCTTTGCACATAAGGTTTTTTGGGATACCTATATGACAGGGGATTTTATTGATCTCTTTTATGATGGGGGCTACTTGCTCTTGCTGTTGGCTGCCCACTTCCGCTATTCCGTGCTGCGGGAGTATCAGTCCAATGGAGTGCAGAACCCTAAAAAGCGAAAGAATTCTAAAGATAATGAGGCGTAACTTGCGACCCCAAAGTTTCGCATTTTTCCGAGATTTTCATTTTGCATAGAAACTCTTATAAAGAAAAGGTAGTCTTTTTTAGTTCAACGGGGCTGTAGCACAATCTGGCTAGTGTAATCGCCTCCAGAGCGATTGATTCGGGTTCAAATCCTGACAGCCCCACCATTTTTTAGGGTGGAGTGAGAAAACTTTTATACTTCTCTCACTTCTTTCTGCGCATGTATGCACACTGCAAGCGTCTAGAAGATCTCTGGAAGGAAGTTGACAGGCTCCAAAGAAAAGCCTTTCCAAAGCAGCACCTCGTTTCTATTGTTGGCGATGGAAAAGCACATAGACCGCGATTCATGTTTGTCTTCATCAATCCTACGGCAAGGAATATCAGTGCTGACCCAGCCTGGAAAGGTCCACGATTTCCCTTCATTGGCACGAAAGATTTTTGGAGGGTGTTTTACAGGGCAGGGTTGTTTGATGCGTCCTTAATTAAATATATTGAAAAAAACAAGAAATGGTCCGTGCCATTCACTCAGAAAGTGCTGAGATTTCTCCGAAGGCATAACTACTATTTTACGAATGTTGTTAAACTGACTGGCACCACTGCGAAGCTTCCTACTGCTCGACAAATCAAGCTGTTCTTGCCTATTTTACAAAGAGAGATTGAGCTTGTCCAGCCTACATATATAATCACGTTTGGGGTTATTCCTTTTGAACGATTAGCCAAGAAAAAAATACGGATGAAAGACTATTATCATACGCTCATGGAGACGAAGCATGTACACGTATGGAATGTGACGATAGGATATTTTCATGGAAAAATTACGCCCTGCTATTTTCCCATGGGGCGAGGCGAGCCGAAGAAGGCCGTGGAGATGCTCCGTATGATTCACGCAAAAATGTCTTCTTGAGCGAGTGTTTCTTGGAATGGGATGCTCACCCGGAAGTTTGGCGCTATGCTGTAGATGAGGTTTCCTTCTTCCAGGATTATTTCTTTTGAAGCGATCCCAACAATGGTCATGGTGCCGGCACCTGACGTATAGGTAAGAAGATAGTCCTCTCTTTTTATGCCAAGATCATTGTTTTCTAGGTACGAGGTGAACATTCTTTCAAAATCTTCTTGGAAGTTCTCGGTTGAGGCCTGTTTTGCGGAGAGGCGTGCAGCAAGTTCTATAAAATAGATTCGCATTTCTGCCTCTTGGTATGTCTGGAATACTTCAATTTCACTTTCCCCAAGGAATTTCGTTGCACCACCCGGAGTTTGTTTGCCTACAGAGCCATAGAAGACAAAGATTGCGATGATGAATGCGAGCGTGCTGATGTACAGCAGTACGAATGCTTTCTTGTTCATTGGAACACCTGTAGAATCACAAGGACTTGCTCATCCGGATTTGTTGTTGGAAGATATGCCTGCCAGAAGTATTCGCTTCCTGGGAGGACTGCATATTTTGGCGTGCAGTGGAAGATGGTTACCTCACTGCTGCTGATAACCGTAATAAACCAATCATCGCCATAGACGGGCTCTAAATAGTTGTTGAGTTCATTGTAGAGTTCTGTGGTGCATGTCATCTCCCCGGGACCTTGCACGAGGCCAGCTAAAGACGTATCTTGTACTTCAGGATAATTCTCTGGCAGATGCGCGACCAGTTCGCCAAAAGTGTATTCCTGGGAAACTTGCAGTCGTAAGACATTGAGGAGGTCTGTGCCCATCAGCTGTGTGTCCACGGACTGAATCTCATTGCGTTCCAGTACTACACTTTGTTTTACCCCTGCGGCACTGGATTCAAAATCAGCCTTTGCGATGGTCAGCACTACTACACCGATGACTATGCCAATGATGCACAGCACCATTTCAATATTATCTTCTGTTTGTCCTTTTTTGTTCAGCATGCGGGCTCCTCAAAAGTAATTTGCAGTGTCGAAGGCTTGCTGTTACCATTTTCATAGAGCATGATTGTCTTATTAATTATCGTTGGATCATAGATTTTGCCACCTGATTCCAGCGTTGTTCCTTCTACAGAGAGTTTCACTCTTCTTGCAATAAATGTGAAGCAGCTGTCAAGATTTTGTTGTGTAAACTTATTCTTATCAATAGTTCCCGGTATGGATCTTTCCAGCTCTGCATCATACCAGGTGAAACAGGAGGAATATAGCAGCTTCCCAAGCATAATTTCTTGATACGCCGTGTCTGTGCATGTCGTTTTCACGCTTTGATACTCCTGGAATGCGGTGTGGAGATAGAGAAACATGAAGGTGAGAAGGAAGAGTGCTATGATGAAATAAATCCCCTTGTATCCCAGAACGAATTGCCCCTTACGCATTTTTTTCTACCTGCAGTTCTTGGGAACCCTGCTCTTTGGAGAAGGTGAGATTATAATAGCTGTACCCAGCGAGGAGAGAATCTGTTTTTGAGACGGTAATCTGCTTGTCTGCGATGTCTACGTCGTACAGAGACTTTATTGGGTATGCATATTCTACGGAGCCTGGGGAGGCAAGGAGTGTTTCTGAGAGGAGCTTCAGATCTTCCTGCGCGTAGATTTTGTTGATATTGCTGAGGGAATCAAAGTTTGCAGCATTGGATATCAATATTCCTGCGACAAGGATGCCCAGCACGGCTTCCATAGCAAAGAATACCTGGTGCTCAATAATCCCTCTTTTATTCATAGGCTGGAACAAGGGTTGAGAATTTAAATAGATTATCCTTATGCGAGGAAGTCCTGGCTTGTTTGTTGGCTCTCGCAGTCTGGGATAGCGGTGAAGTCATAGGCTGGGTCTACAAAGAACATGTTGCTGCCACTCCGGAATATTTTTTTTGCGACTTGGACCGGTGTGTCCGGTACGGCTGGTTGATCAACAACGAAGTACGTAGAAATTATGGCACCAGTGCTACTTACTTCTGCAAGTGCATGGAAGGGGAATTTCTGCTGTTCATGACCCTGCAGCACTACATCTGTACCAAACGTTTCTGTATAGACTTCCGTCTGTCTTGATATATCCCAAAGGATTGCTTTGTCGGACTGAAAGATGAGAGCATAGTTCTCATTTTCTTCAAAATAGGCTAATTCAAGTTCACAAGCGCAGTCACTTTTTTCTTGACATGCCTTCCACTCTGTTAACACTGCTTTTGTCGCTGCTACCGCAGCTTCATACTCTTCTGGGACGCAGGATTCTGTTGTGCAAAATTTAATCGTATTGCCCCCTCGTTGTAGGAAGAGAGAAAAGATACCATTGTCGGGGCCTTCCCGGTATACTCCGTACGCGCATTCGGTATCAGAAAAGCTATATGGTTGATTAGTAAATGGGTGGCACACGACAGGATCCTCTCTGCACGCAAGCTCATTGGTGCGGGAGGAAGCGTCACAGACGCAGAGGCAGGGGGCATTGCCACAAGACTTGGGAATCTTGACAGTTCCACTGCATGCACCAATAGTGGCAGGATTTGAAAAATCTTTTTCTCCAGTGAAAGAAATGAGCAAGTAATCGTTGGGAAGAGAATATGCCATAGAATCACTTTGCTTATCCTGCAGGGCATTGATTTTTTCTACCAACGTTTCAAAACTGTCTTCTGTTGTTGTCGTCGTTTGGTACCATTGGATGCCTACTGTGACAATCACTGAGGCGAGCAGGACTCCAGCGAGCGTGCCTATAATCCAGTTCAAGCTTGCTGTTTCGTCCCCTTTTTTGTTCAGAAACATCATTTTGTTAAGCCTTCGGTTGCCTTTTCGAGCTCCAACCCGGAAGAAACGCCGCGGATGTTCTCAATAAAAGTAATGATTTGTTCACGGAAGATGAGACCCACGACAATCAAGACCAGAAGGCCTAGAATAATAAGAATAATGTAGTTCAGTGTTAACTCCATCCCTTTTTTATTCATGAAGAAAGAAAAGAAGTCAGCATATTTAAAGGTTTTTACTTCATGGAGTTGTACTAAGTACGCACTGACCATCTGCCTGAAGCGTTTTCGTCAAGCCGAGGGTACCCTTAAGGGTGTCACAGCTTTTATCACGCAGAGTCTCTTCTTCAAAAAGAGGTTTATCCCAGCTGTTTTTGTCGCCCGTTGCACAGTAAAACTCGCACCTTGAAGCATACAATGCAATTTTCTCTGCGGAGACAGATCCTACTTCTTCGGTCTGCTTGAAAAGGTTTGTGAGACCCCCGGTAAAGAACAGAGCAATTACGATCAGTGCAATTAATGCCAAGACTGCAAGGATAATAAAATTCAGAGAAATATCCATCCCCTTTTTGTTGATCATTTCGTTGTTAGTAGAATACGGGATATTTAAATCTTTCTATGATCTGGCTACTTATTACAATATCTGCTGTCATCCAAGAAAAAGAACTTTGCATCTGTGAATATGTCGGATTCAAAACCTGTAAATATTTGGGGATTGCCTGCTTCAGAACCAGCAATCTTTGTGTAGGAATCTGCCTCCGTTATATTTAATGGTTTCTCTATTAAATCCGTAATGAGGCAGTAGTGGCTATTGTCAATCCTGTATAGCACCGGAGCTGAGACAAGATCTTGAGGTTCTCCTTTTTCCCCGTAGAAAAGGAACTCTTGATACTTGTTGCCCCCCAGAAGTCCCTCTTTCGCGCGTGGATCCTGCCAGATAATATGCCAGTCATTGCTGAGGAATTGTCCTGTAAACGTGGTTTTTTTGTCCATACCTTTGATGAAGAAGGTACTTGGGAATACACAGCCCAGTTCCCACGTAAACTGTTCCTGCGCGTCATCATACCCCGTTTCCCTCAGCACTGCCAGGCCCAGATTATATTTCTCCTGCGTTGCCTCCAATGGAACTCCCTCTGCATCAATTGCCGTTACTTGCAACGTGCCCTGTGCATTGACTAATTGAAAATAGGACTGGTCTGAGATAACGCCAAAGGTTTGCGTAAAACAAAAACAGTTATCTTTGTTTACGGAGTTGAATTCTCCATTGGTGGCGCAGCCATTGACGCCTTCTGTCAGAGATTTCTGCGCTTCAAGTGTACTTGATTTTGCCTGCTCTGCCGCGGCTTTCTCACTGCCGAATACCTCTTCAAAGATTGCGGTGTATTTTGACGCAGTCTCTGGGAAGACCACGTAAAATGTAATAGCTACAACAAAAATTACGATGATAGTGAGTATCGCTGCCATTGCTGTATTCGGTGCTTCTTCTGCCATTTTATCTTCCTAAGATTCTTTCGCCAAAAGTTTTTATTGCGTCAATTATTTTATCTTTCAGTGTCGTCGTAAACAATATGACTATGAGTACCACAATCAGTCCGAGAATAATTATAGCGATGTACTCCCAGGCAAGCATACCCTTTCTTGATTTCACGGTGACACTCCCGACGGGCCGTAGGACACGCAACCCTCTCTTTGCCTGCTTGTGATGGAAAGGCTGGGAGCCTGAGGACCAACAGGATGGGTAGCAAATAATTGGTGCCAATAGTCTGCATCAAAACTCGGATTTGCAGATATGAGTATCATGTCCCCCGTTTCGGTCTCGGGCTGGTCATCATAGAAAATAATGTAATATGGCTTTCCGGATTCCAGCGTCAAATCTGTGGCAATCGATGACTTTTCATCACTCTTGTCAAAGCAGAGTGTCTGTGCTAGTGAACCGGACTCCAGGAAAGCATAGTCTGAGCGCTCAACAGCATCCCCCACTGGCTCTCCTCTACTATTTTGGAGGATTTGCGCAAAAAAAGACTGAAGCGTCAGGTCTTTATCCGCTTTGAAGGCGTAGACATGATACACTTCATCTATCGCAGTGCCATAATCACACTCTCCCTGCTTGTACATCCACCATGTATCTCTGGTCAAATCGGCCAGCTTTGCTACATCGACCGGCTCCTCAACCGTTTGCAACGTACAGAGGGAAGGAAGGCCTGAAAATGCTCCCCCACCACATTTTATAGTGTTTGTTGACCAGCAGCCAAGCTGTTGAAAAAACTCTGCGTTCAGTGTCTCCCCACGTGCGGCTATCAAGATAGCTATAAAGAATGCAAGAAATACTAGTCCTAGTACGGCCGCAATGATCAGATTAAACTGCGGCGCCTGCCCCTTTTTTTTACACCAGTGCATTTTTCAGATTCCAGATATATAGCAAAACGACGACGATCAGCGCAAGTATTGCTATGAGTATGACGAGTGTTCGAAGTGCCATTTATACCTGCCCTACCGCGAATGCAAGCAAATTGAATGCGAATATCGTAATGCCTGCAATGAGTATGTATAGCATTGTGCCCCTAATTAAGTTTTTCCCTAGTGTATACTCTTCATTGAGCTTGTCTACGCCATTCTCAATGCCGTTCGCATGTATCGTAAGGACCACGACCATCTCCACCACATAGAGGCCGACAATCATTTGCAAGAAAAATGGAGATATCAGTTTTTCTAAAGGGAAAATATTTGCCAACCCCGTTGCCCCTGCGAGAATGCCTCCTGCTGCCTCCCCTTCTGATGCAACACCCAGTTGCGAGGTAAGCTGTCCAATAATCGTCGTTATCATCGCACCAATACCGACGACAATGCCTGCGATGAGCGGTGTCAAGAATGAAACTTGCGATTTCATGGAAGAGGTAATTTCTGAGAGCAGATCCTTGAGGCGCTCGCCCACTTTGTAGATCCGGTCCAAATACTCTGCAATGCTGAGCAGCGCTTTTGATACCACTAGCGGACCCTTGCGCGCAGATTCCACGAGCACTTTCATCGTGCTCTCAATCAGAGATGAGGGATAGGTGATGATCGCCCCATTCTTGTCGTTAAAAATTGCGTCCTGCAGGTTCATGCCCAGACGGCGAATATTGTTATCAACAATGCCAAGAAATTTCCCAGTGGGCGTGCCCGAAAGACTCTCCGATACTTTTCCAAATGCCATTTCTGAGGGCATGCCGCCGCCGATTCTGTTGCCCAGCTGGAAGATGGCGCCACGGAATTCTGTTTCGAGCTTTTGCGTTTCTGTCCGGATTTTTATCAGCTTGTTCGACCTAATTTGGTAGTATGCTCCAAGCGAAAAAGCGAGGCCCAGAGGGATGAAAAGGCTGAGCATGGTAGCACCCAAACCAAAGGGACCAACTGTTGTTCCACTCTCTGTCTCTCTGTAGTCAAGCAGCTTGATGCTCTCTGTCAGTTGCACTTCTGCCAGAGGGTCAATAAAATGAAGGAGCAGCGGAGAAAATCCTATGACCATGAAAACAAAAAAGATAAGAAATGCAATATATTTTGGCTCGATAAATGCATTTTTACCTGCCTGAAACTTGCGCATGTTCTCATACTGAGGAAGGGCGCTGATGTCCGCCTGCGCATAGCCGATGGGGCGCTTTGAGAGTATCGTGTATCCGAAGTAGAAGACCACAAATGGAAGCAGAACATTGTAGAGCAAAGCTATGTGGTACCATTTAACGCCAAGGAAACTGCCCATCAATGGGAGGACAATCAAACCGAGAATAGGGAGGATGACACCCAACATGTGCAGTACGGTGATGGGACCTTTGACTTCCTGTGCATAGTGCAGCATGCTGTCGTACGTTCCTTCGAGAATGACGTTCAATGCTTTTTCTAAGAGCTCTACGCGGCGCTCGTCGGTGCCTTCGTACAGAGAGGATTCAATGAGATGAAAGGATTCGACAAATGCAAGGTTATAATCCTTCCAGCCAACCAAGTAGTTCTCCAAGGATTGTTGTATCGTGGGGAATTTGTTCGTTTCGACGTCCCAGTAGACTTTTCGCAAGTCCAATGCCAAAGGATTGCCCACGTGCTCGCCAGCAAATTTGATTGCATGCTCCAGATTGGACGTGTGGCGCATGTAGATAACGATGTAGAGAATGCATAGAACCATCTGGTTGGATGCCTGCAATCTCCGTCGCTGTGCCAGGTGAATGGGATAATTCGACAATGGCTTTAGGAGCACAATGCCCATGACAATCAAGAATAGTGCGAGAAATATTTGCGGGGCATCAAAGATAAACGTGACAAAGCCAAGGAAGAAGCCCAGAAAAATAAGCGAGAACATGACCACGATGGCCAGCGTGTATGCAGATGCCGGCGTGACATTGAGGTGCGTTGCTTCAATGGAGTCCTGCAGCTTCTTTTGCAGCTCTTTGTTCTTTGGCGCAAAATCAACAAAGGAATGTGCAAAGCCACAGGCACGCTCGTATACTGTGTTTTCTAAGTGCAGGGCTTCTTTCCGGAAGGTATCATAGTCTTTGGTGAACACGCCCCGAGAAGGCTGGTCAAGTGCTGACTGGAACTGGCCGCCAAGCTTTGCGCCATATTTATCCATGACCTTTTGGAACCGCGGATCAATCTTCACCATCTTTTGTGCTTTTTAAATGAAAAGAAGTTTATATACCTTTAGGCAACAAATGTTATAAACAGACGCTTCATTTTTTCTTTTATGGATACAAAAAAATTCTTTCAAGATACCCCTATATTTGCCATGCTTCATCTTGCGGGAAAGCATCCTGTTCGAAGAGCATTAGAAGAGCTTACAGTTTTTGAAGAAGAAGGAGTGAATGGAGTTATTGTTGAAAATTATCATGCTTCTGAAGATATTGTAGAGGAAACGCTACGAGCAATTCGCAAAAGAGGAACGGCATTGCATGTGGGAGTTAATGTGCTTCCGAATGATTATGGCTTTGCATTTTCTCTTGCTGAGGAGTATAGAGCTTCTTTTATTCAGCTGGATTATGTTGCTGGGAAGTATACCCGTGTTGTAGATGGGATTCATACAGCTGCGTATGAAGCTGCTCGCCGAGGCGCAGCAGGGACTCTTGTTCTTGGAGGAGTGTGGCCAAAATATTATGACCCTGTGGAAGGATCCGATCTAGAGCATGATCTTCATCAAGGGACGGAAAGATCCGATGCGATCGTAGTTACCGGAGAAGGAACCGGCATGGAAACACCCCTGCATAAGATTCAAGGATTTAGGGAAGTTATTGGAGGACATCCACTTGTTATTGGTGCTGGGCTAACTCCGTCCAATGCCAGAGAACAGCTTCTCCTTGCTGATGGAGCGATTGTGGGAAGCTGCTTCAAACTAGATGAAGACACGAGCAAACAGGTAGATAGGGCGAGGGTCCGTGCATTTATGGATGTGGTACGCCGCATACGAGAAGAGAAAAATCAAGCAGTCACAACTTTTTAATTTCCTTGAGAAGTGTTGGATTCGTCGATTGTATGTCGTAGTGACTTTTCGCGTGTTCAATGATAATTTTTGCACTGAGATGTTTTTGGAAGAGTTTGGCGTCTGATACTGGAACAACAGGGTCGTCATCGCTAAACAATGCAACGAATGTTGGACAGTGAGATTTTACTTTCTTGAAATCAATTGGAGTTTCTAGCCATGGCCGTGCTATTGCCATCGCTTCTTCAGGATCTTCTTCATTTGTCAAGTGGAGCCATGGCGCGACGAAGAAGCAGGATCCAACTCGGATATTGTTCTTTTCGAGATAGCGGAGTATTGTCTGACAGCCTATGCTATGGCCAATGAGGATCGTGTCTTTGTTTGGAGATTTTATATTTTTCTCGAGTGTCTCTACCCAATCTTTAATTGTCGGGTTCGCTGGATGAGGCATTTTCAGTGCTTTGGTTGTGAAGCCTAGGCTTTCTAATTGATTTTTTAGCCATGGAAACCAACAGTTTGTTGGAGATCCATCCCAACCGTGAATCAAATATACATTTTTCATTTTCAAATTCTTAGTGCTTGTAATATCTCTTTATGAACTATACTATTTGTTGCAAGAATTTCTTTTGCATCGCTTGTCCAATCATTTCCAGCGCGGTCTGTTACTCTTCCTCCCGCCTCTCTCACTATTACTACTCCAGCTACAACATCATGAAGAACACTATTCAAAAAATAAATTTCTCCATTACCCATTGCGATTTGTGCTAATTCCCATGCAGAACTTCCTATGATCTTTACATTTCCTACTCCTGCATTTATGATCTCGGTATATAATTGGAGTTTTCCTTTGTAAATACCTCTGCCAAAAAATAAAGAATCTTTTACATTTCTTCTAGAGACATGCACAGGCTTTCCATTTGCATACGCCCCCTTTCCTTTCTCTGCAGAAACTAAAAGGTCTAGTTTAGGGATATAAATAACACCCAGTATTGCTTCTTTTTCTTTTAGTAAACCTATAGAAACCCCAAATAAAGGATCCTTTCTAGCAAAATTATATGTACCATCCAGGGGGTCAACATACCAAGTATATTCTGAACCTTTTGCAATCATTCCTTTTTCTTCGCTGAAAATATTGTAGTTGGGAAATAGTTTTTCTAATTGCATTACGATGTATTCTTCAGATTTAATATCTGCCTCTGTGACAATACTCCCAATGTCTCTAAATTGCTTTGATTTATAGGTGACTTTTGCTCTTCCTAATAGTTGCAAAAGAATCTGCCCAGCTTTTTTTGCAATTTTTTCTATTTGTTTTCTTTTCATGTTATTTTCTTCTCAAGGACAATTTGATCATCCCAGCCTTTCACTCTCGCTTTTTTATATAATACTCTTTCGAATCCACTTTTGTAATAAAAAGCTCTTGTTCGTTCATATGGTTCGTACACATCTTCTTCAGGAAGTGTTTCCACTTCAATTGCATATAATTTAAGATGCTTTGCTTCTTTTACTAACCAGTCTACCAAGGCCTTTCCTACACCCAATCTTTGCGTATCTCTCCTTACCCCCATCCATAAAAGGAGCATCTTGCCTGAATATGTTGTGTAGGATAAGAAGCCTACAATTTTATTTTTAGCTTCAGCAACGACAAGATGATTCATTTTGAAATCAATTGCCATATTTTTAATTCCATCTTTGTTGAACCACTCTTTCAAAGACTTTGCAATAGCCATTGCTACTTTCTTATCCTTCTCCGATGCTTGACGGATTTTCATTTACCCATAACCACCATCTACTTTAATAGTTGCCCCACTGATAAAACTCGCATCTTCAGAAGCTAAAAATAATACTACTTTAGCTATTTCTTCAGGTTTACCCATTCTTTTTACATAAATTTTTTCTATTTCTTCTTTTAGAAATTCTTTGGGAAGATCTTTGTTCATATCTGTATCAATCCAGCCTGGAGCGATGCTATTTACTTGCACATATGGAGCTAACTCTTTTGCTAAACTTCTCGTAAGAAGAATAACTCCAGCTTTTGCCGCATCATAATCTGGACAGGTCGTACTGAAAGTATCAATCCCATTTGTTGAAGAAATATTAATAATCTTCCCGTGTTTCTGCTTCATCATATTTTCACGAGCATACTTTGTGCACAAAAAAACACCGACAAGATTTATCCCAAGAATTCTCTTCCATTCTTCTGCATCTCTCTCAAAAAAAGGTTTATCAACAACAAAACCAGCATTGTTTACAAGGATATCCACTCTTCCAAACTTCTTTTGAACCTGATCAAACATGACCGTTACTTGTTTTTCATCAGATATATCACACTGTATTGCTATGGCATCAGAGCCTACCTTCTTTATGTCTTCTACAACTTTCTCAGCTTCTTTCTTTGATTTTGAATAGTTCACTATTACCTTTGCTCCTTCTTGTGCAAAGAGCAGGGCTGTTGCTTTTCCAATTCCTCGGCTTGAGCCTGTTACTAAAACTACTTTATTTTTAAATCTCATCATACCCTCCTACACCATCTGTTTCTTCCTGATCTCCCTCTTTAACCATTCTTCCCATTCGAATTGTATTCGCTTCGTATCCAAATAGCCTACTTCTGCCTGAATCTGCTCAGTGACCCGATAGTACATGTCATTTGCCTGCATCGCAAATTCGGCCTCGAGGAGCGTTGGCATTTTAGTTTTTGCCGAATAATCCACCAGTAGTCGTTTGAGTTCTCCACGCAATACAATATTATCCCATATGGCATCCCAGTTGCCGACCCATTCCTTCACATTCGCACCGATTGCCTTGAGGACATCGGACTCACCATTCATTAATTCCGGCGTCGGCTCCAGCATGTCTGTCTTTGCATTGTATTTCATGAGGTCAACAAAACCGCGCTCTGCGAGCGGATCTTCTTCCCATTCTTTTCTCACTTCTGTAATCGACGTGACTCGCCTTACTTTTCTCAGGCCGTCAGCGGTACGAATAGGATTACACATCACAATGAGGTCTGTTGCCTTGAAAGATGTGCGCGGCACTTTGAGATCATTGACTACTCTGTCGAATACACCATATGGAGAATCGCCGTGGATCGTGCCTGCGACTACATTCGCTGAGGCGCCGATTCGCATTGCCTCGTAGAGTGCGGAAGCTTCCGTCGAGCGAATTTCTCCGACGATAAGTGCAGAATCTCCCAAACGCAATGAAGTTCGTATTCCTTCGTCCGCTGGAATCTCTGCCCCGCCTTTTACCAGTGCAGAACGTACTTTTAATGGCTGGATATTGTAGCCGAGACGGCGCATGGCTTCCGTTGGGAGCTCCAAGGTATTGTGAGCAACAATATTGTTACACACAAAGGTTTCTTTCTCTGGCACGGACATATCATAAACAAATTTTTCGCTCGGCTCAACTTCCTCTATGGTGTCTATTTTGTCCCAATAAATGTCTGATTCCGATAGTAAACCTAATTTTTGGTAAAGCACTCCGGAGGTTTGCAGTATTAGAGAACCAAACTTCTCTCTCCCGATGCTGTTATTTCGATTTACATAGTCATTCCGTCTGAAATTCTTTATCTCGCTAGCAAGTTTCTCTTTACATTCTTTTGATAGAGGAATTACGTCGGAGGTGTCGTGCGTGGACTGCTTCTCGCAGAGTCTTGTTAAGTTGTCTCTCTTTCTTTGTTGAATAAAATCTATCTGCTTTTTGAAAATCCTGAAATCGCGGACCGTTGATATTCTTGCTGGATACGTCTTGTCACTTTCTCGGAATTTCCCAATTCTCAGGATTATTCCGTAGAAAAGTAGCAGCGTTTGGATATCATCAATCAAATCCTTGGAGCTCAAGCTAATCATGATTTCTTTACTACTTACGTGTCCGTCCCCTGAGAAAAGTCCATGAAGAATGTAGCTCATTTGTATCCGAGAAAGATCCATTACCCAGTTGGGTATTCGCTTTGTATATGCATTACCCTTGAGACCGAGGAGCTCTCGGAACACAAATTTCACCGTCTTCGAATTAATCATTACCGAAAAATCATCAGAGTGATATTTTATTGGAAGACTCAGTGTCTTACAAAGATGCCCAACGTATGGCCTTTCTTCCGCCTCAATTGAGAAAATGACTGAGTTCTTGTCATAGCAGCCGTCCGCTAGCCAAAGGCCTATGCAACACAGGAAATCCTTATCTAGAGTAAACTCTGCGGGAATCCATTCGGCATTGCGCCCGCACTTACAACTAACCCCCGTGATCCGTTGCAGTGAAATGCCTAATGTGTGAAGATCACTAAGTATTTTTCCAGGTAATATCCCTTTTTGGAACCATTTATTAATCGAGTCTCTCTTGTGCCGATGCTCTTTCCCCAGCTGCTTTATCTTATTCTTATTTATTGCCATAAACTCTCGGAGATTTCCGCCTTTGAAATACAGTGTCAACAGTTGTTGAGGATAATCGAGCACACGTATCCGATCTTTGTGCTTCCCTGCGTGCGGGATCCGTCGTGGCGTTGCAATATAGCTGCCCTTGCTCAAATCTGCTATCTTTACTTCCGAGATGTTGGCTTCATCACTCAAGGTGAATAGGCAATGATCTCCAGTTACTTTTAGGTCTCTGCCGGAAGCGGTGCGGACCGCATATATTTTCTTGGACACTTTGTGACGAATAAACTTTGAGACCCGCGAGTACGCCATCTTCCCTTCTTTGTCCATCGACAATACTTCAATATTCTCAGGATTGCCCGTCACTTCATGATCAGTGAGATTATACCATTTGTCCTGCTTTTCCATTAACATATCTGTAAGGCTTCCAATGTGTACTCTTTGTTGTTTGCCGTTTTTTCGTACTAGAATCGTAGCGTCGCCAGTAACGCTGTCCTCAATGGTAAGTATGCGATATCTTCGCATAATTTCTAGCAACAATGCGCCCAAGAAAGAAGTCTTCCCGCTACTCCTCGTCCCTGCAACCAAGTGCGACCGAGAACCGTCGATGGTAAAGCTCAAAAGACCTGCACCGAGGGGAGAGATCATTCCATTCTTAATAAACAAACCCAGCGTCCAAGGCGTATCCCTGTGCCGTCTGAAAGCCATACCATAGCCGTATGGATTCAGCGGCTTCCCAATCACTGAAAGTCTTGACCTTGCTTTGGGTAGCACGATTTCTGTATCCAAGATAGGGTTCGCCTCGTCCAATGGCCGTCCGGAAATGAGACGAAACTTCGTGGCCCAGCTTTCAAAGTCTGTTGCCGTTGGCGTGATGTTGGTGACGCATTCATTGTAATCCTGGTGCAACACAAAGATAGGGACTTGGCCCATGGGAGAATTGATGGTTACATCCTGAATTCTTTCATCTTCGAGGAGGAGCTCTATGACACCAAAGCCAATGGTATAACGTACTAATATCTCTGCCATTTCTTCGATTTCTTCTGGTGTTAAAAGCATACCACGCTGTTCGGATAATTCCCTGAGCAGGTCCTTCCCAATGTTGGTGAATGTTGCACGCATTCTATCTGGGTCGAGAAACTCTTCGGCTCGCGGCTCGTGTTCGGATAGTACTTTCTTAGCGAGATCGATAAGCTCAAACTTATCTTCTGATATTTTGAATTCTGGGGGGGTGAGATGATAGATGTTCTTCAGCTCCGTCTTGATGTTGTAAATGCCTACGTCCGTTGACGGATTAATTTTGTAAATTTCCAATTGCTCGCCGTCAAGAGGCGGAGATGCAAGAATTTTCGTGAGCATGAACTCGGGTGTGATTGCCGGCCGGAAAAGCAGTTTATAGACTTCCCTGTCCCCTGGCGTGAAACCTGCAAGATATTCTCGTGATTGGTTTATCAGCAAGGTCTTGTCAAGCTGCACGAAGATGTCATTGAGAATCCGGAGGTAGATAGAAATAGAATTCTTATAATTCTGATCCTCAGTTATTTTTTGTGTAATCGTCTCCTTTCGAATCACGCGCTTCAGTTCTGCATAGGCACCGAGAGGATCCTGCTTCAAGAGCGTCAGCATGAGGTATTGGATAGCGCTCAGTCGCTGGCCCAGAAGCTCTGGGGGGTCAGTGGGAAGACCTAGGTTCTGCAGGCTCGTTGCACGCCTACTTTTTACGAAATAACTGTAGATGTTTGCAATTTCTATGAGCATACGTGTTTGATCATACGTGTAGCTGTAGTTTCTTCTCTGCGCAAACGTGAGCCTCGATACCGAAGGGTTTTCTATGAGTTTATCTATGGCATCCATCATCACCAGAGGATTGTCCTCTATAGAAGGAATATATGATACAGGCTCATAGTTTATTTTAAGAACTTCTTCGCCGCCTTCCGTAACTACTTCGGAGAGCTTTACCTCTTTCGTGTAGACCATTGATTTCCCTAGAGTTGTTACAGTTAAAATAGCTTTCTTTTCATCAAGATATATGCGCTGTTTTAGCTAAGAAATGTTTATTAAGCACCAAGGACATGGATACAGGAATGGCGCAGGAACAAATGCAGGTCGATTTCACGCAGGTAGTTAATGAGCTTGCGAATAGACTGCGTATTCTTGAATCTAAACAAAGCCTGCTTTCTGAGAAGATGCTAGTAATGAACCAAAATATGATTGAAGAGTACAAAAAATTAATCAAAGAAATTAGAGCGATGGATATGGAAACCAAGGATATTAAGAAAGATGTAGTCAACATAAAAAATATTGTGAGGCATCTCACGGAAGAGGCATCAAGATTTGCGAAGCAGAGTGATCTCAAAGTTTTAGAAAAGTATATTAAGCTCTGGAACCCTATGACCTTTGTTACCGAGAAAGACGTTCAGGCTATGATTGAAGCCGCGTTACACACTCGAAAATCGTCTGGTGCTCATAAAATAAGGAAGAAGCATGGCAAATGAGATACCAGTGACCGAAGCCCTTGGAATGGTCAAGCAAGGCTATACCAATGAAGAAATTGCGAGAAGCCTTGAACAGAAAGGGTATAATTTACAACAAATATCGGATGCTATTAACCAAGCTAAAATAAAACAAGGGGTTGAAGGGAACATGCCACCACAGGAAATGCAGGAATCTCTCATGGATCAAGACTTAGAAATCCCTATTCCACAACAGGAAACTGGGCCTGCAATGCAAGCTCCACCCCAACAACCACAGTATCAGATGCCTGCAACGCCTGCCATGGGTTATGAAGAAATGCAAGCGCTTGTTGAGCAGATCGTCGAAGAGAAATGGCGCGACATGATGCGCAGTGTTGGCGACATCAACGTTTTCAAAGCACGCGTTGGCGATGATATGGAAGCGGTCAAGCAAGAGCTGCTTCGGACGCAGAAAAGGCTGGAAGACCTCCAGGTTGCTGTTCTTGGGAAAGTCCGAGAGTATAATGAAAGTGTTCTTATGATTAGTAGTGATATGAAAGCCCTTGAGTCTGTGTTTACCAAGATCATGGAGCCCTTGACTTCTAACGTGAAAGAATTAGGTAGAATTACCGAAGAACTTAAGAGAAAAAAGTAATTATCCTGCGGGTTGTTGGGCTGAAACAAATCTCACAATTAAAGATGCCATAATTAGGATGAAGAACATGCCCAGCACTTTTGGCGTGAAGAGGATTTGTCCAATGTTTTGTGTAAGTTCTCCACCTGTCGTCGTTTCTGCGCCTGCAGTAATGTCGTGAATCTGCTGTCCGTATACTTGTGTGAATGCGTAGCCGAAAATACCAAAGCAGATGACGATGATGGTCCATACAACGACCAAATTAGGCTTTTCACCGCCGAAAACAGTTGCTATGAACTTAGGATCTACGCCCATAAAAATGAATATCATAATCAGCATAAAGAGGAAAATAAGCAAGACGACAAACCAGGGTGTTGCTAATGAAACTATTTGTGAGAGTTCTGGGATGACAATGAACAAGGATGCGAGCGTAAAAGCAATTAAAAGATTTGCAAATTCATTTCCAGGGAAGAAATTTACTTTTCTCAGTAGTGCCCATAGTACAATGAGGACAAAGACGAATACGAGGAATGGGACGAAGTATTCAATTATTCCTACGTCCAGAAACGTTGCCATCTATTTGCTGCCCCCTTTGCCGAACTGATTGGGCAAGTTTGCTATGCCTTCGCCAAGATTCTTCATAAAGGATTTCTCGCTGGTCTCTGTACCTGCTGTATGATATACAAAGATCAGGAAGAAAAGCAGGAGAGCTATGAGGAAGTACCTGTCGCTGCCCGTGATATTCAACCAACTTGGCAACGTCAACCCGAATGCACCAGTTGAGCTAAAGAATGCAATAGCTACTCCAATGAGGGTGAGAATGATACCCCAGCCACCAAGGGCACCCGTAACCCCTGAGCTTTCTTTGCTAAACAGTATGCCAATTAAGAGCAACGTGACGACTATAACTAACGAGAGTAATGAAATCTTTGGTAGGAACGTATTCATAATCTCCACTATTGCATTGCTTCGCACGACTAAAAATGCCATGACAAGCGCAATGACTGCATTAAAATTCTTACTCTGCTCACCAAAGATTTTTATCTTTTGAAGAATTGCGAAGGTAATAGTAAAGATGAGAAGGAACGGGAGTGCCACGTCATAGAAACCTATGTCCTCCAGATTTTGGACTACATCCTGAAAGTTAAACTGCGTTGCCATTTATTTTGCCTCCCCCTGACCTGTATTAAATACAAAATATATCACACCACCGACGATACCGAGAAATACATTGATTATGAAAAAGTCTTTACCCTTGCCATTAATATACTCGTAAATAGGCTCGAGCCAGCCAAAAGAATGGAAGAATATTGCAACAATTGCTATGACGAAGACTCCTGCGACAGGTGCCTTCCATCCCTCAAACAGTGTCAAGAAACTAAACTCCTTTTCTCCGGAGACAAAAGAACCAACGAGCATAAGAAATGAGACCACGGCAACCAAAACAAGAGAAACTATGGGAATGCTCTCCTGAAAGGCCGCAACTATCTCTTTGGCAGCAATGACAAAGAAGCCAAAAACGAATGCAACCATTGCGTTTACATTTTTTCTGGAATATTCACGATCTCCTATTTTTTCAATACCAAATATCTTCGTCTTCTCTAGAATCCCAAAAACTATAGTAAAAACCAGAAGAAATGGAAGAATTACATCAAAAAAACCGAAATCCTGGAGTAACTCAACTGCATCACCTAAAACAGTTTCCGCCATAAATGGGTACATAGAATAAGTTAATATATAAAGGTATCGATAGAAATGAGAAAAAAATTATAAGTGTTTATTGTTCAGCAGCTTCTTCATAATTTGGCACTGCATTTCTGGAGATAATCATAACATCGCCAACTGCTTTCACAAGTTGGTGTGGCACAACAACTCCCTTTGCACCGCCAAGTATTCGAGACAAGTAAGAATTTTTAGTTGCTCGTATTCTCCATCCTGCGACTTTGTTGCTGGATAGAACTGCTTCTTCTACGTCTCCAAAATAATCACCTGCATCGGTGAAAACCTGCATGTTATAAATGTCAGTAACGTTTCTTGTTTTTAAGGGCATTCTTTCTTTCCTCCCATGTTACAGATAATCTTTTAAGTGTTTAAATACTTTTCTTTACTCTATGATAGAATATCAAAATCTCACATTAATTGGAACATCTCATATCTCTCCCGAAAGTATTAAGATTGTGCAAGGACTTATTCGTGAGCGGAAGCCCGGCTTTGTTGCGTTGGAGCTGGACAGAGGCAGGTTACACGCGCTTATGGAACAGAGGCAGAGGAGGCTGAGCTTCAAGGACTTCCAGAAACTGGGATTTTCTGGTTTTCTCTTTGCGGTGTTTGGGGCGTGGATTGAAGCAAGGCTCGGGAAGATGGTGGGGACGAAACCTGGTGGAGAAATGAGAGCTGCGATAATAGAAGCAGCAAAGATTCACGCAAAGATTCTCCTTATCGACCAAGAGATCAGCATTACAATAAAGAGATTGTTCAAAACGTTAACCTTTCGTGAAAAAATGAGGTTTGTATGGGACTTGCTCAAAGGGATGCTTGGATTTGGAGAAGTTGCAACGTTTGATCTCAAAAAAGTTCCGGAGGCTGAGCTGATTGAAAAATTAATTGAGCAGGTACGTGAACGATATCCCTCGTTCTATAAAGTACTCATTGAAGAAAGGAATGTCGTCATGGCACGAAAACTTCATCTAGCGATGCAGAAACATCCGGATGTACCCATTGTTGCAGTTATTGGCGCTGGGCATGAAAAAGCTATCCTAGAACTTCTCAAAGCTTCTTCTTCTTCGTCTTAGCGCGACGTTTTTTTCTTTTCTTCTGAACCTTTGGTTTTGCAGCCACTGTAACTTTTGGTTTCCTAAAGAAGACGATGATGATGAGCAGTACAAGAATAATTGCGAGACCTGTAGTTATGTAGACTGTTGTCGCTGACTCTGCCGCCGGTGCTGCGAATGCGGGGGCTGCTGAGACTGACCGGACTTGTACGCGTTTTGCAAACTTCGTTTGCTCCTCGTCTATTTCTATAAAGCCCGTAATGAGTATGGACTGCAACTCCTCACGGGAATAATCTTCGAAGATAGGACTTACATCCGCAGTCAGAAGAACTTTGTCGCCAACGGTGCTGAGCTGCGGCTGAATAGGATAGCTATCGGAAAGTACACTACTCTCCGCGGTCGCTTGCACATTCGTCACTCGAATGTCGACTGTTTCCAGTCCTGAAAACGCTAAAGTTATTTCAGATCCAGAAAAAGAATCAACTTGCACTTCAAACGCAAGTGCAGACGCTACAAGCATGAGTAACGCAAATAATGTCAGAAAGATCAACCTCTTCATTTCACGTATCTACAGAGTCTCATTATTTATAAATGTTATTGATGTCTTTCACCGGAGCTCGTGAAAACATATAGGTTCTCTATTTTGACAAAGATTTTAAATACTTCTTTGATTTACGGCGTAGTATGTTTAGCAAGACTGAGGTTCGTGCATTAATCATTTCTATTCTTATATTGGGATTTGCGGTTGGTTTTGATGACAAACGAGACGTGTTTGAGTGGTCGTACTGGCTAGGTAATCTCTTGCGAGTAACCTTTTTAGTCGGCATTTCGTTTCTTGCCATGCAGCTTGCGCATAAGATTGCTGCTCGCATGAGTGGCTTTGATGCGGAGTATTCCAGTTGGGGCATACAAAGTTTCTCGCTCCGACCAATGTCTCTCATGGGAAGAACACGAAATAAACCCTTCCCCAGAACTGTACGATTGTTTGGAAAAGATTATCTGGTTAAAGCATTCCCTATTGGCTTGTTTCTGTGCCTATTAACGACAGTCATTAGCAATGGAACACTTTTCTTTCTCGCCGTGGGTCAATATACTCTTTTGCTCAAAAAGGCATCACGTCTTGGACGAAAGTTCTTGGAAGTAACCCATTATGAAGAGGCAAAAATTGCCCTCGCTGGGCCCATGACAAATATTGTCCTTATGGTGCTTGCAACGTTTTTCAATCAGTATGGAACGTTTGATACTTTTATCTTCATTAATGCGGCATTAGCACTTTTCCATATGCTCCCCATATCACAACTTGCTGGGACAAAGATCTATTTCGGCTCACGATTGCTGTACGTTTCCAGCCTTATCTTTATGATTTCTATCGTGGTTCTTGCGTACACCGTATCTGTAATTCCTATGCTCGTTATTAGTCTGCTGAGCCTCTTTATTGGTGGCTCACTCTATTACTATTACAGTTATTTTAAGTGAGAAAACTAATTATTCCCTTCTGTAAGAGCCACAAAACACCAATATAGGTAAATACGTTTACATATCCGAGAATTGCAAAAACAAACACTATTGCAACGACTATGTCAATAATGCTTGCAATGCTCCGCAGATAGGGAAGAGATTTCGCTACAAGATACAGAACAAAAAACCACACCACCGGCGGACCCAAACTCGAGCCTAGCATAAAAATGCTCAGACCGGCAAGAATATCCATGATACCTAAAATGAAGATAAGCATGATTTGCAAAAGCTTTGAGGGGTTTATAAGTCTTATTCAAACGACACCGGACAGGACATAGCCGCGTAGAGTTTATAAGGAAAAGATAGATAATTTTAGCCATGTACGAAATCAAAGACTTTAGTCCTCGGCTCTATCAGCAGACCATCCTCAACACTGCAGTGCGTGCAAACACCTTGATTTGCTTGCCCACCGGAAGGGGAAAGACGAAGACCGCTTTGCTTGTTGCGGTTCACCGTCTAAATAATTTCCCTAACTCTAAAGTCATTTTTCTTACGCCCACAAAACCGCTTGCAGCACAAATCGCCAAAGAGTTTCAAGAGAACTCCACTATTACAAAGGTCAGTACATTTACGGGAGAAATGAAACCAGAAGAGAGGGAAAGGCTCTTCCATGAAGCGGAAGTGATAGTGAGTACTCCTCAAGGGATGAGCAATGATATTCTCAATAAGAAGATTGATCTCCGCCAAGTTTCCTTGCTTGTGATTGATGAATGCCAGCATGCAACTGGTGATTATGATTATGTCTGGATTGCAAAGCAATACCATAAAGTCGGAACATTTCCACGAATCGTTGCGTTGAGTGCGTCGCCTGGTTCGGATATGGAAAAAATTTCCGAGGTTTGCCAAAATCTCTTTATCGAAGATATCGAAGTGCGAACTGATGATGATCCTGACTTGAAACCGTACGTGCAGGAGACCGTCGTCGACTATATGCTCATTGAGCTTCCCAAAGATTTCAAAGAAACACAGACATATCTGAAGGAATGCTTTAAGCAGCGCTTGCATACTCTTAAACAACTTGGAGCGACGGACTCCGTCATGCTGGGTACGAAGACGCAGCTATTAGGGCTTCAGAAGGAGCTGCAACAGCGACTATCACAGGGAGAAAGAGAGCCAGAGCTCTGGCAATCGGTGTCCCTCGTGGCAGAGGCGATGAAAGTATTGTACTGCCAGGAACTCTTTGAAACGCAGGGTGTGGGTGCAGCCCATGAATACATACGAAAGCTCTATCACGAGGCTGAGACTACGAAAGTAAAAGCAACAAAGAACCTGGTCGTAGATCCACAATTTAAATCGGCACAATTCAAGATCAACGCCTTATTTGAATCGCACGTTGAACATCCTAAATTTCAAAAAGTGCTGTCGCTCGTGCAGGAAGAGGTTAAGAATTGTGATAAAATACTTATCTTCAACAACTATAGGGACTCCGCAGCTACCCTTCAAGAGGCATTGAACCGGCTGCCTGGCGTTAAGTGTGGACTTTTTATCGGGCAGGCCAAGAAAAAAGGACTGGGGCTGAGCCAAAAGCAGCAAATACAGCTCCTGGAAGACTTTAAGCTGGGAAAATATAATGTTCTTATTGGCACGTCTGTAGGCGAAGAGGGCATTGACATCCCTGCGGTAGATCTCATTATTTTCTATGAACCTGTCCCTTCTGCGATCCGAACAGTTCAGCGACGGGGAAGAACAGGAAGAATGGAGAAGGGAAGAGTGATCGTCCTTGTCACGAAAGGTACCAGGGATGAAGCGTACCGGTGGACGGCACAGCACAAAGAAAGCAGAATGCATCGTATTCTCAAGGATCTTAAATCAAAGCTCACGCTCAGCAAGCCGAAGGTGACTACCCTCACCGAATTCAGCAAGTCGCTAAAAATCTATGCGGATGCACGTGAAAGGGGATCTGGCGTTATCAAATACCTTGCGGATAAAGGCATTGATGTTCGTATGCAGAACCTTGACGTCGGGGACTTCTTGCTCTCAGAAAAAGTAGGCATAGAAAGAAAGGAAGTTCGAGATTTTGTGGATTCCATCTTAGATAAGCGATTACTACACCAGGTGAAAGCCCTTAAGGAAACCTTTGAGAGACCAGTACTGATTATCGAAGGAACCGATGATATTTACGCAGTGCGAAAAGTGCACCCCAATGCTATCAGAGGTATGCTCGCATGGATTGCGGTGGACATGAAAGTGCCTATTCTCTATACAAAAGACTTTAGGGATACTGCTGAGCTGCTCATTACGATTGCGCGTCGGGAACAGGAAGAGAAAGATGGGGACTTTAGCATTCGCGGTGAAAAGAAACCATTGAGTACCAAAGAATTGCAGGAGTACATTGTCTCTGGGCTTCCCGGTGTAGGTGCACAGTTGGCGCAGAGTTTACTGAAGGAATTTCGATCGATTACTGGCGTGATTAATGCTTCGGAAGATAGGTTGCAAGAAGTCGAAAAAATAGGAAAGAAAAAAGCTGCAGAAATCCGAAGAATTCTAGAAGAAGAATATAAAGAAGATTAACAAACCACTTGGATTGTCGCAGTACCATCAGCTTCGCTTCCGTCAGCCAGATAGATATCCAAGGTATTGATTGTCTTCGTTTCTCCTACAGAGAGCAGTGCCACCTGCCCACCAACTGAGATCTGAGATGCGAAGTCTCCGGCAAGTTTGAGGGCTAATGTCTTCCCATTGTAGTCTGCATCTTCATCTAAGGTCAATACAATATCCGTGTCACAAGGATCACTTGGTTCTGGCTCTTCTTCCACAACAGGTTCCTCAACTACCTCAGTTACATTCTCTGCTACTTCTTCAACTGGCGTTTCCGTTGTCACATTTTCAGCAGGAGTGTCGATAACAGATGCTGCGGTCTCTTCCGTCACCACCTCTTCATCCCCAGGAAGATCTACTACAACATTTCCTGTTATCGCCCCTGCAAAGAATAGAATACCTGCCAGCAAGATGCCGCCGACAATAAACCCTAGAAATGACATCAAAAAAATATCTTTCCTCGATACACCGCCTGATGCCGATGCCGATGCTGGAGACTCAGGAGAACGATACGGCCTAAAAGTTGTCTGTGTTTCGGGTTGTTCTCCTGTCCCGTCGTTTTGCTTCATTATTTTTTTAGATGTCGAATTGATATTTAAACTTTTTTATTCTTCATCCTTCATAATGACAAACGTTCCTTGGTAACCACACTTCCTGCAAAAATATATTCCAGTGAAAGGATCCTGAACTATCTTTTCCGATTTGCATCTAGGACAATGCAACAACTTCCACAACCTCGTAGATGGGACCCGTTTTCGTCAGCTCCGATTTTATTAGCTGAAAAGAGTCTATAATGAATGTTCTTGGTTCAATCTTTATTGAATCGACCGATTTAAAAAAATCGTCTTTTCTTCGAATGGACTTTATCCTTCCTAAGGTTATATGCGATTGAAATTTTTGATCTGAGGGGAATATATCCAGAAATGCCTGGTCGAGCCGTTGCTGCAATCCAATAATTTCATCCTCAGGCTCCACTGCAACCCAGATTACTCTTGGGGCCTTTTTGTTTGGAAAGAAACCCATCGTGCTTATGTACGCCTGAATGGGTTTGGCGGAAAAACGTAATCGTTTCTTGATTTCCAGAAGTTGCTCTTTGTTCACTTCACCAAAGAATTTCAAGGTAAGGTGCAAATTCTTCTTGGATACCCAAGTAATTTTTGCTTCTTTGGGTTTTTTTTCCAGCTCAAAGAGGTAATCCTTCATTTCCTTTGGAAGATCTATTGCTAAGAAAAGTCTCATGGTGTAGCTAAAGAAATGAGAGTTTATAAAAATTGTCTTACTCAGAATAGGCTTTCGCAGCAAGCCGTCCAAGCTGTTCCTGTCTTTCCCTCATAGGCTTCAGCAGAGCATTAATCTCCTTTGCAAGAGCTGTCTTCAAATCTAACGGATGCAGTTTTCTTTGTGCAAAGTCTCTTTCAATATCTTCATATTTCGTATATTTGACTGTGCCACCGTATTTATCGGGACGCTCTACTATAAAAGACTCGCCACGATCCCCTTTGATTGTCATGATAACGTGCTTCGTAAACGCTAGAACTCCATTTTCTTCTATGATACCCTCTGCGCACTCTGCACCCTTAATCTTCTTCGTTATTGTTTCTTCATCATCAAGCAAGTCTATTTTTGTCTTAGGATCGGATGCGGACATTTTTTTCCCGACAAGACCAGGAATTAATGGAGTCATGACTTCGATGCGTGGCTTGTATCCTACATGATGCAGATTATCTCTAGCAAACATAAGTATTTTTCTTTGATCTAAGCCCCCATACTGGATATCCACTCCGAGATGCTCCTCATCAAGGGCTTGCATAATGGGGTAGATTAAGCCGCTTAGTTTAGGGTTATCTCCAAACTTGACCACCTCAGATGCAGCCCTTTTACAATCATTAATCGTAACCGCAGTACTCATTTTCAAAATATCAACAAAATAGTCCTGTTTCATTTGAAAAGAAGAGCCCTTTACAATTTCAAAGTCTTCAATATCTGCCCCTATGCATTCAAACATCAGGGGTATCACTGCCTTATAGTATTCGTATCTTTTTTCTAATGTTTCCCACGGTGTTCCGTCTAGAGCACCATGAATATCCGCAAGCAGAAGTTTTACTTTCAAACCAGCTTTAAGAAAATCTGAGAGCTTAAGAACCCAAACAAAGTAGCCTATATGTGGTCTTCCGGTAATTGCCGTGCCCAAGTAGACTGCCGGTTTCTTTTTTTCCTGCAGTAATTTTTTAAGTTCTTCCTTTGTGATTACTTCTTCTGTATTGCGAATAATGAGTTCAAACTTTTTTTGTAAATCCATTCACGAAAAAGTATTTCTAAAATTTATAAGTTTATTGGTGAAAATCCTTCGGAAAATACGTGTGCATTATTATAAATCTCGTACGCCTCTAGATAGGTATGCAAGAAAAAACTCTTTTTCACATTGCACTTGTGACTGCGGTCGTTGGCGTGCTTGGACTACTCATTTTGTCACAGGTGGCATCATACGACCTGACTGCAATCGCAGATATTGATAGCAGTATAATAGAAAAAACGGTTCGTGTACAAGGAGAGATCATATCTGCATCCATAAGCACATCCACATACCACCTGCTTATTCAAGATGAGACAGGCAGAATTGCTGTTGATGTATATGCCGACGAGAAGCCATATTCTTTTGAAGAAAATTCTGGGATTAATGTTCTTGGCCGTGTGGTTGACTACCAAGGGGAGTTACGAATTCAGGCAGAGAAGATCACGGCACTAGATGTTCTCTAGGAAAAAACTCTGAGGGATGTAACTGGATTTGTGACTCTTGAAGACTGGACACAGTTCCATATCTTTTATAATCTCTCCAAAGTGTCTTCTCAGAGTAAGGCAGATTTTCTGCAGCTCGAGAGTATCCTTTGTTTCAGTATCCAGTTCTACATCCCATTCTCCTAACACCTTTGAAAATCTTAAGACGTTCTTATGTTGCCTGCAGAACTTCATGAGCTCATCTTCTTTCTCAAGCGAAAGATTGTGATATCGAATTAGGATCTTGTGTGCCAGGAATGAGTATTTGCCGCAATCGACGACGCTACTGTACCCTTTAATAATTCCCTTCGTTTCCAGATTTTTAATTTTCATTATGACAGTTTTGGGGGTCAGTTTATGTTTTGCTGCCATATGAACATATGCTGTGCGAGGATTTTCATACAAATCATGCATGAGTTTATTATCGATACGATCCACGTTCATGTGATCCCTGTCGCCACCGACAATAATTGTTCCTGTATGGGCAGAGTGATCTACGAGATATTTTCTGCCGAGTTCATGCATTACAATTGTAGTTAACACAGAGTAATTTCGAATAAGTTTGGGAAATCTTGCCATAAGTGCATGCAGTTCCTTCTTAAATCTTGAAGCATTTTTTGTTGCGAATGCTATGATAAGATCCCATTTTCCACCACATTCGATAATGGAAACTACACAAGATTGATTTGAGAGATACTGTAGTAGCGGCTCCAGATTCTCTTGTTTTGTATGATTTACATTAAGAAAAACTCTGTAGTTTTGGTAGCCAAAGCAGGAGTAATCAAAAAGGGTGTAAAACGCCAAAATCGTTCCTTCTTGCTGCAGTTTGCTTATCCGATATCCCAACCCTTGCTGGCTCATTTTTAGTTTTTTTGCGATCTTATTCAGAGGGGAACGTGAATTAGCCGTCAGCTCATACAAAATACCTAAGTCTTTTTTAGAAAAATCACCCATTTTTAGTTGTTTTTAGGTAAAATTACTATTTAAATTTACCCTTTTTACATAAATTGCACAAGGTAATTTCAAATACCACACCGTTACCTTAACATTTGTTTAAAAGGTGACAGAGATGGCTAAAAGTAGAGTGAATATCAGAAAAAGTGCCTCTAGCGGGCTCCTTCTCCGAACGCTGAGAGAAGTGGATAAGATACGAAGACGAAACCATGGACTAAGCTATGATTGCATGCATGCTGCTGCTTCTGTAAGTAGAGTTTTTGGTCGTTTTGTGAGTTACGTTCAATTTGAAACTCCCAAAAAACCAGCATACCTCATAGCCCTGGACTTTCCTGAAGAAGGTTTGAAGAATGTGCATAGTGGGTTAACTGGTATTGCGACTAAGTACTTGGGAAAACGCTTTGCACGCGTCATGCCACAGCTTCTCGAAGAAATGGGAAACTGTGATGGAGCCATCGTTGTGAATAATGCGGGTAAAGTTGTTCGCGTGGGGGCGCAGCTCACTAATCTTGATACTCGGAGAGTGTTGCACGAGCGAAGAAAGGAGCTTGGAAAACATTATAGCCCACCAGCATTGCTTGGTTTTTCTGGGGAAGTTGGTACGAGACACACGTCCGCACTCGCAGCGGCATACAAACACCCTGGAACAAAAATAGTTACTCTGAGCGAGGAGTCTGGTGATATTCGGGTATATGAGAATGGAAAGATCATCGCGTCCACAAACAAGAAGGATCGCGTTCACGGCAGAATGAGAATAGTAAGAAGAGATTCTGAGAATGCATTTGAAAAAATTGCTGCTTTGGCGATGGCCTAATTCTTTTGAAAATCCTTCGGGAATTTAGCAAGAAGCATTATTAATCGAGATTCTCTAAATACTCTATGCAAAAATATATCCTTTTATGCGCACTGCTCTTCATGAGCGCTTGTAGCGTGGCTTCCCAGGACGAGATAGAGGGGCCGTATATCGTGTATGGGGTTGTGGACGGAGATACGCTGGATGTAGAACAAGGTAGAATCCGCCTCTCAGGGATCAATACACCAGAGACTGGAGAATGTTATTACGAAGAAGCCAAAGAAAAACTTGCAGAGCTCACTCTCTATCAAGAAGTTTATTTAGAAAGAGATGAAACAGATATGGACAAGTATGGCCGCATGTTGCGCTACGTGTATACAAATAGTACGTTTGTGAACGCACACCTTGTCCAATTCGGCTATGCAAGAGTGTACGACAAATACAACGAGACCACGAAACGATATAGCGAGCTGAAAATACTTGAAGATGAAGCCCGTGCGCAGAAGCTTGGTATTTGGTCCTGTACTAATTTAGTTGAGGATTGTTTGTACGTTGCAAGCAAGAACTCGCGTGTGTATCATAAGCCCACATGTAAGTGGGCGAAGCGCATCAAACCGGAAAATCTCATTTGCATCCATTCAGAAGAGGAATTAGAGGGCTATGAACCGGCAAAAAGCTGTTGAATTCTGAAAGATTTTCGGAAATTTGTGGAGTAGTATTATAAAATTTGTTTCGTCCCTCTACATATGTTTTTCGAAATCATCGTGGCATTGCTTTTCGGTGTTTGTTTTGGGATCGTGACCGGCCTGGTTCCAGGTGTTCATGTTAATCTGGTGTCTGTTCTACTACTTAGTGCATCTGGCTTTCTTCTTGGATATGTCTCTCCCCTGTTTCTCGTAGTTCTTATCGTTGCAATGGCTGTGACGCACACGTTCCTAGATGCAATACCATCAACCTTTCTCGGTGTTCCAGATGCAGATAGTGCCTTGTGCATTTTGCCAGGCCAGAAACTTGTCCTGGAAGGGAGAGGACACGAAGCGGTGATGCTCACTGTTGTTGGGGCGTTGGGTAGCCTTATTATCGCATTTGTTTGCGTGCCATTCTTGCTTCCTGCGACACGGCTTGTATATCCGGTACTTCAACCATACATAGGGTGGATTCTCTTAATACTCTGCATCCTCCTCATATGGAAGGAGCAAAGCATGCTCTGGGCAGCGGCTTTATTTTTTCTCTCTGGAACGTTGGGGCTGATTGTATTACATTTGCCTTTGGAGCAGGCACTCTTTCCGCTCTTCTCTGGCATGTTTGGAGTCAGCTCACTGCTCTTGAGTCTGCGGTCCAGCGTGAACATTCCACAGCAAATAAGGGGAGACATAGCGCTTGATGACGCAGGACGGGCCATTCCGGTTGCTGTTAGCATTGGGTGGATTGCAAGCTTCATGCCTGGATTGGGTCCTGCACAGGCTGCTTCTCTGGGCTGTCAGCTGATAAAGCTACGTAATAGAGGATACCTCATTCTGGTTGGAGGTTTGTCAACAGTAAATATGGCCCTATCCCTTCTCACATTGTATCTCTTTGACAAGGCCAGAAATGGGGCTGTTGTGGTTGTGCAGCAGATTTTTGAGATTGACAATTCTAGCCTTTGGATTCTTCTGTTCGTATCACTTGCAGCAGGAGGAGTGGCAACATTGCTTACTATTTTCTTTTCTAAAGTGTTTTCGGAATGGATCACGAGAGTACATTACAAAGCATTGTGCGTTACCGTCATCATTTTTGTTTCGAGCCTTGTGCTACTGATTACTGGATGGTTGGGGTTGCTTGTTTTGCTCGTCAGCACGTCCCTTGGCATGATCCCTGAGTTCAAAGGCATTGCAAGAAGCCATTTGATGGGGTCACTTCTTATCCCTGTCATCTTGTTTTTTTTATTTTAGAAAAAAATTTCCCTAAAAATAATAAGAAAAAAAGAAGAAGCGGACTTATTTATTCGTCCAAGTCATCTTCATCATCAAAACCGTCATCGTCACCGAAGTCATCATCACCGTCATCATCTTCCATCATCAACGGTTGTTTTAAGAGATCTTCCATATACATCTCCTCCTAGATTTATTGCTCGCTGGAGTATCACAATAAGTATATAAACTTTGCTCTTTTAGTGTTTGAAATAGCTATGTAGTAAAAAAAATTTATGCTATATCTCTGTGCGTTTCATACAAGAATGCCGCTTCCTTGCTGTATTTACCTATCGCCTTCACCATTTGCCTGAATATCTGCGTAGAGTTTATTTCCGCTTTGTCATTCACCCACACTTTCATGTCCTTACAGACCTTCTCGCAGATTGTCTCAGCCTGCTTATGCTTCATTTGCGTTCCTAGGCATGCCGCATAGCATGATGCATAAATCTTTCTTTCATCAAAATGCTCTTCGCGACCCTTTCTTTTTACAATGTGTTTCATTTTTTTCACCCCAGATTTACTGTTCCATTTGCGATTAAAATAAGTAACCATCCCATTGCCACCAATAGCAATCCAATCCCCAAGCGCATAATTCCCCTATTCTGTTGCTTCCATTTTTTGACATTGTATAAGCTTCTTCCACTGGCTACAAGAAGCAGTATAATCACTAGAGGTAGGACGAAAATGACATTGTAGAGGACAAGCAACATAAATGCAGTAAAGTCGAAATATTGCGACAAAAGCGTAATGATAGCTAAGTATGGCGCGCCAGTGCATGGGAGTTCCACTGCGGAAACAAACGCACCAGCGAGGATGATACCAGGAATAGTCGTTTTTGAGCTCAGGCTATGTAGCTTCTTAGCAAAGGTGGGAGGAATAGAAAGGCTAAACCCTCTACCATACCAGAAAAAATCCTTGATCTCAATTACGCCTGCTGCAATAATGAGAAGTCCAACAGAAATAGAGAGATATTCCGTAACCCAGAGAGGAATGTTCGCTAAAAAATACATTAAACCAAGGCCCGCAAGAAAATACACTACAAATATGGATAAAATGTAAATAGAACCCAAGAAAAGCATGCGTCGTACTGATTTTCCGCCAGCGAGTAGGATGGAGAGCATCAGTATTAGCACCCCAATGGCACAGGGATTAATAGAATCAATTGCTGCACTGAGCGTTACCACGCTTAACGTTGGAATCGTCGCTTCAACTGCCATGGACGTCACCCTTTTCCAATGCTATTCTATATGTTTCACATATTCTTTCCGTTGTGTTTTTTTCTTCGCTAAACTCAATTATGATGCAATCTCCCGGAGGCACCTGCGAGTAGGGTGAGAGAATATATTCCTCAAAGTTTTCTATTTTTTTCTGCGACACTGTTTCGCCTTCAGTTTTGTATACAAATACTTGCAGCGTTCCATTGCACTGCTCGCCATTATTGTACTGTACAGAACCATCGTTTGCCAACAGCGTTAAACCGCTGGAATTAATCTCGCCGCCAATAAATTCAAAAAATCTATGCAGGCTTGCATCGCTTATATCTTCCACAACTCCTTCGACATGAATTCTGTTGTCGTTATGCTCGTGAAATGTGGAAGTGCCAACTCTGTTGGAAAGCCCTACCGGATCAATAATGTCTAATTGCTCACCGCAGGCCCATATCTCAATATCCGCATGCCAGTGGACGGGGCCCTTCGTATGAGAAAGCATGTTTGTATATACCGTCGATCCAATAAGAAAAAGGCTTGCGAAAATTATCGGAATAATAATTGCGAGGAAGAGACAGAGTTTTGATCGAACGTAGCCGGAACTTGTAATGAGAAGAAATAGAGCTGCATTAATTGCTGCGAATGCAATGAATATGAGTGAAAACTTAGTGAGTTCAGCTTTGGTGAAAGATTTTTCCTGTGTTTCTTCATGTGCAGAGGCTATTGAACAGATCAGAACTATCAGAAACAAAAGAGAGATACCTAAATAACAGAATCTTCTCCCTTTTTTCATTTGCCTTACTGCGGGTATCAAACTATTTAAGTTTTTCTTCCTCCAGCTATATTCTCTCATCAGACTGCTTCTCACGCAAAGATTTATAAAGTTGAAACGCTGACTTTCAAGTATGGCTGTCGCAGAAACACAGGCATTACTCATCCTGCCACCTATTGCGATGGGAATTATGATTGGAACGTACGAGCTTGTTCTGATTCACCGTGATGAAAATTATACTGGTAGCCATTGGTTGGGCCATGGATTACATACTTTTTTCCCTATCATCCTTGGTTTGTTAATTTCTTTTAATGTCCCTTTATTTTTAGATCTTGTTGGTGGCTCATTGCCTGCGTGGCTGCAAAGTGAATTCCTCATTCGTCTTGCAATTGCCGTTATCATTGCCCTAAAAGTGCGTGTCATCTCTGCTGTAGTTCCTGGAGCTGCGGGTAGAGGCATGCGAGAAGGTTGGGTACATACTTTGGTTGTGGGGATTCTTGTTGCTGTGGCTCCGTACGTTTGGCCATTTATTTCACCGTTTGCTCCTGCTTGGCTCGGTGGTGGGCAATAATTTTTCCTAGAAGTGGATATTACATTAAGGAATAAACTACCCGATTAGAATTTTTTGGTCAACAATCTTTTCTTCGTTAATTCCACTTTACTTACAAAAACATGTGGAAGATCCATGAATTTTTCTTCCGGATTTTGCAGTAAAACAAGAAAATCTTCTTCTGCTTTTTTTAATTCTTGATAGAGACTTATATATTGATCTGTACCAGAGTGCATTTTTGTACGAAGCGTTTCAATGGAAGTCATCGCCTTCTCTACCTTTTTCATGTACTCAGACTCAGGTGTCAGGAATTTTTTTTCTGGCTGTGGCGTTTCCCGCCTTGGAGAAAAACCATAGTCATCTGATCCAGTATTCTTTAGGCGTTCTAAGCGTTCTTTCATCGATTCTGCCATAGACCTTGTATGTATAATATTATTTTAAAAGCATTTGTGGATTGTAGAATATAATCAAAAGTTTTAGGCATTGATTGAATATTTTATTTTCCATAATAAATAGGAATTATTGAAAGTTCTTAGCATTACTAAAATATTTTATTCTTTTACTTTCTGTCTAACCATATATTCCCTGCCTTATCAAATGCTAATTTCCTCTGGAATTTTGAGTTCTTTATGTAAATTTGCGTCGTGCCAATATCACTATGTCCCGCATAGGACTTAATTGCAAAAGAATCTACGCCCTCGTCTGCCATATGTTGCAGCCGCGAATGGCGAAGCATATGCGGATGCAAGTCTCTTTGTAAGAGTTCTTTTCCGTATTTTTTGAGATTGTACCAGACGGACACTGGTTTAAGTTTAAACAACAGATCATTTGGGGCGTTGATGGACCTGGCCACGATATGTTCCTTGAGTAGCTCAGCCGTCCTCTGTTGAAAGAATACAGTTCTCGGTTTTCTGCCCTTTCCCATAAGCTGCACTTCACCCGTATTGAGGTCAACGTCTTTTAATTTGAGATTTGTCATTTCTGATACACGCGCGCCAGTGTCATAGAGAAAACGAATAATAAGATTATCTCTGGGATTCTTGATATTCTCCACTAAATAATACAGTTCCTTCTTTGAAAGAACAGATTGTGCGAGCTTCTCTTCATCTGTAATTGCGGAGTTGCTTCTTCGCTTAAATGATACGATGTCCTTAATCGTTCTCTCTGCATACTTCTTTGAATGTAAGTAAAGCCATAAAGAATAATTCGCCACGGCATTGTTTCTTTCTCTTAGGTAGGGTCCGTGCAATTTTCTCAGGAATGCAATGCTGCCCCCTGGAGGCGTCTCCTCAATGTACTTTGCCAAGGTAAGAACTGCAGGGATTGTTTTTTCACCAAGTTTTCTTCCATTCTTTTTTGTGAACTCACGAAGAAAGAGTTCAAACTCAGCCAAAGAAGCTCCTTTCATACTTTAGATCCTCGACTAGACAAAAGAATGTATTTAATATAAGCTTTTCGACGGAAAAATGAGAGTTTTCTAGATTGAAAACTTTGATTTTTGATTGAAATTTTTAGGTCTATTAGTATTTAGGCATTGCTTGAAAGTTTTAGCGTAGAGTTAAATTAAATATTTTATATTTTGCTTAAAGGTTTTGAGGAATAATCTAATCTGACCAGTATGTAAATTTTTCTAACCCAAATGCCTTGAACTCTTCAAAATCTTCTATTCCTTCGTATTCATACCCTTCTGGCCAACCATATGTAGTTATTCCCTGTTTATCAGTACTAATATGTATTGGAATAAATAAAGAAATATCAGAGATTAATTTTTTGATAGTAAAGGTATCAAGCTGTGTATCCTGCTTAATTTGATCTAAATTTTTTGTTACGGTGACAGAGTATAAATAACTTAACAGAAGTTTAGTTTTCATATGTAACTCATTGTACTTTAATGATCTCGTTTTTAACAATTGCTTGCCATTAAGGATTACACATTTTACATTATACTCTTGACATAACTCTTTTGTATGATCCGTAGCTCCTAAACAGCAAATAATTAGCCTAACTTGTTTTTTCAAATTTTCTTCAAGAGACTTTCTATATCTCAAAATTTGGCCTACAGAAGGAGAATGGGCTGTAATTTTAAGTTCTACTAATACAAAGTTTTTTTTCTTATCCAAACAAAGTATATCAATTAGGCTATGACCTTTAACCCTTATTTGACTACCGTAGACAGATAGTCCTGACTCTATTAATTCTGTATTCCTTAACAAGATCAATTCCATTTGTTTTTCTGTGAGAAAGGTCACAAGGAAGGTTTTTGTGCTTTAATCTTTTTCTTGTCTAGGCCTTCTATCAACTTCACATAGGCTTGCTTCCCATTTCTTCTTCTTTGAACAAAACCATGTTCTTCTAATGTTGAAATAAATTGAGAGACTGTTGAACGTGTTTTGATGTATTCCTTTGTTGGATACATTTCTCTTGCTAATACCTTCGATGCAACCCACCCGTTAGTGGATTCTTTTGTCAATTTCGAAATAAACCAACAAACTTTTTTTTGAGTATCCGTCAATTCATCCCACTGAGAAGCCGGAAAACTAGGAATATCTTCTTTTAACTCTTCAACTCTCACTTTTTCTTCTTTTTCTTCTAAAATAGAGCTATCACCTTCTAATTGCTCAAGAATTTTCTCTATATTATCTAATCTTGAATTTATGGAATTAATTTTTTGTTCGTGATCATCATGTTTTAATTTAAAATGAGATATCCATTTTGAAATATGGGCCATATCCTCTCGAACATTAAGAAAAGAATTTTTAACTGATTCTTGAATACTGGCCTCTTTGTTAGCACCCCTTTTAAAAAACCAATTGAACATTTTATTTATTGATATCTTAAAATTTAAATAGCTTTTGGTTTGTTCACTAACGCTACCTTCTGTTCACTAACGTTAGTATACTAACGTCAGTGACGTTAGTGAACAATATGTTCAAAAAATTTTCTCGTCGGAATGTCCGATTTTTGCAAAAAAATGGGAATGGGCTGTAAAATTTATTTTCAAATAGAAAACTTAGATAAAAATGACCACAAAGAGATATTAATTATCTATTTTTACACAAAGTGAGAGTTTAAAACGAGGAATCAAAAAGGGATTTCTGTTCGCTGGAGATGCTTCTGAAGGCAATAAGCTTAGAAATAAGGTTCAAAGACTTAAATTCTGGCAAAACTGAGACATAAGCAACCCCATTTCTGGATTTTTCTTTCTTTATGGGGGCCCCTTTCCTTATCAGTTCTGAGATATAATCTCTAATAGAGCTTGCCGAAACATCCAAATTCTGAGCTAATTCAGAATATGTTGTAGGAGAACTGTGTTGCTCCTCAAGGCTGTAGATGGCCATGAAGACCTTAAATTCTCTATTTGTGAGCGAAAGGAATACCTTGTTTAGATCCGCCTTAATCTCTTCAATATCCAGCCTGTCGAAAGATGTGCCGGAATCCGTGCCGGGGTGTCGCAAGGCTGTCGCAAGAGTGTCGACGTGTCGGCGCGGTGTCGCAAGGAACCCCTTTCTTTCCTGTGGAGACTCTACTTTCAAGTTACTAATGTTTAATTTAGGTGATTCATCGACAAATTGCTCAGAACTATCCATAAGCTGCTCTTCCGGCCCTTTGGGGCATTTTTCTGGCTCTTTTTTAGAATTTTCCGCCCTTATCTCGCTCAGAACGGCTAAAATTTGCTTCTGCAGGGCTTCTATATGAGTATTCTGTGCTATGATGAACTCCCTATTAGCCCTTACCTCTCCTTCTAGGACCAACATATGGTCTTTCACCCGCTGAAAAGACTCCTTAACAGCTTTATCAACGCTCAGAAGGCCCATGTACTTAGAACGGAACTAAGCCTATAAAAGAATTTAGCTGTCGAAAGAAATAGATCCGTGTCGAAACCCTGTCGAAAGGGCGTCGCAAGAGTGTCGAAAGATTATCCTATATAGTCTTCTGCCTTGTTCTTGCCTTTCACTTGTGCCAGTCTTGGCAGAACTATATGTGGCGGAAGACCAACTTCCTGCTCAAAGGACAATGCCTTGATATTGCATCGAAGGAAGACATTGTTGAGAACATCTTTACTCACATTAGGATCGAATTTTTTTGTTTTCTTCCATTCTTTGACCATTTTTTCTAATTCGTCCCTTTTTCCGCTCATCAATACATTTCCAGCAAGAAGGACGCTTGCCTGGTTCGTTTGATAGTCTACTTTATATTCAAAGAAGAATCGTAAGAGGAGATCTTTCCGTCCACCTGTCAGCGTGATCTCTTCCTCTTTCATATCTTTAATAGTAATATTGGTTCGTACCTTGAGAGGCACTTCTAATGTCTTCTTCCTGTCTACTTCAATCTTATCGAATGCAAAACTTACAATTGCCATAGAGATTAAGATTTTTAGAAGTTATTTAAAGCTTGTGGTGCTTAACCTTACATTTCTTCCGGAGCTTCTATGCCCAGAAGAGAAAGCCCCTCTTGTACCGTTTCTTTTGTTTTTTTCACGAGCTGTATTCTTGCCATTGCAAGCGCTTTGTCTTCCTCTGTGAGGCAGGGGCACTTCTCATAGAAATCGTTAAAGGCCTGACAGAGAGATATGAGATATTTTGCTAGTATTGACGGCCTATATTGCTCCGCGGCTTTTTCAATCGCTTCTTGATATATGGAGAGTTGCTTCAGAAGTTCTTGTTCTGCTGGGGTTGTTAGTTTTGCATGGTCTGGTTTCCCTTTCATTGCTTTTGCCTTTCTGAGAATGGATGCAGATCGCGCATGCGTGTATTGTACGTATGGACCCGTTTCTCCATTAAAATCTAGGACTTTTTCCCAGGAGAACGAAATATCCTTTGTACGGTCGTGTGAGAGGTCCCAAAAGACAATTGCACCTACGCCGACTTGCTCGGCAACCTTCCCTTTGTTTTTAAGCTTTGGATTCTTTGTCTCAATGATCTGTTGTACGGACTGCACAGATTTATCCAGCACCTCTTCTAGAAGAATAATTTTTCCTTTCCTCGTCGACATAACTCCTTCTTCAAACTTCATGATGCCGAAGCCGAGATGCTTGCAGCGTTTTGCCCAGTCAAACCCCGCGAGCTCCAGTACTTTAAATATCTGCTGAAAATGCAACGATTGTCGAGCATCGACGACATAGAGATTCTCATCAAAATGATAATTTTTTGCACGATATATTGCTGCTGCAAGATCCCTCGTTGCATAGATTGTTGAACCATCCGATTTCCGTATAAGACAGGGTGTGAGGCCATATTTTTCGAGATCCACAATGAGTGCGCCGTCGCTTTCCACAACGAGCCCTTTCGCTTGCAGAAGCTTAATCGTGTCTTTCAGCATAGGTTCGTAAAATGCTTCTCCCGCCCAAGAGGTAAAGGTAATGTTCAACTTCTTGTAAATTCTCTTGTATTCTTTGAGGGATAGCTCTCTGAATTCCTTCCAATATTTTCTTGCCTGGGTATCGCCTTTCTCGAGCTTGGCAAACCATTCGCGGCCTCTGTCATTTAGCGTAGGGTCTTTTTCTGCCTCTTTGTGAAATCGAACATATAATGAAACCATATATTTTATGGGGTCTTTCTTTAGTTCCTTTTTGTCCCCCCAGAGCTCGAAGGCATACATCATTTTCCCGAACTGTGTGCCCCAGTCCCCTAAATGGTTTACCTTGATTACTTTTGAGCCATTGTATTCGAGTATTTTTGAAAGAGAATTCCCAATCATTGTTGAGCGAAGGTGCGCAATGTTAAATGGCTTCATAATGTTTGGCTGTGAGAAGTCAATAATGGTTGTTTTTGTTTTCTTTTTTGGCTTGATCTTTGCTTCAATAATCTCCTTATTGTAGAGCCCTTTGTCCATGAAAAAGTTTAGATATGGCCCGGAGGCTTGTATTTTTTTAATGTATTTGTTTATTTTCAGTTTCTGTTCCAACTCTTGAGCTATACGGTCTGGAGATTTCTTGTAGGTTTTTGCGAGCGTAAAACAGGGAAGTGCGTAGTCCCCCATCTCTGGATTTGGTGGAGACTGCAACAGCTCTGGGGATATATTTTCCCTCTTCAGAATTTTTTCTACTTCGTGCTTGAATGACATACTAGGAAGGAATATGTTTTGCTTCTTAAGGTTTTTGGCAGATCTAATGATCAGCGTTAAAGCGCCGAAATATTTTTATAGTTGCTGACTCTATGTTTGAGAATGAGTCGTATTTCTCAACAAGGTTTGGAAAGAATAAAAGCCAATATCCTGGCAGTATTGTATGATGAGGCGCCGCAGTCGTTGAGTGCGCCCGAGATAGCCGAGCTCGAGGTACGTGACAAGGAATTTGTATTGAGACTTCTTAAGGATATGGAGAAGAAGTACTTGGTGAGGAACGTCACGCTAAGAAATACGAAGAAAAGCTCGTGGGTAATGACAGAGCAGGCCTATAAGAAGTATAAGGAGTTATTGTAATTCTTTTATTCTGTCTTCTATGTCGTTGAGCCAGTAATTGGCAAGGAGGAAGATTGCTGCTGCCTGTCTCGCCGTGTCACAGTTATGGTCATGCCACCTTGTATCACCATCCCAGTCTAGACCGCACCGATCTCCTGGAACAGTGAGGTTGGTCATCAGGCCGCCACGCCAAATAAATAATTGAATGTATATTATTCAAAGGTTCTGAGGAAAAGCCTATCCGTAAACAACACATTCAGTTTCTGGTAAGTCTGTTTCTAAGCAGGACAAATTCAGCTTGGCCCCCGTACATTTATTATTAAGACATTTTGCATCACTCGCAGGTTCAACGCTGTTCTCTTGACAAACAAGATCTTCTGGACAAGACTCACCGAGTGCTCGGTATTGTTCCTTGTATGCTTCATTAATTGTTACAATATTGTCGCCGTCTGTAAAAGGACAACAGGAATTATCAACATATATACAATCTTCATCAATGGTGCACACTTGCATCTTATCTAGAGCTACCTCTTCAGGCGTACAAGCGAGGAGAATGAAAGGGGCAAGTACAAAAAAATATAAGATCTTATGCATAAAGTATTCAAGGAGCCTTGGTTTATAAATTTTGCTGTAGGAGGATGTTTTGGAGATTGGAGGTATACCGCAAGTTATATTAATTGGTGTGCTCCATTGATTGCCATGAGCATGGTGTCTTATGGAAACGTAGAAAAAGCCAAGTCGAACATTTTACGGCTCTTGTACGATGATGCCCCTAAATCTCTATCGGCACGTGCTGTAGCGATTGCGGAGGCGCGGGATAAGGAGTTTGTCTTGAGGCTGTTGCGGGATCTCGAGAAGAAAAAGATTGTTAGGAATGCGACGAAGGATTTCTCGCGGAAAAGCTCGTGGGTAATGACAGAGCAGGCCTATAAGAAGTATAAAGAGTTATTGTAGACGAGATTCTAAGTCCTCTAGCCAATAGGTGCTTAGGAGGAATACTGCCGCGGCCTGTGCGGGATTGTCCATATTGTGCGGGTGGAGCTTATCACTCCAGTCTATATCCAAGCCAGCCCTATCTCCAGGAACAAGAAGGTTTGTCATAAGACCGTTATTCCAGGAATAAATTCTATTATATCTTATATAGTAACTTGCTGTCTTTTCTCCAAACACCTCTGTTAGAACTTCCTTTGCTTTTCTTTCATACGCTTCTTCATCTATTTGTTGCGCTCTGGCATATGCGACAAAATCTGGATTCACTTCTAGAGATACATCATGCTGCATATATCCTCCATTCATTGAAGGAAAATAATAAAATCGAAAGTTTGTTTCCTGTTTCATGTAAAGTATTGTGCCATTTATCCAGAAATTGACTATTGCAAAATAGGCAGCTATTTCCTTATAATCCCCTATTTTCCCTTTTAGGTTGTTATTCTCCCAATACAACCCTTGCTCCCCTATCTGTATTGTTTTCAGTAAACCCCCTTCCAATTCTAGGTGTATAGGATATTCTAGAGCTGATGCTTGTTCCATGTTTTTTAGCCTTGTTTCAAATCTGCGTGGATCTATTCTTTTCGCTCTTGCTGCTTCGAGAATTCTTTCGTCGCATTCTACTGAAAAACTTCGCAGATCACATCTATAGCGAAAAGGGGTTTTTTGCATAAGAAAAATAGACTTGGAACCTTAATAAAGATGCATTTTCTTGAATTATTGTGATTTTTCCTTTGCAAGCATCCCTTTCAAGATGGGTTCTTTGCCTTTCCAGTCCATTGCTTCTTTGATCACTTCTTCGATTCTGAGAACAGGGATTATTTGGATTTTTGCTAGACGATCCTTCGCAATGACCACGTCTTTCTCATTTGTCTTTGGAATGATGACTCGTTGTATTCCCGCGTCTATTGCTGCTTCTATCTTCGCGGAGACACCACCTACGGCAAGAACTTCTCCCCGCACAGACAATGAGCCAGTCATTGCAGTATCCTGGCGGATAGGAATATTCTTTAAAGCAGAGATAATGGAAGTTGCAACCGCTATAGATGCAGAATCTCCTTCTACGCCCTCTGTTGACTGTACAAACTGGATATAGACATCATATTTTTCCCGGAGATCTTCACCGAAGTATTTGAGCACTAAGGCGGAGACATTCTTCACAGCCTCTTTTGCGATCTCTCCGAGCTTCCCTGTTGCAACAAATTCTGTTTTCTTACCGCCCGGTGTTACCTCGGATTCGATAGGAAGCACAATTCCAGAAAATGCTGATTCAGAACCCAGAACTGCCAAGCCGTTGACACGACCTACGCGGGTTCCTTGTGTCACAATAACATCATATTTTTTCTTCGCCTCGATGTATTTATCTGCAATTTGCTGTTCCAATGTTCTGAAAACTTTTTTAGCTTCCAGGATGTGTTTTGGCTCGACAAACTTCGCATTATCTTCTACTGCAATATCTCCAGCGGCCCTGACTAGCCCACCCAATTCTCGTAAGCGTACAGTGAGTTTTCCAGAAGTAGAGGCCATTCTTCTCGCCTCATCTATCATAACTTCTACTGCTTCTTTGGTGAAATGTTGGATCTTTCCATCTTTTTCTACCTCTTGTGCAATGAATATTGCGAGTTTATCTCTATTCTCTGGAGTATCGTCCATCGTGGTGTTCATGTACACTTCGTAGCCATATCCTCGAATTCTCGAACGTAATGCTGGATGCATGTGCTGGATTGTTTCTAAGTTTCCTGCTGCTACTAAAATAAAATCTGTTGGTACAGGCTCAGAGCGCGTCATTGCGCCGCTGGATCTTTCTGACTGTCCTGTAATAGGATATTTTTTTTCTTGTAAAGCTGTGAGAAGCTCTTGCTGAGAGTGTGGCGTGAGTGTTGAGATTTCGTCAATGAAGAGAACACCGCCGGAAGCTCTGTGGATCATTCCAGGAATAAGGCGTTCATGTGCCGGAGTGCCGAGACCGCCTGACTGTAGAGGATCGTGAAGCACATCGCCGAGAAGCGCCCCTGCATGTGCTCCGGTTGCGTCAAAAAAAGGTGACTTTTTCACATCAGAATTGTCAATAAGCAGCTTTGGAATAAATGATGGCCCTCCGCCGAGCTTTGCGGTCTTTTTACTGAGATTCATAAAGAGCATGAAACCAATAATAAATACCATGCTTGTAATCATTGAGGCAGCGTAGATTATTGCAGAATCAAAAGGAAATATTTGTTTCGAGTAAAAATAGTATGGTAGAGCGGTTGCAATGAGGACAAAGACAAATAGAATAATATTCTGGTTTCTAAAAGAACCGAGCGCCTGAATCTTTCCCTGTGTAACTATTTCTTTCCCCCTTCCTTTTGAGTAGGCTTTTATGATGGGAACATTTTCATCTGTTTGGTTAGGATAGGCCAATATGTCGATGAGTTTTTCTTTGGGTAGAAGTTCCGCCAATGCCTGGCCAATTAAGGACTTTCCCGTTCCCGGTGAACCAATTAATAAGACATTTCTTCGCTTGAGAGCGGCCTTTTTAATGATATTTACCGCTTGCTCCTGCCCTATAACCTGATCTACCATCAGTTTGGATATTGGGATGTCCTTTGTCGTCTCAAATTTCAGCTTAGACATATGTTGGAGAATATAGAAATGGTTTATATAGTTTGCCTATGAAAAAAAACCTATAAACTACCTCAAAATTGATTTTAGATTCAACTTAAATTAATAAGATAAAAAACTAAAGAATATCTTCTTCTGCCACAACTACAAAATCACCAACGGCAACTACAGACGAGAATGGCACTAACCAGTTCCCTTCTTTATCTTGTTCTATTTCCAGGTGATCAATATAGGATGTAGGATTTTTGAGAATTATCTGCATTAATTCGCCTGTTCTTGTCTCGAACGTGATGTTACCAACTTCACCAAATTTTTTGCCTGACTTTGTTACTACCGTTTTTCCCAAGAGTAATCTTGAGTTTCTTTTTTCATCAATTTTATCGCCCATTCTTAGCCCCTCCAATTAGGAATTTAAGCTATAACACGGAAGGAGTTTATATAATTTTCTAGTCTCTAATTATCTATTATATTGCGAAAGAATTCTTTTGTCTTCTCTGATATGGTTGTTAGAGTTTCACTTTCTGTAAAATCAAAAGTATCCGCATCATCACTTACCCCTTCTGCGATTACTGCCCCTGTGTGGGAAAAAGTGCTATCCTTCCCTATAAGAGATCCAAAGTCCACATACGCCGAAACAATGAGAAGGATAAATATGAAGACAATAATAAAAATCATGTATTTCATGAGACTTTTCGTAAAATGGTGTTTAAATAGTTCTAGAATCACCAGTATGGCAACAACAGCGATAACTAAAGCTAATAGGCCCATAAGTTAGTTCAGGGGCTTTCCATATAAATAGTTTTCTGAAGCCAACACCCTCACACCCCCATTTCCTATGGAAACCTCGTTGCGAAACTCTAGGATTGTATGATTTATTTGTATTATTACTATTTCTAGTGGAACTCTCTAAGCTATTTATATCGTTGTCGTCGGTAAAATCTTGATTATTTAGGGATAAATTTGCTGATTTTTTGTAATAATTATAAATATATATAATTCATTGAATAATTAGGTTTATAGCCTTTAATATTATATTATATTTTTTTATTATTATTATTATATTATAAATTTTTCGGTGTTATATTATATATAATATAATATCATTTATTTAATTATTATTTTACAAACTGTTATCATTTGTTAGTTCTATTGGAAACAAAGGGGTAATTTTATAAAGGTACTGCTCTCTTAAGGTGGAAATGTGCACTGTAAAAAGTTCCATAGGAAATAGAGGACTGTGTCTTTATTTTCGAGGATATTAATACTTAAATAGGATTTTAAGCAAAAGGGGATCACATGGGAGAAAAGGGGATAAATAACTATTTTGAGGACTATCTTAAACGTGAACCTCTTTTTATCGATAAAAAGGTGCTTCAATCTAATTATGTACCCGAGACTATTCATTATAGGGAAGACCAAATCAAGAAGGTCGCTGGAATTCTTGCACCCGCGCTTAGAGTAGAGAAACCTTCTAACATGTTTATTTATGGGAAGAGTGGATCTGGTAAAACCCTTACGATACAACATGTTTGTGAAAGCATGATGCAGATTGCTCAAAAAAATACACTTCCAGTAAAAATTTTCTATCTTAATTGTAAGCTCAAAAGAGTTGCTGATACTGAATATAGGCTTATAGCGGAACTGGCGCGGTTTCTCCACACAGAAATACCTGTTACGGGTCTTCCGACAGATGAAGTATATAAAATGTTTCTTACTGCCTTAGAGAAGCAAAAAATTCTGATGATTCTTGTTCTTGATGAAATAGATCAGCTTGTGTCTCGTTCTGGGGATCAAATACTTTATAGTCTTACTCGTATCAATTCCGAACTAAAGCAAAGTCAAATATCTATTGTAGGTATTTCCAATGATCTCATGTTTACTAATTTTCTTGATCCTCGAGTAAAGAGTTCCTTATCTGAGGAGGAATTAGTTTTTCCACCCTATAATGCTATTCAGCTGCAAGCCATTCTTAAAGAGAGAGCCGACAAGGCCTTTCGTAAAGGAGTAATTGCTGATGGTGTGTTGGAAAAATGTGCCGCGTATGCTGCGCGGGAACACGGGGATGCTCGCCGGGCGCTGGAATTATTGCGTGTTGCGGGCGAACTCACTGAGAGAAATACATTGACAAAAATTAGTCTTGGCTCTCTGGATGAAGCCGAGGAAAAGCTGGAAAGAGATAGGGTCCATGAAATTATTACGAGCCAGCCAAAGCAATCTCAAGTGACGTTGCTAGCAATTTTTGGAACTGCTAAGGCAGCAGGGAATAGGCCTATGTTTACTGGGGATATATATGAGCTGTACAAGGAACTATGTGCCAAGGCAAAAATTCGCCCTTTGACCCAGCGTCGCATATCTGATATTATCGCGGAGCTTGATATGTTAGGTATCATTAACGCAAAAGTCATAAGTAAGGGGAGGTATGGCAGAACACGACAGATAGGGCTTGGGGTTCCCGCTTCTAGTATTCCTACATTGGAAGGCCTCTTACGGGAGGCACTCACTATATGAGCAAGCAGAAGCTGGTTTCTTTTTTTTTTGAACGTAACTACATGGTGAGTCCTGATTTTCTTAAGAAGTTACCGGATGATTTTGATTACGAATATTTTCTTCAACAACATAAAAATGTCCAGCGATCGCAGAGCACTGTGTTGCTCACCGAGGATTCGTTTCAGTCTTTTTTTTCTATTTCCACACCTTATGATACTTCTCCTGATGATATCATTACGAAAGTAGAAGTCCTAGATTCATATGTAGATCAGCCGAAAAAGCGAGAAGTGAAGGATTTTGTGGGATATATGAAAATGCGCTATCAAGCACTCAAAAAATTACTGTTGCAACGGCAAGAATTGTCCACCACCATCTCCGTTAACAAAGCATTCACTAAGAACCAAAAGGAGCCCGTTGCAATTATTGGTTTTGTGTACAGCATGGAGCAAACGAAAAACGGAAATTATATCCTTGAGATAGAGGATCCCACGGGCATCATAAAAGTGCTTATTTATTCAAAGAATGAGGAACTTATTGCTTTAGTCGACCAGATTGTTCTCGATGAAGTTATTGGCGTCGTTGGCACCATGGGTGATACGCTTGTTTATGCAAAGACCATCCTTTTTCCAGATATTCCTGTCAAAGAATTTAAGAAGTGCAAAGATGATGTTTCCGTTGCGTTTATTTCTGATCTGCATGTGGGAAGCAAGATGTTTGCCCGCGAAGAATTCGAGCGGTTTATTGACTGGCTTAATCTGCGTTATGGCACCGATGAGCAGAAAGAGCTTGCGCGAAATGTAAAATACCTTATCATTAGTGGTGACCTTATAGATGGTGTTGGGATTTATCCAGGGCAAGACAAAGAACTTTATATTCAAGATATCTATGGCCAGTATGATGCTTTCGCAGCATATTTGGGCTCTTTGCGAAAGGACATTAGGGTTGTTGTCTGCGGAGGGAATCATGATGCCCTTCGTCTTTCTGAGCCACAGCCTGCCCTCAGTAAGGATTTTGCACGATCGGTGCATGCATTAAAGAATGTCCAGATTGTTAGCAATCCAGCATTTGTGCGCATTCATGGCATGTTTGATATTCTTATGTATCACGGCTACTGCTTTGATTACTATATGAATAATGTTGATTACCTTAGAAAGGCCGGTTCTTATGATGCTAGTGATACTATGATGGAGTTTGCTCTACGTAAGCGACATATTGCACCCACACACATTTCCTCCTTGTATATTCCTGACACTGAGAGGGACCCTTTGGTTATTGAAAGAGTACCAGACTTCTTTGTCAGTGGGCACATCCACCACGATGTAAAGATCGGTTCCTACAAGAATGTGACTCTCATTGGGTGCTGTTCTTTTCAGTACAAGACGGCATTTCAGGAGAAATTAGGGCATACTAACATTACTTGGGGTAAGATTCCTGTAATTAACTTGAAGACACGCCAAGTAAAGGTCGTCGATTTTAGACTCATTGCAGAAAGTGTGGTTGCTGACTAAGAAATTTACTGTACGGCCTGTACTTGGATCCAAGCATATTGACTTACCTTATAGTAGTTCTTCAAATTCTTTATTAGAACACCATTGAGTTCTACTGTTTCTCCTCTTTGGATTCTCCCGTCTTCTCCCGTGTACGCCCCAGAATCATATACATACACTTCGATTGTTCCATCCATTCTGCTTTCCTTCAACTGAATATCTCTGTTACCGATAGTCTGCCTCTCTCCTTTCTTAAGGATATATTCTCCTTCTCCCAATACAAGCTCTTCAATTTTCAGCGTGACGTAGTTTTCAGCTACGTTGCCAGCATCATAATTCAACACCTGAATGAAAATGCGAAGTCCACCAATTATTTCTTCAGACTTTGTTTCCTTAAACGAAAGCTCTGCTGCACCGACACTTAGATCCACGAGTGGTGCTTCATCTATCTTATTGACTGTAATTGTTCTCCCTAAGATCTCTTGGGGATCCCCTTCTGTAAAATTATAATAGGGGGCCGTATCAACCTCTTCAATGGTTTCTTCTAGTGTTTCTTCAATTTCTTGTTCTTCTGTCACCGGCTCTAGATCTATTGCTGGTGCTTGGCATCCAGCGAGAAGCAAAAGAATCAGTACTGCAAACAACCATTTCATAAGCAAGTATATTTATATAACTTATATTTAAAGTTTTGTGAATACTTTTATAAATCTCTTTTCTTCTTGTACTTAGGTGAATAAGCGGGCTGTTATTATTGGGATTGTAATTTTAGTTGTTCTGGTTGTGGTGCTTTTTACCAGCAAGAGCGAGGCAGCGGCACGCCTCTCCATTGATGAAGGTGTTGTTGAGGCAGATACTGGTTCTGGCTGGCAGCCCGCTGTTGATGGCATGTCGTTGTCTGAGAATGATAAGGTTCGAACACAGGAAGGTATTGCCATTCTTTTTTTGTATGACAGTATCATTGTTCAATTGGAGCCATTCACTGAAGTCGTTCTTTCTGATTTGCTTGAGACACATCCCGTTGTTTCGACCACAGGGGGTTCTGTATGGGTAAAGTTTGTTTCTCTTATCGGTATCGAAGGATTCTCGGTTGAAACACCCAATACTGTTGCTATTGTTCGTGGCACCGAGTTTGGAGTATCTGACGATGAAGTCATTGTCATAGAGGGTGTGGTTGATGTCTATAGGGGCGATGATTTTGTGTCGGTTGAGGCAGGTCATTTGGTGCGATTCGTTGCAGAAAAGCTTGAGCTATTTGCACTTACCGAGCAAGACATTATCAATACCCAGGACAGACAATTGAGAACCCTTCAGTACCTCAAGTCTCTCCGGGACGAACAGATTCGTAAGAGCACTATCATTTATGAAGGGCTTAAAATGCAGTATGATCTCACTGATGAAGAAGTTAGCTCTTACCTTGAAGACTTTGATAGTTCTGACCGAAACATTACCGAAGCGTTTGCGCAGATACCCTACTCTTCAGATTCTGTAGAAACGGTTGAGATCCTATCTCAGGAGATTCGGAATAAAATCATTAGCCTGCGCCAGGTTCCATGAGGAAGTATAAAACTCTTGTTGTACTTATTCTTACTACTAGTATTATTGCTCTTTTTTTGTCATTGATATTTCTTGCAGGAGGATTTTCATACCTTCAGGCGAGACTGGCTGATAGCTTATACGGAGGCTATCCTTCGCTTGATGCGATTGTTATCGTTGCTATAGATGATGCAAGCATTCAGGACATCGGACACTGGCCCTGGGATCGCTCTGCTTTTGCGGATCTTCAACAGCAGCTTGCTTCCGCAAAAGTTGTTGGGTATGACATTGGCTTTTTTGAGGCTGCGGATGGCGATGAAGACTTTGCCGATGCGCTGCGTGCAACAAACAATACTGTTTTAGGCATTCAATACACTAACTTTTCTGTCGTTGGTAGTGTTCTTTATGGTGAAAGTCTTCTTCTTCCCGAGGAGTTGCTTTCTGATCAAGCTCTGAATCTCGGATACGTGAATCTTATCACAAGTAATGACGGCGTGACGCGCTCTGTAGATCATGAAGTACAGGGAGTATATTCTTCTTTTGCAGTGGCCATTTATGATGCGTACTGGCGCACCCATTATATTCCTCCCAGTAATCCCCAGCTTATCAACTATGTAGGCCCCCCAGGAACATTTGTGACTTATTCTGTAAAAGATGTGCTTGCGGATGACTTTGATACTAGCACCTTTGCTAATAAGATTGTGCTTGTTGGTGCTACTGCTCCCAGCCTTCATGATACTTTTTTTGTTCCCACCTCCCATGGAATTCCCATGTCTGGCGTAGAAATACAAGCAAATGTACTTCAGATGATGATAACCGAGAATTACCTTCTCTCGGAGCCCGCCATTGCAGTAATACTAAGCTTATTCCTCTTCGCGGCGGGTATATCTTTTGTTGTGTTCCTTTTTGGGCTGATTCGTGCTGGGATTGTGGTTTTCATTAGTATTTTTATATATATCTTTACCTGCATTTCTCTCTTTGATACGGGACTCGTTATGAATCTCTTCTATCCCCCTATTGCACTTGGGCTCTTCTATACTGCTTCTGCTGGATATCTTTATCTTTATGCGAGTAATGAGAAGAGAAAAGTCCTTGGTGCTTTTGAGAAGTATGTTTCTCCCGTTGTCATTCGTGAACTCTTGGCGCATCCCGAGTACCTTAAGCTTGGTGGTGAGCGTAAAACGATAACCCTCTTTTTTTCTGATATCAGGGGGTTTACTGCGATTTCAGAGACGCTTTCCCCTGAGGAACTTGTTTCTCTTCTTAATGAATATTTGTCAGAAATGACAGACATTATTATTTCTCGTGAGGGGGTCGTAGATAAATTCATGGGTGATGCTATTATGGCGTTCTGGGGCGCCCCGCTTACGCAGCCGAACCATGCTCGTCTGGCAGCCGAGGCGAGTCTCACGATGATTGATGCGCTACAAAAAATGCAGAAGCAGTGGACTGCTCGTGGCGTGCCCGTTATTGATATAGGTATTGGGCTCCATACTGGAGAGGTTGTTATTGGAAATATGGGTTCCAAGGATCGCTTTGATTACACTGCCATTGGTGACAGTGTTAACCTCGCTTCTCGGCTTGAGGGCTTGAATAAAATTTATGGGACTCGAATTCTCATAACTGAATCTGTCAAGGAAGGACTGGGACGCGATTTTGCCCATCGAGAAATTGACAAGGTGCGTGTCAAAGGCAAGAAAAATCATATCCGCATTTTTGAGCTGCTTGGCAAAGGTTCTCTTTCTGGTGTGCAGGAAAAGAATCATGCTCGCTACGAGCGGGCCTTGCATATGTACTACAAAGGAGAATTTGCAGATGCCGTTCGTGAACTTGGTTCACTCCAGGATGCTGCGGCTAAAAATCTTTCCGAGCGCTGCGCATATCTCCTCACCCATCGGCCTGCTTCGTGGGATGGCATATGGGAGATGACTACTAAATAGAACTTGTATATTTTAGTGTATGAAAACTTAATTACTGCTTCCTGCTCTTATTTGGTTATGGGGGAGTATAGTTCTCGGGTTGCTGGTATCTTTTCATCGATTACTGAAGAGGTGCATCGCTGCTATGATTTGGCAAACAAGACCAAGATGTTGGGGTATGATCCGGATCCGAGTGTGAAAATACCTCTCGCACGGAACATGGCTGAGCGTGTAGAAGGACTTATCTCTTCTGTCGCGCCAGAGGTGCTAGGCAAAGGAATTCCTGATCGAATTCAGCAGCTTGAAAAGCAGTTTGGCAGTCAAGATTGGAGAGTTGCATTGGTTATTGCTGAAGAGGTTGCCAGAGAAAAGTTTTGCCAATTTAGTGATAAGAAGAAGGCCATTGAAACAGGGATTCGTGTTGGTTTTGCCTATGTTACTGTCGGCGTGGTGTCTTCTCCTTTAGAAGGTTTTATTGAATTGCAGTTTCGGAAGCGTAAGGACAGCGGAGAGGAATATTTTGCATTGATTTATGGTGGACCTATTCGAAGCGCTGGGGGGACGGGGGCCTCTGTTTCCGTTCTTATTGCCGACTATATTCGCAGGAAGTTTGGCTACGCGCAATATGATGCTACTGAGAAGGAGATTAAGCGTGCTTATGCAGAACTTTGTGATTATCACGAGCGAGTTACCAACCTTCAATACTTCCCCTCTGAGGAGGAGACGACGTTTCTTGTGCAACATCTTCCCATACAGATCGATGGTGATCCTTCTGAAAAGTTTGACGTGAGCAATTACAAAGATCTTGACCGAAGGGTTTCTAACAAGCTGAGTAATGGTTTTTGTCTCGTCACTGCGGAGTGTTTGGCCTTGAAGGCTCCGAAAGTTTGGAAGCAGCTTGCGAAATGGGGAAAAGACGTTGGGCTAGATCAGTGGAATTTTATGGAAGATTTTGTGAAACTACAAAAGGAGATTAAGGCGCGCGGTGCTAAAGTTGAAACGGCTGTAAAGGCTGAGAAGGTCACCCCGGATACTACGTTTATCAAGGATATCGTTGCTGGCAGGCCTGTCTTTACCTATCCACTTCGTAATGGGGGTTTTCGTCTGCGCTATGGGAGGGGGAGAGTCTCTGGATTTTCTGCCGATTGTGTTCATCCTGCGACTATGGTCGTCGTGGATCATTTCATTGCGGTCGGTACCCAGTTCAAGACTGAAAGGCCTGGAAAATCCACAACACTCAATGTCTGTGATAGTATTGATGGTCCTATTGTTCGTCTGAAAAGCGGTGAGGTGCTTCAGCTGAGGAGCATGGAAGCTGCCGAAGCCGTGTTTAAGGAGATTGATGAGATTCTCTACTTAGGAGATCTATTGATTAATTGGGGTGATTTTCAAAACAGGGCGCACAAATTACTTCCTTGTGGGTTTGTTGAAGAGTGGTGGGTCTATTATGCGCAAAGAGTTTTTGATCGTGTTGGTCTTGACAAGGAGTATTTACAGCGTCTGTACGATTTCCCATTACGGACCGCCGTCTCATTTGACACTGCAGTTGCCTTTTCAGCGTTAGGTGTGCCATTCTATCCTGCGTTCATTTTTTATTGGAATAGTATTAACACAAACGATTTCTTGAAGCTCTATGGTGTTCTAAAAGCATCTGTCATTGATACGGAGAAGATTCTCATTGCAGATTTTTCTGTGAAGAGGACTCTTGAGCTCATCGGCTGTGCGCACAAGGTAGTTCCGGGAGAGTATATCACGATTACAGGAGATGTTGCTCGTGCATTGCTTGTGAACCTTGGAAATTTAGTAAAGGCTCCGCAGGGAGATACTGTTTTGGACATGGTAAATTCTGTTTCGTCGTATGAGATTAAGGACAAATGCGGGTACTTTATCGGTGCACGGATGGGAAGGCCCGAGAAGGCAAAAATGCGCAAGATGACTGGTAGCCCCCATGTTTTGTTTCCTGTTGGCGAAGAGGGCGGTAGGTTACGTTGCTTTCAGAGCGCTTTAGAAGTAGGGAAGATTACTTCTCAGTTCCCTCTGTTTTACTGCCATACGTGTGCCGTTGATACTATTCTGCAAGTGTGTGAGCGTTGTGGTGGGAGAACGGAGCGTCGATGGTACTGCAAAGGATGTAACAGGACTATCCTAGAAAATACGTGCAAACTCCATGGCAAGGCAAGGGCCGGTGTGCAACGGAGCATCGATAGCAAACATTACTTCTACAAAGCCTTGGAACGGATGGGGTCGCGACAGTATCCCGATCTTGTGAAGGGTGTTCGTGGTCTGAGCAGCGTTGAGCAGCTTCCTGAGCATCTCGTCAAGGGTATTCTCCGTGCGAAGTATAATCTTGGTGTCAACAAGGATGGAACCGTTCGTTATGATATGACGGAGCTGCCGTGCACGCATTTCAAGCCGAAAGAAGTGGGAACCCCCTTGGCGAAGTTACAATCTCTTGGCTATACACATGATGTATATGGGAAGGACTTGGTAGATGAAAATCAGATTCTTGAATTGTTTGCGCAGGATGTTATTCTTCCAGCCTGTCCAGAGAGCCCTGAGGAAGGGGCTGATGAAATTCTGTTTCGCATTGCGGCATTTCTTGATGAAGAGTTAGAAAAATTATATCAGATGCCACCTTACTATACGTTGAAATCGAAAAAAGATTTGGTTGGACACCTTATCGTTGCGATGAGTCCGCATACTTCGGCAGGGATCATTTGTCGTATTATTGGGTTTTCAAAGGTTCAAGGATTGTATGCACACCCTCTCCTGCACAGCATTATGCGGCGGGACGCGGATGGGGATGAGGCGGGATGTATGTTGCTGTTGGATACACTCTTAAACTTTTCACAGAAATATCTTCCTAATACTCGAGGCATTACCCAAGATGCTCCTTTAGTTCTTACTGGACAACTTATTCCTTCTGAGGTTGATGATATGGTCTTTGATCTGGATATTGTGTCACGTTACCCTTTAGAATTGTATGAGGCTGCACAAGAATATAAGAATCCTTGGGATGTAAAAATTCGCAAGCTCGGAGATACTCTTGGGACTGAGGCACAGTATGAGAGTATGATGTTTACGCATGATACCGATGATTTTAACAAGGGGGTTCTCTGTAGTGCCTACAAGATTTTGCCGACTATGAAGGATAAAGTTATTGGTCAGATGGAAGTGGCAAGAAAATTACGAGCGGTTGATGAGCATGATGTTGCTAAATTAGTTATTGAGAGACATTTTATTCGAGATATTAAAGGGAACCTGCGGAAGTTTTCTCAGCAAACGTTTCGCTGCGGGAAGTGCAATGAAATTTATAGGAGGCCGCCACTGGCCGGACAATGCAAGTGTGGCGGGAAACTTATATTTACTATCTCTGAAGGATCTATTGTTAAGTATATGGAGCCGGCAATGGATTTGGCTGTGAAATATAATTTGCCACCCTATTTGAAACAAAGTCTTATATTGTTGAAGGATAGAATTGAGAGTGTGTTTGGAAGAGAAGAAGAGAAGCAAGAAGGTTTGGGTAAGTGGTTTTAATAAAACAAAATAAATATTAATTGTTTTGAGAAAAAAATGAAGTAAAATAAATAAATCTATTTGAAATTAAAATATTTTAATGAATACTGGACTAACGTAAAATACTTGCTGATTTTCGGTTGTATTTTTAATGTCTATCTCAACTTTAGTATCTTTTTCAATTAGGAGTGCAATAGGTTCTATAGGTATTCCTCCATAACTATCAACATATATTGCTTTTTTTCCAAATTGTGTATCTATAGAAAAAGTATATTCACTATCCTTGCTATCCCCCCAGGGAGGTGTATAAAGTTCATCAATAACTGTCCCTTGTAGAATAAAATGATCTCTCCTAGGTTCAACAGGGATATTTGTCTTTTCATTCTCTCCAGAACAGCTATTTAAAATTAAACCCAAACTTGCTGTTCTGAAAGTTCTAGTTAGATTTTGCATTTTTAGTCTCCAATGAAAATTTAAAATAAATAAGAAAAATTTTATAATAAGGTTTTTATTTTCTCAATGTGCTCAGCAACTTTATTGCCTTGCTCTGTTAATTCGATTGTTTTAATTCTTCCGTTCTTCTGGAAACTGACAAGTTTTGATTTTTCCATTTCTTGCAGAATCTTTACAGCGTGAGAATAGGTACAATCCACTTCTTTTGCAAGTACACTTCCATACTTGTTCTTTGTGTTTTGTCTCAATGCGACCAATATCATTGCGGGCTTTCTTCTGAAGAAAACCTCAAAAATTTCTTTTCCTTTTTTCGGCATTTTCTCTCCCCTCACCCTCTTTCTCCAAATATATACTGTGGTAATATGAATGTTGTATTTAAGCATTGTGCTGTAGTTATTATCGAGTGGTCTTTGCACAATATTTTTAAAGTTGGAAATTTCTTGATCATAGAAATGATTGACATAAAACTGGTTCGTGAACATCCAGAGCTCTTTCAAAAAAATTACAAGCGGATGAAGAAGCCAGATCTGTTAAAAAAGTTAAATAGTTTGGTTGAGAAGGACAAGCATCTCCGTACGATGAAAGGGGAACTTGATACCCTACGTTCCCAGCGGAATGTGCTTTCCCAGCAGGTTAATGAGCTTCGCAAGGCAGGCAAGAATGCCGATGCAGTGCTGAAGAAAGTGAAAAAGCTTCCAGAGCAGATTAAGGCAAAGGAAGAAGAGTATGCCACTGTGGAAACTGAAGTTACTGTTCTTCTGCGGACACTGCCCAATCTGATTCATGATAAGGTCCCGTATGGGGTGTCTGACAAAGATAACGTGGAGATTAAGAAATGGGGTACTCTTCCGAAATTTGATTTTGCTGTGAAGAATCATGTCGAGCTGCTGGAAGCGTTGGGAGCTGCAGATTTTGAGGCTTCTGCAAGAACGACTGGGCATGGGTTCTATTTTCTTAAAGGAGATTTTGCTCTGTTGAACCAGGCGTTGATCAGGTTTGCTCTTGATTACATGATCTCAAAAGGATACTCCTATGTAGAGCCACCACTGCTTTTACGCCAGGAGGTTTTAACAGCTGCATTGGATATCGCCGCGTTCCAGCAAAGCATTTACAAGGTTGACCAAGAAGACCACTGTCTGATAGGCACGAGTGAACATTCTTTGCTTGGGATGCATGCCGACACCGTCATACAGGGCCTACCCAGGAAATACTTCTCCTATACGATGTGCTTTCGAAAGGAAATTGGTGCGCATGGAATTAATGAAAAAGGTTTGTGGCGGACACATCAGTTCAACAAAGTAGAGCAGTTTATCTTTTGTTCCAAAGAGGACTCGTGGAAATTCTATGATGAACTTTTGCAAAATACTGAGGATATCTTTCAGCAATTGGAGTTGCCTTATCGAATAGTGGAGATGTGCACCGGAGATCTGGCGAGTTGGAAAGCACGCAGTGCGGACATTGAAGTGTGGAGACCTACGACGAAGAGTTACGGGGAAGTTGCTTCTTTGTCCAACTGCACTGATTATCAAGCACGAAATCTCAATATACGTTATGAGACCAAAGAAGGCAAGGAAGCAGTTCACACTTTGAATAACACTGCATTGGCTACTTCTCGTGCTTTGGTTGCAATTGCTGAGAACTTTCAACAGAAAGATGGAAGCATTAAGATTCCGAAAGTGTTATGGAAGTATATGAACGGGAAAACAGTCATTAGCAAAAGTTAACTTCCGAATATTCTTCGCATCCAGCCTGGAGTCTGCGGCTGGGCAGCTGGCGTGCCACTAATAGCATCTAGGATAGCCGTTATTTTTTCTATCTCCTCGTCTATCTGTCCAAACAGCCCCTGCAATTGTTCCGTATTCGGTTCCCTTTCCAGGGAGGCAGATACACTTTTGAGATCATGTTCTATTTTTCCCAAAGACACAAAAATATTTTTTCTCTCTTCGGGCTTGAACTCTGCGGGGACTTTCTGCTCTCTCTTGCTCCAAATGTTTTCGAGAATTTGTACTGCGGATTCCAAAGCTTTGATAGCCATATCTCGATTCTGTTTTAGCTTCGTAGCATTATAGACACTGAACATCTTCTCCGCAACGGACATTTTTCCATGCAACTCCATGATTTCCGTTTTTAGATGAATTATACTTCTTTGCGGAGTCATACTTCCCCTGTGGCACTGTGATTTATAAATTTTTGCGCGTTTATGCTTACGTAAGTTCCTATATTTTTTTAAATCCTCTTTTGATTTTTTTTCGTATGGATGCTGACAACCTGACTCCTGCGATGAAGCAATATGTAGAGCTTAAGAAAGAATACAAGGACTGTATCATCATGTTTCGCATGGGAGATTTTTATGAAATGTTTTACGAGGATGCCATTGTTGCTGCGAAGGAATTGGAGATTACGCTGACCTCGAGGGGAAAGGGAGAGAGGCGGGCCCCTTTGGCTGGGCTTCCTTACCACGCACTTGAGCCTTACCTTGTGAAGTTTGTGAAGAAGGGATACAAGATTGCTATCTGTGAGCAATTGGAGGATCCGAAGAAAGCCAAGGGTTTGGTGAAGCGGGGGATCGTGCGTATCGTCACGCCGGGGACGCTGCTGGAGCAGCAGTCTCAACATAACTCTTTCATCATGAGCGTTTATTCCTACGGGGACACTCTCTATTCTGCTTTCTGTGATGTTTCCACCGGAGAATTTTTTGTTTCTGAAGGTACGGACTTTGCCGTTGTCGATGAGTGTGTCATTCCTTCCAGCTTGTTTGTGAATACGGATTTGATTGCGCAGTTGCGGCAGAGAGGACTATACCTTTCTGAAATGGAAGATCGGTTTTTCTCTGCAGAGCATTCCTATAAGAAATTAGTTGACCATTTTCATTTACTTTCCTTAGAGAGCTTTGGATTGAGAAAGGATGACATGCGTGTCCGCGCTGCGGGGGCGCTCTTGACTTATTTGCTGGATACGCAGATGCATTCGTTGTCGCACATAAAGAAGATTTCTCTTCGTGAGAAGCAGTCGCATATGGTCTTAGACTCCATCGCGGTGCGAAATCTGGAACTTTTTGCGAATGTGCGAGACGGTGGTGGCAAGGGCTCTCTTATTCAGGTCTTAGATAAAACACATACTGCTATGGGGTCACGACTCTTAAGAAAATGGCTGCTGGAGCCTCTTGTCGACGTTGCGAAAGTTTCGCTGCGACAGGATAGGGTTGAGCACCTGGTCAAGAATCTTCTTCAGCGCGAGCAGCTTAAGAAAACTTTAAAGAATATCAGCGATATCGAGCGGCTGATTGCAAAGGTCAACCTTGACAGAGCAAACGCGCGTGACCTTGTGTCTTTGAAACAGTCTCTGCTGCTTGTGAAGGCTATACGAATCGAAGCATTCGGTGAACTTTCCGTATTTCAGGGATTTGATTCTCTTTTAGAGTTGCTAGAGAAAGCAATTCGTGATGATGCTTCCGCCGGGCTGAAGGATGGCGGGATTATTACTTTAGAGTATAATGCACCGCTTCATGAGCTGCATACTATTCGCAAGAACAGCAGGCAGTTTCTTTCTGCTTTGGAGGCGAGAGAGCGCGAGAGGACGGGGATACGAAATTTACGCATAGGATATAATCGAGTCTTTGGGTACTATTTTGAAGTCTCTTCTGGTAGTCTGAGCCTTGTTCCAGGGGATTTTATACGGAAGCAGACGCTTGCCAATTATGAACGGTTTGTGACGGAGGATCTCAAAAGAGAGGAAGAGAAGATTCTGACGGCACAGGAGAAAATAGGCGAGCTTGAGTATGAGTTGTTCTTGCGTGTCGTTGACGAAGTGAAGCACTACACAGAAATCATTCAATCGGTATCTCAAAAAATTGCGGAGATAGACGTTCTCTGCTCTTTTGCAACAGTGAGCATTGAAAATAATTATGTGCGACCTCTTGTGGATATGTCTCCTGTTTTAGAGATTCGTGACGGAAGACATCCTGTTGTCGAGCTCTCTTGTGACTATGTGGCTAATGACACTGCATTGCATGACTTTGAAATCATGATTATTACTGGCCCGAATTTTGCTGGCAAAAGCTGTTATATGAAGCAGGTTGCTCTCATAGTCATCCTTGCACAGATGGGATGTTCCGTTCCGGCAAAACAGGCTCGTATAGGGGTTGTTGACAGAATCTTTACTCGTATTGGTGCGTACGATGATCTTGTTTCTGGACAGAGCACTTTCATGGTTGAAATGAATGAGACCGCCAATATACTGAATAATGCAACGTCCCGAAGCTTGATTTTGTTGGATGAGATCGGTCGTGGTACGAGTACCTATGATGGCGTGTCTATTGCGTGGGCCGTTGCAGAGCATCTGTACAATAGGATTAAAGCGAAGACGTTGTTTGCGACGCATTACCATGTTTTGAATAAGCTGACGCAGAGTTTTGAAAAGATACGGAACTATAATATTGCAGTGAAGGAAGAGAAAGATGAGATCATTTTTTTACGGAAGCTTTTAGAGGGCGGAACAGACAAAAGTTTTGGGGTGTATGTTGCTCAGTTGGCGGGATTGCCAGAGGAAGTTGTTGCTCGGGCGAAGGAAGTGCAGGCAGAGCTAGAAGACAAGGATAGGCTTGATAGGATTCAGGCGAAGAAGTTAGAAGAGCAGAAACGATTATTTTAATCTTTTCTCCCAGAAATTACTCCATGCGCGCAAATGAATTCCATATTTTGCCCAGAGCTCTGGTTCCCACTGTTCAATTCTTTCCAGGAGAACTTTTCTAAAGAGTCTGTTGGCTTCACGTACAGGCATTTCCCTGAGCAACTTTCCATCAAATGATTGTTGGGCAATCAGATTTTCTATCTTCCCTATTGGAGTATAAAAATGTGGCGCTGTCGTTGGCCATTCATATATTTCTGCTGTTTTTCTTAACCACTCTGCTGCTTCCCAATTTCTTTCCACGCTCCAGCCCCATTCTCCTCCAGGCATGACTCGGAAACCTAGCTCTCTGATTTTCTCGTTTATTCTTTCTACAAAATTTTCCCAGGCCTCTGCTTTTGCTCTTTCTATGATCACTGTTGATCTTGGAAGCTTGACATATGCAAGAAAGGATACATCCACAGTTGGTCCACCATAAAATTTGTTTTTGTTCAAATCCTTAAGTTCTTTGAATGGAATAAGTATGGCTGTATCTGCATTTTTCCAGCCTTCAGGGGCCGCTCCGTGAGGCACGACAACGTGGTTGAGTGTCACGTGGATACTTGGTCTCCAAGCGGTTGCATACAGAACCCTCGGGCCTAGAAGTTTTGTGCTTACCACCTTGTCCCAGTCGGCTTTTGTTGTCATATGCACCGCAATGAGATCTGCTTCGGTGAATGTTCTCCAATCTTTTTCCTCTGTCTTTATTTTGTTGATCATTCTTTTTGCTTGTGTAAGATCAACTGAGAAATTTTTTAGGAGGAGATTCCCCTTTGTCTTAACAATAAGCGTTCCTCTTCCTGATCCTTCTCTAGCACTTCTCGTTTTCTCCTCATCTGTAAACTCTGCCCTTGTTCCATTGCTATAGAAATGATAGGTCCCCCATGTTTCTTCTCTTTCCATATAATAGGTGTCAAGTTTTTGGTTCTTTACTCCCAATTTATCTTCAAATGAGAGGAGTATTTCCGGACTATGGTGAAGAGTTGTTATTGCAAGTTTTGGTATGAATCTTACTCTAATCTCTTTGTTTTCGTTCACTTCAAGAAGTATACTTTCACATTCTATTTTCTCTGCTTTTTTCATCCGTTCATGGATTTGCTGTAGATTTATGGAGATATCTACGTATCTTTCCTGATATTTCTGATCTCTGAGAAAGATTCTCATCTTCCCCAGGATTATTTCTTTTGCAAGGATATCCAGGAGCTGGCTGAGGTGTGCGGTAAAAAACAGATCCGTAATAGGGCCTTCCTGAAATTGTATCCCTTTTTCTGTGATTAAATTCTGGAACGGTTCTCCTTCTAGGCTGCAATGGCTCATGACATACGGAGGAGACCCTCCAGAAACTTCGAGAAGGTTGCGCTGTTTAATCATACACAGGATATTTCTAGGTTCCTTTTCATTAAAGCCCTTTTCATTTACCTGAAGAATACATTGATCTTTTGTTGCGGCAACTCGAAACTCTTCTGGTTTCTTGGTGGAAAAAAACCCCATGCCTTCCTTTTAGCTTGTATAGCTTAAAAATTTATTGTTCAATCAGCTTCTTTAATTTTCCTGATTTATGGAGTTCTTCTGTAATATCAGAACCACCAATAAACTTTCCATTAATGTATACTTGTGGTATGGTAGGCCAGTTGGCATATTCCTTTACCCCTTGGCGGATTTCTTCGTCTTCGAAAATGTTACAGTAGCCAAACTCTACGTGATAACTTTTGAGAATCTCTGCAATTTTCATAGAAAAGCCACACTCTGGTGCATCGGGGGAACCTTTCATGAATAGAAAAATCTTGTGTGCATGTATCATTTCTTCTATCTTTTTCTTTACATTTTCATTCATATTATTCCTCCTTCGTCTCGAGACCGAGGGCATGCAGTTCTTCTTTGAGCTCTTCTCTTAACGTCGCGTAGACCATTTGGTGTTGCTCCACCAAAGATTTCTCTTTGAATCCTGCGTAAATTACAACTGCCTTTAGATGAATCCCATCTCGGCGCGGATCTTGGATTTGCACGACTGCGCCAGGTAGTCCGTTTTCAATCTTCTTTTTGATCTGTTCTATGGTAAGCATGGCTCAGCAATACTAGCATTCCTTTATATATCTTTCTTCGGGTATATCCTTTTAAGTATCTCTTTTTCTTGTTTTTCTATGATTCGGCTCCTGGATGAGAGGCTTGTTAACAAGATTGCGGCAGGGGAAGTTATTGACCGCCCCATGAATGTGATTAAGGAGCTCGTTGAGAATTCTGTCGATGCGGGTGCTCGGCATATCCGTATCGAGATCACCGAAAGCATGATCCGTGTTGCTGATGATGGCCAGGGTATGAGCAAGGAGGATTTGCAGCAATGCATCCTCCGACATGCAACCAGCAAAATTTCTTCATTTGAGGATCTCGAGCATGTGTCGACGCTGGGTTTTCGAGGTGAGGCGCTTGCGAGTATTGCTTCCGTGTCACAGCTTCGCATGCTGAGCCGGACATCTGATTCTATTGAGGGCTATGAATTATGTGTGGAGGCTGGCAATGTTGTTTCTTTCAAGAGCTGCGCCTGTTCTCCCGGAACCATTATTGAAGTGCATAATCTTTTTTTTAATACTCCTGTGCGGAAGAAATTTCTTGATATTCGCGAGGATGAACGGACCACTTATTTTCTGCAGAAATTCTCTTTGGGGACAACTGTCGGCGTCCGATTCTCGTTGCATGGGAAATCTGTATTGGAAGTCCATGGAGAGAATCTTTTGGATCGCATCGCTCAGGTTTACGGTGTTGAACTGGTGAAAGATATGCTGTCCGTGGATTGCGAGAGTAACGGTGTGCATGTCCAGGGTTATGTTTCGCAACCTTCGCTGGTACGAAGGGACAGAACCATGCAGGCGTTTTTTGTGAATGGGAGGCTCGTCGAGAGTGATGAAGTAAGCGCTGCTCTGTATGACGCATATAAGAGCCTTCTTTTTGTTAACAAGCATCCTGTTGCCGTGCTGACGCTGCAGATGACTGGCGTTGATGTGAATGTGCATCCCACAAAGAAGGTGGTGAAGTTTTCTTCTCCAGCAAAAGTGTTGGCTGCGGTGTTTGACTCGATTCGCTCGGTTTTCCAGCAAGAGCCTCTGGAATTCAATGTTCCTGAGAAGTACATTCCTAAGACGTCGATGTTGGCTGAGTCTGCCCCCGCGACGACGCATGAGGCACTGAAGAGATTTGTCAAGGAGCAGCAGCACGAACTCTTTTCCTCAGAGAGCAATGAAAAAAAGTACTCTCATTTTCCTGAACTGCGCCTTCTTGGGTCTCTTGCAAAGACTTTCTTTTTGGCAGAAACAGAAGAGGGTTTGCTGATTATTGATCAGCACGTGGTCGAAGAGAGAATCAATTACGAGAAGTTCATGAAGCAATACATGAATGGCAGCGTTGCGGTGCAAGAACTGATTCAGCCCGAGCTGATTGAATTCGGGCCGGCAGAAGCTATGACGGTTCGCAGAAATCTACTCCGCTTGCAGCAGTATGGATTTTATCTGGAAGAATTTGGTGAAGATACGTTCCGCCTCGCCAAGGCTCCCGTGCTTTTTAAAAAAGTCAAGGGTTCGGAACTTTTACGGGATCTGCTTATTGATTTTAAAGAGGATGAAAAAGAGAATATTATCACCATGATGTCTTGCAAGAAGTCGATAAAGGCTGGAGATACTGTTGGTGTTGCAGAGATGTATAGCCTGCTCAAGGAGCTTGATCGCTGCGAGTTGCCATACACTTGTCCGCATGGGCGGCCTATTATGGTCAAGGTGTCCATTGGTGATCTTGAGAAGATGTTTCGGAGAAAGGGGTTTTAACGGTTCGGAAGCCTTAAATACAAGAATAGGGCCTATTATATCATGGAAGCGCAGACAGTTCAAAGGGTTAGAAAAATTACCCCTGATATGACTATTGGGGAAATCGTTCGTCTCTATCCGCAATGCATAGAGATCATGCTAGGCTATGGCTTGCACTGTGTCGGCTGTGGTTCTAATACCCTTGAAACGCTTGAAGAAGGAAGCACTGGCCATGGGATGTCCGACGATGTGTTTGAAGAGATGCTGGATGCGCTGAATACTGCTCTTATTGATACTGAAGGAAAAGTTATGACGATTACTCCGAAAGCGGCGGGAAAAATACAAGAGCTTCTTGCCAAGGGTAATAAGTCCGAATGGGGGCTGCGAATTCAGGTCGTTACCGGTGGCTGTGCGGGTAAGGAATACAAGTTTGCATTTGAAGAAGCAGCAAAAGACGGCGATGAAATTATTATTGAGCATGGCATCAAAGTTTTTGTTGATAAAGACAGCGGCTATTATCTCAAAGGTTCTCTTGTTGATTTCATTGAAACGTTACAAGAGTCCGGTTTTCGCGTGAGCAATCCTAATGCGAGCGGCGGCTGTGGCTGTGGAAAGAGTTTTACGTAATTTGTGAAATATTTTCTGGGTTTTTCTCTTAGAAAGCTTTTTATAGACTCCCCATTTCCCTTGTGCTTTGATGACCAAAAAATCAACTCTTATCATTGCGGAAAAACCGAGTGCAGCACTTAAGATAGCTGAGGCGCTTGCTGATAAATCTCCTAAAAAGCAAGTCTACATGAAGAAAATACCTTATTATGAGTTAACACATAATGGAGAGAATATCACCGTTGCTTGTGCGGTTGGGCATTTGTACACTGTTACGGAGAAGGACAAGAAAGGCTGGACGTATCCTGTTTTTGGGATGGAATGGAAGCCTTCATCTGAAGTAAGTAAAGGTGCCTCTTTTACCAAGCCTTATCTCAGTCTGATTCAAAAGATTTGCAAAGATTTTGATCAGATTGTGGTAGCCTGCGACTACGACGTTGAAGGAGAGGTGATCGGATTTAACATTGTTCGTTTTGCCTGTGGTAAGAAAGACGCGTTACGTATGAAATTTTCTACTACTACCAAAGAAGATCTGCGTGAGGCATATGCGCATGTCATGAAACATATGGATAAGGGACAAGCAGAAGCAGGCATCACACGACATGAATTAGACTGGTTATTTGGTATCAATCTTTCTCGTGCATTGACGTTGTCTATCAAGCATGCGACGGGCATGTTCAAGATTTTGAGTTCTGGACGAGTCCAGGGGCCGGCGCTGAAATTGCTTGCCATCCGGGAGCGCGAGATTCAACAATTTGTTCCGGTGCCCTACTGGGAATTGGAATTGGAAGCGAAAGAGCTTTCTGCACTGCATGAAGCTGGAAAGTTTGACGGCCGCAATAAAGCAGAAGCTATCCATACCAAGTGCAAAGGGAAGAAGGCTGTCGTTGCAGGGCTGCGCAAAGAGCAGTTCAAACAAGAGGCACCACATCCATTTGATTTGACGGCACTTCAGGTAGAAGCGTACCGGACGCTACATATTCAGCCGAAGGAGACGCTGGAACTTGCGCAGAGTTTGTATATTAATTCTTATATTTCTTATCCGAGAACGTCGTCCAATCAGTTGCCTCCGAGCATTGGATACAAGAAAGTACTTGATAAATTGAGTCAGCAAGCTTCGTACACCGCACTGTGCAAGCAGCTTCTCAAGGGGAAATTAGAACCGAATAATGGAAAGAAGAAAGATGAGGCGCACCCTGCTATTTATCCGACGGGAGAAATTCCGCAAGGACTGGAAGGAAGAGAGGCTAAGCTGTATGATCTTGTTGTTCGAAGGTTTCTCGCCTGCTTTGCTCCCGCTGCGGTGCGTGAGACGGTGCATGTCACTGTCGATGTCAATGGAGAGAAGTTTCTTGCAAAGGGGACAAGAACAATCGAGGAAAACTGGCACACGTTCTACAAACCTTATATTAAGTTGGAAGAGGAAGAAGTAAAAGTACAGGAGGGGCAGGAGTTGCATGTTAAGGAACTGCATATCCATGATAAGGAAACCTCGCCGCCGAAACGGTATACTCCCGCGTCTATCATCAAGGATTTAGAGAAAAGGAATTTGGGAACAAAAGCGACACGCTCGGAGATTATTGAAAATCTTTTTGACAGGAATTATTTGAAGCGAGGAGATTCTATTGAAGTGACCACTCTTGGCCTGGAGACTGTGACGGTATTAGAGAAGTACTGCCCCGAGATTCTCGATGAGCAGTTGACGAGGGATTTTGAAGATGATATGGAGCATATTCGTGCGGGGAAAAGCTCAGAGAAGGACGTCCTTGCACGTGCAGAGAAGCATCTTGGTATCGTTCTAGAGAAGTTCAAGGCGAAAGAGAAAGAAATCGGGCAGGAACTCTCTGGTTCATATCAGCAAACGATGAAAGAAGCAAGCTTTGTTCACAAATGCACTTGCGGCGGAGATTTGCAGATCAAGTACACGCCGCGATTCAAGAGCTATTTTATTGCGTGCTCTCGCTATCCAGACTGTAAAATTACTTTTTCACTGCCTCGAGGATTTCTCGCAAAAACCACGGGGAAAATTTGCAGTGCGTGCCAGAGTCCTGAAGTGTTACTGATTAAGAAAGGGAAACGCCCCTGGGCTTTTTGTATCAATCAAGAATGCCCGAATAAAGAAGAATATCGGAAGCTTCATCCGCGAGAGCAAGTATCTGCATAGGCTATACGGTGAGGCCTTTTTCTGTGATGATGTATGGGATTCTTAGATCCGTTTGCTCTATAGTCAAAAGGCGCTTTTCCTTGCCGTCTAATTTTATTGTATATTTTGCGAGGCGTTTGAAAAGGTCTTTTGCGACAGGATGCGTCTTATTGTTGAAATCTGTATAAACTTGGCTTGTTAGAATGATTGGGATTTTCATTTCTTTCAGCATGAGCAGCATTTTTATTGTCGCCGGGCGAATATTCACTTTTTCCTGGGCTTTTTTTCGGTGAAATTTCGTAAATGAGTCTATGATGACCAAGGAAACATTTTTCATTTTGCTGAGATTTTTTACGGCAGTGAATTGCTCAGAGTAGCGCTTTGCTCGTATGACAATGAGATTATTGAGATCTGTTAACGGATTGATTTGCTGCAGTCTTTCAATGTTGAACGAGTTCTCCGTATCTATGAATAGTATTTTTCCTGGGTTGTTCGCTGCGATCTGGAAGCACAACGTACTCTTTCCCGATGCAGGAGGGCCGTAGATGAGCGTGATATCATCTGGGAAGTTTAGGTACTGGAGCATTTGTCCTGTTGCTGTTTTGGAGTTTATATTTTTTTGTGGCTTATTTGTGTCAGTTTGACCTATTTCTTTGTATTGTGTCACAGTGTTTAAAAAGCACGGAGGCTACCATAGTCCCATGGTTATTAGTTACGGGCTTCCTGATCATCCTTCCTTTGCATTACGAGTAAACAATGAGATGGACTTTACTTTATTGTGGGGTCGTGAGAGAAGAGTTTTTTATCAGAATCCAAATCTCTCTGTGGAATTCAATGGGTATTCTATCGCCTGGGGCCGTGCTCCGCATCCGTTTCCCGGTGAGAATGCTTTTTCCAGAGAAATGCAATGGCGATTAGGCATGATTCGCGGGCATCTTACGGATGCAGAAGGACTTTTTACTCTTGTCAAAGATGTTTCTCTTGGGCCGCGGACTCTTGAGCCTCTGCGGGTGCTTGCTCATGTATTGGCCCTGGATGTTTCTCTCTCAGGCATGGGGGTAGATTATTTATTTGGTCACCTTGGTAAATTGGAGTCTACGAATCGTGTGATTACGTTTCGTCAAGACCGTATCCGTGAGGTACGGGGGATTGCACAGCGAGCAGCTGCGAGGGGTAAGGTTCTGAATCCGGCTAAGTTTCCTGATATCCCTCCTCACATTCTCAGAGAATTAAATAATCGTTAGTGTTTCCTTTCTATCAGCTTCAGCAATGCTTCCTGCGTCTTCAGTCCATCCGTCTCTTTGACATATATGAGAAATTCTGGCTGTGTAATTATCACGGCTTGAATTGACACGTCGTACAATGCGATCTGGGCCGCAATCTTAGAGAGAAGTCCGATGGTGTCAGAAGCGTCTTTCACTAAGAGCAATCGTATCTCCGAAAGATTCTTTTGAATGTTGACGATCTGGTCTTGGAGGAAATGGCTTTTGAGAGATTCCAACTCTTTACCGGTTACTATTATCTTTGTATATTTCTTTCCTCTTGATAATCGAATGTTCTTATTCAACTGTTCGTCCTGAAGTATTTTCCCCAGTTTGTTTTGGTCAGTTATATTTGTCGTGACGCATACTTCATTGTTTTTCGTGAAGATAGTTGCGTTTTCCAGGACCTGCTGGATAATCTTGTCCTTTTCCGTGCTTGGTTTGTACCTTCTCAGCGCGCTTACCACTGCCTCTTCTGTGTATGGCAGAGAATATTTAGTCATGAGAAATTTTGCTAACGCTCGGCCGTTGATGATATTGTTTTTGAGGCATTTATTAATTGCAATATCCTGACTGACCAGCTGGAAGATTTCCTTGGTTGCACTCATGTGGGTGAAAAAGATTGCTTGCTTTAAATATCTATTTTATTCTGGCGAAAGCTTTAAATATTTGCAGTATATACTTAATGTATATACAATGAAGGATATCTATGATGCAACGATACTCTGCGATTCTTGCAATGGTAGAACACAGAAGAGCCCTGTTGTCAAAGATGGCTTTGCCTTACGCAGTTGGTACTGCTCTCGTTGCGAGAAACACTGGTATCATCCGCTGGATCTCCAGAATTACAAAGAGTTTATCGAGCTTCGGAAACGAGATTTTCAGGTTAAATTGAGAGAAGTGGGAAACTCGTGGATCGTGAGCATCCCGAAGGAAATTATCCGTTTTGAAGAAATTTCGGCAACAAAAATTGTTAACATGAGCCTCGATGAACCAGGTCGGATCACACTGAGATTTACGAGGGTGCGCAAGCTTTATTAAGGGGGTTTAAAATGGAAGAAACTATGAACGAAGTGAATCTGAAGGTCATGGAAGCTCTCCAGGAAGAGGCCTATAAAGGTGTCGTTCGTATTGATACAGAAACCATGCGAGATATTGGTGTGCGCGTGGGTGACATTGTTGAAATAGAGGGTGGAAGACAGACTGTTGGCATTGTCGATCGTGCTTATCCCACAGACATTGGCCAGACCGTCATTCGCATGGATGGAATTCTGAGACGAAATGCTAAAACAGGAATAGGGGAGATTGTGAAAGTGCGCAGGGCTGCGGTTAAGGAGGCTAAGGCTATCACGATTGCTCCCGCACAAAAAGGCGTTACTATCAAAGTTGATCCGAATATGTTTAAGAGAGGCTTGCTTGGCAGGGCTGTTGTGAAGGGAGATATTCTTGCGCTGGGCGGAACAAGACGGAGACGGAGCGCCATGTCTGACAGTCCTTTCTTTGAAGATGTTTTCCAAATGTTCGAAGATGATTTCATGGGTGGATTTGGGATTGCTGGCCTGCGTTTTGTTGTTGCGGATGTGTTTCCTAAGAGTCCTGTAATCATTACAGAGAATACGGATTTGAAGTTTAATTCCAAGGCTGTGGAAGTGCTCGAAGATAAAGTTCCGTATGTTTCCTATGAAGATATTGGTGGTCTTACTGAGGAGATAAAAAAAGTGCGAGAGATGGTGGAGCTCCCATTGAAGCATCCAGAATTATTTGAGAGACTGGGTATCGAGCCTCCGAAAGGAATTCTTTTGCATGGTCCTCCGGGCTGCGGGAAGACTCTTTTAGCAAAGGCAGTTGCAAATGAGTCTGATGCAAGCTTCTTGTTGATAAATGGGCCAGAAGTCGTATCTAAATTTGTCGGAGAGGCGGAAAAGAAAATTCGAGAGAAATTCGAGGAAGCAGAAAAGAAGGCTCCGAGTATTTTGTTCATTGATGAAATTGACGCAATCGCTTCTAAGAGAGAAGACAGCTATGGAGAGGTGGAGAAGCGTATGGTTGCGCAATTACTTGCAACGATGGATGGCTTGAATGAGCGGGGGAAGGTTATAGTCATTGCTGCCACGAACAGGCCGAATGCTATTGATCCTGCACTGCGAAGACCAGGCCGATTCGACAGAGAAATAACTATAGGTGTTCCTTCTAAGGAAGGTCGGTTGAATGTGCTGAAGATTCATACGAGAAATATGCCTCTGAACAAGGATGTGAATCTGAAGAAGTGGGCCGATCGAACGCACGGGTTTGTGGGTGCTGACCTCGCGGCATTGTGCAAGGAAGCAGCAATCAATGTTATTCGAAGGATTTTGCCGGACATTAATTTGAAAGAGGATCAGCCTATTTCTAAAGAAGTACTAGATAAGCTCGTTATTGCTGATTTGGATTTTGAGGAAGCGATGAAAGTCGTTGCTCCGTCTGGAATGCGGGAGGTTCTTGTTGAGATACCCAATGTAGGCTGGAGTGATGTGGGAGGTCTCGAAGATATCAAGAGGGATTTGCGAGAGGCGGTGGAGTGGCCGCTGAAGTATACCAGCAAGTTTAAAGAGATGGGTATCCGTGCGCCGAGAGGCGTGTTATTGTATGGTCCACCAGGTTGCGGAAAGACGATGCTGGCGAAAGCGGTTGCGCATGAATCTGAGGCGAACTTCATTTTAGTGAAAGGGCCAGAGCTGTTGAATATGTGGGTGGGCGAGTCGGAAAAAGGTGTCCGCGAGATTTTCAAGAAGGCTCGGCAAGTTGCTCCTACGGTTATCTTTTTTGATGAAATAGATTCGATTGCGGCACGAAGAGGGATGAATCAAGGAAATAATGTGACCGAGCGCATGGTGAATACGCTGCTTACGGAAATCGATGGCTTGGAAGAGCTGCACGATGTTGTCGTCATTGCTGCGACGAATCGCCCGGATATCCTTGATCCTGCATTGCTCAGGCCTGGGAGATTTGACCGGGTACTGCTAACACCTTTACCAGATGAGAAAGCTCGCATGGAAATCTTTAAACTTCACACCAAGAACATGCCTTTGGCAAAGAATGTCAATTTGAAAATACTTGTCGAGAGGACTCCGAATTATGTGGGCAGTGATGTTGAAGGGGTGTGCCGTGAGGCAGGAATGCTTGCACTGCGTGACAATATCAAAGCTAGTGAAATAGGCATGGAGCACTTTGAAAAAGCTCTGGATAAGATCAAGGCTTCCGTGCGCGGTGAGGACATGAAGCGCTATCAGGAGATAGAGGAGAGCTATATACGAACCGCTCGGGGCGCTGAAATCCATGCCAGAACGAATTATTTCGGCTAATTTTTTTCATTTTTAAAAGAATTATTTATAAAGTAGGAGTTTGTTTCTATGAACGTGAAAGGGTTCATTATCGATACGGGTTACAGGATTCTTCATGGCCGGGCGTATGTCACCTTGTATGGCAGACTGGAAAATGGGGAGACGTTTCTTACCCTAAATTATTATCGTCCGTATTTCTTTATCAGTGAGAGCGACCTTAAGAGGGCTCAGCAGGTGGAGGAATTTACCCATGAAGCGAGTTCTCTCAAGGATTTTCAGGAGCGACCATTAGCGAGGATTGTTCTTGACATTCCTTCCGATGTTGCAAAGCTGCGACGAGCGTTTGAGGAAATTGGCATCCGGACGTATGAGGCGGATATTAAATTTGCGCAGCGATTTCTGATTGATTATCGCATACAGGCATGGATGGATATTTCTGGGGAGTATGAATATCAAAATGATGTGCGTATCTATACGGATCCGCAGCTGGTCCCAGCAGATGCCGGTGTCGTACCGTTGAAAGTAATGGCTGTGGACATCGAGACTGACCCTCGCGCCAGAACAATCTTTTGTGTGTCGCTCGTTTGTGGCGAGAAGCGGATAGTACTCATCGTTTCTGAGAAAGCATGGAAGCATGCAGAGTCCTTTGCAACAGAAAAGGAGATGCTGGAAAGATTTTTTACGTTGGTACGCGAGTGGGATCCCGATATCATCACGGGATGGAACTTTATTGATTTTGATCTGCGTGTTATAAAGGCGCGATGCCAAAAATTGGAGGTGCCTTTTATCCTAGGAAGAACTGATGTTGCTACGAAGCTGGTGCTGAAAGAAAGTTTTTTTGAGCGTTCTCGTGTTATCGCTGAAGGGAGGCAGGTTTTTGATATTCTTGGCTGGGTTCGGGATGCGGTGAAGCTGGATGATTATAAGCTGGATACCGTTGCCCAGTATTACCTGCAGGAGCGGAAGCACCTCACTTTTACGAGCAAAGCAGAGGAGATTGAAGAATTATTTAAGAAAGACCCACAGAAACTTATTGCGTATAACCTCAAGGATTCAGAGCTTGTGCTTCGTATTCTGGAGAAGAGTGATTTGTTGTCCTTGTATATGCGGCGTTCTTTTTTGACAGGGCTTACGTTGGATGCTGTCAAGGGAAGCATTGCCTCTCTGGATTCCATTTATTTGAAGAAGCTGCGCGCTCGAGGGTACGCTGCCCCATCCGTCAGCCATTCGGTGAAGGAAGAATCGATTACCGGGGGCTATGTTATGGACTCTAAGCCCGGGTTGTATGAAAATATTGTTGTATTTGATTTTAAGTCGTTGTATCCGTCGCTCATGCGCACCTTCAACATTGATCCGCTGAGTTTCGGAAAGAAAGGAATCAAGGCGCCTAATGGGGTGAGCTTTTCAAAGGAATTCGGAATTATGCCAGAGATTATTAAGGATCTTCTGGAGGTCCGGGCTGAATATACGAAGAAGAAGGATGAGGTGGGGAGATATGCGATCAAGATCCTTATGAATTCCTTTTTTGGTGTTCTTGCATCTCCTGTGTGCAGGTTTTACAGTTTAGACATGGCGAATGCCATTACTTCTTTTGCGCAGTTTTTTATCAAAAAGACGGCGGAACTCATTCGAGAGGAAGGGTATGAAGTTATTTATTCGGATACGGATTCTGTATTCGTTATCGCGGGAAAAAATCCAGAAAAGGTGGGCAAGGAATTAGAAGTGCGCATAAATAAAATTTTGAAGGATTACATTCACGCAGAATATTATGTGGAGAGTTATTTGGACTTGGAGTTTGAGAAGGTGTATGCCAAATTCATGATGCCCACGCTGCGGGGCCTTGAGAAAGGAGCGAAGAAAAGGTATGCAGGCCTTGTCGATGGCAAGTTAGTGGTTGTTGGCATGGAGGCGGTTCGCGGTGATTGGACGTCGCTCGCGAAAAAGTTTCAGGAGGAGCTCCTCATGCGGGTCTTTACAGGGCAAAAGGTGGAGGACTTCATCGCAAATTTTGTTCGTGATCTCAAGAAAGGAAGGTATGATGGCATGCTTGTATACAAGAAATCGCTTCGAAAACCCTTGAAGGAATATATCAAGATGGTTCCTCCGCACGTGAAGGCGGCTAGGAAACTGAAAAATTTTCGAGGAAATCTTGTGGAGTACGTTTATACGACGGAAGGTGTGGAGCCCCTTGAGGGAAAGACGGGGAGCTACGATTATGAGCATTATGTCCAGAAGCAGCTGAAGCCCATCGCGGATTCTATTCTTGTTTTCCTTGGATTAAAGTTTGATGAATTAATGAGTGGGCAGAAGTCTCTCTTTGGGTTTTCGCACTAGGTCTTTTATTTCTTGGATGGTCCACGATCTCTGTCTTGATGGAACTTCAATCAGACTAACTTTGTGTATTTTTGTCGGCTCGTGCACAATAAATGCATAGGTCTTTGGCTTTGGCAGGTACTTTTTCTCTCTCTCATTCAATTGGTACTCATCGCGCCAGTTGCCCGTGTTCACGAACCATTTGTGCTTCATTTTTTGTGTTCGTGGGCGATGTGTGTGACCGAAGCAGATGACCTGGAATACATTCCTTTTTAACTTTCTTTTCGCATTTTTGTCTACTTTTACGTCATACTCTCCTCTCATAAAATGGGTAAAGTACTTTCTGAAATCTCGTACACTGAATCGATACAGCGCGTCATTCCAGTGCCGGAATTGCGTGTACACGAAGGCCTTTATCAAATAAAATAATGTGCCAAAAATGACTCGTTTCTTCAGCTTAAATGGGAGTAGTTCTATCGTTCTGGCACGGGGATGGAGACGTTCAATGAGCGGATAGTCTGCTTTGATGTGGATGAAATGGTCGTACAGCGCATTGTAGCCCCAGGGTGTAAACAGAAATGGCTCTCCTATGATTTGGTTTGGGGAATCGTACACGAGTTTCTTTGGGTCGACGCGAAAATAGGTATCCAACTGTGAGCCATGCTCGATATGGACGAGATTGTCTGTGAATTCAAAGCCCGCAAAAATAATCCTGTCGTGCTGGGTCTTCCCCGTGATGAGCTGGATGATCCTTTTTTGCACTTTAGGGAATTCAATATCAAAGTCGTGATTGCCGTGGATGAAAATAATCCTTAGATGCGAATCTGCGCTGAGACTTTCTTTCAGGGTCTTAAAGAATACTGGGTGTGCCTTGTGAATTGCTTCTAGTTTATCCAGGGATATTCTTTGCGTGATATGTCGAGGATACTTCCCATTGTGTGGACATTTCGCAAAATCAAAAGTGTCTCCATTGAAGACGAGGTCAATCTGATATTTGTTTTTGTACTCTACGTTCTTTTTTATTGTCTTTGCGAGGAGCTCATCTTCCACAAAGTCGTCCGTTGCTGTTCCGGCACCAAATTCTGTATCACTAAAAATGAGTGTGAGCTTCTGCATATATATTATATTGGTATTTTTACTATATAAGAGTTTCTTGCTCAAGCAGTGGAATCTTGCACGTGTTGGGATTGAATGCGTAGGTATTGACAGAATCAAAGTAGCCGCAGCGGAAGTTCTCCAGAGGAATGCCTGTTCTTTTTGAGAGCATGTATGCATAGAAGAAGACTTGCGTTGAAGCGTATTTTTCCAGGCTGGCATTCGGCTTGTAGTCCCAGATCCAGATTTTTCCGTTTTCTATTCTCAGGGCATCGATGTGGCCTGTCAGCGGGTTCGTCGTTGAAAATATTTTCTCGTACCCGTCCAGCTCCTCCGCATTGAGCCACAATGGCACTTCGATTGCGATGGTATTTGCATCCTCTTCGAGCATGAATAGCTGTACTTTTGAATGGGCAGACTGGTATCGTTCTGCGTTAGTTTTCAGGCCTTGCTTTGTGAGTTCGGTGAGCTCGTGCTTGTTGATGTGCTTTAATTGTATATTTCCAAGCCTGAAGCGGAGCTTTGAGGATCGCGGTTCTACTTCGAAGTACGCGTGGGGGCAGTGCTCAAAGACATCGTAGAGGTATTGCTTTAATTCTGGAAACTCTTTGGTTAATTCCTTGGCCTTTGGTTCATGCACTCTGTAGAAATACCACCACCCATGCTTGAAAGAAATATGCTTTATCACCACTTTTCATTGCTAAAGTTTTTTTGCTGTTTATTATCTTTTTGGAAGTTATTTTCTTAGAATGTAGACTACCAGAGCACCTATATCTTGTTTTGGTCCTATCCGTATTACTTCTTCAACTTTAAATCCGACTCTTTCTACTGTTTTTCGGAATTCCTTATCGCAGATTTTATAATCTCCTCTTGAGAGCTTTAATTTTTTATCTTTTGTTTCCTCATCCGCTTTCCCTTGTTTTAATTTTTCTAATAGCCTTTTTCCAAGCAGTTCAGCTTCTTCAATGTCTTTCATTGCTGTATTATTAATTTTGTTTACTGATTCAATAACAAGATTGATTTGGCTTTCTGTTTTTGATTTTTTCTTTGTCCCACTTTCAAAAAGATCGTCCAGGTAGGTTTTTGCTTCTTCCTGTGCTAGGTACTTAAAATTCCCTTTCAAAGCGTTTGCAATGATATGTGCATACCATACTGTCGCCTTTATTGCTCTTTCTTCCTCTCCATCATAATTTGGAAGAAACTCATCACTGATAATATATACCCCATTTTCTTTTAGTTGGTTGTAAATATTCTTCAAATAAAGCTTAACGTCTTCTCCTCTTTCTATGTGATGATGCATTCCTTGACTGTAGAAGACATCCACTGGTTTATGGTGCTTATACTTTTTAATATCTGATACTGTGAAATGAACGCCCTTTACTAATTCTTTTGCGTAATTTATGAATGTGGGATCATGATCCACTGCAGATAAATTAATCCCTTTTATTCTCACAGTTTTAACCAGAACTCTTCCTGGCCCGCAGCCGATTTCTACAACTTCTTTCGCATGTTTTTTCTTGACTTCCTTTTGGATACAGTTTTTAATGACATTATCTGAACTGGCTATGTACAAATGTTGTTTTGTCATTATTTGGTTATATTCTTTAGGAGAAATAATTATAGAATATGTTGGAAGTTTTTCTGCCATTTGCTCTTGCTAGTTTTGACTCCTTATATTTCTTGTGCTTTTTCCCAGCAATCTAAGAATATGATTCTATTGCTGTAGTTAGGGAGGCTTCTATGTTTTTGCGGATAGTGAAGAACGCGGAGAGCATGCGCGAGAAATCCTTGGAAGGTTATTTCAGTAAGGTATTTATAGTCTTTTTTCTTTTTTATTACTCATGGGAGTAAAAATTTCTGAACTTGTTGATAAGCGAGATTTGAAGTGGGATGAACTTTCTGGGAAAAGTCTCGCTGTGGATGCTTCGAATGTGCTGTTTCAGTTTACCAGCTCTATACGACAGGCTGATGGGACGCCGTTGATGGACAGCAATGGACGCGTTACCTCGCACCTTGTCGGTTTATTTTTCCGTGTACCTAATCTGCTGCAGAAGGGCATTACTCCTGTTTTTGTTTTTGATGGAGAAGCTCCTGCGTTGAAAGAGAAGACTCGTGCGATGCGACGGCAGGTAAAAGATAGGGCGAGGGAAAAATATACTAAAGCGGTTTTAGAAGAAGATCAGGAGGCGGAGGGAAAGTATGCTAGACAATTCTCTTACGTTACTGGGGACATGTTTCAAGAATCTCAGGAGCTCCTGGCCGCGTTAGGGCTGCCAGTGGTGCAAGCGCCTTCTGAGGCTGAGGCGCAGTGTGCGTATATGGCAAAGAAGAAAGTAGTCTGGGCGTCTGCGTCCCAGGACTATGATTCGCTTCTCTTCGGAGCACCACGATTGGTATTAAATCTCACCTTGTCACAGAAGAGGAAGATTGCCGGCGGGAAGTACGTATACATCTCTCCCTATTTGGTGGAGTTGAAGGATGTGCTGGCGAAACTGGAGCTCAATCAGGATGAATTGATTGTATTAGGAATTCTTGTCGGCACGGACTATAATCCTGGAGGCGTGCACGGGATAGGGCCGAAGAAGGCGTTGAAATTATTGCAAGGCGGGAAGAAATTTGATGCGATATTCAAAGAATTGGAGACTGATTTTGACTGGAAGGAGATTTTTGATACGTTCAAGAAGATTCCTGTTGAAGATGTCTCTTTGCATGCGGGAAAGCTCGATGTGGACAAAGTTAAGGAGATTCTTGTGGATCGACATGACTTCTCCGAAGAGCGGGTGGACAGTACGCTTGCCAAAATACGATCGGTCACAAGCAAACCTGCTGAGAGCCTGAAGAAGTGGTTTTAGCAGAGCATTTATAAATTTCTCTTCTTTTTTGCTTCGTATGAAATGTGTGAAGGTTCTGAAAAAGGATGCAGAGAAAATAAAGAAGGCTTTGTTGAAGGCAAATGCCTACGCTTTTGGGTATCCTACTCTCTCTGATAAGACGTTCGTTTACTTTCCAGTCTTGAAGGCCGTTAAAGGGTTTACCCTCGTTGAGAAGCGTGCTGCACTGAAGAAAAAGGAGGATGCTCACGTTGGTGCATTTGATCACATTGGTGATATCATTATTGTGGGAGAGGATGTTCCTAAGGCTGAGGCAAGGAAACTTTTGAAAAGAAGCAATGTGAACGTAGTTCTGCAGAGAAAAGGCATTCACCATGGAGAGTATCGGACGCAAGATCTCGAGTGGATCGCAGGTGAGAAACGAAAAGTTACTGCCTACAAAGAAAATGGTGTCTCCCTGAAACTGCATGTTGAGAAGTGTTATTTTTCTCCACGGCTGAGCACCGAGAGAATGCGTATTGCACATTTAGTAAAACCTAAAGAAAAAATACTTGTCTTATTCTCTGGAGTCGGCCCATACCCGCTGGTGCTTGCGAAGCATACGAAGGCGCAGCTTATCATTGGTGTTGAGAAAAATCCTCTTGCGCACAAGTATGCATTAGAGAATTGCAGGAAGTATCTGCATATTGTTTTGTACAATATGGATGCGAAACAATTCACGTATCCCGAGCGATTTGACAGGGTGATCATGCCACTGCCGCATTCTGCAGAGGAGTTCTTGGATGTTGCAGTAACGCACTTACGGAAAGGCGGCATTGTTCATTTCTATACCTTTGCCCAGGATGCTGAAATCCCTGATAAGCCCGTTTCGCTGATTAGGGAAAAAATAGGCAAAGTGAAAGTACTTCGTGTCGTGAAGTGCGGGCAGTATGCGCCTGGCAAGTTTCGTGTATGCGTGGATTTCACTCTTTAGAGCAGGTCTAGGAGTGTCTTGTACAAATCAACGGGCGGTCTTTCCACCTGTGGTCCACTATAGTCCATCCAATGTGTTCCATGGAAGACTGATGCTGCGGTTTCTGCACACAGTTCGTCAACGGTAAGCTTGCATGCAAGCATTGCTACTACGGTGAGCTTAAGGGGTCTTGTGGATCTGTCTCGTATTGCTTTGGCGACTCCGATTACCGCGATGCCCGTCATCACCGCCGCATTGATACCGTATGTTTCGCTGTGTCCTAGTTCATGTGCTAGGAGCTGCGACATCACATGTGTTGAATCGGATGTGTACGCGTCACAGAGCGGCTTGATGGTTATCTCCTTGGTACCATATCTGGTATATGAAATATCCAGGCAATGCTCCGGCTCTTCGATGTTCACCGTGTACTCCGTTCCGAATATGTTCTTGGCAATGCCATGCCTATAATGTATGTTCAGTCCTTCCTGGTTTATGTATCTTTGAATCTCTTGTTCGTGTGTCATTTTTCCTCCTGATAAAGCTCTCGCTAGATCTTTCGTTCAGCGCCGGGGACGGGACTTCCCGTGCGGAACACATTTGAACCCGTGGAACACATGGCAAATGTGCTCGCCAGCTTCTGAGGCTGGTGCCTTCACCAGACTCGGCCACCCCGGCTTTGCTGCGAAAGGTTTTTATAGTCTTGCGACTATTGCAACAGTAACATGGCAAATGTATTCGCCAGTCGTAAAGGCTAGCGTTTTGGAGGTCGGCTCGGCCACCTCTCTTTCTTATTCTATTTCATTTGATTTAAAAAAACTTTACCAGAAAAATCCGAAAGATTTTCGGAAATACTGAAGGATTTTCAGAACTCTTCTCAGGAATGTCTAAAACCCATGGCGATAATGAAAATTTCTTTTGAGCCTCTCCTCGTCGCTTCTGGGCTGTATCGCTTGACAAATTCAAAGTGGGGCTTTATTTCTTTGAACAAGTCGTCTGTTTCTTTTGATTGAAATGTCTTGACGAGAAAATTGCCTCCTTTTTTTAAAACTTTTTTGGCAATGCGGAAAGATTCTAAGGAGAGTTCATAGGAAATGAGCTGGTCGCGTTCTCTTACCCCAGAAGTCTTTGGGGCGATGTCAGAAAGCACGACGTTGAATTTCATTGTTAATTGGCTTTGAATTTCTGGATCTGTAATATCCCCTTGGATGAACGTCACGCCTTCAACTGGTTTTATACTTTGTAGGTCGACTCCAATAATGAGACCCCGTGTAAACTTTTTGGTCACTTGCAGCCAGGATCCAGGAGCGCAGGCAATGTCGAGGACTGTGTCGTCTTTTTTGATTAAATGATATTTTTTTTGTATTTCGATTAACTTGTATGAGGATCGTGCTCTGAGGCCTTCTTTTTTTGCTTTTATAAAATAGTGATCTTTTTGCTGATACATTTAGATTCCTAGGTTGAGTGCCCTTCGGTATTTTATCGCTGTAGGAGCTTCTCCACCGTGCCAGGAGAACTTAGGCCGCATTCGTATTGGGTAAAGCCTCTCTGAGTTGTCATCGAGAATAATTGCTGCCCCTGGCTCGGAGGGGAGGATATTCAGATAGCCTACAAGGGTGTCGCCGAGGTAGGACTGCATCATTGCATTGAGCGCATCAACATCTCTCTTTGCGGTTACCCTATGCGCTAGGACGATATCGGATTGCGTGAGGACGTCAGAATGAATTTTTCCTGGCTGCTGGGTGATGAGGAGCAATGAGAGGCCCGGCTGCCTTCCCTCCCTGAGAATTGCGACCAGTGCATCTGTAGCTGCAGTCTTGCCTTCCACCGGTAAGAATTCGTGCGCTTCATCGAGCAGGAACCATACCAATGGTTTTTTTTCTGCGGTTGCTGCCTCTTCTTCCAGTTTGAAGTATGAATAGCCTACTTTGATTGCCTGTATCTCTTCTAATTGCCGTGAAATCATACGCTCTACAAATATTTTTTTTGCGATAAGCCCGATGACAAGGGATTTTATCCCCCACCCTCCTTCGCTCGTGACGTATGCAGAGACGTCAAGCACAGAGACGGTTCCTCCTTTGACCAGAACGTCTATCTTTGTTCCTTCTTCTGAAAAGAGCCCCCATCGCTTTGCACCCTTGAATCTGTTTACTGCTTCATTTTTTGTTTCCGAGGGAAATGTCATGTCTTCTCGGATTTCTTCTATTATTTTGTCGATAGAATAATTTTCAATTTTCTTTTCTGCTAAATCCCCTAAAATCTTTTCGATGAGAATTGATACTGGGTGGGAAGTGTTTAACTCGAATGCTAGACTCCAATCTTCTCCTGTGAGTTCATTCGGCTTTATTGAGAAAGGATAATCTGTAGGGATGCCTTTACTCTTTGCATCTTCGTAATTCCCTATGGGCGTGAAAATTTTTATTTTTTCCAGCCCTTTCGGTTTCAGCCCCCATTCTTCAAGAAGGTCTGCGTCTTTTTCGTTAGGATATTTCATGGTCCAATAGACTCCCATCGTGTCCAGCATGATCACTGCAATATTCTTTGAAACGTCTTCAGGCAGATCAACTATTCCTTCCGCGATTACCCCGGCGGAGTACGACTTGCCGCCTCCACGTTTTCCGACGACAAAGACGACATGGGATTTAATAACATCCAAGTAGACATAGTTAGAAAGCGAAGTTGTTCTGCCCATCTTGACATAGGAACGGGCTATAAGGATTGTGCCAGCTTCACCAAACTTCTGCTTATCGGCTTCATTTCTTCCTATGATAATGTTAAAAGGCATATATTCTCCTTAATAGTTCCGCTATTCTTAAGTTTTTTGCTGCAGGACTACGAGACTTATACAAACAGTAGTGCAAACGAGAGGTAGAATAGCTACAATGTCTGAGAAGGGTGCTGCACAAAGCTTGGACACATAAGTTATTTAAAGCACCTCTTACTCTCGGAATGCATGGAAAATACTGTTAAAACAGTGCTCTTTTTAGGATTACTCACTGGTCTCCTTTTGGGTATTGGGTATCTCTTTGGGCCATATGGTTTAGTTATTGGGTTCATTTTTGCTATTCTTATGAATTTCTTTTCGTATTTCTTTTCAGCTAAGATTGTTTTATGGATGTACGGTGCGAAGGAAGTGAGCAAGAAAGACAAGCCTGCGTTGCATGCCGCCATTGAAGAGATTGCAGACTTGGCAAAAATTCCCAAGCCGAAAGTGTATATGATGCAATCTGCGAATCCGAATGCATTTGCGACAGGAAGGAATCCAAAGCATGCTGCAGTTGCAGTCACTACTGGTATTTTGGAGCTTTTGAATGCGGAAGAGCTTAAGGGTGTTCTTGCACATGAAGTGTCTCACGTGAAAAATAGGGATATTTTAATCGCCTCTATTGCCGCAACATTGGCAGGCGTTATTGGCTTTGTTGGTGCGATGGCCCGGTGGTCAGCGATTTTTGGGAGCATGGGTGGTAATGATGAGCATGCAGGGAACAATATTTTAGGGTTCCTTGTTCTTGGGATTGTCACGCCCGTTATGGCTTTCCTTATTCAGATGGCTATTTCTCGGAGCCGAGAGTACCAAGCTGATGAGAGTGCTGCGCGTCTCCTCGGAAGCTCCAAGGGGCTTGCACAGGCATTGAAAAAGCTGGAATCAGGTGTGCGGGATCATCCTTTGCAAAGCAACTCTACTGCTGGTGCTTCCTTGTTTATTGTGAATCCGTTTAACTGGAAAGGGTTTATGACGATGCTGAGCACGCACCCTGCGACCGAAGACCGAATTAAGCGGTTGAACGGTCTCGCGCTTTGAAAAGGTTTATATATTTTTAAGTCTCCATTTTCTCTATGAAAAAGAAGAAGAAGCATTCTCATAAAAAAAAGCATGCACCTCATCTTGTCCTGCTTCCTCCCGTTGAACCGAAAAGACATTTTTTCTCGAGAAAAAAAAGGACAGAAGAAATTGCTGCTTTGACGTTCCCGGAATTAGAAAAGAAAAAACTGCTGGAGAATGCACCAAGTCCTCCCCGTTTGCCGAAGCTGCATGTAAAGTTGGGTCCGGCGCCGAAACCTCATGCAAAGCCTGTGAAGCTTTCACCTGTTCCTACGCCTTCCACTAAGAAGCCTTCGAAACCACCTGTTGGGGAAATTCGATTTCCAGAATTAGAAGAAGCGCAAAAGAAAGCAGTTCCTGAAGCTGAAACAATACGCCCTTCGCCTGAAAGTTTTGATCCATGGCAGAAAACTCTTGAGCTGATGCTGAAATGCCAGCGCAGTGTTGACCGAGGGCGGGTGGACTTGGGGGAGATTTCGTATGCTGCACTGCAGCCATTTTACAGTCGGCTTTCTCTCCAGCAACGTGCCCATGTGTATCCGTATCTGGTTGATTTACGTGAAGAGCTTATCCGGTTGCGATTGAATAGGATTAGAAAGAACCTCAAAAAGCACAGGTAATTACTTGTCGAGCCAGGAAATTTCTTCTTCGTCCAGGTGGAGCTCTTCTCTCAGCTCTGGCGTGTGCAAGATCCGCTGCAGGTAGGGGAACGTATCACGGAAGGCTCTTTTTTTAGAGGTGTGTGTCTGTGCTGCTATTTTTTCCGCAATGGATTTCTTCTTGGCATTTCGGACATTTGCCTGCCACAACTTGAGGATTCTCCCCGTTCTTGTATACTCGATGGTGCTAGTATTTGTTTCCTTCTTTGCCACCGCAACTCCCGCTGTCACTAAGGCATTGATGTAGACTAAAAAGCGCCAGTGCTGCCAGCGTCGGATCCTTCCATTGAATACGTCTGCCTTTGAGAGGGATGCGTATGCTTTGTTCAGATCTTCGCCATTGTATTCTTTTGGAAGGTTTTCATCCAACCAGAGGATGCATTCATTGAGGTCTTCATCAGCCTTATCAAAGACATTGTACGTTTCTTCCCATTTTTTGCTCTTGAGGATTTTTCTGAGACAGAAGAAGATGTCCTCTTCCTTATCACGCTCGCCCTTTTCTTCTGTGGTGAGCGTTCTTGTGATGCTGTACGTCTGCAGATCCGTGATAGCCGCTCTGAGGTCTCCACGGCTTGCTTTGATAATTTCTCCCAGCTCTTTCTCCTCACAGGAGACTTCCTCTTGCAGCGCGATTTCTTTGAGATGGTTGCGCATAGATTCTTTTTTGATGGACTGGAACTCCACCAGAAGGCATTGCCTGCGCAGTTTTGAGAATTTGTCATCCCAAGGATCAATGCACGTCAGCACGATAGGATAGCACGGCTTTTCTAACAGCGCCTGGATTGCTGGCAGACCGCCTCTGTCTTTGGTGCCACTGAGCGCATCGATATCATCCAGGATAATAAGTTTGCCTTTGGAGAACAAGCTTTGCTGTGTCATCGCACTGCCTAGAATATTTTCAATCTGTTCCTTGTTTCGCGTATCCGAGGCATTTATTTCGAAGACTTCCAGACCAAGCTCTTTTCCGAGCACATGCGCGGTTATGGTTTTCCCTACCCCTGTAGGTCCGAAGAGAAGCACCGGTTTCTTTGCTTTTATGCCTAGCTTGAGCTTGACGAGGGCTTCTTCCTGCCCAAGAATCTGCTGCGTGCTCTGCGGTTCGTACTTTTTAAGCCAAGGTATCATATTTGATCGTGACGTTATGGCCTAGCGTTTTTAATGCTTTCTCTATCTCTAGAATATCTTCTTGAATAGTCTTTTTCTCGATCTTGTTCTCTTCTTCGTTTATTTTTGTCATGACATTCGTGATTTGATTGAGTTTTGGGAGTATGGCATGAATTTCTTCTTCGTATTTATTTTCTGCCAGCTTCTTTTCTGTGTGCTGAATTTCTATTTTCGCTGCGCGCACTTTTTCGCAATAGCCAGGCACGGTCTGCTTTAGTAGCCGAAGCTGCTCAAGACTCTTTTCGGTGTCTTCCTTCTTGGCTACGTTTTTTTCTAGCTTGTCCAGCATCTCAAGCGTTTTCTGCTCGTTCTTAAGAACAAACGCGTCTTTATTTTTTAGGAACGGATCGATATCTGTGTTTCTTGTGTCTCGTGCAAACTTTTTAAGTGCTCTTTCCAGAGGAATGATCTGGCTGATCAACTCCGCTCGTTCCCTCGCAAGCATTTTATTCAATTCTTCTACCCTAAGACCTAACGTGGTATATTCTTTGAAGACTTCACTCGCTTCCAGCCTTTCAATTTCTTTCTGGAGCTTCATCTCCTCCTCAATGAGATGTGTTTGCTGTTTTCTCAATGCTTCCAGTCTATGCTTAGACTCTTTACCCTTGATTAATGTGGCATCAATATCCTGTATCTTCTGATGAATCTCTTCTATGGCTTTTAGGTTTGCAAGCTCTACCCTCTTCATAATTTTCTTCCTGAGCTCTTCCACTGCTCTGAGAATCTTTACCGTGTCATCCAGTTCTTTGCCAACCACCGTCTTTAGAATGTGGTAGTTTTTTATTGTTTTTTGACTGAATTTGTTGAACTGTTGCTCCGTGTCCTTACTCCATTTTTCAAGGCTCTGTGCGTCTAATTTCTCTGGCGTTTTTACTTCTTTGTATAGCGTTTTTAGCGCGGTTACGTACGCGGACCTATTGCCCTTGATGCGGTTCAGTGCCCTTGGCTCAATCTTTATTTTGATAAGATCTACATTTTCAATATCTTTTATTGCGGTATCTAATGAGACCAGACTTTCCCTAAACTGCTGCGTTTCTTCCGCCAATGAGAATTCGGTATTCGTTACAAGCCAGGTGCTTAGCTGAGAGAACTTCACCTCTTGTTGCTTTTTGGGAAATAACCAGTTCAGGAATTTCATTTGCCGTAGCTCGCAAGCAATGCTTCCAATTGGATAAACTCATCTGCTCCTTCTACCATGCGAAACTCAATCTCTCCACACTTGTCTATCAACTCTATGCGTTTTTCGTCGCTTATCGTTGATAATTCTACTGTTTCCTTGTGGATTTGTTTCAGGATATCTAGTCCCGAGAGGCCGTGCTTCAGCATGGTATCCAAGAGCAATGATCGTGCTTTGACGAATTGCCTGTTTATAGCTAAGGTAAGTATCTCTTTTATTTCTTTTGGTTCTGCGGCTGAAACCAGGGAGAAAATGAGCTCTTCGGTGATATTCTTATCTATAGATGCGCAGCTTTGCAGGATATTGGTGATTTTTCTTACATCTCCGGAGCTTATGTCTACGAGGGCTTTGACTGCGTTTGTGTCTAATTTCAGGCCTTCCTGCGCTGCTATTTTTGCAATGTACTCACTTATGTCTTCTTCGGTTAAGGGTTTGAATCGGAATACGGTACATCGACTTTGAATGGGGTCTATGATTTTGGAAGAGTAATTGCAGGAAAGGATAAATCTCGTCGTGAGAACGTAGTTCTCCATTGTTCTTCTGAGCGCTTGCTGTGCTTCTTTTGTTAATGAATCACATTCATCAAGAAAAATGATTTTGAAAGGGACGTTGCCCATTGCCTTTGTCTTGGCAAATTCTTTTATCGTGTTTCTGACTACATCTATCCCACGGTCATCAGACGCGTTCAATTCCAGAAAACTGTTCTTCCAGCCTTCGCCAAAAAGTTCTTTGGCAATGACCAACGCAATCGTAGACTTACCCACCCCTGCAGGGCCCGCGAGCATGAGATGCGGCATATTTTGTTGCCGTACAAAGGCTGTAATCCTTTCTACAATCTTCTTCTGGCCTTTTATCTGCTCGAAGGTCTGTGGTCTATACTTTTCAGTCCAGATAAGAGAATCTGACATAAAAAGAGAAAAAAGAAATTTAGTATTTAAGGTTTTGCGTACTTAATTTTCTTCTTCGAAGTTTTCTTCGGAGCTTTCTTCAGATTCAGAGAATGATTCATCCTCTGTTGCTTCCTCTGTTCCTTCCTCAGCTGCTTCTTGGCTGCCACCGCTGCCAACTACTTCTGCGAAAGCCATTTTCTTTAAGACGCGGGTGATCTTCACTTTGACCCTATCCCCTTCTTTTGCGCCAGGTACGATTATGACAAAGTTGTTTACCTTTGCAATGCCGTCACCTTTTGCACCGGTGCTTTCTATGTTTACTTCTATTTCGTCCCCTACTTCAACGGGTTTCTTAAATCTATCTGAATCCATCATTTTCGTAACTCCTTCATTTCTCGTATTCACGAGTGCTAAGAAGGGGGTAATTATGTATTTATAAGTGTTTTGGGGTTGTGGCAGTGTTCTAGTAAGGGGAACGTCTTTTTTCTTTAGTAACCACTAATAGATGATAAAAATAGATATATTTATAAATAAAAAGTACATGCAAAATAGTACAATGAACATGTTAAAACCTCGTAAAAGCGGATTGATCTCTCCTGAAGAGGCCCAGCGGCAGTTGGCAGCGTACGAGCCTCCGACAGATGATGGGGACAATGAAGGCCCTGGAGCGAGGAAGCCTAAATCTAAGCGTACAAAGGCTCGTGCATCCGCGTCGTCTTTGGCAGATTTCATAGAGCTGCACGATATTGAGTGCGTTGATGCTGACAGGACTGTTTTTGAGCAGTACGATACAATATGCGTGCCGAAGGACATCCTCTGCGGTGCTGATGGGAAACAGATGAATTTTACTCCTCATGCAGCAGCCGTGTATTGCGAATCGAATGGTCTGTTCCTGCCGAGCTTTGCGCTGAGCTGTAACATCGTTGCCGCATTATTTGCTGGTCGTCCCAATCCTGACATAGAGCGTGTCCTGCAGCAGTATAAAGATAAAGGTACTGGTACTGGATGGCATGTGCAGAACACAGTCATTGATTACGGAGCTGCGCACGTAATCCATTATCCTACGGCTGCAGATTTCAGTAAAAACGATGCCATCAATGGCAACTGCTCTCGTACTGCATTGGGCTTCTCCAAGTCCGCATTGGAAAATAGCCTTTTGGAAGCAGCGCTGCAAGATGCCGATCATGCACGTTTCGTCCGGCAGTTGACCGGTTTGCGTGACCCCTCGGTGCTTGTCGAAGTCGGAACGTATTTTGGAAAGCCTGCAAAACTGTGGTTTCCATGGATTGGTAAAAATGGTGCAAATTATAGCGGTAAGAGAGCGGCGTGGCTTGGTTGCAGCAACAATAACTTTTTCATCAATACTGGCAACAACCTTGACAATAACAATGCTGCTCGTGGGGTACGTCGTCGGTAGGCGAGCGTAGCGAGCGTCGTGGCGCCCGCAGGGCGCAAAAAAATAAATAAAGGAGTGATTCTCTCTCATATTGGTTGATACTGAGTAACAATATCTCCCAACTAAGAGGCTCTGTTTTAAATCTTCCTGAGAAATCTTTGGCTAAACGGCAGCCGTAACTTATCAATTTGTATGCAATGGATACACGTGACTGCTCCCCAACACTACCAAGAAATACTTTTAGGATAGAGCTTGGGTTATTTCACGATAGGTGCTACTTGCTGCCAAGTATGCCCCAGCACAAATAGGGGACCTTATTCTTATTCTCTTTGTATAACGTTACCCTTCCACCCTTCTTGACATGAAAGCCTGCGAAGGGACCAAGGTTGGAACGTAGGAAATAATCTCCTTCCTTCCAGTTGCGGGTCGTCTTAGAAAGATAATCTGTAAACTCTCTTCGTGTTTTGAGATATTCTTTTTTTAACTTTAATTTAGGATTTGCTTTATATACTATAGAAAACTCTGGTCGAATCTGCATAACAAGCATAGGCTTTTCGATTATTGCTTCCATAGTCTTTGTCCATCAGATCACCTCTGTTTCTTAGCTTTTTAAGGGTTAAAGGACTTTATAAAGTTTTTGGTCTGTTACTACTTACAGATTAAACAGTCGTACTAGGTAAAAAGTTATTTAAAGGCAAAGTTTTCTCTGTTTCTTTATGGAAAATTCTGGTACTTTTTCTATGGAGAAGGAGATTGCTGCCTATTGGGAAAAGCAGAAGATCTTTGACAAACTGAGAAAAAGGAATGCGGGAAAGAAACCTTGGTCTTTCTTTGATGGCCCGATTACGGCTAACAACCCTATGGGCGTGCATCATGCATGGGGAAGGACGCTGAAGGATCTTTACCAGCGGTATCACGCTATGCAGGGGTTTGACGAGCGATATCAAAATGGCTTTGATTGCCAAGGGTTATGGTTGGAGGTTGAGGCTGAAAAGGATCTCGGCTTCAATTCCAAACGGGATATTGAAAACTATGGCCTAGAAAAATTCTCAAAGGCATGCCGTGCACGTGTAGAGAAATTTTCCAAAGTGCAGACCGAGCAGTCGAAACTATTAGGACAGTGGATGGACTGGGGTCATGATTATTTTACCATGAGCGATGACAATATTCAAGCTATCTGGTTTTTCCTGAAAGAATGTCATCATAAGGGCTGGCTGTACAAAGGAAAGCGGATTCTGCCGTGGTGCATTCGATGCGGTACCAGCTCCTCGAAGCATGAGATGAGCGATGATGGCTACCAAGACCTTGTGCATCCTTCGGTCTATGTGAAGGCGAAGATTAAGGGAAAAAACAATGAGTATCTCTTGCTCTGGACGACGACGGAGTGGACTCTTTCCAGCAATGTTGCAGCAGCAGTGAATCCGCATGTTACCTATGTGCAGGCGAAGCTGGGCAATGAGATCTATTACATCGCCGAGGCGCTGGTGAAGAAACTCAAAGGTGACTATACCGTTCTCAAGAAACTGAAGGGAACGGATCTCGTCGGGTGGGAGTATGAATCGTTTTATCCGGATTTTGAGATACAGAAGGGGATCCGTGGAAAAGTCATTGCGTGGGACGAAGTAGGAGAGAAAGATGGCACAGGTATCGTCCATATTGCTCCAAGCTGCGGTGATGTTGACTATGAACTGGGAAAGAAATTTCAGCTGAAGATTCTTGACTCGGCGCTGGATGATTTTGGAAATTATAACAAGGGCTATGCATGGCTCACCGGCAAGAATGTGGTGGATGTTAAGAAAGATATTGTCAAAGATTTAGAAAAGAGAGGTTTGCTGTTCGCTGTGGAGAATTACCGGCACCGCTACCCTGTGTGCTGGCGATGCAAGCATGAACTTGTTTTCCGATTAGATTCTTCTTGGTTCATCGGGTGTGATGAGATTCGCCCGGTTATGAAACGAGAAGCCTCAAAGGTCATTTGGTATCCAGAGCATGTTGGCAAAATTATGCAGGATTGGCTGGACAACATGGAAGACTGGAACATCTCGCGACGGAGATACTGGGGACTACCGTTGATGTTCTATGAGTGCTCAAAATGCCAGACTACGACGGTGATTGGTTCCCTGAAAGAATTGAAAGAAAAAGCAATTGATAAAAAAGCAGTTGATACCTTACCAGAACTACATCGACCATGGATTGATGCAGTGAAAATAAAGTGTACTTGTGGGCAAACCGTGGAGAGGATTAAAGATGTCGGTGACTGTTGGCTAGATGCAGGCATTGTTCCGTTTTCCACTTTGAAATTTTTTGATGATAAGAAGTACTGGAAGCGCTGGTTCCCTGCGGAGCTGGAGATTGAGATGCGTGCACAAGTGCGCCTGTGGTTCTATGCGCAACTCTTTATGTCTGTGGTGCTTGTGGGAAAGGCTCCATACAAGCGCATCCTTGCCCATGAAGACGTACGGGATGAAAAAGGCAAGCCTATGCACAAGAGTTCTGGCAATGCCATCTGGTTCGACGATGCCGTTGCAAAAATGGGCGCTGATGTGATGCGTTGGCAGTATTGCAGTCAGAATCCGCAGTACAATGTCAATTTTGGTTACGGACCAGCGAGGGAAATCCAGAAGCAGCTGTTTATTGTGACGAACCTTGCCAAGTATGTCCGAGAGAATTGTACGCAGCTCGGAGCTCGCTATAGCAGTGATCCGGCAAGCAAGTGGATACTTTCTAGGCGAGAACGATTAAAGAACAGTGTGACAGAGCATCTTGACAACCTGGAGTATCACCGCGCCATGGAAGAGATAAAGAATTTTTTATTGTTTGATCTTTCAAAGACGTATGTGCAGTTTATTCGAGATGACCTCAATGATGGGGGCGTACAAAAAGTTTTGTATGATTCTTACTTTGATGCAATTACGCTCCTTGCGCCATTCTTACCATTCACTACAGAAAAAATAAATCGTGATGTGTATGGTCAAGAATCAATTCATCTTATGCCATGGCCTAAAGTGAACAAAAAGTATATTGATGACAAGCTTGAGGGTGTGATGGGACACACGTTGCTGATTCTTCAGGCCATTATGGCTGCTCGGGATGGAAGCAAAATAAATGTGCGGTGGCCGCTGGCGAAGGCGACGATTGCCGTGCCGAAGAGCTTCCACGTCAATGGTTTGTTAAAGAGTTTTGTGCCGATGCTGCTGAAGCATTCGAATATCAAGGAGATTCTCTTTGAGCCGCAGGATGTCGAAACGTTTCCCGCAGGTGCGGTGACGCTTGATCTCACTATGACGAAGGAACTCGAGGCGGAGGGCTTTGGGCGAGAGCTGATGCGACGGGTGCAGGCGCTGCGGAAAGAAGCTGGGCTGACCAGAGATGACCGGATAGAGTTATTTATTTCCGTGGACGTTGACTTACAACCATGGAAGAAAAGCATCGCAGAGCGCTGTGGTGCGTCAAAAATTCATTTCGAGATGCCAAAAGGTGTGAAACATCAGTCTGAGGGAGATATTAGGGAGAAGAAGTTTGTCATAGGATTCACTCGATTGTAGCATGAGCTTTTTATCACATAAGGTTATTGTTGTTACGGGAGCGAGCAGCGGTATAGGGTATGCCTCTGCGCTTGCATTTGCCCAGGAGGGCGCGCATGTTGTTGTTGCCGCACGGCGCCTCGATCGCTTACGAGAGCTTGAGACGAGAATTCTTGCTCAGGGCGTGGGCTGTCTTTGCGTCAAGGCAGATGTTTCTGCTGTGGATCATGTGCAACGATTATTTGCTGAGGCCGAGAAAAAATTTGGAAGAGTTGATATCCTTGTGAATAATGCTGGCATTGGGAGGAATTCTTTTCTCCTTGACACGTCTCTCAACGATTGGAAGGAGACGCTCGATACAAATTTGACTGGCGTATTTCTGTGCACACAGGAGTTTTCAAAGCGCTGTGTGCATCATCGTATTCCCGGGCATGTGATTACCGTTTCCTCTGTTCTTGGTCTGATTGCGCTTCCTGGGCGATCTGGTTACTGCGCATCAAAGCATGGCGTCACTGGTTTCAAGCGAGCGGTGCGCTCGGAGCTGAGAAAGCATCGCATCAGGGTCTCGCTTGTGCACCCTGCAGGCGTTGACACGGAAATCCTGGATCATCTGCGCGTTTCGAGAAAGAAGTGGAAGATGCTCCGTTCCGAAGACGTTGCCGAGTATATTGTCGCTTTGGCTTCTCAAGACATTGCAAGGATTGTCTACGTCCGTCTGCTGAATATTGCACGACGATTCTATTATTTGATGAAGTATTATCCGAAGTAGTCTCTTTTTGGAGACAGAAACGCTTTAAATAGCTTTATAAAGGGGTTTCGACTACGATTTAGAAACAAAATATATCTTGGAGGCTATATAATGGCAGTTAAGAAAGAAATCAAGATCGTGAATATTGTTGCTACTGCAAGCTTAGAGCGAGCAATTCCTCTGGTAAAGCTAGCAGAAGCACTTCCTAACACGGAATACAACCCGGAGCAGTTTCCAGGGCTGGTTATGCGGATCAAAGAGCCGAAGACATCAGCGCTGATATTTAGTTCTGGAAAAATCGTCTGTACTGGTGCAAAGTCCATGCAGATTGTGAAAGATTCTATTGACATGATTATTAAGAATATTGAAAAGATCAAAGTCAAGATTACGGTGCAGCCGAAGTTTACTGTTCAAAATCTGGTTGCGTCTGGTTCTATCGGTTTGGATTTGAATCTGAATGCTTTGGCGATACAGCTTAGCAATACTGAGTATGAGCCAGAGCAGTTTCCAGGGTTAGTCTATAAATTGCCTGGGACGCGTGCGACGTTCTTGCTGTTCAGCAATGGAAAGATCGTTTGTACGGGAACACGATCAGAAGCGAAATTGCATGAGGCAGTTGATTTACTTATCAAAGAGCTTGCGAAAGTGGGTTATAAGTAAAACATTTGTAGGAGGAAACAATGGGATGTAGCGGTGGCGGTATAGAGGTGAGCAATCTATGGTATACATCGTACAGAGGCGGGCTAACTCCTATTGAACATGTGTACATTGTGGATTCAGTCCAACGTTCGGATTATTTTCAATTTGATGACCAAAGCCACATAAGTGTTTGACGAACAGGGAACCCCGTCGGTTACTTAGGAGACGAGACGTTCGAATTAATTGACGGCGCTCCTCGGGGTAGCAGGTCTAAGCTTGTCAAATTGGTTGATGAGGCGCTAGCCGAGCTCACAAAGAGCAATGACCCAAGCAGGAATCCTTCTCTCTAGCATTTTCTCTTGGCTTTGAGCAAAATCCGAAAATCTTTCAAAAAAAGCACCTAAATCTTTATAATTCTTGATTCTCCTTCTGGAAACATGACCATCGATGCAACAGAACAAATAGAGAAGTTTCAGGAGTTCATTGAGCAGAGCTACCAGAAGCAGCTGCATGAGAACCTGAACAGAGGCCTGCATTTCATTCTTATCGATTTCTTTGAGCTGACGAAGTACGATCCGAAGCTCGCAGATCAGCTCCTAGAAGAGCCGGAAGAGACGCTGAAGGCTGCTGAGATGGCGCTGGAGCAGTTTGATGTGAAGAAGGGGTTCCGTGTGCGGTTCCGTAATCTTCCCAAGTCACAGGAGATTTTCATCAGAAACCTGCGGAGCAAACACTTAGGGAAATTCATTGCAATGGAAGGGGTAATCCGCCAGAGCTCTGAAGTCCGGCCGCAAGCGGTGAGTGCAAAATTTGAGTGCCCTTCGTGCGGAAACACCATCACCATGCCACAGATAGACTCACAGTTTCGTGAGCCGTCCCGATGCAGTTGCGGGAGAAAGGGAAAGTTTCGGTTGCTTTCGAAAGAATTGGTTGATGTACAGCGACTGGGCATTGAGGAGTCGCCGGAGAACTTAGAAGGGGGGGCACAACCGAAGCGAATGCAGATTTTCCTGCGGGAAGATCTTGTTGAGCCGCGGATGGAAAGGAGAACAACACCAGGAACGAGGGTTATTGTCAGCGGGACGCTGTATGAAGTGCCTGTGCCGACGAAAACCGGGGCGACGGGTACGAGATTTGATCTTGCCGTGCAGGCGAATTATGTCGAGCCGGTGGAAGAGGATTATTCCGAGATTCAAATAAGTCCAGAGGATGAGAAAGAGATTAAAAAGTTGGCCAGGGACCCAAAGGTTCATCAGCGATTGGTGGGAAGTGTTGCCCCTTCTATTTATGGACATGACAAGATTAAAGAGGCAATTATTTTGCAAATGTTTGGTGGCATACGAAAAGTGAAGAAGGATGGCACCATTATTCGGGGCGATTCGCATTTGCTTCTTTGTGGAGACCCAGGAAGTGGAAAGAGCCAATTGCTTACGTTCGTTCATAAAACGGCACCCAAGGCTCGGTATGTCGCTGGAAGATCAGCGAGTGGTGTTGGACTGACCGCTGCGATTGTAAAGGATGAGTTCTTGCGTGGATTTGCGTTAGAAGCAGGGGCGATGGTTCTCGCGGATAAGGGTATTCTTGTCCTTGATGAGATGGATAAAATTTCTGAGGAAGATACGTCTGCGCTTCACGAGGCGATGGAGCAGCAGCAAGTGAGCATTGCAAAAGCAAATATCCAAGCGACACTGCGTACACAAACTTCTATCCTCGCAGCAGCGAACCCCAAATTAGGGAGATTTGATCCTTTTACGCCTATACCACAGCAGATAGATATGCCTCCTGCGTTGATTAACAGATTTGATTTGATTTTTGTCATTCGTGATCTTCCCAATAAAGAATTGGATGCTAATATTGCTGCAAAAGTTTTGCAATCTCATTCCTACAAAGATGTTGCTCCAGAAATTGATGGGAAATTTTTACGAAAATATCTTGCCTATGCAAAACAAAGAGTATTTCCTGTCCTTACTGAAGAAGCTGTCAAGGTTATTCAAAAATTCTATGTGGAGTTACGTTCCACCGGTTCGCAGGGTGACGGAGCCATCAAACCTATTCCTATTTCTGCTCGGCAATTAGAAGCGGCGGTGCGTCTTGCAGAGGCTTCCGCTCGTATAAAATTAAAAAAAGACGTTGATGAAGACGATGCGATGCGGGCGATTGGGTTGTTGAAATATTGTATGACAGAAATTGGGATGGATCCAGAAACGGGAAAAATTGATCTTGACAGGATGACGACTGGGATAAGCGCGTCGACGCGTGGGCGCATGTTGGATGTGCGGGAGATTCTTTTTGGCCTGTCTGAGGAAAAGGATGGTGGACCGATAAGCATCGAAGATGATTTGAAGCCGAAAGTTTTTGAGAAGGGAATAACTGAGAAGAAGTTAGAGGATGCGATTGATGCATTGAAGCGCCACGGAGATTTCTATGAGCCTAAGAAGGGCTGGCTGCAGAAGATTTAAGTTTACAATACTTTTATAAATTACTTTTGATTTCTGAGCTCTATGTATGACGTTCTCATCATTGGCGGTGGTGCAGCTGGGCTTGGAGCGGCCCTGTATTCTGCTCGGTTTTCACTGAAAACTGCTGTGATTGCGAAGGAATTCGGCGGTACTGGAAACATTGCGCACTTGGTGGATAACTGGATAGGGGCACCTGGCATAACAGGGCCTGAGCTCATGCAGAAATTTGTTGCGCATGTGAAAGCGTATAAAGTTCCGCTGGTAGAGGCTGAGATTGTTTCTGTGCAGAAGAAAAAAAATACTTTTGTAGTCATGACGAGTGATAAGAAGAAGTATGAGGCGAAAACAGTGATTTTTGCAAATGGGATGCAGCACCGAAAGTTAGGCATTCCCGGCGAGAAAGAGTTTGCTGGCAAGGGTGTGCACTATTGTTACACCTGCGACGGTCCCCTGTATAGGAATAAAACTGTCGCAATTATTGGGGGCGGTGATTCGGCTGCTTTGGGTACGATTTTCATGGAAGGGTATGCGAAAAAAATATATGTGATTTATCGTGGGGGGAAGCTGCGTGCCGAGCCTATCTCTGCTGAGAAAGTGTATAAGATGAAGAAGACGCAGGTGATTCATAATACAAACATTGTTGAGATTTATGGTGAGAAGTTTGTGACTGGCGTGAAGACAGATACGAAGAAGGATATCAACGTTGATGCAGTGTTTGTGGAGATTGGGCATGTGCCTCTTACAGATTTGGCTAAGCGATTGGGAGTGAAGCTGGATGATTACGGTTTCATTGCCGTGCAGAAGAATCAGGCGACGAACATTCTGGGTGTCTTTGCTGCCGGGGATATCACCAATGCGACCACGCTGAAACAGTTTATCACTTCAGCGGCGGAAGGTTCGATTGCAGCGCAGTCTGCATATTATTACTTGACTAAAGGTTAAGTATTTAAAGAAATTTCACCTCTCCTATTGCTATGGGAAGGTATTCAGAAAAGGAAATGTTTGGTGTTTTTCTTGTAGCTATTTTTTTTGTGAGTTCATTCATTTATGTTGCCCTCAATGGGGTTAGTTTTTCTGGGTATGATCCCGCTGTTGATGCTGTGGTCTCAGCAGATGAAGGTCAGTCTTCGTATCTTTGGCTGTTTGTGGTTGTTGCCGTGCTCTCTTTGATTGCGATACCGTTGCTTCTTTTTGTGCTCCGGCAGCCGCGAAACACTTCCATGAAAAAGGAAGCTCCGGTAAAAACAGAATCTCTCCCTAGACAGAGTTCGCTGCCACAATCTCTCGAAGAATACTACCAGAACTTCAAGGTGCTTAAGGAACTTTCTGTGCGAGGTACTGAAACGCAGAAGGCTCAGGCCTCCGCGTACTTGAAGCAGCTTCGAACGCTTCTCTTGCAGGGCTGGCTCATTACCGGGACAAAGATGGTGTATCAACCGGATTCTGACGATGCCGACATAGTTATGGCTTTGGGTGCACGACGCGTGCGCGTGCCTATTTATTCTCATCAACTTCTTTCTCACTGCAGTGATGATCCACAGTGCCTTCGTTATCTTCAGTCTGTATTTGGAACGAATGACAGTTATGATACCCTTGTTTCTACGTTAGAGTTTGTTGCTAGTGCTCCTCGGAGCAAGATCATGCTTTCTACTCCGGATCAGTCCAGCAGACAAGTGGAACCGGTACGGCGTGTGGGGCTCGGCTTCAACCGCATGTTTACTATTAGCGCTTCTGGATTGGATAATTAAATATTTAAAGAAGTATACTATAGAAAAGGTTCATGGGTGTGAGTAAAAGGGGTGTGCTACAGGTAGTTCTCGTTACTATTTTTCTTGGTATTGGGGCGTTTTTTTTGTCGCTTGATTCTGACCATGGGGATAAGATCTCTGGGTTTGATACGGCGCAGATTCAGTCCGTGTGTGGCGGTGCGACTCCCTGTACGTGTGGGGATGAGCTGACAAGTTCCCGTACGCTTACTGCTTCCGATAACCTTACTGGGTGCACTACCGTTACTGCTTTGACCGTCAATGCTTCTCATGTCGTCCTTGATTGTGGTACATTCATGATCAGTGGAGCTGGCGCTGCCAGAGGTGTTCTTATTAACAGTAGTTCAGAGAATATTACTATTAGGAATTGCAATATCCATAATTTTACCGGCCATGCAATTTACATGAATGGTGTTGGAAATAATTCTTTTATTCAAAATAACAATCTAAGCGACTTTAACAGCACTGCCACTGCCATAGGAATTCTTCTCACCGGTGGTGTGAACAATGTGACCATAGTCGATAATAGGTTTAATGTCACTAGCAAGACCACATCGCAGGGCATACGCATCACCGGGGCTACGAATATTACGATTCGCAACAATACCTTTGGAGCCCTAGGTGCGGCTTTTAATCTTGGATCGCCGACAATTCTCACCGCGAATGTTTCTATCTCTGCAAATAATTATGTTGCCCCAACGAGTGGTATAACGATGGCCGACGGGTTGTATGCTAATAATACTTTTAGGGATGAAAATCTTTCTGGAGGGCCTGGTGCATTACGCTTCGGATATTCTGATGGAAACTTTACGAATCATTTCATTAATGTGACATTCCTTATGCGCGTTAATAAGACCCTTTCTGTTCTTGCTGGAAATGCTACCTTTGCCTACACGGACAATGAGTCCAGCAATGTGTACCTTGGTACTCGTGTGAATGGGAGCGGTTTGAGTTTCCAACGACAGGTCTTTAACTGGACGGCATTCAACGTTTCCATTCAAGAGAATTTCAGTGCGCCTGCGGAAGTAAATTATACCCTACTGACCAATCGGACGGGTAGCGGAGTTCTCATCTACGTCAATGGTCAGCTGAATAGATCTGTTACTTTTAATTCGCAAGGGGATATTTCTCACACCCTCGTATTCCTTAATGACAGTCGGACCAATATCTCTTTTATTGTTGATGTACTTGCGCCGAACATGACTGTTGTCTCTCCAAACGAGTCTAACTTCTCCTCTGGCACTACGCAGGTTCTTCTTAATGTGTCGACCAATGAGAATTCGACGTGTAGGTATGATACCTCAGATGTTACCTTTGGGAGTATGGCAAATACTTTGAACAGCACCAGCAATTTTACGCATACCAGTAACTTTACCAGTCTTACTGACGGAACGAATTACAGTTTCTATGTGAAGTGTCAGGATCTTGTGAGCAATGTTCAGAATGCAACGGTGAACTTCAGCATTCTCTCTGCTGCTGCTGCGGCTCCCAGCCCTAGTGGTGGCGGAGGTGCTGCTGCTGCAGCTGAGGAGAATGTTACCGTCATAGAAGAAGAAGAGGAGGAAGAGGCTGCTGCTGAACCAGAGGCTGCTGCCGCACAGGAAGAAGAAGAAGCTGCAGTCGGAGCACCGGCGAGAGCACCCGGTGAGCAACGAGAAGTTTCGCGTGCAGGTGCGCCTTTCTTTGAATTTCTTGCGGATAATTGGTGGTTGCTTGCCGGAATAGCAGCTCTGAGCATTGTGGGATTGCTCTTGCTCTTTGCTATCCGTAGAAAGGGTGCAGTAGCACCGGTTGAAATGCCTCGGTCTCGCACTATGAGAGAGTATTATCAGATTTTTACCGCGTTGAAAAAGAAATATGATGAAGGTGATGCACAGGCGAAGCGAGAGGCATCCTACGTATTAGAGCAGTTCCGGAACATATTTGAGACTTCATGGCTTATGAGCAGCACGACTATCCATTATCAGAGTGATTCCCTATTTACTAGTATTGTTCATGGTGCGGTGCAGGAGACCTTGTTGGCTCTCGTCTATCCATTTAGACCAATGACTCCGTACGCGTGCGAGCCTGCGTGCGGTGAATTCCTCCAAGCATATTTTGGTACGCGTGATGATTACGAAACTATCATGCAGACGCTGGAGTTTGTTTCTGGTAAGAACCGGGAGAATATTTACTTGTTTACACCAACGCCGCTAGGAAGATCGAAGTATCCTGAAAGGATTGCTGGGCTTGATTACTATGAAGGGAAGTTTAGGATTAGTGCTGCAGGGCTTGCTCATCGACCTGTGGAGTCGTAAGATATTTAAGAAGAGCTAACTATTGTATAGATTGAGGTGCCTTTGTGGTTGAAGAAGAAAAAAAATACGATGCTATAGGACCTGAGAAGATTATCAGACTTTATGATCCTAAGACAGGTATGAGGGGCATTCTCTGCATTGATAGCACACGTCGCGGTCCTGCAAAGGGTGGCGTTCGGATGCGTCCGGATGTAACCGAGGATGAAGTGTTTCGCTTGGCGCGGGCGATGACATACAAATGCGCAATGGCAGATCTTCCTTTTGGCGGTGGCAAGTCTGGTATCATTGCTGATCCGAGCAAGCTGAGCAAGAAGCAAAAGAAAGCGCTTGTTGTGGCGTATGGTCGTGCGATAAAATATCTTGCCCCGTCTGAATATGTTTCTGCACCTGACATGAATACTGCTGAAGAAGAGATGGCATGGATTGTTGAAGGTAACGGAAACAGAAACTCTGTGACTGGGAAGCCCAAGAGACTGGGTGGTATTCCTCATGAACTAGGCAGTACGGGATTTGGTGTCTATCATTCTACTCTTGTCGCGCTGAAGCATTTGGGCATTGATGTCCGGAAGACCACGTTTGCAGTAGAAGGGTTTGGCAACGTCGGAGAGTTTGCTGCAAAATTCCTTTGTGAAGCCGGAGCGACGCTTGTTGCAGTTTCTGATTCAAAGGGAGTGCTGGTGAAGCATGATGGGATTGATTTTCGAAAACTGAAAAAAGTGAAGGAAGAGAAGGGGAGCGTTACCAAATATGGTTCTGGTCACGTGCTTGAGGGGAACAAGATTCTTGATGTAGCATGTGATGTGTTGATTACTGCGGCAATAAAGGATCTGGTCAAGCCTGAAGATGTTAAGCGGCTGAAAGTCAAGCTCATTGTTGAGGGGTCGAATATTCCTATGAGTCATGCGACAGAAGAAATGCTTTGGAAGCGAGGCATTCTTATCATTCCTGACTTCGTTGCTAATGCTGGTGGTGTTATCAGCAGCTATGTCGAGTATAAAGGCGGGAGTGTTGCAGAGATGTGGAAGCTGGTGGAGCAGAAAGTAGTGCATAACACTAAACTGGTTCTTTCAAAAGGAGGATGCCTTCGCTGCGCTGCTGACGCCATTGCACGGAAGCGCATCCTTGGAAAGTGATTAGACGAGGATATAAGATTTTATAAACTTCTTTTTTGATTTTCTTTCTTATGGATCCTGTTGTTAATGCTCCGATGAAGCGGCAGACTGCGTACTGCGTATGGATTAGAGATATTCATGGGACTAAACAGCAGATTGATGCGGCGACTGGTTTACCCTACATTCCTGTACAAGACAAACACGTTGTTCGCGTCAATGTGCTGGGAAGTGTCATTGATAGTTCCTGTTCTGACGCGTATGGAAACGTCGTTATTGATGATGGGTCTGCGCAGATTCGTCTGAAGGTATGGGGTGATGATTTGCATCTTCTTCAGCCGATACAGGTGGGGAATCTTGTCCTTGTTATCGGGCGGATTGCGGAATATAATGGCGAACGATACCTACGACCTGAGGTAGTACGAAGCATCGATTATGATTGGGCGCTGCTGCGTCGGCTGCAACTGGTCAAAGAGTATGGAGTTCCTGCTCGTGAGGAAAAGTTTGTTGTCGCTGATGAAGTGAGGCCCGTTCCTGAAGTTGAACCGTCTTTGAATGCACGTGGGATTATTATGGAAACGATAGAGAAACTTGAGGAAGTGAGTGAGGAGCAGCTTATTGAGGCGTGCAAGATGGCCAAAGATAAAGTGACGACTGCACTGTATGATCTGCTGAAGGAAGGGGAAGTTTTCTCCCCAAAGAAGGGTTTCTATCGGCTTGTTTAGAAAAGGTTTATAAACAGCCTTTTTTTCTTTTTACTAATGAAATACGAAGAAATGCTAAAGCTTGCCAAGGAAAAGCTCCCCAAGGTGCAAAGCAAGTCGGAACGGTTTGTTGTTCCTAAAGTGCAGGGGCATGTGGAAGGGAATAAGACTATTCTGATTAATATTTTTACTATCGCAGATCTCGTCGCACGACCACCAGAGCATATTTTGAAATACTTGCAGCGTGAACTGGCTACTCCGGGATTCTTTCAGGACAAACGGCTGGTCTTTGGACGAAAGCTGAATAGTCAGATGATCAATGAGAAAGTGCAAAAGTACGTTGAGACTTTTGTTCTTTGCGACCAGTGCGGAAAACCTGATACTCAATTACTTACTGAAGAAGGAAAATTGATTAAGAAATGTACTGCGTGCGGTACGAAGAGCCCTGTGCTTGCGAAAATATGAGCCTCGAAACTATAAGGAAGGAATATGAAAAATATGGCTTCACTGATTTTGAGAAAGTGAATAAGGAATTTGAACTTACTGGTATTGAGCTTGAAAAGTGGGATTTTCTCAAGTCGTTTTGCCGAGCGACAAATGCACAGCTAGGAAAATTTATTGGATATACTACACCTTTGTTCATGCCCGGCAACTCCTATGCTGCTATTGTCATGGGTGGTATAAAGGATAAAGCTGTTATTGAGGGAGCGCAACAGCTGTACAAGGAGCTCATGGTTGTGTATCATGAAAATATCAAGGCTGAGCTGGCATCTGAGAAAGAGCAAATTGCATTTCTTAAGGATTTTCTAAAGAAGTATCCTGATCTGAAAAAAAGGATATTGGTTATTCTGAATATCTGTGAGGATGTGTTCAAGCAGGAGAGTTTGGGAAAGAAGGAGACGAAGGGGTATCTGGGATGATCGTCGTTAAGTTTCATGATAGTGGTGTCGTTTCGCTCTGCGATGGAGAACTGATAGGAAAGCAGTTTGAAGAAGGAAAATTATTTCTAGACGTTAGTGCACGATTCTATAAGGGGGAGAATAAAAGCAAGAAGGAAGTTGTTAAAATTCTGGCTGATGCAAAGAGTTTGAATCTTGTGGGGAAAACGGTTATTGGGATTGCCTTAGATGAAGGCTATATAAGTAAGGATGATATTATTATGATCAAAGGAGTTCCTCATGCCCAAATCTACGTATGCGACTAATCCAAAATATTTTGAGGCAGTTATCCAATTGCGCCCGTACAATGAAGAGGTATTTGCATTTATCGAGCATGAAATTGCCCAGAGAAACAATCCTGAAATATTTATCTCTAGGATAGAGGAACTGAAAACAGGCATTGATATTTATATGAGCTCTCAGCGTTATGCACGATCGTTAGGACAACGAATGAAGCGAAAATTTCCTAAGGGGGAATTGTTGATTACCCTGAAGATGCATACCTGGTCGAGACTGCGTTCGAAGGAGCTTTCCCGTGCGACCGTGCTGTTTCGTTTGAGACCTGAGAGAGATGATGATGAGGAGTAAGATCCCCTATCCTCGGTTGTCTTCCCCGCTTATTCTTGCGCCTATGGCTGGCGTTACCAATGTTGCGTACAGAATTCTTTGCAAACGTATGGGCGCAGGAATTTGTTATACGGAGTTTCTCAGTGCTGATGCGCTTATTCGATACAAAGGTGCCCATGACAATCCCATCTTTGACGTTGTCGAAGAAGAGAGGCCTGTTGTCACGCAGATATTCGGTGAGGACAGGGAAAAAATTCTCGAGGCTGCGGAGTTTCTTGTAGGGAAGACTGATGTCATTGACTTTAATATTGGCTGTCCGGCTCCGAAAGTACTCGCATGTGGCGGAGGGGCAGCGCTGCTTCGTGACCCTCAGAAAGTGCAGGATATTCTCGAGGCCTTGAATACTTTGCCGACTCCGATTACATGCAAGATTCGTCTTGGAATTGATGAGCATCACATCGTTGCGTTGGACATCGCTCGCATTGCAGAGAAGGCTGGCTGTGCTGCTATTGCGGTGCATCCCCGGACGCAGAAGCAGGGATACTCTGGTACTGCTGACTGGAGCTATATTAAAAAAATAAAAGAGGCTGTTTCGATTCCTGTTATTGGCAATGGCGATATTCAGACGGTGCAGGATGTCGCCCGCATGCTGCAGGAGACCAATTGTGATTACGTCATGGTTGGCAGGGCAGCAATGAAGGATCCCTTCTTTTTCCAAAAAGCAAATCACTACCTGGCTACTGGAAACATTCTCGAGGATATTTCTTTTGCTGAAAAGCTTCGCCTCCTTCAAGATTATATTTCTTTACTGAAAAAATATGACGTGTACAATGATGTGGTCGTGAAGCAGACGCTCGTGCAGTTCACCAAGGGCTATAAGGGTGCGAGCAAGCTCCGGGCGGAATTGAGCACTGCAAAATCCGACGAGATTTTTGAGAAAATCGCTCTTCTTGTCGCCGAGGGATAGATTTATAAAGGGGTTTGGCCTCTCGTTTTTTATGAATAAACGGAAGGAAGAGGAGATGCGGCAGCAGCAAGTCCAGCAAGAGATTATGCGGGTCAAGTTGCCGCGAGGAAAGCAATCCATTGGGATCATTGAGACTCGTTTGGGTAATGGAAGAATGCGTGTTCGCTGCTATGATGGGAAGATTCGAGTTTGTCGTATTCCTGGAAGTCTGAAGAGGAATCTTTGGGTACGGGAAAACGACATCGTTCTGGTTGAGCCATGGGAATATGGTGGCGAGGAGAAAGGGGATGTCATCTATAAATATCGACCGACGCAAGCTGAGTGGCTCCGTAAGAAAGGATACATAAAGGAAGTTACTGTCGATTTGGAAGAGTTCTAAAGAATGTCCAAGAATAAATTCATCGCGTACGAAAATGTGTTTGATGAGAGCACGCTTCGCGCACTGTATTCTTTGCAGGGACAGGGCTATTTTGAGGCTATTGAAGGGCCAATTTCTACTGGAAAGGAAAGTAATGTTTTTCTGGTCAAGCATGGTACGGGAAAGCGGGTTGTTAAAATTTATCGGACGTCAGCAAATTTCAAAAAGATGTATGAATATATGAAGCCGGATCCGCGATTTTCTGGGATGAAAGGAACGAAGCTTTCCGTGATTTACACGTGGGCGAAGAAGGAATACAGAAACCTTTTGCGGGCACGGGAAACCAATGTTCGCTGTCCGATGCCATACATGGTGCTTAAGAATATCCTCGTGATGGAGTACTTTGATGCGCCGCTGCTGGTGCGCAAGGCTCCGAAGAAGCCGCAGGAGTTCTACGAAAGGCTTATAAGTGAAGTGAGAAAGTTGCTGGACGCAGGGCTCGTGCACTCGGATATTTCGGAATACAACGTGCTGAACGTTGATGAGCAGCCGGTCTTAATTGACTTTTCGCATGGCCTGGATTTGCGCTATCCAAATGTGCAGCGCTTACTCCAGAGAGATGTGCATAACATGGTTGTCTATTTCCGTAAAATGGGTGTTGCCTTAGATGAAAAGCAGGAGTTCGAAAGACTATGGATACGCAAGAGCTAAAGATTCCGGTGGATCGCATCGCGGTTCTCATTGGGAAGAATGGCGACACAAAAAGGCGCCTCGAGAAAAAAATGCATGTTGAGATAGAGGTGCATTCTCAGGAAGGGGATGTCTTCATTCATGGCGAGGATAGCGTTGCGGTGTTTGAGACACAAAATGTGGTCAAGGCAATTGCGCGGGGTTTCAATCCTGAGATAGCTGAACTATTGTTTGATGAGAACTATTCGTTTGATTTGCTCACTGTTCCTGAGCTCATTGGGAATTCTAAGAAAAAGATGGCCCGGCTGAAAGGAAGGGTCATAGGGCAGGAAGGGAAGGCGCGCAAGATGGTCGAGTCGCTGACACAATGCTACATTTCTGTATATGGGAAGACCATTGGTGTCATCGGGAAGATAGAAGATGTTCCGGTTGCGCGGCAGGCGATTGAGATGATTTTGGAAGGTGCGCCCCACGGAAATGTCTACAAATGGCTGGAAGATAAACGTCGAGAAACCATACGGAGACGATTCGAAGATAGAACTTTTATGTAAACTTGACAAAGTTTATAAGTCATGAATATTTGAAACAGTGCATGACTCTTGCTGAGGTGAAAGACAAGAAAGAATATCGTATGCTCAGTGATGAGTTCGTTTCTCGTGTTGCTGCTCCGTATACGGTAAAGTACAATGAATATATCCCAAAGGAAAATAAACTTTTGATTAAAGAAATACGTGCGCGATTGCGAGAATTATATGGTGCTTTCCGGTTACCTGGGTATGATAAGCGGAAGAAATATCTTGCGGAGATGAAAGCATGGAATGATGCTGAGAAATGCCAGAGAATTCTCTCGCTGCATCTTTCGAGCAAGGAGCGGCTTCCCTATTATCAGAAGCTGTATACCAAGCTGCAATCCAAGATCCATTATTCGACTGTTCTGGATCTCGGGTGTGGCATGAATGTGTTTTCCCGCCCATGGATGGGGCATGTTGCGTATTATGGGATTGATGTCAATAAGGACGATGTTGATTTTTGTAATACCTATTTGCAAAAATTTGGTTTGGCTGGTGGCGTTCGCTGGGGTGATCTCCTTGGTTTTGATTCCTTTGTGAAGACTGATGTGTGTTTCATGTTTAAAATGCTCGAAGCACTGGAGTCTGTGGAGCGTGGGAGCACGGAAAAATTGCTGAAAAAAGTGCAGAGCCCTTATATCGTTGCGAGTTTTGCGACGAAGAGCCTTGGTGGCGGAAAGCCTATTTCTGCGCGACGCCTGAAGTGGTTTGAAGCGCTGGTTCCCGGGGCGGAGAAGTTCACGCTGGGGCCTGAAGTGTATTATGTTGTGAAACGATAGAAGTAAACTTTAAATAGGGAGGCTCTTTTCTATGTCGTAGCCTTGGCCGCAATTATAGCCCCGTAGAAAGTACTGTTTCGGCAGTATTTACGGTCTGTAGCGGCCAATAAATAGGCTTCTGTGGTCTATTTGTCTTATCATTTCACCCTTTGGAGGTGAAGACGGCGGTTCAAATCCGCCCGGGGCTATTTTTCTTCTTTTAGATATTCTTTTAAATTGCTTTTCTTTAGATGCCTTTATGGAACTACACAAAGAGGAGTTTAAACTTCTTTGGAAAGTGTACTTAGCTGAGCTCCTTAGAGGTATTGGTGCTTTTATGGTTCCTTTCATAACTATATTCTTACAAGGGAAATCTTTAAGCCTTACACAAATTGGGGTCTTATTAGGTATAGTTACCCTTACAAATTTTTTCTTTGAAATTCCTACGGGGGTTATTGCTGATAGGTATGGGAGAAAATTTTCGGCATTACTGGGGTTTAGTATATCTTATCTTAGTTTCTTCCTTATGATTTTTACAAATTCTTATCCGTTCCTGATGCTCCTTTATTTTCTGCATGGGGTCGGATTTACTTTTGTTTCCGGAGCATATGATGGCTGGATTTACGAATATTTGAAATCGCATAAAAAAGAACACTATATGCACAATTTCTATTCTCGAAGATTAAGCTTCTCTTACCTTGGTCTTGTTCTCTCTGGTCTTATTGGTGGTTATTTAGTACATTTCTTAGCGTTAGGCTGGCTTATCGCTTTCGACACTCTCTTTGGATTATTTTTCATTTATCTTATTGTACAAATTCCAGATCCCCATTTACTGAAGGAAAAAGAATATATCGGATTTCCGAAGTTCTTTCAGACGGCAAAGCAAGGTTTTTTGCATATTAAAAATAACAAGAATTTGCTTTTACTTGTTTTTGCTTCCCTCTTCTTTACCTTTACGTTGGGTGCAAGAGAACTCCTTTCTCAGCCCGCGTATATTGAATTAGGTACGCCTCTTTCTTATTTGGGGTATATTGCCTCATTTGGTGCAGTTCTCATCTTTGTCATTCCAAATCTACTCTTACCATTCAATAAGAAATATCCTCGGCTAGCCTTGATTTTGTTTTCTATATTTGAATTACTTTTGGTATGTTCTCTTTTCTTTGTTTCCAATTATCTTCTTTTTGGATTATTATTATCGCTTGCTTACTTATGCGTGGCAATAATAGCTCCTGCTTCGGATAGTCTTTTTCAGCATAGTTCTAAAACAGAAGTGCGAGCTACTGCTATGTCCATAAATAATATGCTTCTTTCTATTGGTTTTTTTATTGTTTTTGTTTCATTTGGAGCCTTGGCAGATGTCTTTGGTGCTAAAATACTGTTGGCTTTGTCTGGGCTTTTTATTATCCCTAGTATAATTTGTTATTGTTTGATAAAGGAATAAGCTTTTAAATTTTACAAAAATTTATTTTATCATGAAAAAACGTCTTGGCATCGACATTGACGAAACTATTGTTTATACGTTGCGCAATTTCTTAGAGTGGTATAATGATAAACATAATACTTCTTTTGAAGAAAGTAATTTTGCATCCTATCGCTGGTGGGAGACTCTTGGCTGTAGCAAAGAGCAGGCATACGTTGAGGCGCGTAGATACATACAACAGAAGACTGCACTTCTTGGTCAGCATATGTTGATAGAATTCGTTGAAGGTGCCGAGCAGGCTCTGGATCTTCTCTCCCGTACATATGAGCTGTATGGGATCACCTCGCGCAATGATTTCTGGCACCCCGATACGCATCAAATTTCTTCGGCACTGTATGTCGAGCCAGATGAAGGGAGCTTTTTTCCAGAGATTCCAATTCCTGATTTTGACGGTGAAGGATTGATATTTCCGGGGGATAGGATTTATTCCTCGTCTACAGATGGGATGAGCAAGGCAGAGATTTGTAAGACTTTTGGTATTGATACGCTTATAGATGACGATGCTGCTGTTGCTGAGGACTGTGCAATGCATGGGATTCGCGTGTATGCCCCTGAGAGACCATGGAACAGAAGCGTCGTCCGGCATCCCCTTGTGCGACGCGTCTCCGGTTGGCAAGAGCTCTGTGATATTCTTTCTCCCATACGGGCAGTGCTGCCGGATGCTGAGCGGACGCATTGGGCTTATTAGGGTAAGATTTTTAAACCTCGTATAAATTGTTAATCGCATGCACAAAATCATTTCCTTTTACAAATATTGCCCTTTGGAGAGCCTCCCAGCTCTTCGACAGGAGCTTCATGATGTCTGTATGGACCTTGGAATCCTTGGCAGAATCCTCGTTGGCGAAGAAGGAATCAACGGTGCAGTTTGTGGAAACGAAAAGGATATTGCTTCTTTTCAGAAGTCTTTAGTTGCGTATACTTCATTTTCTGATGTGACCTTTCGGGAGCAGATTGTTGAAAAGCAATCATATCACAAACTTGTCGTGCGTGTACGAAAAGAAATTGTTGCCTTCGGAAAGGCTGTTGATGTGACACAACCAGCAATGCATCTTTCACCTCAGCAATTAAAAGAGTGGTATGACATAAAAAAAGATTTCGTGATTATTGATGCACGGAATGCACATGAAGCTCTTATTGGTAAATTTAGGGATGCGGTTATTCTTCCCATTAAAACATTTAAAGAATTTCCGAAAGCAATTGAAAAGTTTGAAAATCTTAAAGATAAAGAAATTGTGATGTATTGCACCGGAGGCATTCGCTGTGAGAAAGCTTCTGCTTATATGAAAGAACAAGGTTTTTCTTTGGTGTATCAATTAGAGGGTGGGATTATTAACTATGTGAATCAATATCCGGAGACGTATTATGAAGGGGCATGTTTTGTGTTTGATGACAGGCTTTCTTCGTATATAGATGATCCTATTAGTTCTTGTGCATTGTGTAGAGAAGCTTGCGCGGAGTATACAAACTGTTTTAACTTGGATTGCGATGCTTTGTTTGTTTGTTGTTCTTCTTGCAGAGAAAAAATGCAGAATACGTGTAGTGAGGAATGTATGGGCGCTCCACGGCAGCGAAAAGTGCAGGAAGCAAAAGAAAAACTTTCTGTTTTAGGTGTTGTGGAAAATTATTACCCTCAGGCAAAAGTTGCACTTGTTCGGGTTGAGAAAGAAGTGAAGAAGCATTCTCTCGTTCGCTTTTCTGGCGCGACCACCTCTGCAGTGGAGCAAGAGATTACCGAGCTTCGAAATGATGATGGAAGTGCCTTAGATGTTGCATACCCTGGCATGCTGGTTACTTTTCCTGTCCATACTAAAATCCGTGAACATGATATGATGTTGCTGGTGGAAAAATGAAATTCGAAGACTTGAAAACGTTGGAGGAAGAAAGCATTGCCCGTGGAGTTCCTATTGTTGGGAGTAAAAAAGGGAAATGGTTGTATGACAAGATTCAAGAGCTGCAGCCAGGAAAAATTTTGGAGCTAGGGACTGCAAATGGATATAGCGGGTGTATCCTTGGAAGCTGCGGTGGAGAGTTATTGACTATAGAATTGGGCAGGAATATTGCACAAGAGGCTCATGAGAACTTTTCTGCGTTCAAGGTGAAAGCAAGAATTGTTGTTGGCGATGCGGTGCAGGAAGTAGAGAAGCTTGCCCGGGATTCCAAGAATCACCAGCGCTTTGATGTGATATTTATTGATTTTGCAAAGAAATTGTATCTCCCTGTTCTAGAAAATTGCATTTCGCTTCTTAAAACAGGAGGCTATATTATTGCGGACAACATTACTTTTTCAGGATGCCAAGATTACAGGAAGAGGGTGCAAGAGCATCCGCAGCTGCATACAGAGATTGTTCTCATTCAGGATGGGCTCGCGTGCAGCCAGAAGATATGTTCTCGATGATGCAAAATTCTTTTAAAGAGTTCTTTTTTCTTCTTACTCATGAAAAAGGTCCTTGTTGCAGCGCCTATTTGTGAATGGTATGAGTATTGCTTTGATGCGTTCTCTCAACGCTTGAAAGAGCTGAGCTACCCACGAAAGGATATTTTCTTTGTAGATAATTCTGCTGGAATGCGTTTTTACCAGCGCGCATTGGCGGCAGGGTTTACCGTGCAGAAAAGTGAGCACTTGCACAGGATTAGAGATATGGTGACGAGGGATCATAACATTATTCGTCAGAAAGTTTTAGATGGAGGATATGATTATTTACTTATTCTTGATCAGGATGTTATTCCGCCGAAGGATGTCATTGAACAGTTGATGAAGCATGATAAGGATGTAGTTTCTGCGCTGTATTTTGGTCATCATGACATCGGCGGGGAAGTTACGGTGATGCCGTTTGCGTGGGTGTTTTCCAAAGAGCTGGGGGACTGGAATAATACAGGGTATTTACTGGATACTGAAGTGTGGGGAGCTCCACAATTACTACAGATTGCTTTTGCAGGAATGGGATGTATTTTGATTAAGAGAAACGTGCTAGAGAAAATAGAATTTCGATATTCGCAGGAGATGGACGCGTGGGATGATCGCTGGCTCGGCGTCGATGTGCGGGCGAATGGATTTGAGTTTTATTTGGATAACACCGTGAAATGCAAGCATTTGTATAAAGACAGACCGTTTAGTTATTGGGAGCTGAAGAAGCAGGGAAGGAATTAGTTTACGGTAGCGCGTTGGTTTGTCAAATGTGGCGGCTCTGCACGTTCTAAAAAAAACTCTAAAAAATTAGCAGTGGCATTCTCCATCGCCACATCTACAGCTCTTAGAACAACATCCTGAACCACACACATTGTCTGTCCCGCACTGATTAGAACTGCTAACAGAATATCCACCAGAGGTTTTGGAAAGAACCTTTCCACTTCCAATACCATATACATCTGTGCCAACCCCTGGCGCAGCGGCTGCACCACCAGCTACAGATCCTTGGGTACTAAGTTCGTCGTAGCCTGCACACAATGAGGTAAGTTGATCTTCTGTAAGTTCAATGTCACTTTTTGTGCATGCAGATATGAGCAATACGATGATAAATGCTGAAACGCCCACAATTCCTTTGTTCACTAAAAGTACACCTCTGTACTGATTATATGGTACTGATATTTAATCCTTTTGGTGATACTGTCTGTTGTAGACAGGCACACAATGTATTGTATCGTAAGGGAAGAAATTAGTTTACAATAATATGTTAGTTTGTCAAATGTTGAAGCTCAGTACGTTTTGAGAAATGAAATCCTAAGAAATCAGCAGTGACTGTAAGACTTAAGCTTTCGAAACAAATGCAATTCTCTCTTGCCACTTTATAGTGGTCGGCAAGATATATATATCTTGTTGGATCTAATAGCTTTGAACTAACAATGGGTGTGTCAATAATAAAAAGAGGTGTAGGGTTAGGATTCTTAGTTGTGATGGTACTGGTCACGGCCTGCACTTCGCAGTATACGACAAGTCAAGCAGGTAATATTACTATCACCCCAGCTAAATTGGCGGAAGAGTGTGAGGCAGCAGGCTATGTAGTCCCAACGTCAGGGGGAGCTCAACTAGCACCAGCACTTTCGGGTTCTGCGAGAGTATCATCATTTTCAAAGTCTCCTCCAGGAGTTGATTGTGGCGATGGAACGGATTGTCGTAAGTGTTGTTATAAAGAGGGATGTGTTGAGTGTAATTTTGAGTAGTATCAGACCGTAATGCTTATAAATAGGTAATTTTTACTAGTAATCAATGGATAGGTTGTCGCTGACATCCCTATACCGGAGAAATACGTTTTCTCCCTACTGAAACAATGGCACGATTATTTTCAAAGAAGAAAGGAAAGGCTGGCAGTCATAAACCAGTTGACAAGAGCGTTCCTGCTTGGGTCAGCTATAAGCCTGCTGAAGTCGAGCAGCTCATTGTGAAGCTTGGAAAACAGGAAAAGAGCTCTAGTCAAATAGGAATTATTTTGCGGGACTCGTATGGGATTCCTTCCGTCAAGGCGCTGCTTGGCAAGAGTGTCGTTGACGTCATGAAAGAGAAGAAATTGGCGAAAAAACTTCCTGAAGATCTTATTGCGCTCATAAAGAATCATATTGCAGTTATGAAACATCTCGAAGCAAATAAATTTGATATGGTTGCTCATCGTGGTGTGCAGCTGACTGAGTCGAAAATCCATAGGCTGGTGCTGTACTACAAGACGAAGAAAGTCTTGGCGGCAGACTGGAGTTATGATAAAACACAAGCAAAATTGTATCTAGAATAAAATGGCAAAAAAAGTAATCACAAAAAAGGCACGCGTTTCCGTTGTAAAGAAACGATGGTATGCAGTGCACGCTCCACAGGTGTTTAACAATGTTCCTTTTGCGGAGACCGTCGCTGAAGATCCGAAGAGTTTGGAAGGCAGAGGGATTAAAGTCAATCTCGGTACCGTGCTGCGTGCGACAAAGAAGGGAAATATGGAAGCCCGATTTAAGATCACTGGGGTGCAGGGAAATACGTGCACTACGGAATTAGTGAGTTTGGAGATTCTGCCTCCGCATGTGAAGCGACTTGTGAAGAGAGCGAAGAAGCGTGTGGATGATTCTTTTGTGGTCGTTACGAAGGATGATGTGAAGGTGCGGCTGAAACCGATGCTGCTTGTCAAGGATAATGTACAGCATAGCCTGCTGACATCGTTGCGACACACCTGCCAAGATTTCTTTGGCAATGCTGCGAAAGAGTTGACGTTTAATGAGCTTGTCAATAAAATTATCCTTGGTGATATCTATAAGGATCTCAAGCAAGAGCTGAAAAAAATATACCCGGTCGCTGCTGTAGAGATGCGTGCTCTTGTACGAGAATAGCAATCTTTTTAAGTATCGTTTTTTCTTTGTATCTTAGGCCTCAGTAGCTCAGCTGGTAGAGCATCTGACTTGTACCAAACTTTTTAGAAAGGTTTGATCAAAACAAAAAAGAAATCAGAAGGTCGGGAGTTCAAATCTCTCCTGAGGCTTATTTTATTCTCTTAATCTTGCTTCCAGGGTAGGTGAAGCAATTAATGCATACCATGAGATTGCTAGAAGGGCTTATCTTCATGTCTTTCAGTTTGAATTTCAGAGAACAATTTGGGCAGTCTGTTTCCAATTCTTCGTAGGATTCTTCCATCATTTTGGTTTGTGAGGAGTCAGGGGTTTAAAAAAATTGTTGTTGTCGATTCATTGCTATTGTTTACCGCTATTGCCATGCGAAATGTTTTTATATCTATATGTATACCTAATCTGTATGAAAAGAGGGATGCTGTTATTTATTTTTATAGCTCTTACGATCCCTGCTGTCTTCGCAGCTGGTTCTGGTGAAGGATGTTATGATGATTCTGAGTGCGATGGGGCGTTGCTTTGCGATGATAGTGTTTGCATACCTCCGGGGCAGGGTACCGCTGCTGGTGCTACTGCAGATGAAGCCTGCGCAGAACACGATGAATGTGCAGAAGGCTATGCTTGTTCTTCAGAAACGTACACTTGTGTTCCCACGTCCACGCTTGCAGAAATCACTTGCGTTACCGTTGCAGACTGCGATGTCGGATTTACTTGTCATGATTCTTATTGTATTCTTGATATTGCATCAGATGATGCCGAGGCAGGGATTACGCCGGATAATCCTTTTTTAGGCTGGGTTGACCGGGGCCTTGATGGTATTGTCGCCAATACTGTTGGAAGAAATAGTGAAGCGGTGCAGGAAGGGCTTGCACGAGAGGGAAGCGCGGAATCCAAGTCGCTTGACCGCCGAAAATCGCGTGGGAGAGTTTCGGAGACTCGATATGCTGGTGCAAAGGCAACGGCCGTTGATCGTTCTCTCAAGGGCGTTGAACGTGCGTCTACCATTGTTTCCCAAAAAACACAAAGAGACCCGACGAATCGTGGCTTGCAGAATGCTGCCAGTCGTCTCGGATCGCTTGCGCAGCGTTCTGGGAATGATATAACTTCCCTTGAAGAAGGCACGCGAACAAAGCAGGCTGTTTCTGGTCGATTTGCAGGTGCGAAGCAGCGGTTTCAAGATGCTGAAGAAACATTTCAAGGTGCAGGTTTAGGATCATTTCCCGCTTCTCAGGGAGCAGGGCGACGAAAGGCAGCCCCTTCTGGCGGAGGATTTGCTGGTGGAGCTGCTGGTGCAAGACAATTAGCATGTGCTCCTATTATTGAAGAAACAGTTATTGATTTGTCTGTGGGCAGTGCTCGTGCGGATACGGTTCGTGGTGGGCAGCAAGGGGAACTTGCCTCTGGTGGACGACGACAAGGAGTTGGTGGAACTATGGCAGGTGCGCGACCACAGACAGGTACGCAACCTACTGGTGCGAGCGCGACCCGTACAGGAACTGGGACATCTACAAGTGCACAAAGCAGGTTAACCGGAACTCGGACTGGTACTCGTGGTAGCTTGCAAAGCGTGACCGGTGCAATCATGCATCAAGGTGCTGGTGAGAGTTCTGCTGATGGGTCTGCACGATCTGCTGCCGTTCGTGGTGGTCAGCAGGGAGAGCTTGCCTCTGGTGGACAACGGCAGGGAATTGGTGGTTCGCAGGTGGGGCAGCAGGGCTCCATTATTGTTACACCTAATCTTGACGGTTCATTTACATTCACCTTTGATGATGGGAGTTCCTATGATATTTTTAGTGATAATGGTGCGAGTATTCTCTTCACCGGAGAGAAAATTAATGTTTATACTGATACAGGAACGGTTACTGGAAGTGAAGTGGCATTTGATCCAGCTGTAAATGAATTGTATGCACTCTCCGTTGATGGCAATCCTATTCAGAAGAGAGACCTCAGTATTTATGGTGCTCCTTTGCTGATGCTTGGTACACAAGTTGTTTATTCTAATGATGCGACGCCAAGTTTCTTTGTGGGACGGAAGGTGCTTGTCAGTCTTGAAGATGGATTGATTAATGGGTGTGAGCTTAGTCGGACGCCGACTGCGGAAGTTGCAGCAGGTATTGGCGCTGGTGGTCTTGCTGGAGCCGGTGCTGAAAGAGCTGCTGGTGTTCGTGGGGGATTGCAGGGAGAGCGTGCTTCTGCTGGTCGTCGGCAAGGTGCTGGTGGTGCTGGAGCTTTGGGTGCAGCAGCAGGTACTAGCACTCGAACAGGCGAACGAACAGGGACGATAAGTGGTACACGGCAGCGTACAGGAACGAGAGCGGGTACAACAGCAGGCACGACGCGAACGGGTGCACGAACGGGAACACGTACGGATACAACAGCTCCGACTGGAGCTCGGACTGGTGCACGGCAACGCACAGGTACGCAACCTACTGGCGTGAGCGCAACCCGTACAGAACCTACGAGTGCACAAAGCAGGTTAACTGGAACTCGGACTGGTCGTACTGGAACTTTGAGGAGACCAGGAACGGGAAGTGTGATTCAGGATGTACCTACAAATTCTTCCCTTGCATTCTTTGATTTTTTCTTCCGTGCGCATTGAGAAAGCTTTTTAAGGTCGCCTTTTTTCTTCAGGACTGTGGGCCCGTGGTCTAGTGGCTATGACAGTTCCTTGACGTGGAACAGGTCCCAGGTTCAAATCCTGGCGGGCCCATTTTTTATAAAGAAGAAAATTTATAAATGAGTTTATCTTTATCTTAAAAAAAGAGGAGATGTTTTTGGCTGCTATTGAACCGAGTACTGAAGATAAAGTTCGCGCTCATATTGCGCAATATCGTGCACAAGGACATTCTGATGCGCAGATTCGGCAAGCTTTGCTGAACAGCAAGATAGATCCTGCAACGATTTCCCGTCTTATGAGTGCTAAGCCCAAAGCTGCAAAGCCCTTTTACAAGAAATGGAGATTTCTTATCCCTGCAATTCTGCTGGGTATATTTTTGATTCTGCTCATTGCATTTATTCTTAGCGAGCAGGTGGCTCCTCCTGAAGAAGCTCTTGTCACAGATGAAGAAGAGATTTTTCCTTTAGCTGAAGAGGAAGTTGTGGTTGAGGAACGGGGAGGCATTGAACCACAGTGCGGAGATGACATATGTGATATTGGGGAAGAGGGTTGTGTTGCTGACTGTGGTTGCATTGTTGATCAAGACTGTCAGAGTGATTACGTTTGTGAAGATCATGTCTGTGAAGAGGAAATCATCTCCGGTGGGGGTGGCGGCGGAGGTGGAGGCGGTGATGGTGGTGCCGCTGGAGAAGAGCCTGCAGGTGAAGAAATAGCTGAGCCAGCTGCTGCTTGTACTACAGACAGTGATTGTTCAGGTGGTTATGTTTGTGATACGAGTACAAGTACTTGTTATACTTCCTGTACTTCTCATGAGCAGTGTGCTTCTAATTCTGCATGCGTTACTGACGCATCCAGTTCTAATTTCGGTACGTGTTCTACATGTTCTGATACTGATGGTGGCGAAGATATATTTATTCAAGGGACTGTTACTGGCTCATGGCTGATCACTGGGGTTTTACAGAGCGGTACTGATTCCTGTGATGAGGCTGGTTTGGTGCAAGAGTATTCCTGCCGAACTGGTGATGGTAGTGGGATAGAAGGCGTGACTGCGGATAATACGTTTGCTTATTATCAGACCATAGCCTGTGATGCAGGGTATGCTTGCAGTGATGGGGTATGTGTGCGACCTGCGGAAGATTGTAATTCATATACAGATGATGATGGAGATGGAGCGATTGACAGCACTGGTGGTTGTGATCTTGATGGTGATCAAACTTTGGATTATATCTGTGGCTGCTACGTTCCCGAGCATCGTGACCTCGGGTTTACTCAGTATGTAGATTGTGAAAAGTCTGGTCTTGATGTGCTGGACTGCCTGCAAGATCCATGTACATCTGTTGGTGACATAGATATAGATGAAGATTATGGGTGTTATGATTTAGACCAAGGTGTGTTTGTTCCTGAAACCAGTGTGATTATTTCTACATGCCAGAACTTGGGAACATCTGACTATCCTCAATATGCAGATACTTATAGATACTACCAGCCTGATTCAGACTGCGTGGAAACGCCGGTTGAAACGGACTGCTCAGATTATCAGGATAATGATAGAGATGGTACTGCAGATAGTACTGGTGGCTGTGATCTTGATGGTGATCGAACTTTGGATTATCTCTGTGGGTGCTACGTTCCCGAACATCGTGACCTCGGGTTTACCCAGTATGTAGATTGTGAAAAGTCTGGTCTTGATGTGCTGGACTGCCTGCAAGATCCATGTACGTTTGTCGGTGACATAGATATAGATGAAGATTATGGGTGCTATGATTTAGATCAAGGTGCGTTTGTTCCTGAAACAAGTGTGATTATTTCTACATGTCAGAACCTGGCGACATCGGACTATCCTCAATATGCGGGATCGTATGACTATTTGGAACCAGATACTGACTGCCTTGCTGGAGTAGTTCCTGTGTCTGCACCATATTCTGCTGCAAGTGTTTGCGATGAAGATGCGGATTGCACTGGTGAAAATCAGGTTTGCGTTTCTTTTGTTTGCTATACTGCCGAGTGTGCTGATAGTATTGATAATGATGGTGATAGCTTCATTGATTTCGTTGACGATCCGGATTGTACTGGCTCAACGGATAATAGTGAGAGCAGCGATGGTGTGACGCTTGCCTATGCACCTGAAGTTACGGAGGAGGGATTCTTTGCAGGCGTATGGAGTGCGATTATTGAATTCCTGTTTGTTGTCAAATGAAAACAGTCTCTTTTTTCCTGCTTGCTAGTCTCTGTCTAGCGCTGCTGATTCCTTTTAGTCTTGCGCAAGATGCTTGTAATGATGGCATTGATAATGATGGGGACGGTACCGTCGATACTGCCGATATCAGTTGCCGCGATGCGAGCGATGCGTCTGAGGTTGCCTATGGCTATCAGCTTCCTGTGTCGGAAAATATTGAGGAGAGTTGCTTTAGTCAACTTGACACTTCCGGGTATTGGGAGGCATGCCTTTACGATCATGTCGAAGAACTTTCGTGGCTGGTGAGTTTTGTTTCTCCAGAATTTGTCAGTGGATGTCTTGACCGCTATTCTTCGGATTATTATGGACTCCAGTATGATTCTGATGTTCCATATACGCGAATTGCACTTGCGGATTGTGTCTATGCGCATGCGGAGGAGTATGCTACCTCGATAGCTACTGCATTGGATGCCGCGCCTGACTCTGCTATTGCTCGTGGCGGAGAGATATGCTTGAACGTGTTTTATGATGAATATGCTCCAGAGTGTATATCTGCAGGAGAGCTTGGCGATTTCGGTGACGAGTGTAGTTTTGATACGGAGTGCGCAAGCGAGATCTGTGATGAGGAAATAGGTACATGCGTGGAGTGTGAGAGTGAAGCGTCTTGTGGTGCGTATGCCTGTGATTTTATTCCAGGAACAGGAACTTGTTTGGAATCCTGTGCAAATGATTTTGATTGCGCTGCAGATCATATTTGCTTTGCTGCAAATGGAGAAGCAGGTGTCTGCGAGCCGATTGCTGAAACAGAAGAAGGAGCTTGCACTTCTAGTGGGGACTGTACTTCTTTTGGTGCCGAGTATTACTGTGCTGACGGCAGCTGTGCTCCCCAAGTGGGTTTAGGTGGGGTATGTGCAAGTGCAGAGGGATGTTATGAAGGTATTTGCGGATCCAATAATGAATGCGTGGAATGTACTGATAGCAGTCAATGTTCCAGCGGTGTCTGTGATCCAGTGTTTGGAATATGTTTAGAGGAAGAGCAGGTTGCTGAAGAAGAAGTTCCTGTGGTGGAAGAAGTACCAGAGAAAGTAAAATGCGCTACCGGATACACGTGTTTCGGGGCATATGCATGTGATATCGTAGCAGATGTGTGCCTGACCTCCTGCATTGACAGCGGCGACTGCAATACCGGCTATGGTTGCGTCTCTGGAGAATGTGTTGTCGAAGCAGTGGTTGTGGAAAATTTAGCTCTGGCGGAGAGCTGTACGACTGATGCAGAATGTTTGAGCGGGATCTGCGAGGCATACGCGGGGACTCCTACAAATACTGTATGCGTCGAGTGTGATGCTGATACTGACTGCTCTTCAACAGAAGCCTGTGGAACTTCGGGCGTGTATGAGCATACTTGCGTTGCCTGTATTGATAGTGATGGCACAGATATATTTACTCTCGGTTCTGTTGTAGGGTTGTCTGCAAATCATAATTATGTAGACCAGGAAGACAGCTGTTCTACTACTGGTGCAGTGCGGGAACAGACGTGTGCTTCGCAGAACGGGCATCTCTACTGGAGTCAGAAAGAAACTCCTTGTACTTATGAGGGCAGTAGAACGAGCTGCGCCGCTGGTATTTGCCTTGTCGGACTCACTGGAAGCTGTGCATCCGATGCGAACTGTGATGAGGGCAGCTGCGTGGGTGGTGTTTGTCTTGCAGGTTTAGGGGAAGTATGCCTTGCTTCTGATGCGGATTGTGCGGAAGGGACATGCGTTGGAAATATCTGCACGGCTGCAGAAGCTATACCTGAAGAAGTAGCAGTAGTGGCCTGCGCAGATGCGACGGATAACGATGGTGATGGTATGTATGATTATTATGGTGCATGCAGAGGAACCCTAGGCAAAATCACGAGTTGTACGGACTCTGCTTGTCAGCAGTCCTGTGAGAGTGGAACACGTTTGCAGCAGGGAGGAACATATTTATTCCCAGATTCTGGTTGCTCAAGTTTGGATGATGTTAGTGAGTCAGTAGTAAGTGCTCCAGCAGGGAGTCTCACCACGGTACGGCCGGCTGCCCAGGTTACTCCAACGGACGGTTCTATAACTACACGTCCACGTCTTGCTCGTGCAGCAGAAGTTGAGAAAGGATTCTGGGGCCGCTTTGGTAATTGGTTGTCGTTTTGGGGTTGAAAGTACCGAAAGGTTTAAAAGAATCAAAAGTAGAGGTATAGGATAATGAAGGGGAAAAATATTTTTCAGGTGTTGTTGCTTCTCAGTATATTTTTAGTATCTTTGCAGCTTGTTTTTGCCGCAGGTGAAAGTTGTGTTGCGAATGAAAATTGTGCCTCCGGTGAGGTTTGTGATTCTGGAAGTTGTGTTGAGTTTTGTGTAAACGGAGAAACAGAATGTAGTGATGGCGTCGATAATGATGGTGATGGAGCCTATGACTATGGAGGATCTTGTACAATAAATAGTGTTGTGTACCCTTGTTCTGCTTTACCTGACGGAAGCGGGGGAACTGTTGATTACTCTGGTGTTGATGGTTCTTTAGAAGAATGCGAAGCTGTCTGTACTCCTGAGAATACTTTTATTTCTGGAGATCAAGAATGCAGAAGTCCTTTAGATACTGATGAGACGACGGATCCTGTGTGTGCCAATGGTGTTGATGATGATAGTGATGGTACGACAGACTTCCCTTTTGATGAGGACTGCGCAGAGCCACATAGCGAAAGTGAAGCTGAAGGTGCTGCTGGTGCTCCTGCATTCGCTCCTGAGGAAGAAAAGGGCTTCTTTGCCAAACTATGGGACTTCCTCTTCTTCTGGAGAAGGTAATTTCTTTTATTAATTATAGAAAAACTATTTAAATTGAAAATCCATTGTTTCTTTTATGTATAAAAGAGGGCAGCTGACTTTATTTATCATACTTGGGATTCTGATAGTTGCTTCCGTTGTCCTTGTGTACTATTTTCGGGAGCAAATATTTCTTTCGGAGTTTGAGCAAAGCCGTGCAGAATCTCTCATTGTCCCTGCAGAAGCACAGGAGTTGCATGATTCCATTAGTACGTGCGTGGAAGAGACTATTACAGAAGGGCTCACATTGCTGGGTCAACAGGGGGGCTACATTGCCATTCCTGATGATCCCATAGGACGTGGTGATCACAATCCGTTTTCTAATTCGCTTGAGATTTTTCCAGGCGCTGACTTTCAGACCGTGTATTGGTTCTATGAAGCTGCCAATGGTGTGCAGCATTCGCAAGCACCAAGCAGGGAGACTATGGAATCCGAACTTGCTTCGTATGTGAGTGCGAATCTTGCTTCGTGCAGCAGTGATTTTGATTTGTTCACCGCATACAATGCGAGTGCTGGTGCTATAGCAACGGATGTTGAAATATTGGAAGAGCAAGTCTTGTTTACCGTTTATTATCCCGTGCATATTGCGCTCGATGATTTTGTCTTTGACTTTGAGGCTTTTTACCTTAGTGAAGATGTTCCTCTTGGATCCCTGTACGATGCGGCGTCGGAGATTATGGATACCGAGAACACCCAGTACCTCTTGGAAGATTTGAGTTATGATTCTATGGTATTGTATGATGAGGTTCCTTTGTCCTGGACAGAGTTTGACTGTTCGAGAGAGAGCTGGGAGATTGCTGAAGTGCAAGAAAGTTTACAAAATATTATTTCGCAGAATGTGCTTGCCGTCAAAGTCCGCGGGACAGAGTATGAAGTGAATACGGAGAGCGATGAAAACTATTTCGAGTGGAATTTGCTTGAAAGTGCTCCAAATAATTTGCATGTCAATCTGTATTCATCGCCAGAATGGCCTTTCTCGATGCAAGTATATCCGACTGAGGGGAGTAGTCTTGTCGAGGACACGCTGACAGGAAGTCCTGCGACGTCGTTCCTTGCGGGCTTGTTTTGCTTAACAAATTACAATTTCATTTATGATATCAAATATCCTGTGTTAGTAACATTGTATGATGCGGAGAGCGATTATCGGTTTCAGTTTGCAAGCATGGTAATTCTCGATAACAATCAGCCACGAGAGAACAGAGAAGGACTGCTGGAGCTGACACCTGTGGAGACGACTATATGTGAGAATGCAATCACACCTTTGACTGTTGAGGCGCTGGAGGTTGCAGATGATGGGTCGCTGGTGACGTTGAACGATGCGTTGATTAGCTTCCAATGCATTAACAATCAATGTCCTCTCGGCAAGAGTAGAGGTGTGCTCAATACCCTGGTGCCACAGTGCGTGAACGGACAGGTGATTGCGGAGAAGGATGGCTATCAGCGTGGCGTTGAGATTGTGACGACACTTGAGTCGGAAGACGTCACTGTTGTTTTAGAGAAGTTTGTCAATCTCAGCTATGATATTAAGCTTGTTGATCTTGAAGGGAATGTGCGTGCGCCGCGAAGCGATGAAGTGTTGTTTGTGACACTGAGTGAAGAAGCAACAGGGTATACGACGACGGTGACGTATCCGTATCAGAGTGAAAGTATTCTTTTGATCCCGGGAACGTATCGTATTGACGGGAAGCTGGTGAGCGATGTGCCGTTTGATGTCACTGTAGATCCGCAGTCGCTGACGACATGCACGGCTGTGCCAGAGATCAGTCTTGGCGGGTTGTTTGGATTGGGCGAGAACACTCGCTGTACGGATATAGAGACGGATACAGTGGAAATACAGAGTGCGTTGACTGGTGGGGTTACGGCACGATGGGATCTTGACAGGAGTTCACTGGCAGGAGCGAACCATGTGAGGTTGTATGTTACTGCACTTGGAGACCCTGAGGCGTTGGATGAAGAAGAGGAATTACTGAACTATCTTGATACAGGTTTAGGGTTCAAGGAGCCGGAGCTGTCATGAACAATAAAATAATTGCATTATTGTGTATTGTATTATTTGTGAGCTTTCCTCTCGCTAGTGCTGCCGAGATTGTGCCGACGGAGGAGTATGAGGAACAGGATGTCGGAGCTGCGATTGCCGTGAATGTGCGCTCGTATGAGCCGACCATACTTACTTCCAATCTCATCGAAGATAATGATGTTCCTGTGTACATGTATCTCGCGGGTAGCACGATTGGGACATTGCTGCAGAGTAATGTGAACATTGAACCAATTTATGGTGGGATAGAAATTGAGAAGATGCGCGTGCGGGCTGCGAATATTCAGACGAGTGATCTTATCGTTGGGGAACCAGATTATTCCAGCCCTGTCAAGTTTGATGTTGATACGCTTGGGTATCTGACGGTGACCTTGAAGCGATTTGATCCGGATAATTTTGAGATCTGTGCTTCGGATAGTGAATGCGATGAAGGGTACACGTGCGAGACTGGCGCATGCATTCCGAAGGAGATCAATCTTTCTTTTACTGCAGACATTTACTTCAAGGAGGCAGAGCGGCTGTATAGTCTGGCAAAGAGTGCGTTGATTCTTCCCGTGGATGCAGATGAAGATGTTTGGGCAAACGATCTTGATGAGTTTGGTGCTCAGTATTCATTTTATGGAGGTCGTGGATTAGTCCGCGTGAGGAGCATTACACCGACGGGTGTTGATTTGACTGTATATAGCAATAAGGATTTGTATGTGCCTATCATTGGTGCACCACGACCCATTGCTGACCTCCATCTCGAGAAGGGAGAGACGTCGGAATATATTGATCTTGGGTTTACTGATGAGCAGGCGCTGCGAAATGCGCGTTTCAGAGTGACGTTGAATGACGTGCGGGATCCTGCGCAGAAACGTGCGACCGTTGCAGTGACAGTGCGTGGTTCTCGGTCACAGTTGAGCCTCACCGAGGGGGCGTCTCTGTTCCCTGGCAGTTCGTGGACGGTGCAGACCATTTCTATAACGCAGGGAAGGTCCGGATACGAATACACGCTTGTGGTAAAGGATGCAAAGGGTAACGTGCAGACTATCACAACAAGCCAGGCGGGAGGTTTGGCGGAAGAGGAATCTGCATTGCTCAATAAAAAGTTCTATGAAAAGACGACGAGGGTATCTGTGGATGCAGCAAAGACGATTTTTTATAGCACTGGCACGAAGACCATTAATCCTATTCCTATCAATACCCTCGGTGATACGTTTAGACTGTCACAATATGGCATTGAAATTGATACGTCTGAAATAGTTGACGAGTCTGCGCTCACGAATAAACTGACACTGGCGGATGGCGTCACGCTGAAAGAAGTGTTGAATCAAATGCTGCCTCCAGGCTTTTATTATTCGGTGATAGATGCGGATACGTTGCAGATCAAAAAGTTTACCTCTACGGATCCATGCGTTGATGCGGAGATATATACGGATGATGGGATAAGTGCATTAGGTTTAGATACCGACAAGTCCTTACAAGTGAACAACGATGTCAAGCTTGGTGTTTTATGCACTGGCGTGAAAGAGTTTGAGGAGATCGTTGCAAATGGTGGCGTTGATACATTGCCTGATACGGGGCTGCCTATTGTGGAAGAAGCATACTTTATGATTGCGCAATCGTATGATGCCATTGGAGGTATTGACGGATTGAGCGCTGAGAAGAAACGAGGAGCACAAGAGAAGGCTCTCAGTGCGTATAAGGAACTCATTTCCAGGGAAAGTAAGATTACGACGGAAGTGTCTTTCCAAGACAGAGTTACTACACTGGAGAATGGTATTTATGGTGATGTTACGTACGGCACTGCATCCCTCTTTGATAACGGGAATAGCATCTTTGTTGAGCTGATTTCCGTGCGCGAACTGAGCAAGGAGGATCTTTCTTCTGCGGAAGTTACGAAAGATGGGTTAGAATCAACGTATTACGTCGGTGATAAGCTGTTTGGTTCTGATAAAGAAGAGGGGACGAAGAGTTACAACTGGTTTGTTTCTAAAGTGACGGAAACGTCGGTGCAGGTGCAGAAGAAATATACGAAGGGAACTGGGACGTCGCAGACGAAGAGTATCGATGATTCTGGAGAAAATATTGAAGGTTCTGTGTTTAAGCTGCGAAAAGTAAACTCGAAGAAGGAAGCATATCTTACGATTACGCCTGGGACAGGGCAGTCTTTACGTTCGAAGTCAAACTTTTCCGTGCACATTCCTATAGAGGCACGGGCTTTTGATTTGAATCCGGACAAGATTGATGAGCGTATTGATCGGGCAAAAAAGATTAAAGAGAAATTAGACGAGATTACGGCAACGCTCGAAGAGATTGTCCGCGTATGGAACTATGTCTGTCTTGGCGTCTTTGCCTATGTTAGCGTGAAGAGCAGTTTCTTTAGTGTGTCGTCCGAAGCGCGGCATGATGCGATCCATGGTGTTGATGACCAGAGTGGATGGGCAGCGTTTTGTGAGGAGGAGTCCCGGGGAGCATTCTCGCAGCGAGAGTATAGTACCTTTGATGAGTGTATGCAGGAAAATGCTGGAGCTATTCAGGATGATATCAGCGCTGCGCAGGATGCACAGGAATCTGCGGAGAATTTAGGCGGGAATTATGATAATCAGCAGTGGTACCAGGATTTGACTGAGGGTTATGGGGATAGTCTGAAAACGTGCCAAGATCTTCTCGGAGATGATGTGTTCCTTGATGCGAGGAGCAAAAAAGATTTAGCTTATCAATATGCATTGCAGGAGAATCTTGGGTCGGATAGCAAGGTACGCGATTCGGTTGATGCGAAAATAGAGAGTTATCTTGGTGAAGGTACGGCGAATCAGAATGCCAAACAAGAGGCATGTAAGAATGTAACGAAAGCGCTTGACAAGAATAGTGCGGCATTTGATAAATTGGAAGGAGAAGAATTGGAAAATGAGCGGAAGCGAGTCGCGAGCGGGATTTACGACAGCACGCTCACGAAGGAACTGGTAGCGGCGAAGGTAAAAGGATTCAGTGTTCCTACGTCGAAAACATTCCCTTCGTTGAAAGAGGAGTATCTCGGTTCTGGAAGTGTTGTCCATGTTGGTAAAGTCTTTGAGAGCAAGATTAGCAATCAGAAATATACCGTGTATACCACGGACAAGACGACCACGGTGGAAGAACTTACTATTGATGATTACAAGAATCTTCTTGATAAGAAGCGAGCAATATTGGATCCGAATAAGGATGGACAAGCAGATGATGCTGCCAAACAGACAAGTTTGGAAAAAATCAATGATGATTTTGAGCGGATTACTGGGGAGGGTGGATATACGGGGGGGGAGCGTACGGCTCAGATTGATGCAGATAATGGTGCAGGGTTTTACATTGATAGAGCGACGAGTACCATCTATGTGGGAACTGCAGCATATACCTCTGCGGAATTGAACGAAAACTGGGCACAAGATGCGAAGCTACAAGTCTATTCCTCTGGAGAATATAAAGGCCTGCCGTACTGTTTACCGTACAAGGATGGAAATTTTATCAAGTTTATCGCGTACACCAAGGATAATGATGTGCAAACAATACAGTACTGGAATATAGGGCCTGATGGACAGCTGTGCACGAATGATGATATTCTTGTGGCGCATGAGAGTGAGTTATTCTATCGCACTGCAAGTCCGAGCTACAATACATTGGTGAGCTTTTCCCAGCGGTACGTGAAGACGACGTTTATTGAGGGACAAACAGAAGATATTGACAACCACCTTTTCACCGTGAGCTATGGAAAATCACGAACTGTTCTGGATGGTGCGACGGCAAGCTGTTATGATGTGCTTGATCCCCAAGACTGCAAGCTGATGTTCAACACGTGCGATCCAGTCATGTGCCCTCCGTCACGATTCAATCTCGGTGGGAGATGGCAGGTCGACAGTGTTGTGGAGAGCGGGATTATTGGTTCGATTATTCTGCCACAAGGATCGGGAGATGCTGTGCCGGTGTGTCTGACTGGCATCCTGGCAAGCTTGAACTTCTGGAAATCCATGCTCGATGGCTACGTGGAGTGTTTGGAGAGTGCGAAGTTTGAAGGAAGAAGCGTTGGGGTCTGTGACAAAATCCGCAGCGTGTACATGTGTGAGCTGTTGGTACGGGAAGCCGCTGCGATTATGGATAATAACAAGGATGGCTTGCTTGATTTCCTTGCCGCAAAGGCATACGGACAAGAAGACCGAGGTGGTGGTGAATATTTCCAGTTTAAGAGCAATCTACAGAATGTGCAGAATTCGTTCAGTTATTTCACTACCGAATACGCGACGACTGCTTTTAGTGCATTCAAAGGGAGATCTTTGGAGGAAGTAGGAACGACCATTTGCAAGCAAGCAATCTATGCGCAGACGCCATGGTTTGCGGATTTCATGCAGCAGGTGACGACGCCGGAAGACCCTAATCAGTTTTATGCGACGCTGACGGTGCGGCCGTATGCGCCATCACAGGGAACCTCCGCGTACCAAACGTATTATCATATCTACGCTGGGAAGAATGCGAATATTCCGAATGTTGTGTATCAAGTTTATTTGAAGAATTCGATCACTGGTGAAGTATTCCGTACGACGGAAGAGTGTGAGGGAGTGAGTGCAAGCTTGGAACTCGGTGGCATGACTGATAAGACACTCGATTGTCTTGCACCAAGTGGATTAGACACCGTGTGCGTGGTGCTGAATGGAGAGCAGCACTGTGGCTTTGGAACGGTTAGCACTGCGTTCAGCTATGATTATATGAAAGACGTGCTGGTGGCGGATGAAGTGCGCAGAGAGATCAAGACTGAGAAAGATTGTTATCCGTCTGTGTCAAGAGCGTCTCCGTCGCTGAGCGCTCTGGGGCCGGTTAGTGTTGGAGGAGCGTTGCCTGCGAGTTATGGAGAAATTAGCACGGGGGTGCAGCGTGTGTGTGCGTTACAGAATCCTGGGCTTGGACAGGGAAGCACTGGAGATTGGACGCCTGTTGGCACCTGTGGCGAGGATGCGTCTGGCAGGAGTCTTGGCGACTGTTGGATGAACACGGGAAGCATCAGTATTCGTGATGCCGAGAGAGAGGAAGAAACCAATGAGTATCTGCGACAAGTGCAGTTTGAGAAACAGCAAGAGAAGTGGGGCATCTCTTCTTTGCGTAGTACGGAGGAGAGTGAGACATTGTATGGTCAATATGGGACAAGCTTACGGTCCGCTAGTGCGTGCGGGAATTACCTGACACTGCTCAAGCAGTATAGAGAATTGTTTGAAACTTCTTTGAGTTATTCGTACGCTGCCGCTGCACAGTATAAGATAGGCTTGATCTATTATCAGATTGGCACCAATCAGAAGCTTGGAGGCGATGGAAAGCCATGTGGGTTAACGGGAAGAACACAGATCAGTTACAAGGCGAATATTGATGGCGAAGATCTTGGGAGTTTGAAGACGTTCCAGGTACCGGTAGGGGAAGGTGCATTGGAAATAGATTTTGAGAATTTGGTTGAGGGAGATTTGGACCCCGTGGCTGAGAAGAGCCCTGAAGATTTCGCAAACCCTGTTAATTGTTTTAGGACAGATGATAACCATGCGTCGTGTCTTACCCACATAGAATTTACTGCGCATGTCGATGAAGTGACGGTGACCGTGAAGATAGAGCGGGCTGAAGGAGGGACATATGAGCAGACATTAACGTTTACTGCTCGTGCACCAGAGGTGGCTGCGGGGACTTTTGCCTCGTCTGCTGAAGTGTGTGGGCGATGTGGTGACGATGTGTTCAATGTCTGTGATGAGGCTGAATGCCATGCCATTGCTGGATGTTATTTTACTCCTGGTTTTATCAGTGGGAGTTGTGGGGCTTGTGGGGATCTTAAAAAAATCTCAGATGATCCGGAAAAGCAGTGTGCTGCGCTTGAGAGTGAGGCTTCGTGTGAAAATGCAGATTGTTACTCAACATTTCTGAGTGGCAGTAATAAATGCTCGTGGGATGACACTGCGGATGTCTGTTTGTATTCCGGGGCAAAGGCAGAAGTATCGCGTTCTGCACGTGTTGCTGGCAGTCCCGTCTCTATTGCAGAGGGAGAGCTTGAAGCATGGAATGATGCAGATGAATGTGATCCAGCATACGCAGCAATTCTGGAAGATTATCTTGCCGCTGGAGGCTGTAGTTCTCTAGGGTGTGATGATGCTTGGTCTGCCGCATTCGTCTCCTATCTTATGACTCAAGCTGATATCAACTTTCCCGGTAGCTGTTCACATATGTCTTACTTTACTGAAATAAGAGATCATCCGGGAGAATATGACTGTGAGACATTTAGAATGGATGACATTGCTGATATTCAAGGGGGAGATATTCTTTGTCAATGCCGTGAGAATTCGTGTCCGATAGATTACGATGATGCGTATGAGCGTCAAGAGTCGCACTGTGATATTGTTGTTGATAGGGAAGGGGATGTCCTTACTACGATTGGTGGTAATCTAGGTGATACCGTGCAACAGAGGACTGTTAACATTGACAGGCTCAGTGAGGATTATTTTGGCTTTATTTCTTGTCCGCGTCTTAGTGTGGTTTTGTCGGGCACTGATGAGCCGTGCCTAACAGAAGCAAAGATAGCTGAAATTCTTGATGAGGCACAGTCTCCTCTTACGGACTATGCAAGGGAGATAGCTCAATATTCCGAGATTCAAAATATTAAGCCGGAGATATTCTTGGCTTTTATGAAAAAAGAATCAAATTATGGCACGACTGGCGCAGGTGCAAAGTCTTTTAATCCAGGGAATATTCGCCCGACAACATGTACTACTTGTGCTTGGTATTGCGACCAAGTTTATACTACTCGTGATTCAGGGACCTTCTGTAATTATGGTGATTGGGATACGGGTATTCAGGCGTGGTTTACCCTCATAGAAACTGGAAGGCCGTACATTGGCGGCGGGAATGTTCTTGTAGAAGATATCGTTCCGAGCTATTGTCCGCCCACTCCTGTTGATGAAGGAGGCTGTGGTGAAGAGGGAACCCAGAGATACATAGATCAAATTTATTCTTTCGTTGAAGACTATGGATGTCCTTTACGATGAGGCCTGCAGGAAGATTCTTCTGGAAAACCTTTTGTATAGATGTTCTCTTTCTTATTTTATTATTTGCAACGCTGGTATTTGCGAAGCAGTTTGTGGGTTCATTCTTTCTTGATGTTGAGAGCTATCAGCAGCAGATACAGCTTCTGGAGCCAGGACTGGCAAATCAATCGACCGAGGCATTGCTTGCGCTCGATCCGCTAGTGGGAGATTTTTATACGCAAGTGCTGTGGACGTATGTATTCATGATTTTTGTTGTGCCTATTTTTCTTGGTCTGCTCTTTTTTATTTCCCAGAGTGTGAATGTCGGCATCCTGCAGCGAACGCTCTCCTGGCGTTCAGTGGGCCGGGGCGCGCTTTATGGTCTTTTCGTGCTGATTATTTTTTATATCTTGGCATATCTTTTGCACTTTGCAACGGCAGATCCGTCTATTCTCCTGATTCTTAGCTTGCTTCTGCTCACTTTGCTCGCGTATGTTTGGTATACGCTCGTCATTGTCTCCGGTTCTCATTCCTGGAGGAAAGCGACTATTGCATACAAAAAGTTCGTGCAGTTGTTTCCGGTATTTTTTCTCTTCGCGATAGGGGGTATTCTTGTAGATGGTATTGTCATTATTCTTGGAGTGCGCTATGTCACTGCATCGCTCTACGGCACATGGCTGGGCATGGGCATTGCAGGGTTATTATTGCTTGTTCTGCTGCAGTATGCTCGCTACCTGTATCTACAGCGAGTAACGAAATTCCACTAGCATATGTTTATTAATCCTGAATAAATTTTTCCTTTTATGGCGAAGGTTGCCGTTATCAAGACGAGGCCTGAGAGTGTTCTGCAGGATTACCGAAAAGTTATGGAGCTTGCGGAATATAAAAAATTTCTTCCGAGCTCGTATGAAACTATACTTAAACTAAATCTTTCGTGGAGTTTGTATTATCCTGCATGCTCAACACAGCCTTGGCAATTAGATGGAATTCTTAAGACTCTGACAGAGGACGGATACAGGGGATTGCATGCGATGGAAAACAAAACCGTCGTGACTGATGTGTGGAAGGGTGCTCATGGCAATAAATGGCTGCCTGTGTTAAGAAAGTATGGGTTGCAGTATGAACCACTCACCAATGTGAAATGGATTCCTTACAAGCCTAAAGCAGAGCTGCTTGCGCTGCATGAGATTTTCCCAGAAGGGCAGATGATCCCAGAATGCTTTATTGGAAAGAACGTGCTGCATCCTCCGACAATCAAAACCCATGGGCACACGACGATGACCGGAGCGATGAAAAATGCGTTTGGAGGTTTGATCACCGAGAAACGGCATCACTGTCATAAAAAGATTCATGAGGTACTGGTGGATCTTTTAGCGATACAGCAGGAGATTCATCCAGGGATTTTTGCGGTGATGGATGGGACGGTCGCAGGTGATGGTGCGGGACCGCGGACGATGATTCCCCGCGTGAAGAATTATCTCTTAGCGTCTGGGGATCAGGTTGCCATCGATGCCATTTCTGCGAAGATGATGGGATTTGATCCGATGAAAATAAAATTTATTAAAATGGCGCATGATAGAGGGCTGGGATGCGGGGATGTGGATCAGATAGAGATTGTTGGCGAGGATGTTTCCAAGGTGAACTTTCATTTTTCGACGAATAAGAGCCCCGTTATTTTTTGGGATCAAGTTTTTCGGAAAGGCTCGTTATCATTTGTAGAGCCATTACTGTTCCATACAGGATTGTTTAAGGGAGCTATCTTTGGCAGTGCTTTTTATCATGATTACCTCTGGTACAACTTGATAGGCCGTTCGCGAATTCGGAAGTTTAAGAAGACGCCGTGGGGGAAGCTGTGGAAGAAGTATCGTCGGTAACCCAAAGATTTATATACTTCAGAAGGGTAGTTTTTGATAGGAAAATGGCACGAGTTGATTGTATTCATTACCGGTATCTTAGATTCTTCTAGTTGTCTTGCCTTTGAAAAGTTTTTTAAACCTCTAATTAGTTCTGTTATTGATAATGAGGGTAGTCGTATAACGGTTAGTATAGAGGACTGTGGATCCTTTGATGGGGGTTCAATTCCCCCCTATCCTCCTTTTTATTTTATTGAGGTGAACCCATGGAACTAAGTACCGCAAAAGGGACGAGGGACTTGTATCCTGAAGATGTGATTCTGTTAGAGCGCGCTGTGCGTGTTCTTCGAAGGAACTTTGAGCTCTTTGGTTTTAGTCCTTTAGAGACGCCGAGCATTGAGAATCTGTCTGTCCTTGCGTCTAAGTACACTGGTGGTGCTGAAATCCTGAAAGAGACTTTCAAGCTCAAGGACCAGGGTGGACGGGATTTGGGACTGCGGTATGATCTGACGGTGCCATTCGCGCGGTTTGTTGCAATGAATCCGCAGCTGAAGATGCCATTCAAGCGCTATCAGATCGGCCGGGTGTTCCGCGATGGACCGGTATCTACGAATCGTTTGCGAGAGTTTACGCAGTGCGATTGTGATGTGGTGGGAACGAAGAGCCTTGCTGCAGATGCAGAGTGCATTCTTCTCTTCCTGCAATGCTTTCAAGAGATGGGATTAGCTGTAGAGGTGCGCGTGAATAATCGCAAGATCCTTGATGAGCTCATGGCTGCGCTACAGATTAAAGAGAACCTCCGCGAGCGAGTTATTCTTGCTATTGACAAGCTGGATAAGAAGACAAAAAAGGAAGTGGAAGATGAGATTGTGGCATTAGGGATTCCTAGAAATACTGTTGAGAAGTTGTTTACCGTATTCGATTCTCAGGGGACGAACGAAGAGATTTTGAAACGTATTTCTGCGGTTGTCGGTGTTGAGAGTGTGGGTGTTGCAGAGCTACGAGAGGTTTTATCGTATGTGGATTCTGTGAAAGTAGTGCCTTCTCTTGCACGTGGTCTTGCGTATTATACCGGTACGATATTTGAAGTGTATTATACGGAGATTCGGCAAAGCATTGGCTCTGGTGGGCGCTATGACAAGATGATAAGTGCTTTGCTGGGGAGCTCTCAGGAGTATCCTGCTGTGGGGTGCTCGTTTGGGCTGGACGTGATTATGAATGCGTTGAAAACTCGCCGAGAGAAGGTGGAGAAGAGCGTGGTGTCCGTGTATGTCGTTCCTATTGGATTGCCTGTGGCGAAGGTATGGGGGATTGTTTCGGAGCTGCGAGCGGGCGGCGTCGCGACGGATGTTGCATTTGCTTCAAAGGGCGTTTCGAAAGGGCTGGAATATGCGAATGCCTATACTATTCCATATGTTGTTCTCGTTGGTGAAGACGAGTTGAAGGCGAAAAAGGTGAAGCTTAAGGATATGAAGACGGGAAAAGAGGAATTGCTTTCTGTGAAGCAGGTTGTGAAGAAAATGATGCAAAAACCTTAAATAGAGAAGGTAAAAAGTAACACTTTATGAATCCTCTTCCCGATATTATCAAGTATCTTCCTGTACCAGAGAAAAAAACATTTAAACAGAGATATGGTATAGCAATTAGAACTGGAGCTATTACTTTAACTTTGCTTGTTGCGAAGTATATTATTGATTCTTTTGGGTGGTCTTTGATTCCTATAAATCCCCTGCTTACTGCTTTTTTGGGGGGAGTTTTTTTTACCATTGGGATTCTGTTTGCAGGTGCAGCTTCTGATTATAAAGAGGCTGAAAAGATTCCTGGAGAAATGGCTGTTGCTTTGAAAACTTTAGATAAAGACATTCGTGTTATACCTTTTGATAAAAAACACCTACATTTTATTAAGGATTTTCGATCAGAAGTTAAAAATTTACTGTTCGTGATTACTGATAATCTTCGCAGCAATTCTTGGAAATTAAAAACTATCGATATACAAATAGAAAAAATTAATGCTCTTCTAGAAAAAATTAGTCGGGCAGGTGTTCAAGCAAACTTTATTATTAAGTTGAGAAATGAATTAACTATTGTGGATAGATTGAGTCATAGAGTTGATACCATTGAAGAAACTTCTTTTATTCCTGCAGCTTATACTATTGCTGAGCTTGCAATAAGTATGATTCTTTTACTTTTATTGTTTGTTCAAGTAGATCTGGTGTATGGAGGACTTGTGATTGTTGGGGCAACTTCTATGGTTTTTTTAAGTTTATTATTTTTGATTAAAGATATGGATAATCCTTTTGAATATGGAAAAGAAGGGTATGCTGATGTAGATCTTTCTATGCTTTTCAATCTAGAGGAGTATTGGAGAAAGAGTTAGTTTTTGCTTCTCTCTTTCTCATTTATTTACTGATCTAAATTTGCTAGAAAAATATTCTTTGGAACTGATTGTTCCATTATTTTATATCTTCTCTGTAAGTATAAGAATATAATGGTGCGCGGGACAGGATTTGAACCTGCGTAAGCACTAAGCTACTGGGTCCTAAGCCCAGCCCGTTTGACCGCTCCGGCACCCGCGCATAATCTATATTATGTGAGCTGTAATTTTAGTGTCTTTAAAAGTGTTTTGATTATTATCTCACCAATAGTTTTGGCCATTAGGATATAAGAATAGTAGAAAAATTAGTTCTTGCCTGGTTTTTGCCAGACATAGCTTCGAAGCTTTGCAGAGCGACCATAGCCACAGCTAGCACAGATCCTATTAATCTTATGATACGAAGATTTTCCGCATCGTCGACAGGGAATGTGGATGTCCTTGCCGGACTTCTTCCCCATACTTGCTTGGCCTTTTGTCATAGTCTTACGCAGGTGAAATCAGGATTATGGTGTCGCCGCGAATAAATGCTGTTCCGATCTTTCGCTTCATCTGGCCATTTTCCCATTCTTCTGCATCATCAAGAACTGTATTAATGTGAATATCAAATGCTTTCAGCTTTCCAATCAACTGAACTTTATTTTTCAATTCTACGATAACTCTCTTGTTTCGTGCATCGTTTAGTGCGTCTAACGGACGTTCTGTTTCCATTGTAATGTTCCTCCAAATAAAATAAAACTTATATGCAAAAACTCTGCACACTATTTAAAGCTTTCTACCTGCCAAAGAATGATACAATACGATCTGTAAGGCTTAGCGGTGCCCGTTCGACAATAGAAAATTTTGCCTCGAAATACAATAGAGCTCCGTCTCGCGCAAGAACATCGTGCGTTGGATCCACCTCAACTGTATCGCCAACTCTGGGCGCTTCTTTTCCCTTTTGGTATCCTCTGAGCGCACAGTACTCTTTGCCTACAGGTGGACCGTCTCGCTCCACAATCAGCAGCGTTAGAGGTGCGCCATCGTATTCTTGATACACTCTTGATTCAATGGTTCCTTTTAGCATGAGATTTTGTGCAAATTTATTCTTTAAAAACTTTCTCCTTCGAAAGGGAAACCTATTTAAAGGCGAGCATTTTTCAAGGTGCTATGGCACTTACATCACATCGTTCGCTACGTAAGATTACTGGCGGTCGTTATCAGGAATATCGGAAAAAACGAGTGTTTGAGATCCGTGGGCAGCCGGTTCTGACTCGGTTGGCTGAGAAAAAGGTCAAGACTGTACGGGGCATCGGCGGGCAGACTAAACAAAAGATTCTTGCTGCCAACACTATTCATGTGTATGATCCTAAAACGAAAAAGTACGGCAAGGAGACGGTAAAAACTATCGTTGAGAATGCGGCAAACCGACATTTCGTGCGACGAAATATTATGACGAAAGGGGCTATTGTCGAGACTGCCAAGGGGAAAGTTCGTATTACGAGCCGTCCAGGGCAGGTTGGCGTTCTTCAAGGTGTTCTGGTCAAGTAATACATCATCTAGGATTCTTCTGGTTATTTTGTAAAATAAACGTGCTTTTGCTGTAAAGAAAAAATATATATACGAATGGATATATTGTTCTCATAAAAGAGGAGACATGGATATACAGAAAACATTCTTTGCAATAGCCATCTTTATGGGTATGCTTATTCCTCTCTCCATTTTTGTGGTAGCTCCAAGTACGACCACAATCCCCTCCGATTTTGCATACAGCGCCGACATCATCTCAACGGACAATTTCTATGACGAAGAGCTTAGCACCTTTAGCGGCGAATTTGCCTCGCGAACGAGTTTCTATTATCAAGTCCTGAGCAAAGTGAATGATACTCTCCTTATCAAGAACACTTTTGACGTTCGCACTACTGCTGGTGAGAAAATCTTCAGTGTCGATAGGGTATATGGCGTTGATCCGGATACTGGGCAGCATGCACCAGGCTATGGCGACCATGACAGGTCAGGCTATTTGTTTGGCCCGAAGAATCTTAACAAAGAGAATTTTACGTATTGGCATGTTAATTATGATGCCCCAGCTCCCATGCATTTTGAAGATGAGGAGGAGATTGAAGGGCTGACAGTATACAGATACGACGCCGACTATACCGCCGACCAGACCGCAAATTTAGGGCACCTCCCGGGAGTTCCTGAAACCCGCGGGGTCATTCTAGATATCAACTTGCAGTTGTGGTTGGAGCCAGTGACCGGGCGATTGATAAAGTACGAAGATCATACCACAGCATGGTACTATGACATAGAAACGGGTGAGCGACTGCACCCATGGAATAAATTCAATAACAAATATACAGAAGACAGTATTACAAAGCAAGTGGGATTAGCAGAATCGGATCTCCACCGGTTACTTCTCTACAAATTTATTCTTCCTATCGTACTCGCAATCGTAGCATCGGTGCTCCTCATGATTTCACTCATACGGGGACAGCGGAGAATCATGACGTTAATGATTGCAAGTTTCCTCATTATTGGCACATTAATCTGGTTTCTCAATTTTGGGTTCAGCATGCTTGGTGCGCTTCAGGTTCTGATAGGTACATTAGTTGGTACAGTTTTTCTTGGGGTTCTCTTTTCATATCTCTTTTCCAGTCCTATTGATGGACTCAGCAGCAAATTTGACCAGCTTTCCAAAGGTGACTTCCGAATTGCACTTGAAAAGACCAACATTTATGAGATCCAGGCGCTCACTGATTCGCTCAATAGAGTTATGAAAAGCATGAAACTCGCCATGCTGGAATCCCAAAGAAAGGACGGCGGGGTACCCATGAAGGCAAGGGCTCGCAGTTCCAAGGATTCTTCGCGCAAGCAATAAGCGAAAAGTTTATAAATAACAATCGATTCCCCTATTTAAAGGTTATTACTTTCATTCTACAATGGCGACGGGAATCAAAAAATGTCCGGAATGCGGCGGCACGCAGCTGACCCATAATAAGGACAAAGGAGAAGTTATCTGTAGAAGCTGCGGTCTTGTTATTGAAGACAAGATGATCGACTTCGGGCAGGAATGGCGTGAGTTCGATAGCGAAGACTCGGACAAGCGTCGTCGAACCGGAGCTCCTATGACGTACACCAAGTATGATAGGGGTCTGGGAACTGATGTCGGGCAAAAACAGGATATTTATCGGCTTTCTGGCAAAGGGAAAAACAAATATTTCCGACTGAGAAAATGGCAATACCGGATTTCTACGGCTATTGAGCGAAACCTGAAATTAGCGCTAGCGGAGCTGAAGCGGGTTGCATCCTATTTGAAGTTGCCGAAGTCTGTTGAAGAAGAGTCTGCACGTGTTTATACCCTGGCGGTGCAGCGAGGACTTGTGCGGGGCAGATCTATGGAGTCCGTCGTTGCCGGTGCATTATATGCGGCATGTAGGAGACATGAAGTTCCTCGAACGCTCGACGAATTAGCGGAAGCTTCTGGCATTGATAAGAAAGAGATTGGGCGAACGTACCGATTTGTCACCAGAGAACTTGGCATCAGAATTTTACCGTCCAATCCCATTGATTACATTCCACGATTCGCATCCGCATTGCGTTTGTCTGCTGATACACAGAGCAAGGCGGTGGAGATTCTTGAGATGGCACAGAATTCAGAGCTGACTTCCGGGAGAGGACCAACGGGCATTGCGGCTGCTTCGCTGTATGTGGCTGCGCTGATCAACAATGAGAAGCGTACGCAACGAGAAGTCGCTGACATTGCCGGTGTGACCGAAGTTACGATTAGAAACAGATACAAAGAATTATTGAAAAAACTGAATCTCAAAGACAAAATTAAAAAGTTAAAAATTGATGAAGAATAACATTCTCGGAGTTCCTTATGATACGAATTGTTTTAGACTACAGCAGAGATGAATATGTTTTTCCTGACGGGAAAGTGCTTCCTAGAGTAAAGACAGCTCTTCTTGATAATTCTCCTTGCATTACTGTGCAGCATGCATCTCAATTGGAGGGGGCTGTGCTGGAACTTGCAAAGCGACGAAGAGACAGTCCTCTGCATTACCAGGCGTATATGCTTGGGCATAGTGCGAGTGGCATTGGTTATGAGGTGCATTTTCTGCTGCTGCAGGGAGAGCCATGCCCCGTGAGCGATGCAGTGATTATGGCAGATCAGCGCAGACTGTACCAGGCCATTGCTGGCTTAGAAATATTTAAATAATCTTTACCTCCTTTTACTTGGATGAAAAGAGGCGTGCTATTTCTATTTGTGTTTATTGCCTCTCTTAGTATTGTCAGTGCTGCATGCACGGATTATCTTGATGCAGGCAACACCAATGCAACGTTTGGCTACATTGATGTGAATGGGGTGCTGAGCTCCGATACGTGTACGTCGAGCACGCAGTTGAAGGAATATTATTGTAGTAGTGGGTCATCGGCAAGTGCCACGTATACTTGTGCATCCTGTTCTGATGGCATCTGTTATTCCTCGCGCTGCAACACCCCAAATGCGTGCAATCCTGTTTTGCAGAAATGGTGCGATGGCGGGAGTAGAACGTGGTCGAGTGTGGATTATTGCACTGATTCTATTTTGAAGTGTTATCTTGTGGATTCGACGTGTGGTGCAAGCACCTGTACTGCGGGAGCGTGTGATTACAAGAATCATAAATATTGTTCCGGAAATACGTGGTTGAGCGACGATTACTGTGACAGCAATCATTGTGGTGGGGATGTTAGTTCTAAAGGATACTGTTATTGCGCAAGCACTAGTGCAACAGCGGAAAGCAATTGCGCGGATGACAAGGATGATGATTGCGATGGATCCGTGGATTGCAATGATAGCGATTGTACCGGAAAGAGGGGCTGTGAATGCAGCTCCGGTGATACGCGCGCTTGCGGCAGTGAGATTGGCGAGTGTCGATTAGGTATTGAAGAATGTGCTGCGGGAAGCTGGGGGGCGTGCTCTGGTGTTGAAGCGACGAGCGAAAGTTGTGACAATAAGGATAATGACTGTGATGGTGATATTGATGAACAGTGTGTGTGCGTGTCAGGAGATACGAGAGATTGCGGAGCAAATATTGGCGTGTGCAAAGCAGGCGTGCAGATTTGCCAAGAGGATACTTCGTGGAGTATTTGTTATGGCGCTTCGTATGCTGCGTCTGAGATCGAGGACTGCAATGGCGTCGATGATGATTGCGACGGGCTCGTTGACGAAGGTTGTGGGTGCGTGGCAAATACGACACAGAGCTGTGGTACCGATGCGGGTTCTTGTTCGCAAGGATCGCAGACCTGTGCGAATGGGACATGGCAAGATTGTTCTAACGATGTTTCTCCGTTTCCAGAAATCTGTGGGGACCTTTTAGATAATGATTGCGATGGGCAGGTCGATGTAGATGATGATACGTGCGCCGAGCAAGAAATTAGTGTTGAGGCGCCGGAGGAGATGGAAGTTCTTGAAGAAGGTGCCTGTGAGAGTGATATTGATTGCGATGCAGGATCTACGTGCAGACGCGGGCTGTGTGTTGAAGAGCGGGAAGAATCTGTGGGGACTGCTGCTGAGGTAGCGACTGGTCTTGCGGAGGAGGAAACCATTACACCTTCTGCTTTTGAAGAGACACCGTTAGAAACGAGTCCTTTACTGTTCTTGATACCATTTGTGCTGCTTTTGCTGCTCTTTGTTGGGTTAGTACTGCTTTACTTGAAGAGAAAGAAACGTACCGGCAAGAAGGGTGCTGAAATTGCAAAACCCTCTGCGCCTGTAGCAAGAGTCTCTCCGCTTCCTTCCGGGCAACGGCCAGGGAAAAAAAGTTTGGTGGAATCACAATTAGAAAAGTCCTTTAAAGAGAGTGAAAAGCTGTTTAGGAAATAAGCATAATATTTAAAAAGGCTTCTTAGATTTTAGGCGTTATGCGGAGTGTTTGTATTATTGGATTAGGGTATGTAGGGTTGCCTTTAGCGTTGTTATGTGTAGAGAAAGGGTATACCATCTATGGGTTGGAGAATAACACGAAAAAAGCAGAGCAGGTGCAGCGAACATACCCGAGCATTCTTGTCAATCATGAGAAGGCGCTGCGGTCTGACGTTATTATTATTGCTGTTCCGACGCCTGTTGATGAAAGAAAACTTCCCGATCTCACTGCAGTCAAAGAAGCGTGCGCCGCGATTGCCGGGCAGTTGGATCACAGTGGAAGGCTTATTGTTTTAGAATCAACCGTGAATCCGTTTGTTTCACGGAGAATTATCCTACCTTTGTTTGAAGAGAGAGGGTTTGTGGAAGGCGAAGATTTTTTTCTTGCGCATTGTCCAGAGAGGATTGATCCTGGAAATGCACGATGGAATGTGTCGAACATCCCTCGGGTTGTTGGTGCTCTCAGTGATGAAGGGCTGCGACAAGTCACCGAGTTTTACCGGGCTATTATTTCTGCTGAAATCTTACCTTTGAGTTCTATTGAGGCGGCGGAGATGACGAAGATTTATGAGAATTCGTATCGGGCGGTAAACATTGCATTTGCGAATGAGATGGCGATTGTGATGCAGAACATGCGCATTGATGCGAAGGAGATCGTTCAGGCAGTGAAAACGAAACCGTTTGGCTTGGATATCTGCTCGCCGAGCTGCGGTGTTGGCGGGCATTGCATCCCTGTTGATCCGTTTTATTTGATTGATGAATCCTTGAAACGAGGGTTTGATCCGAGCTTTTTGCGGACTGCGATGAAAGTCAATGGATTCATGCCGGCATACACGGTGTCTCTGCTGATGCACGCGATGAATGAGATAGGAAAGAGTATCAAGGGTTCTACGATTGGGATTCTTGGTGTTGCCTACAAAAAAAATGTGGACGATGTGCGGGAGAGCCCTGCGTTGGAGATTATTAAAAAAATAAAAAGCCTTGGCGGCGTTTTGAAAATTCATGATCCGTATATTCCCGAGTATAGCACCAGTTCTGCGGCAGAAATTTTACAGTGCGATGCAGTATTGTTACTCACTGATCACCGCGAATTTTTGGATTTGGATTTTTCTCGTGTTCCTGTGGTGATCGATGGGAAAAATGTGCTGGATAAGAATAGAGTGCGTGGTGTGTATAAAGGAATTGGCAGATAATATATATTCTTTCAAACAGCAATAGGAATATATATAAATTAGTTCTTCTTGTTCATGCATGGGGGAGGTAGAGGTGATGAGAAAGTTTCATGAGTTGTTGTTTGTCTTCTTAGCGGTTGTGTTAGGTATTTTTTATGTGTCTTCTGTTCTTGGGGATGTGTTAACGACTCAAATTGTCCTCGACAAACCTGCCAATGAAACGTATTTTAATGTTAACCGGACTGATTTCAACATGACTATTACTGGTGTTAATGAGTCCTATGATATTGAGCTTATCATCAATTCTACCCGTTACGGGATCCGAAATGCACTGAATGCAACTTCTACGAATATCACCATGAACCAAACCCTTGCTGATGGGAACAATTATACCTGGAGATTTAATGTCACGAATGGAACACAAACAAACTCTTCATTGACTCGAGTATTTACTATTGATACCACCTTGCCTCTCATTACCTATGTAAGTCCTACGCTTGCTAATGGCTCCACAGATCTTGTTTCACGGATTTACGTCAATGTCAGCATTACTGATTCTAATTTTAGGAACATTACTTTCCTGCTGAAAGACAGCACGGGTGTAACAGTGAACACCAGTACGTTTACTAATTTAACTGTTGGTAATGAACGGTTTATGAATTATACTGGGCTTTCAGAGGGAAGTTACACGTATAATGTTAGTGTTACTGATGCAGCAAATAATAGAAACACGAGCATTCAACGAACCGTTGATTTGGATTTGATTGGGCCAGTCGTTCTTTTGGTTGCACCTGCAAACGGGAGTTATAGAAATAATAATGATGTAAGCTTCGTGTGCAATACTACTGATGGCATCCAGCTTGCTAATGTCAGCTTGTTCCATAACCTTACCGGGACATTTTCGTTGAATCAGAGCAGTACGCTGTCAGGAACTTCCAATAGCTCTAACTTCTCCTTCGCTGATGTTGCAGATGGACGTTATGCTTGGAACTGTCGAGGGACCGATACCTCTAACCAGAATACTACCAATAGTACGAACTTTACGGTTATTGTAGATACGGCCGCTCCTTCTCCTTTGGTAAGCGCTTCACCGACGTCTGTTATACAGACGGAGACTGTTACCCTTAGCTGCACCTCTTCAGACGGGCTTGACCCTGCACCGACTGCTACCTTAAGTGTGAAGATTCCTGGCTCTAGCACGTTTAGTGCTGCAACAAGTCCGTATATCACGGACACTACGGGAACGTACACTGCTCGTTGCGCATCAACGGATGCTGCTGGAAACAGTCAGAATGCTGATACTACATTTAGCGTTTCTGCGGCTTCCTCATCTGGAGGTTCCAGTGGTGGTGGCGGTGGTGGTAGTGATACGACCACTGAGGAAGTCGTCACGGAAGAAGTAGTAAGTGAAGAGGTTCCCACATCCTTTGATGAGAGCACCACCTGGGCGGACGAAGGTACTGCCGAGGTTACGAGCGCTGAAACTGGTGATGTGTTCAGCTTTGCCTTTGTTGCTGCAAGTGGCGAGACTGAAGATCATAGCATTACGATAACTGCTATCGATGAAGACGCAGGTACGGTGACACTGATGATTGCAAGCACTGCTCAGGAAGTTACCGTTGCTATTGGTGAGCAAAAAGATGTTGATCTTGATGGTGATGGCGTCAATGATTTGGGCATTACGTTACGAGGTATTACCGAGGGCATGGCTGACCTGTACTTTACCAAGCTTGGTGTCTGGGTGAGTACTGAAGAAGTTAGTGTTCCTACGGAAGAACTCGTTGAGGAGAGAGCTTGGAGTCCTACTATGATATATATATTGGCTGGCATCCTTGTGGTGATACTGGCTGTTGTGGGGTACATATTCTTCCGAGAGCGTGGGAAACGTGTCACTAAAAAGCGATAATTTTTCTCTTTTCTTTTAATAAAACTTATAAAGTAGATAATAATTATTTTTTCCGATGAGAAACAAGATTATCTTGCTTGGATTGCTTATTGTTCTGTGCAGCTCTTTTGTTGCTGCCGGTGAGAGCTATGACGTTAGTTTTTCAGGCGCGAGAACGCAGCCGGTATGGCTCTACGAAGGGGATGAAGTTCGCTTTCATTTAGTGGATGATGATCATGTTATCATTATGCATGATGTAGGGGCAAGTTCTGTGAAAGTTCTCATAGGGCCACAGCTGAGCAATAATACAGAATTGTTTATGGGCCTTATTGGTCTTGATTATGTGATGGCTCTCGATTTCGATAAGGATGGAACAACGGATATGAATGTGGCGCTGTATTCTATCTCTGAAGATCAGGAAGTGCAGCTTGTTTTGCAGGATGTTACTGGGACTACCGATGAGGTGACTGGTGACGTTGGATTAGTGGATTCTGGTGAAGGGAATAACAAGCGTACTATTCTTATTGTTTTGGGCGTGCTGATTTTAGGACTTGTTGCTTTTCTGGTTTTCAGGAATAAGGAAGGTAAGGCAGATGTAGTCGTTGAAGAGAAACCTGAGACTGCTCCCAGCTCCCCTGAGCCCCCTTCTTCACCTTAATTATTTTGATGCGTTTTTTGTTATTCTCCATTTATAGGCTTTAATTCTTTAAAATTCGTTTATCATAAGCAATTATCATTAATATGTATATTACTTGTAAGTTGTACACAACATTTATATATATTTGTTCCATACGTATGTGATAGGTGAGGAACTGGTGGACGAAAAAGACAAAACAAAGGTGACTATAACTGACCTTCTCAAAAGTCATCCCGAAGGCCTTACCATCGCAGATATCATGCGGCGTCTTGATCTTGCGCGGCATACCGTTCTTGCACGGCTTCACGCGCTCATCGGCGAAAGTAAAGTGAAAGTGCGACAGGTCAACATGGCCAAAGTGCACTACTGGCAAGATGAGGGAACTCCCACCAATGCCGACGGTGAAACGTCCGTGCAGCTTGTCACGCTCACCAAAGAGCATGTGACGCCAGCTCCTTTACGCATTCGCGCGCAGAAGCCTCACGCTCTCGATATGATCAAGGCGAAGGAACGAATTGAGCAGGAGTTACGGACAGGAAAACTGGAAAAACATGAGGCGCAAATTCAGGAGCAACGGTTGCCGATTGCGCATGTCATTGATGTTTCCAAGCATTCGCTGGAGCTGAAAAAGGATGAATACATTAAGACAGGTATAGAAGGCCTCGACGCTCTTTTTCAAAAAGGAATACCGAAGGCCTCGACGGTTCTTTTTGCAGGTGGTGCTGGGAGCGGGAAGACGATTCTTGGCCTGCAAATTCTCGCGAATCATGCGGCACACGGAGAAAAATGTCTGTATATGAGCTTTGAAGAATCAGAGGATAATCTCGTGCATCATATGCTTGATTTCGGGTGGGACGCTAAGTCGTATATCGAAAAGGGGATATTATTGGTGAAGCGGTTCAATCCGTTTGATATTACGAGAAGTGTTGATGCGCTTCTCATGGATGCCAAGGGTGAGCTACTTATTGAAGTAGAGCCTGTGATTCTCCCAGAAGGATTTAAGCCGACGTTCGTTGTCGTTGATAGTCTTACTGCCATTGCCTCTGCTTTTTCTGGAAAGGATACGAGTTATCGGATCTATATCGAACAGCTCTTCCGTTTTTTTGAAAAGCTTGGGGCGACCGCATTTTTGATTACGGAGACGAAGCAGGTCCCTACGGTATTCAGTTCCACTGGCGTTGAAGAGTTCCTTGCAGATGGGGTTATTGTTTTGTATTCGTTTCGTCGCGGAAATGTGCGAGAGAATGCTGTGGAAGTTTTAAAGCTCCGTGGGGCGAAACATCAGAAGAAAATTGTTGCGATGCAAATCACTGATATGGGGATTGTTGTCTATCCTCAACAGGAAGTCTTTGGCGCTGTCGAAACACCTTCGGGAGCAGAGTAGGGGTACCATGCGAAAAAAAGAGAAACAAGCTATTCAGCGGGAGAACATACGGAATGTGACAACTGTTACCGAGATGCTTGTCCCTGAGGAAAGCGTAGGAGATTTGCATGCCTTAGAAGCAATGTTGAAGGAAACTCTCGAGAAACTGCGGGACGAGGTTACGGGACGGAAGTCTCTCATTTCCCGTCTTGGACAACGCTATCTCGATCACCGAGCGCTGCAGGAGCAACCGGATCTTGCAGGGAGAGTGCAGCAGCTGAGAAAGTGGATTGCTGAGGAGCAAGGTCTTCTCCGACTCAAGGTAGCGAAGGAAGAGAGCATACTTTCAGCACTCGATGGAGCCCAGAAAATGTCTTTTGAAGCCGCGGTTACCGAAGCTGTTCCCACGCATATGCAGGAGATTGAAGAGACGATTCGTCAATGCTACTGGTGGCTGAAGGAAAAAAACTTTCCGCTTGCTGAGCGTGTGTACTCGGAACTGAAACCTTTGTTTCTGTCTCTTACGCACGAAGAGCAGCGTAAAATCTATCCACATCTCGCTGCACTCCAAGGCCAGCTTGCGATGCACAAAATGAGGGATATGCGTGAGGCTTTAGAGGCAGATATTGTTGCTGGACCGACGGCGGCCGACGTGCTGCCCCAAGAACCGGCTGTTCTTGCATCAGTTGTACCTCCGCAAATTACGCCTGTGTTTCCTTTGCACGAAGAGGGCATGTGGCAGCGAATTAGTGAAACGGTAAAGGGTGTTCTTAAACCCGTCCATCCTGCTCCAGCAAAGCCCGTTCCAGTGCAAGAGGTCCCGAGAGAAATTTCTGAGATCAAGCCCATGACGCTCCCGATAGTGCAAGAAGAGTCTTCGCTCTCCCAAGTGGATTTCAGCCAAGGTAAGGGTGCACTTACCCATTTCATAGAACTTCTCAAGCATGACATTGGACTGAAGCGCGATGAATATGTGCAGACAGGCGTTCCCGGCCTTGATATTCTTCTTGAGAAGGGAATCCCGCAAGGATCGACCATTCTCATTGCCGGAGGAACGGGCACGGGAAAGACTATTCTCGGTTTACAGATACTTGCAGGACATGCAGCGCATGGAGAAAAATGTCTGTATATGAGTTTTGAGGAGTCTGAAGTAAATCTTGTGCGTCATATGGAGCATTTTGGCTGGCCTGCCGAAACGCTGATGGACCAGGGGAATCTGCTCATCAAGCGATTCAATCCCTTTGATATTTCACGGAGCGTTGATGCGTTGCTCATGGGTGCTAAGGGCGAGCTGCTGATTGAAGTAGAGCCGGTGATTCTTCCAGAAGGGTTTAGACCCACGTTCATTGTCGTTGATAGTCTTACTGCCATCGCATCTGCATTTTCAGGCAAAGAGACGAGTTACCGGATTTATATCGAGCAGCTCTTCCGCTTCTTTGAGAAGCTTGGGGCGACTTCGTTTCTGATTACGGAGACGCGGCAGGTGCCCACGATTTACAGCGAGACCGGTGTTGAAGAGTTTCTTGCAGACGGCGTCGTGGTTTTGTATTCTTTCCGACGCGGAAATGTGCGGGAGAACGCGATTGAGGTGCTGAAACTGCGGGGCGCAAAGCACCAAAAGAAGATTGTTGCGCTGCAGATCAGTGATGCGGGCGTTGTGGTGTATCCGGAGCAAGAAGTGTTCGGCGCAGTGGATGTTGCCTCAACATAGTTTTTCCTCTGGATGTGCGCAGAAATATATGGAAATACAAAAGGTTATAAATATATATTTATTATCTAGAGGAGAGCTCCATATACTGCAGCATGGTAAAAAAGAAGGTGACCTTAAGTGTGAATTCTCGTGTTTATGATAGTTATAAGCACTATTGCGATAAAAATGCTATACAACTTTCCAAGAAAATTGAGCTTTTCATGAAACGGGAGCTGAAACGGCGATGATAGAGAAAAGAGGTGGGGTGAAGTTTGCTATTACTGCTTTATTTGTTGTTCTCATTATTTGCTCCGCGGTTATTTATGCGCTGAATGAGACAGAGCCTGTGATTGATAACAGCTCTGAGACAATATTTTTGAATTTTTCTGTGGAAGAAATTATTTCTACGAATGATACTTCTACAAATGAGACACCGGTTGAAGTACTACCTTCTGTTCTCCCTCCCGTAGCTGTCGATGTTGTTCCTCTTCTCCCCGAGATTGCTGTTGTTCCTGAACCTGTTCTCAGTCTTGAAGGCCGAAGCGTGCCGTATGCTATCAAAGACAGCGATTCTGTTTCTGTGCCTGTGCAGGTTTCCGTGCGGAGGAAAGGAAATCCTGATCTTGCCTCTGTGCAGGCTGAGCTGTACACTGTTGCCGTCACTCCGACTGCTGGACCCGTGCAGGAGATTGTGTTTGACGATGTTGTCGTTGGAGATAGTTTTTCTCTGGGCATCGATGATGTTCCTGAAACGCTTGCTGCGCCTGTGGGACCTTGGGAAGAAGTGTATGCGATTGATCCGAGCAGCCTGGACTTTTCCAGCGCCATGGTGAGCGTGTCTGCAACTGGGAATAAACTGTACAAGTGTGCTGCATGGGATTTTGCTGCGCAGGAGTGTACCGGAGAATGGGTGTTCCTGCGGTCGGTCACGCCGGGTGAGATATATACTTTTACGCTCACTGCAGACGATCCTGCATTTGGGGAAATTATTGCTGTGGATGCGGTGCATCTCGATGCAAATTATGGGTACCTATCAAATATTTATGAGTATGTTCAGGCATGGGATGGAAACTGGAGCGAGCCCATTTATCAAGATGAGATGGTGCGTGTGACGTACGAAGAGAATCTGACTGATGGAAAAATGATTGATGTGTTTGTCACGAGCCATAATACACTGGCGTATTTTGCTGTGTACGAGGCTGGCACGGATCATCTCGTCGGGAGATCCGGTATTGTCGGTGGTTCCGAACTTGTTTATGTTCCCGTTTATGGGTTGACCGCACCAAGCAATGTTTTTGATTTCAAGGTAGTGAAGGTGTATCCGGATCCTGCAGATGATTCTCCGGGCATTGATGCAAATGCTGTTTCGTTTCTTCAGTTTGATTACATTCATGATCAGAGGCTAAATGCGACGAGTGCGGAGGGGCTCATCGGGTATGAAGAGCTGAACATTGCAGTCCCAAGATACAGGCTATGGAATGTTTCCAATGCCTTCACTGCTGAGCTTTCTGCCAATTCTGTCGGCGTTGACGGAACTGCAGATATTACATGGACTGTCGTACGTGGCAGTCATGAGCATAACCAGACCATCCTTGGTACAGAAGACAAAACGAACGATGTGAATATTCAAATTTACAATGGGAACGGTACGTGGTCGAATCTGCTTGAGGTAAGCACGAATGTTCCCAACTCTGCATTCCGCGCATTTGATGTTGCGTATGAAGAAATATCCGGTGATGCACTGATTGTATTTGAGTCGAATGCCGGGACTGATAGCAATATCACGTACAGGATTTGGAATGGGAGTGCATACTCTGATCCTGTTAATATCACGTTAGGTACTCCCGGTCCGACAAACTGGGTATTTTTGGCTTCGCGGATGGGCTCTGACGAGATCATGCTTGTGACGCATAACAGTACCGCTGGCCTGTATGCAGTTCCATGGAATGGAACGGGGTTCGAGCATGAAAAGAATTTGAGCGTCAGTGGTACTGATTCTGCTTCCACGCCGCATTTTGGTTTTGCGTGGGAGGAAAGCAGCGGAGGGGGTTTAGTCGTCTATGCCTCCGCCACGAACCTGGTATCCCAGCCATATTCCGGAAGCACATGGGGTGCCACGAGTGCCATTGATATGGGTGCTGCCCAGCTTTTGGTAGCATCACGACTCTGCTCTGATCCTACATCGGATCACATTGGTCTCATCTTTCAGGATGACGGTGCTGATGTCAATGTGCGCATCTGGAATGGCACGGATTTCTTGCCGAGTCCACCTGCTGAGGATGCTGCTACTGAGATATCCGGTACGAACAATGCCAATATGGATTGTGCCTGGATTCGTAATGGAAGCCAGGCTCTCTTTGGATTTATTGACGCCAACTTACTTACTATGGACTATTTCAACTTTACAAAATCAAACACGTGGGGGACCACTGACCTTACTGTCACTCCTACCACTGCAACGTTCGGTTCTGATGATATTGCAGGGTTGCGGTTTGCTGCGCATCCGACGACGAACGAGTTCATGGTTGTGGCACAAGATATACTGGAAGATGTCACCACAATTCGCTGGAATGGAACAGCTTTCGTCACCATCGCTGCGTCGCCTCTCGAAGCCAGTACGGAAGTTCTCAATGGTGCTGAGGAATCTGCTCAATTTGATTGGTTCAGGTACGACCCTGTGCCTCTGGTCTTTAGTCTTACGCCAGCAAATGGAAGCAATTTTAGCTCCGGTGATGCGGTGAATATTACGGTGAATGTGACGGATAATGTTGCGGTGAGCAGAGTTTTCGTCAATGTTACCTACCCGAATGCTTCTGTTTCGCAGTTTCGATTGCTCGACGCTGAAAATGACACGCTTTTCAATGTGACGTTTACGGATACTATCGCTTCTGGCATGTATACGTTTCGCATAGTTGCAAATGACACCAGTTCTCACCGGAATATTAACAGCAGCGCCGTCACTGTGATCAATGTTGGTGGGGAGGTCGTGGTGCCCTTAGTGAATAACACTATTCCGACTGCTGGGTCAGCTTTTAATGTATCGGAAACTATTGAGATCGGTGCAAATGTGACGGATAATGCTCTGGTGAGTTCTGTTCGCGCGAATGTGACGTTTCCCAATGGAAGCAATACCTCACTGGGATTGAGTTTGGTTTCTGGAACCAATAAATACAATGTCAGCTTCACTATCCCATTACTTATTGGTCGCTATAATGTGACCTTCATTGCCAATGACAGCAGCAATAATGTGAACAGTTCTGTGATGACGTTCTTTATCGGCAATGACAGTTTCGCTCCCAATGTGACGGAATTTACTCCGGCTGCCGGGAGCAGGTTCAACGTCAGTGATGCGATTGAAATATCTGCAAACGTCACTGATAATTTTAACGTCAGCTCTGTTCGGGTGAATGTCACGTTCCCCAACAGCACTATTCAACAAATGGTATTGAGTCGATTTGGGACTACCAACAAGTATAATGTGAGCTTTACCGTGCCTCTTCTCATTGGGCGGTACAACTTGACCTACCTTGCCAATGATTCGAATAACAATGTGAATAATACCGTCACGAGTTTCTTTAATGCTACCGAATTTGTCGCTCCGCAAGTTCCGGACGTGATACCGACCGCAAATAGTGCGTTTAATGTGACTGATATTATAGAAATCGGTGCCAATGTGACGGATAACATTGCAGTGAGTTCGGTGCGTGCAAATGTCACGTTTCCTAATGGAACGAATCAGAGTCTCACGTTGAGTCTTGTTGCTTCGACGAATAAGTACAATGTGAGCTTTACTATTCCTCAAGTTATAGGCCGGTACAACGTCACTTTCATTGCGAATGATACCAGCAATAATTTCAATACATCTGTCACCACTTTCTTTATCGGGAATGATAGTAACGCGCCGAATGTCACAGGGATCATCCCAACTGCGAACACCTCCTTTAATGTCAGCGAAAACATTGAAATCGGTGCAAATATCAGCGACAATTTTAATGTGAGTTCTGCGCGCATCAACGTGACACTGCCAAACAGCAGTGTGCAGGAATATGTTCTTACACGGTTTGGAAGCACGGACAAGTTTAACATTAGTTTCACAATTCCTCAAGTACTCGGAAGATACAATGTTACGTTCATCGCTAATGACAGCAATAACAATAGGAATACGTCTGAAACGACTTTCTTTATCGGAAATGATAGTCTCTCGCCGAATGTTACGAACGTTGCACCTACGGCAAACACTCCGTTTAATATTAGCGACAATATAGAAATAGGCGCCGATGTCGCAGATAACTTCAATGTATCTACGGTGCTTGCGAATGTCACGTTCCCCAACAGCACGCTGCAGCAGCTGACCTTGGCACGGGTTGGCACCACGAGCAGATACAATACGAGCTTCAAGATCCCATTCTCTCTTGGCCGTTATAATATTACTTTCTTAGCCAACGATAGTAATAACAATAGAAATACTTCCGAGACCACCTTTTTTATAGGTAATGATAGCATTGCACCTAACCTTACTAATTTTGTTCCCGTGAATGGAAGCCAATTTAATACGTCTACCAGCATTGAAATAGCAGCAGATGTTGCGGATAATTTCAATGTGTCTGCGGTACGAGCGAATGTTTCGTTCCCCAATGGCTCTGCACAGCTTCTAGTGTTATCTCGGTTTGGGACAACGAACAAGTACAATGCGAGCTTTGCGATTCCCGGTGTCGATGGAACCTACAACATCACATACATCGCCAATGATAGCAATAACAATGTCAACAATACACAGCGCGTGTCCTTTGTGACCAGCGATGCCAACGCTCCATTGGTATTTGATCTCATTCCTACTGCGAATACGGTATTCAATGCGAGTGATCTGATAGAAATTGGCGCCAATGTGACCGACAACGTTGCGGTGAGTTCGGTACGTGCAAACGTTACATTCCCTAATGGAACGAATCAGAGTCTTACTCTGAGCCTTGTTGCTTCGACTAATAAGTACAATGTGAGTTTTTCGATTCCGCAATTGCTTGGCCGGTATAATGTGAGTTTCCTTGCGAACGATACGGCAAACAATAGGAATGCTACAGAACTGACTTTCTTTATTGTGAACGACAGTATTGCGCCGAATGTGACGGGCATAGCTCCTGTGGCAAATACTTCTTTCAACGTGACTGATGTTATCGAAATTGGTGCGAATGTGAGCGACAATTTCAATGTGTCGACTGTGCTGGCGAACGTTACATTTCCGAACAGCACCTTCCAGCAATTGACGCTTTCCCGTGTTGGTATGACAAGCAGGTACAATGTGAGTTTCACGATCCCGCTTGCGCTTGGTCGCTATAATGTCACATTCATTGCCAATGACAGCAACAACAATAGAAATACTTCCGAGACCACTTTCTTTATAGGCAACGATAGCATTGCTCCACTGGTCTTTGATCTCATCCCTACGGCAAACAGCACTTTTAATGTTAGCAATGTCGTTGAAATTGGTGCCAATGTTACCGATACATTTAATGTTTCTGCGGTTCGTGCAAATCTAACGCTGCCTAACGGAACATTACAAGTGCTATCTTTGGTACGTGTAGGTACGACCAACAAATATAACACGAGCTTCACTGTTCCAGACGTTCAAGGCCGCTATAACATTACTTTCCTTGCCAACGACAGCAACAATAATAGGAACATTACGGAGCAGACCTTCTTTAGAGTGCTCGACTCCGTTGCTCCACTGGTGTTTGATGCAATACCAACAGCCGGTACAAACTTCAACGTAACTGATCTCATTGAAATTGGTGCAAATGTGACGGATAATGTTGCAGTGAGCTCGGTGCGAGCGAATGTGACTTTCCCGAACGGGACGAATCAGACGTTTACTCTCACGCTTGTTGCGTCTACCAATAAATATAATGTGAGTTTTACGATTCCGCAATTGCTTGGCCGGTATAATGTTTCCTTCTTGGCAAACGACTCGAATGATAATAGAAATGTGACAGAGACAACATTCTTTCTGGTCAACGATAGCATCGCTCCAAATGTTACGGGCATGGTCCCTGCGGCAAACACGTCGTTTAATTACAGTGACCTTATTGAGATTGCTGCAAATGTCTCGGATAATTTCAATGTCTCTTCGGTTCGCGCCAATGTCACGTTCCCGAACAGCACCATCCAGCAGCTAATTCTCACGAGAATAGGCTCGACAACAAAGTACAATACCAGTTTCAGTTATCCGCTGCTTCTTGGCAGGTATAACGTTACCTTCCTTGCAAATGACAGCAATAACAATAGGAATACTTCTGAGTCGACGTTCTTTATTCTGAATGATAGCATTGCACCTAATGTGACTAATCTTGTTCCTACGGCAAACACTTCGTTCAATGCGAGCGACAATATAGAGATAGGGGCAGATGTTGCGGACAATTTCAATGTGTCTTCGGTCCGAGCCAACGTCACGTTGCCTAACAGCAGCATTCAGCAGCTCGTGCTTGTGCGGTTTGGCAGTAGCGTGAAATTCAACGTGAGTTTTACGATACCCCCAGTTCTTGGCCGTTACAATATTACATTTATTGCAAATGATACCAATAACAATAGAAATACGTCTGAAACGACGTTCTTTGTCGGCAATGACAGTAATGCACCTAATGTGAGTGGGTTGGTACCCGTCGCTAATACTTCGTTCAACGTGAGCGATGTGGTTGAGATTGCGGCAAATGTGAGTGACAATGGCGTCGTCAGCAGTGTACGAGCGAATGTGACATGGCCCAACAGCACGCTGCAGCAAGTGATTCTCAGTCGCGTCGGTACTACGGATAAATATAACATTAGCTTCACCGTGCCAGCGCGTCTCGGGCGTTTCAATATCACGTTCCTCGCGAATGACACCAATAACAATAGAAACACATCGGAGACGACATTCTTTACGGCAAATGACAGCTACGCGCCTACCGTTGATAATCTTGTGCCTGCGGCGAACACGCCATTTAATGTCACCGATGTCATTGAAGTCGCGGCAAATGTCACTGATAATTTCAACGTATCAGCGGTCGTCGCAAACGTCACACTGGCAAATGGCTCGCTGCAGCAGCTTACCCTTGTGCGCGTTGGTTCGACGAGCAGATATAATACGAGCTTCACCATCCCGGTTGTCCTTGGGCGCTACAATATCACGTTTATCGCCAATGATAGCAATAACAACCGAAACACAACTGAGACGAGTTTTTTCATAGCCAATGATAGTATCGCACCGCTCGTTTTCAATCTCATTCCAACGAATGGGAGCTCCTTCGGGCTGGGACAGAGCATAGAAATCGGTGCCAATGTAACTGACGTCGTGAATGTCAGCGGCGTACGGGCAAATGTGAGTTTCCCTAATGGCTCCGCACAAATGCTGACACTCTCACGGATCTTGTCTACGAACAAGTATAATATAAGCTTTTCAATTTCTGATGGCGAAGGGAGGTACAACGTAACCTTTATTGCCAATGATACTAATAACAATGTCAACAACACCGAGCTTACATTCTTTACGGTTAACGATACTACTGCTCCGTTGGTTTTCAATCTGATTCCTGTGACCGGGGGCACAGTTAATATAAGCGGTGCCGCAGAGATTGGTGCCAACGTTACAGATAATGTTGCCGTGAGCGGTGTGCTGGCAAATGTGACGTTCCCGAACAATACAAGACAGCAGCTTACCCTTACGCGTGTCGGTTCCACCAACAAATACAATGTGAGCTTCAACGTGCCTGCGTTGCTTGGCGCGTACAATGTGACGTTCATTGCGAATGATTCCTCGAATAACAGGAATACCACAGAGAGAACGAATTTCACTGCCGTTGATGCAGATTCGCTGAATGTGACTACACTCGGATGCCGCCCAGCGAGTGCCAATCTCAGCCAGAGTGTGGTTTGTAACGCGACGGTTACCGATGACATCGCCGTGAGTTTTGTGACGGCCAACGTGACGTTCCCGAACGGTTCTGTACAGGTTCAGACGGTTACAAATATCAGTGCAAATTACGTCTTTACTTTCGCCAACACCCTTATCATCGGGAGATACAATATTACGTGGCGGGCAAATGACTCCAGCAACAACGTGCGGCTCAATACTACGGATTATTTCAATGTGACTGATTTCACGTCGCCTATAGTGAATCTCAGCCAGCCAGGGAATAATACCAATACCTCCCAGACCTCACTGGTCTTCAACTTCACTGCTCTTGATAATGCCGTTACGGATATGAACTGTTCACTGCGGCTTGATGCGGGAGTGAATCAAACTGTGACAGGGGTTGCGAATAATACCATCACTGGATTTACTGTCTCAGGAATTGGGCAGGGCAGACATTTCTGGAACGTGACGTGTCTTGATGCTTCCAGTAATTCGAATATCAGTCAGACACGTCGATTTACTGTGGATATCTCTGCTCCACTATTCATAAGTCTCACTACAAGTCCTTCGGATGCTGATTCATTGGATCCCAGCGTGAACATCACTGTCTCTGGAAATGTAACGGACAATTTCACTGATCCGAGCACCGTGATCCTGCAGAGGCACCTACATAATGAGACCATATTTGTCAATCAGACCATGAGTTTCAATACTAGTTCTCGACTCTATGAAGCTACATTTAACGCGACCACGAATGGTACTTATGTATTACGGTTATATGCGAACGACACGGTTGGGAATACGGATTTTAGTTCCACTGTTAATAGGAGTGTTGAGTTCGAGAGTACTTGGACAAGGAGTCCTTCTGTATTCTCGCCTGTTGCCGCAGCTCTCAATCAGAATGTGAGCCTGGGTATTCTAGTCATCAATAATACTGGAGATACTTCGCTGAATTTCACGCTGACATCAGACTCAAATAGGACTATTTTTAATAGCAGTTCCAGCATGAACAGCAGTTCCAATTTCAGCCTTGCTGCGCATGCTGTTCGAAATATACGCGTCAATGATACGGCAACGGAGACGCCGCGGAAGACTATCGCACTCACTATCAGTGCGAGTCCAGATGCAAGCCCATCCAGCTTTGGCACTACTGGAACCATACTCGTCGCTACAGGACAACCAATCCTGCTAGCTACGTTTACCACTCCGAGCACGGATACCCGGAATGTCACAAGAGGGGATACTAACGTGGAGTTCACGGCAACTTTGCAGAATATTGGCGAAGGCAATGCATCTAACGGGACCTTTTTCATAGAGATTCCCAGTGACTGGAGTTTGACATTTGGAAGTTTGAACACGAGCTTTACGGAGCTCCTCACGAATGAGACGCTGGATAAAACTATAGAGGTAACTATACCTTCGTCGGCAACGCTTGGTGTGCAAAATGTGACGGTAAATTCAACTGGAGTTAACGCTAGCGGAGCTGATTTGCGAAGTAACGGTTTAGTCTTTGGGGATGGTGTGGCTGTCACCGTTGGAGCGGCGGCTGAGCTCGGTACCGGTGCGGCGCCTTCCGCTGGTGCAGGTGCAGGCGCAGAGGCTGGTGGGGGCGGTGGCGGCGGAACCTCGACGAGCGGTGGAGCTGTTGGATTTTCTCCTACAGGTACTGGTGAGACTATTTATACGTCTCAGATAATTTCGGTTGTTATCGGTGGATCAACGAAGTTTAATATAACGCTGACAAACCAATACGCGAATTCCATTTTTGAGGATCTTGATCTGGAGGTTCAGGGTTTCCTGTCTCAATATATACGTATTACGCCGATTATTGATCCAGATAAAATTGTATTCGTAGAGACAGAAACTATTAGCAGCGATATAGGAGAAACAACTGTCTTTAATCTTACTAATCTTGGCGATCATAACGTGACTCTTCGTACGGTCGAAAACAATACAGCATATGTTACGGTGCAGTCTGAGCCGGTTGATCTTACTCTGCAGAAAGGTGTTCCGGTGCATATGGATCTCGATGCAGATGGTACGATGGACAGTGCTATTGAATTTGTTGAAGCAGCAGTTTATGACTACACCCTGAAAGTTCACACGCTTGGGCATCCTGATCCGGATAGACTTTATTATGGCGAAGAGAGAGAGTACGAAGTTTCCTTGTTTGTGCCTCCCTATCTGCAGAAAGATATAAAGAATCTTACAATAAAAATTGCAGCGAATATTGTTGCTGTGAATCCAGAGCTCGCTGGCTTTACGAGCAAACCATTTACAGAATTTAGAACTATAACCTTCACTCTGTATGCTGTTGATCCTCAGGATGCATATGCCTCTCTTCTTCGCGCACGTGCAGACGTCAACGATATGCAAGCTGCCGGTTTCCCCGTGAGCAAGGCACAGGATATATTGCTTGATGCTGAGGATGCGTATACTGCGCAAGATTATAGTGGCACGGTCGCTTTCTCAGACACGTTGCACGCGCTGCGTACCACTGCATTCGAGGCGTATGAGCTGATGCAGGCAGTGCAGCAAGGAATTGACAAGGCACATGAGCGGCAGCTTGCTGTGCCAGAAACAGAGAGCAAGCTTGCACTTGCAGAACTTGCATTCGAACGAGAGGATTTCGAAACTGCGCTGCAGCGGGCGAAAGATGCGCAGCTCCTTTTGGTCTTTGAGACGAAGGGGCGTGTCAATCTGTTGTGGTTCCTTGCAAATTACTGGTGGGCTGTCATTCTTGGAACCATTGCAATCATTGTTGCACTCTATTTCCTCTACAAACTCCTCGCGGTATCTATCATCAATCAGCGGCTCAAGAACCTCCGGAAGGAAGACGAGGCTCTGTACATGCTTATTGAAGAAACACAAGCGGCGTACTTTAAGAAGGGAATCATTTCTGCTGATGATTACCGCAGAAATATGCGGCAGTATGAGACGCGTTTGCACAAGGTACACCAGCTGCAGGCGAAGCTCAGAAACAAGAAGATTGGGATCCGTCATATAGAACAGGAAATAAAGAATCTCTATAACGAAGCAACGGATTTACAGAAGTCGATTCGCCGAGTTCAGGATGACTATTTGAAGAAGAAAACGATCACTCGAGGGGCGTTCCTTGAAGCGTATGAATCTTATAAATCAAGGCTTGCGCAGGTTGAGGATGAACGCAGTGCATTGCAAGAGCGATTGGAAAAAGAGAAAGTAGGAAAAACCTCCTTCTTGGGGCTGAGCAAAGTATCGATTTGGTTGCGGAACCTCTTTCGGAGAAAAGGCGGGAAGGGTATGGACAAGGCGGGGGAAATTCTTTCGATGGAAACTGTAACGGGGAATTCGTTCGAGCAACCTGATGCTAAAGTAAATAAAGCAGTGCGACCAGATACGAAGAAGGCTTCGTCATTATCTCAAAATTTGGAATCGAAGAAAAAAAGGAGAGAGATATACAAGATGCTGAAGGAAGAGCATGACATTGATGTGAGGGAAGATGGAGAATAAGGATGCTTTTGTGTATATCATCTGCACGCTTCTTTTGGTTGGATCTATATTAGGGGTATTTCTCCTTTATGAGAAAGAGGTTGTCACGGCGGGTCATGTGACGCTTGATGGCACTGAAGAATCCCCTGTATTTGTCAACGCCACCAGAGATGAGGCGATCGAAGCGCTTCTCCTTGCCGAACAGAGCATTGCCAAGATGCGGGAGCAAAATTTTTCTGTCTTCTTTGTTCAGGATTCCCTTCTTCTTGCGCAACGTTTTTTTATTGGTGAGCAGAGCAGGTATCTTGAGGAGGCAATCTCCGAGGAAGATGAGGCTGTTACACGGACCTATCTGGAGAGTCTGCGAAGCGTTGCAGCGTCGACACCCGCCTATGAAATTGAGCTGCTTAATTATTCGGAGACGGTGCGTTTGTCTTTAGTTATTCAGGATAGGAATGATGAGGCGTACCTCCTGTATGACATGCTTACCGTGCTGAAGGAGAAGGAGCAAAATTACCGTGACAAAGGAGTTGACACGACTGAGGGCTTGGAATTTATTGGCAGTGCAGAGCTGTCCTTTTATGGCGAGCAGTTTACTGCGGTGCGAGAACTATTGAGCCAGGCAGATGCAGCACTGGTGATGGCGCTTGAAGAGCATGAGCGGGGTATGCGCATTGATGAATTGAGCAAGAATTTTATTGTGCGTTACTGGTGGCAGCTTTTGTTGCTGTTGATTCTCGTTGGCGTGGTTTCAAGGCCGCTCTTTTTAAAGATGCGGAAGAGGTATGGCCAGAAAAAAGTGGATGCTTTTAAGGCAGAGCTTTCGTCACTGCAGAAGCTGCTGATCACGGCGCAGGAACAATGCTTTAAAGAGCGGATCATTACCGTTGAGAGCTATAATATTAAGGCAGACGTGTACAAAAAGAGAATTGCTGAAATTAAGCATACGCTGCCTGTCTATGAGAGCCTCGCGCGCGGGGAGAAGGTAACACTGCCTAAGAAGGGCGCCTTTGCAGAAGAGTAACATGATTGCGATTGAATCTTTTAGAAAATTTCATGCCATTGATATTTATTTCATTGTTGTTTTGGCATCCTTCTATTTACTGCTGAGCTTTCTCAGTAATGCTTTTCTCTCCCCACAATTTTCGTACGTGGTGTCCTTGTTAGCTTTTACTTTTCTTATGGCACTCACGGTGCATCTTATTCGGAAGGCTGGGTCTGCCACACTATACGGCGTGTTTAGTGGGCTCTTCACTTTGGCAATTCCTGATATCGGGCCTGTCGGTGAGACGAAGTTTCTTGTGTTCCTTTTTGCGGGGCTCCTCTTTGAGCTTTTCTTTGTTCTTTTGAAATTGGAGTTCCGGAATGCGCAGATTGACATCATAGCAGGCGCTGGCATGGCAGCAGCAGCAGTTCCTCTCTTCACGGGATTATTGCTGTCATTTCCTGTTGTCACTGCAAATGTCTCAGAGATGGTCAACCTCATGGGTCTTTCTTTGCTTACCGGCACCCTTGGAGGGTTGCTTTCGTTTGGGGCATGGTATAAGCTTCGCACCGTAAAAAGCGTGCTTCAATTCCAGTACGAGACCCTCTGGTAATGCTGTTTTTAGGAGGCAAAATTTTAAATACTCCCATTCATTACAGACATGCAATGGTGAGCAAAAAGGGTGTCGGAAAGACGATCTTAGTTGTTGATGATGAAGAAGATAATAGGACAACGCTTCGGATGCTTCTTGAAAAGAACGGGTATAAGGTTCTTACCGCAGTTGATGGAGATGACTGCCTTAAGGTTCTTGCAAAACAGAGGGTAGACTTAGTTTTGTTGGATATTATGATGCCTGGGACGCCTGTTCGTGATATTGTGCGGAGAATCAAGGATACCAGGGTTGCATTCCTTTCTGTTGTACGGACATCGGATGCAGAGAAGGAGGAGCTTTTGTGTACTAAGAACGTTGTGGATTACATCAGGAAGCCATTTGACGTGCCTTTGCTGCTTAAGAAAGTAGAGAAACTTACAGGATGACTATCGAAATTTTAAAGGAACTTGAAAAGAATCCGGTTTTGCTATTAGTGATTCCACCATTTAAGTATCATGAGTACAGTACTGCAATATTACGGCAGTTCACTAGCCAGAAGATTTGCTATGTGACCCTCAACAAAACCTATGCGGCATTGCAAGAGGATTTTACTAGGGAAGGCATCAATACGAAGCAGATGATTTTTGTAGATGGCATCTCCAAGACCATAAAGTCCGTGCCTGATAGGCAGGACAATTCGTGCTTTTATGTCAGTTCTCCCGCCGCCTTGACGGAGATGTCGATTGCCATCATGGAAACGGTGAAGCTTGGTGCAACTATTGTTGTTTTTGATAGCCTGAATGATTTGCTGGTATACGAGAAAAAAGCTCCTGTATCCAAGTTTCTGTTAAGCATCGTCACCAGGCTACGCGAGCAGCGTCTGCAAGTGATTTTTTATACTATTCTTGTCCAGGAATACTCGGATCTTGTGAAACAGACTGGTGTATTCGTCGAAAAAGTTATTGAATTGTAACTATTCGAACGATACTTATAAAAAGTATGTATACTCCTTCTCTTCTCTATGGAGCGAAAGAGAGGGTTCCTTGCCATAAAGGAAATTGCCAATAGCAGGATCGGACGGAAGCTGCTCATTTTTTCTTTGGTACTCATTCTTGGTATAGGACTGCTCTGTATCGTCTTCTTCCGGCTGATTTCAGAGACTATAACGACAGAGGATGCACTGCACGATGCTCAGTTTGCCTTTGCGGCAGAGCGGACGGCATTTCTTGAGTTCATGTTCGCAGATACTTCGAGCCTTGCTCGCATTAATGATTCCCATGTAGCTCTGCAACAGCATCTTGATAGATTATTTGTATCGGCAGCGGACGACAGCTCTGTGGAGATCTCGCGTTTGCGGGATATTTCTTTGGAAGCGTATTCTCTTATCCTCAACGGAAGTACCCTTGCAAGCACTGCAACGTCTTCTGCGGAGAGAGATGCTCTCTTGCAGGATACCTATTATCAGCTGCAGCCTCTTCATGACGAGTTTACGCAGATTACGGATATCTTGTTCACGCGGGAAGGGATTACCTACACTCGTGCACTCGTATTGCTCATTGGCCTGTTTGCGGCAATGGTTCTTTGCATTGCGATCCTATTTTTTCATAGTTTGCGAACCTTTCTTACCCCCCTTAAGGAACTTACTCATGCCACTGACGTGATGGAGAAAGGGAACCTCCATGTTCGTACTGAAATACACACCAATGATGAATTTGGCATTCTTGGGCAGCGCTTTAACAAAATGGTGCAGTCACTTTCTCGGATGGACAAGGAGCATCAAGAGCTTGACAAGGCGAAGACCGAGTTCCTCTCTATTACGAGCCACGAGCTGCAGAGCCCGCTGACACCTATGAAGGCACAGCTCCAGATGTTGCTTGAGGGATACTTTGGCAGATTGACAGAAAAACAAAGGAAATCGCTCGACATTATTTTACGGAATACGGAACGACTGGATAGAATTATTTTGGATTTCTTGGAAGTGTCTCGTATTGAGGCTGCCCGCTTAAAATTTCATTTTGTACGGACAAATCTTTCGCCCCACATACAAAGACTCGTGCAGGAAATGTGTGGATTCCATGGTGAAAAGAAAATTCATATTGTTGCTGAGATAGGCACATTGCCTACCATAGAAGTAGATCCCGATAGAGTGATGCAGGTACTTCGCAATCTGATCAATAATGCGATCAAGTTCTCTCCAGACAAGGGGAAAATTGTCGTACGAGCGGAACGAAAGGGGTCGCATCTTCTCTTCAGTGTACGTGATGTTGGCATCGGCATCAAACCAGAGCAGCAAAAGACCATCTTTGAGCCATTCTTTCAGGTTGAGCATACCCTTTCACGGAAGTATTCTGGCACCGGGCTTGGGCTCACTATCTGTAAAGGAATTGTTGAATCGCAAAATGGACGCATATGGGTGGAGAGCTCTCCAGGACGAGGAAGCACCTTCTTTTTCACCGTGCCACTAAAGCCTGTGAAGGAATTACGACCCATTACTTTACTCTTTTCTTCGCAGCATGCATTGGAAAAGAAACTACGGGCGATTTTTGTTGATCATCTGGGGCCGTTGGGAGGGATTGAATTTGACGCGTTATACACCAATGGATTCTCTTATGATGGTATGTTCCTCTATGTTACGCAACTCAAGGAAAAACACATACTGAACGCTGCAGAATATAAGGACATGGTTGCCTCTCTTCGGGGTGTGCTTGGAACTAAGGAGTATGGACATAGAGCTTAGAAAAAATATATTAAGACCTATACCTTTAGGCGGATAGAAAAAGATGGTAAAGACACGAACGAGTATTACTGCAGCATTTCTCATTATTTCATTGATTATTATTGTGAATGGTGTTATTGTCAATAAGATTGCGTCCGATAGTTTGCAGGGTGTAATTGCCAATAATGGCAAAACAACACCGGAAGAGCTTACCGCAGTGCAGGCGACGCTTCAATACGCTATTACTATTGGTGTTGTTGTGGTTCTGCTGTTCTCGGTCCTTTTAGGTATTGTTATATCGTATTCCATTACACGGCCCCTTTCCAAGCTTACTAATGTTGTAGACCAGATCAGCAGGGGAAACTTCAAAGTGAAGACAGAGACGTCTCGGATTGATGAGATTAACATCCTCACGCAATCACTTGATCGAGTCATGAAGACGATGAAACTGGCTGTGATGGAAACGAAGAAAGTTAAAGTTCGTGCCAAGAAAATGAGGTAAGCTTTATAAACTATTTTTACTGCTATATATGGATGCGAATTGTCGTGTTTGGTATTTTGCTTCTTTTGCTTTCAGTGGCTATGACTGCTGCGGCCGTTGAGCTGCCATGCAGACAGGATAGCGATTGTGTTCTTTATACTGGTAAAGAGCTTGCCTGCGTGCAAGAAGTCTGTCAACGTGCGGAAAATCTTGAAGGTAACGCTGCTGCTGCGCTGCGATTGCACGATACAGCTGTGCAGTGGGATTTATTCGCGCTTGAGGAAGTTCCTGTTGAGGAGCCTCAGTGCCCCCAAAAAGGAGGGTGCATTGCTTTTGCTCCTGCTCGTGAAAATACCATTATTTCTTTCCTGCTGTGGTTTGTCGATGCAACGTATAGTTTGTGACTGGCAAATATGGCTCAGCTATTATTTCAGCCTCTTCAGCTTGCAATTAAAAAGAGATATCCTAAAGCTTTCTTGCAATAATAACGGTATTATCGCCCATCTCTTTAAGAAATGGACGTCGAATTTTGTACAATAGTAGATTGAACCCTTGAAATGCCTTGTTCAGATATGGAAAATCGAAGAGATCGATCGTTCTTATTTTTCTAATCTTGAAATTATTATTTTCCAGTATTTGTTTCCACGATGCTTTTGGTAAGATGGAAATATGTGTTGGGTCTTTGTAGGCAAACCATTTTTTCCCGTGCTTTTTTCTGCTGTATGACTCTGGATTGGGGGTGGTGATGATAAGAAGGCCATTCTTTTGTAAGACTCTTTGTGCTTCTTGGACTGCTTTCTCCGGATGTTGCATATGCTCGAAGACGTCGATGGCAACGATGAGCTGGAAAAAATTGTCTTTGAACTTCAGCTTTTCCGCGTTCATGACTTGATATTCCGCGTAGGGATTTCGAATGCGCGCTTCTTTTATTGCGTGCTCAGAGATGTCAATGCCATATTTGTGCTTGTAGCTCCTGAGATACTTAAACAGATACCCATAGGTGCAACCGATTTCCAAGATTGTATCTCCAGGTACGGTGTGCCGTCGTATGAAGTCTGCCCAGAATTTCCATTTAAAGCTCTGCTCTTTGTAGTCCTTGAAGTAGTCTTTCCCGTACGAAGGCATGCCTGTACGAGTTTTGCGGAGCTTTTATAAAGCTTTCTTAGTTTTGCTCCCGACTATGGATGTGATTATTTTTACTGAAACGCCGACGGCCGATTATTACCGTGCGCTGCTCCATTTAGAGACGAAGAGAAAGGTTCATGTTCGGTTTCAGGACTCACGTTGCCTGTATTTGCTTTTTCTGAAGCTATACAATTCCTCTTCCTTGTTACGAAAGATGGGTCATTCTTTGCTTGGAAAGCCGTTGCATGTCAGCAAGCGGGTTACGTGGTCAGAAATTTGGCATTCTTTTTCAGGGTATTTTATTCTTCTATTTACGCGAAAGAGGATCGTTGCACTGTTTGCTCCCTACCATTTTATTTCTCCCTATCTTTGGCTCCTCAAAAAAACTGGACGGCGTATCACCTTCATGACTTCCTGGCCTTACTGGAATGGAAAAGACTACGTGCATAGACCAAATGCTCTTAGTAAATATTTTTGGAAATTATTTTTGCGAGATATTTCTGCTGTTACGGTCTCTGCGACGGCAAAGCAGGCATTACTGCCGTACACGCGGCGCGTGGTTCAAATCCCGCATGCAGTGGATCTGCATACCTTTTATCCGAGAAAGAAAAAAAAACGGTTTCAGGCGCTGTATGTTGGGCGTATGATTCCTGAGAAAGGGTTGGCAGATCTTCTCAGCGTGGCACAGGAACTCAAAGACATTGATTTTGTTTTCGTCGGTTCTGGTCCTTTTGTGGAACGCGTGAGGACGTGTGGTTTGCAGAATGTTCATTATCTTGGGGAGATTCGCGATCGGCAGAAGCTTGCGCAGCTCTTTGCTGAGAGTCATGTGTTTGTTTTGAACTCGTACAAAATCCGTGGATGGGAAGAATTGTATGGGATTGTGCTCCTCGAGGCGTTAGCGTCAGGCACGCCGGTGATTAGCACGGACTGTGTTGGGCCGCGAGAGATACTCCTGGAGGAATTCGGTTTTCTTATCCCGCAGAAGAACCGTGAGGCATTGAAAGAGAAGATCTTGTATTGTTCTACGCATAGGAAAGAGCTTGACCAGATGGGAAAAAAAGGACGAGCATTCGTAGAAGAAAAGTATGATATAGAAAAGCTGTCTCTGCTATGGTATGAAGTGTTGTTTGGTAAGGCTTTTAAACGGTAGGTTCTAGATTTCTCTTGGGATGGATGATATACCTTTTAAGATTTACACGAGTAGCTTTGAGAAGAAGTTCAAGATTTATGCAAAGAACTTAACCCCAAAAAGGCTGCTTAATTATTCCTTAGTACAACTTTCTTTAAAGAAAAAAAGCCCTAAAGTTTGGGGGAAGCCTCTTTCGCTGTTTATAGAGCCTACCAACATCTGCAACCTCAAGTGTCCTCTGTGCCCTACAGGGAATAACTCTACGCCCAAAGGGAAGGGCTATATGAAGTTTGAGGACTACAAAAAAATTATTGACGAGTTAGGACCTACCGCGTTTTCTGTTACCTTATGGAACTATGGTGAGCCTTCGTTGAATAAGAATTTTATTCGTATGATCAAATATGCAAAGGCCGCAGGCTTAAAAGTTATAACCAGCACCAATGGTTTTATTTTTCGCGACAAAACGCAGGTTCAAGAATTGCTTGATTCTGGGCTGGATGAGCTCATTCTTGCTGTAGATGGCGCGAGCAAGGAAAGCTATGATGCCTACCGTGTTAATGGTAATTTTCAGGAGCTCGTGCAGGGAATTAAAGATCTTGCGGCTGCGAAGAAGGCACAGGGAAAATATTTTCCGTATCTGAGCATGCAGTTCATTATCATGAAGAGCAATGAGCATGAAGTAGAAGAAATACAGAAACTTGCAAAAGAGTGTGGTGTGGATGAAATCATTCTCAAGACGGTATACTTATGGAATGATGCAAAGATGGCTGAGAAGTATCTTCCTACGGACAAGAAATATTCACGATACCTTACCAATGAAGGAGTGAAGTGCAAGACTTCTATTCGACCTGGTTGTGATGGGCTTTGGATAGGGGTAAATATCAACTATGATGGGACAGTTGTGCCTTGCTGCTTTGATACGCATGAGAAGTTTATCTTTGGGAATGCAGTTACCTCCAAAGACTTTGACAAGGAGATTTGGAACAGCAGAAAATTCCAGGCATTCCGGAAGAATGTGTGGGAGGATAAGGGAAGCGTTGAGATGTGCAAGAATTGCCCTACCAACACAGAGAGCCAGGATTATGCGCGAGTGAAGTTCTCTAATGTTGTCGTTGAAGAGAAGGAAGCTGAGGCTCTCGTCGTTTCTGCTTAGTAAAATTCTTCTTCAACATTCACTTTCCGTGGTTCTTGCTTTGCCGCTGCGGGTTTCTTTGGGGCAGGTGTTTGGAAGTAGATCTTCGTGAGGAGCGCATTCGATTTCTTCTTTATCGTTATCTTGTTGGTCTCGCCTTTTACCCCATACTGTGGCGAATACATAGCTTTGCTTATTGTCGGCTCTTCGTCATACTCTATCATGAGTTCGTCATTAAGGTACACTTTGTTTTTTTCTTGTCTTACCTTTACCTCCGGGTGCAGATGGATACTGCATTCTAGATCTGCCTCTTCCTTCATTCTGTCGGCAATGGTAATTTGTTTCTTGATTCTGTCATAATGGATCTCTCTGGTTACTATATTTGGCGTGTACCCAAAATGCTTCCCTATAAAAACGTCCTGTATTTTGTCCGTCTGCCACTGGAAGCACATAGCCTTTGCGTTGTTTTCCATGTCAAACGGAGATTCTTCTTTGATTTTATTTTGTTCTTCGCCGTTGAGCACGACTGTATTGTGTGCTGCTGTTCCACGAAGCAGGTGGCGTGTGGTTCTGTCAGATGTATATGCATAGGTGCCACTGTCTATGATGTAGTCGTGTTTTGCGGTGCTTAGGACAAAGCTGAGCTGGTCATTATGGCCATGACCGCCAAATCCTTTCCTGCCAATGTCTCCACAGTGTATCAGGATGAACAGATTGCTATCGCGAATGATGTAGTAATCAGTGAATGCTTGTGAGGGGAGTTCTTTGTTGGTTGAGGGAAGCTTGTCGAAGTCTGCCTTGCTGATGAGCAGGCTGAGCTTGTCATGAAATACTCCGTATGCTTTGAAATCCGGTCTTTGGAAGAGCACTGCAGCGACGGTGAGGAGATCTCTATGGTCATTGATATTTTCGTTCCAGATATGCACTATTCTGCCGTTGTCCGTATCTCCTATAGATGGTGCTGTGCCTGTTGGAGAAGTATAATACCTGATGAATTCGCACATATTTTCTAACCTCTTTTTGTAGGTCTCTGAGAATTGTATGTTATTTTTTTCTGCAAGCATGTACGTTAGGAGAAATATTTCGGTGACTAATCTGTGATAATTTAAAGATGCTTCATAGTCTACGCCATCTTCAGAGACTTGCTTTAAGATTTCTTTTTCTAATTCTTTTTGTGCGAATGTTTTCCATTTCTCCGCTCCTTTGCAATTTTCTAAGGCTGTTCCAATGAAAAACAGCCCCAAGAGATTGCTTACATAATGATTTTCCTTTGCAGGGCTCCACTCAAGATTCTCGCGTATGTGTTTTCCATGTAGGTAGAGCTGTTTGATAAGAATACTTTTTAGGTTGTCATCGTATTCTTCTTTGAATAGGTGATATGCTTCAATCCAGTTTACTGTTCGGATAGCGCATTCCATAGGAGTCACCCAGTTGATGCCAATTTGATAGGGATTTTCTTGTATCCAAGATAGAAATTGTTTCCTATACTCCTCAAAATACTTCTTGTCTTTTGTTTGTTTATATGCTAATCCTAGTGTTATGAAATGCTGGCACTTGCTGAGCTCCCAAGGGATTTTCTTATCGGCATTTTCCTCAGGAAGATCATATTCCATTTCTGTCCAATGCTTTTTTTCCCACACTTTTCCAGAAGTGAAATCGGTGTGCCAATTCATTTTTTCAAGGTTGTATCGCCTTCCGAGAAGATTGTATTCTGCTCTTAATATCGCATCAGCTTCTTTACAGATATCTTTGCTTGAAAAGAATGGCTCCTGGAGCAGATGCGTCGCATTGAGTGTTATACCTTTCAGTATCTCGTCATTTATTTCTCTTCTAAATTTTGGAAAAACTTTTCTGTTCAGGAAGCGAATAGCTTTTATAGGAATTGTTCCCGGATTCTTCTTTATTCGTTCGAATATGCTGCTCATTGCTTTCCTGTCTAGAATCTTAATTCTTTGTGAGGGTCTCGGCTAGCCCTGTCCTTACGTCTGTCTTGGGTTGCCAGTTCAATACTGTTCTTGCCCTTGTCGTATCAAAGCTATACTCCATCATTTCATTATTTCTGTACGGAACACTGTGCTCCACCGCAAAGTCCCCTACTATTTCCTTTGCCAGATTGACTACATTGATGAGTGATTTACTTTCACCGAATGCAATGTTGAATATCCCGATCTGATTTCCTTCGAGCAATCTCATTACTGCGTGCACGAGATCCGTTACGTGTATAAAATCGCGTGTTTGTTCTCCCTTTGTCATCTTAAAAGGAAAATTCTTTGTTCTTATATGCTCCTTGAGGTCTGGAATGAACATGCTCCCTCTCTGTTCAGGACCGTACACGACACTGGCTCTCATTACCGCACTGTTGTTGTTTTGCAGACAGAGCTCTTCGGCGATTCTTTTTGTCTTGGGATAATCATCTTTAGGGTTCACGTCCATTTCTTCCGAGAACGGCGCTTTGCAGCCCTGATAGACCATTCCGCTGCTCAAAAAAATTATTCTTCCCTTGAACGCATTAACTATGTTTTTTGTCCCCAGTACATTTACTGTGTATAGTTCTTCATAGGTTCCTTTGAGCGCTGCTGCCAAATGAATAATACAGTCAGGATTTATTTCTTTGAGGATATTTTCTAGCTGTTCGTTGTTTGTAATATCGACGGGATAGTACTTTACGTACGGAAGAGTACCACGCACTTTATCGAAAACATATACATCGTAGTTCTGTTTAATAAGTTCTTTTACAAGCTCAGTTCCGATGAACCCAGCGCCACCGGTGAGGACTATTTTAGCCATGTTGTAGAAACTCTTTGTACCACGGGATTGTTTTTGCCAAGCCTTCATCTATTGAGTGCTTCGGCTGCCAGTTGAGAAGTGCACGCGCTTTCTCGCTGCTGAGATACTGATGCTTAATTTCTCCGTGCGCTTCGTTGAGTATAACTGGTTCCAAATGACTTGGATAGAGGTTAATTATTTTTTTTACCAGTTCGAGCACCGTGAGCTTGTTTGCCGTGCTGAAATTGAATGCCTGTCCTTTTATTTCAGGTCTGTGCAGGTTCATGGCCAGGCGGATATTTCCATCACTCCCATCTTCTATAAAGAGATAGTCGCGAATGTAGGTGCCGTCGCTGCGAATGATGGGCTTTTGATTGAGAGAGAGGTGGCGTATCGTTTGCGGAACGATTCTGTTCCAATTGAGATCCCCAGGGCCGTAGAAGTTTCCGCAGCGGGTAACTGCAACGGGAAGGCCATAGGTCTTGTGATAACTGAGGCTGATGAGGTCGGTACAGGACTTTGAGACGTCATACGGATGCTCTCCTTGCACTGGTGTTTCTTCGGTGTATGGTAGCGTCTTCTGTGTTCCGTAGGCTTTGTCGCTGCTGGCAACGACTACTCTGCTGACCATTTTGCTGACGCGGCAGGCTTCTAATATGTTCCATGAGCCCTTGATATTGCTCTCGAATGTGGATAGAGGTGATCGATTTGCGGTTTGGACGATGGTTTGCGCGCCTAAATGGAAGACCGTGTCGACTTCGTATTCGTTGAGTGCTCTTTCAACTGTATGATAGTCTTCCAGGCCGCCCTTGACAATGGTACACTGCTTGTCCATTGCTTCTGTGAAGAATCGTGAACTGTGGACGTGATCGCGAACGAGTGCAATCACGTTTGCTTTCTTTGCGAGGAGCTGCTTGATGAGGCTGCTGCCGAGGAGGCCGGGACCGCCAGTAACGAAAACGTTTCTATGCTGCCAGAATTTTTCATCTACTTCCAGATTTTCCATGGCGCTTCTCCTGAATCCCAGACTTGGTTGAGGAATTCCATGTCCCTGTGCGTATCCATGCATTGCCAGAAATCATGATGCTGATAGGTGAGGAGCTTTCCTTCGCTCGAAAGCTTTTGCATGGGTTCTTTTTCGAGCATGCAGTGCTCGTCATCAGATAGATAATCAAACATGTCCTTCTTGAAGACGAAGAAGCCGCCATCAATCCAGGCGTTTGGAAGCTTCTCTGTTTTGGAAAAGCCAACTACTTGGTTTTGCTGGTCAATCCTGAGGAAGCTCCATCGTGGTGGAGGAAGAATAGACGTAACTGTTGCGATTTTGTTGTGTGCTTTGTGGAATTGGACAAGCCTGTTGATGTCTATGTTTGCGACACCGTCTCCATACGTGACCATGAAGTTGTCTTCGCCGATATATTTCTGGATTTTTTTAACTCTTCCCCCGGTATTGGTCTTTAACCCCGTGTCGGCGAATGTGATGTTCCAGTCGGGGAGCTGCGTCTCAGGCGCATGAAAATCCTTGGCGCCAGAGCGGAGGTTTAGCGTATAATCTCTTGTTTCAAATGGATAATTCAAGAAATAGTCCTTGATCATGTCTCCCTTATAGCCGAGGCAGAGAATGAAATCATTATATCCAAAGTGAGAATATATTTTCATAATGTGCCAGAGAATCGGAAATTGGCCCACTCTTACCAAAGGTTTTGGACGGAACTCTGTTTCTTCTTTCAAGCGTGTTCCCATTCCTCCGCAAAGGATTACAACTTTTTCTTTGTCCATACAGCAATTCTCCACTTAATGAGATTTTTGGCAAATTCAGTTATGGTACTTAATCTTACATTAGATTTGCCCTTTTTTCTCTCGTCAAAGTGAACAACGATTTCCTTCGGTTTATAACCTTTATGAAGTCCTTTTATGATGATTTCTGGGTCGATAAACCAATCCTTTGATTGCAGGTTTAAATTCTGGTAAAATTCTCTCTTAAAGAGCTTTGGTTTGCCGTTAATGTCGCGGACGGTATTCAGGAATAATACTTTGAATACTCCATTGAATGCGAAGGAGGCGAAGACGCGTTGAATGCCGTCACCTCGTTGATAGCGAATTCCTTTGCAGAACACTTGTGTGGGATCTTCGAAGCCCCGGTAGACTCTGAGGATATCCTCCGGCGGGACTTGGCCGTCGCCATCGACGTAGCCGATAATGTCTCCAGAAGCGCTGTTTAAACCATTTATGACTCCCCATCCATAGCCTTGATTGACTGTAACGAGAACTGGTTTTATTCTTGGATTCTTTCTTGCCAGGTTGTCGACAATTTCTCCTGTACGATCTTTGCAGCCGTTCTTGACGATGACGAGTTCGTAGTCTATTTGTTTTTGTGCGAATACTTCTTGTATTTCTCTGATGACTTTCTCTGCAATAGCTTCTTCGTTGTACATAGGAAGAACTAGTGATAATTTAACCATTTGTCGTTGAAAATAATGGGGCTTTTTAAGTTTTTGTGAGCTCTCATACATAGACCTTCCAAAACTTTAAAAAGCGTCTTTTTTTCTTTTAAGACATGTTTTCGTGCAATCTTTGTGGCAGTTCAGATGTCAAGCATTATGCTAGCTTTGAAGACTATACGCTGATGAAATGTGCTGACTGCGGGCTGCTCTTCGCTGATCAGAATTCTATCAAACAAAAGGAAGGTATGTATAGTAAGGATTATTTTGCTGGCGTTCATGCGAATTTCTTTGCTGACTGCAAGGAAGATTATGAAAGTCATCTTGGCACCAGTGAGAAATTGCAGAATTTTCAACATGTTCTTGCACAAATTAGGACCATGAAACCTCAGGGTAAATTTATTGACATTGGCTGTGCTACTGGTGTTTTTCTGGATATGGCACAGAAAGAAGGATATTCTGTGGTTGGTGTTGATGTTTCAGAGTTTGCTTGCCAGTATGCTCATGAGCTTTTTGGAATTACGACGTTGAACGGAAAGCTTGAGGATCTTCATTTGGAAGACAAGAGCTTTGATATCATTACCATGTGGGATGTGATAGAGCATGTACCAGATCCACATGAGTTCCTACGAGAAGTGCATAGAATTCTGAAGGATGATGGGATCATATTCATTCTGACCATTAATGATTCGAGTTTGATGGGTTGGATTGCTGAGGCTGCGTATCTTGGAAGTTTTAAACAAGTGTCACAGTTTACACGGATGATCCATCCCATTCATCACAATTATCATTTCAAGGAGAAACATCTGCAGGCATACCTTGATAAAAATGGGTTCACGATTTCTTGGAAAGAGAAAAGCGAGATGCCGATAGCGAACATTGAGGGAGGAACTGTGGTGAAAGCTATGGCTCGTACGCTGTATTTCTTTTCTGACCTTAGTAATCTGCAGCATGAGATTCGTGTTATTGCGAGGAAGCAATGAATAAAACGACAGGTTTTTGGTACAACTTTTTTGATATTCCTGGGGTGTATAATGCCGTGCGTTCCGTCCTTTTGTTGGGCAAGGGTAAGATGTTTGCCGAAATTAGGAATGCTGTTGCTTTGCAAGATGGTGAGTCTGTCTTGGATGTTGGTTCTGGACCTGGGGAGTTATCACAGCTTTTTTCCGGGAATTATTCCGGCGTTGACTATTCGGAGAATTATGTTGCCTATGCTAAAAACAAGTATCCTGGTAAGATGTTTTTTCAGGGAAATGTTTTAGATTTGAGTTTGCCCGAGAAGTCGTATGATGTTGTTTTGCTGGCGAGTTTCATTCATCATTTTAGTGATGAGGAAGTGAAAAAAATTATTGGCAATATGCAGAGGGTAGCAAGAAAAAGAATTGTTCTTTTGGAACCATGTCCATGGTCTGGAAATCCTCTCGCTTGGTTTTTGTTGAAGATGGATAGAGGGGTGAATGTTCGTAGTTTTGAGCGACAGAAGGAGCTTGTTTCAGCGTCGTTGCAAGTTCAGAGTACGCATATGTTCCAATCAGGATTATACCAGTTATCTATTATTGTTGCACGTCCGTGAATTCTAAGAGGCATGCATTTCCTTCTGTTGCTTTCACTGTGAGCTGGCAATCGTCAATCATAGTTTCACAGTAATGGCCATTTGCGAGCACTTCCGTGGCATTGAATTCTGTATGCAGTCTTGAGAGCGTGTTACAATCTTCAGTCTTCAGATACTCTCTATACACCTTGTTTAGCGCGTCTGTATAACTAAATTCTTTATACATATCCCCCCATCCTGAGATGGAGCTTTTATTCTCATAAATTGCTGCATATGCATAGTATGCTCTTGAGTAGGAAGTCCCATTCGTGTTTTCATTTATCATAATAAACTTCCCTTGTATATCATCAATAAGCGCTAGCAGTTCCACTTCTGTTTGTGTATGTTCTTGGAAGTATGGTGTTTGTGTCATGTTGTATGCTACACCAGCGACTGAAAAAAAGATGAGCGTTGCTGCAATTGCTTTTCGCCAATTTGGTATGAGACGTTTGTAATCAATGCTGACAAGGAAGAAACTCAGGAAAAATGTAAAGAAATCTTGATAGGGATCTGGGTAGATGTATTTGATGATGGGGATGTAGAGAACTAGGCGTAACAGAAAGAGGAGATTCAGTACCAGCACCGGTGAGAAGAAAAGAAGTGTTTTTGTGTCTTTCTGTTGTTGGTAATAGATGAAAAATGCCACAAACAGGGAAAGTGAAATAATTATCCCTGCAAGGTTGCTCCAGAAATATGCATGAAAGTCGAGGAGCCAATTGCTGAAACCTATGTCGAGGAACTGCGTGGTCATTGTTGCTTTAAGGAAAGGTATGAGCCAGAATGCGGAGAGTGCTACTCCAATGACTAACGCTGTGATAATCTTCAGTCTACCTTGGTTTTCTTTTATGAACAGAAGGCCTATTAAAAAAATACCTGAAAGAATGGTTTCTGCCTGATGTGTGAGAATCACTGCTGCATACGCCAATGATAAGAAAAGTATTCCCTTTGTCACAGGTTTTTCTTTGAAATAGTAGGCGATATAGACAATATAGACAAAGATAACGAGGGACATCAATGAAGGGAGGCGTCCCTGCTTTAGGATCGCTCCAATGAGCATTGGGTTTGCAAAAACAAAGAGGAAAAAAGCGACTCGCTTTACTTTGGAGATTTTCATTTCTCTCCCCAAAAACCAAATGCCTATGAAACCGAGAACGAATAACAAGATCATAGAAACGTACGTTGCCGTGAGGAGATTGTTCGTTAGCAAATAGATAGGATGCGTAAAAAAGACCCATCCTGGGGCGTAGGTGTTAAAGAGCGTGAAGCCGTTGTACCAATCTGGGACAAAGCCAAGAAATCCATATTTGTCAAAGAAATGAACCAGTGCTATGTACGCTGAGATGTCGTTTGTTGTATCGAGTGGAAATGTAAACAGGAGCTTACTTGCATCCCAGAGTCTGTATAAAAAGTTTGCTGCTAGTACGATGATTGGAATAAGAAATATCTTGTCTGAATTCCTCATATGTGGTCAGCCCATTGGTAGTTTTATAAATATTATGGATTCTTTATCGTCGCATATCTGCTAAGAGCCCAAAGAGTATGATTTGAATTCCTGCCAGAATGAGCATTGCAGATAAAATTACCCTTGGAATGCCTCCGACGACACCGTATGCGAGATACGTGTACAGGATTGCTAATCCGATGAGAACGCCTATAGTTACGAGTACCATGCCTATCTTGCCGAAGAATGCAAGAGGATTATAATCCCTGTAGATTCTAAAAATATTGATCCATGCTTTTAGGGCATAGTCAAATGGACCTTTCATAAGATGGCTCTCTCTTGTTTTTCGTGCATGTATTGGAATTTCTTTGATACGAAAGTTCAAGCGTGCGGCTCGGATTAACTGTTCATGTGTATACGTAAAATTGGTTGTGTATACGATTTCTTTTGCGACTTCTTTGGTGAATGCTCTGAAACCTGTTGTAGAATCCGTGATCTTCGTTTTTGTCAGCTGCGTAAACACTTTTGCGAAGGCCATGTTTCCCAGTCTTTTTATGATTGGCATGGCTTCTATTTTCCCAGAGAATCTGCTGCCAATGACCAGGTCATAGCCATTCTCAATCTCTGCGATGAGTTTTGGAATGAATTCCGCGGGATACTGCCCATCTGCGTCGGTATGCACGATAATGTCTACTTTTTCATCGAGGCAGAATTGCATTTCAGCCTTAAAAGTCTCTGCGAGGCCCTTGTTTCTTCCGTTTGAGCGCACCTTGGCGCCAAATTTTTGCGCGATGTCGACTGTTTTATCTATGCTTCCATCATCTACCACTAAAATTTTATATTTGTACTTTGTTTGATCCATGACGGTTCGAATTTCCGATATTACTGGACCTAGTGTATTCTCTTCGTTCCATGCTGGGATTGATATAGCGACGAGCATAGAGGGTTTTTCTTCAGAAGCATTTAAAAGGTTTGTTAAGGTGGGATATTAGTTATTCATGCCACTCATACCGAGGACCATCTTGAGCCCCTTTAAGTTTCTCTTTACATCTCTTATATTTCTTATTTTTGAGACGCGCTTAAGTAGGTATCTTGGTCTAAGGTAGAATTTTTTGAATGCGAGCCGCTGCATTTTTTGCAACTCTTTTACATTAGGATATCCTTTTACCAGAAAGACTGGAGCAAAGATATGGTAATCCTTGAAATTCTTGTCCAGTGTCCCCCATTTATCTGCAGTGTCCCAGAGTTCAGTGCCTGGGAACGGAGTTGCGATGGAGAATTGCGCATAGTCTGGATCGAGCTCGATTGCAAAGTCGATTGTCTTCTTGCCCATCTCAGGCGTTTCTCCTGGGAGGCCCAGAATGAAGGAGCCGCGCACTTCGATGCCTGCTTTCTTGACCATAGCGACGCCTTTTCTGATCATATCCAATGTTGTTTTTTTCTTGATGTTGTCCAGCATCTCCTGGTTGCCAGATTCTATCCCAAAGAACATGTTCCAACAGCCGGCTTTCGCCATTGCATTTACAATCTCTTCGCTAATCAAATCTAATCGGGACTCGCAGCTCCAGGCAATCTTGATATTTTCCGTTTCTAGTGCTTTGCAGAAATCCAAGACCCACTGCTTATTCATCGTGAAGATATCATCCCAGAACGCGATCTCTTGGACGTTATATTCCTGTTTCAGGTGTTTGATTTCCGCAATAACATTTTCTACACTTCTTTGCCTGTATTTTCCATTTGCTGATGCGCAAAATGTACAGGTATATGGACAGCCTCTCGTCGTCATCATTTGAAAGACGTTTTCTGAGATGCGGTAGTTGTTAGGGAGAGAATTGTATAGGCTCATGTCCAGAAGATGGCGTGCAGGAAAGGGAAAGGTGTTGAGATCTCGTACCATAGTACCTTCAATGATCTTCTGTTGCAAGAAGGGTTTGGGATTTGCTGCAATGTCCCTGAAAGTTAATTCTGCTTCGCCTTTAATGACGATGTCACAGCTGGTGTCTCTTAAAGTGTCTTCTGGCATTTTTGTCGGGTGTGGTCCGCCAATGATGACAATCACATCTGGATTTGCTTGCTTGATTGCTTTGGTGATTTCCACAGCTCGGTCGATGAGAATTGTTACTGCCGCCAGGCCGACTATATTTGGCTTGAAGCTTTGTATTTCTTTGAGTACATCTTCCTGCGTTTGCTTGTACGTAGGGCAATCCATAATGCGGACGATGTGTCCTGCTTGCTCAAGAACTGCTGCAATATAGCAGAGCCCTAGTGGCGGAAGGTGGCCTCCTATATCTTCTCCCACTTCATTATTGTATCTTTCCTTCATAGAATATGGCGGAAAAATCAGGAGGACTCTCATGAAGTTTCTTCCAGTCTCAGGCTATTTAAGTTTTATGTTTCAGTGATATTGTATACGTATATAGAATATCCTATTCTGTCGATGGGCTCTTCCGCTCTTAGCCAGGCATAGCATTCCCTATCAATACGTTGTGTGCCTTCGTACCAAAATCGTCCTCCATATAAGGCGTTGACACTCACCGCAAGAATGCCTTCCGTCGGTTCGCAGCCGAGTTTTTCATAGGTTATGTTTCTGTATTCTGGCTTTTCAAATCCGGCATACCGTAATTTTATTGACTCAATGTCATGATCCTGCATATAATACTTAAGATTGATCAGATCCTGCCCCCAATCAATGCTGTCATCTATGACATATAGCGGGGCTTTCTCTGGTGTTACAAACTCATTGAAGTACGCAATATATGACGGTGCAATTGTAATTGTTGTGAATGCGTACCAGCCAAGCAAGCAGATAATGATTATGGGAATTATCCTGTTATCATATTTCTTGAATTGAAAGACTTTAGCACTGAATACTATGAGAAATAGAAAAACTATGAGTGTATGACGAAGACCAAGGTTGAGGCGCACGATAAATGAGGATATGAAAAGGAAGATTACTGCTGGTAGAATTAATGTGAGCTCATCCTTGTATTGCTTGGCGCGCAAGCGTGTGAATAGCAATAGACTTATACAAAAGAGCGCGAGCAAGGCGATCGGTGTTTTTATCAAATAAAGGAAGACGTAATAGTACCAGATCCCATGGTTGGTGTAGGATCCCATGAAGTACTGCGAATGTCCTCCTACTGTATGCTTGAATTGCGTCGCATATGCTGCGAGCGATGACGCCCCCGGTACGGGAATATCTTTGAGTCCAAATTTTAGCGCATCTTGCAGCAGGGTGTTTGCAGTAAAATCTTCGGTAAGTTGTTGTAAACGCTCTTCGGAGCGGAATTGTCCGGATTTTGCGTAAAACGGATTCTTCGTATCATAGATTGGATTAAAGTCTGCTATACCCACAATTCCGAATACGACTATTGCTATGAGTACTCCTACAGAGATGTCTGTTAGAATTTTTTTTATCTGCGTACCTTGATGTACGAGGAGTATTGCTCCGTAGATTGGCAGTGCAAAGAGGGCCGTGCTCTTGCTCGTCAATGCGAGTCCGAAGAATATTCCCCATAACCACAAATATTTTCTTTCTTCTTCTTTTAGGTATTTCCAGAGATAGTAGCAAGAGATGAGCATGAATGTGGCTACAGCCAAGTCCGTCATGACGACCGTTGACATCCACCGAATATCCGGATGCAGAATGTATATGCATAGGGCAATTGCGGCGGGCAGAAGACCGAATAATTCTTTCGTCCAGCGGAAGACAAAGTAGGCACAAAGAAATGAAAGAAGCAGGAATGGAATTCTCGCCCAAAAAAGAATCGTAGCAAGATCATTGTCTTCATAGTATAACCACTCGGTGCGCGCATATTCTTGCGCATGTTCGATCGTTGTGGGGTCCGGTGCGTCCACAGGCAGGAAAAGCAGTGGCACTGCGGCGAGCACGTGCGTGAGTTGGGGATGGCCAGTCTGGAACGTCTCGCCCTCGGTGAGGTAATAATATCCTGCCATCATATAGATTGGTTCATTTACTGTCAGCGACTGATGGCCGAGCTGGTATAAACCCATTCCAATGTGCAGCATGAAGGCAAGTACTAGAATAAGGATACCTTTCTCTTTGGGCGTCATTCTCAAGAGCGCTTTCCAACGATTTATAAGAGTTATGAATAAAAATCAGCTCGTAAAACCAAGAACAAATCGTGCGCCTTTTGCATATCTTTTCACATCCTCTATAGAACGGATTTTTTTCAATCTGCCAAGGATATATTTCGGACGCAAGTAGAATTTTCTAAATGCTTTCTTGTTCAGCTTCATGAGCTGCTCTTTGTTTTTGTAGCCAAAAGGAAGAAAGACAGGCTCCCATATCGTGTATTTATCAAAGTTGGATTGATCTAACGTGCCCCATTGGCTTGCAGTCTCGTACAATTTTGTCCCAGGGAAGGGTGTGTTAATACAAAATTGAGCATAATCAGGATCCAATTCAACAGCGAAGTCTATGGTCTGTTCTCCGAGCTCTGGTGTTTCTCCTGGCAAGCCTATCATGAATGATGCACGGATTTCTATGCCTGCAGCCTTGGTCCATTTCACTGCGTCTCGCATTTGCTGGACTTTTAGGCGTTTGTTGATGTTGTCCAGAAGTTGCTGGTTGCCTGTTTCAAGGCCGTAGAAGATATTCCAGCAGCCTGCCTTTGCCATCTTTTGCAGGATTCTTTCGTTGACGCAGTCGGCACGAGCATAGCAGGTCCACGTGATATCAATTCCTTCTTTTAGGAGTTCATCGCACACATCTTCCGTCCATTTCTTGTTTATGGTGAACAGATCGTCCCAGAAAGATATTTCTTTTGCCCCGTATGTCTTGATCAAATGCTTAATTTCTTCCACGACTTTCTTTGGTGAGCGGGCTCGAAATTTGTTTCCAAATATTGCTGGATTGCTGCAGAAATCGCAGGAAAATACGCAACCGCGAATGGCAAGCATGTGGATGCTTGGGAGGCGCTTATATTGATTAGGTAATGGAATGTATCTTTCCATAGGCAACAGATCCCTTGCGGCGAATGGGAGGTCATCAAGATTCGGAATGTCTTCCCTTGGTTTGTTTTTTGTAATCTCACCGTTGATTTTAAAGACTGCTCCTTCAATTGTGGCTAGCAACTTTTTATCGCTGAGGAATTCTTTTTTGTTTAGGTGCTTTTTTTCATATTTCTCAAGGATATCCATCAGGGTGAGCTCGCCTTCACCGAAAACAAGTAGGTCAAAGCAGTTACTTTCCTGCATTATTTTGATTGGGCTTATGGTTGCGTGATGGCCGCCAAGAACAATGAGTGTGTCAGGAAACTCTCTTTGGATACGCTCAGCGCATTCAATTGATCTATTAAAAACAGCAGTGATCGCGGAGAGGCACACCACCTTTGGAGGATATTTTTTGACGATGTCCAATACCTGATCAAGGGAATAATTATAGACCAATGAGTCAATAACATTGACGGTTTTTCCTTTTTCTCTAGCAAATGCTGCAAGCGCGGCCAGCCCCAGAGGAGGCAGGTGACCGCCAGCATTCCCCACTGATTTTCCGTATCTCTCATCCACAGAAAGTGGTGGGCTGATAAACAAAATATCCATGCCTGACAGTGAAATGCCGGACTTTATTAATTTTCTGCAGTAGCTTTTTTCTATATTTTCTAGACCATGAATCCTTATAAATTTTGGTTGGGTTTGTTTATGTCATGTCGTCGTGTGAAATGTGTGGACATGCTGGAGATCTGCATAAGGCTATTGTGGAAGGGACTTTGCTGCTTCTTTGTGATAAGTGTGTTCGATTTGGGGAGGTTGTCGAGCTGAAGAAACCTTCTGCGGATGTTGTAAGCAGTCGACTGGAGTATTATCGGACGCACAGGTTTTCTTCCATGAGCTTACCTTCGACGGAGGAGGCAGTGGCTCGAGATTATGCTGTGCAGATAAAGAGTGCTAGGGAGAAGCTAGGAAAGACTCAGGAGGAGGTTGCACAGGCACTTGCCGAAAGAGTTTCCGTGCTGCAAAAAATTGAATCGGGGAATATGGAACCCTCGCTGAAACTCGCGAGAAAACTTGAGCAGTTTTTCAAGATACAAATTGTAAGGAAAATTGAGAAGGATGCCGATGGTGATGTCTCCTCATACAAGGCAACTGGTGGTGATGTGACTATTGGTGATGTAATTAAATTTAAAGAATAATTATTCTTGGTTTTTTAGCACTACAAGCTGATTGCATCCTAGCTGAAATGATTTATATTTTTCTATTTTCAAACCAATATCTTTTGCGAGAATCTCAAATCTTTTTTTGTTGTAAATGACCACATGGTCGTCAGCAGCACGCGGGCTGAAAAGGTTTATTTTGCTTCCATAGCGGTGAACAATATCATTGCCCAATGGAGTTGGAGTCGTGATAACAATTATGCCTTCTGGCTTTAAACAATTCTTTACTTGTTTCATGATATGTTTCTGATTGTACAAGTGCTCAATGAGCCCTACCATCAGGATGCAGTCGAATTTCATATCAAAATGGAGGGTGTCTTCGTCAAAATCGTAGCGGAAGAATTTGCACTCTGGAAATTTTGCCTGGAGGGCCTTTACAATTTCGGTGTCAATATCTACTCCGTAATAGCTCGTGATTTTGTCCCTGTAGAGTTCGTAGAAGTCTGCCTTTCCACAGCCCAAATCGAGAACATCTCCTTTCACAAAATTTTTGACAATTTTTTTTCTTTTTTCACGGAGATAGGAAGACAAGACTCCTTTTGGCATAGCTGTTTCCCAACCATGTTCCGTCAAAGAAAAAGCTTCATTTTTCATTCAAGAGGGTTGGCTTTTTTTGTGTTTATAAGTTTTCTGTACGGCTCTTTGGATCATCATAAAATATATAAATCGACGGTCATGGGCTGTGTTCACATGAAGATAGGAATTGCCATTACTCTTTACGATAAGTTTGAAGAACTGAAGCTTCTTGTTGATATTATTCGTCACAACTGGAAAGAAAAGTACATCATTACTGTGTGCAGTAATCATCCTGATGCTGCCAAGCATATGAAAGATATCGATGTTGATGCCTGGGTGCAAGGTGAAGATATCAAGTATTCCCCTAAATTGCCGTACATTCGGGCTAGTATTAATATCACGTGTCGTATACTTGATGGAATTAAAAAATCCTGCACCGCGGCCAATAATCTTGGCGTGGATTATGTGATGCACCTCCATACGGATGCGTGGGCGCTGAAAGAGGAAGAAGTTGTGAAACTTGCGGAGCATATGAAGAGAAACAAGATTCGGTTTGCAGGAAGAGGAATGGGTCTGGGTAAGGCACGGCCGGATTGTCCTTTAGGGCATCTTGATGACATGTTCTTTATGTATGATGTGCGGTTCATCGAAGAGCGGAAATTTTTTGACTATAATCCTCTTGAGCTCTTGCCGGATAGGCTGACCATTCACGGTGTGCTTTCTCTTCTGATTGTTGGAAGGATTGGGTTAAGTAATTTTTATCTCTACGAGAACCATACTAGCCAGGTGTTCTGGGATGGAAAACATGCTGATCCGCATTTCGAGCGGGGGAAGCCCATGATGTTTGATCCTGAAAAGGGTTTTCTTCATATCCACTCACAGTCTTTTCCTGGGGATTTGTCAAAAAATTTGCAAGCTTATTACCTTAAGAAATATGGTTTGACAAAAGGGAAGGCGATTGAGGCGTTCGTGGCTCGATTTTCTTTGGCTGATCGGGTTTTGTTTCGCAGACTCAATCGGCTGGAGCAAAAGCTTGACAACGATTTGCGTAAACAGGGATATTTTCTTAGCATTGGCAGGTTTGGCAGGGACTTCAATAAGAAGCTTGAATATATTCATATGCCTCTTGGAAAGAAACTGCGTTTTTTGTTTGTCAACTCTTCGCGCGCATTGTGGACTGAGATCTTCGGGAAAAGGCGGCTGCGTGCCGGTAAGTACTATGGGCTTGAGCTGTATCCGGAAATTTCAGTATGGCCAAGGTACTTGGGTGCTTTTTATGCTGAGAATCTTGAAGCCAGTGATTATCCAAACAAAGAAGATGTGTGGTTCTTAAAAAATAAACAAGTATAAAATAATTATGAGCGGTGTTCAGCTTCTATTCTTCCGTCGGCGCGTCCGGCATCATCTTGTAGTCTTATGACATCATCTACCTCAGGTGTTGAGGCTTCGAGCAGGACAAGATCTGTTTTCGCAATTATTCTGTGTCTTATTCCCGGTGGAACAGAGAAGAAATCGTGTTCTCTCGCCTCGTATCTGATTGGATTCCCTTGTTCATCCACGCCAAACCACACTTCGGCAAAGCCCTCATCAATATAGTTTGTTTCAAATTTCTTGTTGTGATATTGGTAGCTTGTTCGTGTGCCTGCTGTAATGCGGATACGTTTGAAGCAGAATCTATCATTCAATTGCAACCAGTGTTCATCGCCCCAGGGTTTGGTCACCAGATGGTCCCGCTTGTCAATGTGAAGGCCATGCCCCTCTGTTGAGACTCCCTGTAGGATTACACCAAGGTCTCCACTGGATATGTGAAATGATCTTAACAGATCAAATTGTACTGTGTCTCCGGTTTTCACCTGGAATGCATAGGAACCACGCTGGTCACATATGCCTATGTCTGCATGTCCACCAACGACGTAAAAGGAGCCAAATGTTCTGGTATATGTGGCAATGTCCATTCCAACAGACGGGGAAAGATGAAGGCGCTGATAGAGATACCTAGGATTGTCTTCAAGCGTTGCCAGTGTCCCCCAGGGTTCATTGCTCTCTACTTGGGCTAAATTTTTCATAATGATCGATTACCTCCATCATTGCATTTATGATCGTTTCGTGAATTTCTTCATGCAGCTCTAACTGTTGTATGATTTTTATATATTCAGGTGATGAGAAATGGTAATGCCCGGCTACGACACAGCAGAGGAATTTGTTTTCCTCGGTATTGTTATGCAGCCATTTCTTCCACTTGTTTCCCGTGTATACTCGTTCCAGAAAGTCGCTGAAATTGACTCCGTACTGCAGGCACTTGGTTAGCACGAGCTGGGTTTGAATGACCCCAAACTGCGGCGCAATGTTCATCGCATCTACGATACCATTCCGTTTTGCAATTTCTGCAGTGGGAAGATAATCTGCATTGTGCTCCTTGAGTTTTAGTCCCTTTTGGTGTAATACTTGGGAGACCTTTGCAATAAAGTCCCTATTGAAATCACCAACTTGGTTCATCTCCTTTACAAGGCTTCCTGTCTGCACCACATAAAACTCAGGGCTGCAGAAGCTCTTGAAGAAGTCAATTTCCTCTTCCAATGTACTAAGATCATTAATGGTGAACTGTGCGGCCCTATTTTCATCCGTGCCGATTTCAAGAAGAATATTTGGATTAAGTTTTAAACAGAATTCTACTGCTTTCTTTGCCTCTGCAAACATTTCCTGCTTTGTACCCTGGAAATGACAGAAGTCGACGTGAATAAGGTCAAATCCGTTTTTTATATCTGATTCCATAGATTTGTATACGTCAGCAAGATCAAAATTGCCATTAAATCCTGGGCCACAGTGATCCCTGCAGATTTTGACGCTGCTATAGGGATATTTTTGCTTCATGGTACGTACGAAGTTCATGAAGTCTGCTGTTGTCCAGTTATTCACATATCCACCACTATGGTCCACTTGATTTTTAGAAGGGATAAGCATCAATTCTTTTCTGTGGTAGTGTGAGTAACGGAAAACCGCTTCGGTAATTTCAGTGCTCATGGGTCCTATACCTATTTTTGCTTTCAACATTTTTTAACCTCTTTTTGTTTCGCTTGCTTGCAGCAGTGATCTGTGTAGCATTGCTTTTCCCAGATAGTACAACATCACGTCAAAGGGATCATGATGCAGCGGAGACATATTTAGGAATATGATTGCAGTCAGTATCTTAATTTTGTCAAGATCGTAGCCATTTCTCCTGAGAAAATTTTCGTAGGTTTCTTTTGCTTCAAGGAGATCATTCTTGATAAAATAGTTGTAATAAACGCTGGAACCGCTCATGTCAAAGGAGAACATTCCTTCTTTAATCAATTGGTAGGGGAGAATCATACCCCCGTACATTTTTGCGAGATCGTAGTAGAGGTCGCCGTACTGTGTTAGGCCTCCAAAGTCCTGGCGCCAATCTAATAGGACAAATTTCTGTAAGTGACTTACTTTATCTCTTGTTACCAGCACGTTGTCAAACTGGAGGTCACCGTGAAAATTGCTTGGGGTGCCTTTGCAAATATAATCCCAGTCTACTTTGTTGAACAATTCCGGTAGTGTAGGAACGGCAACGCCGTTAATGTTATTTTCAGAGTCGATAAGGTTTCGTTTTTCATAGAACATCTGCAGTCGCTTTTGCGTCTTTTCGAGGTAGAATTTTCTACAGGCCTCTGAGAATATGCGTGATTCCGCTTCGGTGAGCTTTTGTTCCTTCCATAGATTTGGCTTTGCCCAGTGCAGGAAGTCCACTACTAACTGGTTATTGAGGACACTGTACAATGTTTGGCCATCTATTTTTTTGTATGCGTAGAAATTATTTTTTACTCCTTCGATTTCAGGGCAGAGACCTTTAAGGTAGCCTGCGCGTTCTGTTCTTTTTTTGGCAATCTCGGCATCAGCAAAGTATTTTATGACTTTTCCGCTGACAAAATAGAGGAATTCGTCTCCTTTGCTGAAGTCAAATTTCTTCTCTTCTCCTGAGAAATTCTTATTTGTTTCGATGTAATTATTTAGGGAGCCTGTGTCGAACCAGGTGAAACCTATAGGAGTCAATTTTTTTTCTATGAGATGCTTAAATCCGTTAGAGACCTGAATCTCTCCGCTAATAAGCTCCTTATTCTTTTCCAATGCAGAGAAGAAATCCTCATAATCATGAATACCTGCAAGCCCTATGAAGGCAAATTTGTTATCTGTTTTTATTTTGTCGTCAATCTGATAGATTAAGTTGTTCTTGATTTTTACGGTGCAATACTTTTCTGTGTCTTTTACTGGGGAAATGCCAAACCAGTTCTCATTCGGTGCGGGAACTTCTTCGAGCACAATCGTATCTGCAGCGACAAAAATGAATGGGCAATGCAGGTGATCCTTACATTGTAGGAGAGAATATCCTGGGCCTGTGCCCGGCCCGATGTATTTGTCCACTTCGACGAATGTAAATCTTCTTTCTGGGTGCGCAAGAGCCAGGTAGTCTGTAATCGTTTCCTTTTTGTGGCCCACCGCTATGACAATTTCTGTTTCCTTTGGAAATTTTTCTACGATGTATGAGATGGCCGCTTTGAAATTGATAGGGAGGACTGCTTTGTTAATATGTTCTGAGAGGGCGCCCATTCGAGTGCCCAGACCAGCGGCAAGAATGCAGACTTTATAGTTATTCATTTCTATCTCCCTGAAAGAATCTTTTATGCACTTCAATGCACGCGTCGCAGACTGCGCCTTCACCAGACTTTGATTCCGTCACGAAATGCGCAGCTTCTTTTGCTTCTCTGCGTGCGTTCTCTGGTGCAATGCCAAATTTGCAGGCTTTTAAGATTTGCGCATCGAAAATTCCGTCTCCCATGTAGATGGTGTTTTCAAAGCCATATTTTTCCTTTATGTAGGAGAATCGGTCAGCTTCCGGAACCAGCTCTAGCTGGAATCCCATGTCCTTGATTCTCTTTTCGGAAATGGGAAAGCCTCGCTTATCTGCAGAAATGAACACAATGTTCATTTTATCCTTGAGCAGTTTCAGACCATCCCCATCATGCGCACCGAAGACTTTATAGGCCTTGCCCTCTGAAGAGTACAGGAACTGGCCAGTTGTTAGAACACCATCCACGTCAAGAATAAAATTGAGTATCATATTTCTCCAGCGAGCATTTTGTCAATAATAGACTGTGGCGCCTGATGGCTGGTGTAGAGTGCGACCTGCCTTACTGCCTGGTATACGGCCATGTGCAGACCAGGTATTCTTTTTAGGCCCTGTTCTTCGGCTGCATGCATAAGCAGAGATCCGTCAACTACCACGTCCTGAACGACTTCAAATCCCGCTAGAATCGCGCCTACATTTAGTGGCTCTGCGATTTTATACATCCCTATCGATGTTGCATTAATGAACATGTATCCGTTCAAACCTTCGAGCCCTCTCCAGCTGCCGTCCCATTCTATGTACTCACAGTCGAGCTTCTCAGCAAGATTTCTTGCTTTTGAGAGTGTTCTGTTGGCAATTCTTAATCTGCCTCCAAGTTCTATCACTGCTACTCCGACTGCCTTTGCGACTCCTCCGGCACCTATCATAAGAACGTCGCGGTCCTTAATATCTGCAGTCTTTTCGATTGCGATTTTGGCTCCTGAGTAATCTGTATTGTACCCCATGAGCTTTCCATCAGCATGTTGTACAATAGTATTCACTGCGCCAATGTCCTTTGCTCTTGGGCTAAGGAGGTCTAGGTGCTGCAGAACTGCTTCTTTGTGTGGCATGGAGACGCTGCAGCCGGCAATCTTGAGGGCACGTATCCCTTCTATGGCTGCGGCTAATTCACTTGCAGATACTTGCCGTGGAACATAGATATAATTGAGACCAAGCGCTTGATAGCATGCATTATGGAATCTTGCACCAAAGTTTCCTTGCCTTTCTGCAATAGAAATACAGAGTTTTGTTTCCGCATCAACCATTATTCTTTTTTTTAGATTTTGTTTTATAAATTTTATGTTGCTCTGCACCTCAGGAAAAGTTATTGTACTCAAATAGGATTTGCACAATATTTATATAGTCTCTCTTTCTGAAAAGTCTTTCATGAAAGTTATGCTCATTGTGCCGCCCTATGGTCTTCGGGCTGACGGAAAAAAAATCAAGCAAAAGAAGGGGTTTCTGCCGCCCATCGGTCCAGCACTGCTGGCAACGATTCTAGACAATGCAGGACATGCGGTGAAAATTCTTGATATGCAAGTAGATAATTTTGCGCCGAGTGAGTTAGTTGCCTATCTCCGTGCTGAGAATCCTGGAATTGTCTGCATGTCCATGCTTGATGCAACGTACAGAGTTACTAATGAGATTTTCTCTCTTGTGAAACAAAATTTTCCTTCTATAATAACTGTGTGTGGCGGCATTCATCCGAGCATGTATCCTAAAGAAACGCTACAGGAGAGCAAGGATATAGATTACATTATTTACGGCGAGGCTGAGAACACACTTACGGAGCTCGTCGTTGCATTAGAATCAGGCAAGGATGTATCAAACGTTCTCGGGATTTATCATAGGAAGGGTGAGGAGATTGTGCTTACCGGTTATCGACCTATTGTGAAAAACCTTGATGATTTTCCTATCCCTTCACGGAAATTTTTTGAGGTTTCTAGATATGTACCGATGCCGCACACGTATAAGCGATGGCCTTCGACCAATATGATGACTGGTAGAGGTTGCACCTACTCACTGTGCACGTTTTGTTTTGAGTCGTCGCAGTTCGTTCGCGAGAAGGGATATAGGCGAATCAGTGTTGAAAGAGCGCTTGAAGAAATTCGATATCTCCAGAAAGAGTATGGTATACGGGATATTGTTTTTTGGGATGATGAGTTCCTTATGGGTGGCGATTGGGTAGAGGAATTTTGTGATGCTCTTGTTTCCAATAACATAGATATTACGTGGAGCTGCTATGGCAAGGTGAATTATGTGACACCGGAGCGCGTGAAGAAAATGGCTAAAGCGGGATGCTGGAATGTCCTATTTGGCTTGGAGTCTGCGAATCAGGATATTCTTAACTTCGTAAAGAAAGGTCAGACGCTGGACATGATGCGGAATGCGGTGAAGTGGATGCATGATGCAGGCATTGAGGTGCGTGGGTCGTTTATCTTTGGATTACCTACTGAGACACCAGAGAAGGCGCAAAATAATATTGATATGGCCGTTGCACTGGATTTGGATTACGCCATGTTTACCCTATCCACCCCGTTCAAGGGTACAGAGATGTATGACGTATGCAAGAGCGGGAAGTATGGTACCTACTATGGTGATGGAGATTATGAGAAGCATACGATTGCATCTGTAGTGTTCTTGCCAAAGGATTATGAGTCGGCTGAGCAGCTGATGGCAATCCGAAATAAGGCTTATAAAAAATTCTATTTGCGGCCTCGTTATTTTCTGAGAAAATTGAAGAGCATACAGTCCTACGATGATGTGGTGCGGTACTGGCGTGGTGCAACGTGGTTGCTTACGCGTCGGAGCTATGAGCAGATAGGTTAGTTTTCTTTTACGTAACATTTAAATATTATTGGACTTTGTAGGTTTTTATGAGACTATTGTTCATCGTTCCTCCGTATGGATTTAGGCCTGTGGGGACTAAGAAAGTCAAGCAAAAGCAGGGATACTTACCGCCAGTAGGTTTAGCGCTTCTCGGTACGATTTTGGAGAGTGATGGGCATGATGTTAGGATTCTTGATATGCAGGTAGATTACTTGACGGAGGATGAGCTTGTTCAATACATTCGCGATTTCAATCCTGGACTAGTGTGCCTTTCTATGCTGGATGCTACCGTGCACATCGTTAATGATATGTTTACTGTTGTCAAAAATCATTTCCCCGAGATGAAGACGGTCTGTGGTGGGGTGCATGCGAGCATGTATCCTAAAGAAACCTTGCAGGAGAACAAGGATATTGATTACGTCGCATATGGCGAAGCCGAAATTACGCTGAAGGAGCTTGTGGTGGCGCTTGAGAAAGGATCTGATCTGAAAAAAGTTCTTGGGATTTATTTTAGAAATAATGATGAGATTGTGTTTACCGGTTACAGACCTATAGTGAAAAATCTTGATGATTTTCCTATTGCTTCACGAAAATTTTTTGATCTGAATAAATACATTCCTACTCCGAACCAATACCGGAGGCTGCCTGCGACGAACATGATTACGGGAAGGGGCTGCACGTATTCTTTGTGTACTTTCTGCTTTGAATCGACACCGTATGTGCGTGAGAAAGGGTACCGGAGAATAAGCGTCCAGCGGGCGATTGATGAAATTAAGTATCTTCAAAAAGAATTTGGTGTTAAAGAAATTGATTTTTGGGACGACGAGTTTCTCATGGGTGGAGACTGGGTTGAAGAGTTCTGTGATGCAATGATTGCAGAAGGGCTTGACATTACCTGGAGCTGCTATGGAAAAGTTAATTATGTGAAACCTGACCGCATGAAGAAGATGGCGAAGGCTGGGTGCTGGAACGTTTTCTTTGGGCTCGAGTCGGGAAATCAAGAATTATTGAACTTTATGAAAAAAGGGCAGACCCTTGACATGATGCGGAATGCCGTCAAGTGGGCGCATGATGCGGGTATCGAAGTTCGTGGATCATTTATTCTGGGTCTTCCTGGTGAGACGCCGCAGATGGGGCAGAAGACGATAGATTTTGCGCTGGAGTTAGATTTGGATTATGGACAGTTTAATTTTACGACTCCGTTCAAGGGAACAGAAATGTATGATGCGGTGAAGAGCGGGCAATATGGGACATATTATGGCGATGGGGATCATGCAAAACATACTGTTTGCTCATTTGTTTTTTTGCCAAAAGATTATGAGAGCCCTGAGCAGCTCATTGAACTGCGAAAGAAGGCCTACAGAAAATTTTATTTCAGACCCAAGTATTTCTGGCTGAAATTACGCCAGATTCAGTCTGCGGAGGACGTTCTTAGATATTGGCGAGGGCTCATGTTCCTGCTTGATGTACGGCTCATTAACAAAGGGAATTATTAGATCCCTAATTTCGTCTTTCTCTTTCTGGTCAGATAGCAGCCAACGCCAATGAGGCCAAAAATCTGCCACATGATAAGGAAAATGAGATACATGCTGATAGAGGCCTCCAGTGGAACTCCCACCAGACTGAAGAGGTATGCCCCGACACCTTCTCTTACTCCCAGACCATTTGGAGTCAGGGGTATGAGGCTTGCAGCGAGGGCTATGGCATTGATAAGTATGGCATAGAATAAGGACACATCAATGCTCATTGCTTTGAACAAGAGAATAATTACCAAGCCATTTATGAACGGCCGAACTGCAGTGAGAAATACGTTTATCAACACTCTGCTCCGATGCTTTTTCACAAGGGTGCGGAATGTGCTGCCAAATCCTTGAAATTTTTCTGCATATTTTCCCAATACTTTTGAGGCTACCCTTCTGCCAGGCTCCGAGAAAAGAAATGCTCCTGTTGCAGCGATGACTGCAAGGAATAATAATCCTATATAGAGCTCAGCAGAGCTGAGGATGGTGAAAATACCTACGGTTGCCACAAGACCGAAGACAACTATCGTAATCAGTTTATCAAGAATGGTAAACGCGGTGCTTTCGCCAATGCTAAATCCTTTGTCTTTCATGAAGTAAATTATCGACAGGTCTCCTGCTTTTCCTGGGAGGATGAGGCCTACAGAAAAACTCATAAGGAAATATTTTAGCCATTGCATAAATGACGTGAATCGCACGGTATCAAAGAGGATTTTGAGGCCATATGCGGTCACCAGAATACCCGTTGTATTTAGAAGTAAGGCGAGGATGAGCCATGAATAGCTGAGCGTGCTTAGTATTTCTCCTATTTTTGCCAGGTCAATCCTGCTGACAATATATGCAACGATTGCGACAAGAATCAACACCTCAAGTGCGATTCGCAGTTTTGATTTCATTCTGTTCCTTGAACTCCAGTGATTTTAAAAAGCTTGTCTATTTTCTAGACCGTATTTTTCTTATCCCTGCCTTTATTATCATAAGCTCCTCTTTTTTGAAACAGTTGAGCAAGAGGAGGACCAATCCATGCAGTGCCACAGCTGCAATTGCCAGCAAAATAAATGTCGCTGTATCCATTGAAGGTATCTGTGATTTTACTATTATGGTGAGTGCCGCGATGATGAGCATGGACAGAAGCATTTTTAGATAGGTAGCATCAAAGAAGTGGACGTTTGCTTTACTGCGTGCTACACTGAAGAAGAGGATTGTAGTTATTAGAAAACTTGCTCCTGTGGCTAGCGCGGCGCCATTGTACCCATACGGTGGAATGAGAAATAAGTTTAATATCACGTTAGCTATGACCCCTATCAACGTTATGTGAAAAATTGTTTTGGTTTTCTTGTGCATCAGCAGAATATCTCGCGGCACATCTGTCAAGCTGGAAATGCAAAAGAATATGGAAAGGATGATTAGAGAAGGGTATGCCTGCCCGTAACTCTGCCCGAAAAAGAGGCTTAGAATTTCTCGTGGGAATAGGACAAACAGCAACACAGGGAATGAATTGATGAGAAAAATCCAGCGTATAGTCGTTTTGTACGTGTTTTCCAATTGCTTTTTTTGGTTGCCTAGGTAGAGAGCTGCAGTTACTGGCAAAAAGACAGCCATTATACTTTTGGTGAGCAAAGAGATGAGATTAGCTGTCGGCGCCGCAGTATTGTACAGACCCACTTCTGTCACCCCGCGGAAAAATCCAATCATCAATGTGTCTGTCCACGTTAGTATTATCATAGATATGCTATTAAGCAAGAGTGGCCATGAGTATACTAGCAGTTCTTTATTAATTAATTTTGCCTTTACCTTGGTAGTAAATACTGTGAAAACCTTTCTTTGGAAGTAAAAAATGGATAGAATAAAGCTGGCAAAGATGGAGATTGTGTATGCCCAGGTGATACCAAAGACTGCATAGCCCATGCCAAGAAAAATAATCGTTAGTATGAGTTTTAAAATATTCTCTGCGATGCGTGTGATCGTATCATATTTTATTAGCTGAAAGGCTCTTAGTGCCATCTGGAAAATTGTCCTCATTACACCGAATGGAATTGCAATTGCTATGATTTTTAATATCAGGCTTAGCTCCTCTGTATGAAAAAAGGCGATTGCAATGAAATCCGAGAGGATGAATAACAAAAAGCTGAGCATGAGGCTCAATGCGAGGCTTAGTTTGGATGCGGACTTAATGAATCTCTTGACACGCTCTTTTTCCTCCTGCTTCAAAGACGATGAAATCAGTCCGTACAATCCTGTGTCCATTCCAAAGACGCATACTACTGAAATGACGCCGAAAATTGCCAAGGCAATAGAGAGAAGACCATAATTTTCAACACCAGTTCTTGCGATCACCAGGCGGAAAATGTAGGTGAGAAGTTTTGCAAGTACTGTTCCAAATAAAAAAATCGCCGCCGCTTTTGCAATTGTTTTGACAGGTCTGTTTTCCATTATACTTGATAAATATTAATAGTGTCCCCTCTCTTTGCTAAGGATAAATTGAGTTCTTTTGTCGTTACAATATATTGATAATTTTCATATGTGTTGATATCGCCAATGTCCCAGTCTCCCCTGATCCAATACGCCATGAGGTGCATTGGCCGATCTTTTGCTTCTTCAAGATTCTTATGCTCTCCTTCTCTGAAGATTGTCTCTGGAATGTTTGCTTCGTCGAAAAGGAAGGTTGCATCCGGCTCCAAGTTGTCGTTGATCCAATACCCGAGCTGCACTTCTTCCAGTGGGTACCATCGTTCGTTTGCATCATAGATTATTACAGCAGTATTGAGTATGGTTATTGTTAAAAAGTAGACGAATGCGATAAAGACCGTTTTCTTAAATGTGTATTTTTTAATTGCCAGAAGTGAGAGTGTTAGCAATGCAATTCCAATGCTTATGAGGAGTGTGTAATGAATTGTTGCGGACTCTACGATGTAGCTGACAATGCCTAGATGGGTCAGTGAGGTGTTGTTGATGGGAAAGAAAGTGTTGTCTAAGGTGAAATAGGTTGTGCCTCCGAGGAATATGGCCGTGAAGATTGTCCATTTTTTAGATAGTTTTTTTATTCTGTCAATGCTCATGAACCCGGTAATAATGAACAACGGGAGCACTGATTCCACATACCTCCCAATCATCCGCTGGTCACGAAAGTTTACTGCATAGCTGCCATTATTTGCAGCGAGGAATATGATAGCTATGGTCGCAAGGCAGAGTATTTCCAAAAATAATTTCGTTTTCTCATCAAGATGTTTGTATTGATAGATGAACTGTATGGAAAAAATGAAAAGGAGTATGGCTGCGGCAAGTATCAGGTAGTTTGAATACAGGAGTGTCCAGATTATCTTGTTATTTAGGTGACTTGTTGATCTGGCAACCTCGTGAGAATACCCAAGGATTCCAATGAGACTGAAACCTCGTGTCAATCCTTTCGTAATCAGCAATGGAAGAATGGTGAGAAGTGCGGCTCCAATGAGGAGGCATTTACTCTTTATAATGAGCCATTTCTTGTCTTTCAAGAGATGCCATACGGTAAGAAGGATAATAAGCGGAAAGAGGACTATTCCTATCGTTTTTGTGAGATAGGTGAGACCGACAAAAATACCCGCAAAAATGTCCCAGGTAATGCTCTGCTCACTGAATGCCTTGTAGATGAAATAGACCGCGAACAAAAAAAGCGGATAAAAAAGGTTCTCTGCAAGCACGTAGAATGTAAAGGAAAACATGGGTGGGAGGAGGGCAATGATGGCAGCAAGTAGGATACTCTTTTTTTCTGTGAAGAATTCTTTTGCAAGCAGGAATGCCGGGAAAACAATCAATGATGAGAGCACTGCACCAATTATTTTCATGATGAAGAATGCGAGATTCATGTCGTTGAAGATGTATGCTATTGATAGTAATAATGGATAGAGAGGAGGATAGTTGCTATTCAGAAGGTCTTGCAGGTCGGTCAGTGCATGTGCCTCGAAGATACTCTTTGCGTTCTCAAAGTAGGAGAGGCTGTCTGAGAAGCCCAGAGGGACTGGTATGAAAAAGGAGAGAAGAATCTTTGTTAGTACCAATGCTCCAAAGAGGAGGAATACTGCCTTTTTCACACCGTTTTTTTCTGAGGTGATCTTTTAAATGTTGTGTATTCTTCTTACGGATACATAAATCTTTTAAATCGTCCCCATGTTTGTAGCGCCATGAAATTACTGATTGATATTTTGCATCCTGCACACCTGCACCGACTGAAGTATTTTATCCGTATGCTGAAAGATGCAGGTCATGAGGTTGTTATCACCGCAAGAAATAAGGAAGTTGTTTTTCGGCTCCTGAACACGTATGGTTTTTCGTATGTTGATACCGGAAAGCTTGGAAAAGGAAACAAGGGAAGGATAGAGGAATATTTTCGGCGTATGCTCATTATGTTTCGGGTCGCTCGGAAGTTCAAGCCGGATGTGCTCATCGGCGGTGACGGCGTCACCATAGGGCCTGTAGGAAAACTGCTGCGGATTCCCAGCGTTTCTGTATCTGACACGGAGGATGCTGGTTTGATTTCCAAGATATCCTATCCGGTAACGACACATATTGTAACACCTTACTGTTTTGAAAGGGATTTTGGCGAAAAGCAGATACGATTTCATGGTTTTTTTGAGCTTGCATACCTGAGCGACAAGTATTTTGTTCATGATCCTTCGGTATTGAAGGAATTTGGGATTACGGAAGGCGAAGCGTACTTTATTCTTCGTTTTGTGTCTTGGGACGCGTGCCATGATGTGGATGAGAAAGGATTATCGCTTGATGAAAAGCGCCAGATCTTTAAGGAACTTTCTCAGCACGGAAAGGTTTTTATTAGTTCAGATGGCAAGGTTCCTGCGGAATTCGCTCCGTATGCGATTGATCCCGTGAACATGCATTCTGTCCTCTATTATTCGAGCCTATATGTGGGTGATAGCCAGACGATGTCTATTGAGGCAGGGCTGCTGGGAGTTCCGTCTATCCGCTGTAATTCTTTGGTGGGAAAAATGCATGCAAGGGGGCAGTTTCTTGAATTCCAAAGATACGGGTTAGTGTATTCTTATTCTGATTTTGCGAGCGCGTTTGCGAAAATGAAGGAAATCCTTGCAATGAAGAACGCAAAGCAGGAGTGGGAGAAGAAACGTCAGATAATAATTAAAGAGACCATTGATTTTAATACCTTCTTTTTTGATTGGATACAGCAGGAAAAATTCAAAAAGTAATTAAAGTGTGTTTGCTCATTGTCCCGCATGCAGAAAAAGGAACTAGAGATACTATTGTCCAAGCTGCGTGGATTTGATCATCCCAAGCTTGGCCTTGAACAGTACGAGACCAGTTCTAGCGTTGCCGCAGATATGCTGTGGAACGCGTTCAATAATGGTGATATTAGGGGGAAGGTCATAGCGGATTTGGGATGCGGTGCTGGGATCCTCGGATTTGGTGCTGCGCTGCTTGGCGCGAGGAAGGTTTTTTTTGTCGATATTGATGACAATGCTCTTGAGATTGCGAGGAAAAATAAGGTTTTCCTTGAGAAAGTTACTGGCGGGAAAATTCTTTGTCAGTTCGTTCATATGCCTATTGGAAAGTTTACGAAGAAGGTGGACGTTGTCTTGGAGAATCCTCCGTTTGGCACAAAAAATATTCATGCTGATAAGGTTTTTTTAGAGAAGGCATTTGTACTTGCGCCGGTTGTCTATTCCTTTCATAAGTATTCGACAAGAGAGTTTGTGAGGAAATTTGCTCATGAGCAGGCCTTTCACCTGGTTGCCGTATATCGCTATCGGTTTCCCATACGTGCACAATTCTCATTTCATACCTCTCGACTACAGTATATCGATGTTGCGTGTTGGATGCTGCAGAAGGATTAGGGCTTATATTCGCCTTTCCACTGATTATATTTGATCTTAAGAACTTCATTCAACATTCTGATGCTATCTTTTAGAGGAGAAAGTGTGCTTCCTGCCTGATCAATCCACGTGACGGGCAACTCCTTGATTTTATAGTCTAACTCTTTTGCGATGAAAAGAATCTCCACGTCAAATGCGAATCGTTGCAAGGTTTGCCTGGGAAAGATTTTTCTGGCTGCTGCCTTCCTAAACATTTTGAATCCGCATTGTGTATCCGTAAAACCTGGCAGCACTGTTGTCTTTACGAGCACCGGAAAAGCATTGCCTAAAATTCTGCGCGACTTTGGCTGCTGCACTGTTATCTGTGAATCCTGCAGATTTCTCGATGCTATTACCACATCGTACCCTTCATTGATTGCATCCAAAAATTTTTTTGTTTCTTCGATTGGTGTTGCAAGATCACTGTCTGTAAAGAGGATAGGATCATATTTTGCATTGATGACACCGAGCTTTACTGAGAATCCTTTTCCCATGTTCTTTGGGTTCTGAATAAGCTTGACTCCCTTGTCTTGATATTTCCTTGCTATTTCTCCTGTTGCATCCGTGCTCCCATCATCAATGACGAGCACTTCATAGGCAGTGAAGTTCTTCTGCAGGTATTCGGTGATTTTTTGCAGAGAAGGCTCGAGCCGTTTTTCCTCATTATATGCAGGAATGACGATAGAAATCTCCATTTCCGGAGGAACATTTAGCCAGATTTAAATATATTGTGTAGGTCTCTCTTACGCTCCAATAGGCTGTAGAAAGCTTTAAAAAGAGGAAAGGAACTCTCTTGGTTATGGAAATCAACGTTCTCGAGCATGACAAGCATCGGCTGAAGTTTGAGCTGATCGGAGAAATGCATACACTGCCAAATCTCATTACAAAAGAGCTCTGGAACGATGATGACGTTACCGTTTCCGGGTATAACCTTAAGCACCCGCAAACGAGCAATGTGATGATTCTTATTGAGACGACTAAAAAAGATCCGAAGAAAGTCCTTCTTGATACCCTTGCTACGCTGAAAAAGCGAAGCACTGAGTTCCGAACACAGTTCAAGAAAATAGCGAAATAAGAACATATTTAAACGATTCTTTCTTTACCTTTGTCTATGACTACCATTAAAGAATACGCGAAGAAAACGTATCATTTTTTGTTCAAAGAGGACTCCCTGCTCTCGTGGCTTGCGAATCTTCTCCTCGCCTTTCTTATCGTCAAGTTTCTTATTTATCCTGGGTTAGCGCTGGTCTTAGGTTCGGAGCTGCCTTTGGTTGCGGTCATCTCGGGAAGCATGGAGCACGAAGGGCTTGATTTTGATACTTGGTGGGAGCAGAATGGTGCGTGGTATGAGGAGCGAAATATTACGAAGGAGATGTTCGCTGCATACGGTTTTACCAATGGCTTTAATAAAGGGGATGTCATGATTCTCGTGGGCGCAAAAGACGTGGAGGTAGGGGATGTGCTTGTGTATGCATCAGAGGTGCACCCGTATCCGATTATTCACAGAGTTACGTATATAAATGAGGATAGCACTTATCAAATCAAAGGGGATAATAATGACGGGCCGGATCCGGTGAATGTCACCTCAGAGCAGCTTATAGGTAAAGCTTTATATAGGATACCAAAAATAGGGTGGATAAAGATCTGGTTTACCGAGCTTATCGGAATATAGGAGGAAAAAAATGTTATTTTGTCCAAACTGCGGAAGTATCATGGCCCCAAAAGAGGAAGGCAAGAAGACCTTGCTTGTCTGTACTTGTGGCTATTCTCATGTTGAAAAAGAAGATATACTGATGCGGGAAAGTGTTCGCACGCATAAGAAGACAGAGATTGTTGATGACAAGTCGCGGAAGGTTCTGCCAAAGACACAAATGGAGTGTCCTAAATGCAGTAATAAGGAAGCATTTTTCTGGTCACAGCAAACACGCTCCAGTGATGAGCCGGAGACGCAGTTTTTTGAGTGCGTAAAGTGCGCTCATCGGTGGAGAACTTATTAAGCATGTTCGGAGAAAAGACGGTGAAAGAGAAGTCTTCTTTTCTTTTTCATATTTTTTTTGGTATTCTTTTTATGGCACTTGCGGTGCTCTCGTTGCTGGCACATGCCGGGCGGGAATATATTCTTTCCGTCAGTGTTTTTTCTGCCGGGTTCCTTGAAGTGCTGTTGATGCTCATTGGCATATTTTTCATACGCGAGGCAGTACGCAACAAAGGAAGTGCACAGCGTACGGTACACTTTTTTGTTGGGTTGTTTTTATTCTTCTTTGCAATCTTTCCTATTTTCCAAACAATTGGGCTACTGCGATATCTTCCCGTGCATATTGATCTTGCGGTGAGCCCCGTTCTTCTTTCCGTTCTGCTGTTTTTCTCTGGGGTCTTCTTTCTTGTCGATAGATTTTTCTTACTCGTTTCCTAATAGCTATTCTTAAGTATCACAAAGTATAAAAACGCACATTTTATTTTCTTCCGGATGCAATTAACTCTCGCTGAGCCACGGCTTTTGAAAGAAAGTATGAACATTATCTCTGAATTGGTGACAGAAGTGACCATTCGGGTGGATAAAGATAAGATTGAGATCATTGCTATAGACCCTGCGAATGTTGCTATGGTTGATTTTAAACTGCTTTCTTCGGCATTTGTCGAGTATACTGTTCCGAAGCCTCAGGAGCTTGCGATTAACCTGGAGCATCTGAAGCAAGTTTTGAAACGAGCAAAGCCGATGGATACGGTGACGCTGTCTCTTGATGAGAAGAAGAATCGCTTGACGGTTCTGCTGCGCGGCGATGGGAACAGAACATTCAATATTCCTTTGATTACGATTGAAGAGGCAGAGCAGAAGATTCCTTCGCTGCAGTTTGCGACGAAAGTTACGTTATCCTCTATAAGATTTGATGATGCAATAGAAGACATGAGCATTATCTCTGAGTCTTTGTCTTTGCATAGTCATCCGGACAAGTTCATTCTCAAGGCGGAGTCTAACCTTAAGGATGCAATGGTCGAGCTTCCTGCGAGAGAGGACACGTCCATTGTGCTCGAGGGAGATGCGCTGAGCGCGAAGTATTCCATTGAATACCTGAAAAAGATTTCCAAGGCTAACAAGCTTTCTGATATTGTTACATTAGAATTTGCTGCGGACTATCCGCTGCGCGCAGAGTACAAGCTGATGGACAAGCTGCGCCTGAGTTTCATTCTTGCGCCGAGAGTCAGTAACGACTGACAAAGTGGCTTTTTATTTTTCTGTGTCTCAGGACAAGTTTTCTGAAAACAATAGGAGAGATTATCGTCGTTAGAAATGACATGAGTACTAGAGCGCTAAATATTTCCTGCGTGATGATTGCGGACTGCAGAGCGAGGCTGGCTATGACGAGCTCAATGTCGCCCTTTGCGTTCAGGCCCCAGCCGAGTACCGTTCCTTCCCTTATTGTGCCTTTGTTCAGGACTGTTGCCAGAACTGTACCACCGATAGTCCCCACGGTTGCCAAGACGGTAAGTAACAGAACAAAGCTCAGGCTCTGTACGTTGGCCAGAAGGGCAATGTTCGTGTTCATACCAATCCAGACAAAGAAGAGCGGAACCAGAAAACCGAAGGCGAGAATATGAATAGACTTGGTAATGTCATGCTCTTCCCAGAATGGGATTGTTTTTTCTGTGAATATTGTTTGACGAACCAATACGCCTGCAATGATGGCGCCGATGAATGTGCCGAGGTTCAATGTTTCCGTTAATGTCACGATCAGCAAGACGAGGATCATTGCCCCAGCGAAACGCGTGGTGCTAGATCTATCTGCATCAAATAACTTCAGCGCTTTTGGTAAAATCCAGATACGTATGGCTGCTATTGCTAAAATAAAGAGAATGACATTCACTGCCAGCTGCAGTGGCGAGATGGCATACGAAGTGAAATGAAAAATTGATAGCAGTACTGTGACGAGAACGAGCTCTATTGCGTCATCAATCGCGCCTGTGCCAATGATAAGATTTCCTATTTTTGATTTGAGGAGGTTCAATTCTTCCAGGATATCCACGGATACTGCTTGGGCGCTTACGGATAAAGAGATGCCAATGAGGAGGCTGACGAGATTGTCGTAGTGGAAAAAGAATTTCATGATGACAAACCCGAGGATCAGAGGGATGGCAGTGTTGAAAATGGAAACAAGCAGAGAACTTTTTACGTGCTTTGTGAATACTTTGAAATTGGTTTCCAGCCCCACGTAATAAAATAAGAGAATGATGCCTAGATTTGCCAGAAAGGCAAGGCTGTCGAGACCTTCAGGGGTTGCAACCAGGGATTTGATGAATCCAATACTGAGAATCAATCCAGCAGCAATTTGTCCCACGCTCCGCGGAAGTCCCAAGGGCTTCATTAATTCTGCCAGCAAATAGGCGAGCGTGAGTGCTGTGACAATGATAAGTAAGGCTGAAATCATCTCTTTTCAGCGTTTACAAGAGTTTCTTTCTTTTAAATCTTTACTTTACTGTCCCTATGATCAGAAATCTCTTTTTTCCTTTTGAAAGATTGTTCACGTACTGCAGATACTTTTGTGTCCCAGGTTTTCTTTCAATGATGTACAGCGTATTTTTTATCGGCAAAAGTTTCAGGTACTTTCCTTTGTCATCCTTGTATATTACCGCGCCGCCATACTCCTCCTTCCAGTGCTCGGTGAAATCTATGATAATGTCTATGCCCGGCTTCTCCTCTGTTTTTTTGTGGAGGAGCGTGTAATCCTTCCATGAGAAATAATATGCGGCTCCGTCGATTCTTCGTACTGGTCTGTGTAGGATTGCTGTCAGGAATGCCAGGAGTTCTTTGTTGTCTATGATATGCAATGGATTTGCTTTCGCGAACGCACGGGAATACAAATCAGGCTGTGTTTCCCTCTTATACTTCAGGCCTTTGGTTTTCTTTTCTTTTTCTCTGTAGAACTCTTCGGTAAAGAATTTTGTCAGGATCAGCGATGGAAAGTCTGTCTTTTCTTTCCTTGTTTCCGCCAGGCGTTTAATACTTTCTTGCGTGAGGTAGCTTGGATTTATGATGCTCTCCATGGAACCAGCCTCCTATCGTTATTCTCTGTTTGTTGATGATGACTTCTTCGACTTCATGGAATGATTTTTCTGAAACTTTGAAGAAAACAAATGTATTGAATTGTGGAATAATTGCTTTTTCTTCTTCTCGTGGAATTTTTCCTTTGGTTCTGTACAGAATGAGTTTCCCACCATCCCTTGCTTCCAGGCTTGACAAGTATATCATGAATGCAATCTTTCTGCTTTCCAGCTGGTCGTCGTGGGGGAGGAGGTAATCCGTATTCTGGTAGAGAGAGCCGGCAATGTCGATGGCTCCAGTCTTTAATTTCGTTTGGGTCACCGCTTCCATGTACGAGACAAAGGCGTCGGAGCACAGAAATCTGCGAAACTCTTGCAGTTCCTTGCTTGCTGAGGTTGCGAAGTCATGCGTCTGCATAAACTTGAAGAGGTCTGACTCTTTCTCCAGAAATTCTTCCTTTGTAAGCTCTTGCAAGAGTTCGGCAATTTTATTTTCATTAAAGAAGTTTTCCAGCACTACATGCGCAAACGGGTTGTTGTGGGTAAAATTCCTTTTCAGATGCTCGACTGCCTTTGCATTTCTGTGCTGGGGATTCACCCAATCAAGTATATGCTTTTCTGAGAGTACCCGGCTTATTTCCACGATAGATAAGAAGAATAAATGCTTTTAATACTTTTTCTTTTTCTTACGAATTTTGAACCAATAGGCGTACAAGCCGACTATGATAAGAATAAGTACGATGTAGAGGTATGTCATTGTGTTGGTGGTTCCCTCTTCTTCAGGTGCCAAGGATCTAGGAACTTCATTCGCAAGCTGGCACGCGCCTTCCGCACAGCCATTGACACAGGGCAATATCGTATATGATGCAACTCCCTCAACGCTGCAGAAGTATTCTCGGATGTTCTGTTCCTCGCACGCATCCTGGAATGTTTCCGCGTTTTCCGTTACGCCGCCGAACTCGTATTTGTTTTTTCCGCCATCCGAATCAAAGCATTCGGCGCTCACAGTTCCCAGCAGGAGAAGTGTCGTAATGACAAGCAGGATGTATTTCATTGGAAGTACCTAAGTGCCTTTCCTATTTAAATTTATTTCTTTTTTTTCAGAACTTTTTCAATAAGCTTTCCGGGTGCCTCTTCTGTTTTTTCCGCTCCCTTTGCGAGGGCTGTTATACCTTTGCCCACATCCTTTTCGATAATACGGACATCTTTCTGCACCGTCTTCTTTATTTTTTTGTATTGCTTTTCTCCTTTAATTTCATGCAAGTGATGCTTCCCTACTGGTTGCTCGTAGAATGAGAGCGCTTTCACAATGCGCGGACTGTTTTCTATGCCGCGAAACATCCGTATGATTGCCTTGACGCGGCTGATCTTTCCTGCTTCTTCTGCTTCACGAATGATTTTTGCACTCTCTTCGGACACACCTGAGCCCGCGTGGACAATGAGCTGGAATTCCCTGATCTCTTTTGGCAATTCTGTGAATACTAGGAGGGATTCGAAGACTCGAAAGATGATGAAGAATGGGAAAATTGCAATGATATCGAGCCAGCAGGTTTTAAGAAAATTTGGAATGTTTCTAATCCGGAGGTATTTGAAGATCAGATCCAGGATGAAGATTGTCAGGACTCCGTAGTCTAGTATGGAGAGGTATAGATGATACTGCTCCGCTATCTCCGTGAAGAAAAAATCGGCGATAATAATGAAAAGCAAGGCGATGACTGCATAGGGGACAAGGCGATCCACAATCAGTTCAAGCCATGAGTACCACTTCTTTTCCATACAGTTCATGGTAGTGTGGGTATTTAATAAATGTTACCACAACATTTAAAAGATTATTAATTATTAAACTTATTATGAAGAGGTGGTTGCTATTCGTAAGTTTTCTCATTCTCTTACTTCCTTTTGTTGCGGCTGCCAATGGCTGTTGCGCTGAAACCGTTTTTGGCGACACGTGTATTTATACTGCGGAAGAGAATTGTGCGACGCCTGAATACTTTTCTACGACGGGCTGTGAAGAGGCTGCTTTTTGCGGTACTGGCTGCTGTGTTCGGAGTGATGGCGGGTGTGCAGAGGCTTCAGGGGAGTACAGCTGTGATGTTGCGGGTGGTGTTTTCTTTGATGGGCAGGGCTGTGATCAAATATCTGGCTGTGACCTTGTCTGCTGTCAGTATGGAGAGGAATATTCGTATGGAACTGCAGCGGAATGTGATGCATTGGGTGAACAATTAGGTGTTGAGGTTGTCCCGTTGACTGTTTCTTCTGAGGGAGAATGCACTGCGCTAGAAACTGGTGAAGAGAATGGTTGCTGTGTGACGCAGAGTCCGTGCACGTTTGAGAGCGGCACTACCTGTGGGGAATCCTCGTATGACAGCGCGACTGGCTATGGGTTTTACGTTGGGGAATCGTGCAGTGATGTGTCTTCGTATTTGGCAGACAAGGGGCTCGAGGCAAGTGCGTATTGTGCATGCACTGTTGAACCTGATCTGAACACGTGTGATGTACAAGGGCGTATTGTGGAGCAGGACAGTTGCGGAAATATCGGTGATGTGGTTGAGGAATGCGAGTCGCCGGACGAAGCGTGTTCGACAGCTTCTGGGACGGCGGAATGTGTTCCTGCAGATTGTTCTTCGGGGACGTTTAAATTTCCTGACGATTCTTACTTTGGTAATTTCAATTCCTATCCGGTGTTTTACGATGCGGGTCAGGGGCAGTGGTTTCCCACGATGCTCACGTTGGGTGAGCCACGGAAAAATTATGAGAGCTGGTGCGTGTATGAGAGTCCTGTTGGGAGTTTTCGTGACAGAGAAGGGAGCCAGCATTATCTTGCTTCTTGTGTGAATGGTGAAGAACAGATTGGGAATTGCGCGAGTGACCGGTCTGAAGTATGCGTCACGACGTATGACCCTTCTACAGATAGATACCGTGGGCAATGCGTTCCGAATAATTTTGACAGCTTTTATGGGCTCAGCGCTCCCAGCGAGTGGTATGGGAATCTCTACTATGAAGGTCTGGAGCCAGTTGCTTCTGGAGATCAGGTCTCTGGCGGTTATGGTGCGTCGACGATTACGCGTGAAACAGATGATTTTTGTGTCGATCAGGGGAGCGTTACCTGTGATGTCCTTTATGGAGACACTATTGGGAAAGATGATAAGAAGGGATGGGAAGTCTATGTCAATGCATACTGTTTGCGTGAGGAATTTTCTGATATTGCTGCAGATTATTGTGCATCACGAGGTAAATGTGGACTCAAGGAAAATATTATCGGTGAAGCTGGGTCAGATGATGGACTTTCTATTGTCTATGGTTCTCATTTTAACGATGTTGATATTGGTTGTGGCTTAGACTGTTTTAATCCGGAGGACTCGAGTGTTCCGGAATTGTCTCTCCAACTGCAGTGCCTGTATCCTGGAGGGCAGTGCGTGCAAAATGATGTGCCGCGCATTAAGGATGATTATTATGCTACGTTGCAGGAAGTTGCTGATGGGCCTACGATCGCGTATAATTTTCTCACAGAGTATCTTGCTCCGTATCCCATTAATGACCGAGAGAAACTCCTGGACGAGAGTGGTGCAAAGTATAGTGAGTGCATACAAGCTTCTCAGCGGTTGAGTAGTTTATTGTATGGCTTAGGAACTGATGTTTATGCAGATAACTGGTATTTAATAGCTGAGGGAGGAGGTCCTGGGAAGGATTTTGCTGGTGTTAAAGAGGACTTTGCCGACTGTGTGGGAGAAAATTACTGCGACGAAAATATCCCTGGTGTTCCTTTCGCCCAGTATGGTCTGTTCAATGCTTTCCGGAGCGTGAAGCCTTGGTATCTCGACCAAACCGCTCTGCAGCCTCCTTTTGAAGATAAGCCCGATTATTTTGGCCCGGATGTGCGCTATCTTACATTCTATGATGGAAATACACTTGGTTGTGGCGGAGACAGTGAGTGGCAGGCGGCGCTGGGACCGAAAAGTGAGAAAACTGCAGTTGTGAATGTTCCGGTTCAGTTTAATTGTGATACATGGAAGGCACCGTTAGGTGGAGACAATTGTGGACTCTGTGATAAGACACTTGATGAAGGCGGGCTGATTTTCAACAAAGGGGATGTTGTTTTCCCTGGAAGCTATTGCAACAAGTTCCGGTGCGAGAGCCTGGGGCAGGATTGCACCTTTGTTGGTGAGAATTATGGCTCTGGACATCCCTCTTGTGTCAGTCAGCCATGCGAGCCATTTGGTGCCTTTGCTTATCTTGGGCCATACGAACAGGCACTTGTTGACAGTGGGTTGACCTATACTAGTTCAGATATGACGGAGGGTTATGACGTTGCCGACATCCCTGATGGGAAATCATTTAGCTTTGGTCTTGATACGGAACACTATGCGCGCTGTGCATTCGTTAGGGATGATAATTTGGAGTCCCTCACTGCTGCGTTTGGGGTCACGCAGGTGTCTGAGATTCAAGCAAGTACACTTTCCGCAGATGATCAGGCATTTTTTGATACCATCTCTGCATATGCGTATGCAGTGACGCCTGTGTGGGGTGCAACAGCTTCTTGTGATCCGGCGACGGATGAGAATTGTGTTCCAAGCCTGGATATTCATCATAATTTCACTACGAGCATCACTGGGAGCGAGGATGAGCAAACATATTATGTCTGGTGCCAGGATTCGTGCGGAACAACGCAGCTGGAGCCGTACCAAATTTCACTGACGTCTGGGTTTGCACCGCCGACGACTCCGCCAACTACTGTCTCTGTATTGCCCCCTTCAGGAAGTCAGGTTGCTGCAACACAAACAAGTCAAGATGTTACTATATCGGTGGATGTGGAGTCGGCTTGCAAGTATTCTGCGAACGCTGGAGATACATTCGATACGATGACTGCAGAAGGAACGTGCATTGGTCCAGGAGGAGCTGATAGTTATTTAGGATATCCTCAGTGCTCCTTTAGTATTCCTCTGGCTACGGGAACGACGACAGTATATTTCCTCTGCAAGGACGTGTATGGGAATGTGCAGACACAGCCTGGGCAATGGTACGTGTCAAAGACGGAAGCATTAGAGATCACGCAAACCGCTCCTTCAGGAACACAGTATACGAATGAAGTTGTCTTGCAGGTGAACACTGCTAAAGGAGGAGAGAATGGCAATGCTGCGTGTACGTATCAGGAAGAAGGATATGCCTATCCGCAGCCGATGTCCATTACCGGCGACACATCGCATGAGCAGACGCTGAACCGTGATAGCGGTGACTATGTGTATACTATAGGCTGTACTGATAGCATTGGCAATAGTGCGGAGGCAACGATTATGTTCCACGTGGAAAAAGATATCAGCCCGCCGCAGGTGGAAAGTGTTTATTATTTGGGAACCACACTCTATGTGATTACCAACGAAGCGACGAATTGCCAATATGCACACACGAGTTTTCCGTATGGAGCAGGAACTGCACTGGCTGGCACTGCATCAACTGATCATTCTCTTGCCATTGCGAATGTGACGGAGCCCTACGTGATCAGCTGCATTGATGGCTATGGGAATGTGCTAGAACCGCTGAAAATAGATTTTAGTTATTTGATTAAGGTTCCTTCCTAAACACCTGGAAGCAAGTTTTGGATATTCTGAAAGCTGAAATAATATAGCTTCCACGGTTATATTTAAACGGAAGATTTATATATATTACAAATATTACAATTATACATGGCTGAAGCAACAATATCCCTTCGTGTAGACAAGGGCATTCATCAACAGATGAAAATGCACGATGAAATTAATTGGAGCGCTGTTTTACGGAAATCTGTTGTACATGCATTAGCAAATCTTGATACTGTGGATACTGCTAAGGCGTTGGCTGCGGTACGGATGATGAATTCTCTGCAAAAGGCAAAGGCATTTGCAAAAGGGAAGAAAAGTGTTGAGGTTATTCGTGAATGGCGCGAGAGAAGAAAGTAGTAGATGCCTCCATAGTTGTCAAGTGGTTTGTGGATGAGGATGGCAGCGAGGAGGCTCTCAGTCTCCGCGCTGATCATGTTGCCGGGCGTGTTACGCTTGTTGTTCCTGAGCTACTTTTTTTGGAGGTTCTCAATACTTTACGATATAAGGGCGGAACAACAGAAACCCTTGCTGTGGCAAACAAAGCATTGTCAGACATACAATTTCATGTTGAGAAACTGAATGTGTTCTTGCTTGAAAAGGCGTGCCAACTGGCGCTAGAGCATACGCTATCCCTCTATGATGCTACATATCTTGCTCTCGGCGCGATACATGGGAGTGTTGTAGTCACTGCGGATGAAAAACTGGCAAAAGCAGCGAACACCTCCTTTTTGAAATAGTTTCATTAGTACCAGTGCTTTCTGAGCAAAGCTATTTAAATCTTTATTATATATAAGACCGGATGAGAGGTGGTATTCTTGCAGCGAAAGCGCTTTTTATGATAGTTATTATTGTCATGGTGACTTTTACGGTTTCTGATATTTCTCCGGTGCGAGCGGAGAACAATGTGTGCTGTGAGCGGACTACTGCAGATGATTCGTGTGTGTATACTGCTGCGGAGAATTGTGATGAGAATTATTTGCAAGCCACCACATCATGTGAACAGACGGCGTTCTGCAAGGCTGGGTGCTGCATTTCTGATGTTGGACAATGTTCGAAGTCTGTTGCGCGTTTTACGTGCGAGAGCTTAGATGGCTATTCCTGGCAAGAAGGAAGTGATTGTGCTGTTGAGGCGTGTGAAAAAAATTGCTGTGTGATTGCAGAGACGCAGTGCGCATATACGACTGAGGCGAATTGTGAGTTTCTGATCAAGGATCTTGAGGATATTACGCTTGATTTCCGTACAGTTGATTCGGAGCGATCATGCACGGACATTTGTCATGCTGCGGATAAAGGGTGTTGTGTCTCGGAAGATTCGTGTGTGTACGGGACGCAGAGTGCGTGTGCGAATCCTGAGATTGACCCGACTGCCGTTACTGGTTTTTACAAAGATGAGTATTGTTCTGATTTTGGAGGGTGTGGGTGCGCGGAGCATGAAGAGAAGAAATGTGTTGATGAGGATGTGTACTGGTTTGATTATTGTGGCAATCAAGAGGAAAAGGCAGAAGATTGTGATTATACCCAAGGGAATTGGTGTGGGACTGATGATGCTGGCGAAGTGACTTGTGTTTCTACTGCGTGCGAGCCAACCACCTTTAATGGTGCGTATTCGGTGAATGGAGTTCCTTCTGAGAGAGATGTACATGACTCAAAGATTGGTGGGCGGCGAGAAAATGGAGAGAGCTGGTGCTTGTACGAATCTCCTGCCGGTGGATGGTTTGATCGTCCGGGATCTCAGCATTACAGAGCCATTTGTTATTTTGGCGAAGAGATTATTGAGCCTTGTGAAGATTTCCGTGAAAAGGTCTGCATACAGTACCCGTATACTGATGCGTACGAGGCTGGAGTGAATGCGCTCAATTCTACGGGTGTTCTTTTGGCTGCGGCTGGGAAAGGTCTTCCTGGTGTAGGTGTGTCGGCTTCCACATTCAAGACTGGGGAGCCGTATACCAGTAAGATTCGTGAGTCGGGTTCCGCATGCATTGACAATGGGGTGTATCAGAATCTTATCAATGCGAATGTCACCACTGTTCCACGCGGAGGAGATTTCTGGAGTGGCACCCAGGGAATTATTGATACGTGTGCTAGTGGAAGCATCTCTTGCCCTGTTACTTTTGCTAAGATAGATCGGTTTGCAGATTGGAAATGCGTATACAACTGTCAGTGTTTGACGCAGGAATGGGCTGACAAGGCTGCTGGTTTCTGTGGTTCTCGCGGTGACTGTGGCGCAAAGGTGAATATTGTTGGTGAGTACACGGATGCGGGGTTTGCAGTTACCAGATCCCAGGAGACTGTTGGGCAATTGACGGGAACTGGTGAGGTGAAAGAGGAAGCTATTTCTGCTTTCATTGCAGTTGCATATGATGAGGGATGTCAAGAATATTATGAAGGTGAGCCGGATAACAAAGGCTGCGTGAAGGATTGTAGAGACGCAGAAACCAGTAATGAAAATTGTTACTTTATTACTACACAGGATTCTGAGAGGGTTGCTTTTTTGCAAAGCCAATATGGTGTGTACGGAGGCATGGTTGGATTTTCGCAGGTAATTGGGACTTTTGTCGAGGATCAATATACAGGATTATCGACTGCTGCTAAGGTAGGTTATGCAGTTCTTGGCTCGATAATAGGGGGATTTATTGGTACAAGTGTTCTGTTTACTGTTGGAGTTATTTCCACCGGTGCCGTTGGTGGTGCCATTGCGGCTGGAGCTGGTGTGATTGGTCCACTTTTGTCCGCTGCGAGTGCTTCAGCAACTGTTCCTGGTGCTGGTTGGATTGTTGCATTAGTTATTCTTATTGCAGTTGCTATTACTTACTGGATTACTTCTGGAGGGGACAGCACTACAGTGACAATTTCTTCTACGTGCCTTCCCTGGCAGCCTCCTGCAGGACTGGCAAACTGCGAACTCTGTGACAAACCCGTCTCTGAAGGAGGGCTAGCCCTCGATGATGGCCAGGGAAATATTCTTAACGGCTATGAGTGCACGGAGTACAAGTGTCATTCCCTTGGGTCTCTCTGCTCCTATATTCCTGAGAATCAGGGGACCACAAAGCCAAAATGCGTCGGCCTGGATATTCAGGATTCGAATGCGCCATACATTGAAAGTGCGTATCTCCAGGGAGACTATGCGGATCTTCCTGTTGAATTTGTGAAAGATGATCACCTTAAGGTACTTGAAGAAGTTGCGCCGTATACGTTCTTTGAGTTTGGTATTGAGACCGACGAACCAAGCCAGTGCAAGATCCAAGAGGGCGGTGAACTACCAGAGGATTATTTTGCTATGACCAACTATTTCCCTGATGCATATGTTGATTATGTGCACAATCAGACATGGGTGCTTACTCCCGATGAGAATTACACCTTCTACATTCGCTGCTGGGACAGGGTTGAGGATGATAGAAACGTTGATGAGAAAAATTTCGTGGTGCAAGTAAGCACGAGTGTGGGTGCGGATATTACACCACCGCAAATTGAAGCGACGAGCATACGAAACGGGGGGTACGTGCCCGCAGGGGAGAATGAAACACTGCTGACGGTGTTTGTTGATGAGCCAGCGCAATGCAAGTGGTCTTCTACGGATATCGAGTATTCGCTCATGGAGACTTATTTCGCGTGCTCAGGCATCCCCACGAGCGCGAGCGCGTACTTTGACAATGAATGCACGACTGCGTTAAATGTAAACGCGGCAACAAACTATTACTGGTTTGCATGCGAGGACAGGGCTGGGAATGCAAACACACAGAACTATCCGTTCATTCTGCAAAGTACCGAGCCTTTGTCTATTGACCTCGTTTCACCAAGTGGTATTATTTACAATGATTATGCAGAGCTGTACGTGCAGACGTCTGGCGGCGCAGAGCAAGGACGAGCGACCTGCTCCTATAATGGCATCGAGTTCTTTGAAACAAATTCGTCTATACACCGACAGCCATTGGAAGATCTTCCTGCGGGTGCGTATGATTATGCTATTGCTTGCAATGACGTGGCTGGAAATATGAACACCTCTGTGATAGACTTCACCATTGAGGTTGATATTGATGCTCCACAACTTGTGTCTTTGTACCGGTCCGGCGATGCAATATATTTCAGCACTGATGATGCGACTGCCATGTGCGAGTATTATTTTGAGGATTTTGATTTTGGCGAAGGAACGGATGTATCCAGCAGTTTTGCATTAACGGACATAAAAACATATTACTTGAAATGTCAGGATGTGTTTGGCAATCTCGGGGAATGGGTCGTGCAAGTTTAATCAGAATCTTTCGTAAATATTTTTTCGATGCCCTATTGCTTCTTCATCAAAAACCAATTCAAACATTATAGTCCAAGCCTCTTTTTTGCTTCTGCTTCCGTTAGGAATCTTCCTTTTTTGAGTCGTTCTCTTGCTCGTTCAATTGCTTCGACCGTTTCCTTACTTAATTCTGGTTCTGTTTTGCAAGTTCTTGCTATGTAGAGCACCTTTTGCATTATTTCATCGTAGCTCTCATTTTTGTACTCTCTAAACTTGTCCAGTTGCGTTTTTGTTCTTTCTTGGATTTTTACCGTTGTTGCCATAGATTGATCACCGTATACTATGGTATACTTAGATATATTTAAGGTTTTTTCCATATTCTTGAAACAAGTCTTGTTTCTTAATAAAGATGTCTCCACATTTTCCGAAAATTTTACGGAGGTCCCGAAAATCTTATTAATGAGAACTGCCAATTTCCTTTGGTGGCACTCAAAATCACTAGCAATTCATTTGCATATGGGCAACCAATTCCATCGAAGTATACCTGTGATGGACAGAACATCAATCCGCCATTGAGTATTAGTGGTGTTCCTGCTGGCACAAAGAGTCTCGTGCTGATAATGGAGGATCCGGATATTCCTGATTTTGTTAAAGATAAATTCGGAATTGACCTGTGGGATCACTGGATTGTGTGGAACATTCCTGTGGAAACGAAGGATATTTTAGAAGGAACAAGTCCAGAGGGAGTTCACGGAAGGAATACTCGGGGGAATAATGCATATGGTGGGCCGTGCCCTCCTGATGGAACACATCGATACTTTTTTTACCTGTATGCACTTGACACTCAGTTATCTTTGAAAGAAGGTGCGGCCAAAAGTGACGTGCTTAAAGTGATGAATGGACATGTTCTCGCAAAGGCAGAGCACATGGGTGTGTATCAGCGTATATAATATAGATTTTCAAACAAAAGCTTTATAAATTTGGAGACCAGAGAATGAGTATTATGGAAAAAAGGGGGCAGGCTACGTTATTTATTATTCTCGGGATTGTTTTAGTAGTGCTTGTTGTTCTTTATTTTGTGGGCGTGCAGACGGATATTATCCCTCCGTTGCTCACGGCAGGGGATGCATCCTCGGAACTTGGTGCCGTTGACGAGCATGTGCGTGGTTGTCTAGAAAGCATTGGGGGGCAGTATGTTACGCTGATTGGCGCGCAAGGGGGATACCTTTCTCCCGCACCGGATACGTATCGATTATATAATGATACGACGGTGAGTTATCTCTGCTGGAATCAAGTAAATTTGGTGACGTGCACGAATCGATTGCTTACCGTGCCTCATATGGAAGAAGAGTTAACGGATGCGATTGGTGAAGGATTGGAAACGTGCCTGAATGTGTATGATTTTAGTGATGATATTGAAGCTGCGGAAGATTGGGAATTGACTGTGGAAGTGCAGCGGGATTCTGTCGATTTGAGCTTGTATTATCCTGTGACTATCACCAAGGGCGATGATGTTGCTTCGCAGGATTCCTTTTCCGAAAATATCAATGTGCCGCTGGGAGAATTGTATGATGTGTCTCAGGATGTCGTGAATGGTCATGCAGTTCTAGGAGACTTTGAACAGCTTGTGTATATGCTTTCGAAGCTGGGACGGTACACGATTTACAAATACAAACCGTATCCGGATGTTCTTTACCAGTTGAAATTACGAGAGGGCACGTACGTGTTCCAGTTTGCGATCCAAGGCGAAAGTAATGTTTAGGCAATCGTTGGTATTTCTAGGTTGATTTGTTTTCTTTTTTGCTTCATGAAGTTGAAAACGGCGTAGCCAATGATTTCTTTTGTCTGCATATCGATAATCTCTGCGAAATCTTTTTTTATTTCGTTGAAGTATGTATCCTTACTCTTTCGCAGGGTAATTTCTAAGTAATCCCCGTCTTTGTCATACCATAGTGAAATTTTGTTTTTTTTCATGTTACAATTTTGGTTTGTTGCTTTTGAAGATTGTGATAACAGTCGCGCGGTCTCCCTTCCGCCGTAGTACCACTATTATATATAGATTTTCGTCTCTTAAATATCTTTGGTAGTACTCTGTGCTGGAGTCTTCTGGATTTACGGTCACTATATCTGGGTTTCTGAGTGTACCTTCTATGAGATGCACTTTGTCAAGCAGGTGCATATGGCGACTGATGTGCTTTATTCTTTCAGCTGTCAGTTCTATTTTCCGATCAAATTTGTCTGTGAATTCCATGCGCATGGAACAGGTACGGAATGTGGGTTTATTAGTGGTTCTCAAGAAAATCCGAAAACTTTTCAGAAAAGACAAATGTTTATAAATCTAAAACTCTTGGTTCACTAATATAGTAAGGTGAATGGTTTGAAAAGAGGGCTTATCTTCCTAGTAGTTGTTTTGTTTCTGCTTAGTGCAATATTCTTGGTGAAACCGGCAAGCGCTATCAATGCATGCTGTGAGCGAGACAGTTCTGGCAATTGGTGCCAGTACACGGATGAGAGCAATTGTGACTCGAATTATTTGTCTACGTACACGTCGTGTGAGCAAACTTCTTTCTGCCAAGTTGGCTGCTGTTATTCTTCTGATTCTGGTTCTTGTTATCAAAATACTCCTCGAGCAACGTGCGAAGCCGAGGAAGATACGTCTTGGAGCGATTCTGCCGCATGCGCGATTGACCAGTGCAACAAGGGATGCTGTGTCATTGCTGACCAGGCTTTTTATGTCACCGAGGTGAAATGCAAGAGTGTTGGTTCAGGGTATCCCGAGGCATCTGTTTCTTTTGATGATACGATACCGACGGAAGCGGAGTGCTTGAATTCGGTGAAGAATCTTGATTTTGGCTGCTGTGTTTCTGGCGACAGTGCGGTGTTTCAAACCAGGGGAGAATGTGGCGCAGAAAGTGTGGTGGGCGTGAATTTTACTATTGAAGGTTTTCATGAAGGCATGCTCTGTTCGAATGATTTATTGTCTACGGAATGTGCGAAGCAGCAGTATACTGTATGCTATGAAGGAAAAGTATACTGGTATGATTCCTGCGGGAACAGGGAAAATATTTACAACTCCGACGATCGTGTGTCGTACAATAATGGATATGTGCTTGAAGAAGAGGATTCCTGCGTTGCAGAGAATGCTCAAGATCCTGATTGCGGGAATTGCGATTATGGGCGAGGTATGACGTGCGGTGCAGACACTGAGAACGTGATGGAAGTTGGGGATTATACCTGCGTTGATCTAAACTGTGAAGAGACGTACGAACAAGCTGCGAGCCCGCTTGCCGGTGCTGACAGAAGGAATGGAGAAAGCTGGTGCATCTATGACTCTCGCGTTGGTGAAGGGTGGGATACTGCGGGGTCGCGGCATTTCAGGCATCTGTGTATCAATGGCGAGGAGATTACCGAACCCTGTGTGGATTATCGGGAAGAGATTTGTATAAGTGGAGTACTTTCTGAAACAGTTCTGAGTAATTTTGATGCTCTAAACCTAGGCAGTGGAGATTATGTGGAAGCTGCATGCAGAGAGAATAGACAGGATAATTGTAATTCATGCAATGATGAGACGCTTGGATTGACGGATAGATATGAATGTTGTGCTGAAGAGGATACGAAGGACTGCTATTGGCTGCCTGGTGAAACTGGGCTGCCTATTGAAACTGGGCTGCCTATTGAAACTGTTATTGGCGAAATAGTCCCGGAAGGGAAATGTGTTCCGCAAGTGCCTCCAGGTTTAAAGTTCTGGTCTTCTTCTGGATCGGCTACAGATGCCTCGTCTTCGGAAGAGTGTAATGTTGCTTCGACGACATGCACTGCGACGTATAGGATTGGAGGAGTTTCTAAAATATTAGGCGGCTCTAAGAATGTAAAGAACTGGAAACTTGTTTCGGAGAGCCCTGATGGGTGTACGAGCAGGGACTGGTTGCTCGATCAAAATACGTATTGCCAGAGACTGGGGGATTGCGGAGCTAAGTATAATTTTGTAGGTGAGCCTGGGCTTGATGGCTTTGGGAGCACAATGTTTGACGAAGAATTTTTCTTCCAAATTGATCCATTAGATGCGAGTGATCTCGGTGACTGGGATTATCTGTCGAATAAGGATGATATTGATGAGGGAGATTCCGTGGGCTTGCACAGCCGTGACTTGACCAAGAATCTGGCATTCTATACAGCTATTGCTGCAGCAACTGTCGGTGGTGTTGCTGGAGTGAGTAAGTGTACTGACCTGGCTAGAGCTGAGGCTACCACTAATTGCGCAGATGCGGATGCTCGTTACGCTGCATGCCTGGCAAACAAAAAAACAGCAGAACAACAATGCGCAAAGACAAGACAGATTTCATATACCAAGATTCTCACTGACACAAAAAAAGACTGTGAGGAACTGAGGAAGCAATCAGATGTCATCGCGGAAGAGCAAGTAGAGGAAGTTACCTTTGGAAGTGGAGGAGTTATAGAAGTAGAATCTGCTCCTAAATATTCTGATGAGGCAACAGCAAAGGCGGATTCTACCAGTGGTACAGTCACATGCGGTGATTCTCCAGCTACTGTTGGAATGAGCTGTTCTTGCACAAAAAGTGAGATAATACCGAATGGTGGAAATATTGCCGGATATAGTGGATACTGCACGCCGACCAGTGATAAATACTGTTGTAAAAAAGTAACTACAAGGGCTCCTCAAGTTCCACAACTCGCTGTTGCCAGCAGTGAAGGTGCGGTAACGCTTACTGAAGGTGCTGGGTGCTTCATAAGTTCAGCTATCCCAATCACTGGACTGCTTGGGCAAGTAGAATCAGGTACTGAGCAAGAGTTTAATGTTGCGCAGGCAACGGGCTATCTTCCTGCGCTCCAACAGAGTTTCGCGTCTGCTAAAACTGCTGGGACTGTCACAAAGGTTGCAAACTGGGTAACCATTGCTGCAATCGCATACCTCGTTGTCGAGTATGGTTTTGATAACGAAACGACCTTGAGTTATTCTGTTGATTGCAATATGTGGCAACCTCCTAAAGGTGGAGACAATTGTGAAGCGTGCAATGATCCGTACAGACCTTGCTCCGAGTATCGCTGTCATGCGCTTGGCGCGTCGTGTTCTTTAGTAAACGCAGGGACAAACAATGAGACGTGCGTGTCGCTCTATGTTAACGATGTCAACTCTCCGGTGATTGAACCTTTGCCCTCCGTGCTAGAACAGGCTGGATACACGATCACGGAAACAACAGAAGAAGGTAATAAAGGATATGAGATTCAAGAAAAAATCAAAGCATTCACTCCGGTGACTGTGGGCATTGTTACCGATGAGCCTGCTCAGTGCAAGTACAGTCCGACTGGGGATACTGAGTTTGACGCATTGCAAAGTTATTTCGGCTCTGAGTTGTACCTATATAATCACACGCTGACATTCTCTCTCGGTGATGAAGTGACGCAGGAAGAAATTGTTGCGCTCACCGAAGGGAGGTTTACTATCTATATGCGCTGTTCCGATGCGAATGGGAATGCGAATGAACGAGATTATTTCATACGCTTCAACGTTGATACGACGCCAGATTTGACGCCGCCAGAAGTTGTCTACACGTCCATTGCTTCCGGATCATTCATGCAATATGGAATCAATGAAACTGCATTTACGCTGTATACGAATGAGCCTGCAACATGCAGATGGAATGCGAATGATACTGGTTATGACTTTATGAGCACTGAGATGAGCTGCGCAGACTCTGGCTACCAGCAGAGCTCCGTGTACTTCGGAACGTATGGGTGCTCGACGACGTTGACCGGAGTTGCAGAGAGCGAAATCAATAGTTTCTTCTTCCGCTGCAAAGATCAAAGCGGGAATGTGAATGAAGAGAGTTATAAATTTACCACGAAACAGACGGAAGATCCTTTGCTTATCACTGACGTGAGTCCTTCTGGAACCATTTATGATACGGATGTGACGTTGCAGTTGGAGACAGATGATGGTGCAGAACAAGGCAAGGCGACGTGTGCATTCGGCATAGAAGATGTTGATTATTACAGCAAGGTTTTGTTTGCAGAGACCAATAGTACGTTGCATACCCAACTCTTGCAGCTTGTTGAAGGAGACTACACGTATTACTTCACGTGCCAGGATATTGCGGGGAACAGAGCGTACAATAGCACCACGTTTACTGTCGAGATTGACAACGATGCGCCTGTCATCACCAGCATTTATGCGGACACTATCTATAATACACTGGTTCTCATTACCGATGAGGATTCTACCTGCGAGTATGCACCAGAGGCATTCACTTTTGGCGAGGGAAGTCCTATGGATGTCGAGCCCACGATGGAACATGAAGCAAATCTTGAAGCGTTACAGTATTATGTTACGTGCAAGGATATTTATGAGAATGTGGGGAGCTATTATATAGATCTGAGCACGCTGGTTTAGTATCCAAAACGTTAACACTTTTGGTTAGATATGGTTTAATTCTTAGTATGCTTTGTCGTGATGATCTAGCGATACGATTCGCACTATTTCCCCATCTATCGTGTAAATCAGTACAAAACTGCCAATATGGATCCTGCGGTAGCCAGCGAGGACATTTCGGAGTGGTTTATAGTGTTCTGGGTTTTCGATGAGCTCAAGAAGTTTCTTCTGGATCTTTTCAAAGAGGACTTTGTCTTTCTTTTTTAGTTTCGTTATTGATTTCTCAAACTCCTCACTCAGCTCGACACTATAGGGCATCTATAGGCTCCGGATATATTTTGCGGCTTCCTTTTGTGTGAACTTCTTTACTCCAATACCTTTCTTCATTCGCTCTACGATTTCTTTGTATCGCTGTGTATTTTCTATGAGCACTTTGTGACGTATGAGATCCACAATAAACTCTTGTACGCTTCTATACCCATATTCTTCGGAATATTCCTTTGATGCTTCGAATAGCGTTTCTGGTACACTTAAACTTATTTGTTTTGTTTGCATATTCATTTACCTCACGTATTTATTCGTACGTTTAAGTATTTAAACCTTTTGTCCTAATTTCCTATTTTTTCTCGATTTGTTTCATACATAATTATATGGTTGGACACTTCAAAAGTGTTTCCCAGAAAATTCCAAAAGATTTTCGGCGCTGAAAAAGTATATAAACTCTTTTTCTTTTGTATCTTGCATGAAGAGAGGTCAGATTCTTGGCTTGCCGTTGATTCTCATCTTTGCGTTGATTGTCGGCGCATTCATTTTGCTCTACGGGGCAAAAGTCATTCTTGATCTTACTGCCGAAGCCGATTATGTGGATCTGCTTGATAACATTAAAGACATTGAAAATAACGTTGAAACTTTTCAAAACTATGATGTTGGCTCTTCCAAAGTATATGATATTTCTTTGCCAGAGGATGTGGAGAAACTTTGCTTTTACAGCCCCTTAGCAGATCGCAGCAATTGTCTGGACGATGGCAAGGAATGTTCCACCGAATTGCAAGAGACGCTGGATCTCATTATTTCTGATCAGTATAATGTATATCTTATCCCACAAAGTTTGTATGATATCAATAGATTTTCCATTGCAGACTTTGAACCGCTGGGAGGAAATCCAGAATGTGTTTCAAACGGGAAGGATATGGTGATCAGTGCAGGGAAGGATACGGTGGGAATCCAGTACTATGAAGCGTAAAGGGCAGATGTCTTCCACGTTTAATTATATCTTTGCATTAATCATTGGTGCTATTATTTTTACGTTTCTCGTGGGGTTTGCGTACAAGTATCTGGGCTTTGCTGGTTCGTTAGGAGCTGCAGAGCTGGTAAGTTCTTTGAATGATGAGTTCTCGGCGTTTTCTGTTTCTGATTCCGCGGAGAAGACGCTGAACTTTGACAGTGCGGTGACGTTTCGGATCTATGAAGGGAAATTAACGAGCAAGGGGCAGGGAAGGTCTATTGACCATGTGATTTATGCCCCGTTTGAAGTTTCCGGCGAGGATATTTTTATTGCGACGAAATCTCTTGAGCTGCCGTACCGTGTTGGCAACCTCTTCTATATTACGGATCAGAAAACTGTGTATATATTAGTGTATGATGCGTCTACTGAACAGGTCATTGAGGAGCTGCAGAGCTCGTATAGCTCCCTGCCGAGCAATTTCGCAACGCAAGTCGTGTCTATAACGCAGCTTTCTTCGGATATGGAGACGCTTGCGGAGGTGACCTCGGCGTACGACCGGGTGCGATTTGTGTTCTTTACATCGCCTGCCAAGGTTGAGGATGCCATCAGTGCCACATTTTCCAATGCGGAGATTCTTTCTGTTGATTCCAGTGTTGATGACTATAGTTCTGGAGAAATTACGTTTCCGGATGGGGAAACTGGTATTTATGTAGGGTATCCCTTACTTATAGGGGGCATGGTTTCTGGTGATGCGTATAGCTATAATTACAATTTGGATTTGGTTTTAGAGAAGTTGGCGCGCGTGACAAGCGTCTATTACGATAAGTCCAAGTTCATTTCTGCGCGATTGCCGGACTGTGAATACGGGCCGATGAAGACTGCATTGAATAACTACAGAACGTTTATTGGGGATACGGACACGTATACGTCCTATGCAACTAAAATAGCATTGGTGGAAGAAGCAAACCAGGATCTGGGGGGTGAATGCCCTGAGATTTACTAAGAAAGGAGACGTGCAGATGATTGAGACGCTGATGGTTGCGCTGGTCTTTATGGTTGTGCTGATTGTTGCTTTGGCTTTTTATTTCCGGTTCTCCGCGGAGAGCGTGGAAGAAGCGGGGGAAGAGGCTTGTTTCGTTTCTAATACAGTGCTGTTGGCTGCGGTGACGTCCATGCCGGAGATTCAGTGCAGCATGAATGGGAAGCGCGAGCAGTGCATTGATACGAGTAAATTATTATTGTTTGATCCCAGTAGGACGTATCAGGAGTTCTTTACGACCAATTGCAATCAAAAGGTCTCTTTTACGCAGGTTTCTCCTGTTCCTGAAAATGGCACGTGCGTGCAGGGAACGTATCCGGACTGCAGCTTCTATGAGTTTTTTGATCCTGGAGTTTCGTACCAGTCTGCCATACGGATATCCACGCCCGTAAGCCTGTACTATCCTTTGACAGACACCTATACATTAGGGAAGCTGACCATTGAGGTGCTGCAATGAATAAACGGGGGCAGACTGAGATCATCGGCTTTATGATCATTATATTACTCTTGTTCTTTAGCTTGATTTTTTATTTCCGGTTTGCAGGAGATTCTGGGTCGGAATTGATTGCCGAAGCAGAGCAGAATCTGGAAGTGAGCAATCTTTTGTCTGCCATGAAGCTTTATACGGTCTGTGAGGGAACTTCTCTGGGAGACGCTGTTAAAACGTGCACGGGTGGGGGCTTTGCCTGTGGGGAGGATGCATGTGCCCTAGTGCGTAGAGACGTTCCAGCGTTGGTTGCCTTGAATGGCTGGGAGGAGGATTCCTATGCCTTCTATATCGGTGAAGAGCTGTACTCTCCGGGTACCTGTACGGGTAATTCCTTTGCAGATGACTATACTACGGGTGGGGTGACGGTGAGGCTGGTACATTGTTACTGAGGCGTAGATGCGTTGGAAAGGCTTTTTCTCTCTGTTTACGATGCTTTTGGGCATTTTCAGGTCTTGTAACTCATCCAGTAGTAACTTTTTGGGCTCTAGAGGAGAGCTCTATATCTCAAATTCATGCCTTAAAACGCTCAAATTCTGAAGAATTAGCACAATTATATGTTCCAGAAGTGATAAATGCTTATAAAGCTACCTTGGTGTTTTAGACATACTTATGGTGCTAGTTGAAAGTGACTTTGGTAAAAACAGAAACGACATTACCGTGCACATTGTGGCACATGACCTAAGTAATAATCACACACAGGGAGGTGTTGTGGAAAATGCAAGAAAAATTTATTAGAAAAACTATGAAGAGAATTGCAGCAATAGGAACAGGTGTTGCTATGGTAGGAGCGACCTTGACCGGGGCAATGGCTCTCGATTTAGCTGATTATCCAGCGCCATTCGTTGTAGGCGGTACCTATGATGACTCTAACGCATTAGTTGTTGGAGATTTGGCAGACGCAGCAGATACATTAGGGATGGTAGATATTGCCTCTAATCTGCAATTTGAATCTAAAGTAGCAGTAGCATCTGAAGGTACAACTGTATCCGTTACTGGTGGAAAAACTGAACAAGTTCCTTTGGGCCTTGGATTGAGTAACAGTAGCTTATTCGATACCACGTTGCAAGATGATGATATTTCCAACTTGTTTGACGGGGAAATAACCTTTCAGGGAACTGCATATGACACCTCGGAAGAGTTGGCTCTTTTTGATAGAACAGACCCCTCTCCTGTGACTAGCTTAACTAGTTCGGATGATGACTATGGGTCCAATGTCTATTTAGAAGTTGCAAACAGAGACGCTATCCGTTTCTACTACAACTTTGACGAAGGTATCACCTTGAACGCAACGACATCAGCTGATCCTTTGGAAATTGACTTCCTTGGGCATCACTTGAAGATTACCAATGTTAACTCCAACGGAAACGCTCTTACCGCTTATGTTGGGGAAGAGCATTATTTGAGTTCTGGTAATACTGTTGATGTTGTTGTTAATGGCGTGACGAAGACCATAACATTAATTGATGTATCTTCCACATCCGCGGTTGTCGAAGTTGATGGAACAAGCAAAATCATTGGTGATGGGTCTACCTCCACGGTAAATGGGGTAGAAATAACTGTTGATGATGTTTTCTCCAGAACAGAAAGAGAAGAATCTTCTGCAAACCTGATTATAGGAGCACAGTCTTCCGAAACTTATACCGATGGGGATGAGTTTATTGGTGAAGATCAGGATGATCCTAACTGGGTATGGAACTTTGAAGGTCTTGCTGCCGCGAGTGCAACAACGCAGAACATCTCTATTGAGAACGACTTCGTCTACAACGATGTTGACAGTGGAGCTATAGCTGAGGGAGGTTGTATTGACCTGCCGAATGACTATGTCTCTATTTGTTATGAGAGCTTAAGTGTTGCTGCTGATGACTATGCAGACTATACACTTGAGTTTGATGCATCAGGAGACTTTGGAGATACGTTTACGACGAACTCCTCTGTACCGGTTATCTATCTGCATACCACTGTTGATGAAGGATTCGAGTTGAATCCATATACTAACGGGACGGATGCAATAAGAAACGAGTCTGCAATCCAGCGAGTAGAGGATGTATGGTTGTACACACCTTCTACAACGCAACTGGCTAGCGGTGTTGTTCTGGGTAGTGGGACCAAGTGGATCCAAGTCTGGTACGAAGATGACGCAACTTCCAAGACAAAGCTGTTTGGGGAAGTAAATGCTGGTACAGGTGGAACGGAAATCCTCCGAGTTAACTATGGAAACACCAAGGACACGAACATTGTGCTGGACACAGTGGCAATGCCTGCCAACACCACGCTAAACATTACCTTTAATTTTGATATTATTGGTGATGAAACCGCAAACCTTGCAAACGGTTTCGATGATATCGAGACTGCATGGGGTCTTACGGGTGCTAGTGGTCGTTTCGATAGCTTAGGAGACACACGAAACACGGAAGAAGCTTCAGAAGTCAAGTGGAGTACGCCGCAACAGAACTTGGGTACGAAGGATGAAGACCATAGGTCCGCTTATGGTATCGTCATCAAGAACCCAGAAAGCGCTGGAGCTAGCGACGAAGTTCGATTGAGCGTTCCACAAGATATTGTGAAAGCAAACATCGTTATCAAGGGAACAAGTTCTACTGTTACGGGTGGAGATGTTACGTACATCCCAGCAGAAGTTACCCCAGTGACGAAGTTGGCTTCCGAAGTAACCACCGCAAGTGACTATAACTTGATCTTGGTTGGTGGACCTTGTGCAAACGCACTTGTTGAAGACGTTTTCGCAGTAACTTGCGACGGTTGGTCTTTTGAACAAGGAGAAGCTGTTGTTAAGCTAATGGCAAACGGCGATAAAGTAGCTATGTTGGTTGCTGGTACGACAGCAGACGACACACGAAGAGCTGCTAAAGCTATTGCAAACCACGGTGACTATGACTTTAGCGGTGCTGAAGTTCTGGTTAGTGGAACAAGCTTGACAGACATTAACGTCGCAACAGTAAGCGCATAAGGGCATAGCCCTTCTTTTTTCTTTTTTATTTCTTTTTTCTCGAAAAGCTTTTAATACCTGAGATTTTTACTCTTTAGATGAAAGAATCTTCTTATACTGAACGGGGACCTGCTTTTTACAAGAAGAAGCAGTTTTTGAGCATTCTTATGGGTTTGTTCATCATTTCTATCATGGTCTTTAGCGTGCTGTATTATGGTTTGGATAGTACTGGGCAGGAAAAGGTTTCTTATAAGAATCTTGACTTTGTGCAGACCACTGCTGGTTGGCAGGCCTATACGGATTCTGGTGAGAAGATTGTTATTATGAGCAATCCGGATGATGTAGAGCATCTAAACACGTCTGCCTCGTTTTTATCGCTCAATGGCCTCTCAAAAGTGTATATGAGCATTAATCCGTATGACAACGTGGGTGCGGCGCTCCAGGATTTTGAGAGGAACGTGCATCTGAGCTCTCCTCTTGTTATTTCGTGCTATGAAGATAATGATCGCTGTGCAGACTTGCCTATTAAAAGATGCCCAGATGCGAGTCCGAGCGTCGGTGTGCTTATTTTTAAAGAGGCAAATGAGACGGTCGTCACTTTTGAAAACAACTGCATGACAATTGAGGGGAAAGATTTATTAAAGATAACCGATAAACTCATTCTCGATCAATATGCAGAGTAGTGATAAGGCTGGGATTGTCATCGGTATCTTGCTCGTGCTGCTCATTGTTGGGGGCATTTACCTCTTCTTTACCGAGCCGAGCACTGCAGTACAGGATAATTACCAGTACAGCAATGGAGAGAGTGTTTTTAATGTCACAAAAGTGAATGCCATAGAGAGTTATGTTACTATTTATATTGGCAGGGACGAGCTCCCGTACGTTTTAGGATTACGGAATGATCCGCTTTCCTTGGAAGATATCCCAGTCGATGGTACGGTGAATACACGAATCTTTAATGATGAAGAAGTGTTTATAACGATTAATCCTAATGCAAATCTTACCTCGAAGACCACTATTGCTGCGCTCGAGATTGATAAGATTATTGATAATGAGAAGCTGTATGGAATCCCAGTAAATAGTGCAATGACTTTGCCGAATGACGATGGGTATCCGGTGAAAAGTTGCAGTGATGGGACAGACAGTTCGACGGTTATCTTTTTATCATTAGGAGATACGACCACTGTGTTTACTGATGAATACTGTATTGTGATCGTAGGAACGAATGAGGATGAGATTATCCGGGCTGCTGACAGGTTTGTCTATCAGTTGCTTGGCATCATGCAATGAGCCATTATTATTCTGCAACACAAGAAAGCCCGTTTGTTCCAAAGAAAGTTCATGCGCTTATTTCTGGAAAGGACTATACCTTTTTTTCTGGAGCTGGCGTTTTTTCAAAGGATGCTGTGGATTATGGGACGAAATTGCTCGCAGAACATATGCAGATTGGAAAAAATGATAGGGTGCTTGATTTAGGGTGTGGCATCGGTGTGCTTGGAAGAGTTGCTGCGGAGAAGACGAAGAATGACGTGGTTCTCGTCGACGTGAATGCGCGGGCTGTGGCACTGGCGCGGATGAATACGAAAGGCATGAAGCAGGTGAAGGTGTTGCAGAGTGATGGATACGCTGCCGTTGCTGAGGAAAAATTTGATGTCATTCTTCTGAATCCGCCACAGACTGCTGGGAAAAAAATATGTTTTGCGCTGATTGAAGGTGCGAAGGAACATCTCCACTCTCGTGGGAGTTTGCAAGTCGTTGCGAGGCATAACAAAGGCGGGGAAACACTTTCGAAACACATGGCAGAAGTATTTGGCAATATAGAAACTCTTGTCAAGCGTGGCGGCTATCGTGTGTATATTTCTATTGAAGAAGTGTAAGTGTTGCCTCTAAATTATCGTAGGGGAAGATGATTTCTTCCGGTGTGCCTAATGGTGTGCAATTCCCAAGGGTGATAGTCCTGTATGAATCTCCTTCTTTCACCCACGCACCGACTTTTCCATGCTCTGCTCGCAGATATCCCGCTATCGCTTCGAGCCGATGCTTAATGTGTGTATCATAGTCGGACATTGCTTGTTTCCAGCCAGATGGGGCGGTGAGTATTTCAAGCGCTTCCCTCTCCCCTTGTTCAAACCATACATAGCCCAACTGGTGACGATAATGTGTTAGTGGGGTGTTGTTCGTATGCTCAATGTAATGCCAGAATATATGCCGCATGATGTAAGATCCCTTCGCCTCATCGTGAAAATCACTACTGATAATCACTGCACAATCTGAATTTGGCTTGGGCATCCATCCCAGCGGTGACTTCCAACAAGGAAGGGGTTGTGCAGCCCGCCAGAGATGTGCTATATCCATACAAAAAAAGTTCTATGTGGCTTTAAAAAGCTTATGCTGCGGCCTTTTTCTTTTCGAAAAGCTTCTTCCGCTCAAAGAATTGCCCTCTAAATGCATTCACAAAGCTGGTAAACTCGTTATACGAAATTCTTCCGTCGACACATTTGTCAATCTGGTCTACCAATTCCGTCCAACGTGCGATTTCAACCTTTAAAAGTTCGTCAACTTCTGGGAAAAATCCTGTCTTAGCCTTTGCCTTCGCAGTGAGTTTCTGCAATCTGTTGAGAATATCTTCCCTGCTGCTCTTGAGAAAGCGTACCTGTGCCGTTGGGGACGATGATGCGGTGAGATTCGCCTTTAGAATTTGCCAATCTCTTCCAAGATCCCTATATATCTCCAACAATGCTGGACGAAGCGTTTTCCATTCTTCGTTGAGGATTTTGTCACCAGGCAATTCTCTGTATCGCGCCGATGGTGCTGTAGCTCCGCGAATTCTTGACCGTTGCACCACAATATTTACTTCCTCTGCAGCGAGATTGCGGCCGAGTCGCTCTATTTCGGCATTTGCAATCTTTAGAAATATTTTCTCAAAGCGTGGGCGATCTTCGGCGGGAATAATTCCATACTTTTGAAAATTCCTTTTTACATACTGCAATGCAGTCTGTGCATCATATCTCTGTACAAAGATGCTTGTTAACCAATCCCAAATGCCCATATGAATTAGAATATCTTTTATCTATTTAAAATTATGCCTGGCGTCGCGTCTTGTGAAAACTCTTGTCGAAATCGCTGACATAGTCTTTGAATTCCATCAGAGGGATTTTCTTGTACAAGCGTCCGTTAATTTTGCCTGCAAGCTCAGACCAGCGGGTGATTTCGAATCGCAAGGCTCTCTCCGTCTCTGGAGTACTATTACGAACTTTTGTTTTTTCGGTGAGGTCTTCCACAATTTTTAGGACATTGTCATGCGCTGTCTTCAGTTTGAGGATCCGTATATACGTTAGTTCACCTTCGGAAAGAATAGGATGTACGATGGTTTTTAATGACTGTAATAGCTGTCCCATGCGGTCGTAGACTTCTGCAGGGAGCGTGCCAATAGTTGTCGCAGTGCTTTCTGTCGTTTCCTGCGGGGCTGGGACGTTCTGAATTGCCGGAGCGGATACTCGTTTCTGGTGACGTGCCTGGATGCGCACACGATGCTCCAACCGCTCCACTTCTTCGATCGATAATAATCGGCCCTGCTTTGCGATCTCATCCCTTGCCAGGTCGAGGAAGACCATACTAAACATGTTATCAGTCGTCGATTCTCTGCTTACGTGGCGAAGCGCCTTGTTCGCATTAAATTTGTCTGCACTGAACGTGCTTTCCCACCAGTCTGAGAATCCCATAAGAGCACCTGAGAGCTCATCATATTTAAGCATTTATATTGACGCAAATATTTATTAAAAGTCTAGATATTTCTTAGGATATGAAAAGTGACTTGTTGCGGGTTCTTGCGTGTCCCCGCTGTCATGGCACTTTGAAGGAGCATAGGAGGAATTTATCCTGCACCAAATGCTGCCTCAGCTATTCCATACGGCGAGGAATACCTTGTTTTTACGAAGAATAAGTTTTTAAAGTTCCAGTTTCTTTTTTATGGTGCCGAGGTGGCGCAATCTGGTACCGCGCAGATCATAAGGAGCGTAAGCCTTGAGAGCGTAAGCCTCGAGTTTCGCCGGAGAAAGCCTGTTTCCTTCGGGATTTCTGGGTTCGAATCCCAGCCTCGGCGTTTCATAATATTTATATAGGGTCTTCTGTCCGTCTGGCGAATGCGCATTGCCATGGTAAGCACGTTCTATGCCCCGACGATTGGGGGTGTGGAGAAGGTTATTCAGGAGCTGGCAGAGCGGTATGTCCAGCAGGGCCATCTGGTCGATGTTTTTTGCTCGGATTCAGATAAGCATCAACGAATTGCGAAAAAGTTTGAGATTATTAATGGAGTTCGCGTGCATCGTTCCCGGTACTGGTTCCATTTGGGCTTAAATACGTGCATCTTTCCTGGGGTGCTCTGGGATCTTCTCTGGCAAAAATATGATGTCGTCCACACGCATGTTTCCGGGCATGACTACGTTTTGTTCGCTGGGCTGATTGCATTTCTCAAGAAGAGAAGTCATGTGCACACGACGCACTGCCCGTGGACGGATAAATTTCGGCCGCTCAGTGTTCGTATACCCTTATTTTTTACGAATCATTTTTTAAATTATGTGAGTTTCTTTTTTTGCGATGCTGTTGTTGCGATTACGCCTTGGGAAATTCCTCTTCTGAAGAAATGGGTGAGCGAGAAAAAAATTACAGTGATTCGGAATGGTATGGATCCTGTTTTTTTTGAGAGCGTTACTCCTTCGTTTAAGAAAAAATTAGGCCTCAAAGGGAAATTGGTTTTATTTTTTGGAAGGCTGCATCCGACGAAGGCGCCGCATATATTTGCTGCGCTTGCTAAAGAAATACTGAAAGAAAGAAAAGATGTTGATTTTGTTATCGCAGGACCGGATGAAGGAGAACTGCAACGCGTGCAAGAGATGGTGAAGGGTGAAAAGAGAATTCATATCCTCGGTGCAGTGCACGGAAAGAAGCATATCGCCGCGATGTATCAAGCTGCGGATGTGTATGTGATGCCTTCCTACAGAGAAGGTCTGCCGTTGACGCTATTCGAGGCTATGGCTTCTGGGCTGCCTATTGTTGCAACGCCGTGTAACGGTATTCCCTATGAAATTGAAGAAGGTGTCAATGGATTTCTTGTTGCCTATGGGGACATTGCGGCATTGAAGGAGAAGGTTCTGAGATTGCTTGATGATCGGAAGCTTGCCCTTATTATTGGCGATAGCAATCGTCGAAAAGCACGGGCGTACACGTGGGATGCGATTGCCGCAGAAACGCTGAACATGTACAAGGGTAAACAATAATTATTTAAAATCAACTCTCTTGTATCTCTTGATGAAAAGGAAGGAACGCAGCGCAATGCTGGTATTTGCAGTTTCTATTTGTCTTGCACTGCTTCTTCTTTTGTCAGTTACGCATTTAACTAGCTTTACTGGGATGGCTGTGGGAAATGCGAGCATTGGGTTCAGGAATGAGCCGCCGAATTTTTCTACCATTGCAAACCAGACATGGCCAGGAAATACGAATATTACTATTAATCTGTCTGCGTTTGCTAGTGATGCAGAAAATTATACGCTGGTTTTTAACTTTACGCAGCCACAGAACATCACGCTCACGCAAAGCAGCGGCGTGGTGACTTTAGGACCAGATTTTAATTTTAGTGGCATACGGTTTGTGGTGTTTAGCGCGTACGATTATTTCAATTTGGTTTTTAGTAACAATGTTACTTTGAATGTGACGGAGAATGTTTCGGTTGCGCCTGCGGCTGCGCCAAGTCCTGCGCCGAGTGCTGGGGGAGGCGGACCAACGGCTGAGGGGGCTGCTCCTCCCGTCGAAATAGGGCTTCTAGCGCCCGAATTGGTTGTGCCGACAATAATTTATGTTGATGATTATTTTCCCGCGGGAGAGAATGATGTTATGCAGGAAGGAGCAGTAGGATACACGTTTTATTTTGGCTCTGCTGCAGATGAGATAGCCCTTGCCCGTTTGGTGCTTGATGAGATTGATTTGGCAACAGACACCGTCGTCGTTTCTTTCACTGATGTTGATGGTACCGTGCAACAGCGCACCCTTCAGCGCGGCCAAACATATTACTTTGACATAGACCATGATGGCCTGAGCGATTACAGCGTCACGCTGGAAGGGTTTGTGGGGGTTTCCAAAGTCGAATTCGTTTTCACGAAAGTGGGCAGAGCGTATATCTTCCTTGAGAAACTCGGTCTTGCACATTTGAGTACACGGGGAATCTTGATTCTTCTAGGCTTGCTATCGCTGCTGCTGTATTTCTTTGTGCATGCTGCAAGGAAAAAAAATATGTCGTGATTCCCGAAATATTTATAAATGCAAGGGTTCTATAAGAATCAAAAAGAGGTTATGTACGTGAAAAAAAAGAAGCAGGCTGTTTCGCAGAATATTTTCTTCGCTGGTGTTGTTGCGTTGCTCGTTGTGACTGTTTTTGGAACGCTTGCCGTTATGGATAGAATCGGTGATATGTCTTCTTTCACACGTTTTGCTAATGAGGGCTCGGGAACGGTGTCGGTGATAGTTTCTGCTCCACCGGCAGTGCCTGTTGAAGGATCTGGGTATGTTTCATTTAGCATTGTTGATAGAGGTGATTTATAGATGGTACGAAAAGCGATGGTAAAGGAAGGCGCAAGCAATACATTAGTTATATTACTTATTGTCGCTATAGTGGTTTCTGTGGGAGGAGTGTTGCTGAATCTTGCGCTTTTGCGATCATTGCAGCTGCCTGCAGGCATTGCATCCATTACTGGTTTCGCGGCAGAGTCTGGTACTGCGCAATTCCAGCAAAACGGGACTGCGAGCGTTCTCATTACCGACTCAGGCATTGTCTTTGGTGCAGGGTTCTTTAATTCAAACACGACGAACAGCACGTGCAGTTCACGAGGGTATTCGGTTTTGGATTCTCAAGACAGTAACAATGGTGATCCCAGGCTCTCTCCCAATGTGCAGGGTGCGACCATAACATCCTCTTGTTGGGTCAATCACACGGTTTTCCTGCCTGCGTTCCCGAATAATGATTTCCACAGATTGCAGAATAATGGGACTGCTGTTCTGAATATTACGGCTCAAGGAAACAGAAATGCACGTGACTTTATCTGCGGCATCGGCTCTGCATGTAACACGTCACTTGCGAACATTCAGCTATTGTCAAGATCTAAAACTGGTGAAGAAGGTGCATGTTCAGGTGCGACTGGATCCTATAAAAACCTGTCCAGTGGTGCAAGTGGAAACAACACGATAGGTCTCTGTGACATTCTTGCGTTTGATGACCAGACTGATGAGTTGGATATATTCGTTAATATTTCCGTCCCGCATAATACGCTGACTGGGAACAAGACACTCACCATAACATACACTGCTATTGCAGCATCGTAATTGGAGGATCGTATGAGGCGATTACTCTTTGTTTTTTTTCTTGTTTCTCTTCTTGTTATTCCTTCTGTTTCAGCACTTATGGTTTCTCCGGCGAAAATCGCCGTTGACTATGCTCCTGGTACCGAATACGAGTTTCATATTAGTGTTATGGATGATGGCCCACAAGATATCGTCGTTGAAGTGTCTTTTGATGGCCAATACGCAGATCGTGTCTCTCTCATCGATCCGAGCCAAGAACGTGTTGCTTTGAAGGCAGGAGAGAGTGCAACATTTAATTTCAAGCTTGATTTTCCCACGATAGAACAGTTCGGGGAGTCACGGTTCGTACTTGTTCGTTTTTATCAGGTGCCTCAGTCCAATGCCCAAGTTGGGGCAACTGTTGCCATCCTCATTCCTTTAGACACAGTTGTGCCGTATCCAGAGAAGTATGTCAAGATTGATCTTCCTGATCAGGGCATTGTGAGGCAGGGTGAGACGGCGAATCTTCATGCAACGCTTACCAGCCTTGGATCCAGTGTGATACAGAACACTGAGGGGATGTTTACTGTCACTAATGGGAAAAGCTCGTTTGATGCTCCTATAGAAAGTTTTCCATTATTTATTCAACAAGAAAATAGGGATGTAGGTGCGGAGCTGTCTACTGCGGGCATGGACTCTGGATTCTATAATGTCACTTTTACTGTCACCTATGATGGGGAGTCACGGACGTCAGAGCCTACACGTCTTATTGTTGGGACGAAGGACATAGAGATTACGGGGATTAGTGCAGAGGAATTGCAGCCTCGCAGCAATAGTTTTGCTATTGTCCTCTTCAATCTGTGGGTGGAAGACTTGAACCCGACACTCTCACTCCAGCTCCTTACCGTGAGCGGAGATATGGTTAAAGATGCTCCTGTAGGTCAGTACACGGTGCCGGCGGCACAGCAAAAAGAAATTTTTACGACTCTTGATCTCTCCGGAGTGGAAGAAGGCACGTACACGCTGCGAGTGATTTCGCTTCTCGATGGGCAAGAGAAGAGCAAAGATTTTAAAGTCTCAGTTCTTTCCGCGCAGACAGCGCAGGCGCCTGGGCAACCCATTGATCCGATCCTTATTGTAGGACTTGTGGTCATTGCATTGCTCATTGCTGTTATCGTCCTGTGCTCTGTCATGCTTTGGAGAAGAAGAAATGGAACATCGTAGACGTCGTATCCTCTTTATTTTCTTGGTATTCTTTGTGGGGCTTGCGTTTGCCACGTGGTATCATGCTTATTATATTGTTGAGGATGTCCTCATCAATGGGATGGATGTTTACATAACGTCCGCAAATGAGGCTGGATTTAACCTTGATCCGGACTTGATTCATTTCGGATTAGTGCCGGTCAATTCTCCGTCTGCATACAGGACGTTTGATTATGTGAATCCGTATGATTATCCGTTGAAATTCCATATCACTGCTGAGGGTGAGATGGCGCCCTGGATTCTGTATGAATATGAAGGCCAGACCTATGCGAATGGGCTCGTGTTTTATCTTGACCCTGGAGAAAAGACGACGGTGAAATACGTTCTTACCATTGATCCCTCGCAGGTCACTGTTGATACCCATTACGAAGGAGAACTGCGTGTGCTCATCAAGAGAAAATATTTCATGGACAGCTTGTTTTCTTAGGAAAGATATTTAAAATAACCTCCCTTTGGACTGTGCTATGAAAAGAAAGGAGGTATTGCATTTTCTTCTCGTAGTGGCCATTCTTATTCCGCTGCTGAGTATTGCAATTAATTATGTGTATCTCTCGCCGTACATTGTTTCCGGGAGGGCCACTGCTGGCGGGACGGTTTCGTTGTTTAGCAATGGAAGCGCAGGCATTACTGTGGTTGATGACACGATTGATTTTGGTCGTGGCTACCATGATGGGCGCTGCACCGATGATTTTTCTACGTTGAACTCAAATATCTCCAGGCTCTGCTGGGTGAATCTCAGCGCGTATCCGACTACTGAGGATGTCCATATTCTTGCGAACAGCGGGACTGCGGTGATCAATGTGACCGTTTCTGTATCGAACCTCACTGATGCGGAGGAGCTGTATTGCGGCAGTGCTCAAGCATGCAATGCTTCTAACAGTGGGCGCGTGAGCATTTCTTCCGTGGATAATGAAACTGGTAGCTGTGCGGCTGGCACTACATCGGGCTTTGAGACGCTTGCATCGACGACGAGTAATTTTACTATCGGTTTGTGCGACAGTTTGGCATACCAGGATACCACTGATACCATCAAGATGTATGTTGAGCTTCGCGTCCCACGTGATGCGCATCCTGGTAATAAGACTCTCATTCTCAATTATCAGGCTGTTGCAGTTTAGGGAAAAAATATATAAGGGCGTCCGCTTCTTATGTATGCAATGGGAAAAGTAGGTGTGAGTAATACGTTAGTAATCCTTCTAATTACAGCCATTGTTGTTTCCGTTGCGGGGATTTTGCTGAACCTTGCTCTACTGCAATCACTTCAGCTGCCGGTTGCTATTGGTACTATCACTGGCTTTGCGACGGAGACTGGGACGGCGCAATTCCAACAAAATGGGAGCGCAAGCATTTTGCTTTCCGATCCTGGCATTGCCATTGGTGCAGGTTTTTTTAATTCCAACACGACGAACACCACGTGCAGTTCGCGAGGGTATTCCGTTTTAGAGTCAAATGATTCTGCGAATCCTGATCCACGACTTTCCCCCAATGCGAATCTCTTGGTGACTTCTTCGTGCTGGTTCAATCAGAGTGCATTCCTTCCGTCTTTTCCTAATCCCGATTTCCATAGACTGCAAAACAACGGGACTGTTGTCCTGAATCTCACCGCGCAAGGGGATAAGAATGCACGGGACTTTATCTGTGGCATTGGTGCTACGTGTAATAGCTCGTTTGCCCAGGTCCAGTTGCTGTCGAAAGACAAGGGTGGTGAGGCCGGGTCCTGCTCCGTCGGCCTGACTGGTGGCTATGAGAATCTCTCCAGCGGAACAAGCACCAACGCGACCATTGGGCTCTGTGATATGTTATCTTTTGATGATCAAATTGATGAACTTGAGGTGACCGTAAATATTTCCGTTCCCAGCAACGCGCCGAACGGAAACAAGACGCTAACTATCACATACACGGCAATTGCTGCGAGTTAAATATGAAAAATATTGCAAAAGATATACTGGTGCGTGCTTTCACATGAAAAAAGAACGTGTTTCTCCGGTTCTTATTATTTTATTGGTGCTTGCTCTCGTCTTTTCCGCTGCAGGCATCCTTGTAAACTTTGTTGTGCTTCGTTCGCTGGACTTGCCTATTACTGGGCTGGTGACAGAAACGGGGACAATACAATTTCAAATCAATGGGACTACGGGAATATTGATAACTGATTCTGGCATTTTCTTTGGTGCAGGTTTTTTTAATTCTAATACGACGAACAGCACGTGCAGTACACGAGGGTATTCTGTTTTAGAGTCTAACGATTCGGTTAATCCGGATCCACGTCTGTCTCCTAATGCCAATGTGGGAGTGACTTCTTCCTGTTGGATAAATCAAAGCCGGTTCCTTAATGGTACCACTGATTTTCATCGCTTAGAGAATAATGGAACCATCGGTTTGAACATTACGGCGCAAGGTGATAAGAATGCGCGTGATTTCATCTGCGGCATTGGAGCGTCGTGTAATACGTCGCTGGCGAATATACAATTGCTTTCCAAGGATGCCGAGTCTGGTTCCTGCGCTGCGGGGCTGACAGGTACGTACAGGAATTTGTCGAGCGGTGCAAGCACGAACGCAACGATAGGAATCTGCGATAATCTCGGATCGAATGACCCCACCGATACCATAGATATTACGGTTAATATATCTGCGCCGCATAATATTTTTACTGGAAACAAGACATTGACTATTACGTACACTGCAATCTCTGTTTGAGGTCAGACCACAATGCTTAAAAAGTTGTTTTCCTTTGGATCATTCTATGGCAAGAAAAGCTGCTCCCCGTGATGAGGCTATCTCGCACTTGCGTCCAGACTATGTGGAAGAAGAAGTGTGTCGGTATGTGCGCACGTATAGGGTGCAGGGATTTTCTTATGGTGCGATTCAGGACGGATTGCTACGCAGTCATGTGCCACTGCATGTTGCAGAGAAATGCATATCACTCGATAAAATAGATGGAAGAGTTTTTATGTCAAAGAAGGCGTTTGTTTTGGTTGGTGTTGGGGCCGTTATTGTTATGCTCTTGCTCGTGCTTCTTCTTAATTTATTTCCTTCTGAGATTACCTGTGATACGAGCAGTGATTGTGCCGAAGGATACTCGTGTGCGTCTGGATCGTGCGTGCAGAGCTTTGGGTTTACGTGTGAGCCTATTCCAGGATGCGAAGAAGGGTATACCTGCTACAAGTGTTTAGAATGAATGCGCTGGCTGGGATTCGAACCCAGGTACTCTGCTTGGAAGGCAGAAATTTTAGGCGGCTTTCGCCTCTACCCCTAAATTACCAGCGCACGCGTTTTGAGGATTTCTTTGGGTTTATTAAGTTTTTTAGTGAAAAGGAAAATATTTAAAAAGCCCAGTGTATTAGTTTTCTGGAAAGAGGTGTCATGTTTTGGCTGATCAGCGTATAGTTTCGTTCATTCAGAGTGCTTTACAAAAGGGGAATTCTCGTACGCAGATAGAGCAGGTGCTTTTGCAAAAAGGCTGGCCTGCCGCGCAGGTGCAGGAGGCGTTTGCTTCCTTAGGTGCTCCGAAGACTGCTGCAACGGCTGCTGCCAAGGCGAAAGTTCCTCTCTGGAAAAATAAGCTGTTTCTGATTCTTGCTGGTCTTGTTGTCTTGTTATTCACTGTGGTTGCAGTTATTGTGCTTACTGGCCCCGAGTGCGAGCGGGATGCTGATTGTGATTCTGGTTTTGCTTGCGAGGATGGATCTTGTGTCGTTGAAGAAGTGGAGTGCCGCAGTGATAGGGAATGCAGTGTTGGTGAAGAATGCCAAAGCGGAACTTGTATTACTGTTGCGGAAGAGCCAGAGTGCACCAGCGATTCTCAGTGTCCCTCAGGGTTTATCTGTGAGGCTGAGGAGTGTGTCTTAGCACCGGAATGTACGAGTGACTTAGATTGCTCTCCGGGCTTTGCGTGCGAGTTGAATGCATGTGTAGAAGAGAAACAAGTGACTGCCGTTGCTGGTGGAGAGAATTATGAAATTGTTTCCGTTGCACTATCGTCACTGAGTACCTCTACTTCGGTGTTTAGCCTGAATGTAACAAATTCCGGAACAGCGGATTCTGTTAGCGATCTTTCGTTGGATTGTGTTTTGTCTGGCTCTCTCAGAGAAGGGCATTATCTTGCCGCTGATGAGAGTGTTGTTGTGACGCTTACTGATGGGAGCACTCATACAATTACGCTTGTTGATGTTTTAACTGGCTCTGTAGTTATTGAGATTGATGGCAGCCAACTTGAAATTACATCGCTTGGAACGTCTCAATCCATCGGTGGTGTCGATGTGACTGTTGTGGCTATTTATTATCGCACTGAACGTGAAGAATCGTTGGCGCATATTTTTGTAGGTAGTGAAGTCGAAGTACCGCAGGAAGTTTCTGCTTCTACGTCAGTGGCTATCACTGGCTTGGCTGCCAAGAGCAGCATCCTAACCAGCTGCAGTCCTGGTGCTTCTGATTTCTATGCACTATTGGAGCGATATTATTTCCTTGAGGATGTAAATGAGATTAATGTGACTCTCTCTGCGACTGTCGATGCGGATGATAATATAAGCGAAAGTAATGAATTAGATAACGAATTTATATTTGAAGACTCTTGGAATCTGAGCGACTTTGCCGTGTACTTTGAATGCAGGACCTCTGATCAGTGTGGGTCTGGTTCCATTTGCGATGCTGGGACCTGTGTTGCTACGGAAGCAGCAGCATTAGGGCTTCCTTGTACAACAGACAGCGACTGTAGCAGCGGTCATTGTAGCTCTGGCGGAGCTTGCGTTGAATGTGTAGCTACTAGTGATTGTGATCCAGGCTATGTTTGTGACAGCACTGGTACTTGTATTGTAGGCGTTGAAGACTGCTTTGACGGCGTGGATAATGATAATGATGGTGCTGCAGATCAGGCAGATACGGACTGTGCTGGTGCAGTGCCTACAGGGGCAGTGTGTACTGACGTGCTTCCAGAATGCGGTGACGGCGTGGATAATGATGGCGATGGAAGTGTTGATATTGCTGATAGCGGGTGCGGTGGAATATGGGAAAATGTCAGTGAGTTGACGGTTGCGGCTACGGTCCCAAGTGCGGGGCCTGGTATAGGTATTACCTTGCCATTGGGAATTAGAACAGTGACTATACTGGAGGCTGGATCACAGTGTAGCGACGCTAAGGATAATGATCATGATGGAAGGTATGATATCTACGGGGCGTGTAATATAAGTGGTGTTGTGTATAATTGCGAAAGTCTTCCGGTGGGTCAGCCATATGATACTGAGAGTTGCTATGGTGGATGTATAAGCTCTTTTAATAACGGTGAGTACCTGCCAAATGATGTGCAGTGTAGTGACAAAAATGATACAGAAGAGGCAGTGTGCGGTGATGGCGTTTGTGATCACTTTGAAGAAGATTGTGCCATTGACTGTGGTTGTGCGCAAAGCAGCGATTGCGGGGAAGGTTATGAATGCGTGACCGATGAATGCGTGGAACTTGTCGACTGCAACGATGGTCAAGATAATGATGCAGATGGGTTACGTGACTACCTTGGTGTTTGCGAAATTGATGGCGTACCAAGAAGTTGTACGAATTATCATAGGATTTACGGGATAACTGACAGTGCTTCCTGTTCAAGAGTCTGTAGCTCTTATAGTACAGGGATTTATTATGGCAGTGATTTGGATTGTGGGCGTGCAACAGACCGAAGCGAAAGAACAGGGATTCTATCCGGTGGTGTGCAAATATCTTCTGGTCTGCAAGGGCTCATGGCACCAGAAGAAGAGAAGGGTTTCTTTGTACGCTTTGTCGATTTCCTTATTCAGAGTCCGTCATCTGCAAGTGACTTTGTTTTCCAGTATGCTTTCCTTTTCTGAAAAGGGAAATCTTTAAAAGTCCCTTTCTCCTCTCTTTCATCATGAAGAGGTGTCTGTAGTTGGCTAACGGGCTTTCTGATGCTGAGAAAAAAGTCATTGCCTATATTCAGCAGTATAAAAAGCAAGGATATTCTGATGAGAAGATCAAGGAAGCATTAATTCGTAGTAAGATACCTCAACCAATTATTGACAAGTGCATGAAGGCAGCGCATCTCCCCTTCTCTAAGAAAAAATTATTAGTAATTGGCATTGCGGTGTTAGCGCTCATTGCGGTTGCCGTTGCAGTGCTTATCTCTCTCACTCCAGAATGTGAGCGTGACAGTGATTGTGATTCAGGGTTTGCTTGTGATACTGGGGCATGTGTTGAAGAAGAATTGGAGTGCCGCAGTGATAGAGAATGTGGTGTTGGTGAAGAATGTCAGCGTGGCTCTTGCGTTACCGTTGCGGAAGAAATTGTTGAAGAAGCAGTTCCCATCGTTGTGACGCCTGAAGCAGCATGTGATTATGATCTCGATTGCGGTTCTGGATACGAATGTGACAGAGGAGATTGTGTGTATGTTGGTTCGGTAGCTGTCATTGGTCCTGTTTGTGGTGATGGAGACTGTGACGCCGGTGAGGATTGTGCTCTGGACTGCGGTTGTACTTCAGATAGTGAATGTGAAGCATACGGGAATTATTCTTGCAATGATCGAGGAGCATGCTATGCATTGCCTGAATCCGGTGGTGGCGGTGGAGAGGCGGCAACAACTCCTTCAGGCGAAGAAGCGGCGGTGGCAGATACGCAAGGGACAAGCACTGGCACCGTGACTACCGCTTCTACGTGCAGCAGTGATGAGGAGTGCTCGGGCGGGTACGTTTGCGATACGACGCTAGGCGCATGTTACAGCGCTTGCAGCAGCGATGCAGCGTGCCGCGGTTCTTATTATTGTGATACTGCGACTCAAGCCTGCGTCGAAAAGGTATCTTGCGGTTCGAGTTATACCTGTTCTGGTGCATATGCTTGTGATATTGTTACAGAGGACTGCTATTGGTATTGTATTGATGATGGCGAATGTAATAATGGCTATGCCTGTTCCTCCGTAAGTACATGTCTTGCCGACAATGATAGTAACAAGGAGGTAGACACGGAACAGTGCAGCGAAGGTGGCTTAGGCTGTGTGCAGGCGTACGCGTGTGCTGCAGATGGTGGGTGCGCGTATGATGCTGATGCCGATGGAATTGCTGATGCGGATCAATGTGCTGAAGGGGGAACCGGCTGCAGTTCTGGCAACGAGTGTAGTGCGGAAGATCTGTGTGAACGTATTATTATTCCGGCAGTGTGCACCGATGTTCTTCCTGGATGTGCGGATGGTGTTGACAATGACGGCGATGGAAGTATTGACCTTGCTGATAGTGATTGTGCGAGTGATTATACAGGAGAAGAAACAACTATTAGTGCTGAGGAAGTTTCTGCCGAGGAAGCAGTTACCAGTGAGCCGAGACCAGAATGCAGTGATGGTGAAGATAATGATGGGGATGGCACTATTGATACTCTAGCGGGCACGATTTTATTCTTCCGTACATATGGAGTTGTCTATTACACGTGCGCGGAGTTCCGGGATCTTGCAGGTCTCATTGAAACCGGTTTCAATGATGAATTGTGTTCTAGCACTTGTGAGTCCATCCGTAGTTCATTCATTGATGGTAGTTCAGATTTTACCTGCACATTTATTTATCCTGACACTGGATGCACGAGCGCAGAAGATACAAGTGAAGCAGCAATAAGTATTCTATCCGGTGGGGCGCAAATATCCCCAGGTTTGCCTGGGTTCAGAGCACCAGAAGAGCAAGAAGGTTTTTTTGATATTTTCCTGCGATTTGTCCTGCAACGATAAGCCTTTTGAATCGAAAGGTTTAAAAGTATCATTTTCCTTGTCTCCTTAAAAGAGGATGATATGTTTTGGCTGCTCCAGTTTTAACAGATAACGAAAAAAAGGTTCTTGGGTATATTAAGGATTATGAAAAGAAGGGGTATTCTGATGAAAAGATTAAAGCGGTGTTAGCCAGCAGTGGTATTTCTGAAGAAACTATTACGAAATGTATGAACCTTGCGCATGCAAAAGTTCCTATTTACAAAAAACGGAATTTCTGGATTGCTGTTGGTGCTGGCGTCATTGTTTTAGTGGTGTTATTACTATTGCTCCTTCCCGGTAAAGAGTGTGAGCGTGATCGGGACTGTGATTCGGGGTTTGATTGTGTTGACAATGCTTGCGTTGAAGAAGTACGCATCCCTATTGAAGAGGAGGAAGTTCTTCCTGGTGTAGAAATTGAGATTCCTGAATGTCTTATTGATTCTGATTGTGCTGAAGACTTCGTGTGTGAGAACGACGTTTGTGTTGAAGAGGAGAAGGGCATTGAACCGCAATGTGGCGACGGGAATTGTGATATAGGCGAAGGATCCTGTGTACTGGACTGCGGCTGTGTGAACGATGATGACTGTGAGACCTATGGTAATTATTATTGTGATTCAAGCAACACGTGCTCATATGGTGGCGGAAGTGGTGGCGGTGGGAGTAGTTCCGGTGGTACTTCCAGCACGGAAAGCACGCCTGCAGCTTCTTGTACCTCTGATACCGCTTGCACTGATGGGTATGCGTGCGATGTAAGTTCTGGTGATTGTTATACGAGCTGCATTGCGAATGATGCCTGCGCAAGCGGCTACGCATGTGCTGATTCTGGTGCTTGTTCTGTGGATACTGATGGTGACGGCGTCGCGGATGAAGATGAATGTGTCCGCGATGCAGATTGCGCTGCTGGTTATCGCTGTTACGCAGAAACGCAAACATGCTTCAGCTCTTGTGAGACCAATGATCAATGCACTGCTGATGCTGCGTGCAGCGTTGATGGAGAATGTGTTGTGGAAGAAGCGCAATGCACTGATTCTGATGGCGGTTTTGATTCGGCCGTGTATGGGACAACTGAAGGCCTGATAAATCTTGCATCCGCTCAAAAAATTATGTATAGTGATGAATGCATCGATGCCAGAACGGTCAAAGAATATTATTGTGATGATGATCTTCTTGCATATGAAGAGGAAGAGTGCGCAGGGAGTTGTGTAGAGGGTGTCTGTGGTGAGGAAGAAGCGGTCGTGACGGGCTGCGTTGATGAAAATTGTGGGGCTTATGTTTGTGATGCTAGCACCGATGCTTGTTATGATTCCTGCACTGATGATAGTCTATGCGCTGATGGAAATGCTTGTGGCGAGAGTGGAGAGTGCTCTGAAGATGCTGATAACGATGGTATTGCCGATGCGGATGAGGTAGAGTGTAACGACGCTGAGGATAATGATGGTGACGGTGCAACGGATGTTGCTGACAGCGATTGTACTTCTACGGATGATCTGAGTGAGGGTCCGTGTGATTATCTGAGCAGCACCGTAGAAACTATTGATGAAAATGCATTGACTTTCAACTCTTTGGCACTTGATGCTTCGGGAAATCCTGCTATCGCATATTGGTATTCTGATGGAACTGGAAACTATTTGAAACTGAGTTATTCGGATGGGACGAGCTGGACTTCATCCGTTGCTGAAGGCGTGTCGGATTCTTCCGCTGGGTATCTGCCTTCTGTGGCTGTTGATTCTGAAGGAAACGTGCATGTTGCATATTATGTTGTGGAGTCAGATGATTTGAATTATGCAGTGTATGACGGAACATCCTGGAGCATAGAAACGGTGGCCTCTACAGGAGATGTTGGAGCATTCCCTTCATTAGCGCTGGATTCCAATGGTAATGCGCAGATCGTGTACGCTGATAATACCAATGACGCTTTGATGCGTGCATCGTTCGATGGGTCCTCATGGACCACTGATGTTATTGCTTCGTCTGCTGGTGCGTCGTTCCAGGGACTGCTTGCTCTGGATGCAAACGATGATCCGCATGTGGTCTATTATGATACTGTTTCGCAAATCTTGCAGTACGCAGTGTTTGACGTGAGCTGGAGCAGTGAGACGGTGACTGGTGCTGCAACTACGATTCTGCACTTTGCGTTGGATCTTGATGCTGCGGGTAATCCGCACGTTGCCTATAGAGATAATGATGGGCTCCCGCAATATGCGTCTCGGAGCGACTCTGGATGGAGCACCGAGTTAGTTAGCAGTACGGCACTTGAGTTCTATCCATCGCTTGCACTCGATTCTCATGATTATGCGCATATCAGCTATGAAGAATTGCTGACGAGCTATCCAACACTTGCCTCTTTTGATGGCAGCGGATGGAGCACGAGTGTCCTTGAAAATGAGAGAATTACTGTCAGTTCGATTGCTACTGATGTGGATGATAATATTCACGTTTCCTATGCTTTGAATGAAGGGCCGTTACATTATGCGAAAGTATACTGCCGCGTAGGAAGCGTTACTGAAGACTGCAGTAATGGGCGTGATGATGATGGTGATGGCGATGCTGATCAGTCTGATAGCGATTGTGCAGCGGAAGCTGTGGGCATCATGTGTATAGAAGAACTGCCTGGATGCGCAGATGGTGTTGATAATGATGCAGATGGAGCTGTTGATATTGATGATCCATCATGCCTTGGGAGCTGGGAAGGGGAAGAGAGCTATGTAGAGTGTGCTAGTGATGCTGATTGCACGCTGGTGGAATACTGTTCTTCCGAGTTCACGTGCGAAGATATTACCCCCTGTTCATATACGTTCCAACTGAATGAAGGATTCACCTATCAAGATATTGAAATGCTGTTTACCGGTGTGTCTACGGACTTTAGAGGAGATCTCTATTCGGAGTTAACTGTGAATACCGCGTATCAAATCTTGCGGCAAGCGTCTGCTACTGATGTTTATGTCTTGAATAATGTTGTTCTTTCCGGATACACGGGAGATACAGAATTTGGATACAGCGTTACTACTATTGATGAAACGACTCCGGCAATTGACATGGCTGTCTATGTACCTGACTGCTCGGCTATAACAGCGGCACCGACGGCAGAGGCAGTTGCACCAGCAGTTGTTGCGTGCAATGATGGTGCTGATAACGATGGAGATGGAAAATGGGATTATTATGGAGCATGTGCTGGGGCACTGGGCCGTGTGGTGAAGACCTGCTCAGCACTTGTTACTCCTGCTGATTATTCCAGCGCTGCCGAAGTGAGAAGTGCGTGCGAGGCTGCCTGTGAAGCAAATGTGGGTATTAACCTTGGCTCTCGGTATGTTGACGCTGATACTGGCTGTTCGAGTGAAAGCGACACCAGTGAGGCGACGTTTGTGTTTGGTGGTGTCGATCTTGGTGTAGCTGGTGGTGGACCTGCTCCGAATCTTCGCATTGTTGATACGGGACTTATTCGGTTTACTCCTGACTTGTCTGGGGAGAAATATCGTTTTCCTTTCCTTGACCTTGTTATAGACACGAGCGGGTGGAGGGATGAATATGGGGTTATCATCTGGGAAACTCCGGATAGATCCCTCGTGGATCCGATTGTTGATGATTATGTGATTAAAGAGAATCCTACGGTTGGCGAGCTGATACAATGGATGTATACCGTTCAACGATACAGTGTTCAGGAAACGGCGGAGCAGCTGACCTATCTCGGATTGAGTCCCTTTGTGACGACGGAAATTATTTATAGTGCTTTTGCTGGAAGTACGATTGATTATCAAACGCAACTCTTGCAGGCGTTTTCGGTGACTGGGGCCAATGCAAATGGACTGGCGCTTATCATGGTGCAGCTGGGTATGAGTGAGAGTCAGAGAACTTCTTTCTTGCAGAATCTTGGGTTTACGGTTGATGAGATTAGTGCTGCAAATACTTTTGCCGTGCAGGATATTGGCATCAATATATTACGTGATCAGCTAGATTCGTATGCGTTTACCTCTCTCGTATCACTGGATTCCCGATTGAGTACCGCAACAAGAATTACGCAGAAATTGACAACGACGCAGGTACGCTTGGCACCGCAGCAGGATAATGCGTTGCAGCGATTCTGGGCTTTTGTTTTTGGGACGTATTAGAGTTTCTTTCGCCAATAGTCAATCATGTCTTTGAGCGTTGTTTCTATAGGGATTTCCTGCTTCCAGCCGGTATGTTCTTTGAGCTTGCTTGAATCACCGAAGATTATTTTTTCATCGGTGGGGCGGAGAAGTTTTGGATCTACTACGATTTGGGGATTGGTGTTTGTGATTCGCAGTATTTCTTTGAGAATATCTTTTATGAGATAGGCTTTCTCTCCAGAAATATTATAGGCTTCTCCCGGCTGCCCTTTGTCCATGAGAAGAAGAAAGCCACGGCACATATCGCGGACGTCGGTGATTGCTCTTCTCGTGTCTATGTTGCCAACGCTCATTATTGGCTCCTGTAGGCCTTTTTCTATGAGGACTGCCTGCTTGGTGAAGTCCGCGCAGACGTCGTTGACTTTTTTAGGACCTGTCGTGTTGAAAATAGCGTCTGGGGTTATCCCCATAGTTCTGCTGTGGAAGCATAAGCCATATATCTTCTGAAATCTTCTTTGGCTTATGCTGCTTCACGCTTGTCATAAGGTTTATGTGATTAAGTATCACATGATGTTTGTTGTGAAATACAGAAAAGACCTTTTCTTGCATGAAGAATATGTTTCATGTACAAAACAAATTTTGTTAGGTCTTGAAAAGCGTTATTTTTTGCGTACGGAAACACTCGGATTTGATGAAGATCATGTTCATATTCTCATGCAGGTAGCTTCTCGCTATTCTCCTTCTCGAGTAATTCAAATTGTGAAGAGCGTTACAGCAAAACAGCTCTTTAAGAATTTCCCAGAAATCAAGGAGGAACTCTGGGGAGGAGAATTTTGGAATGACGGAGGATATATTGGTACGGTTGGAGAATGGACAAATGGGGGTATTATTCGAAAGTATATCAGAAATCAAGGCAGAAAAGATACCCAGCTAAGATTATTCGATTCCCCCGAGGCGTAATGCCCCACAGCTCTGCTGTGGAGCGAGCATCAGCGAGCGGTGGGATAGCCGAGGGAACAGATTTACTATGAGTCGCAGATACAACAGGTGAATGTAGATAGAGGCTCAGCTTTTGTGAGCAACAAAGAGCAGGGAACAAGCCAATTTCAGAGGTACTGCCAGAGCAGAGTAATCAAGGTTATTCCGTCAAGAATCAAAAACCCACAGACGAACGGAAAGCTAGAAAGAAGATGGCTCGAGTATGACAAGCATAGATGGAGATTTAACACTCTCCAAGAATGGATAGATTGGCATAATAAGAGACTGACAACAGCATTGGATATAGAGCATTATGAAACGCTAAATACGGCGTTCATAAGCAAATTACCAAACTTGTTTCAACTCTTTTGGAAATGGACCGAAAAATGAAAGGCTTAAAAACACGAAAAAATATCAGGACACTACAGAATCCCACGGATAGCCTGCAACACGAACCGAAGTACCACTTTTTATTGGGCAGACCGTTTTTTGCAGAGCCTCTTCCTTAAGTTGCTGTACGATGTAATCCGCAAGGACTGGCGCCATCGCCATTTTTGTGGGAAAGCACACCCATACATTGCTCAGTTTTCGCATACTGATACCAGACGGCAGAACATTGTCATTAGGCTCCTCCGCACGAAGCGCATCGAAAGTACCCCACTTTGTTTGAGAAAAATCGACGCCCCTGAGAACCTTCTCCAAGAGAGCCCTTCCATTCCGTATTAATTCTTGAGGATCTTGTTTGTACCCATCCTCTGCAACTTCTCCACCGATAGACCACACCTTTTCACGAGTAACCGAATCATAATGGGTCGTCACAGTGGCAACGGCTTTTCCTCCATTAATGCAATGCCCCCAAAAATCTGGAAGCGCGTTTCCTCGCACAATGAGTTGTCGCAACGGACGGATTTGCATGACCTTCTTCTGAAACTCCATCGCATCTACAAGTTCTTGATTGCCTATGCCTGCTGTAAGTATGATTCGCGAAGGCACAAAGGTATAGATCTCATCTCTTTTGTCATGGATGATAACCTCTCGTACAAGTTCACCATCTCGTTCAAACGAAACGGAATCGTAATAGAATATTTTATTGGCATGCAACTTCCCAAGTGCTCCTAACACAGCGCCACTATCAACGACAGGTTCAGGAACTTCGTAGACTTTGGTCGCGCTCTTCTTGAGCCATTCTGGTGCTTTGTGTGTGATATCGATAGGAGGAGAATTCAACAAGTTCAGCCCCACGGGTGAAAATACTTCTTCTAGAACCCCACGGAACCCACGTCCGGAAGACAACCAGAAATAACACGTAGGAGATCGCATACCCACTAACGAAAGATCCGGATCCTTTCTCTCACCAAGGAGATGCTGTCGCCAGCGCTGCGGCATATGCCGGACTTCGGATGCCGTTCCGGCCCGGTACTTCCCCGGCACGACATACTTAAACCCGCCATGTATTATCCCTTGTGCACAAATCGTTTGTCCCTTCCCGAGCGACTCCTTCTCCAAGAGAACAGCAGAATATCCTGCACGAATAACAGAATCAAGCGCCCATAATCCTGCAATCCCTCCACCAAAGATAATCACATCAATTCTCATCGTAAGGACGCACCTCCGTCAATGATGAAATTCTGTCCTGTGATATTCGATGCGTGATTCGACGCGAGAAAGACAGCCATGGATGCGATGTCTTCCGGCTGATTCACACGACCCAGTGGAAGTAGCATTTCTATTCCGGCTTGCTTTCCAGGATTATCTTTGAAGGTCGCCATGTCTGTGAGTGTGTACCCTGGAGAAATCGCATTTACCCGAACATTCGGAGCTAAGGTTGCAGCGAGGCTTCGCGTCAAGTAAATTACACCACTCTTTGCGATGCCGTACTCTATTCCATTGTTATTTTTTACTTGCAGGCCTGCATCCGAGGCAATGTTGATAATAACGCCAGACTTCTGCTCAAGCATGTTTCTCGCAATACGTTGTGACAAAAAGTAGACGCTTCTAAGATTTGTGTTGATGACACTCTCCCAATCCTCCGCTTGAACTTCCAAGAACGGCTTTCGTAGTGCGATGCCGGCATTATTGACAAGAATATCTATCCTTCCAAAGTGGTTGAGAACCCGCGACACTACGTCTTGCTGAACGGCAAGATCCGAAATGTCTCCTTCAACGAGAAGACCCCTTCTTCCATATGCTTCAACTTGCTGCAGCACGTTCTGCGCCTGGGTTCGAGAACTTCGATAATTAATCGCAACGTCGGCCCCCTCTTGTGCCAAAGCGAGTACAATCGCAGCCCCGATTCCGCGAGACCCCCCAGTTACCAAGGCAACTTTGTTCTGCAGCATTATCCGTAGACGCTCCTAATCGTATTGATCATATGTGTCGTTGAATATCCGGGGATTTCGCCGAGGCACAAATGCTTTCCACCCCACGATTCGACAAGTTCCCTCTCAGCCTTGATTCTCTCCGGGAGAAATGTTCCTCCTTTTATATGGACATCTGGTTTAATTTTCTTTAACGGCTCCAAGACCTCTTTCTCATCGAACTTGAGCACATAATCGACGCATGCCAAGCCAGCAAGCATTTCCATCCGTTCCTTCTCTGGAACTATGGGCCGCTTGTCTCCCTTGTTGTGCTTCACGGATACATCGGAGTTGACAAGAACAAGAAGGATGTCGCCGTGCGCTTTTGCTTGCTGAAGAATGCGAAGATGACCGACATGCAAGATATCAAAACTCCCGTTCGTCGTGACCAACGTTCTGTTCTTTCGGATGGTCGGGACGTCTTCGTAGGTGATGGATTTCATTCGTTTCTCGTAAAACTAGACTCCTTCACGCGCATACCGGAACATCTGTCTCATTTCGCTATCAAAGGCCGTTGCGAACATGTCCCCAAATTGTTTGGGTGTGCTCATATCTGCTACTTGTTCGAGCTCCCTTGCTCTCGCTGAGAATTGGCGCCGCACGATTCTTTGTCCTGTTCGTGTAGACATACGCTCCACCTTTCCACCTTCATTGTACGTAGCGAGTATATCATACCCCATGTCAGTGCCTGTGAGTACCCACGTGGAAGCCTCTTCATCAGCCTGCGGCTTCGCCTCATCACTATTATACCGATCATAAAAGAATGCTGTGCGTGCGCGAAACATGAGTTCCGGTGTGACGCGTTCATACCCAAGCTCATTCGCTTTTCTTTCATATCCTTTGTCGGACATCTGCGCAACCAGATCCTTCCAGAAGCTGAGTGTGGACATAACGAAAGCTCTATCTGCGTCGCGGTGCGCAAGTGCCTCATCGGCTACCCTAGGTCCCAACGGTCCAAAATCATCCCGAGGATTTTTGAACGGGGTTCCTAAGTAAGGGAAGTCGTGCGTCGCGGCAATCAAGTAAAGATCAGCGATACGTCTATCGTCCATCTCTAGAACACCCTTCGACCGCAACTCATTCAATTTCTTTGCCAGCATCCCTGCGCCAATGCCCATATGTCCCCACCTCTTATCCACACTTTCCCAATCAGCGCCCTGGGTTGTTGCTGCAACAGCCATATAGGAGTTTCCTGCATCATGCATCTGCGCAACGTAGACAAGGTCTCTCGGGACCAGCTGCCCTCCACGGAAGGTCTGATGACAAATAGCCATCATGGCCGCAGGAACAAGTTTGTTGTGCGCAGGTCGATACCACGCGCCTTCCTTAAAGCCCAGCTCATCAACATAGTCTTGAACAGCAATCTCTGGGGGAGTCATCATATCCTTGAGAAGTCGCGCGTGCTCAGGTTCGTGAGCTTTGGCAATCTCCTGCATGATGCTTACTAATTCTTTTCTAGTATCAGCTGAATCAAATAAGGTAACCATCGTATATTTTCTCGAATACAAAAAGGCTTTATAAGAGTTATGGAAAAATGAGAGTAATACCCTTTCACAATCTTTATAAACGAAATTTCTGGCGGGTACCAAAGGGCTTGCTGAAATGAAAACAAAGGATCGTGATATTGCATCGTATGTCGCAATTGTCGATAGTTTCATTGACCAGGCCGCACTGGACAAGACACAGGCAGACCTCATAAAAAAAGAACTCAAAACCTACATCACCGTTCGCTTTCAAAAAAATAAATGGGTGCATCCTGAGATTACAAAATTCTGCACGGACTGGTACAGGGAGTTTTATCGCATGGTTGACGGAAGGGACCCGTATCGAAGATTGAAAGATCAGTCGAACGAGATAGCCCAGGATATTCTCTCTTCGTTGCGCATCGTGTCCTTTAATGAAAAGATAGCGGCCTCTATTATCGGGAATAAAATAGATTACGGTGCATGTCTCGTTGCCCATGTAGATTTGGAAGCGATGCGAAAAGATTTCATGGATCTGAATCGCTTTACGCTTGATGTCGATGATACTGCCGTGCTTAAAGAAAAACTTTCCCACGCTAAAAAAGTGTTGTACCTTGTCGACAACTGCGGGGAGATTGTATTTGATACGCTCCTTCTCGATTCCATCATGCAGCAGGTGGGTAAGGAGAATCTGTATATTATGGCGAAGGGCTCTCCAATGTTAAATGATGCGACCGTTGAATATCTATGGCAGCTTGGGTTTCAGCGATTTGGCACTATCGTGTCGACAGGAAGCAACTGCTTCGGCCTTCACTCGGAGGACGTTTCAGACGAATGTAAACAACTGCTCTCCGACGCGGACCTGATTATCGCAAAAGGACAGGCGTATTTTGAGTTTTTTACGGAATACAACTTTGCAAATGTGATGAACATTCTCATCGTCAAGTATCCGGTAGTCAATGAAACTCTAGGAATTATACCCTCAGGAGCAAAGATGGTCATCTCATCAGAACGATACGCAGTATATGGCAAGGACTATTTTGCTGAGGAGAAAGAACATGCTTGAGCGTTTCCAATCTATCCTTGCACAGTTTCCATCGAAGAAAGTGCTAGTCCTCGGCGATTTCTGTCTGGATGAGTACATCTATGGTGAAACGGATGAACTTTCGCCAGAGTTTCCTGTGCTACGCTTGTTTGTCCATGAAAAAAAATATTCTCCAGGGGCTGCGGGTAACGTCGTCGCAGGTGTGCGAGCTCTCGGCGCGGAAACGTTTGCAGTGGGCGTTATTGGCAATGATATAAACGGCTCCATTCTGCTCGGTGAGCTCCAAAACAGAGGTATAACGACAGACGGTCTTGTGCGTGTCAATAAACGAAATACACCGACCTATTCTCGTATTGTATGCGGTGGGAAGCGACGCCCAAAACAACATGTCGCACGTTTTGATGTCGAGAACGACGGTGGCGTTGATCCAGTGGTACGTGCACAGGTGGTTGAATATCTAAGATACAAGATTCCGACTGTCGATGCGATTATCATTGCTGATTATGAGGAAGTAGATGGCGCAGGGATTGTGGTACCGGAATTGATTGAAATCATCAGCGCCCTCGGACGTCAATATAACAAGAAGACGTTTGCCGTATCAAGAAAACGAATCGGTTTGTTTAAAGGATTTACAGCTATAGTTCCAAATGATCTTGAAGCGTGGAAAGCAGGGAACATCGACGCACGAACGGAAGAGGAATTCCGTGTACTCGCTGAACTCTTGAAAGAGAAACTGCACCTTGATGCCACAGTCATCACACGTGGAGCAGACGGTATTTCTGTATGGTATAACAATGAATGGGTGACACATCCATCGCTGGCGACGAATGTCGTTGATGTGTGCGGCGCTGGCGATACCGTAACGTCCATGATAACCCTGAGTACGGTTGCCGGTGCGTCATTTTCTGATGCGGCATTATTGGGAAATGTGGCCGCGAGTATCACAGTCTCTAGAGAGGGAACCGTTTCCGTGACACGTGACGATGTACTAGCGGTGCTGCAGGCCGGCCTCAAAAAGCAAGAATCCAAAAAACTCAGGACGAGGGAAGAGATGAGGAAAGTTGCACGAGACTTGCGTGCGAATAACAAGAGGATCGCGTTCCTGAACGGCTACTTTGATCCTATTCATACTGGACATATTGAACTGGTGAACCGAGCGAAACAACACGGTGACGTCCTCATCATAGGTCTGAACTCAGATAGTTCGGTCCGTGACAATAAAGGCCCAGAGCGACCGTTCATGAAACAGGAGAAACGGGCACAGTTGCTCGGAAGCATGGAAGCGGTGGACTATGTTGTTATCTTTGACGAGCTCACGCCTATTCGGCTCATACAGGAGATACAGCCCTACATTATTGCTAAGGGAAACAACTATCGGGCAGAGGAAGTCGTAGGAAAAGAGATTGTCGAGTCGTACGGCGGAAAAGTTGTTCTCATCGATATGATTCACGGCCTCACGAGTGAAGGCGTGCTTGAGTCTATCAAGGGAAGAAAAGAGAATCTGAAAAAGAGCATAATCAAAACCCTCGAGAAACAGCAAGGCATCCTCTTTGCGGAGCCAGCGATTGTCCACCGCTGCCAGTATAGCGGGCGCGATATCATCGCGCAAAACAGCAAATTCGAAGAGGGATACGTTGACCATCGCGGCTACGTGCCAGTGGAATGGTGGATCATGTCGAAAACACCGGCCGAGAATGATAAGCCGAAAGAGAATGAAGGCTTGTCTTCCGTCTACTTGGAAACGGAACTGAGACAAGAGACGATTCTTTTCAAGGATGCAGTAGATATCGCGAAGGAAAAACTTCTCGGGACGTTTGCAGATGCATGGCCGCTGACGAAGATACTCGATATAGGTGGTGCACCCGTTCGAACAAGCTTTGGTACTGAAGAGGTCCCTCCGATTCCGTGCCATATCCATTCTGGAAATATCGTCAACGGCAAAGCGGTTGGACCTGGAAAATTGGAAGCGTATTTCTTTCCCCCGACGCATGTTCCTCCGTACAACAAGCACTTCGGAAAGACAATTACACGTTTGGGATTGAAACCGACAGTGACCAAACACGATGTTGTTGAGAAACTCAGACACTTCGGTATCGATGATAGCATGTACGAACTTTGTTCCGTATATGAGGTCAATGCGCATGACGGATGGACGATTCTTCCCGGCGTTGTGCACGCGCCAGGACCATGGACGACGTTTGAGATCCAGCGACCGCAGGATGATTTTAATCTGGCGAGCTGGCAGTTAGGGAAACGTTTCTCTGGAGAAGAGCTCGCTATGCAGAAGAAATCACTGCAGCTGCGCGGTTTAGCAGACGAGCAGACGTTTGTCGACGAAGTAATCAATTGGGACGTTTCGACGGATCCTCATTTCAAGGACAATTGGTATCGGCCAAGCAGAGTGTTGCAGCAAGGGCCATGGGGCAGACAGCTTCAGATATTCTTTGATGCATTTTACGGGGAAGCGTTTGAAATCAACCCCGGATGCACGTGGGTGCGGAACGCCGATAGCAGACCGTTTGCCGGAATTGTGTGGAGCGGACAAGGCACTCTCAACGGAAATATCATTAGTGTTGCAAATAATAATCGAAAGGAATTCCTTGTGACACCGAATACAACGGTGACGATTAAGAATACCGGAGAAACACCACTTTTGATCTATACGGTATTTCCTATTCTAAATTAAAAAAATTAAAAAATTCTGTCCTGGAGCGTCAAGTAGTCTCTGAATCCAATATTCTTTACTTCAGTAACTCCCCTGCACTCTGGACCCTCCAGGCCGAACACTCCTGACAGAATGACGCCATCTATGCTTTCTGCGTGTAACCGTCCGTCACGAAGAGAATACAGATCGCCAGTCAATTTGCCCGTCTCGATCAAGGACAGTTTGTACCATGGTGAAAACAGGAAAACCTCCTTATTTCTGAAGCCCCAGATAGAAATATATAAACCTTATGATTCTCGGTTCTGTTAACTTAAGTGAGGTGAAAGCATTAAATTTTCAAATACAAATGATCTACCTACAATAAGTTAGAACCTGATTCTCCTTGTCGTCCTCGTCAGAGAACATAGAGAACGGTTATATTTTTTCAAGAATATCCTGTGCTTCTATCGATTGCATGCATCGATGATCCCCTAATGTACAATAGTTCTTATGACAAGAATGACAATCACCTTTCTGGATGATAATACTCTCCTGACAATACGGCTTCCATATCCGAGGATCACCAGGTCCGAACAGTGAAATAACTTTTCTGTTAAAGGCAGCAGCGACGTGCATCGCCGACGTATCGACGGTCACAACGACACGTGCATACTTCATCCACCCGAAATACTCTTCAATTGTGGTGCCGGTAGCATCTATTGCATCCTTCCGCCTCATCTTCGACATAATATCGTGTACATACCTTTTGTCCGTTCCCGTGAAGACAATCGTCGTATTCAGTTGATCAGCGAGCTGCGCCCATTTCTCTTTGTTCCAGTTATGCGTTTCATATGCACCGTGGGTGTGGAAGATAACATAGTCTTTCACTGGCGGAACGAAGTCCGTATACGCTTCAAGATACTCGTCTCCATCCAATCCAATCGTTCGAATCACATCAAGGTTGTCCTGGATCTTTGTCTTGATTGCAAAGGTAGGTTTCGTTTTTCGATGGAGAAAGAATCCCTTTCCCTCACGAAAACCAACCCTCGTGCAACCTATTCTGAATCGACACTTCTCTTTAAGCTGTCTGGACATAGAATAATTCCCATTTGTTCGTGCATGCAGGATCACACCAAGATCATAGTTCTTCTCTAGCTTTGTAATAACATTGTCCACATGAGGATTTCCCTTAAGAACATCTTGCATACCTGGCTTGACGAGCACGTCTACTTTCCCGTATTTTTTCTTCAGCGCTCGAAACACGGGTGTGGTTACAAGCAGATCACCTAGCCCGATGTCTTCAACAACGACAACGGATTCTATCTTCGGCAACCGTTTAAACTTGTACGGAGACAAAAGTAACCACATTCCATAATCGAGAAACCAAACCACGTCCTTTGCATGACGAAGCACGCGGTACTGGAAACGCTCCATGAGAATTTCTTTTTTGGGCCGCCGTTTAAATAGTTTCTTAAGTGGTTGTCGGTGCATCGCCCTTAATCTTCTGCCATCGTTCTCCATAATGGCTCCCCTTCACTTTTGTATCATGGAAATAGCGCGCCCATGTATACCCTCGTGCACCAAACAACTCTAGGGTCCACAGAAATTCCTTTGATGTTTTCGGATAGGACAACGCGCGGAACGTCCCTTTTGCTACTTCGTTCTTGAAAGACTTCATTTTTACGTTCTTGCCACCGTACGCTCCCATCTTTTCATGGGCCTTTGCACACCGCACCTTCTGTGAGATCCACTTCTCCCATGTCTGCGGATACGACACGGAACCCAATGCATCCTCCGCGTAGCCTATCTTGTAGCCTTTGTTGTAGATCATTAGGGGCATCACTGAATCCTCCGCGACATCAAAGGGAATATCATCAATGATTCCCTTCCGAATCGAGTAGAGGTACCCAGAGCACTCGAGGAATTGTCCTTTCTCGAACCGTTCTTTCCGTTCCAGATGCGCACCGGCATCCGTCAACAGATGCGACCAGAAGCCGAGTTTCGTGTCCCTCGGGTTTCTCGATGTGGGCCTGCCCGAGACCGCGCCAATCTTTGGATCGTCGTACATCCTCACAATATCAGATACCGCATTCTCCGACAGCCAAATATCTCCATCCAAGAAAATGAGAATGTTTCCCTTTGCCTGTTTAGAAAGTAGGTTGAGCATTTCATTCTTCCCCTTTTCCCGTGGCTGCAATTGGAAATGGACAATCGTCGGATACTGTTCTACATATTTCATTATTTCATTCTTCGTCGGTTCGTCAGGAGCAATAGCGAGAATCTCATAGTCCTCTTTGTAGTCTTGCGTGGTTAATCGTCGCAGACATTCCTTTACTTCCTCTGGCTCTTCCCAAGCCGTCATGATTATCGATATCATCGGAGCTCCTGCACGGTGTTGTAGACCTCTTCGGGGGTAATGAGTGTCATGCATCTCCCCCCGTACGGACAGGGGAATTGATCGTAACAGTTCAAGCAATCTAACTCTTCACGGACAAACTTCTTCCCGAGACCAAAAAGATCTATTTCTTGATGCGGCGTCGGCCCGAAGAAGCTGATAATTTTCTTGTGCAACGCTATCGCAATATGCAACCCGACCGTATCGCCGGTGAGCACGATGTTCGCACTGTTGATCAGATAACAGAATTGTTCAATAGAGCACTGGTTCGTCATGTCGATCACATGAGGATGATTGAGGTCATGGAAAAGATCTCTGTTCAATTCAACTTCGGAATCTGCCCCGGTGAGAATAATCCACACATTCGTATCCTGCAAGAGTCGCTTCCCGACGTCTCGGAAGCCCTCATATGTCCATTTCTTGTGAGGATATACTGGGCCGCAGCCAGTGTTAAATATGATAACATTATTGTGTGATGTGATGGTATTCTTTTGGAAAAAATGTTCTCGGTAGAGAGCCGCCTTCTGTGGATCAAGATAGAGCTGGGGGCGTTCTCCAGTATACGGGAGTTCCGCTATCTCAAAAATCAACTGCTGATAACTCTTCTTGTTCGTTGTTTTCGCGCCATAGTTATCCAGGCAGATGGTGTAATGATTCTCTGCTCCCTTGTTGAACGGAATCACATATCCCTCCAAGTGCCAGCCGTAACCGCGTTTGTTCTTCGCCGGTACGATAGTGGCTAGTGATGCTGCCTTCGGATCCTTGTCAAGGTTAATCAGAATGTCGAATTGTTCGCAGAGTAAGGAACGGATCGTGTCTTCATTGTAAATTTTTATTCTGTCTATATACGGATTCCCTTTGACGAAGGGCAGGGCATTGTCCCGGACGAGCCATGTAAACTGTGCATCGGGATATTTTTTCTTTATTCCCTCTGCCAATGCTGTTGCGCGCATCACGTCACCAAGTTCGTCAAGTTTTATGAGAAGAATTCGTTCCTTGAACGGGTGGTGGTGGGAACACGTTGTGCAGTCCCATGAGCGATCAATCCAGTAGTACTTGCACGGTCTGTCTCCCTTAAAATGACGGCACGCTTCCATGTGTAGAACTGGACAAGCGGGGATTTATAATAATTATGGACGTCCACCCCACGACCTAAAGACATCAAAAAAAGAAAGGAACCTACGCAATGTAAGACAGGCCTCACCTTTCGCCCCTACTTCTGTAGCAAGAGCAGGCGCCCCGTATGATACGCCCTCGAGATCATCTCTCTCATCGTCATCATCCGCATCGCTACAGTCATCGTCATCGAGGTCAGTCAACCCATCACCATCGTTGTCCCATCCAGGCAGGCATTTCTCTCATCGTCATCCCATGGAGCCGTGCATCCTCTATCTAGTCTATCCCGCAGACCATCACCATCGTTGTCATAGTTATCCGAACATCTGAAACCTGTCACGCCCGTTCTCTCACAGTCGCTATCGCTCTCACATCCGAAATCATCAGCAGTCCAGTTCTCTGTATAGGTATAGTTGTTATCTGTCTCGTCACTTTCGCTAATTGCATCATAGATATCTGCGCTAGCAACGAGTGTTACTTCCATGGTGTCCTGTGTTTGTAAAGTATCGTAGATTGCAGAAGGATCTAGTTCACACGTCTCGCTGGAGTAGGCGACGAGTATGATAGGATCTAATTTGAGGTAGCGGACTGCTTCAAAGATATTTTTGTGCCTCGTTATGGTATTGATAATAAGGATGCTCCTTGTTTTCGTGTTAATTCTTGGAAAGGCATTCGTGAAGAAGTGCCACTATCGTCGCTCACTTTTGGGTATACGGCACAGTTTGTGCTGGCTCGGCATCTTCATGGCCAGCTTGCGAGCAACACGTTGGTTTCATCGCTTTTCAACCAAATCTTTAAAAATGACTCTTAGGCGATATAGTATATGGATGACTGTGTACGATTGACGACTCTCGAATATGCTCGAAGCTATTCTCCCATTGATACCACTCGACATATTGTTCTGACGCTGCCGGTGCCGGAAAAAGTAATTGAATACGATTCACTTGCGCTGCCTCGACTCCAGGGCATGCAACAGTCGCAATTAGATGTTGCGCAGGAAAATCTTGCACGCTTTCAACAGGGGAAATCGGCTGTCCTTGCAAGCCATGAGATGCCACTTACCTACGCATCTGCAGGATTACTGTACGTTTTCCATGACTGCAGCACCATGTTAGATTATGCACTTTTTACTCGCAGAAAGGAGTCCAATGTCTTGTCCAATATAACTGGCTATTCTATTAATCTTGATGGTTCCCTTTCCGAGTTATATGATCCGCGACGTACAGGCCTCCGTGTCAGCTTGGATGATATGCTTGTCTTTGCCAATGATGCACTGGTTTTTCCCTGCTATGGATCTGATGACTTTGGACTTGCCGGCCCGGCGGCTGCTCGTGCACGGGAGTTAGGACGTCCTGCGACGACAACGCGGATCGTCGATTTTTTTGATATGCCAAGAAGGTTTAACAAGGATTTTGTTGAAGTGGTGACGCAGCCAGAGAAAAGAATAAGTTCGCTGTTCTGCAACGTTTCATGGGATCCACACAAAGCAGCATTGGATTTTCTCACTGCTGTCTACGTTTCCGTAAGTAGCATAGATTCTATTGATGTGGAAAATCTGCCTGTGTACGATAGTCTTGCACTGGGTAAAAAACTTCTCCGGTCGAGAGTTCTTGTTCCTCTGAATGTCTTTTCTGGCGAATTGCATCCGTGCTTAGAGTTGAGAGGGTGGAGGGAGCCTAAGGCTGAGCATCCGTTTTCTGACTATACTCTTAGCAGAACTGCGCAGGATGTTGTTGCCAATTTTTTGAGAAAGTAATCACTCTGGGCTCGTGATGTGTACATCCTTCACCACTGCGTGCGGGACAAACGTAGGAATATCTACTTCCCAACTTTTGACTTGCTTTATTTCCTTTCCTAGCTTCGATATGTTCTTGATAATATTAAGCATGTTTTCAGAGATGCGGATATCTTTCAATGCGTGTCTTATTTTTCCATTCTCGATGTAGAATGCTCCGTCTCTTGGAATGGTAGAGAAATCTCCCGTTTGGTAGTTGTTGAAGCGCGTATACCAGACATTGGTGATGTAGACGCCTTTTTTTATTGATGTTATGAGCTCTTCTTTTGTGTAGTCTCCCGCTTTCATGGAGACATTGTGTATTCTCGGGGAAATAAGGCCTGCGTTTCCGGTGCTCTTTGTCTTGTATCGCTTTGCCGTCGATGCGTTATGGAGATAGTTTTTCATGATCCCGTTTTCTATGATTGCGTTTTTTTGTGTTGGCGTCCCTTCATCATCGAACGGCGTTGACCCGTAGCCATTGGCAATAGTTGCATCGTCGTAGATGCTTACCTTGCTTGGAGCCAGTTGCTCGTTTTTCTTGCCTTGCAAGCAGGAGAGGCCTGATTCGACGGAAAAAATAGATGCGGAGTCCGCCATTCGCTCGATCATCGCTGCAAAGGCATGCGGTGCAAAGAGAACGTCGTATGTGCCAGAGAGCGTTCTTTTTGGCAGTGTCGCCTGCTTTGCAATCGCTGCCGCTTCTTCTGCTGTCGAAACCATGTCGAGCTTGCTTTTCATTCTTGAGACTGCGCTGGAATAGCCAGAACTATTTTTATCGACTAACGCGCGGAGAGAAAAGTACAACGACGTTCCTTTTTCGTTTGCTTCGACCCCATTTGACGTGAGCAGATATATTTCTCCCGTGTTCTTTTCGAAGGTGCCTGCGGTTCTCTTTGCTTTCTTTTGTGCAGCGTCCATCGCCTGCTTGAGCATAGCAATCATTTCTTCGTCCATGTGTTCTATTTTTGGATCATAGAGTTCTGGAATCTTTTTGTACGTGCATGGGCCCTTTGCAATGCCTTGATACTCCTTATTGGGCTGGATTTTGTTAAGACTTTTCGCCATGTGCTCTGCGAGTTCTTTTGCTGCGTCCTTGGTGAGTGTTTTCAGCGAGGAGAGCATGATACGCTGGTTTTTTACCGCGAACACGGTGAGTGTTGTTGCATTCCAAGCCTTTGTCGTGCTGATCTTGCTATTGGAGAATTTCAAGAGCTGCGTTTCAGCTGCGCCGAGTTGAACGACCACGTCGTCAGCACCTTTCTTCTGCAACTGCTCTAACAAGTACACGGCTATATCTTGGTGCATCATTTTACGCGCAAGCCTTGCAAGCGTATCGAAGGCCCTCCCATGAATACCGGAATCCCCTGTTGGGGCTCTCCCTTGCCGCAATCGCCCGCGTGAAACTCCATGTTCTTTGCAACAGCATCTATGGCCGGATAGAGTTTTGTCGAAGAAACTTCCAGGATTGGATTGATAATAGGTTGCGTAATTTCTCCATTTTCTATCAGGTACGCTTCTGCGCCGGTATATTTCTGGTTGAGGCGCTTATCGTCAATGTTCCACTCCATAAAATTTTTCATGTAGATGCCGAACTTTATGTCCTTGAAGAGCTCTTCCTCTTTGTGGTCTCCAGGAAGCATAAACGTGTTGGACATGCGCACGATGCTTTCCCGTTCAAAGTCCGCTGCCCGCGAGGAGCCGTTGCTTTTCATTCCCATCTGAAACGCCGTTTCTCGGTTGTGCAGAAACTCATGAATCCTTCCATTCTTTACCAAATATTTTCTTCGTGCCTTCACTCCTTCATTATCATAGAGATAGAAGCCATAGCTATTAGGAACCGTCGGATCGTCTACGATGCTAACGATAGGGGAGGCTACTTTTTTTCCCACCATTTTTTGAGAGACATAGGATTCTCCGGCCTGCGCCGCTTCTCTGCCAAGTATTCTGTCTGCTTCAAAGGGATGGCCACAGCTTTCGTGTACGATGATACCGGTCACCTGCGGGCCACAGACAATGGGCATGGTGCCAACGGGCGCCTTGATTCCCTTTTCCAGCGTGCGCTTCATTGCCTTTACTTCTTCTGTGAATATCTTTGCCACGTTCCATTTCTTTGCGTGCTCCCAGCCGCCTGCTGCGCCGTAGACCCAATATCTTTGGGTAATTTTGAAGTTTTCTTCGCAGGTGAGAAAATAATAGAAGTTGATTCTGGGGATTCTGCTCTTAATCTTTGTTCCTTCTGAGGTTACCAAATATTCGTTCACGTCGCCGTCGGAGAGCACCATGTAGCGTGACGGGACGTTGGCTTTTGTTGCCAAGACTGCTGTTTCTGCTTGCTGCAAGAGTGCAATTCTTTCATCTACAGACACATTTTCTAGCTTTATTTTCTGTTTGACTTCGTACGCTGCTTTGTGCGCGGGTTCCTTTGAGAGGTTGACGTTCTCGCCCAAACTCTTTGTTGCCTTCGTTGTCTTGAGCGCTTTGGTAATCGTTTCCATTAATTTCTTCTTTTGCAGCTCATTCGTGGAAACGAAACCCATCTTTCTGTTAATGATGAACCGCATGCCGATGCCTTCATGCTTATCCATGCCTGCAGCCTGGACAATTCCATTTTTCATCACGACAGAATTTGCTGTGGTGCTTTCCAAACGTGCTTCTGCATACGAAGCGCCGAGCTTTTGCGCGTAGGCTATTGAGAAATCGGCAAGGCTTTCATCCATGAATCACCCTTGGCTTACATTCTTTAAATAGTTATTGGGGGTTCCACGTGCTGCATAGGAAATTTATCTTTTCATGGGCGTCTTATGTGCTTTTGTTTCGGTTTGAGAAAAATATTTTTTTCTTTGTTTCTGAAGTCGTTGTCACTTTGCAAAAAAACCATTTATAAGGATTCGTGTGCTCCAAAAAGTGTATCTTGTAATGTATATTTTATTGTCTAAACGTATATAAACCTCTGCTGCCGCATACTCGTATTCGTTACAAAAAGGGGTGGTTTGGGGTGACTAAGGATACAAAGACAAGCATACGAAGTATTATCGAGAAACTGACGATCGAGAATAGATCTGTGTTTTCTGAGAAGGTGTTTTACATTGCCGCTGAATTGGGTATTGGAGAGATGCTGGTGAAAGATTGCCTGCAGCAGCTTATGGATGAAAATTTTATTACCGAGCCCATGCAGGGAGTTTTGAGACGGATTTAATTTCTTATTTTTTTCTTGTTATATTCGTCGGGGCGAAGCGTAGGCACGGTGTGATGCAGGGCAAAATTTAATAAAGTGTGAAAATGTATAGTTACAGTATGATTTTAGTTGAAAGATATTCTGATCATCACAATGCCGAAATTAGGTTAGACCTTCCTCAAGGAGAATCCTTTATAATTGCTAGTAAGGTTGGTGAAGATCGTTATGAGGTTTGTGTTATTTTACCCTGGTACGGAGAGAAGTTTTTTACTGGGATTGGTGATACTGTAATGTGGGATGCAGTGAGTAGTGAATGTTGGCAAGGTATTATGGATGCTCCAACTTCGGATTTAATATCCATTATTAGGGATGCTTTGCCAATAATCAAAGAACTTAACCGCGAAGCAAATCTTGACATTTAAGTTTTGCCTGAGTAATTTTACATAATAATATACACAAGAAGATTTATAAATTCTACACGCCATGATGGGCTATGAGGTGATTAACAGTAGCGAAGTACATTTCGTGGTTTTCTGAACTCAATAAGGACTCTCTTCCGATTGCAGGTGGTAAGGGTGCGAACCTTGGAATCATGTATAACATTGGGCTGCCTGTTCCACCTGGTTTTGTTATTACTTCTTACGCGTTCAAGCATTTTATTCATGTCACAGGCATTGATACGAAGATTTTTTCCATGCTGCGTGATTTGGATGTCGAAGATAATGATGCGCTCCAAAAAGCTGCGAAAGATATCCAGGATCTCGTTGTTGCGACGCCGATGCCGGTGCAAATCCAGCATGAGATTGTTGAAGCGTATGATGCTATGAATGTTTCTCATAGTGGGAAGGCTGACGAGCTGATTCATGGCAGTAAGGATCTTGCCTATGTCGCTGTACGCAGTTCTGCGACGGCGGAAGATCTCCCAACCGCATCTTTTGCCGGGCAACAGGCAACGTATTTGAATATCAAAGGTGCAAAAAATCTCCTTGCAGCTACGCTCGCTTGCTGGGCATCCCTGTACACGGCGAGAGCGATCTATTACCGCGTGAAAAATAATTTTCCGCATGAGAAAGTTTTGATTGCGGTTGTGGTGCAGAAGATGGTGAATTCCGACGTTGCAGGGGTTATGTTTACGGTGAATCCTGTCACCCAGGATGCGCATGAAGTGCTGATTGAATCTTCGTATGGCCTTGGAGAAGCGGTTGTTTCTGGTTCCATCACCCCTGATGAATATATTATCGATAAGAGCAGTTTGGATGTGAAGAAGCAAACCGTTTCGAAGAAGACCTGGATGTATGTTCGAGATGTGCAGAAAATGGAGACAAAGCAGGTGGATGTGCCCTTGGAAAGGCAACAGGAATCTTCTCTCTTGCCTAATCAACTAAAGGGGCTTGCACAGTATGCGCTTGCGATTGAAAAGCATTATCAGAAGCCGCAGGATATTGAGTTTGCGCTGGAGAAAGGAAAGATCTACATCACGCAGTCACGGCCGATCACGACGTTGAAAGCGAAGTTTGAACAGCGATATGATGTTGCGCTGGAAAAGAAGGAAGAGAAGAAAGACGGCGGCGAGATAGAGTTGAAAGATGCAATGCTGCTTGTCTCTGGCATTCCTGCATCTCCTGGCATAGGGAAAGGGACGGTTAGTATCGTGCATGATGTTGCTGATCTGAAGAAAGTGAAGAATGGGGATGTTATGGTTGCGCGGATGACGACGCCAGACATGGTGCCTGCGATGCAGCGGGCGAGTGCGATTGTGACGGATTCTGGGGGAAGTACAGCTCACGCGGCGATCGTATCTCGCGAAATGGGGATTCCCTGTGTCGTCGGAACGGAGTTTGCGACTGCCAAGCTGAAAGAAGGTATGTTTATCACTGTAGACGCATCGAAGGGAAAGGTCTACGAAGGAAATGTTTCTATCATGAAAGAAAAAGAGGAAGTGCATCTGGATCTGAAAACACGTGTTGGTGTGAAAGTGATTCTGGATCTTCCTGAACTGGCAGAGCGGGCTGCTGCGACTGGAGCAGACGGTGTTGGCTTGCTGCGTAGCGAATTCATCAATATGCAAAATCGAGAGCATCCCGTGCACATGATTCATTCTGGAAAAACAGAGGAGTTTGTGGCGCATCTCGTTGAAGGGTTAAAAAAGATTTGTAAGGCATTCAAAGGGAAGCCTGTGTGGTACAGAACCTTGGATGCGCGAACGGATGAGTTCCGAAATCTTCCTGGCGGGGAAACGGAACCGGAAGAGGATAATCCCATGATGGGCTGGCGAAGCATACGGCGAAGCCTGGACCAGCCTGAGCTGCTGAGGGCAGAGTTTGAAGCTATCAAGCGCGTGCATAACGCAGGGTTTACGAATTTAGGGGTTATGCTTCCCTTGGTGACTGATCCGAGCCAGGTGCATGAGGCTAAAAGAATTTTCAAAGAAAGTACTGGGATTACGCCCGTGAAAGATATTGCGTTTGGGGTGATGATAGAGACGCCTGCGGCAGTGCAGGTTATTGAGGAGCTTTGTCAGGAAGGTATTTCGTTCATTTCTCTGGGGACGAATGATTTGACGCAGTTCACGCTGGCATTGGACAGGAATTCCGGGCGCGTGGCGAAGCTGTATGATGAAATGCACCCTGCGGTCTTGCGACAGATACACAAGGTGATTCAGACGTGCAAGAAGCATCACGTGGAAACATCTATTTGTGGACAGGCGGGCTCACGCGGGGAGATGGCTGAGTTTCTCTGGCGTGAGGGAATTGATTCTATTTCTGCGAATATGGATGCGGTGTATAGCATACGGAAGACCGTTGCAAAGCTGGAAGGGTTACTTAAGAAAAATGGGAAGTAGCTATTTTTTCTTTATTTTTTCTAGTTCTTTCATCATGTAGATATTTTCTGTCTGGAGCTTTGTCAAGACCATAGAGTACTTATGGAGCTTGGTAAGGAAATCATTGAAGACGTCCGCAATCTCATAGCAGTCCATCTCCATGCCTGCAGGTTCTAATATTTCTATTGTCGATGGCATGTAGTCATAGCACACTTCGAGCACTTTTTTCAATGAAGGTGTTTCGAATTCTATGTCTGCAAAGGTGCTCCAGAGCTTGTTATCCATTTGTTTGGATTCATAGACATCTACTTTCTTAATTTTGATGTTCTTCTCTTCTTTCAGCTTTGTAATTACATCTTGGAGCGCTTTCTCAACGTGCTCCTTCGGCGAGCCGAGGACTTCCACCGTTATCCTTGAGACAATGTTTTTCATACAGTAGTGCTCCTATGATTAGTAGTATTGTAATAAGGAACAGAGGCAACGCGTAGCCCTGTTCGGTGCTATCGAATATTATGCGTTGATTTATAATCGTTTCTATCATATCTATTTTTATAGTAGGATATTTTAAAAAGCTTCATGAGAAATTCCTGAAAATCTTTCAACCTGTGGATGGAAGCTGTGTTTTTTTGAAGATTATTTTGTAGGTGTTTTCCAGCAGATCTGTGCCTACGTACCCGGCAATGACGGACATACGCGCGTCCGAGTCAAACAGGATGCCTGCGGCAGCACCAACAACACCAGAAGCAATGACCGTGATCAACGTGTAGGTCCAGACGATTTCCACATCATTGCGCATCGCTTTTAACAGGCCAACGCTTGCGCGTGCAACGCCTCCTAGAAGTCCCAGTGCTGCGCTTTCCCAGACTACCATTTCTTATTTCACGGCTTGTAAGTATATAAATTTATTGAAAAGAGAAAAAAAAATTATTTACTATTCTATAACATCCCCTGACACTTTCCCATATGTAAATGCCATGAGATCCACAAAGCAATTACTCCCAGCGCGTAATGCAACGCACCGTAGTACAAAATTCCTGTCGCAAGCTGTAGAATAAATCCTTGTACTACCAATGCAATACCCGCAACTTTGAGTATGAGTATTAGTATTCCCCAGAGCCACTTTGCCCCTGCTGACATCCTCTTTTCTGAACCCATCATGGACTTTTTTTTCATAACCACGTAGTCCACCTCCTTTTTAAAATACTAGACCTTTGCTCTTTTTAAACTTTTAGTGTATCTTTTCAGTTATAACAATTAGAAAAATGTTGTTGTAAAAAGGATAATAAGAAATAACTTATTTTAAGCCAAGAAGTTTCTTAATTCTTTCTTTATTGAAGCCTATGATGATTTCTCCGTTGATATCTGAGACAGGAACGCCCATCTGACCGGATTTCTCGATCATTTCATGCGCTTTTTTCTGGTCTCGAGAAACGTCGATGTCTGTGTACTTGATATCGTTTTCTTTCAGGAAATTCTTTAGCTGCACACAATACGTGCATGTTGGCGTGCTGTAGATCGTGATTTTATGTTCCTTTGTCATGGCTTTCTCCTGGGTCTTTCTGCCCCTACGACAATGGAGAGTATAGAAAAAACGAAACTATATAAAAGTATTTGTTTCGTGGCAGCGATGAAGAATTCTTGCGGGAACATTTGTATGAGCGTGCTGTCTGCGGGGAGGAGCCAGTAGTCGTTTGTGAACAGGATTTGATGGAAGGCGGTAAATGCCTGGGAGAAGAAGAGCAGCGTCAGTGCGAGAAGTGCGGTGAGGGCTATGCCATAGAGTCCTCCTTTTAGGAATTGTTTTTGTATTACGGCAGCTGCGTCCGTGCGAAGCGAATAGAAAACTGGGATTGCAAGCAGAGCTCCTACGAGCAGTGAGAGCCATATCAAGTTTCGTACGTCCTGCAAATGAATACTTTCTCTCTCCGAAAAGTTTTCTGTCGTAAGTTCATGGCCTTTGAAATATTGTAACAGATTGGTTACTTCAGATTCGTACTCTGCATACTGCGGCATTTCTCTTTGATAGAATGCCTGATCGAAAATCACCAGGTTGAGGCTGAGCAGAAGAATGATGAATGGTATGCAGAAGGAAAATCTCATGGTGCTATTTCCATGTCATGGAATACAGGGTAATACTTGTCGAAGAAAGTAGGCTTTTGTAGTGATATATGGACGTTCTCGCAAGGTACACTTGCCTTTCGGTTTGTACTGCCATCCCTGTAGTAAGTGAAGGGGAATTTAAATTCTTTTGCGTAAGGTTTTTAAGTGCCTTATTTTTTTTATCCATTATGTGGCCTTTTACTCGTGATCATAGTCGGCTGGATCAGCTGTTGCTTGCCAAACGCGTGGGAGGCGTTGACATCGAGGAGAATCAAGGTGGATATGGGGCGTCTTTTCCTGTTTTTTTGAGGGTACGACACTTCGTGTTTCCGGATTCTGAGGAAGGTCTCGTGGTGCGATACCGTGTTCAATATCATTTCGACCGTGGGATTGTGCGTTATGATGGTCTCCGAGACAGGGATCGTGAAAACGTTCTGCGTGCCGCAGATGATAGAAATTATAATAGGCTGGAGGGGTTTGTTTTGCTCCGGATTGCCGGTCGTAAGTGCAAAGAATTGGTCTCTGAGCCAGAGATTCATGCTGCGGCTGCGTGTCACAAAGATCTCATTGCAATGCAAGACCAACCGCCGAGAGACACTCATGGAAATGTCTTGTCTTTTCCTACCGCAAAGCCTTGGCGGAGACCCCTCTAGCACAGTCTTTGCAGAGTCGTCCTTTCCAGCAGTTCTTACCTACAAAACGGCCACATTTTGCGCAGGTGTACATTCCTGGCTCGCCTTCACAGGCCTGACAGAGTTTGCTTACGGGCATGGTATGATTGAAAGACACAAAGATTTATAAATTTTAAGGTGCTGTTTTTCTATTGAGGTGGTATTGTGGCTCTTGCAGATGATTTATCGAAAAAAATAAAGAATAAAGAGGATCTTGCGTTCGTTCTTTCCTATGCTGCCAATAACATGTTGAAGAATAAAACAGAGCTGAAAGGCATGGTTGATTCTGACATTGAGAAATGTCGCGCCTTTCTTGCGAAGAATAAATTTCACAGCACGGTGAATCATGAGAGACGAGAGCATACCAAAAAATTAGAATATTTTATGCAACTGAAAAAAATTGTGGGGGGATTGTAAATGACTGTTGAGTATAAACGATTGAAGGATTTTACTGCGCTAGAAGTAAAGGAAATAAAGAATCTCTCCGAAAGTGCGTTTAAGAAATTCCAACGGGACTTTAAGAATTCAAAACTTATTGTAGATATCCACCGGTTTGAAAAGGCTGGCGACCGATGCAAGTATTCCGTACATTTACGTTTGGATGATCCGAGCCTGATTCTCACCGCTGAGCAGGCAGATTGGGATCTTGTCCGAGCTTTGCACAAGACCATTTCTAACATGGAAGAAGAGATTAAACACAAGTATAAGAAGGAAACCAAACGGGGCGGACCTAGGACCTATCCCGTATAACCTTAACATTATGTTTATATATTTCGTTTTCTTGTAAGAGTGTATGTTCTATCAGCAAGAGGTGACGCAGGTCTTTAAGGACTTAGGGAGTTCTGAGAAGGGATTACCTTCTGCTGAGGCGAGAAAACGCTTAGAAACTTTTGGGAAAAATAAGATCGGCGTTGAAAAGAAAGCTCCTATTCTGAAGCTCATATGGAATCAGTTTAATGATCCACTGATATGGGTACTGCTTCTTGCTGCGGGGTTGTCGTTTGCGATCAGCCACTATCTGGACGTCATTGTTATTCTTGCGCTTCTTCTGATTGATGCAATTCTGGGGTTTGTTCAAGAGTATAAAGCTGAGAAGGCTATACTGTTGATGCGGCAGCTCCGACAGTATCAGGCGAGGGTTATCAGAGACGGAAAAGATGTGCTTGTCGATAGCGATGATCTTGTTCCTGGGGATGTGCTTTTTCTTGCCGAGGGAGACAAAATCCCTGCGGACTGCCGGCTTTTTGATGTTGTGGAGTTTGAAGTGGATGAAGCTTCGCTTACTGGAGAATCGCATGCCGTGCGGAAAATAATTGCGCCACTCGCAGAGAAGACTATAGTCATAGGTGATCAAAAGAATATGGTTTTTGCCGGCACTGTTGCGGTGCGGGGAGATGCGAGAGCGGTGGTTGTTGCGACGGGAGCGTAGACGGAGCTTGGAAAAATTGCAAAAGAGCTTGAGACTATTGAAGAAGAGCCCACGCCGCTGCAGAAGAAGCTGGCGGAGATTGGGAAGTGGCTCACGATCAGCATTGCTGGGTTGTGCGGATTTATCTTCGTGCTGGGGATTCTTCGCGGATTTGAGATATTCGATATGTTTCTCATTGCAGTGAGTCTTGCCGTTGCTGCGATTCCAGAAGGCATTCCTGCTGTGGTGACGATTACCCTCGCGCTGGGGCTGCGGAAGATGCTGAAGCGAAAGGCGCTCATACGGCAGCTGCGTTCCGTGGAGACGCTGGGAAGTGTGACCACGATCTGCTCTGATAAGACAGGCACGCTGACGAAGAATGAGATGACTGTCACCACAATTTTTTCTTCGTTCAAGGATTATGTGGTGACCGGCACAGGCTATGAAACAAAAGGTACCATACTTCTGCATGGGAAAAACGCTGAAGGAGAGCTGTCCAAGCTGCTTGTCGTTGCGACGAGCTGCAACAATGCGACGATTGAGATTGGGGATCCCACTGAAAGAGCGCTGAAAGTGCTGGCTACCAAGGCGAAGGTGCAACCGGTGGGGAGAAAGGCCGAGGTTCCCTTTTCTGCGGATGCGAAGTTTATGTCTGTTACTGATCACGAAGATGTTGTCTATATGAAAGGGGCTCTGGAAGTGGTGCTTGCAAAATGTTCTGCGATTGATATAGATAGGAATATACGTGCGCTCACGGATGAGGATAAGAAGAGAATCTTTGCAAAGAACGAAGAGTACTCGAAAAATGCATTGAGGGTTTTGGCGTTTGCCTATGGAAAAAAGGATTTGATATTTGTCGGGCTCACCGGAATGATCGATCCTCCACGGATGGAAGTACGGCATGCTATTTCCCTGTGTACGCAAGCGGGGATACGCTCCATAATGATAACAGGAGATCATGAGCTTACGGCACGTGCGGTGGCTGCGGAGGTGGGGATTACTGGTGAGTCTCTCAATGGCGTTTCTCTCAATGCTCTCTCAGATAGGGATCTGCGCAAAACCGTGAAGCATGTTTCCATCTATGCGCGGGTGAACTCGTTGCACAAGGCCCGCATACTGAAAGCATTGCAGGCGAATGGGGAGATTGTTGCGATGACTGGCGATGGAGTGAACGATGCACCAGCCCTGAAGCAGGCAAACGTGGGCGTTGCCATGAATATCAAGGGAACCGATGTGTCAAAGGATGTTTCTGATCTGATTTTGCTCGATGATAATTTTTCGACGATCGTTGCTGCGGTTGAAGAGGGGAGAATCATTTATGCGAATATTAAGAAATTTGTGAAGTATCTGCTTGCGGCAAACTTTGGCGAAGTCGCGATTATTCTTTTTCCTGTATTGCTTGGCTTGCCGCTGCCGTTGCTGCCCGTGCAAATCTTGTGGATAAATCTTGTGACGGATAGTTTCCCTGCGCTGGCATTAGGGGTTGATCCTGCAGATCCTCAGGTCATGAAGAGAAAGCCTCGGGATCCTAAAGAAAGTTTCTTTTACAAGACCAAAAGTTTTATGTTATTTTCTACGATATTATCAGCGAGCGTTGTCCTAGGACTCTTTCTCTGGTATTATACGTACAGCACCTTAGAGCTTGCTCGGACGGTTGCGTTTACTGCGCTGATTTTATTTGAATTGTTTCTCGTTTTCGCGTGCCGGTCTGACGATGTTTCTGTATTTGCCTTACGAAGAAATTCGTATCTCTTTGGCGCGGTAGCCCTTTCGTTCGTGCTGCATTTGATCCTGATGTACACTCCGTTAGCACTTTATTTTGGTATGGTGCCGTTAGGTTTGCAAGAATGGCTGCTCATTGCTCCTCTTGCGTCCATAGGGCTTATCTTCTTTGAAGTGAAAAAATTAATTGTGAAAAATATATAAGGAAGGATGTGTTGTGAGTATCCATGATTATAAAAGAGGTGCGGGCGAGGATAATCAAGAATTCTCGCGGTGAGGATGCGATAGAAGTTACTGTGAATAAGAAATATACTACTTCTGCTCCTGCTGGTGCGTCTACGGGAACGCATGAAGTCGTGGCATTTCCTGTGAAGGGAATTCGATTTTCCGTGGCGTTTCTCAACAAATATCCAAACTTCTCTGGCTTGCGCCTCGAAGAGTTTGCTGATTTAGGGGTGTTTGATGTTCTCATTCCGGTTATAGGCGGCAATGCCGTGATTGCGCTACAGCTTGCGTGCCTCAAGGCGATGTCGGGGAATAGCATCTATTCCTTTTTGCATCCCAAGGCGAAAAAGCTTCCCATTCCTCTGGGGAACTGCGTTGGGGGTGGGGCGCATACCAAACGTTTCAGCACTGATATTCAAGAATTTTTGTTGGTTCCTTCGGCGAAGATGTTCCGAGAGCGCATGCTCTTGAATCAGTTTGCATATGATCTCATTGGGAAACTGACTGGTGCAACGAACAAAACGGATGAGGGCGCGTTTGTTCTAAAGAAATCTGATGAAGAGGTGCTTGATTTTCTTCAGGATATTCTCTTTCATATAGAAGATACTGGGTTGGGGCTGCGTATGGGTGTTGATGTTGCGGCGTCACAGTTTTATAAAAATAGATTTTATCATTATAAAAATTTCTCTTCTTTACAAAAGAAGAAGATGTTCTCGCCAAAGGAGCAGATCGTCCTTGTCAATAGATGGATAAAGAAATATGATCTTGCGTACGTAGAGGATGGACTGCATGAAGAGGATTTTGAGGGTTTTGCCCGTTTGAATAAAAGGACGCTGGTATGTGGTGATGATTTGCTGACCACGAATATGGAACGGCTGAAGATTGCAGTGCGTAAGTGCTCTGTCAACAGCATGATTGTGAAGCCGAATCAGATAGGATCACTGGTGCAAACGAAGGCAGTCGTTGATTTTGCGGGAAAACATGATATTGCGACGGTTATTTCTCATCGCTCGGGAGAGACGATGGATACGTCTATTGCGCATCTCGCTGTCGCTTGGAATATCCCCTATATTAAGACGGGAATTCATGGGAAAGAGCGCGTGGCAAAGCTCCAGGAACTAGTGCGGATCGAGGACGAGATCTCATCATAAAAGGCAATAAAAAGCTTTATATACCTCTGGTTATTTCAGTAGCTCCATGACGGAAGAACAGGAAGTATTTTTAACGCCATTAGAGAACTATTTGAAGGTAGGTTTGCATATTGGGACGAAGTTTCGAACCAAGTATATGGCACCTTTTATCTATAAAGTTCGTTCTGATGGCTTGTCTGTTCTCAACGTGAAGAAAATTGACGAGCGGATTGAGCTTGCGGCTAAGTTCTTGGCGCAGTATGAGCCAAATGAAATCCTTGTTGTTTGTAGAAGGGAGAATGGGTGGACCGGTGCGAAGCTGTTCCACAAATTGACTGGGATTACGGTTATCGCTGGGCGTTATAGGCCTGGTTTATTGACTAATACTGCATTGGAAGATTTTAAAGAGATTAAGATTCTTTTTGTCGCTGATCCATGGCCGGATAAGAATGCCATGATGGATGCAACGCGCATGGGCATTCCTGTTATTGCCTGCTGTGATACCAACAATGAAGCTAATTACGTTGATCTTGTTGTTCCTTGCAATAATAAAGGGAAGAAGTCTTTAGGACTCTTGTTCTATTTAGTTGGGAAGGAATACCTGAAGCTGCGCGGGACTGTCAAGTCTGAAGAAGAACTGACGATTCCTTTGGATGAATTTATTAAAGAAGATTAACTCTCCGAAAGGTATATTAAAATAGTTGTTTTCTCTTTCTGCTTAAGAGGTGGTTACTTATGAAACAAAATTTAGGTACATTAGATAGGATTTTGCGTTTTGCTTTGGCTTTTTGGTGGCTAGGCCCGTGGGCTCTACGAACAGGCAACCTGGTATTAGACTGGGCTATTATTGTTGTAGGTCTCATAGTTCTGCTGGAAAGTTTTGCAGGCTGGTGTGTCCTTCATGATATCTTTAAAATTAATAATAGAAACCAGTAACTCTTTTTTTATTTTTCTAAAATAAATGTATAAAAGAATATCTACAAACTCGTGTAGTTTCCAGAGACAAGATCGAGTTCTCTAAAAACATAGGAACCGTCATTTTCAATTGTTCCAACGCTTTCCCACACGTCTGTTATTGCCTGATAATGGCTCGCATCCGCAGAGAGGATAATTGTTGGCACTTTTGTAATTTCATATTTTTCCAGAATTTCCTGTCCTTCGGTGCTTGAGATATCTATCGTTAGTTCCTCTGCAAGGTAGAGTCCATAATTTTCCAGCACTGCCGTATGCACATTCACATTATAGCAGTCTCCACAACTCTCATCAGTGAGGTACGTAATAGTTACCAAACCCTTTACTTCGTTCTCCGTGAGATCCCAATAGGGGGGATTGAGTTTTGAGGTGAGTATCAGCTCTTCTCCCACGTACGTTCCCAGTGCCTCAAGGCTTGGCACAATCTCTGGGTAGAGCTCGAGATCGCCACTGATAATAATAGCAGATAGTTCTGCAAGGTTGTACATGGCTATGTCTTCTTCGGCATCTGCCAGATTCACCGTTTCTTGGCTGGAAATGACCATGACGGTTTGCAATACTTGTATGAAGTTGTCCATGTCATAGCATTCTTCGCAGTCTTCGTTGATAATTTGTTTGATTTGTATTCTTCCTCTGTATGTTCCTGAAGAAATATCGTAGTATACCGGCGTGAGGTCGGCAAGAATAAGGGCGTCATCACGCTCTTCTAATCCTGAGAGTGTGGCTTTGCTCAGTTCGCCAGTGACGATAATGGTAGGAATCTTTTCTATCCCATATGTTTCAATCAACGCTTGTGCTTCCGCATCCGTATATTCTATGCTCTTTTCTTCTGTTATTTCGACATTTTCTGTCTTGATAGCATCTGCTACCGTTGTCACATCATAGCAATCGGTACATGCAGCATTGGTGAGCGTGACCAGCTGTATCTTCGCCGGGCGATTTGCTTCATCGGCTGTTGCCGCCAAGTCATTTGTCAGGCCATTGATGCTCAAGGCCGTGTAGGTATTTATGAGCACCAGAATTGTCAGAAGACCGACAAGAATCCACGTCACGTTTTTTGCATGCACCATTCTTCACCATAAAAAAAAATTAGCAACCACCAACCATTGATGGAAGTTCTGCTAACGAAGAACTGCTGCTCGTTGTCTCGCTGTTTGAACCGCTTGCAACGTTCGTTCCTGCACTTGCGCTTCCTACGGAGACACTGCCATCTTCCAGACTTGTCTTCACCCCATACAACTGTACTGCTTGTACGGCTGCTACAATGATCAGCACCCCAAGCACTATTGCAAATATCCAACTCTTATTCATCTTAACACCCTCCTACCATTCCTGGTAAATCTTGTAAAACGTCCGTGTCCCCGCCAGCGATCTCCAATGCGAGACCGACCATGTCCTTAGGGAACCATAATGCTTTCCACTTGTATACTTCTCTGAGAACTTCTGCGTCAGAGTAGTCTGTATTCATGATAAGCCATAATGCAACTGCATGGGCTGCAGGGTTATGCGCGCAGCCACAGCGTAGTGTGCCGTCTGCGGTAACGCCGATAGCGCCCACACCGCAGCAGAATTCACAGGAGATGCCTCGTGGTTCTGTCGCTAACGATAAATATCTGTCCCAGACTGCGGCGTCTGCTTGTGCTTGCTCTTTCAATGCATAGTAGCCGTTTTCCATTAATTGCAGGGAATTCACCGGGTCGTCAAAAGAAACGCCCATTGCTGCTCCATAGTCTGGAGTGCCTGTTGGTATCATTACTGCGATTGCGTCTTCCGTTGTTTTGATTTGGTCAACGGGAAATAAAAGTGCAATTCCTTGTGCTGTGGATTCTATTTGCGTCACGTCCACATTGGAGAGATCGCCATTGCCTGAGAAATGTGCCGATCCACCTGTGTTATCGGAGATGCCCATGATGAGGGCTTGATTGAGCAGGATCAGCACTGCGAATATTGCAAGCAATGACCAGTTTGCTGTGTTGATTGTTCCATGCTTCTTATTGTGATGGGCTTCTTCCGGTTTGTGCTCTGGCGTATAGATTTTTTTCTCTTCGTTATCCATTTATGCATTTCGTGTTCAGCTTTATTTATAACTTTATTGGATTTACAGTTCACTTGTTCTCTTCGTCTGTGGTCTTTCCAAAAAGCTTATAATAACGAATGCCTTCATCACCCCTACAATGCTATTTCAAAAGGTTAAAGAGTTTTCGCCGATCTTCTTGCGGTATTCGATGGCCGCTCTGTTTTTGTGGTTTGGATTGAATCAATTGTTTAATTCTGGCGCATGGGTTGCTTGGGTTCCGGATAGACTTTTTGGGCTGGCTGTAAATCCTGTGACCGTTATCATGGTCAATGGGAGCTTTGAGACTCTCTTTGGACTGTTCTTGGCAGTAGGTTTGTTTACGCGGTTCAGTGCGGTGGTATTAGCGCTGCATCTCTTCGGTATCGCGTTCACTATTGGCTATAATGATATCTCCGTGCGGGATTATGCTATTGCATTGGCTACACTTGCGGTGGCGATGCATGGGTCTGATGCTTTGAGCTATGATAAAAAGCTGAAAAAGAGCTGGTGGGGGCATACCTCGCTGGCAAAGTTCCTGTCTTTTTATGAGAAGGACTTTTGATTTTTTCTTCGGCAAAGTTTATAAGTATTATCCGGGTTATTTTTTCCATGAGAAAGCTTATCCTGCTGGGAATATTCCTTTTACTATGCATCTCTTTTGCAAGCGCGCTGGTACTTCCGGAGAATATTCAAAAAATCATTGCCTATAATAATCAGCAAGCCTCCTTCTATCTCGAAAATATTACGTTTGTGATTGCATTTCTGGCGGGGCTGATTGCTGTGCTGTCTCCCTGTACTTTTGCTATCGTTCCCATGTATTTTTCGTACGGGCTGAAAGAGAAGAGCACCATGCATACGTTTTCCTTCTTTGCGGGATTTACGACGATTTTTATCCTTCTCGGTATTGTCGCTTCAACTCTTGGTCAGAGCATTTTGCTCTTTCAGGCCGATAACAGCTTTGTTATTCTGGGGGCAGGGATTCTGTTAGTTGGTTTTGGTGCAATGCAGATCTTTGGCAAGGGATTTTCTTTTTTTCCGGCAAAGACATTCAAAGCGAAGAATACTCTTGGGGTTTTTGTTCTCGGATCTTTGTTTGCAGTTGGATGGACTGCGTGCACCGGTCCGATACTTGCAGGGGTGCTTCTCATTGCAAGCGTCTTTGGAAGTTATGTGAAAGTTTCTCTGTTGATGCTGTTCTACGCCCTGGGGAATTTTGTCCCGTTCTTTCTGCTTTCGTTTGCAGTAGATGGATTCAAGCTGCATGAGCATCCGCTGGTGAGAGGAAAAATCCTGGTGTTCAAGCTCTTCGGCTCTCAGTTCACGACGCATAGCACGAATATTATCGGCGGTGTGCTTTTGGTTTTCATGGGGTTCCTCTTTATTTTATTTAGAGACACCAGTTTGTTTAACAGTATTAATATAGCAAATGCGAACTTGGTTGGGTACTCCTTGCAGGATAGTCTCTTGGGGTCTGCCTGGGCTTACGCTATAGGTTTCATCGTACTGGTTGTTTTTGCGGTGCTTACTCTGTATTTTCTTTTCCGGAAGCGCTAGGAAATTTTAAATAGTCTCCATGCTTACGACGTCTCGTTATGAAAAAGACGTTGATTCTCGGCATGACGCTGAATGTTCTGCTCCTCAGCATAGTAAGTCTCCTGAATGACCTGAGCAGTGAAATGATTCTGCCCATTCTTCCTTTGTTTCTTGGCTCTCTCGGTGCTTCCGGGGTTGCTTTGGGAATCATTGGTGGGCTTCGAGACAGCGTTGCAAGCATTCTGAATGTATTTTCTGGTTATTGGTCCGACAGAATAGGGAGGCGGAAGATCTTTGTGGTATGGGGGTATTTGAGTTCTGCAGTGTTTAAGCTTTTCATCTCCACGGCGACAGTCTGGCAGCAGGTTCTCGTCTTTGCTGGCTTGGAACGGATGGGAAAGGGGCTGCGCACCGCGCCACGGGATGCAATCATTGCTGATTCTATGGGCTTTGCGCGGGGGAGAGCCTTTGGTATTCACCGCGCCTTTGATACGACTGGAGCAATACTGGGTTCTATCACGGGTTTTATTCTGCTGTGGTATTTCGATTTTAGTTTTCCCGCGATTATCTTTGCGGCTGCTGTGCTTTCATTTTTCTCTCTTATTCCTTTGTATTTTGTCCGTGATGTGCGACGCAAACCGCAGCATGTCAGTCTTAAGATCGGCTTCAGCAGGCTGCCTAGACGCCTGAAACTATTCATTCTCGTTGCGAGCATTTTTACGCTTGCAAATTTCAGCTATTTCTTTTTTGTGCTCCATGCGCAGGGTTTATTTACCGGCAAGCTGGCACTTGGCGCCCCGATTTTGTTGTATATTCTTTTCAACATCGTGTATACGGTTTTTGCTATTCCCTTCGGGATATTATCTGATAGAATTGGCAGGGCAAAGGTCCTCGTCGCGGGATATTTCCTTTTTGCGCTGACCTGCTTGGGTTTCGCGCTCTTTTATTCCATTACTGCCTATGTTGTTTTGTTTGCCTTTTATGGCCTGGTGTTTGCGATGATAGAGGGAACGCAGCGTGCTCTGGTATCGGATCTCGCGCCAAGGAATCTTCGAGCAACTGCATTAGGAACATATCATACTACTATAGGTATTATTGCTTTGCCAGCGAGCATCATCGCGGGAGTTTTTTGGCAGATTGCTCCAGCGTATACATTTCTTTATGGAACTATCGTAAGCTTGGGGGCTGTGCTTGCCTTTTTGGCTTTTAGCCTGCGTCTGCGGAAGCAAGCTTTTTAAAATGTCTTCACTTCTTTTTTCCTATGGTTGCGAAGAGATTTGAATTTTTGCCGCATACTGCGGACGTGAAGTTCCGTGCGTACGGAAAAACGCTGGAGGAAGCGTTTAGCAATGCTGCGCTTGCTTTGACTGCTGTGATGACTGAGGATAAGATTGCTTCGAAAATCAAAAAGAAGATAACAGTACAGGCTGCAAAAAAAGAAAGTTTGCTGTATGATTTTCTTGAGTCTTTACTATACCTCGCTGATACGGAGGGATTTCTCTTGGGAAAAGTGATGTCCTTGCGTATACAGAAAAAAGGTAAGGAATATTTTTTGCGTGCAGAGGTTGCTGGAGATGGTGCTGAGGGCTATGACGTGAAGACGCAGATCAAAGCAGCGACGTACAACGATATGTTTATAAAAGAGGAGAAAACCAAAGTGACGTTACAAGTAGTGCTGGATATCTAAAAATGATCGAATGTCATCTGCAAGGCGGAAAGAGTATTAAGATAGAGCCGAAGAAGCTCAATGAATACTCGTATATTATAGAGAAGCAACCAGGGATGAATGTCCCAGTGAAAATATTTGCTGACGAAAAACTCCTGCAGAAGATGACTGAGGATCAGTGTATTTGTCAGGGTGTTCATGTTGCGACATTGCCAGGAATTAAAGGTTTTTCTATCATGATGCCGGACGCCCACCAGGGCTACGGTTTTAGTATAGGTGGCGTTGCAGCAATCGATGCAGAGAATGGATGCATTAGTCCTGGCGGCGTTGGTTTTGACATCAACTGCGGCGTACGATTACTGAGGACTAACCTCAAAAAGGACGACGTCACTCCGAAAATTAAAGTACTCCTCGAATCATTGTTCAAAAATGTTCCGCCTGGCGTCGGCAGACGATCGCAGTTTAAACTTTCTGAGAAGGATCTCGATGACGTTCTCGTCAACGGTGCGACGTGGGCCGTGAAAAAGGGCTATGGCACTGATGAAGATCTTGAGTTCTGCGAAGAGCGCGGAACGATGCCTGGAGCGGATGCAACCAAGGTAAGCAACAAGGCGAGGGAGCGTGGCATAGGCCAGCTTGGAACATTAGGCTCAGGGAATCATTTTCTAGAAATACAGCATGTCGCAAAGGTGTTTGACAAGAATGCAGCGAAAGAGTTTGGTATTGAAGAGGGACAGGTTGTTGTTATGATTCACTGTGGTAGTCGAGGCCTCGGACATCAAGTGTGTTCCGATTATCTGAGAAAAATTGAGGATACCTATCCGGAGATTATGGCACAGCTCGTTGAAAAAGATCTGGCATATGCTCCAGCTAAAAGTCAGCTCGCTAAAGATTATTATGCTGCGATGTGTGCCGCTGCCAACTTTGCTTGGACAAACCGGCATATTATTGGTCATCAAGTGAGAAAATCTTTCCAGGAAGTGTTTGGCGACAGTGCTGAGCTGTATACGGTCTATGACATTGCGCACAACATTGCAAAACTCGAAGAGCATGTAATTGATGGAAAAAAATGCAAAGTGTGGGTACATAGAAAGGGTGCAACGAGAGCCTTTGGACCTGGAAGACCTGAGATTCCAAAAAAGTACAAGAAAATAGGGCAGCCGATTTTCATTCCAGGGAGCATGGGCACTGCATCCTTTGTTCTTGTTGGGACAGAGCATGCGCTTGAGGAAAGCTTTGGGAGTACTGCGCATGGTGCGGGGCGGATGATGTCCCGTCATGCAGCAATCAAACAATGGCGTGGGGAAGATATACAGAAGGATTTAGAGAAAGAACATATTTACATAAAGGCGGCGTCCTGGAAAGGCATTTCTGAAGAAGCACCTGGTGCGTACAAAGATGTGGATGAAGTTGTTGAAGTGAGCCATAATGCTGGCATTGGAAAACTTGTTGCAAAGCTGAAGCCTATTGGTGTTACGAAGGGATGATTTCGCTACCGAAATACTTATAATTGATAGTTCTTTATTGTAAGGTATGACTGACTCATCTATGCGGTTGATTGCGGAGAATTGTAGAGATGCCGTTGGGGAGATTGTCATCCTAGGGGAGCGGAGGAGATGGAAGACTCTGACTGTACTCCTAGAAGATACTGAGATACAATTGGGTGGGGTCCATTTGGTGTTGGGAACTGTTAACATTGTTCATGGAGAGCCTGCAAGAAATGAACCGCGTGCGGCTATCATTTATGGGAGTGATGTAGTTATTCTTCAGGATCCCGTAACGAAAGACTATGTTCTCTGTGACTATCGCAAAATACAGTAGATTTGGTCTCCAATGGCTAAGAAAAAATATATAAATGCATACATATGGTTCTAGTTTATGTTTGATAATCTCCCGGCAATTTTTTACGCTTTCATCAGTGTTTTTCTGATAAGTTTGCTCTCCTTGGTAGGGATATTTGGAATTTACCTGCGTGAGAAATCCCTGAGGGTGATGCTGGTTCATTTTGTAAGCTTTTCTGCAGGGGCATTATTAGGAGATGCTTTTTTTCATCTTCTTCCTACGGCTGCTGAAAGTGGATTCACCGTTCAGCTCGCACTGTATGTTCTCCTCGGAATCGTCTTTTCGTTCATTGTGGAAACAATTATCCAGTGGAGGCACTGTCATTTACCCACGAGTAAGGAACATGTGCACCCTTTCGCTTTCATGAACCTCATTGGAGACGGCATTCATAATTTTATTGACGGCCTTATTATTGGGGCAAGTTATCTTGTGAGTATTCCGATTGGTGTTGCGACGACGATAGCTGTTTTCTTTCACGAAATTCCACAGGAAATGGGAGACTTTGCAGTGATGCTGCACGGAGGGTTCTCTCGAGGTCAGGCGTTGCTTTTTAACTTTGCCACGGCATTAACTTCCTTTATTGGAATTTTGGTTGTCCTGGTGCTGGGAGCCTATGTTGAAGGAATAAATTCTTTTTTGATCCCTTTCGCAGCTGGAAGTTTCATCTATATTGCTGGGTCCGATCTCATCCCAGAAGTCCATAGGGTAGAATCCAAGACTGTGAAAGCTATTCTACAGCTCTTCTTTTTTGTCTTGGGTATGCTGCTGATGTACGGTCTGCTGTTTTTGGAATAATTAGAAGTGGCTGTATTCTTTTGGGCTCACTACCTCTGGTTTTTTCCTGACGAATCTATAGACTATGAATCCGCCTCCAAGAATCAACAGGGCGCCGACAATGAGTAAGAGCGGGACAAGACTTTTCTCTTCTGCTGGTGCTGTTTCGCCTTCCGCTATGAGTTCTTCTGCAGGAGCTTCCAGCTTCGATCCATCAATGGTCATCCCCAGCTGCATGATCGCGCCGATATCTGAATACACTCCAATGAATGTTGTTGCAGTTCCTTCATAGCTCTTGCTGTTTGGATTCGACACATCTGAGAACACGTTTTGCTGGCAGCCACCAAATGTCGCGCACCTTTCAAACCATGCGTCGTCCCCTTCGCCAAGATCACCTGCATCAATATCATTCTTTCCATCCGCTTCTTCGACATCTATAAGCTTGTGCTCCGCATCGCCGTTAACTGCGTTGCAATCCCATGCAGTTCCTCGGCAGCCATTCCACGTGCCGGTGAGGTCGATAATACTTTCATCAACATGCCATATGATGATGCCACCAGCTTCGTCGCCGTTCATCAGTTCAATCGTATGCCTGTTCTCCACAAAAAATGCTTCCGTTTCTGAGAGAGGTATGGCATAGTAATTGATTCCACGAACAGAGTTGTCTTCCACGATGGTGTAATATCCGTTCTCGCTAATTTCTTGATAATGCTCATCGCTGAGCCAGGACATGTATGCTTTTGACCAGGGGTCGAAGCTTCCTGGTTCGCCAAGGTAGCCACCGTACCCCATGATGCTCCACTCCGCAGTTCCTTTGGATGTGCCATCATCAGGAACAGTATCATACATGTCTGGCAGTCCCAGATAGTGGCCGAACTCGTGGGCAATGATTCCTATTGGGCTTTCTTCGCTGACTGTTTCATAGTCAATGATTTTTACGCCGTCAACAGTTATTGGTGATATGGTGAAATAATGCGACCAAATCTCTTCGTTGTTTCCGCCTCCATTCTCGTCGGGTTCTCCAGCATGTACGACAAAGAGGCCGTCAACAGTGCCATCCTGATTTACGTCATACTGTGAGAAGTCCACATCTGGGTCTGCTGCTTCGATTGCTTCAACAATCATTTCTTCGACGTTAGCTTCATAGCTGTCTCCATAATAGCCCATGTCTTGTGAGAGGGTGTACCATGTCGGCAGCACGTCTCCGGTAATCTTGAGACCACCATAGGATTGCTGCTCATAATAGTCGCTGAGGCCTCTGGCAGCAAAGAAATTATCTTCCAATTGCTTGATGGAGACTGTTGCTTCTACATCTGGAAACTGCACTGGGATTATTAAAGCGGCAAGTTCTTGTTGTTCATACGTGATGTCGTAGATTACTTCACCGGTGTATGTGATCGTTGGCGGTGGCAGGGGGAGACGTGGTGGGGCGATGGTTCCATTCAATATTGCTTGCCTTAGTTGCGGGTTGAAGTATATTGGCTCACCATTAGGACCAATGCGGACGCCCATGCCAAATTCTCCGTTTGTTCTCAGCCGTTCGAGGTTGAACATGGTATGCAGTGGTCTGCGCAATGCTGGTGGTCTTTGGGGCCGTATTTTTCTGATATTTTCAGCGCCACAGGTAATCCCTTGCCTTTCCACATCTGCTGGTTTAATGCCAGGTCTGAATGGCAGGTCGGTTCTGGGCTTGAAATAACCGTTTGCGTCAAGCTGGGCGAAGAATGGTTTTTTCTTTTGGAAAATGACTGGACACTGCGTTTCACGATCGTATGTTTCCGCGTAATCATGATCGCCGATTTGTTCGTATATGGCTTTTCTGAGCTCAGGATTTGTTGCTTCGAATGTTTCTGCATCTCTCGCCAATAAAGGGGCTGTGTCATCATCCGCGGTAATGCGGACTGGAATCCATCGTCCGGTTTCATCCTGGATTGCATTTGGGGCTCCTGGGACTGCAGAAACTATAGGGAGCAGCAAAAGAATTAGCATGAGTACCAGACCTCTTTTCATCTCTATGCCCGAAGGCGTGGAACCATTTAAAGTTTTCTAATACGGCCGGACAGGACATTTGCGCGCAGCGCTTATAAGTGGGTTACACCTATAATTGCTAATGCGTTCTACTCAGTTCAAAAAAGGCCATAGACCATGGAATAAGAATCCCATCAGGAAAAAGTGCCTCACCTGTAATAGGAAATTCGAAGTATCCCTAAGTCGCAGCAATGACGGCAGAGGAAAATTTTGCAGTAGAACCTGCAAGACGGATTACAAATACAAAATAGCTGATAATTTCATAATAGATACTAGCATGGCAGAGCTTATTGGAATAATCATAGGGGATGGCTGTATAAATAAGGTATACAAAAGAGAAGATTACCGAATACAAATATCTGGAAATAAGATTGAGGATAAAGAATATATGGATAATTATCTTCGAAAATTAGTCAATAAGTGTCTGGGAATAAATCCCAAACCCTATTTAGGTAAGAATGGGGCTTATATTCTACAATTCCAATCGGAGCCATTCAGAATTTTCTTGCATGGACTAGGAATAAAATCACCCAAAACGACCATACGCATCCCTAAGGAGATTAGGAACGATGAGAGATTATTGAGGGCCTGCATTAGAGGAATAGCAGACAGTGATTTTACTTTTCTGTGCACGAAAAAAAGAAAAAAAAGTAAGAATAATTACCCGAGGATAAGTGCGCATTTTGTGTCAAGACCGTTGGTGAAGGATCTGGAGAATTCCCTCAGAAAAATGGGATTCACACTTAATTGTAAGTATGACTACAGACGAATGGACCCGAGAGGATTCGCAACGATAACAAACTATATAAATATAGATGGCCCACATAACTTTAAAAGATGGATGAAGAAAATCGGGTTCTCAAACATGCGTATAATCACCAGATTCCGTGTCTGGAAAAAATATGGAGAACTAAAACCCAAAACGTCGATAGAGGAGAGAAAACGTCTTCTTCTGGGGTAGTGAAGGGGGTGATGGCAATATGGGTACAATATTAGTTTTCTGTGCCCATTCGTAGCGGATGATGAAGCTATAGGAATGGGGGGAAGCATTGCAAAGTATGTCAAGGATGGAGAACGGGTTATCAAGATTGTTTTCTCTCATGGTGAGAAGAGCATTCCGCATCTGAGAGAGTCCGTTGTGAAGAGAGCGAGGTATGAGGAAACCGATATAGCTAGCAATTTTATTGGTATCAAGATTAGCAAAAATCTAGGGCTTAAGGATACGAAACTGAAGAGCGAAATCGAAAGACCTGCCGTCACTGAGAAAATTCGCCAGATGATTCTCATGTACAGACCGGACAAGATCTACGTTCCTTCGGCACTCGATCCGCATCCCGATCATCAAGCAGTGAATAGCATCGTGCTTTCTATCGTTAAATCGTTGAGGCGGCACTATCCTGTGTATGCATTTGAAGTTTGGAATGTGGTAAAGGAGACGCACCCTCGTGTGTACATTGACATTTCTCCGTATATTGATGTAAAAATGGAATATATCAAACTGTTTAAAAGCCAATGGCTCTATATGTTTTCGTTATACCTGCCCGCGCTCTTCCGATCCTTTTACTATGGTCGAAAAAATAATTGCAAATATGCTGAGAGGTTTTACAAGCTGCTATGAAAGTTCTTTTTGTTGTCTCTGGGATAGGCTATGGCGATGCGACGCGGGAGCATTCGAATATTGTTGCGCTGAAGAAACGTTTTCCGCAGGCGAAGGTGATGGTCGCCGGCTATGATAATTCTTATGCCTATTTCCATGACAAGTATCCGACGATAAAGATTCGGGGATATAAACTGCCTGGCACGGCGATGAAGATCAATGTCTGGAGTTTTGGTCTGCGGAATATTTTTCTGCCGGCATTCTGGTTCCTTGGAACGCTGAAAGTGCGGCTGCAGGCATTTAATTTTATTCCAGATATCGTCGTGAGTGACTTCGAGCCTGTCGGTATTTCTCTTTCTCGCGTTCTCGGGAAAAAATGCATTGTTGTCTTTGGATTTGATCCGCTGTTGTATAAGGAATACGCGAAAACACATAAGGTTAATTACAAAATGAAAGTGGAGGCACAGTATTTCGAAAGATTATATGATCAAGCGGATCTGGTGCTGATCCCGACGTTTCAAAAGCAACGGAAGAAACATATGCTGTATTCGTATATAGATCCTATTGTTCGGACGGCTCCGGAAGAGCTCCCCAGCGAAGCACAGATCCGTCGGCAACTTCGCGTGAAGAAACCACTCTTAGTGATGCTTGGCGGCTCTGATTTTGGAACAAAACTTGCAAAGAATATCAATAAAATTGCTTCACAGTATCCGAAGGAAGATTTTATTATCTTTGGAGGGAATTTAGATTTTCCTTTTGAAAAAAATGTACGCTACATCCGTTATACGGCGGACTTCCTCAAGTATTTGAAGGTTTGCAAAGGGGTCATAACGCTTGCAGGTCAGAAGACGCTTTCCGAGGCGCTTGTCTATAAGAAAGCTGTGCTTTGTTTTCCTATTGAGGATCATGTCGAGCAGATGCTGAATGCCTACGCGCTGCGCAATACGATTCTTGTCAGCAAGGATAGTTCTGTGCACGGGGTGAAAAAGGCTCTTTCACTGTTTTTGCAGCAGTTGCCCGCGCTTGAAAGGAAAGCGGGGAGATTACAGCTGAAGGCTACAGGTTCTCAGGAATTTGTACGGCTGCTTGAGGCTATCGTGCACGAAACGGTCTAAATGTTTTTGGTTCTTCTGTCTCTTTGTGTCGTTTGTGTCTCCAGAATTCTATGAACACCGGTATGAAGGAGCTTATGATAATAACTATGATAACCAAAGAAAAATTTTCTTGCACGATGGGAAGCTGTCCAAAGTAATAGCCTCCCACACAAAAAAATGTGACCCAGAGGATTGCCCCGAGAACATTGTATCTGAGAAAATCCCAATAGTTCATTTTTCCAATGCCTGCAACAAAGGGAGCAAATGTACGTATGATTGGTATGAAGCGTGCTAACACGACGGTTTTTTTGCCGTATTTTTTGTAGAAGGTGTTCGTTCTTTCGAGATATTCTCTGCGCAGGAATCTTCCATCTGCTCGCTTTGCGAGTTTTTCTCCCAGATACCTGCCAATAGCGTAGTTCAATGTGTCTCCGAGGATGGCCGCGATCATGAGTATTGCAAGAATCCAGCCAATGTTTAGTGCGCCCATCCCGGCGAATGTGCCTGCGGCGAAGAGCAGCGAGTCTCCTGGCAGAAAGGGCGTAAAGACAACGCCTGTTTCCACGAAAATAACCAGGAATAGAATAAGGTACGTCCACACATCGTAGGTCTGGATAATGACACTTAGGTACTCGTCTATATGCAAAATAAGGTCGATGTAATTAATCATTCTTTTCTATTTTTCTCTCTGCCCTTATAAGAGTTTGCTAGGAGATTTCCAGAGAGGTGTAGAGCCAGTCTTCACCGCGTTTGCTGATGCCTTCGATGGTGAAGAAGACCAGTGTTTCTACGTGTTCTTTTCGCAAGAATTGAATATCTTTTTTCATTTGTTTAGGGGTATTGTATATAGGTTCATTGCCGAAGACCCCTGTGTCGATAAGTCCGACGGCGATGTATGCATCTCTGTGCTTTGGTAGAAAATGTCTCTTGAAATAATGCTTGTAGAGGCTCTTCAATCCAAGAGGAATAAATGTTGAGTAGTACATATAATTATATTTTATTCGGTCATCTTTTATCCAGCCCCATCGTTTGAGTATTACGTCTTGCAAAGGGAATGTCGAGAGAATGATATCTGATTCTCTGCTGAGCATTTTAATCTTTTTTCTAAGGTATGGGGTATTGTCAGGTTCTTGAAACATGTTTTTCCAGAGCCAGCTCCACGCCGAGAATGTGCTATACTTCTTTGGAATCGGTGGCTCGATATCTAGTTTTATTTTTAATCCTCGATATTGGTCAAGCTCATCGATTGCTTCTTTTGTACAAAATCCAGAAAACCAATAGCCTTCTTCTTTTGAAAGTACTGGCCATGCATTTACTTCAATATTCTCAGAATACTTGTGGATTTTTTTCTTCCACTGCTCATAATTTTCTCTTGATGTGCATGCAACATAGATCGTGATTCTCTCGTGCTTCAGCCAGCCTGCAATTTTTTTCCAGTTGCATTTTTCTGGGAATTCGCACCAGTAGATCCGTTTCATCACTCTTTCAATACGAAGAGGGTTTTTAAATATTTCCCTCGTCAAAATGGAATTTCCAATCTTTCCTCTAGGACAGAATGTTTTGGCACGAAGAGTGTTCCTCCTTGGCATTCATGTCTTCTGTAGGCTTCCTTTCGAACGCGATGCTGGGGAACATACCGGTACGGTCCTGTTGTGGGCTTCCTATGCACAGGGAACTGCCGGATCCAATCCCAATCCATGAAATAGACGGTTCTTTCTGTGACCAATGGCTCCAAGTCGTCTTTCTGCCTAATCTTTGAGATCGGTTTTTTCAGGTTGTAGAGCAAAAATGCCCAAAATAATGTTCTCCCGGGATATTCCTTAGGAAAATCGGTTACTTGGTATGCATGAATGGCGAAGTGTGCGGAGTAGACTTGATATCGCGCCTTGATTTCGATGCCGAATTCATTGTCCAGCAGATCAATACCAAGATGGCCATTGCTGGGTATGTTCGTTGTATCTGCGAGCCAATCTTTGTGGCAGCGCTCTATTGCACCTCTGAAACTTCGACTGTTCATTTTTTGTCAGGGCTTTCTTTTACTTAAAAGGATTTAGCGTATAAAAGAAGCGCCAGAGGGGGGATTTGAACCCCCGGCCTAAGCATTAGGAGTGCTTCGCTCTATCCAAGCTGAGCTACTCTGGCATTATTTTCCTGAAATGGATTTAGCTTTTAAAGCTTATTATTACGCTTGAATAAACTTTATATATGTGCAGGCGGGCTGTATTCTGATGAAAGCTGTTCAAGTTTCTTCGCGAGAAGATCGGTTGCTTGCGACGTTCTCTCGGCTGCCTATGTCGCTGAAACGGGCTGTTGTTGCACCGATAAACAAGTTTCGGGTTTCTCGTGCCATGAAACTGCAGGCGCCGAAGATGCTCATGCTCTACGTCACGGACAACTGCAATCTTCGCTGCAAACACTGCTTCTATTGGAAGGAGGTGGACAATCCGCGAAATGCGCATAGCATTGAAGAGATTGAGAAATTGACGAAATCATTGAAGGAGCGCTTGGATCTTCTGGGCATTACTGGCGGGGAGCCATTTATTAGAAAAGATCTGGTGGAAATCGTTCGGCTTTTTGTGCAGAATAACGGTGTGAAACGGATTCATATTGCCACGAATGGGTTGTTACCGGACCTTACTCTCCGGAAGACACAGGAAATGCTCGCGATCATGGGAAAGACCCGTTTGACCATGCAATTCTCTATTGATGGGTTTGAGGCAAAGCACGATGAAGTGCGGGGTATGAAGGGCAGTTTTCAGAAGACGTGTGAGACTGTGAAGAAGTTGCGAGAGATTACTGATCCACGTTTGGCGGTGTCTGTTGCCACTGTTGTCCATAGAGATAATTTTCATGAAATGAGAGAGCTGAAGCAGTTTATCAACCATGAGCTGGGCGTGCCAATGAAAGTGAACGTTCTGCGGAAAGTGGGTAGCGTGAAAGGTGTTCCATCACCATATCTTACGGATTTTGATATACGTGAGGATGATGGGTACGAGCCGCCAACGGAGGAGCAACTACGCGAGTTAGCGGTTATTCTTGATGATGGCACGATTGCTTCACGCATTGAACGGAAGAAAATAGAGCACAGCATTACGATTCTGCATCATAAGAAAAAATCTGTGAACTGTCTGGCGGGAATCCGCGATGCCGTCATATTCTCTAATGGAGATCTGAGCATCTGCGAGCCGACAACGCCGTTTGCAAATATGCGCGACTTTGATTACGATTTTAACAAGGCCTGGCATTCGCCACAGGCGCAAGAACGCAGAGAGAAGTTTCTGGGCAAATGTTATTGTCTGCAGAGCTGTAATCTTCTAAATGCAATGCAGTTTGATACAGAAACGTTAGTTACGTTGTAAAAATAATAAGAAAAAATAAATATTGTGTTAAGAATGTCTCGTCTTAGTATTTCTTGTGGTTCTGATAACAGTCTCTACAGTATACTGGTCGAGCATTGCCTGATGCATCAGTGCTTGGTTTGAATGGTACTTCGCATTCTTTACCGCAATCGGAGCACACTGCTTTATGCATTTCACGTGGGCCAAAATTGCTACCACCGCTACTGCCGCCTCTAAATCGGTTTCCACCGCCAAAACTTCTTCCGGATCCGCCGGATCTACTTTCATGTTCCATTTTTGTTTATTCACCTATGTGTTGTAGTTATACATTTGCTTCTTAGAAAGAGACATCTGTATACTACATTTTATGAGTATAGGGTGGTATATAAAGCTACCTATTGTGCTTTATACGGGTTCATACGGGGTTTATTTGGGGTTTTTCTGGGGAAGCTCCGCCAGGTTTCTTATTGAGACTCGGGCGAGCACATTATCAGGCCATGCAGAGGCAGGACGGAAATGGAGATTCTTATCCACATTTGACGCTTGTATGTAGAGTTATGTAACTACTCATAAGTAAATAAAACAGAAAAGCTTATAAATACAGACTTCTGGTATTTTTGACCATGGGAACAGACGAGAAAGTGGTAAAGGACAGCGACGTGGAATTCGGCACAGGCACTGCACGTGCAGATGAGGTTGCACAGGAAGCACATGGCACGAGTCCAGGCGTGACTGCGAGCGAAACCGACTCTATGCGCTATTTAGGAACAAAAATTGTGGAGTGTATGCATGGCAATTTAATATTTAGTACCGGAAATTCTGCAAATGTGCAGAACCTAGACTCGATAGCCGAAATAATCCCTTTTACTCTATCATTACCAAGTGGCGCTAGAGGTTCTGCCGTTATAACATTAGTAAACATCCCTGAGGAACCCTTGAGACGAATGCTTGAAGCACGGTACGGATCGGAAATCGCCAACACGGGAATCTATAATGGAGTGGGGATAGGAGATGGCAAACCAGTAGAATTATCCGCATTGCTACAATTTTTTCCTGAGTCTGGTCCATTGAGGGAATTGAGGGAAAAAAGCATATTGCTTACGAATAGCCCATACCTTCCTCTCCTTGCCGCACCAGTGGAAGCGCGACCGTTTCTCACGGGAGCAACGAGGTCGATAGAAGCACGACTAGTACAGAGCACTGCAAGGTGCCCGGATTATTTTAAACCTCTCACACTACGAGATATATTAGAATACGCTAAAATATGCGGACAAGTTCCTAAAGTAGCAGAATACGCAAAGATATACAGCGGACTGTAACCATGACAAAAGCAGTAGTTCCGGACAAGGAAGTAGAATTTAGTGAAGGTTCTGGAAGGCCAGATGCCGTAACTGAAGCAACTACAGCGTTAGCAGTACCCAGTCCAAGTTCTGCCAACGCGGCAAGCATAGGATTATATCTAAAAGCAGTATGCAAAAATGTTGGACTTCAACTAGATCGCTCAATCAACCTCACAGGACTAGACCAATGCATGGATTTTATCGGATTTAATGACCGCCTGGCTCTCGTAGCGAAACCAATCCCGAGGCGCAAGTATATAGAAGTACTCGCACATCATGATCCGGATCTTGCGTATGTTTTGTCACACACAGACTTCGAAGAGACTTTTCCAGATACTCTTGCCCTTACAGATAGTCTTCCGATCTCCATGGAGAATCATTTTCATCTTCAGGAATCATGGGACGTTCCTAACCGACTGCAAAATGCCCTTCAAGCTATTCTACCATGCTTCGCTATACCAGACCAGAGATGGCTGAGCCTGTTCATTGAAAATGGAGAGGTGCTGAACAAATATCTTGCTTATAGCAAATATACTTCGCCTGAGCAGCCATTGTGGGTCACATACGTCAATCCAGAAAGTAACGTTGTTTCTAGGAATGGATTAATCCCTGTGTTAAGGCTTGACGTAGCAAAGGTACGGGCGTTTGTAGACGAAACGGGAACCAGAAATTGGGTAAATATGATGCGAGATGCAGAGACCCTCAGAGAGGAGCTGGCCGTAGGTGTACCTCTTCAGAGAAAAATTCTTGCGCAACGGCTCAAAAAATATCATCCGGAGCTAACAGTATGACAAAAACACTTGATACTCTCGTTAAAACACTCCTGAAAAAAGGAGTCCAGGAAACAGACATTGAGCGGCGATTGCATGCAGGGAGCATGCTGGCCTTCCTCGAAGCAACCCATAGCGTCGTCAGCGGGACGACAATGCCAACACCGTTATACAGTTTTACGTATGACAATACGGCACACAATCTCCAATTTCATGTCCTGCATGGCAAAGCACCAGTGCCAAGCCTGGGCACGGTATACATAAATATGCTTGATACACTAGGAGCAGCATTGCTCCGAGAAAAGATGCCGATCCTTTTAGAAGGAAAGACTGGTGTAGGAAAAACATTCACCGTTGAGCAATTCTGTAAAACGATACTGCCTCAAGCGCACTACCGTGGTCTTCGGCTGAACGCACAGATGAGCAACGTCCTTCAACCATACACAGAAGGCCGTGTAGAGAACGGACTCGTGAGAGTCACCCTGCGAAAAGAAGAAATGGACAGAATAGCAGCAATATTTATCGACGAAGTCAACCGAGGTGACGTCAACCAAGTTCTTATGTTGCAGGATGGCGTCGTTCGTTTAGCATCTGGTGAAGGTGGAGAACTGGGCATACCCGTCCCGCGCTATATGAACGGCCAATGGACACTAGATACGGTCAACAAGCGTCCCGTATTTGTCGTGTCTGCACAGAATCCACCAGCGACAAAAGATGCACGGTACACGGGAACACGAACCACGGACGCAGCACAGAGCAACAGAAACGTCCAGCTTGACGTGCCCAACAGCGCAGCAAGCATTGGTGCATCAGCGCTTCTCTTGAAAACAGGAAATGGCCAGCATGCAGGCTTCCAGAGAACATTCAGACAGGCTCTTGCGCGGAATCTTGGTGTCGAGGTTGGAGCACTACAGAGTCTCGATGAGGACTGGATCAGTATGTATGCATTCACCACAGATCCGAAGAAAACAAGCTGCCCGGTCATCCGCTCCGGCATCGAATACATGGATGCAATGCTCTCGCTCGTGTCCCCAAACCTGAAAGATGAGGTGGATTACGAAAAAGAAGTTATCAGAGACTGGAGTAATAGACTCAAAACTTATGGTGTTGACTTCTCTTACGATCCTACCCTGACACCGACTGCAATATCGATGGAGAAAATCCGAAAAATTGTCAATTCCTTTGAGGAAGAAGTCATTACGCGGGACATTGTCAAAGTGAAAAAACTTGCGGATGCGGTATCCTTGATCCGGAGAACCAAGGCAGCGTTGCAGACTGACAACCCGACAGAGGCATACCTCACAACACCAAATTATATCACAGTCCAGGATGTGGCATGCGGCTTTGCGATCATGCTCTATGACAAACAGAACACGCACGACGTCGACCCGGTAACAATCATTGACGTGGTATTGAAAGAATATACGGGCATAGTAGGGGACTACGCAAGGAAGATTGGCTATGACAAACCCTTCTCTCCGGATGACCCAAGCATGTCCGTGTACGGACTCGCGCTCCAGCATGCTGTAATAGAAACAGCGAAATCTCCCACACTTACGCAACGAATTGCGGGTGTGCTCACGACGAGCGACTATCCGATCACCAGCACCATGGTGCGAGACTTAGGGACATCGGTGGCAGAATTGAAGCGGCTCGAAGCGGGGAAAGAGGAACGAAAGCCACTGCTTGCACGAATGATAGCGGATGTATCAACGCTTGCGGGGTTCGTTGACCAGTACAAAGATCCATTAGAGACTGCGATGAAGCAATACCAGGCATCTCGAGAACGACGTGAAGCATTTAGGAATGTTTATCGATCACTACGAGAAAAGGTGGGCACACCGGACATTTATCAACACCGGCTCCCGCGAGTGCTAGGAGAATAACGTGCACAAGGTCTACGAGACTCTTGATGTTGCAGAAGAAACCTGGCGTGAGGTCGCACGGACGGAGTTCCCACTTTTCATGGATACTCCTGTAGTCAAGGCTCCTGAGGATCCAAAGAATGAACGGCATTGGATGTTCTACACTGATGGCACGACTACGCATATGGATGTGTTCCAGCCAGCACGCATAGCCCAACACTTTGAAACGAGACTAGCACCACTCTACCAGTCTGCGTACGGTACATCGCTCCCGCCAGATACGACTCTTGCTGAACGATTGCTCCACGACACACTTACCTACCTCTTCTTTCACGAACAATTCCACCCGACGTGGTGCCCCGACAGTGAAGACGATAAGAAATTCATCGAGAAAGCATTGTATGAGGGAATAAAAAAAGCAGAACCTTTGCTGTCAAGACCAAATGTTTTGAGAAAAGTAGGAAACGTTCGCAACGCTGCCTGGGACCAGGTCATTGACACAGACTGCTTCTATGAAACCAATTATGGGAATGGGCTAGAACGGAGACTAAGTACAGTGCTCGCGAATGCCCCGATTCCACACAATGCGGTAACCCACCTTCCTGATGGAGTAATTCCTATCTTTGATATCATGGAATTCGATTTTGAACAAAAACCATTCGAGTCCATGTGCTACCCGTTAACAAGAGCAGTGTACGGTCTCCTGTTTGCACGGGATCACGAAACGCGCGCGGCCATCGTTCCAATCTTTGTTGATAGAATAAAAAAACAGATGCAGCCGAGAGAGATTGATAGAGTTATACCCGAGGTCTTGAAGGGATTCGTGGGCGAACTCTCGCCGGCACAGCTCCAGTTCGCTCGCATTGACATAAGACAATTCGAACAAAATGTCGATGCGTTCTATACGAGTTACGCTTCCGCGCAAGCAGACGGTACACATGCAGCCCTCATCCGTGACATCCACACGCTCCTTATAGACAAACGTTCCCGCTACGATGCAATTCGCGGCTTCATAGAACCGCTCGCAAAATATATCTCACTCACAAAAGAAGAAAAACGACATGGAACGCACATAGGCGGGAGTGGAAGCAGCGACGGGCAATCAGGACAAAACCAATCCGGAGGAAACACCGAAGAAGCTCTCATCAACCTCGCGAATGTGCTTGGACAGCAGGAAGGAAACGCGCTATTAGCGGATGTAGCAAACGAAGGGATCCAAGGAGGCCAAGCACAAAAAGACAAACGATTGACAAATCTTGCAAAGGATGAGTACTACAAACGGAATGCAAAGGAGATACCGATTCGTTCACCGAACCGTGAAGCGATAACGCTTGATCTGGGAAAGCGACGAACACCCCATCTTCTCTCGACGAGAAATATTCCGCTAGAGGATGTCCAAAACCTTCCGCTGGAGGCAATCCTGAAATTCCAAGAAGAGACAGGCATCACACAACTCTTTCAGATTTCACCATACGAGTATCGCTATGACGAATACGAGTGGCAGGAAACTGAAGTACGCGACTACACATTTCAGAGCACTGGCATCGACGTCCCAGCAAACATTGTTTTCCACGTTGACTCTTCTGGAAGTATGGGAAAACCAGACTACGTCGGCACAGGACTCCCGTACGACACATTACAGCATGTCTGTTTCGGAATCTTGAAAACTGTCCGCCAGGCAGCAACCTCTGTGGAACAGCCGGTATATGTCATTGCAGCAAACTTTAGCAATGGGACGATAGTGAGTAAACCTGCTGAGCTTGGGCACATGTACGATACGCCGAACAATGACGCGAAGAATACACTAACGGGCTTCCAGAATGGGGGAACAGACTACACTGCAACGGCGCTCAGCGACATCAAAAAAATGCTACATCCAGGAAAAACTGTGCATGTCTGGATCACTGATGGAGAGCTAAACACATCATGTCAGCAACCAACATTAGACGAAATTACAAAAACAATCCAAGATCCAGATACGACGTTCCTGTACTTTGAAATTGGAACAGCAAGCGGATTTGGACAAAAGATACAAGCACTCTCAGGTAAGAATCGGAATATCCAATACTATCCAAACGTCACCCTTGAAAAAATCAAGACAAGCACACTTGAAGTTCTCATACAATACGCTGACGCTGCACGATATACAGATTTGATATGAAATTAGGGAGACATTTGCACAGTCCATTTCCGTGAGCGTACCATCTGCCTTGGGCAATTTCAACTGTACGACTTTACCCTTTCACGTACACCTTTCTCTTGGTATCAAAAGCGTCTATTAATGCATGGCCGATGTCACTCTTTTTCTTGATCTTAATCTCTCCTTTTCTGCTCGCAGTAGATGTAAACAAGAAGTCATCTTCAATAAAAATATCCACCATCTTTCCAGGGGTGTCGATTCTTAGCAGGATATTATTCCCGCGCTCGGTCACATCGTATCCGATGCGCTGCTTTTCTTCTCTCGTGGTCTCTCCACGCGTGAGCACGTCAATGCTGATGCCCAGCTCTTTCTCTATTTTTGAGATGTTTGCACCTTTTGCACCAATGATTCGCGCGCGGTCTCTTTCAGGGACGTAGACTTTTACTTTGTGCGTGCCGGCCATTTCCACGTCCACTTCGTCGGTATATTTTCTCATCACCTTTTCGATTTGCTTTTCTGCGAGCCTGCTTGCAGGAGACTGCTCCCTGCCTTTCTGCAGCGGGATAACGATGGTTTCTTCGCCGTACGTGTACATTTCGACGATAATTTTATCCGTTTGCAGGTCCCGCACTTCTATAACGGGGCGTGCGAGGTCCGCTTCCGTCATTCCTGAGGGGACTTTCACGAGCATGTTTAGGGTAAGGATTTGCCCGATATTTCCTTTGTCGATGAAAATGATTGTGTCAAGGACACTTGGTATCATGCCGAGTTCCAGCCTGCCGATAAATCTCTGTATTGCATCAACTGGCGTGGCACCGTGCAGGACGCCAAGAACGTTGGAGCCGCCGAGGCGCAGATCCGTGAAGAGCTTGAAGTCCGGCGTATCGCGCATTTCATCAAAAATGATGTAGTCCGGCCTTGACAGAAAGAGTATATCATGTATTTCCTCTGACGACGCAAGGTTTTTGCTGTACTGTGTAATATCGTCGCTGAGAATAAGGCCACGGGGACTTTCTACCGTCTTCGTGATGAGCTTTTGTGATGCGTAGTACTCTGCAAGGGATTGGGCGAAGGTTGATTTTCCCGAGCCTACCTGGCCTGCGATAATAACTCCTCTTGCCTTCACTTTTATTCTCTCTGCAACATTTTCCGGCAAGTTATAGTCTTCAAGTCTGAGGATTTTGATAGGCTTGGCTGCGGTGATCTCCCAGCCATCAGATACCGGGGGTTTTGTGATGACAATTCTATAGTCTTTGTACTGCACAATGGTTGATCCCGGCCGCGAGATTTCTATAAACGCTCGCGCTTCGGTGCGCGAACGCTCCACAATCTCTTTCGCCATCTCTTGCACCTGCTCCCCGGTGAGTAGTTCGCTGTGAATGTCGATCAGTTCCCATTCCCCTGGCTTTCCTCTTTTTCCTCTCGGTGGGCAGCCCTCTCTGAGATGGGCGGACATGGTGGTCTCGTCAAAGTATTTTTCTATTGCAAGCCTTTCTTTCAATTCCTTTCTCGGAATGAAGAGCACTTCTACGGCGAGCGCCTTTGCTGACTCTGCCTGAACTTTGTCCGCCGTGATAAGAATTGCGGATTCATTATATGCCAGATCTCGGATATAGGAATCTATTTCGCCGCCTTGCTTGGCGTACTTCATTTGATAGACGTTAGGACGTTCACCTATGAGCTGGATTTCAATTATTCCTTTCTTTGCCATGGCCTGGAGATCCTGAATCTCCTCCAGACCAACGAGACCGGTATCGCGACCTGTATTTGCCTGGTTTTCCAATTCTGCCATGACTGCCTTCGGCAGAAGAATTTTTCCTTTTATCTTTCCTTCCTTAATCAGCTTAGAAACTACCCGCTCTACGACCACTGATGTATCGATCACATATTGCATATGATGGCGAAGCATGTTCGATTTAAAAGGATTGCCGTGGAAGGAGGCTCTCTATTAATGTTACTCCTTTTAGGAGGTTACTAATGGGAAGATATATAAACTACCTTCTGTTATAATTTGCTATGGAAAAGCGTTTTCGCATAGATGGTATTGGCAGGTTTTTCATTGATTATGATCCGATAAATGAATTGTCCAAGAAAGTGAATTTTCTAGCTCTTCAAGAACCTCAACTCGTGGATATTACTGGTTTGCTTCCCGATGGTTGGAGTTTTTATCTGCATAGCGGAGGTAGGTTTCGTTGTTTATCAAACAATAGCATTATGGTTCCTGAGCAACATGTGAAGAGCGCCTTTGGGCTTACAGGTACACTGCATGAAATTGGACACGCAAGGGATCCGTTGGTGTTTGTTAGAGGACAAGCTGGAATGTATGCCCATTCAGAGATGCGCCGGGAGTATGCTGCAAGCAAGTATGCATTAGAAGTTCTTGATGATATCAGAATGCCTGCATTGCTACGTGCCATTTGCTATGTAGATATTGAGGCAGCGATGTCGAGTCATCTCCCTTCTGTAGAACGTAAGATTATGGGTGATGCGGAGGCACGAGGATTGGAGCCTCATATCATACAAAGTGAGCTGATGGCTGAACATAACATGTGGATAGAAAGGCACATTAGAACCAGGCAACGGCGCATGCGTCCTTGGTATATGTTCGATTAAAGTTTTCTTACTATAATTAAGAATGCGGTGTGCGCGAGCATCTGTGACTTAAGTGAGATGCTTAAGTATCATAATCATGGAGAATATCAATCAAAAACATTCAGTTCTCCCTTTCTTTCTTCATTGATGTGAATTATTTCCACGCGCTTAATGAAAGAGCCAAATGTAGATTTCATATCTTTAAGTGTATGATGAAGCACACCATAATCGGAAGTCTCAAATTCAATCTCAAAAGTCCATGGCGCTACTTTCTTTAAGTAATAAACAACATAGGGATTAGTTTCACACCAACTAATGATTGCCTTTTCCGTATGTTCTGTAAAATCTTGCGTGTAAAAGCAAACCTTATCATACAAATACCCAAGTCTTTTCTGTTGAAGATGAAGCCTGTATGCACGAATGATTCCTACTTTTTCCAATCGCCGTATTCTATGAACAATTTGACGACCAGAGAGACTGACTTTCCGACCGAGCTGCGTGGAAGGAATCCGGCCTTCGTTTGCGAGTACTTTCAAAATAGCCCTATCTTTCGGATCTATTTTTTTCATTTCCCTCTGTTCCACATATACTTTTTTCTTTTTTTTGGTCATTAAAAAATAGGTTCTGGGAAATACGTAAGCAGAGACCAATGTGGTTATAATAATCTCATGGAGATAATGATGGAATTCTGATTGAAACTGCATGCGAAACCTGTCTAATAAAAAAATATCATCACCACAAACAGAAAAGATAAGGTCCCATTCTCCATTGCAACCAGCAATCCACCAGACCCGTGGAGTTTTTTCAAGAAAGGCCATGATCTTTTCTTCGATAGCGAGCGTGCAGTTTTGTAACTTGACATAAAAATGCCAGACATTTGAGTAGAATGCGGTAGGATCAATCAGCGCAGTGTAGTGCAAAATAATCCCTCTCTTGACGAGCTGACGCATCCGATAATCGAGGACTTGTCTGGATATTCGAAGTCTTTTTGCCAGGGTGCTTCCAGGAATTCTTGCGTTTTCGTCTAGGCTAGTCAGTATTCTCTTATCAATGAGGTCTAATTGCTCCATTATTTTGCTATAAATACCATTCTCTTTATAAAGTTTGCTAAATATGCAAAAAAATGTTTCGAATATTTTATATAAAAGAGTTAATCATATTGTTTTACTACTAATAAATAGGAGGATAAGAAAGATGCAAAGACTAAACATAGAGCAAATAGCGCAGCTAAAAGACGGGGTAGAGAGAGAGGATTATACAACATTAGTAAGGGGACAATACTGGAAGCTGTTCGATTCACATTGTTATGATGGCACCAACTTCAAAGAGGCAGAAGAACTCGAAAACAAAACAGGGGTAAGCGGTGAGGAAACATTCAAAAAATGGGTCGAAACGATATTAGAGGTGGCACCTTGGGATACTGACTCATTAAGTCCGATGACAGACTACGGAAATTACAGAGTATTTATACGATTAGGAAACGCAGTAGCAGCAAGAGGCACTCAATCGATTGAAGGAATTATTCATGACGCATACGTAAAGTATATGTCATATTTTGAGAGATCGGATATCAAAAGTCCTTGGAATAGGTACGATATGCAGCATGGAGATTTTGCTGAATATGTGGAGGACCTAGAGAAAGTTACAGGAATAGCCCCTACGCAAGAGGATATTCAAAAAGTATATATGAGAATATTTAGGAAAGAGGACGATCCAGAATTTGGTATAAATCGATTAGGGAAATATACAAAAGTAAGAGCAGAGATTCCCAGGGAAATCCTTCTCGAAAAAGCAAGAGCCGAACCCTGTGCAGTAATGAAGCTTTTATCATCGCATTTAATAAATTATGACGGAGAAAAAATAACCTTACAGACACTAATAGAGAAGGTATACGAGCAGGAAAAGATTGAATTTTTAGTTTGGCTGCACGCGAATACAAGTGAGAATTTTGAAGTGTCTGAAGAGGATGTCCAAAGAGAGTACCAACATATATTAAAGAATTACAATTCGCCTTTCCAATTAGAAGAAACTGTGAATAACATTAAGAAGGTCTATCAGAAAACGGGGGGACTAATAGCTGGCAAGGAACCCCTAGAACAAGTGCAAGGAGTATATTTTAGATCTTATGTGACGGGGGATTCAATCATGCCACGCAGTGCAGGAAGAGACGAGAGGGACAAGGAAAGAATACACTTCCTCAAAGTGTTGGAAGAAATGACAGTGCCAATGAGCGAAGCGACTGCACAACGAATATACGACCATATTCTGACTGGTTGTCGTGCGCACTTTGGGAAAGCAAGGGAATTACAAGAACTGACAGGCATAGTACCGAATTCACAAACAATCGACCGGGCGTATCAAATAAATTTAGGACAAAGAGATTTAGAAGCAATAGAAGAGCTTTATCTATTCGCGAACACAAAACCGAAGTATACTGAAATAGAAGTCCAAGAGGCATATCAATATTTGATAAAATGGCGGAAGTTCGATGACATTGCAGTACTTCAAAGAATTACAGAAATGGTCCCTAAGAAAAGCATGGGCAAATGAAGCTCCCACCAGAGCGGAGCTCCGAGGTATCAGACCTCTTGAGGAGTACGATGTACTTGAAGAAACCCTATAATTTTCTCACAACAATAAGAAAAGCAGTATGGCCGAGCATTTGTGAATGTGGACGGACTCGTTTCCCTTCTACATGCCATGGTCTTTCGATGATCTCTACGACTTTCTCAATATGCTCTTTACAGTTTGCGCAGAACTCTGATACCTGCGTGATCGTTGGGAGATACACTATGACAGTGCCTCCATTCTTTACACCGCTGAGATCCACTCTCCAGGGTTCAGGAAGATCCAATGTGAGAATGTCTGCATCCTTTTCGTCAATTTTTTCGTAGACATTACCTTCCTTGAGCTCGACGTTGTTAATTTGCAGAAATTCAAGGTTCTTTTTTGCGAGTTTGATGTGGTCTGGATTGAGATCATATGAAATAACTTTTTTTGCGTATTTTCCCATGACGGCAGCGAGCAGGCCACAGCCAGCTCCTGCATCTATGACTATGGATTCTTTGCCTACGCCAGAGTTGATAAGAATGTAGCCAAGGTCTTTTAGGACGAGCGTCTGCGGGCCTCTTTTAATTTTTTCAATCTGGTCGATGAAGTTTGCATCGAATACTTTGAATTCTTTGCCTATGTGGGAGAGTATTGTCCCTTTTGCATTACTGAGCTCTGCTTCTTTGATCACTCCGTTATCTGTTTGGAGATCGCCTTGCTTCCAGTACTGTTTATTTTGTTCTCGTACAAGTATCTTCTTTATCATATATTTTGACGTATTGGTGTGGTTTATAAAGGTTGCTTTTGGCTTTCGCAAGTGTATTATCCGGAAGCTATTTCCCTATGGCAGGATTAGAAGAAAATGGGCGTGATAAAGACTTCAATCAATCCCGCAATGACGATCATCAGTACTGCGAGAATCATTAAATCTACCGCGTCTTTGATGATGATTCGGAAATGCTCCCCTTCAAAGTGTCGGTTGAGCATGGCGATGGAAATTAATCCCCCGGCGAGGCCGGCGATGAAATATGCGAGGATTTCAAACAAACCGTGCGTCATGTATCTTACCAGTGCGAGTGAGAAGACCTGGAAGTAGATGCCTACTTTTGTCAAGCCAGCTGTTACTGCATACTCGGCTATGTTGGAGCGGATGAAGTTGCCCATCGCTGTTGAAATGACCGATGCATTCCAGCTGAGAATGAAGAGTGCGCCTGCACCATAGAAAAATGAGAACAGCATGCAGAGAATAAGCACTTTCAAATTGTTCATGACGATGATAGAGAGAAAGTTCCATGCAGTTGTTTGGCCAGTTGCCGGATTGCTGTTAATAGATGCGATTGTTTCTATCTGCGATGAGAAGAGATCATAGACCACATCTGATGGAAGAAAAATGTACCACAGTGCCATGGCGATCGTGAAGCCCATAAAGAGATACATAAATACCTTGAGCGCGTCGATGTGCGTTCTGGGCAGAATGGTGTCGTTTGTGGCGAAATAATCTTTTTTGGCTTCGAATTGGATGGTTTTGTATATTAATGGCAGCGACGCAAAGACCATAAGGAATACGAGTATAAGGCTTGCCTCGCTTCGGAAGATCCAGAGTGAGAGAAAGATTGCAACCGACGCGTAGAGCATCCCTAATAAGAAGACATAGGCCGGAGTTTTTTCTGCCTCTTTGACTCCCAACAGGGATTCCAGAACCATGAAAGTTTATTGGGGAGCAGTGTATTTAAAGGTTTTTATTAGCTTGACTTTGTCCTAAAAGTTTATTCTGTCGATTCCGGACAGCGGCGATGTGTGCGCAGCCCTTATAAAATGCTGATACGTGTCTATTATCATGATACCATCGCTCTCAATCAAGGTTATGGAAACTTTTTCCGAACAGCACATATATTCAGTCAAACGGTATTATACAACCCTTATGCTCACGCGAAATGGCCTGTCTAACAAGAATATCCATAATAAGCTGGGAGTAACACTTGATAATGTAACAACATGGAAAAATGGTCGTCATATTCCAATTGCGGTAAAAACATTACAGGAGTTTGAACAAAGATATAATAGAGACTACACATTCGAGGAACTTCTCGCGATTTCATATTTAGTCGGATATAACCTTGGTGATGGGAATGTTTCAAGAAATTATTGCAATAGTTGGTTTTACGGCATCTGTGATGATCTTGAAATTATGAAGGAGCTTTTTGTTTCATTTCATGTTAAGCCTGTGGTTTACAGATATAAGATTAACAACGGAAAGATGGCTGTTCATGATCGTGTATTTAGTCGCTTCCTTTATTGCTTCGGGGCGGTTTCTGGAGACAAAACAGCGCTCCGCTACCAAATGCCTAATTGGATTGTTAACTCTCCCGAGCCTCTCATAAAAGTCCGCTTTCTTCAGGGTCTTTTTGATAGTGAGTTATGTTGCTTACGGTCAGTTCGGAAAAATGCATATGACAAATTGTCCTTTTATCACTCAAAAAGAATAGATCTTGTTGATGAAGGCACATTCTTTCTGAACCAAGTTAAGGCTCTCCTGTTGGAATTTGGTGTGCGTACTTCACCTGTTCGCAAAGATAGGACGTATGTCCGAAAAAGGGATGGCTCGAAAATGCAACAGTTATTTTTCTACATTTATGGCAATTCCGTAAATTTATACAAGTTCTTACTTCGGATAGGATTCTTATACAATTCCAAACGACGTTTACGTGCTGAGGAAGCTCTTCCAAGTTTGAAAAAGAGGTCTTCTATCGAAGAGACAAATCTTCTCCTTTACAGTCGCGTGGTAGAGTTACGAAACACAGGTATGTCCGCTTATGCAATTGCTAAAGAATTACAGTTGACTGCGAATAAAGTTAAGAGTTGGGTATATGGAAACCACAAACCAAGAAGTTATTATTTCTCTAGTAACTCTTAGCAGTGTAGACGACATGCTTTGCTTCTTTATTACAAATTATGCACTTTGCCTTTGCAGGGACTTTTTCTGGGTTAGGGTACAATGTTCCGCATACCTTTGCGCCTTCAGTCTTGAGCTTTAATTGTTCTTCGCAGGGTTCTCCATCTTTATCGACAGAACAGAACGGAACTTTTACAAATCCTCTATGGTCCTTCATAATCTTCACAAGATCCTGCAACTTACTTGTCTCCTGCACCCGTCCTTGCAAATAATTCTTTGCCCGCTCTGCCAAAACATGATCATTATTCTCCACAAACTCGGCAATAACCTTTTCCATCTCCTTACGAGTTACCTTTTTCTTGCTTCGGTCAATTCGACCAACGATAGACACCATATCTTCAACGGCCTCCTTCGGTCCTATCTCTATTCGTAATGGTACACCAAGTAACTCCCAGTGATTATACTTTGCTCCTGGCGTCTCTTTGCTATTATCTATTCTCGTTCTGTAGCCTCTTTTTTTCAGACTCCTTTCAATTTCATCACACACTGCATCTATCTTTTTAGTCAACTTTTCTTCTTTGCTAAGATAAATAGGAATAATAATTACTTGAATTGGAGCCATATCAAAAGGAAGGTTAAGACCTTTATCATCTCCGTGAATACCTATAAGTGCCGCCATAATCCGCCAGATTCCTGGTCCAAAACAGGTCTGCCAGACATGATGTTCCCCTCCTTCTTCGTCTTTAATCTTAATCCCAAATGCCTTTGAAAAGTTTTGTCCGAGATCATGTGTTGATGCAAGTTGATTTCTTTTTCCATCGGGCATCACCGTATCTGGAGTAAATGTATTATCAGCGCCCTTGAACTTATCCCAGCTTGGCCTCTTAAAATAGAAAAAAGGAATTTTTATTTTCTCATTAATTACTTTGCTGCATGTTCCTAAATCTTTTTTGATTTGGTTTAGCGCTTCTTCATGTTTATCAAACACGTCGTGCGTTTCAAAGAAAAGAAATTCCCTTCCCCTTAAGAAGGGCCGTGTGGTCATTTCGTTTCTGAAAACCGATATTCTACTTTGGTAACCAAGAAAAGGAAGGTCTCTATACGTTCTGAACCATAATGCATACAAAGGATAGATTTGCGCTTCACCCGTTGGACGTAATGCAAAACGCTCTTCAATTTTTTTATCTCCTGCCTCGGAGACCCAAAAGACTTCTGGAGTAAAGCCAGCATGTTCTTTTTCCTTCGTAAGATTCTCTTCTTTCACCACACTGGGAAAGAGAAATGCTTGATGTCCTTGTTCTTCTACTTCCTTCTCCAGATACTCATATATTTTCTTAATGATAAAAAATCCCCAGGGCCTGTGCACTACGAATCCCTGTACTCCAAATCGTATATCTGCGAGCTCTGCTTTTTGTATGATTTCTGAATACCACTCAGAAAAATTCTCCTCCTTTTTTACTGAGATGCCTAATAAGTTTTCTGCCATCGGTTAGCTAATCTTTGGAGGATTTATAAGTATTTTGCTCCGGCATTCCTCGAGCACCTTCCAGTGCCTGGGGTAAAAGGCCTTTAGTTCCCGTTCTACCAATTCCTCGGAGAATACTGCCTCCTCCTGCGTAAAGACATGGAGCTTGTTGCGGAGGTGGAAAAGTTCATGCAGCGTTATCGCTTCTATGAAAAGTTTCTTTTTTTCGTAAGTGAATGCATGGGCAAGGTTCTTGATGATATCTTCACAATAATAAATCATATTTCCTCCTTTCATTTCCGCGACGAAGCACGGGGTTTGGTCGAGGTGCTTGGGAAGCTGCATCATGTCCAAGTAGCGGGAGAAGCGTTCTTTGGTCAGGAAGGAGACGAAGGGCTTTTCTATTGCTTTTGGGAAATTGAGAATGGTGTCATTGATTACCAGAAGCATCTCTTCTTTGTCCATACATTCCTTTGGGAAGGTTTTATTATATCTTTTTTGTTGTTACTTATAAAGGGCAACAATAGAAAAGTATTTAAAGAGGAAACGTGCTCAAATATATGGAAAAATGACTGCACTTTCACTTGTCAAACCTGTAGCAAAAGGACTGCAAAAGGGGATAAATACTATTACTCCGTATGTTCTCGCTAATGTAGGCGCAGCCGCGGCTCTCCATTCCGGGATTGAAGGTTATGATAACGCTTATGAGCTCTCCGAGGGAATGAAGAATGCAGGGCTTTATGGCGGGCTTGCTGCTTTCAATGCGGGGGTCGTTGCACCGATTGCACGAGAGGGCTGGGTTCAATATGTTCTCCATTTGTTTGGGAAGAAAAGTGATAGTACATCTGTCTCTGTTACCCCTAACGCTAAGACGGTATTACTGGCAGCTGCTGCTGTTGCTGGGATAGCATACGCACCTGTTCGCGTGGCTAGTACGGCTGCGCTATGGGAAATTGCCGGGGATGTTTCAGGGCTGCTCAAGGGGAAGCATGTCATTGTTGCTCCTCCCGTTGATCAAGGCGGTGACGCACTGCAAAGTCGAATCACCAATTATGTCAATGGCCTTCGGTCACGAGGTCTTGCTCGCGCCTATGGCATTGAGGGCTATTCTATTCTTGCAAAAGATTTGCGCTCTGGAAAAGTGCTTGTGGATATTAATACCAATGTTCCGCGGCTTGCTGCATCGACGAACAAAATGTATGTACTGCTCGCAGCCGAGCATGAGATTGCGAATGGCCGACTGGAGAACAGCGCACAGATGGAAAACAACCTGAAGGGTATGATTCGTAGCAGCAATAATTACAGCACGGATTGGGTCATTGATCAGATAGGTGGAGAAGAAAAGGTGAATGCTATTGTGCAAACATACGGCTTTGAGGATACCATCGTAGAAAAAATCAGACCAGAAGTTACCGGTGGGCGAACGCTAGGAAACAAATCTTCTGCAGAAGATCTTGGTGATTTCTTGGAAAGATTGTATCATGGTACGCTTCCACGGTCGGATGCAATGCGAGACATTCTTTCTCTTGAGGCTGCCGGGCATCCCGACAGAATCGTTGACAAGACATGTATTCCAGAAGATCGCCGTTTCCTAACTAGTAATGGCGGATACATTAAGGATGTTGAAGACAAGACAGGCTATATTTGGGGTGCAAACAATGATGCAGGGATTGTAGAGGCAGAATTTTTCAATAAGAAGCATAATGCCGTTACTGACGTTCCCTATATTTTTGCAGCACTGATTGAAGATGAAAACGCAAAGCCAGATAATTTCAGACCGGGCTCTTGGGGTCCGGCAAAGAGCGAGACGCTGCGAAGCATTTCTGAGAGCATATTTTGGGATTTACAACGAACCTACTCTGATATTCCTGCATCCTGCAAAGCGCATAAGGGAGTGCATCCACAATGAAGAGATTCTTTTCCTGGGCGAGTTTAGGACTTGTTGGTTTGTTAAGTGCAGGGAATCTGCTTCGCGTTGAATCTCCGATTCGTCCTCCAAAGCCTGAAGAACCAGTGGATACCAGCACGCTTGCTCAGGATGCGGCTAATCTGAACAAGGCACATGCCTATGATGTTTCTGCGCAAGATCTTGCATATCTGACACGCGTTGTTTATTTTGAAGGTGTTTCCGATCGACGGGCTCAAACGTCTGCCGATTTAACTAAGGGCTATGATGCTATTGCGTCAGTCCTGCTGAATCGATATGAATTCGATGCTCGTCATGGTACGAATAGATTTGGCGGAGAAGATGGGCTCATCGGCGTCGCCAAGAAGAACTACGCTTTCAGCTGCATCAAAGATCGCCCAGAATTTTTTGAGCAATCCAGTTTTAAGAATGCCAATTCTATTGCACTTACTCGGGGCAATATGAATGCGGAGAGAGCAGACGCCATATACGAATCTCTGCGGGGAGTTCTTGCGCATGAGAAAGATGATCCGACGAACGGAGCAACGTATTATAAAACTGGTGCAGTGAAAGATCAATGGGAAGGAACGGAAGCGTTTCGCGCAGGTGGTCATTCCTGCAAACGTCGCTTTACCAAGAGAATCAATTCCCATGAATTTTTTAAAGTTGACTGTGATTAGGTTCTACCCTATCAAGTACAGTTGTTTTTCTTCGCAACCATAGCTTTTTAAAGAGCCTCTGGCGCAATGTGCTTTCTGGCTGCATACATGACACCTACAGAACTTTCATTTGAAAAAAGAAGAGTACTTCTTGATAATCTTATTTCTGATAACAGTGCCATGCGAGCATTTCTTGAACGGCGCACCCTGACAGATATTCCTCATATTGATAAGAAGTGCGCTATTCTCTTCTTCGATGGAGATACGACGCACTCTCTTAAGTACGTGGTGCATCCGGAGAGTAGGCATATGCTTGACGCATCACTATCTGCGCTTGTGCAACGAGGGCTTTCTTCGCAGATGCAGGTACAGTGCATTCCCGGTGTACAGCAGTTAGAGAAAGCTGACTTCTATGAAGGCGTGACCGGTCTGCTTGGAAGGTTTGGCTATCTTGAAGGATTTAATCTTTCACATCCATTGCCAGATTTTACTGAGTATCCGGAAGATGTGTTTCGTCTCTATCAGGACTTAGAAGGGACGCTGCATCAGATGCATGCTCGCAAGGTACTGCACCGAGATGTGAAGCCAGGAAATATTGTCTATACTGATTTTCGTCTGCATCTCATCGATTTTTCCCTTGCTGCAGGACCTAGTGAAGATTTTAAGGATCGTTCGCGCGGTGTTTTTCTAGGAACTGTAGGGTATGCAAGTTATGATCATTTAGGATCGCGTGATTTCCTCGGGCTTGCCGCAAGCTTTGCACGAAGCTTGTTCGCTGATTCCTACATGGATCCTATAGAGGTGGAAGAGTTTGAGAAAGAGACAGCTCAACGCTTTGCGCAGAAATATGGAACCTTGTTTTCCGAATATTTTCGGTATCTTATGCAGCGACCCATCGAATATGACTATGAGTTGTTTGAGGAAGAGCAATTTCAGAGCGATCTTGCACGCGGACGTCATCCTTTGGATCTTTCTGAAGACAGTTCTGTATCTGGGTTTCCTTAGATGGATAATAGAAATGACTTCGTCCGGACCTCTAAAGATCTTTACATTTGCAATTCCTTTGAAAAAAGTGGGACTATCAAGTAATTATTTCCAGATCCGCCTTTCGGCTTTTCAAAAAAATTCTGGACAGAGCCAGGGTTGTGGCAGTGTTCTAGTCACGGGAAAAGCTTTTTCTCTGGTAACCACTCATTGATGATAAAAATAGATATATTTATAAATAAAAAGTATATGCAAAATAATACAATGAACATGTTAAAATCCCGTCCGAGCGGGTTAATCTCTCCTGAAGAGGCCCAGCGGCTGTTGGCAGCGTACGAGCCTCCGACAGAGTCTGGAGACAATGAAGGCTCTGGAGCGAGGAAGCCTAAATCTAAGCGTAGAAAGGCTCGTGCATCCACGT